>Ga0070735_10000015_pt1 | contig 239081 bp, 203 predicted proteins | sample Coa_R1_FD_66443 | JGI IMG/M metagenome (GOLD analysis project Ga0070735, IMG submission 66443) | Surface soil microbial communities from Centralia Pennsylvania, which are recovering from an underground coalmine fire - Coalmine... | ecosystem: Environmental > Terrestrial > Soil > Unclassified ... | reverse complement strand
AGTGCTTGGGAAGGAAACCAGAAGTGAATGGAAAAATGACGGCTGCCGTCCTGTACGGCAAAGAAGACCTGAAAATCGAGAAGGTACCGATCCCCCGCGTTGGCGATGGCGAGGTATTGGTCAAGGTCCAGGTCGCATTAACCTGCGGCACCGACCTCAAGGTCTACCAGCGGGGATACCACGCCCGGATGATTGTGCCTCCGGCGCTCTTCGGCCACGAACTCGCCGGAGTTATCGAGGAGGTCGGCGCCGGGGTAAACGGCTTCAAGAAAGGCATGCGCGTTGTTGCGCTCAACTCCGCGCCATGCCAGATGTGCTTCTACTGCTCGAAGCATCAGGAGAATCTCTGCGAAGACCTACTCTTCAACAATGGCGCTTATGCCGAATACATCCGTGTTCCGCGCCGAATCGTCGAAGCGAACATGCTGGTGATCCCCCCCAATGTCAGCTTTGAAGACGCGGCCATGACGGAGCCCCTGGCTTGCGTCCTGCGCGGACTGCACGAGACCGGCGTTGAGATCGGCGACACGGTCACCATCCTGGGTGGGGGCCCCATCGGCCTCATGTTTGTGCAAGTCGCGCGCGCCATTGGCTGCAATGTCATCTCCGTGGTGAAGCGTGACGGGCAAGTCGAAGCGGCCCGCCTGATGGGCGCTCACGAAATTATTCAGACGACGAAGACTCCGAATGTCGTCGAAGCCGTCCGCGCACTTTCTCCGCAGAAGCGCGGTTGCGACGTGGTGATTGAAGCGGTTGGAAAACCGGAAGCTTGGGAATGGGCAGTCGATATGGTCCGCAAAGGCGGTACAGTCAACTTCTTCGGTGGATGCGCCAGCGGAACCAAGGTGCAGCTCGAAACCAATCGCCTGCACTATTCCGAAATCACACTCAAAGCGACATTCCATCACACACCGGAAACGGTCCGCCGGGCATTCGGATTGATCGCCGCTAAAAAAATCCGTCCCACGGACTACATCACGGGTGAGGCGCCGCTGTCCCGATTGCAGCAAGTCCTACGTCACATGCTGAACCGCGGCGGCGATATCAAGACAGCTATCATTCCGGGACACTGAGCAGATTTGTCGATTGTTGATTGCTGATTGAAAACCGAGAACCTTCAGCTCATCAGATTTCAATCGACAATCGGAAAATCAACAATATCTTTAGCACCGTGAACCAAGTCGCCGCCCAAAACCCGGAATCAACTCTCGGCTGGAGCCGTTTGCCCGCTGCCTACGCCATTCCTTCAACGGCCCCCAGTCTCGACGAAGCCCGCGAATATTGTTCCCGCATCGCCCGCACGCACTACGAGAATTTCTCGGTGGCGAGCTGGTTCCTGCCAGGCCGACTACGCCAGCACTTCTTCAATGTCTATGCGTATTGCCGCATCTCCGACGACCTCGGCGACGAAGTGGGCGATACCAAGGCTTCCCTTGTATTACTCGATCAGTGGCAGCGCGAACTCGATGCCTGCTACGACGGATCACCGAAGCATCCTGTCTTTGTAGCGTTGGCCGAAACTGTTCAGCAGTTCGATATCCCGAAGCACGAATTCTCCGACCTGCTCACCGCCTTTCGTCAGGATCAGACGATTACTCGATTCGAAACCTTCAATGACATTCTGGCCTACTGCCACTACTCTGCGAATCCGGTCGGCCACCTTGTTCTCTATCTCTGTGGGTATCGGGATGCCGAGCGCCAACAGCTTTCCGACTTCACCTGCACAGCACTTCAGCTCGCGAACTTCTGGCAGGACGTCAGCATCGATCACGAAAAAGGACGCATCTATCTTCCGCTCGAAGACCTGCGTCGTTTTGGCGTGAGTGAAGACGACATCGCGAGGATGCAAAACACTACTGCATTCTGCGCCATGATGAAGTTTGAAGTCGATCGGGCCCGCGACTGGTTCCATCAAGGTCTGCCGCTGGTCGGAAAAGTCGATCGCGAACTTGCCATCGATCTCGATCTCTTCAGCCGCGGCGGTCTCGAGATCCTGAGTGCCATCGAAAAACAGCGCTACGCGGTCTTGGGAAATCGTCCAGCCATATCGAAGACTCGCAAGCTGGCACTGGTCGCTCACGCAGCTATGGCCAAGCTCTTTGGACGATCCGGAGACTCTTCACGATGAGCGCCGGCGCGCAACAGGTTCCTGTGCCCTGGACACCTGCACCGCCACAGCTCGTCATGGCGTATTCGGTCTGTAAGGGCATTACGCGCCAGAATGCCAAGAACTTCTACTACGGATTCTTGGTGCTGCCGCGCCGCAAGCGCGAAGCTTTGTGCGCCGTTTACGCATTCATGCGGCGCTGCGACGACATTACCGATGATCCCAGGCTCAGCCCGCAGGAATCTCGACAGCAACTCGAAACGTGGCTTGACGCCTTGCATCGTGCTCAGCAGGGTCAACCCACCGACGATGCCATATTGCTCGCTTTAACCGACGCACAGCGCCGCTACGCCATCCCCGCCGGTTTGCTCGATGAATTGGCCCACGGGACTGGAATGGATGTCGAGGAGTCAGAGGCGCCGCAGCAGGCGAATGGTCTTGCTGTCCAGTACAAATCCTTCGAAGATCTGCGATTTTACTGCTATCGCGTCGCCTCCGTTGTCGGCCTCGTCTGCATTCATATCTTCGGATATCGCGACCCTGCAGCCGAACCGCTCGCGGAACGGTGTGGCTTGGCCTTTCAGCTCACCAATATCATTCGTGACGTAAAAGAAGACGCAAGCCTCGGACGTGTCTATTTGCCAGAAGAGGATCTGGCGAAATTCGGCTTGTCCTTCTCCGACGTACTCTCATTGACCGATCCGTCGCGCTTTCGCCCGGTGCTGACGCTCGAGGCCGAACGTGCGCGCGAGTTCTATGCTGCCGGGGACGAACTGATCGCATACGTCGCCGAGGACAGCCAGCCGGCTTTATGGGTGCTGATCAATATCTATCGCAGCTTGCTCGAAAAGATCGCATTGAAGCAGTACGACGTCTTCACTGCAAAAGTCGCCCTCAGCACTTGGGAAAAACTTCGCATCCTGGGAAAAGGCTTCCTCAAGCGCCTGACATGAAGTCTCAGTGGCCAGCTGATGTCATCCTGAGCGCAGTAGATATTTCGCGAAGGCGAAGTATCCACGGAGTCGAGGGATCCCTACCATTGTGCGATGGGACGGATTGTAACCTTGGCACCGCCTAACAATGTCGCCCACGCCATCCCAACCTTCAGTCGCCATCGCAGGAGGCGGTCTCGCCGGACTCGCCGCTGCCTGCGCGCTCTCGAATGTCGGCTTCCGCGTTACGCTTTTTGAGAAGCGACCCTTCCTCGGAGGCCGCGCCTCATCCTGGGAGCATCCCGGCACCGGAGAAGTCGTCGACAATTGCCAGCACGTGCTCTTCCGGGTTTGCACGAATCTCGTCGAGTTTTACGAGCGCATCGGCGTTGCCCACCAGATTCGCTGGTTCGATCAGATGAACTTCATCGAGCCAGGAGGACGCGTCTCGGTGATGAAATCTTCCTCTCTTCCAGCACCACTGCACACTGCGCCGTCTTTTTTGCACTTCCCTTTCTTGAACGCCGCCGACAAACTTTCCATTACACGCGCTCTGGGGCCCATCCTGCTCACCGAACAACGAGACAATGGACAATCCTTCCTTCAATGGCTCGAAGGGCACGGCCAGACGCCTAATGCGATCGCGCGCTTCTGGCATCCGATCCTTGTCAGCGCGCTCAGCGAGGAACTCAATCGCATCTCCGTTTCCGCCGCGGCCCAGGTTGTTCGCGAATCCATGAAGACGCCGGATGCGCGGCACATGGGCGTACCGACCCTTCCTCTCACCGATCTTTACAACGCGGCCGGAGACTATGTTCTTGCCCACGGCGGCCAATTACATTTCCGATGCCCGGTCGAAGGATTCACAGTCGATGGCGACCAGATTCGGATGCGTCTGCGCGGCAAAGAAGAAATTGCAAATGCAGAACAAACGGTCGACTTTCTAATCCTGGCCCTCCCCTTCGACGCTCTCGATTCCGTTTTGCCCGAGGGACCAGAGAGCACACCGATTCGCGAGAAGCTTGCCCACTTCGAGAATTCCCCAATCACTGGCATCCATCTTTGGTTCGACCGCCAGATCTCGGACCTTGACCACGCCGTGTTGCTCGACCGCACCATCCAGTGGATGTTCCACAAATCCCGCCTGCAACCCATTCGGACCCAGAATCAAAATGGAGGGGGTCGGGGCAGCTACGTCGAGCTCGTCGTCAGCTCGTCCAAAACGCTGATTGATAAATCCCGTTCCGAAATCGTCGATCTCGCTCTCAGCGAAGTGCGCGAGTTCTTCCCTGCTGCCCGCGAAGCTAATCTGGTGAAATCCACTGTGATCAAAGAAGTGAACGCCACCTATTCACCGCGGCCGGGTATCGACGCAATCCGCCCAAGTCCGATCACAAACTGGCTACGTGTATTCCTTGCTGGCGACTGGACCGCGACTGGCTGGCCCGCGACCATGGAAGGTGCCGTGCGCAGCGGATACCTCGCTGCGGAAGCTCTGACTCGCGCCGCCGGCCTCAAAGAGCAACACTTCGTCTCTTCTGATCTTGCGGCCACCGGATTCATGCGGCTGTTTGCCTGATCGGGCAACCAGAAAGCTCCCAGCCTACCTGTAACTAAACTCCTGTAACCCGTTGCCGATAAGACTGGCATGGACGGGCGCTATGTGGAACCGCGGAAGGTGATGTGGGCAGTGGCCGAGGTGATCTGGCAAGACGCAACTGGCACGTCCTTTCGCGCACCCGCTACGCTCGAAGACACTTCTCCTTCAGGAGCCTGCGTCCGGGTTCATCAGCCCTTCACGGTCGGATCGAGAGTCATCATTCGGTGGCACCGCGAGCAGTTCTCCGCCGTCGCGAGAAACTGCCGAAATGATGGGCGCGATTTCCTTTTGGGAGTGCTCCGGGAGCCGGACTCCTCGCCGCAAGAAGAAGCTGCTGTTTCGGTGGCAGCTAAATCTTCGCCGGCCGAGCTACCGGAAATCAGTTCGACAGCTGACCCGGTACTGGGGTCTGAGAAAGTTTTCCCAGTTCGGCCCGATGCAACACAATCACCTCTCCCGAACAAACGCAATGCCGATCAAGCAAGACACGCCATGGACTTCGCCGGAAACCGCCGCCCTTCCCACAGGCTAGGTCGCGCGACCAAATCTCCACCATTGACCGGCGTGCCAAAACAAGAGTCAGCTACGTCTTTTCGTTCCGAAAGGAAAGTTATGCAACCGAAAACGCTCTTTCCGCAATTCTGGCGCCGTCAGCAGAACGAGGACGCGCCGCCGAAATCCACTTACATGGAGGCCCCAGTGAACAAGCCCACAACTCGTGCAACCGAATCAGCCTGCGGACCGCGCGGCGATCAGCTTTCTTATGAAGACATTTACCGAGCTGCGGGTATTCTGAGCCCTGGCTCCGGATACGGCATTCATAAGGTGGTCGAGATGCTGAACAGCGAGCGCATCCGCGACCTTTCGAAAGACATCAAGCGCGCCTCTGTGCTCATGGCGCTCGATGCCGCGGGAATCTCGGTCGATGACATGCTCACCGACGCCACACGCCGTCAGAACGCGCTCAATTCCTATGAGACCGGGCAAAAGAAACAGCTGGAAGAATTTGAGATGCGCAAGGCGCAGGAGAACGCTCACATCGAAGAAGAGATGGAAAAGATTCGCGCACACTACGCCCAGCGCATCCAGAATAATCTGGATCAGGTGACAAAGGAGAAAGACTCGCTACGCAACTGGCAAAATGCCATGCAGTCAGAAAGCCAGCGCATTGCCGAAGTGATCGAACTCTGCGGGAAACAGCCGGCGACGGCGAAGCCGAACACGCTCGCGGCTGCCGCGGGAGGCGCAAGCGACCGGTGACAAATGACCGACTATCTAGCTCCGCAGCGCAGGACACCTTCCGTGCAACTTATTGGGACGTCTTTACTCGTCGGCAGGCGACCAGCAACTTCGTCCAAGGGTCGTCATCCAGCTTGCTGATCTGTATCACTGGATGCTCGTGGGTCGTGTCATGAATGAATTGCCCGTCCCCGATGTACATCCCGGTATGCGTAATGTCTTTTACAGATGAGCCAAAAAACAGCAAGTCCCCGGGCTGCAGATCCGCGCGCTCGACGGCGATTACGCCGTTCCAGGCAGCCTGTTGATCGGCATCTCGCGGCATGATGATCCCGCGGGCTCGTACCAGCATCTGCGTAAAGCCAGAGCAGTCGAATCCGAAGCTCGATCGCCCACCCCACAAGTATGGGAGCCCCAAAAAACGTTTACCAAGCTCGATCGACTCCGGTATCGACAGCGGTTTCGGATCCGCCTCCACATCACCCGACTGAATCCACGCCAGGGTCTGACCCGGGAGTCGCACCTGCAGCCAGCCCTCCCGATGCGCAGGCTTCTTCGGGGAATGGTCCTCCAGCGCAAGCTCGAGCTTCGTTTCGAACGGCGCCGTCACAACCGGCTTGTGCCTCGTCACATCGGGCTCAGCATAGATGTTGGCAAACAGGTTCTCCACTTGCACCGTTGGTCCCGCCGTTGCATAACCATTCCCTGTAAGTACGATTCGCAGATAGCGGCTCGGTGTCCAGCCTTTGTAGCGGTCCGACGTCTGGATCTTCGACCACTCCCCGCGTGCCTGCAGCAGCACCACGTTACTCCCGTAAATCGCCTGCGACACTACGTCCGACTTCTCGGTTGGCCGGGAATACATGTTGGCGACAGGAACCACAATCACATGAGGGCTGGTCTTGGCAGCGGCAGAGATTGCGAGCAAGACGAGAAGAGCAATCTGCGAGTGAACGAAGAACCGGTTTCGAAGCATTTGCATTCCAAATGGACGCTACAGCAAAAATGCGGACCTACGGACACGTACCGCGCAACCATTGCGCTACGGCTCTGTGTCTTTAGCCGCAGGAATCGTATAGAACCGGTAAGAGTACTTCCAGCTAAATTCTTTCCCAGCAGGAATATTCATATCGATGTATGGCTCGGGCGCAACCACCGTTCGGACCGCCCAGACTCCCAGGTTCACCACGGGCTGATCGCCGTGAACCTCCACTCCCGCACCGGCTCTGTGATTCTCCACGTTGATTTTATAGTCTGCGGCAATCTTCCCGAATCCGGTGAACTCAGCATAAAACGTATCCTCGCCCTCAAATTTTTTCGCAAAATGAAGCCTGTTCCCGCGGATCTCTGCCAGCCGATCGAGAGCCTGTGTCGGCTTCGGTGTAAACGCAAAATCAATGCTGATGTCCGGTCCGGTCGATTGATGATCGATGGTCAGGAAATTGTGATCGTACACTTGTGTCTCGATCGGCTTGGAGCCAATATTCACGAGGCGGTGCTCGATGCTCATGGCGGGCTCGTCTTTCAGCAGACGTATGGTTTTGCTGTAGGAGTAAGCGTAGCCGTCGCCGCAATCCAATTCCTGCGTAAAATGAATAGACCCGTCATCACTCTTCAGCGTTCGCTTGCCGCCGTTCACAATCGGATAATTTGTGTATGAGCTATAAGGAGCATTGTCGATTTTCCGCAGCGCTCCTACCCCAATCTTGCAAAACGCTTCGCCAGGTCTGGCGTCAGCGTAACCCAGGACCGTTCCGTCTGGCCGGCTGATGAACTCCTCGACCGGCCCGCTGGCCGAACTGTTGATGCCTGCCTCGATGGGATTGCCGATGACCACGTCAGAGACTGATGGGTTGAACTTTTCAAAAAATGGACCGAAATAGTTGTGTCCCTTGTACTCCAGGCTGCCAATTATGCCCGCCCAGTCGAAGCGCGTCCCACGGTAAAATCCCTTATCCGCGTCTGGCAGATAGATCTTCGCAGTCAGCACTCCGTTGGTAAGCTGCTTCTCCGGGTACGTTCCCGGATACGTTTGCGCCGTCATTGAACCCACTGCCAGTCCATATGCAAGAAGGTGATAAATACACCTCAACGTTCTTCGCGAAGTTTTCATGAAGAAGAGATCGGAAACCTGTTCATCTCTGCAGCGTTTGATTGTAAAGCTAGTTGAGCGCTGGCGCCTAACGGTCCCCCTGTATCCCACAATAGATAGCCGAATGCAATTGCGCAGAAATCTGTATCCGTGATTGAAGCGGGTTTTAGCGCAGACAAGAATGCCAGAGTCAGGGAAGGGGAACAAAGACTGGCTGCCCCCCAGGGATTCGAACCCCGATAGCCTGCTCCAGAGGCAGGTGTCCTAGCCGTTGAACGAGGGGGCAACTCAGCTTGATTTTAAGTGGACAAATTAGTTTGGTCAATCGAGAGCGCTTACCAGCCGAATATGCATTCGCGCTGAATTCACAGCGCTACAATAGTTTAAAGACGCATTCTCCGAGAGGAAGTCCGAATGGTAGCCACATCTGAGACCATCCCAGGAATTTCTGACTACGCCGAGATCGCCCGCCGTCCGCTCGAAGCCGAGCAGTGTGCCTTAGTGGTGATCGATATCCAGGAAAAGTTGCTCCCACCGATTTTTCAGAAGGAACAACTGGTCCGCAACTCGCAATTACTGATTCGAGCCGCTCATGTTCTTAAAATTCCCACTCTCGTCAGCACGCAATATGCAAAAGGATTGGGAACCACCGTCCCCGACGTCGCTGCTCTACTGCCGGGCGTCGAAGCCGTCGACAAGACTCTCTTCTCGTGCTTCGGCAGTGATGTTTTTTGCAGCCTGCTGAAACGTCTTCCCGGTCAGCGCTCCACACTTCTTCTCTGTGGCAGTGGAGAGCCATATCTGCGTGGCTCAGACGGCATTGGCGGCACAGCGCGAAGGCTATCTGGTCCACATAGCTTCAGATGCAGTCAGTTCCCGCACCGAGTGGAACTGGAAGATTGGTCTCGATCGCATGCGTGCGGCGGGCGCGGTCATCTCGTCGACCGAGATGATCGTTTATGAATTGATGCGATCCTCTTCCTCAGCCGCATTCAAAGAACTCTTGCCGCATCTAAAGGGATAAGTCCAAGACCCAAAACTAAGAAAGACACGGAGGTACCCGGAGGAAAAGCCTTCCGAAGTCCTTCGTGGTCTTTCGTGTCCTTTGTGGTATTGACGATTTCTCGGCTTAAGCTTCCGCCTGCCCGGTGGGTTCCTGGTCCTTCTTTTTCACGCGAACGACGGTTATCTTCGCAATGCCTTCCTGGAACGACGGCGGCTTCAACTTCGCCGCCATACGGCGCATGGCTTCCTCTGGCACAACCCGGTCGCGCCGCTGGTGACGCTCAACGCAGACTTCCAGCGGAACGTCGAAGAACACGGCATGCACTTCGTAGTTATAATCCTTCGCGAGCTTGATCCAGTGCTGCCGCTCCTGCGGCGTGAGATTCGTTGCGTCTACATAATTCATCGGACGCTTCGCGATCAGCCGCGCCTTCAACATCGAACGTAGATTCGAAAAAACCAGATCCTGAAAGCGCTGCTCCCGCACGTCGTCGAACAGCAGCGAGCGCACCATGTCGCTCGAAAGCGGAACTACATTGTGCCGCTTGAACCACGAACTCTTACCGGAACCAGGCAAGCCGATCGCGAGCACGACAATTCCTTTCGGTGGACGCGTCGGAGCAGTCGGAATTGCAACCGGAACGGCCGGTGCTTGCGGCGCAGAGGGCGGGGGAAGACTCGCTCCTTCCGCTTCACTCCCGACCTGTGCTTCGGGTTCCGCGGCTTCAGCCTCGGCGACCTGGCCCGCATCCGTCGCGGAGTCAGGGAGAATGCCCTTCGGTGTAAAGGCCTGTGCCACCGCTTGCTCGCGACCACGGCCACCGCGTCCGCGCCCACCACGGCGTCTGCGCCCTCGCCCACGCTGAGCAGGACCGCCCGATCCTTCGGGACTCGCCTTCTGACCATCTGTAACGGGCGTAGCCTCTTCCGCGGTCGATTGGGCCGTAAACTCACGCCCCCCGGCCGGGCTCTCCACTGCCCCACCGTCACTCATCGCAGGTTCTGGTTTCGTTGATTCGTCTGCATCGAAATATGCCGGTTGCAGTGGTGGAGGCGCCGGTTGGCTCTCCTGCTCACCGGTTTTCTTTTTGCGGCGCTGCAGGCGCTCGCGCATCCATTTACGCATGTTCAGGCTTGTAACACAGATGGCCGGATTGGGGCAATCCGCTCCGAACCAGCAATGACAGGAGAAGTTCGTCTCTGACGCGAAATCCCGCACCGCGCCTTCTAGAATGGGGATCTATGGAGACTCAAATTCCTCCCGCGATTCACGACCAGAAATACATATCTCTGACCACTTTTCGCAAGACCGGTGTGGGCGTTCCAACTCCTGTCTGGTTCGGCGAAGAGGACGGAAAGCTCTACGTCATGACGCGCTCCGATATGGGCAAGCGTAAGCGCATTCGCAACAACCCGCAGGTGAAGGTCGCGCCTTGCACCATTCGCGGAAAAGTTACCGGACCGGAGTTCGCGGCGAGAGCTCGCATCCTGCCCCTCGAAGAACATCAGCGCGCGCGGCAGACCATCAATCGCAAGTATTGGATGGCACGGATCCCGCTGGTCTGGTGGCGAACGGATACGTATTTCGAGATCACGGTTGGATGAGGAGTGTCAGGGCATCAGGGTTTTCACGTGGCGCGTCTAACTCTCAAGACATTGAATCCTCACCACCAGAATTTCACCACGACTAGAATATCGGCATGTCCACGCAAACCTGGAACGCTTCCCGCTACGCCGCCAACGCTGCATTTGTCCCTGCACTCGGCCAACCCGTGCTCGATTTGCTTCAGCCGCAGCCGGGAGAGCGCATTCTCGATCTCGGTTGCGGCGACGGCGTGCTAACCCAAAAACTGGTCTCGGACGGGGCAGAAGTTGTGGGCGTGGACAGCTCCGAGGACATGATTGCAGCTGCCCGCCAGCGCGGACTCGACGCCCGACTGATGGACGCGACCAAACTGACTTTCGACCAGGAGTTTGATGCCGTGTTCTCGAACGCAGTGTTGCACTGGATCAAGCATGATCCCGATGCCGCCATTGCCTCCGCCTACCGCGCTCTACGCCGTCCCGGGCGATTCGTCGGGGAAATGGGCGGGCATGGATGCGTTGCCGCTGTCAGTCTCGCCCTGATCGTCGGACTGGAAAAACGCGGAATCAAAAACGCCGCCAGTATCTGTCCCTGGTACTTCCCGACTGTGGATGATTACACCGCAAGGCTGAAGCGCGTAGGGTTTGTCGCAGAAAGCATCCAGCTCATACCGCGTCCCACACCGCTGCCGGCAGGAATGCGGGCCTGGCTGGAAACATTTGCCAACCCATTTTGTGCGGTGTTGCCGGAAGGCCAAAGAGAAGATTATCTGGACGAAGCTACGCAAACGTTAAGTTCGGTGCTTTGCGACGAAAAAGGCCACTGGACCGCCGATTACATGCGCCTGCGGTTCTTCGCCCGCAAACGATAACGGTCTGTCTACGTCTATATCCGTCGTCATTGGAAAAAACGACTCAATCTCGACTGAAACCTGCTTCGTGTTTACCACGCGGCCGTCGTCAGATACTCGTGAATCGAATTTGCCGCGCGCCGGCCGGCGCCCATCGCGAGAATCACCGTCGCGGCACCGGTTACGATATCACCGCCGGCAAATACTCCTTTGCGCGTCGTCCGCTGCGTCTCTTCACTCGCCTGGATGTATCCCCGCTTGTTGGTGTCAAGGCCAGGCGTTGTGCTCTGCACAATCGGATTCGCGCTGGTTCCAATCGCGATGACGGCTACTGATAGCGGCAACTCAAACTCCGACCCTTCTTTCGGCACAGGCCGTCTGCGCCCGGAGGCGTCAGGCTCGCCCAGTTCCATCCGCACGCAGCGTGCGCCCGTCAACCATCCCTTTCCGTCGGAGAGAAACTCCACCGGCGCGGTCAGCATCTGGAAATCGATGCCCTCCTGCCGCGCATGATGCACCTCCTCCGCGCGCGCTGGCATCTCCGCATCACTCCGGCGGTAAATCACGTAGGCTTTCTCTGCGCCGAGCCGCAGGGCGGAGCGAATTGCATCCAGCGCCGTGTTCCCTCCTCCAATGACCGCGACATGCTTCCCGTGCAGATCAAGCATGGGCTCGTCGTATACCGGAAACTTGTACGCTTTCATCAGATTGATCCGCGTCAGGAACTCATTCGCCGAGTAAACACCATTTAAATGCTCTCCCCGGATGTTCATAAACTGCGGCAGTCCCGCGCCCGTGCCGATGTAAACCGCGTCGTAGCCTTCTTCTTCCAGCAGTTCATCGATGGTCACGGTCCGGCCCACAACCACGTCCGTCTCAAACTCCACGCCCATCTGGCGCATGTAGTCGATCTGCTCCCGCACAATCTGTTTGGGAAGGCGGAACTCAGGAATCCCGTAGACCAACACGCCACCAATTTCGTGCAGCGCTTCAAACACCCGCACTTGGTGGCCTTTTTGGATCAGATCCCCTGCAACCGTCAATCCCGAGGGTCCACTGCCGACAACGGCGACTTTTTTCCCCGTGGGCGTCGCGTGCGGCACTATGTGCGTTCCCATACGCTGTTCGTAATCAGCAACGAAGCGCTCCAGATAACCGATGCCGAGCGGCTTTACCTTTTTCGAAAGAAGGCACTTCCCCTCGCACTGATCCTCCTGCGGGCAGACGCGTCCCGTGATCGCGGGCAACACGTTCGCTTCGCGGATCTTCGCCGCCGCGCCGAGGAAATCTCCAATCACAATTTTTTGGACGAACGCCTTCACATCGATGCCTACGGGACAATAATCGGTGCACGTAGGCTTCGCGCATTCCAGGCAGCGCAACGCCTCCTGTTGCGCCAGTTCCGAGCTATAGCCAAGATTCACTTCTTCAAAATTGTGCGCACGCTCCTGCGCTGGCTGCTCCGGCATCAACTGACGGGGAACCTTAATGCGCTCTTTCGGCAACAATGGATTGTTCGATTTCGTGGCCGGGCTCATCGTTTCTCTCCTCTTAGTGAAGAAGAAGTGGTTGAAGAAGATGTCGCCACGCAGGCATGTTCCGATTCCCGGCTGTGTTTGTATTCCTCCATGGACTGTTGCTCGGCCGTACGGTACATCGCGTTACGTTGCACCAGCACGTCGAAGTTCACCTTGTGCCCATCAAACTCGGGACCGTCGACGCAGGCGAACTCGCTCTTACCATCGATCATGACGCGGCACCCTCCGCACATTCCCGTGCCGTCAATCATGATTGGGTTCAGGCTTACGACCGTGTGGATGTTCTCTTTTCGTGTCAACTCCGAAACCGCCTTCATCATCACAATGGGCCCGACCGCAACCACCAGATCGATACGCGTGCCGTTTTGAATCAACTGCCGCAGCTTGTCCGTAACAAATCCTTTGTCGGCGTAGCTGCCGTCATCGGTTGTGATCAGAAGTGCGTCGCTCACGGCACGCATCTCCGATTCCAGGATTACTAGCTCCTTGTTTCGTGCTCCGACGATCGAGAGCACCCGATTCCCTGCCCGTTTGAGAGCGGCAGCCGTGGGGTACGCCATCGCCGTTCCAACTCCGCCGCCGACTACCACTGCGGTGCCATAATTCTTGATCTCGGAAGGTTTCCCGAGCGGACCGACCACATCCAGAATCAAATCTCCCGTCTCGAGAGAGTTCAGCAGCGTCGTAGTCTTGCCTGCGGCCTGCACGACGATGTTGATGGTTCCCTTCTCCGGATCGGAATTCTCGATCGTGACCGGAATCCGCTCGCCTTCCTCGTAAATTCGCAGAATAACGAACTGTCCCGGCTTCTGTTTACGCGCAATCCGGGGCGCTTCGATAACGAATCGCTTGATACCCGGCGCAAGAAATTGTGCGTGGACGATTTTGAACACAGTCGCTCCCGTGGAAAGACAATGAATGTCCCGACCTTGTAATTGTGTCTGGGATCACATTATGCGGGCTGTGATTAACATCACAGGGGGCTGTGCGGACATCGCCTGCAGAACTTTCGAGGGCCCAACGCAGTGAGAACCGGCGGTATGCAGATTTTTGCATACTCGTCTCTCAGCTGATCAAAGATTTTACAAATTTCTCACACCGCGCCGCCGCCAAATCTTCAAAGGTGTGTATACTCGTTGCCCTACGGCTGAACACGGCGCCGCAAGCATCTGTCGGAATCAACATCCCCCAACAAACTCTCACAACTCCCAGGAGGACTCATGCCAGTCAGCAACCAGCTCAAGGCCAATACTGCCGCTTGCGTGGCCTTGGCTTTTGTTTTCGCATTTTGCACAGCCATCGCGAGTGCACAAAACCCGCTCGGCCTGCCAGTTTCGCCGAAGTCGGGAAGTCTGCTTGTCGGCGAAGCGATTCACAGCGGAGCGCTCCAACTTCCGCCGTCGTACGAGACCTCGCTCTTTCAGCCGGCTCTAACCTGCTCTCCTGTTCCTTGCGTTCTGCCCAACGTTCAGGCATCCGGGGGGGTCAATATTGCGAATGAAGATCCGATTGCCGCAAATCCAAAGAATTTGTCTCAGCTCTTGACGGGAGCTAACGACTATAGCTGCTCTGTAACTCTGCAGGGTTTCTACGCTTCCAGCGACGGCGGATCCACCTGGACTCGCACCTGCTTGCCGGCAATCTCCGGAGGATCGGGGGATGGCGATCCCACGGTCGGCTACGACCTCCTAGGTAACACGTTTGCCGGTGGCATACAGGTTGGACCTCCGGGACAAGTCATTGTCGTCTCCAAATCAACCAACAACGGTACGACTTGGGGCACACCGGTAGTCGCCGCGAAGCCAACCATCGGTGGTGGGATAACCGATAAGGACTGGCTACAGATTGACACTACTGCCAGCAGTCCCCACGCCAACTGCCTCTATGTCTCCAACACGCAATTCAACTCGAGCGGATCCCAGAGCCAGATCAGCGTGTCGCACTCTTGCGATCACGGAGCTACGTGGAAGACTGTAACTGTGGACCCGGTTCAAAGCAGTGTGATTGACCAGTTCAGCGATCTGGCCATCGGCAAGGATGGTTCGGTTTATGTTTCTTGGCAGCGCTGCCCGCCGACCGGCCCGACCGGTGACTGCGGCGGCACCACGGCGAGCATGATGATCTCGAAGTCCACTGACGGCGGCGCCACATGGTCGACTCCCGTCACGATGGTGACCACCAACTTGGCTCCCGACACCTGTGGAGCATATTATGGCTGCCTGCCGAATACATCGGAGCGCGTCTCGAACATTCCATCGATCGGCATCGACAACAGCAGCGGAAAGAACGCCGGCCATCTGTACGTCGTTTACTACAACTGGACTGGGACGCAAATGAAGGTCCTCGTGGCTCATTCCACCAACGGAACAACCTGGAGCGCCGGAGTACCCGTGGCTCCAGCATCGGTTACGCATGACCAGTTCTTCCCCTGGCTCAGCGTCGCCGCTAACGGTGAGGTCGCCGTAACCTGGCTCGATCGCCGCAACGATCCCGCCAACCTGAAGTATGACGTGTATGCTACGGGATCGACCAACGGCGGCACGGGCTTCCTCGGCGACATCAAACTAACCAGCGTCATGTCGAATCCGCTTGATGACGGATTTGGCGGTGCTTTCATGGGCGATTACACCGGCAATACCATCGCCGGCAGCTCGCTTTACGCCTCGTGGATGGACATGCGCAACGGCTCGTTCTCACAGGACTACGTGGGCGGTTACAAAGTTCATTAGACCTGACGTCTCGTTCTCAAAGGACCCCGGAAGTTGGGGTCCTTTTTTTATGTAGCTTGGATTTCTCTCGCTTCCGGCTTGGGGCCCAAAGCGTGCAAAGTTATTCACTTTTTGTGCGCGTTTTTCGCCCGTGAGGAGAATACTCTGACGAGTCTCTCCTCATTCTTGCTGCGAGTTCGGAAAACCTGTGTATACTTCCCAGCCACGGTGAAAACTGACCGTTAGCCACGCCCTATAAACGTCTTACATTCCCCCATTGCTGTGAATCCCATGATGGATCACCACCAAAGAAAAACTTCGATCTTTGTCGGAGATAAGCACGAACAAGAAAAGGAGAAATGCATGGCTCGAAGACTGCTTACGCTTTCGCTGACCTTCGTTGTGTCGATGACATTCCTAAACGTGATTTGTCACGCTGAGTCGCGTCTCCTAACGCGCCACATGCGTGACACTGTTTCGTATGGTGAAGCCCGGCAGGTCGGACATCTTCCAGCCACGCAAACCATGCGCCTGGTCCTTGCACTGCCCCTTCGCAATGAAGCGGATCTGGACAGCTACCTGGAGGACCTCTACGATCCAACCAGCACTTCTTATCGCCAGTTTTTAACGGTGGAAGAATTCACCGCCAGGTATGGCCCCACTCAGGAAGACTACGACGCCGTGATTCGTTTCGCGCGCGAAAACGGCTTCGCCGTGGTTGGCACTTCTCGCAATCGCGTTAACGTGGATGTTCAAGGATCGATAGCAACAATCGAAAAAGCTTTTCACATCACGATGGGGATCTACCAGCATCCCACCGAGAATCGGACGTTTTTCGCACCGGACCGGGAGCCCACAACGAGTCTTTCTTTCCCGCTCTGGCACATCTCCGGATTGGACAACTATTCGATTCCCCATTCGGCCTTGAAGCGCCGGGATGAAAACAACGTGCACAGCCTCGCAACTACTGGCTCCTGCCCGGGACAGAGCTTTTGCGGGAGCGACATGCGGGCCGCATATTACGGCGGAACTGCTCTGACGGGGAAGGGACAGTCGGTCGGACTGCTCGAATATGCTGGTACCGACCTGGTGGACCTGACTACCTATTACACAAATGCAAAACAAACCAACAACGTTCCCATCACTTTGAAATCTGTGGACGGCACGCCCACGCAGTGCCTCGCTTCGCAAGGCTGTGATGACACGGAACAGACCCTCGATATGACTCAGGCTCTGGGCATGGCGCCCGGTCTGGCCAGTCTGGTGATGTACATTGGGTCCAGCGATGCGGCCCTCTTCAACGGAATGGCCACCGCTAAGCCGCTCAACTACAACTTGAGCTCTTCGTGGTATTGGAGTCCGGCAGACCCGAAAACCGATGATCCCTATTTCAAGGAGTTTCAGGCTCAAGGCCAGACCTTGTTTGATGCCGCTGGCGACAACCGATCGTGGCAAATTGGAGGCTCTATCTGGCCAGCGGATGACGCTTATGTGGTGTCGGTTGGTGGAACTGACCTGACGACCACCGGTCCGGGTGGCGCGTGGAAGTCGGAAACTGCCTGGTCCGACAGCGGTGGCGGCATCTCGCCCAACAACATCCCAATTCCTACCTGGCAAAAGAAGACGGCCAGCGGCTGCGCGAGTTGTTCGCAAACTTTACGTAACGGCCCCGATGTTGCGGCGAACTCGAACTTTACCTTCTATGTCTGCGCCGACCAAACCACCTGCACTTCGAACTATTACGGTGGAACCAGCTTTGCTGCCCCGATGTGGGCCGGTTGGCTGGCACTCGTCAATCAATTTGAAGTTGCCCACGGCCATAAACCGGTCGGATTCATCAACCCAGCTCTGTATTCGGTTGGCTTGGGTACGAAGTACAACACCGATCTCAATGACATCACTCAGGGAAGCAATGGTTATAACGCGACCAAGGGATACGATCTGGTCACTGGCTGGGGCAGTCCGAAAGCGGGCGGTCTTATTAAGTGATCCTCCGGCATCGGCTCGATCGTGGAGGGATGACACTCTACTCAACGGTCGCACCTTGTAGCTCGCTCTGAAGTAAGGGCCCCGAAGCCTCGGGGTCCTTTTTTGTTTATACGTATTCCATGTGGCTCAGATCTCTGCTGCTTTCGGCTTCAAGATCACTCCCTGGCTCGTCCGGCTGTTCATCACGATTCGCAATGGTTCGGAAAGTTGCAGGTGCCGCACGCATTCGCGTTCCTCCCGCGCGGGCTGTTCCGAGAGCCACTGCCAGTCGAGCGACCCTTCTCCCGCGTCCGGATTGACCGTAAAATAACCGATCTGAAACGCGGTGAGGTTCTGGAAGAAGTGACTCCCCTGTGAGGGCGTGACGCGAAAGTCACGGAATCCAGCTTCAACAATCACGCGGGCGCCAGAGATCTCATCCCACTCCACAGGAATGCCCAGCCAAGGGTCATTCGACCCCCAGCGTCCAACGCCAATCAGCAGATACGGCCGATTCTCTGCGCTGAGCGTGGCATTGAAGTGAGCGACCGCCTCCGCGACCGGCTGGCTGCGGCTACGCTCAAAGCGATGGGAGTCAACGACAACAATGTCGTACAGGTTTTCGATGCGTCCGTTACCCAAGACCTTTGTGCTCTGACAAATGAGTTGCGTCGGATCGACATTCGCGATCTCAAGATCCTGATGATCGCGAGCCAGCGTGAGCGGACGGATTTGCAGGAATCCGAATTCGGCCGGCTCTTCTCCTCCCGGCAGCCGCACCGCGAATTCAACCTCGACCGGATTGCCGAGAGCGTCTTCGCCCGCCCGGACCAGCACTTCCAGGATCGATGCAATCGGAAAAATTCCATGCTTGAGCATGGGAGCAAATGTGACGACGCGCGGTCCCGGCCGGCTCAGGCCATCGTAAACAGCCTGGTTATCTGCGGAGTAGGTTGAGGCGACAGCATTCAGCGTACCATCCGCCTCGGCCACATCCAGACCGAAGCGCATCTCGCGCAGGTGGCCTGGACCTGTTGCATGAGACACGCCGTCAAGTTCCAGTGCACAGAATTCAGTTTGCGTGTTCGCGAGGATGTCTTCCACCGACGAGAACTGCAGCAGGTTGCGCGGATATCGCGGGCAGAAGCTGATGCATTTGCCGCCGTCCACAACTGTCCGTCCCAGGCCGAGCGCAATCGCTGCGATTCCGTCGGAGTACGTCATCGGCTCAATCGGATAGAAGTTGTGGGAACGCACCACGCCGGAGAAATCCGGGTAAAATCGCCGGCCATGCAACCCGCCGACAACTTGCTGGAGGATGACCGCCATCTTTTCTTCTTCCAGGCGATACGGCGTCGCTCGGACATACGCCTTGGCATGCTGGCTGAACGTGGAAGCATACACGCGTTTGATGGCCTCAGAGAGTTCTTCCAGCCGGACTTTCGTGTCCGCCTGCTGATTGCCCAGCATGAACGTCTCGTATACGCCGGTAAACGGCTGATATTGCGAGTCTTCCAGCAAGCTCGACGAGCGCACCGCCAGCGGATAGTGGATTTCGTCTAGAAATGCTTTCAGATTCCCGGTTAATGATTCGGGCAGGGGTGAATCGAGAAACCGCTTCTGGATCTCACTGTCGTCGTCACAATGCAATGCGAAGTCGCCGAGATTGTTCTCGCTGAGGAACAGATCGAACATATCGGTAGCGATCACGACGGCCGGAGGAACCGAAATGCGCACGCCAGGAAAGCGTTTCGCGATGCGGCGCGTGCGCAGCAGGTGGCGCACGAAGGCCAGGCCGCGCGCCTTGCCTCCCAAAGAGCCGGAACCAATGCGCAAGAAACTCGATTGCGCGGGCTTAAAAGTATCTGACTTGAAGTCGCCGATGAGCACTTCGTTCTGCTCACGACGATAATCACTGATCGACTCAATCAGGTCGCTGCGAAGGTGCTCGGGACCATTAAAATCAGAAACCTTGCGAGGCCGCAGCTTCGCAGCCAGCGCAAACTCCGTGCGAGCCATCAGCCAATGCGAGAAGTGATTGCGCTGGGCGTGATACATGAGGCTGTCGGTCGGAAGCGTCTGCAGAGTCTCTTCGAGTTCATTCAAATCTTTCGCGCGTCCGACCTCAGTCTGATCGGGCATGCGAAAGACGAAATCGCCGAACCCGAACTGATCGGTGAGGATGCGCCGCAGGTCTTTCAGCAGTGTCGGCGAGCGTTTGCGCAAGAAAGAATAACCTTCCGCGTGCGCTCGCGGACGAAACTCCGTGCGACTGGTCTGCAGCACAACCGGAACGTCGGGCGTCAGATTCTTAACCATGCGGGATAACTCGAAACCGGCATCCGGGCTGAGCTTGCCATCCCACGGGAACTCTACGTCGGAGACTATGCCGAAGATGTAGTCGCGATATTTCTGCACCAGCTCAGAGGCTTCTTCGAAATTCGAGCTAAGCAGGATTTTGGGCCGCGCCTGCATGCGCACAAGCTTATGGGCCACGTTGATGCCTTCTTGAATCACGCGCCGCGACTGCTTAATCAGCTCTGTGTAAATCACCGGCAGGAACGACGAGTAATAGCGGATGTTATCTTCGACCACCAGCAGCACGGGAACGCCCATGGCGCGCGTGTCGTGCAGCACGTTGCGCTTGTCTTCGATGTACTTAACAATCGCGATCAGGATGCGCGCGGTTCCCTGCCAGAGGAAGACGCGATCGATGTCAGTAACGGGATTGCGCGCGACAAAATTCTTGATCTCGCGATAGTCGTATCCCAGCACGACTACAGGTACGTCGAGCCCGGCTTCGCGCACCTTGCGAGCGAGATCGGCGGCGTTCGTGTCGCCTACCGTAAGATTCGTTACGATCAAATTGAATTGCGGATTCGATTTGGCCAGATCGAGCGCTTCGGCGCAACTCGACACGTGCTGAATGCCAGGAATCTGCCGCAAGTTTAGTTCGAGCGATTCATCGATGAGAAGTTCGTTGAGACGGCCATCTTCCCGCAAGATGAATGAGTCATAGAGGCTCGAGACCAGAAGGATGTTCTGGACGCGAAACGGCATCAGGTTCTCAAAGCCTTCGAAGCGTTCTTCGGCATCGAGAATCGGTTCGGCAATGGAACGGACAATCATGGGCCAATGACTGCTCATGATACTCGTGCCCGGGGACGCGGGGAGTGATTGAGACTACATCAACAAGGAAAATTGGAACGCAGGGTCGCCAGAGCTTTTTGTGAAGTGTTCACGATTCGGCTCACGGGAGGTACCCCTCCCTGGGTGCCCTATTGCAATCACAGACTTAGCGCCAAAATGCAAAGTAATCTACGGGGCTCAATCACTTACAGTCAAAATCTTGAGCCCACGGCACTTAGCTGCAGGATTGCAGGTTGCTCACAGGAACGGGAACAAACTTCGATGATTGATGTCCGCAGATGATTGATGTCCGCAATGGAGAAGTCAATCGAAAACCGTTCCTGATTACGAGGTCAGTTCCATTTCGGGAATGGCTGTCCTCAGGCAAACGAAAGAGTGAGGAAACGGATCAGATGGGCGATGTTCCGAGGAATGTGGCAGTTATTCTTTAAGGTTGCCGTAATTTTTGGCCTCATGGGCCGTCTTCAATCGCAGAGTGTTTTGTGAGGTTCCGGGGATTCCAAAGCTCTCACCGCAAAGGCACGAAGGTTCGGAGGTGAAACCGGACACATCCTCGAAGGTCGTTAAGGTTACGGAGTTCTGATGCGATTGCCTTTCTTAATACTCCACATCAGTGCCGGAATTGTCGGCCTGGTCTCGGGCACATTTGCCATGATCTTCCGCAAGGGCTTGCAGCGACATAGGACGGCAGGAAACGTCTTCGTAGTCGCGATGCTAACGATGGGGCTGTGTGGATCGTATCTTGCCTTGCTGAAACATCAGACGAACAACGTGTTCGGCGGAGTCCTGACGTTTTACCTGATTTCCACGGCTTGGCTCAGCGGTAAACAGCGGAATGAAGGGCCCAGCCTCTTCGACTGGGGCGCGCTTGCGATGGCGATAGCGATCGGCATTAGCCTGTTCACTCTGGGAATCCGCGTCGTCAACGGTCAGTCCGAAGGACAAACTGGAGTTCCGATCGGAATGTATTTCTTCATGGGAACGATTCCGCTACTGGCTGCTGCCGGCGACATTAGCATGCTGGTTCGCGGAGGCATCTCGGGCACTCCACGACTTGTGCGCCATCTCTGGCGCATGTGTTTTGGCCTGTTTATCGCCACAGGATCCTTTTTCCTGGGTCAGCAGCAAGTGTTCCCCGAGGCAATCCGCAAGCAATACGTTCTGGCTCCGCTTGCGATCTTGCCGCTGCCCTTGTTGATTTATTGGTTGGTAAGGGTGAAATTCACAAAACGCGGCAGGCACCTGCTCGCATCAACCTAAGGAAAGAGTATCGCCGCTCAACAAGCGAGTGAGGGTTGAACAGCCCATGCGGAATGTAGATCGAGCCGGATGTCTGCAACGAATTGTGTTCCTCTGCGCAGCTGTGTTGACCACAACCGCTCTCTGTCCCAAGCTCGCCACTGGGCAGCAACCCGAGATCACGATTCACGCTTCAACGAACCTTGTGCTGGTCGATGTCGTCGCTATGAAGAACGGCCTGCCGGAAAAGAACCTCAAGCGTGAAGACTTCAGGCTTTTTGACAACGACACTCCCGTCCCGATCAAGACCTTCGATACGGGTCGGCAGTCGAGCAGTCGTTCACTCGCGCTCTGGCTCGTCGTGCAGTGTCGCATGCCAGGTTGGGAGGCACAGGGATCAGGCTATTTCGCCGGACAGATCAACCGCTTTTTGCCCGCGTTGAAAGAACTCGACCCACATGACTCGGTCGGAGTGGCGCACTGGTGCGACAACGGTGACTCGCAACTCGATTTGCAGCCAACCAGCAATGTCGCGGACTTGACCGCGGCCGCAGAGCAGGTACTCGCCACCGAATGGAAACTCGGCAATCACGATCGAGCCGGCGAACTGGCGCTGCAACGAACTCTACAACTCATAGTCGATGCAACTCGCTCCACCAAGCCCGAACCTTTGCCGGTCGTCATCTTTCTCTACGGCGACTGGAGCGGAATGCCGCGATCCGAGGCGGACCACTTCATCGGCGAACTTCTGGAAACTTCCGCCGTCGCCTTTGGGTTGCGCGATCATCGCTCTCCGCGTATGTGGTGGCTGCCCGGAGAACAAAGAGAAGTCGCGCACTACATTGCGACACAGACAGGTGGGGAATATCAGGACGTAACCCCAGAGACCTACAGCACAGGACTCGAACAAATTTTGCAGCAGCTGCATTTTCGTTACGAGTTAGGATTTCAACCCCCGGCGTTGGACGGCAAGCGTCACAAACTTACCGTGAAACTATCCGACTCGGCGAAGGAACCGTATAGAGGAGTGCGCTTGCGATACCGCGCGGCGTACGTCCCATTGCATCGCGAAAACGCACAAGCGCAAGCCTCTCACTGAGTTAGCAGCCCCTACAATATCCGCACACCTTCATTCGTCTACAGAAGTGGGATGAACGAAGCGGCGAGCCCGAAGTTCCCGGCACTCGAGCGTATGGCACTCGAACGGATGGCATTCGAACAAGACCACCGCATTTCCGAAGTCGTACAGCGGGAGCGATCCCGGCTGCGCAATTTTATACGGCGGCACGTGCCCGATCCGACTGACGCAGAAGATGTTTTGCAAGATGTTTTCTACCGTCTCGTGGAGGCAAACCGCCTGTTGATGCCGATCGAGCACGTCACCAGCTGGCTGTTTCGCGTGGCGCGAAATCGCATCACGGATCTGTTTCGCAAGAGGGAGCCGGAGAACTTCAGCGACCTTTCAGTTGCGGACGAAGACGATGAAGATCTGCAGTTCGAGGATCTGCTGCCGTCGCGCGATGACGGACCCGAAGCGTTATTCGTCCGCAGCCGTTTGCTTGAGGAATTGAAGCTGGCGCTGAGCGAATTGCCGAAAGAACAGCGGGAAGTGTTCATCGCCAACGAGTTGGAAGGACAAAGCTTCAAGGAGCTATCGGCGACAACGGGCGTGAGCTTGAATACGCTGCTGTCGCGGAAAAGGTATGCGGTGCTGCATCTGCGCGAGCGCTTGCAGCGCGTGTACAACGAATTTTTCAGATAAGGGATGGGATATGAGAAAACGATGGTATTGGATTGCACCGTTGGCGATTGTGGCCATTCCGCTGTTTATCTTCATCGGCGGCGAAGTCGTCATGCATCTTTGGAACTGGCTGCTGCCCCCACTCTTTGGCTGGCGCATGCTGACGTTCTGGCAAGCGCTGGGCTTGCTGGCGCTGTGCCGGATCCTCTTCGGCGGACTCGGAGGCCATCATCATGGACACGGCCCAAGCCGGCGGTGGGAAGGACGTTGCAAGAAGATGACGCCGGAGGAGCGGGAAAAATTCCGGCAGGCGATGAAAGAAGGCTTCGACGTTGGGGCCTCCGCCCCCGAGAGCGCCAGGCATTGAGGTTGGGCGGCGGCGATGGGTCGTTGCTGTGGTATCCCTCATCTCCTTCGGAATTGCCGTCTTTGATCTGCTAGTCTGATCCATCCATGATCACACTCGTTTCCGGTCTGCCACGCTCGGGCACATCTTTGATGATGCAGATGCTGGTCGCGGGTGGAATGACGCCTCTGGCCGATGGCGAGCGCAAAGCGGATACCGACAATCCCCGCGGATATCTGGAGTGGGAGCGGATTAAGCAACTGCCGAACGATCCGGCATGCATTGCGGAAGGTGAAGGCAAAGTTGTGAAAGTGATCTCGCGGCTTCTGCTCTCGCTTCCTGGGGATCACGAATACCGCGTCATCTTCATGCAGCGTCCGATGCCCGAGGTGTTGGCCTCGCAGGATCAGATGCTGCGTCGTCGTGGAACGTACAAGGAAGTGACGAATCCGGCGGCCATCGCGGCTGCCTTCGAGAAGCATTTGAAAGAAGTGTATGGCTGGATGGATTCGAGGCCGAACGTGAAAGTCCTGCGTATTCAGTACCACGATGTGCTGTGCCAGCCCCAGAACATCAGTCGGAAGGTATCCGATTTTCTGGGGATCCCGCTGAATGTAGAAGCCATGATGCAACAGGTGGACTCTTCGCTTTACCGCAACCGTACTTCGTAGGTGACTGCGGTCAGACTTCGCTTTGCTGGCTTGACGCTCTGGACTACGAGGAATCGATTCGTACGGAATTCGGCGGATCATTCGATGCGCGTCAGCTTACACTGGAAAGCTGGGGGGATCCATGCCGAACAACGCAAAGCCCGCGGGAAAGACCGAGCCGCAGAAATCCAGCCATTTTCGCCTAAGCCCGATAAGCCGCGTGAATGCCGAGCACTACCGTTGGGGCCACGAGTGCGACGCGTGGCATCTGGTGAAAGACCCGGCATTCACGGTGATTGAGGAATTGATCCCGCCGGGCGCGGCGGAAGTGCGGCACTATCACAAGAAAGCACAGCAGTTTTTCTACATTCTCTCAGGCGAGGCAATTATGGAGGTAGAAGGTGAACCAACTCTATTGGCCGCTGGAACCGGCCTTTGGATCATGCCCGGCCTCCGTCACCAGATTCGGAATCCGTCTTCCGGGCCGCTGCGGCTGCTCGTGATTTCTCATCCCCCAAGCCATGGGGACAAGCATACAGATTAGTTTTTTGGTTTGAGGCTCACCTGCATTCGGGTGCGCTCACAATTTCTTGCTCCCAAGGACTCTTGCCGCCCTTAGCGCCCCAAGTAGTCGCGCTGTTAATCCGCGCGCGAACTGCAGGTCCAGGAAACCTTCCATTTGACGGCGGAAGGCTTCGCCATACCCGTACCACCAGACTTTCTTCACTCCTGGCATCTGGTCAACGTCGAGGTACTTCAGGCGGACCATTTCGTCCAGTCCAAAACGGCCGTGGGTACGGCCCAAGCCGCTGGCCTTCACGCCGCCATGCGGAGCTTCGCTGATTCCGAAGCACGAGATCACATCATTCACCATGACAGTTCCGGCGTGGATTTGGTGCGCCAGACGTTCTCCTCGCCGCGAATCGCGCGTCCAGACACTTGCGGCGAGTCCGTACTCCGAATCGTTGGCAAGTTGAACACCTTCTTCGTCGCTACCGAACGACATGATAGGCAGGACGGGCCCGAAGGTCTCTTCGCGCATGATGCGCATGTCGCCCGTCACGTTCATTAATACGGTGGGAGCATAGAAATTCGGGCCCAATTGCGGCAATCGCATACCGCCGGCGAGAACGCGTGCCCCGCGCGCTTTAGCGTCTTCCACGTGCGATTCCACAGTCCTTAATTGCCTCTCGTGGATCATTGGCCCTACATCAGTTGTCGGATTCATACCATCACCCACAATCAGCGCCCGGGCCTTGTCCGCACAAGCTTTGACGAACGGATCATGTAAGCTGCGATGCACGTAGCATCGCTCGACCGACAAGCAAGTCTGACCCGCGTTGACAAAGGCACCCCACACGGCGGCGCTTGAAGCAACGTCGATGTCGGCGTCTTCGAGTACAATCATCGGATCTTTTCCACCGAGCTCAAGCACGACCGGCAGAAGTCGTTCTGCAGCGGCCGCTGCGATGCGCTTGCCGGTCGCGACACTTCCGGTGAATACAAGTTTGTCGATCGGAGCACGCAGCAAGGCTGCTCCCGCTGCGCCCTCACCAATCATGACCTGGAAAACATCTTTCGGAACACCGGACGCGTGGAGTAACGCAGCCAATTCCAACGCGATGAGCGGGGTTAACTCCGAAGGCTTCAGCACGACTGCATTTCCCGCCGCGAGCGCCGCCAGCGTCTCCGTGGCTGGAATGGAAAACGGGTAATTCCACGGCGAAACAATGCCGATCACTCCATGCGGCTCTCGCAGCAGGCGTCCGCGCTTGAGCTTCGTAGCGAGATTTCGGTGCGGCACCGGCTCATCGCTTAATAAAGCAAAAGCATGGTCGATCAGGAATTGTGCGGCGTCGAGTACAACCAGAACTTCTGTGACCAAAGATTCGGCAACCGGCTTCCCTGCTTCACGTGTGATTGCCTCAGCGATAGATGACTTTCTTGCGTGGAGATTATTCTGGAAGGTCCGTAACACTTCGATTCGCTTTCGCAAGCCCAAGCCGGCCCATGCCAGCTGGGACTGGCGCGCACGCTCGACGGCGACAAGAACTTCTGCGTCGGTAACGCAGTCCAACTCGCGCAGAGTCTCTCCCGTCGCTGGATTTACCGAGACGATCTTGCGTGCCGAAAGTTGTAGATCCGTCGACATAGCTAATCGTACAGGGCTTGTGCCGCTCAGTACTCCACGCTGACAAGATACAATCCCGCGGCCGGAGCCGTCGCCCCTGCGGCCGAACGGTTCCGAGCCTCAAGGATGCGTGTTACATCTTGCATCTGCAACGTGCCTCGACCGACGAGGATAAACGTTCCGACCAGGTTCCGCACCATGTGGTGCAGAAATCCCGAGCCGCGCACCGTATAGACAAGCTCTTCTCCATCGCGAGCCCATGTGGATGCGAAGATGGTTCTCACATTTAATGTTTCGCAGCCCTTGCCGCGCTCCGGATCCACTGCGGCAAACGACGTAAAGTCGAATTCTCCGACCACCGGCCCTGCAGCCCGCGCCATCGCCTCTTCATCGAGCGGATAAGGATAGTGCCATACATAGCGTGCCAGAAATGGAGGACAGATCGGGCCGCGATGAATCCGATAGCGGTAAGTCTTCGCCCGCGCCGAATGCCTCGCGTGGAAACCGGTTGGAGCCTCGCCAACTTCGAGCACCCGGACCGAGGAGGGCAGAATGTCGTTGAGTGCTTTCAGAAAATTCTCAGTAGGGACGGAAGACTCCGTGACAAATGTCACAACCTGAGCCAAGGCGTGCACCCCCGCGTCAGTCCGACCCGAGCCTTGGGGCAATACTTTTTCCCCGGTGATTCGTCCAATAGCTGAAGCAAGTGTGCCCTGTACCGTTTGGGCATCGGGCTGCACCTGCCAACCGGAGAATTCCGCACCGTCGTAGGCAAGGATCAATTTGAGATTTCGCATGCGCGTATCTTTCGAGTCCCGTGCCCGGTTTCTATCATCGAAGGTAATTACATTTGCATGAGCTATTTCGCCTGCTCAACGGAGGACAGGGCACGCTGAACTGCTTGTCGGTCAGATATACTAATTGGTTTCCACGGAAAACCGGCTTGCCTGATGATGTTATTGGGGCTGAGCCACCCTCGGAAACACGTCTACAAGACCGAAAAAGCCTGGAACCAGGAAGGTAGCATTTCGTCCCATCTTTCCGGAACCTTCTACGGCGCTATTTCGTACCAATGCTTGAGCAGAAATTTGTTTTGGCTTCAGGACGGCTAGGGCTTTTTTCGTCGCAGGCCTTAATCATGATGTGGTTACGATCGGAGATGAGTAGATGCCATTTGCATGTAAAACCTCGACTTTTCGTTTTGCAGCGATCGCAGTTTTATCCGCAACGCTAAGTGTGACCTGCTGGGGACAGGAGCCGCCGGCAGCTCCCACTCCGCAGAATACTCCGGAAGCGAAGCCTGTTCCGGCGCTCGATTACAGCAAGGCGGAATCGCATTTTCCCAACCCGATTTCTCCGTACACGCCCCGGCACGTAGATCCGCCAAATCTGTCAAATACGTCGCGCCTTGACTCTCTTATGCGCGACGGAAAGCTGTACCTTTCGTTGGATGATGCGATCGCCCTGGCGCTTGAGAACAATCTCGACATCGCTATTGCCCGCTACAATCTGAACATCGCCGACACGGACGTGCTCCGTGCCAAGGCTGGGGCGCAGATTCTGGGCGTCAACGTCGGGATCGTGCAGAACACACCGGGAGGCGGCGTCGGCGGAATCGGCACACAGGTCGGTTCTGGTACAGGCGGCACAACGCTAGGGGCCGGCGGCGCCGGGGCCGGTGCGGGCGGCATCGTCGGATCCACGGCGGGCGGACTTTTTGGCCCGCTCATCACCAGCTTCGACCCAGTGGTCACCGGGACATTCCAGAGCGATCATGCGAGTTTCATCCCGACCAGCCCATTCGCTGGTAGCTACCAAGGAACGACAACTGCGAATTTCTCGTACCTGCAGGGATTCCAGTGGGGCACAAACATCTCAGTCGGCTTCAATAACAGCCGGCTCACGAGCAATAGCGCCTTCCAGAGCGTGAGTCCCGCTCTGAATTCCAGCTTTCAATTCAAGTTGACCCAGCATCTCTTGCAGGGACTTGGATTCGGAGCGAACACCCGATTTATCCGCATTGCCAAGAATAACCGTGAACTGTCGGATGTAGCCTTCCGCCTACAGATCATCACGACAGTCGATCAGATCGAGAACATGTATTGGGACCTGGTGTACGCGTACGAAAACCAAAGGGTAAAAGAGGAATCTCTGGCGTTCTCGCAGAAAACACTTTCTGACACCAAGAAGCAAGTGGAAATCGGCAGCCTCGCCCCGATTGAAGCGGTGCGCGCGCAGAGCACCGTGGCCGCTGACCAGCAATCTCTGACGGTTGCCAAGACTAATCTTCAGCTACAGCAGTTGATCATGAAGAACGCGCTAAGCCGTACGCTTCACGATCCAACGCTGGCAAACGCAGACGTGATTCCGACTTCCACCATGGAGGTCCCAGAGAATGAACAGGTGCAGCCTACGGAAGAACTGGTGAACGATGCGCTTCGTCATCGGGCCGAACTGGTCGAGTCTCGCATCCAGTTGAACAGTCAGCAAATCAGTAATAGAGCGCTGCGCAGCGGATTGCTTCCCACGCTTGACGCTTATGCTTACTATGGCGGTTCAGGTCTGGGTGGTTCGCAAAATCCTGACAGTGTCTGCCAGTCTGCCAACCAGCAGTTCTGTGCGTCCGCAAATCCGAACCCAGCGCTGAGCCAGTTTCCGTTGGCCTCGTCCATCGGGTATGGCTCAACGCTCAACCAGCTTGTCAATTCCAGCGCCCCTGATAAGGGGATTGGCTTGCAGCTCAACATTCCGCTGCGAAACCGCGCCGCTCAGGCCGTGCAGGTCCGCGGCGAACTGGAATATCGCCAAGAACAAATGGCGCTGCAACAGACCGAGAACCGGGTCAGTATCGAAGTTCGCCAAGCCCAGTTTGCGGTCGAGCAGAACCGAGCCAGCGTGGAATCAGCCAAGGCAGCAATGGACTATGCGCGTCAGTCGCTGGATGCTGAGCAGAAGAAATACCAGTTCGGCACTTCCACCACGACCGCCGTCTTGCAAACTCGAAGCGCGCTGGCGACGGCCGAATCCACTTTGATGTCCGCGATGGCGGCCTACGAAAAATCGCGCGTCGAACTGGAACGAGCCACCGGCTCACTGCTTGATCGCAACAGCATTAGCATCGATGATGCGGCTCGTGGTCAGGTGACGCACATGCCAAATGTTCCTTATGTGGCGCCGCGTAAGGATCTGCCATCGACGACTCCCGCACCCCAACCGCAGCAATAGATCTTTTCCAAAAATGATCTAACGCCGCTGTCTTAAAGGCAGCGGCGTTTTCTATTGCTCACAATTCTTTACAATACCGGCCGGTTTCGATGAAACTTCTCCCGCTAAGATGAACAGAGATGCGTTCCTGTCTTTCTGCATCCAATTCTGCTTTCGTTGATTTCTGACGCTCAAGTATTTGCGCTATTTTTCTCGAAGGAGAAAGCTCATGCTCTTGTCAGCTTCGATTCGCTTCGGTCGGTTCCTGTCATTGTTCCTTCTGGTCATTTCCCTGTTCGGCGCTCTGGGTGCGGCGCAACAAAACGCCGCTGCACCTTCTTCCTCTTCAACACCTCCCTTGGCGCCGCAGCCCGCGAGCCGGGAACTGGTGCATCTCCGTGACTACTCTGTCCCGCGCTCGGGGTTTCCGAGGTTTCTGCAGCCATATAAGTCCGAAGACCTAGCCCAACCGAATCTTGGCAATTCCGGGCGGATCGATTCCCTCATGCGTGACGGCAAGATTTATCTCTCGATTAACGATGCGGTTGCGCTCGCGCTCGAAAACAATCTGGACATCGAGATTGCCCGCTACAACCTGAACATCGCTGCGGCGGACTTGCTCAGGGCCAAATCCGGAGCCAACATCCTCGGCATCAACAGCGGCATCGTGCAGAACACGCCCGGTGGTGGGGTTGGCGGTCTCGGAGGAACAGTGGGCTCTGGAACCGGGGGCACAACCGTCGCCGCCGGCGGCGCAGGTACCGGCACCAACGGATTGGTCAGCTCCACTCTCGGCATTGGATCACCGATTATCAGCTTCGATCCGGCTTTGACCGGAGCGCTGCAGCTGGACAAAAACAACACCGAATCTGTGAGCGTCTTCAGTCCCGTGCCAGTGGTTGCGCAGAACACCTACACCGCCAATTTCGGATACACCCAGGGATTCCAATGGGGGGGCGCACTTACCGGCGTTTTCGACAACACGCATCTCACTTCCAACAATCCCACCAGTCTTCTGACTCCGCAGCTGGGTTCGAACTTCCAATTCCGCTTTACCCAGAACCTGCTACAAGGTTTCGGATTTCTGCCGAACACGCGATTCATCCGTATTGCAAAAAACAATCGCGAGATCTCCGACGTCGCCTTCCGCCTGCAGGTCATCACGACCGTCGATCAGATCGAAAACATGTATTGGGATCTGGTTTATGCCTTCGAAAACCTACGCGTGCAGCAGGAGTCGCTGACCTACGCGCAGAAGGCTCTCGACGATGCCCAGCGGCAGGCGAAAGTTGGCACGGTGCCGCCCATTCAGGTCGTGAGCGCTCAGAGCACGGTCTCCACGGACCAGCAGAATCTCATCGTCGCTCAGAACAACCTCCAACTGCAGCAGTTACTCATGAAGAATGCCATCAGTCGCAGTATTGAAGATCCGGTGCTGGCCGAAGCCGACGTAATCCCAACCTCCGGCATGCTAATCCCGCAGGATGAACCGGTGACCCCGATTCAGGAGATGATCAATGAAGCTCTGCAGCACCGCGCGGAACTGGTTGAATCACGCATCGACCTGAACTCGCGCGATATCAACAATAAGGCCGTGCGCAACGCGATGTTGCCCACGCTACAAGCGTTCGCCTACTACGGAGGATCGGGTGTCGGAGGCGACGTGAATCCCGCCGTGCCCAATTGTTCAAGCACAAGCGGCAGCTTTTGCTTCAACCCTGCGAAGGCTCCGCCTCCATTTCAAACCAGCAATTCCGTCGGCTACAGCAGCACTCTGAACCAACTGGTGAGCTCGACGGCGCCGGATAAGGGCGTCGGCCTGAGCTTGAGCATCCCCCTTCGCAATCGTTTCGCGCAATCGAATCAGGTGCGCGCGGAACTTGAGTATCGCCAGGCTCAAGTGCGGGAACATCAACTGGAAAATCAAGTCCGTATAGAAGTCCGCAATGCACAGTTTGACGTGAAACAGAACCGCGCTGCCGTGCAAGCCGCCCAATCTGCCGTCGACCTGGCGCGCCAGACTCTCGATGCCGATCAGCAAAAGCTGAAAGTCGGCCTCACCACGCAGGTCACGATTCTGCAGGACGCCGCCACGTTAAGGACCGGAGAGTCGAACCTGGTTTCGGCCAAAGCTGCCTATGAAAAATCTCGCATCGAACTTGATCGCGCCACAGGCCTTCTGCTCGAGCATTCCGGCATCGACGTCGATGACGCCACAAAGGGCGAGGTCACCCATCTGCCGAACGTCCCGTCCGTGGCACCGCGGCAGGACATCACACCGGGTGCGGCACCGACACAATCGATCCAGCCGCAGGGCGGCCAGATGTAATCAGAGAAATCAAGTCGAGCGCCGGTAATCGCAGACGAGAAGCCCTGATACACTACGCTGCGATGCAGACATCCCGCCGTCCCGGCTTCCCGGCATTCTTTGTGTGGCTGCTGCCTCTTGCGCTGGTGCTGCAGATCACCTGCATCGGACTCTTCCATCAGTACCGCGTTCGTCCGGGAAACGACAACTTCGAATTCGGCTGGGAGATGGGCCGTGTCGCGCGCTCCATCGCTTCGGGCCAGGGATTCAGCAGCCCCTATGACGGCACCACCGGCCCGACCGCGTGGGAACCGCCGATCTACCCGTATCTGATGGGAGGCGTGTTCAAGGTCTTCGGGATCTACTCGCGTGCGTCGGCGTGGGTGCTGCTGAGCATCAACAGCCTGTTCACGACGCTGACCTGCATTCCCATCTACCGGATAGCCCAAAGGACATTTGGCGAGCGCGTTGCGTACTGGTCTGCCCTCGCATGGGGGTTGTGTCCATATGTCTGGTACTGGTCGATCCACTGGATTTGGGACACGACCGTCACGCCTTTTTTGCTGGCATGCATTTTCCTGCTAGCGCTTGAATTGCAAGGGTGGCCAGCCTGGCAAGGCTGGGCTCTGTTCGGGGCGTTGTACGGGATTGGTGCCTTGGCGAATCCAACCATGCTGGCATTTCTTCCCTTCTGCGGATTATGGATCTGGCGGCAACGATATCGTCGCGGATTGCCCTCGCTCGGCGGAGTTATTATCGCGTCTTTGGTTTTTTTCGCGGCGATCTCGCCGTGGATCATCCGCAATTACGAAGTATTCGACCGCTTCGTCTTCTTGCGCGACGACTTCGGACTTCAGTTCCGCCTGGGCAACTGGAAGGGCGCCGACGGCATGTTGATGGCCTACCTCCAGCCCAATCTGAACCGGGGGGAACTCGAGAAATTCCAGAACATGGGCGAACTTGCCTATGCCGAAGACTGCAAACGCGAAGCATTTGATTGGGTCGGGGAAAATCCAGGTCGATTCGCCGTCATCAGTCTGAAGCGACTTTTCTACTACTGGAATGGGGTACCGCGGTCCACGAGCAGCACACTACCGTTTGATTTTCGAACCTCCGGATTTCTCGCAACGTCAGTGCTAGCGCTGTGGGGGCTCGGACGTGCAGTGCGCAAAAAGATCCCGGGCGCGTGGCTCTTTGCAGGATTAATCCTGACGTATCCGGCCGTGTATTACTTCGTCTATCCGCACGCGAGGTACAGGCATCCGATCGAACCCGAGCTCACGATCCTGATCGCGTTTCTGATCTGCCAAGCGGGTGATAAAAGAATTGTTGATTGATGATTGTCGATTAAATATCCAAGGTTCGATCCTTGGTTTTGAATCAACAATCAGAAATCAACAATCATCAATCTCCTGTGAGACAATTCCGCTTTCCCGAAAGCATATGCAACTCTCGGTCGTCATCATCACGTTCAACGAGGAGGTGAACATCGGACGCACGCTCGCCAGCGTGCAACCGCTCGTCGCCGACGGCAAGGGAGAAATCATCGTCGTCGACTCAGGTTCAACCGATCGCACGGTAGAGATCGCACAATCGTTCGGCGCGAAGGTATTCGTTGAAGAATGGAAGGGCTTCGCCGCGCAAAAGAACTCGGCGATTGATAAGGCAAGCGGCGAATGGATCCTGAGTTTGGATGCGGATGAGGAAATCGAACCGGCGTTGTGTGGCGAGATTATGTTCCTGTTTCAGGCACCGACGAATTCAGATGACCTAAGCGCACGATTTGAGAGAGTCAACTCTCTCAAATACTTATTTACGCGAGAAACTCTAAGACAAGCGCAGTCCTGGAGGAGGGTGCACGAAAATCCAGATTCTTTTTTTGTTCAGATGACAGGATATTTGGTTTCGCGCAGGAACTTCTTCCTTGGTAGCTGGATCAGGCACGGAGGCTTTTGGCCTGATCGCAAGCTAAGACTATTTAAAAAAGGTACCGCTTCCTTCGAGGACAGACTTGTGCATGAGGACGCCCAGTTGCGCCAAGGGATTTCCGGACAACTTAGAGGCGCGCTTCTTCATCATTCCTACCCTTCCCTCTCCGACTACATCGACCACATGAACCGCTACTCCTCGCTCGGCGCGGAGATGGTGGTCGCCAAAGGCAACGGCCGATTCAGCTTCATCAACATCGTCCTGCGCCCGATGTTCACGTTCATCTACAACTATTTCTTCCGCCTCGGATTTCTCGACGGCCGCGAAGGCCTGCTGCTGCACCTCTATCATTCGGTCTATGTTTCGTGGAAGTACGCCAAGGCATGGGAACTGTCGCAGCAACAGAGCCAGCCCCCGAAATTGTCATCCTGAGCGTAGCTCCAGCTTCGCGAAATGCGAAGCGGGAACGAAGTCGAAGGATCCCTACCCTGTAAGCAATCTCCTGGTAACGCGAGAGGCGTTCGCCTCTGCAATTGTTACGTCGTACCAAAAAAGTGTTTTCCGAATCCTGGGGCATGTAGCGCGCATGAATCTGGCTGACCGAACGGTCGTTTTGACCGCTACGCCCCACCTTGCTCCAACCGCGTTCTCTTCCCTATCATCAAAGAAGAACTGGGGATCGCATGGAAAAGAAGCAGTCTGGCTCGTCCAACCCGCCGCAGGTCGCCGAAAATCCGATTGCAGATGTTTTCGAAAATCGCCATCCGTCGGACTCCGAAAAAACGTGGGCGGAAAAAACGCTCGCTCCGACTCTTGAGAAAACTCCCGAGCGTCCGATCGGTGCGCCGACTGGCGTCAATGTTGACGAGCAAGGCAACGCGCGCTTCACGACCATCTCCGGTGTGCCGATCCGCCGCCTCTACACCCAAGCCGATCTCCCCACGGACTGGACCGAGGATACTTATCTCGGCTATCCCGGCCAACCGCCCTTCACGCGCGGCATTCACGCCACCGGATATCGCGGCAAGCTGTATACGATGCGCCAGTTCTCCGGGTTCGCATCCCCCGAGGAGACCAACCAGCGCTACAAATATCTGCTCGAACATGGCGGCAGCGGTCTGTCTGTGGCTTTCGATCTTCCCACGCTCATGGGATACGACTCTGACCATCCGGCGAGCGAGGGCGAAGTCGGCAAGTGCGGCGTCGCTATCGATTCGCTCGAAGACATGGAAATTCTCTTCAATGGCATCGACCTCGAGAAAACCACTGTGTCGATGACCATCAATTCACCGGCGTCTGTGCTGTGGGCAATGTATCTCGTGGTCGCCGAAAAACAAGGCGCGGACTGGAAGAAAATCTCCGGCACGATCCAGAACGATATCTTGAAGGAATACATCGCGCAGAAGGAATACATCTACCCGCCTGCGCCGTCGATGCGGCTGGTCATCGACACATTTGAATTTGGATCGAAGTTCACTCCGCGCTTCAATACGATCTCGATCAGCGGATACCACATTCGCGAAGCCGGATCGACCGCGCTGCAAGAGCTCGCATTCACTCTTTATGACGGCGTTGAATACGTCGAATGGGCACGCCGCCGAGGACTCGACGTCGACGAATTCGGCCCGCGCCTAAGCTTCTTTTTCAACGCGCACAATGACTTCTTCGAAGAGATCGCTAAATATCGCGCGGCCCGCAAGATCTGGTATCGGGTGATGAAAGATCGCCTCTGCGCGAAGAACCAGCGCACGTGGCTGATGCGCTTCCATACGCAGACCGCAGGCGTTTCCCTGCCCGCACAGCAGCCGATGAATAACATCGCTCGCGTAGCCGTTCAGGCGCTGGCTGCGGTGCTCGGCGGAACACAGTCGCTGCACACCGATTCCTATGACGAGGCTCTCGCTCTTCCGACGGAGGAGGCAGCGCGCATCGCTCTGCGCACGCAGCAGATCATCGCCTACGAATCTGGCGTGACGCAGACGGTCGATCCGCTCGGCGGGTCTTACTTTCTTGAAGACCTCACTTTGCAAATGGAGAATGGCGCCTTCGACTATTTCGGCAAGATGGATGCGATGGGCGGCATGGTCAAAGCCATCGAGCGCGGATATCCTCAGAAGGAAATCGCTGAGTCCTCGTATCAATACCAGCGCGCCGTCGAGGCGAAAGAGAAGATTGTCGTCGGCGTAAATGAGTTTGCCATCGAAGAGCAGTCGCCGAATATTCTCTACATCGATGAAACCGTGGCGCGCCAGCAATCAGAGAAGCTAAAGACTCTCCGCGCACGTCGCTCGAATGATGAAGTCTGCCGAACGCTTGACGCGCTCAAGAAAGCCGCCGCTCAGGAACCGAAGGCCGGGCTGAACGGCAACGTCTCAACCGCCAATACCATGCCCTATATCGTCGATGCCGTCCGCGCCTACGCCACGGTCGGTGAAATTTGCGAAGCCTTGCGGCAGGTGTACGGCATCTACACCGAAGTCAGCATCACCTAGAGCGATACCAGTTGTCAGCGGGCGAGTGAGCTTATCCGCCCATGAACCAGCTCTGCCCAGTCAGGTCCGGGCACGCCATCACTTTTGTTCACAAACCGGCTCGACCATCTCGATGTCGACCAATCCGGCGCAACCGTAAAGCACCGGCAGAATCTGGCTCGGACGGTATTTGCGCCGCCACTCTGCAACGCGCTCGGTTCCGCTGCGATATGCCGGCAGGTACATCCGGCCAAGCAGCGGATGCCGTCCCCATGCACCCGATAGTTTGTCAGCCCGTTCTTCCGTCACGAGAAAGTCGCGTCGCAGTGCGGTAGCCACCTCTTCGCGCGGCTTGCCTTCGCCCCAAGTCATATAAGAGCTCTGGTTCTTGGCGTCATCCTGTAAGAGCGCCAGCAGAACTCCGATCTGCAGATCCTCATCCGGCAACTGCTCGATTTCGGTGACTCCGTAAGCAATCAGGATGGCGTTGTTCGCGATGCCCTCGAACAGAGTGGCGGCGCGTGTATTCATGGTCAGGACTGTCGCTTCGAATCCCACGAGGCCGAGCACGTATAAGTTCTGCAAATAGGCGAATGTCGTCACATGGCCGGGCACAACCTCGTGGCTCACCAGATGCTGAAACTCTGGGACGGAGATCTGGAGCGACGCATTGATTTCATAACTGGCTTCGTATTTCGGAGTGCCATCGGAATTTCGAGCACGCCCGATGTAATTCATCGATCCCGAGAACCATGCATCTTTGATCGGAAGGAATTCGATGTTGGCGCGAGGCACCGGCAACAAATCGGCAGGCAGATAGGGCATCACATTTTTGGCGCTCAGTTCATTCAACTCGGCGATCACGGCCGCGCCGAGCGCCCGTACCGAAGCCATCGGCACCGGGCGCTCCCGCCGCCACGCGTCAACAGCAGTGAGCATGCTGGCAGATCCGTTGGTCACGTATCCCGCGTGCCCCAGGAGTTCTGCCAGTCGCTCGCATTTCGCTTCAGGACGCGATGGCTCCGGAGGACGGCCGGTGGCTACCTGAACGCATCGCTCGTAGGGAACGGCAGCACCTTTTCCCAGGACCTCGAGAGCCAAATCCCACATGGACGCCAAGGCCGACGACAAGCTGGAAAGGTATTGCCCGCGCAAGCCCGCAATCTTCTGAGCTTCCTGGCGCAAGCCTTCGATAGCGGCCGGCACATCAATCTTCTGCAAGTACTCTTCGATGGCAACCCGATCCGGTTTCTTGCCAGCGACTCCACCCGATTCCCGAATCCTCGCCGCGGCCGGAAGCGTGTACGCGGCCGGCAACGGCTCATCCGAAAACCATGAATCGGCGATGAATCGCCCGGTTCCTGAGGGACACATCACATCCCCTCCCCACAACGTGTCAATCGCCAGAATCGCATCCGCAGCAAAACTCCCTGCCCGATCCATCAAATCTCCTTTTCCCGCTTCAATGAACCGAACCAAACATAGAGGCACAAACCAAAGAACAGAACGAGTGACACGGTTTGCGAAATACCCTCGTTCGAATAAAACGGCGTTTTGATAAGGTCCTCGCGATATCGCGGCAGCAGGCGCAGCGCAGCTCCGATCACTCCACCGATCGCGCCTCCCGCCATGAGTCCCGACGCTATGACGATGCCGCGCTCGCGGATTTTTCGCCCCGCTTCGCCACCCGCTTTTTCCGAGCGCTTGTTCAATAAGTGCGCCAAAAAGCCTCCCGCCAGCGCGGGAGTATTCAGCTCCAGCGGAAGGTACATTCCGAGTGCAAACGTGAGCGATGGCAGCCCTAACATCTCGAGCATCAAAGCAATCATCGCACCGGTCCCGAAAAGAAGATATGCAACCGGCTGACGGCTCATGAATCCTTCGACCAGCGCTTTCATGATCGAAGCTTGGGGCGAGGCTAACACCGGACGGATATCTCCGGCCGCGGCTTCTCCAAACTGAAACGTGCGGGCCAGCATCACGATCGTCAGTCCGGCCGCGATTGCGGCTGCAATCACGCCCGCAAATTTGATCTTCTCCTGTGCCGCCGGCGTTGACCCAATCCAGTATCCGGTTTTCAAATCGGTGATCGCTTGCCCGGATACGGACAGAGCAGTGCAGACCATCCCCGCAATCGCCATGACAAAAAACATCCCCGTGGTTCCTGACAGTCCGAAACGCAACAGAACTGCGGACGAGATGATGATCGTCAGCATGGTCATGCCTGACACCGGATTGCGCGCGACCGTGGCAATTGCGTTCGCTGCGACGGATGTGAAGAAGAACGAAAACACCAGAGTCAGAATCAGTCCCGCCGCGACCGCGATCCACGACGCTCCGAGAAGTCGCAGAAACCCGGCCACTCCAACTGCGCTGGCAACGACTCCGGCGATGATGGTCATCACGGGAATGTCTTGATCCGTGCGTTCCTGGGCGACAGGTTCTCCTCTGCGGAAGACCCGCAAAGCGATCCCGAAGGATCCCGCCACGATTCTGAGTGACTTGAGGATGCCGAAGATTCCTGCTGTGGCGATCGCACCTACTCCAATGAAGCGCACATAATTGCGATAAATCTGCACCGCGGCCATCTTCGAAATCGGAATCGCCGCCGGGTAAACCGCCGAATCGAAGTGACTCCCCACGAACCAGATCAGAGGCACCAGCACCAGATTCGAAAGCACGCCTCCGGCACAGAGGACCATGGAACTGCGCAGCCCCATGACGTATCCGAGACCAAGAATGAATCCGATGGCGTCGAAGCTGAGCACCATGCGAGCCCGATCCATCAGGGTTCGAACGACGGGTACGAATTGAAGATTTACGTACTCCTTCCAGGGCTGAAAAGTAGTGACCAACAAGTCGTATATCCCGGCAACGGCCGTGGCCTGCAGCAGCAGCTTGGCCTGTGTTCCACCTTTTTCCCCGGTCACCAGGACTTCGGTGATCGCCGTCGCTTCCGGATACGGCAACAGGCCGTGCGTTTCGCGCACAAAATACCGGCGTAACGGAATGAGGAATAGCACTCCCAGGCAGCCGCCGACGACGCCAATAAGAATGGTCTGCACTGGATGAGGGTCGAGCTTGAGAATGTACAGCGCAGGAATGGTGAATATGGCTCCGGCCACCACCGATCCGGCAACACCGCCGATCCCGGTGACGATCACGTTCTCAAGCACAGTCGATCGGCGCCCGTAAAAGCGAGCCAGACCAATCGCAAGGATAGAAATTGGGATTGCCGAGTCCATCACTTGTCCGACCTTGAGGCCGGAGTAAGCCGAAGCCACGGTGAAGGTCACGCACAGCAGGATCCCCCAGCCGACGGAGCGCCACGTGAGTTCTGGCAATCTCGCCGAAGCGGGCACGATCGGAAGGTAAAGTTGCCCTTGTGGAAGTGGTTGATACGCGTTTTCGGGAAGAGCTTTGGTGTCGACGTCGGTAGTCGGCATGATTGGCCTCTCGGCGGGAGTTAAAACCAGGGTAGGAGCGTGAGGCTAGGACCCAAATCACAAGACCAAGTGAGCGGAAGAACGCCCTTTAAGCCTCAGACCGGGTGGATTTCAATCGAGTCAGAGAGTGAGTAGGGGCACTATTCGGTGAAATGCGTGAAGCCTTCGCCAGGCGTACGGCACGTATACTCAGGTCAGCATCACATGACCTAATGGGTGTCAGCATTTCCAAGACGATTGGTATCTGCGCTGGGTTCGTTCTTTGTTCAAGTTTCTTCGCCGTGGGTCAGGTGCAGCCTGCCCCACCTCCTCGCGAAGTTCAGGTTTGCGAATTGCTCAGAGACCCTCTTGCGTTTGACAAGCAAGTCATCCGTTTCAGAGGGCGGCTACTCTTCGAATTCGAGGGCTCCCTGGTTGATGATCACGCTTGCGAGTTGCATGTATATCATCCGTCTGTTTGGTGGATCTACGGTGCTAATCCACTGCCTCCATCTCCACGAAAAAGCAAGGTCACCGCCTCTCTGATTTCGCCAATCCTTCGGGACGAACCTTTCGACAAGTTTGATGAGTACCGTCGACTGCGGCGATCCTCGCTCCCGGACGGAGGACAATGCACCTCACACAGGCAATGTGCCTACTATGATGTAGTCGCCACTTTCACGGGTCGATTCTTTTCAGGCGAGCAACAACATGGGCACGTTGGAATGGGCGGCTACGGTCACATGGGTTGCTGTCATTTATTCGTCATTGAGCAGATATCTGATGTCGATGCCATACGCACTGCTGTTCCACCCGACGACCAAGCGTTCTCCTGCACAACATCGGAGTGGCAGAGCAACTACCCCGTGGATACTGTATCCAGTATTGAAGACCGTTGGAAGAAAAACAGAGAGTTCTTACAGAACGAAGCCCGGTCCCATGGGGACGCGTCGCTTACCGATATGATGCAGTCCGATTCTCCATGGCTGTACATGGCTCTGACAGGTTCAATCATCTGGTCAGCGCCGGACCTACAAACAACCTATACCGCTCGATTTCCGCAGCCGACTCCTTCTAAGAAACGAAAGGAACAAATGGGTCCTCGACCCACCGCAATTGTCATGAATGTCAGCAGAGAACGCTGCCAACCGGCTGAAAAAAGCAGAAGCACGACATCCGGCGACTAGCTTTGGCTCGCCCATGTCTATTTTTTCTTTTTCTTCTTTCCCGAAACACCATCCAGCCCCCACAAGCGCATGTGGCACTTCTCGCACATATCCCTAGTTTCCGTGTTCTGATTCAGCGCATCCTCGGGAATCTCGGATCCCATCCTCAGATGGTGCAGCTTCGTTCCTCCATGTGCCAGGTGGCAACTGATACAAGACAGTTCCCCGCCGCGGAGAGGATCACTGAACCCACTCACGGGATGGCGAGCGGTCGGATGACCCGCACTGTCGTTGAGCGTGAGCTCGATCTTCGGCAGGTAGTGAGTCGGAACACTTCCCGGCGTGTAGAGGTGACAGCTCAGGCAGAGGTCGTTGACCTTCGCCCGCAGCAGCCAGGGATTTGCCGAGCTGTGCGGGTTATGGCACCGGGTACACATTCCGGAGGCATACGGGAAATGCGGATACTGCAGCGCCGCCGGCTGATGGCATTCGTAGCAAATGACGGATTTCGTCGGCTTGAGTTCGACGTAGGTCACGTCGTCGCGCTGTACGACCATGTGGCAGGAGTTGCATCCCCATTTCAGCGCGGAATGCACATGTTCCCCGGAGGCATGGTCGGCATGGCACTCCAGGCAGTTCGCATGCTCGTACAGTCGAGTGGGATGCGGGTCCGCGTAGCAAAGACGCGGAGCCAGCAAACAGCCCAGAAGGAAACAAAGCGACAACCGCATGGAACGAGTCATACGGCCCCTCCTCAGCGGTTCTGACTGGAGTTCTGAACGGCTTCCTTTGTCGTTCCGTCGGCACCCAATCGCACGAGATACGGTGAGAACGGCGTGACTTCCAGTGCCAGCTTGTCTTTGGCCGAGTAAATGCGCGGCGGGCTGGCCTTCACGAACATCAGTCGACCGGCCCACGGATCAAGTTTCACGCGGCTGCCCAGCGGCAACGCAACAATCTGCTGCGGATTGTCTAGTTCGAGCGGCGGAGCCGCATCGGCGAGGGCACTCATAAACGAAACACGATTCTCCGTGACGAGACTTTCGCCCAGATTCGCCTTGGTCAAATTCGGAACCTTCCGCCCATATTTCGCCAGAGCTTTGAGAAACAGTCCGGCTTCCGCAAGATTGCTCTTGTAGGGCGAATTCTTTAGAAGTTCCATTCCCATTGCGTCGGCTGCGCTTTCCTGCTCCGCGTTGTGCTTGAAATCGAACAGCGGTAGTTGCTTGAGCCCAGGCACAACCAACCGGTCGTTGAACGCGAAACTGCTGTCCAGGTCATGACCCAGCACGGCATGCGCCAGCGCGTGTGCCAGGATCGCCGCCAGCGCGGCTTCGTTCGGCAACGCATCGAGCAATCCACGGCTCACTAGTATGGTGTGACCGATCGTCGATATTTCGATTGGGGTCGTGGGCATGATCCGGCAGCGGACCTCCGGATCAAGGACAATCTTGTTGGTCACTTCCAGATTCGTGACCACGGTTTGCAGCACCTTATCGACTTCACCTTCAGGCACGACAAGTCCAAGCTCCTCAAGCTTGATGAGAACGTTGTCTTCTGCGCGCCGTTGCCATGAACGCTGAATGTCGAGTGGACTCTTGTCGGGACTCGCTGACGAGTCGTTCGCCACCTCCGGATCAACCTTGATCTCCGTGAACTCGGATTCCCTCGCCGCAGGACCGAGGTTGTAGCCCCACAGTCGCGTCTGAGCTTTCAGCCGGGGAGTTCCGGTCTGCGGTTTGTTCGAGTCAAACTCCTCGGAGTACACAACCGCGGGCAGCCATACGCCCGGCCGCAGGTTCATACGCCAGCTGTCGATGTGAAATGTTCCGTAGCTGCCGTTGAAACGTACGATGCTAAAACCTTCATCTTCCACCCATATGGCACCCTTAAATCGACTGGCTTGATCCTTGTTTGGACTTACTTCGAATACCAGACACCGGACTTCTCCCAGGAACTCGCGCTGCATGGAGCGGAATCGATAGTTCTTGCGGTCGAAGCCGGTGCGATCGACGAAGATCATGCTGGAGAAGCCGACCGGACTCAGTGAATACAGTTTTGAGAACGAGCCCGCCATTCGCTCGACCAGTCGCTTGTCCAGATAGAACTCTTCCTGTGTTTGCTGGAACTGCACACGCCCGAGGAAGTAATGATCCTCACTCGGCACGAACCCCAGGGCCGTGTCAGGTTGCATCCGCTGCAGGTAGGTTTCTACCATGGGGCTGTAACCGCGCATCGTCTCGGCCAACGCGTGTTCCTTAGCGATCATTCGGTCGATGGATTGATTGAGATCGGACTTCTGGTTGGTTTTGGAGTAAGCCGGAATGCAGGCCAGCAGAATTACCGCAACAGAGAAACGAGTCCGCAACATTGCCCGCCTCCTGTAGACCTAGAACTGCTCAATAACAGGAATGTGCAAAACACCATGGCTGAGCTTCAGAATGACGGCGGATGCTGGGTCAGCCTGCAGTCGAGACAGGGAGTTGGCCTGGGGACTCGGGCGAAAGCCTAAGTTCCGCCGACACAGACGAGACATAAACCGGAGGCTCAGCATGAGGCCTCGCTCGTGGGGGAACCGCGCAAGCGCAGAGACCGAAACAAGCGATCTGGCGCGTAGAGCACGTGGGGAAAGACGCTCATAGGCTAGCCTTGCAGCGCCGTCAGCGCTGTGAGTCGGCTCACAGGCAGGCGTGATTTGGTCACGTAGAAGCCATACCCGCCGCCAAACACAGCCAACGCCTTATTCGATGGATACGCTTTTCTCGCCGGAAACACTCCGACGATTGCGATTTATTCGCTCTGCGGCAGGGTCTTTCCCGTATGGGTCTTGGCTTCAGCGATCAGCTTCTCAACCGCGTCTTTATGTTCGTAGTTGGGATAGAACTTCAGCAGCTTTTGCCAACTGGCGATTGCTCCAGCGGCATCATTCTTTCCCTTCCACCGGATTAGCCCCAGATTGAGCAGCGTTCCGGCATGCTTGGGATCGTAGGTTAAGGATTTCTCCAGCTGGGCAATCGCCCCATCCACGTCACCCTGGTAGTACAAACAGGAGGCTAGATCCGTGCGCGGGCCGACGTTCTTGGGGTTGATGTCGAGCGATTTCTGGTAATACGTGGCCGCCGTTTGGAACTGATGGGTCATCCGATAGATGTTCCCTACCTGGTTGAGCAGATCCGCGTTGTTCGGATCGGCCTTCAATTTCGTAAGAAGCGGCTCAGCCTGCTTGTCGGCCATGCGCTTCATGTCGTCGAGCGTTGGCATCTTCTTCTGCTGCTCGGTTGTGGAGGATGCTCCCGGAGTGGGCTCGCTGGCGGTTACCGGCGCTGCAGTGGCAGCCACCGGTGCCGACCCACGCACCAGGTATCCAACAACTACGCCCACTAGCAAACAAACGGCAGCCATGACGTAGACCTGCCACGCCTGCCAACTGGGGTTTTGGTCCTTATCTTTCAGCTCTGGGGATTGCACGTTTTCGGTCATCTCAGGAGTAGTCATAGCATCCGCCGTTCCAGATCATGTGAAAAAGCTAACCTGATGATTCTGAGGCCTGACTTCGCGTTCGACCACCTAAGCCGAGGATTACGCAAGGGTTAAAAGACACCGGTCCTGCGAGAAAAAACGCACCGAGGAAAGGGCGTGGAGGGTGAAGGATAGGAGCATCGCTGCCCACGCATGCTACTCACCGAATGCAGTCCAGGCTAGAGCAAACCAATGACTAGCGTAATGGGAAGCGTCCTAAAGTTAACTGCCGAAAGCCGATTTAGCAGGTATGGCCATTCCTCTACCTGCTCGACGCGCTTGGCCGATCTTGCCACTGATCATGTTCTGGGTCGGGACTTCTCCCGCGGTGTCCGGCGATCCACCAGACCTTACCTATCGCACCAGCACCACCGAGGTGCGCCTCACTTTTTCGGCAACCGACCAGAATGATCACGGCGTGGCTACCTTAAAGGCCGCAGATTTCGCGGTCGTTGATACTGGATTTATCGTCCGCGATTTTCAAAGCTTTACTCGCTCTGATTACTCCAAGCTTGAAATTGCAATCCTCATCGATTCCAGCGAGTCCGTGAACTCGCACCTCGGCAAAGAAATCGCGGATACGCTCGAACTGCTATCTCAGACCGCAGGAGTACCCGAGCAGAACATCTCCCTGATTTCGTTCCGCGATTCCAAGCCGGCATTGCTTTGCTCCGGGGATTGCCGCACATCTCAAACTGCCGGAAGGCTACCGTCCGGCAAAAGCAAACAACGAACGCCCCTCTACGACGCAATTGTCTTCGCTTGCGAATTCGTTTCCGACCACACCGACGCCCAGACTGAGAAGGCTCTCATCCTTTTCTCGGACGGTCAGGACACCGAAAGCTTACGCTCCTTGCGCGACGCACTCGATGCGGCGGTCATGCATAACGTTCAGATCTACAGTATTGATTTGAGTGACTCCGCTGGCTACGACGCTGGCAGGCAAGCGCTTCGCGCCTTCGCCGCCGCCAGCGGAGGCCGTTTCTTTCCTGCGCGCAACGGATCGGCTCGTGCTCTCGACACCATCCTGGAAGGCTATCGAGCCAGCTACAGCGTCAGCTACCGCTTACCCACGCGCGCTCGAGGATTTCACACGGTGCAGGTTCTTCCGACTCACAACCGCAACTTACAGTTCCGCAGCCGAAGCGGCTATTACTACCCCGAATACATTCGGTAACTGAGGATCATGAAACGCACACTATTCTGCCTTTTCTTGCTTAGCACTTCGACGCTTCTCTTTGCTCAGAATCGCGAGCATCAGGAAGGCACCATCATTCGCATGCGCATGACCGATTGCCTGGGACCGCAACATGTGTTCATGGCGGCCATGTCGGGCAGCGGAAAAATGGAAACTGGGGCACTTTGCCCGGAGTACGTCCTGGTCGCTGATAAGGTCGTCTATGTAATCAGCGGCAGAGCTTCGGATCAGCTGATCTCACTCGCTGAAACAACTCGCTTCCGCCTGCAGAAGAACGAAATGCTGATCCGCATCGACGACGCCTCGAAAGAAACTCACTTTCACATCAAGGCCATGGTCCTGCGCCCGGAGTGGGACCGAGCCCAGATGCTGCAGGACGCCGAAGCCAGCGCTATGATCAGCCAGCATCTCGACGCTGCCACTGTGCGCGAGCAGCAATAGTTCCCACTTTTCCCGACACATCGCCGCGGTCCCTGGCTGCGGCCGGTCTTCTCTTTTTGGCTTTTCTTTGTGCCCAGAACTTGCGGGCAAAAGATTGTCCGGGCCACAATGAATGCCGCCAGGGATGCTTCAATACGGTCCATTCATGCAAGGCAGATTCGGCCGTGCCAACGGATTGTCATTCCCCTCATCTCGCCAATGGCATATAAATTGCCCTAGCCCCCGATATAAGGAAGGCTAAACTCCTATGAACTCCAGGTGCTTTCTCCGCAGTACCTGTTGGCTGCTGCTGGGCGCGTGGCTCGCGATCGCGCCGCAAATTGGCCAGTCCAGCGACGTTAGACGTCTTTCGGGCTCTTACCAGGTCGTCCAAAAGACCGAAGCCGGCCCCCAAAGTCGAGTGCAACTGCACCTGAGATTCGCTAACCAGCGAGGCGAGGACCTGCGCATACAGCGCATCGCACTGTGGGATTTTTCCCATCCAGCCCGCGAGTCCATGCGCGCTTGCTCACTGGTAATTCATGCGGGCAGTTCCACCGAGACCACCCAGGAGTTCACGGTCCCGCGTTCCGAATACGAGTTGTGGCAGCGCGGAAAAGGACCTCGGTTGCTGCTGGAAGTACTCCTGCCCTCAGGCCGTACCACAACGGAGGCGATTGAGCTGACCGCCATCTCCAGCAGGAAGGCGGACTGACCATGCGCCCCAAGACTCCGCTTACCTGGTTTTGCCTCCTGATCCTGTCGGCTCTGTTCGCTTCTCAGCTCTCTTTCGCTCAATACACGATCAGTAGCATCGCGGGCGGCGGCCCCAAGAATCTGCCTGCCTTGCAATCCGGCATCGGATACGCAACTGGCGTCGCGCGCGACGCAGCCGGCAATACCTACATTGCCGATTCCTACTCCAGCCAGATTTTTGAAGTCTCAACGATGGGCACGCTCACGATCTTGGCGGGCAACGGAACCATCGGCTACACTGGCGATGCTGGCCCGGCTACCAGCGCAGCGCTGGGCCGACCGGAGGTGGTGGCGCTGGACAGCGCCGGGAATCTTTACATCGCCGACACCGCCAACTCCGTGATTCGCGTCGTCAACATGGGAACACAAGCCGCGACGGTTGCAGGCATCACCATTGCGCCCGGGAACATTCAGACGGTAGCCGGTAACGGCACTGCTGGATTCGGCGGCGATGGCAGTGCAGCCACCAGTGCGGAATTGAATGCCCCCTACGGCGTCTTTGTTGACGCAGCTGGGAACATCTATATCGCTGACACGGAAAACTCCGTGATCCGCGAAGTCGCGGTGAGTACGGGCATCATTCAAACCATCGCGGGAACTCCGGACATTACCGGCTTCACAGGCGACGGCGGCTCCGCGACCGCAGCCACGCTCGACCTGCCGCAAGGCGTCTATGTTGACGCCGCGGGAAACATCTATATCGCCGACACTTTCAATTCCGTGATCCGGGTCGTGAATCCCGGTACACAGCCAGTCACGATCGCCGGAATTTCTATTCCAGCTGGCGCCATTCAGACCGTCGCCGGCACCTTTTACAGCGCCGGCTTAGGCACCGCCTGCCAGTTCACAGGAGACAACGGTCCGGCCACGAGCGCTTTCTTGTGCCTGCCTGATGGTGTGTTTGCCGATGCGTCGGGGAACATCTACATCGCCGATACGAGCAATTACGGCATTCGTGAGGTTGTGACTGCCGGTACCATCTCTACGATCGCGGGCACACTAGGCACTGCTGGCTACTCCGGCGACGGAGGATCAGCAACCAGCGCCCAGCTGAACTATCCTGCGGAAGTCTTCGTCGACAGCACGGCAAACATTTTCATCGCGGACACCCTCAATTATGCGATCCGCGAAGTAGTCGCGGGGAACATTTCGACGATCGCGGGAAACGCCACACTCGCTTATTCCGGTAACGGAGCGTCCGCAATCGATGCCGCGCTCAGTATCCCGTATGGCGCATTCGTCGATGCGTCCGGAAATCTCTTCGTCGCCGACACCTATAATTCCGCGATTCGCAAGGTAGTAGCCGCAACTGGAAACATCCAAACCCTTGCAGGAAACGGTCAAGTCTGTGCCCTTCCCAGCACTGGATGCGGCGACGGGGGTCTAGCCTTAGCCGCGCAGCTCAATTATCCCGAAGGAATCTTCATCGACTCGCAAGGAAACGTATTCATCGCCGACACTGAGGATTCCGTAGTGCGCCAAATCGTCGGCTCAACCGGAATCATTCAGACCGTCGCGGGAACACCCGGATCCGCCGGTTTCTCCGGCGATGGCGGCCCTGCCACGAGCGCGCAGTTCAACTCACCTGGCGCGGTGCTTCTTGATGACGCAGGTAACATCTACATCGCCGACAAAGGTAATTCCGCGATCCGCGTCGTCAATACCGGCACTACAGCTATCACCATCGCCGCCATTACTATCCAACCAGCAACAATTGCGACCGTGGCCGGCAATGGCACGCCTTGCGCCGATACCAGTTCTGGATGTGGAGACGGCGGAGCGGCAGCTACCGCGGAGCTCAATTTCCCCAGCGGCATTTCCCTCGACGCTTCCGGCAATCTCTACATCGCCGACGCCTTTAGCAATGCCATTCGCGAGGTGAATACTACGACCGGCGTAATCCAGACTGTAGCCGGAACTCTGGGCAAGCGCGGCTACTCCGGCGACAACGGACCGGCAACCTCTGCCTTGTTGGATACGCCCTCCGGCCTTTCCATCGACTCGTTCGGCAACATCTTCATCGCAGATACCGACAATTCGGTGATCCGCGAAGTGGTCGCCGTAAATGGCAACGCCATTCAGACCGTTGCCGGCAACGGCACGACCGGCTTTCTCGGCGACGGCGGTTCGTCCAGCAGCGCGGAATTGAATACACCGCTTGGTGTAACAGGGAGCATCGCAGGCCTTGTCTTCATCGCTGACTCCGAGAATTCACGCATTCGGCAATTGTTATCCAGCATCACCGTGACGATTGTTCCTTCCTCGGCAACAGTTCCTCTGGGAGACACGCAGCAATTTGCGGCGACCGTCACTGGCAGTAGCAATCCATCGGTCAGCTGGCTAGTAAATAACGCTGTTGGCGGCAATGTCACCGTGGGCACGATTTCGACAGCCGGGCTGTATCAAGCGCCAGCAAGTCTTCCCTCATCGGCAGTGACCGTGACGGCGGTTTCGAATGCGAATGGCGCTACCTCAGCCTCGCTCGTGATTACACTTGCCGGCAGTGGCACGCCCGCCATCAGTGTGACCAGCACTCCGGCCGGGGTGACCAACATCTACACCTCCGCAACGCAACAATTCAGTGCAACTGTCGTCGGTGAAACCAACACCGCAGTGAACTGGCTGGTAAATAACATCGCTGGAGGAAACGCAACCGCGGGAACGATCGACACCACAGGGCTGTACACCGCTCCCTCGACCGTTCCATCGCCTGCGCTCGTCACAATCACTGCTGTGTCGCAGGCAAGCGCATCTGTGACCGGCAGTTACCCGGTCACGATCGTAACGACCCCTCAAGCAAATCCGCCTTCTCCACAAACCATCTCACCTGGATCGTCCGCCAACTATTCCCTTTCGTTGAACGCGAACACGGGTAATCCGGGGCAGCCAATCACCCTCTCGTGTGTGCAAAGCACGTTACCGCTGAATGCTAAGTGCACGTTCTCGCCGGCAACCATCACTCCGAGCGGCAAGGCCGTCCCATTCTCGCTCACGGTAAGCGTGCCCGCAGGCGCCTCGGCGTCTCTCGCGACAACCAGCAGAACCTGGTTCGCATTCCAGATCTTCCCCCTGTTCATGCCCTTCGCCGGAATTGTCTTACTGGGCGGAAAGAAGAGCGGGCGGCTGAACCCATGGGTCTGGCTGGTGTTGGCAATGATTGCTTTGCTGGCGCTGACCGCGTGTGGCGGCGGCTCCACCGCGCACCCCACCCCCGCAAAGCAGAATCCGGAGATAGGGAGCTACAACATTCAAATTCAGGGAACGACCGCGGCCCAGCCGAATCCGGTCTCCATCACCACAGTTGGATTGACGGTGCAGTAAGTCGGGACAACAGAATTATTTTTGCGGTTTACCGACGCGCGCTGCCGTGGCAAACATCAGGGTCACGCTATCCAGATCCTTCGGCTTCACCTTGCCAGGCGGAATACGCATGTGGGTCACGTCTTCGAGTTCCAGCAGCAAATCGCCGAGCGCCATCGAATCGACCAGTCCGGAAGAAACCAGCGGTGTGTTTTCGTCAATCGTGAGATTCGGCTTCCGGATACGTTTCAGAATGAACTCGACCATTTGTTTCTGTTCTGGAGTCATGCGCAATTGTCCCCTAACATTTTTGAATTCGGCTACACTCCGCCGATGTTCAGCTCGGGATGTTCTTTCTTTAGCTTTTCCAGCGTAGTCGAGCGCGCTGCTTTCCCGGCCGTGCTTTTCACAATCCACTTCGGCGGTTTCAGCAAGATCGTCCCGGCAGTCACCCCAAGTCCGGCTGCAATCCGGCTGCGGATCTCGCGTTCGATCACCTCAGCATCGGCGAGAAGTTCCTCGCGTTCAACTTCAGCCACAACGAGAATCTCCTCGGTTCCAAGATCCGGATTGTACAGACCAAGCGCAATCACTCGGCCGTCATGAATCGCCGGATGGCTCGCGACAATCTCTTCGATATCTTGTGGGTACAAATTTTCTCCACCGACAATAATCAGGTCCTTCTTCCGGCCGACGACAAAAAGCTTCTCTTCCATGCGGAAACCGAGATCGCCGGTGTGATACCAGCCGTCGACGATAGCCTTCTCGGTGAGGTCGGGACGGTTGTAGTAGCCCTCAAACAGGCAGTCGCTCTTCACCAGAATTTCACCGACCGCACCGTTTGGCAGGTCGGAACCCGCCTCGGAGACGATGCGAATCTCGTGATGGGGAAGCAATCGGCCTGAAGATGCAAAACATATAGACCCCGGCGTCCCCTCAGCAGACGTGACAAGCTGGTGCGAACTTCGGAACACGCTGCCATCCGCCCAGAGACGTGCCGGCCCTGAGGAAGATTGCGGATCGGATTGTGTCACGGCGAATACGTTCTCCGCCATCGCATAGGAACTTTGCAAGGCGCCCGGCTTCAATCCGCAGACACCGAATGCGTCCTGAAACTCCTTCATGCTGCTGGCCCGCACCGGCTCGGAACAGTTGATCAGTGCCCGAACCGATGAGAGGTCGTACTGCGCCCTTCGATTCGGACGCGTGCGTCGGGGAACGAACTGAAATGCGAAATTCGGCATCCATGCCAGCGTGCATTTGTGTTCGCTGATCACCTGCAGCATGCTCTCTGGCCGCATCACCCAATCCACCGGAGACTGCATCACGACCGGAATGTGGCGCACCACGGGCAGCATGAAACACGCAATCAGTCCCATGTCGTGGTAAAGAGGGAGCCAGCTGTAAATGCTGTCCTTCGCGCCGTCGATATCGAGCGCTCGCGTGAGATGTTCCAGCTGGCGCAGCACGGCGCCATGCGTCAATGCGACCCCTTTCTGCAGTCCGGTCGTTCCCGCCGAATGCTGGATGAATGCAGCCGAATTTATCTCGGTCAAAACATTTGGCACGATCTCCACCGCACTGCCGTCTCTCGTGTCGGCCGCGCGAACTAAAGTTGCTTCCTCATCGAGAGACACGCAGCCAATCATCTCTTCGGGAAAATCCCGATCGATCACGACCAGCTTTGCCTTCAGGTTTGCAGTCACGCCCGCTAAGCCCGAGCGATACTTCGTGGGATCGACCTTCTCATTCGGATAGGCCAGAAACGCCGGGACCGCGCCCAGCATCATCGCGCCGGCAAAGACGGTCATCGCGGGAATGTCCTGCGGCATCACGATGACGACTCGATCTCCGCAAGTCGCTCCTTGACCGCGGAGCGCCCCAGCCTGCAAGCGAGCGCGGCGGCGGAATTCGGCGAAGGTCACCGTCTCCTGTTCGTCCTCATCGACCCAGAAGGTGACGAATGGCCGCTCGCCGGGCGCGCCTTCCAATGCTTCGATCAGATTGCTATAACGCAGCACCGGATATTGTAGTGGATGCGCTTTGAATCCTTGTCCCGCGGCGTCGTGCCCATTATTCTTGTTCGCTGGCATCGGAAGAGAATTCGCCAGTTTTCCCGACGTTGAGTTCAAGGTGATGAGGGAGGGTTGTTGACGCTGATCATCGGCTACGCGCTGGCCTTTCTTATGTGCCTCGCCATCTTTTCAAAGGCCCACTCACGGCATATCCGGCAGGGCACGCTCCTCGTCGCCAGCTACGCCCTCTATCTCAGTTGGGGACCGTGGTTCGCTGCCGTGCTTCTGACGTCCACCGCAATCAACTTCGTCGTGGGGAAGAGTCTGCGACGAAACCCGTCCAGCCTGACCTTGTTTTTCAGCATCCTTTTCAACCTGCTGCTGTTGAGCACTTTCAAGTACCTTCCAGAGGGTTCTGCACACCTTCCCTTCTCGTCTTTGCAGAGGTTCTCGCACATTGCCTTGCCGCTGGGCATTTCCTTCTGGACCTTCCAGGCGATGAGTTATCTCTTCGATCTCTATCAGGGCGAAGAGATCGATCCGAGCTTCTTCGAATTCGCCCTGTATATGGTTTTCTTTCCTGTCACGATCTCGGGGCCGGTCTGCCGCTTATCCGAAATGCTTCCGCAGTTCCGCTCGGAAGATTCACTGCGTTGGGCCGGCACCTCGCGCGGCTTCCAGCGCATCGCCATCGGCGTTCTCATGATGCAAGTGGCGAAGCTGCTGGGTCAGGGAATTCTGGCCGGCGATGGCATCAATTCCGGATTCGATCGAGTCGACCACTGGACTGGCGCGGACGTCTGGTGCCTGGCCTTCGGATATGGCCTGCAACTGTTTTTCGATTTTGCGGGTTACTCGCACATTGCCATCGGCGCCGCTCAGGCGCTGGGTTTCACGCTGCCCGAAAATTTCGCGCGGCCGTTTGTCTCCACCAGCGCTTCGATGTTCTGGACTCGCTGGCACATGTCGCTTTCATTCTGGATTCGCGACTACGTCTTCTTCCCGCTCATGCAACTTCGCCGCGACCTCCGGTGGCGAAACCTTTGCTTCCTTATCTCCATGACCTTGTTTGGCCTGTGGCACAAGGCCAGCTTACTTTTTGTGATCTGGGGCTGTTATCACGGGGTGCTCCTCGTCTTGCATCGTCAGGTCGAAGGCCTGCAGCGCGAGTACGACTGGACGCCCCCTCCGATCCCATGGACCGTCGCCTCCTGGATCAGCACCATGGCGTTGGTGAGCTTGGGATGGATTTTCTTCCGCGCCAACTCGCTGCAACAGGCGCAGGAGATGCTCACAGCTTTGTTCTCCCCCGCAACATACAGTAGCCACGTCCTGACCAAAAGCCTCTACCTGCTGGTCCTGGCTATAGCGCTCGGTTACGCAATTGTCGTGCTCATCGGCGACGCACTCGATCGACACTGGTCTGTTGCAGTTAGCAACAACGCCTCTCAAGAAGGACCACCCTCTGGATTCACTTCGGCTTTCGCCTTGCACCTCGTTCAATGGCGCTGGTTCTGGCTAGCACCTCTTTATGTGGTAGCGCTCCTTTTCCTGCTGATCGTGACTCTTTCGCACGGCACCAGCACCGCCCAACTGATGTACGGGAACTTCTAGATCGAGTTCATAGAATTTTTCCGCCGAGAAATCTGGGCAGTCGCGGAACTCTCGAATACCCCACCGATTTTCCTGATCACAACATTATGTGAGTTCGGACGCAACGGGTTCGTTCGTCGGTTCATCCCGAAGTCAATTCGCAAGTTGCCAGGACTACGAAGCGAGAAACAGAAACGAATGACCGTAATAAATCGTGTTCGCCGGCCGTGATGCACTGAGACTGCGGAAGCGAACATGGTATGTCGCCAGGCAGAGCGGATAGTGAAGTGACAGCTCACGGGCCACTGAACTCCTGATTTTGCGAACCTACAGAACAAATGCCCTCGTGCAAGTGGACGCATTTTTTCTTGGGGTTGAAGGAATCGAAACTAATCTACCGGTGTGCCATCCGGCGCAAACACCGGAAAACCATCCCACGGATGTGACAGACGCAACTGCGCGACCGCTGCGTTGCGATCGTATCCGAAAAGAAAAAGTCCGTAGTTGTAGCGCAAAATCCGGTCGTCTGGTCTCTGAGCAATGGCCCACTGGTATTCCGCCGAAGTGTTATCCGGATTCTCGTCCTGCACTTCCGCCTGCAGGGCCAGGCGCAACAACTGATCCGCATGATTGATCTGGTTGGTAAATGGAGGTTTCTGCAATCGCTGCAACATCTCTCCTGCAATCCGAACGCGATCGTGCGGTGTGAGGGCCAGCAGTCGCTCGCAATCGGCCTCGGAAGGAATGTCCGCATCAGTTAATGCCTGCCCTGCACCCGCTGGCATCTTACTGGCGATTTGCTGGAAGATGGCGCGAGCCAGCAGGTAGTTACCCAGCGGCGTCATGTGTACGTGCTCGTAGACCAGATCGCTGCCGACAATTCCATTTGGGCTCTGCCTGGAAAATATCGCATCGGCATCGACCAGCTCGGCTCCCTGCGCAGACGCAGCCACGGAACGGTTGATGTCATTGATCCGGCTATCGGCTCGGAAGCGAAGTGTATCGAGATCGCGCGAGCGTTGAAAATGTTCTCGGGCCGCCGCGGAATCGCCTAGCATCCACAGACTTCGTGCCATGCGGAACTCAAGTTCGGCGTACTGATCATCGATCTTCGCCGCAGCCTGGTACGCTTTTAGTGCTTCGGCAAAGGACCGAGCATTCTCCAGATCTGAACCTTGCTGCACGAACGCTGTCCACAAACGTAAGTCATCCTGCGACAAACCATCCCGGTGCATCGACGCAAACGGCGCGCAATCTTTCAGATTCGTGGCGACCGTGCTCACGATGACGCGTGCACCGGCCGCTCGTGCCACCGCAACCGTCTCTCGCAGGTTCGCTTCGAAATTTGCATACGCATACTTCATTAGCGGCGAAGTGCCGGACACCTGCTTATCCAGGAACATCTCCATCCCGCCCCATTCTTTCTTCTGCGTACCTAACTTAGTCAGAAGCTGCCCAATGCGGGTCGATCGAAAGAAAATGCTGCTGCGGATGACCGGAAGCGCCATCCCCGAAGACGTCAGCGCAGTCCCTGGTCCATACGGTCCGACAACCTCATTGTTTCCGGAGTAGATGATGAACAGATCCGGACGCTGTTTCGCCAGGCCTCGCGCGAGTGGCAAGAGCACATGAGAGTTGACGGCCACGCTGCCAGTGTTGATCACCTCGAAATTCATCGACGGATATTGCTTCCGCAGCATGACTTCCAGGTAGCGGCTGAAGGCGTAGGCCGGATCCGGGTCGCCCATCGCCGCCGATTCCCCTAACACGAAGACGCGGTAAGTTCCTGCCGGCTTCCCCGCGGGGATCGCATAAGCCTGCGGCGTCTTGATCATTCCGGGAGGAAAGAATGGCGCGGGAAAAAACAGGTTGTAGCAGGCCGCCGGATGCCCTTTGAGCGTGCATGGCACGGTGGCGTCGGTCGCAAATCCAACGTCGAACAGCCGCAGCGTCCCCTCCAGTGCACCGATCAATAGCACTGGCAACAAAACAGCCGTCGCGATTCGGAGTGACCAATAACGCCAGCCGCGCGACGATTGTTCTCGAGACTCTGCCGTAACTGGCACTCCGGACATCCCCGTCATCCTCTTCTCTTTCTTTCTCTAACTCACTTCAGACTTTTCTACCTCACTACGACTCACTCCACTCGCGAATTTCGGCTGCTGCAGCCTTTCGCGATACAGGGCTGGGGAGTGGCTCTGATTCCGTGGGCCTAACCGCGGTGTCAGTCGTCCAGTCTTCCAGCCCTGCCCGGTCCCCTCGATGCGTTGCCCGCTGCGCAGCGGATAACATCATTTCAAGGGAAAAACGAAGAAAGCCCATGTGTGCGTTCGCAACTTTGCCAAGGATGCACCAGCATTGCCAAATACTCTGCTGGTTATAGCCCGCCCATCTACTTTCAATTCAGGCGGTTAACCGCGATTGATGCTTTGTACAACAAGGCTTTCTTAGCGATTTCCCTCACCCGCCGTGTGTTTTAACCCTCTCGGGCACTGCCAGATGTGCCGAGCACCCCTGGTTAACCTTTTGCTCATCAATCACTTAATGGTCCGACAGCTGGTGGCATGATGATTGCCCCTCTGTGACTAGCGTCACCAGGTTCCGAAAGACTTATCAGATCCAATTCAAACAACTGCCCATGTCGAAAATCTTCAAAGCGGTGATCGTTGGAGCCGGGCCCGCTGGCTTGACTGCGGCTTATGGGTTGTCTCGCCAGAACGCTGCCGTCGTCGTTCTCGAAGGCGATCCGGAATATGTTGGAGGCATCTCCCGCACTGTCAACTACAAAGGATTCCGCTTCGACATTGGCGGACATCGATTCTTCTCGAAATCCCGCGAAGTCGAGGACCTCTGGACTGAGGTAGGCGGCAAAGACATGCTCGATCGTCCGCGCTCCTCGCGCATTTTCTATCGCGGACAATTCTTCAACTATCCGTTGAAGCCTTTCGAAGCGCTGTCGAAGCTCGGCCTGATTGAGTCGATCCTGTGCGTGCTCTCGTTCCTCAAAGCGCGCCTGCGTCCCACGGCAAATCCCAAAACCTTTGAGGATTGGGTGGTGAACCAGTTCGGCCAGCGCCTGTTCCGGATATTCTTCAAGACCTACACCGAGAAAGTCTGGGGCATGAGCTGCCAGGAAATTTCGGCCGACTGGGCCGCGCAACGGATCAAAGGCTTGTCGCTGGGATCGGCCATCAAGCACGCATTTCTCTCGTGGCGAAAGCCGCGGAATAAAGACCGCAAGCAGATCGTCAAGACCCTGATCGACACGTTCCGCTATCCACGCCTTGGTCCCGGCATGATGTGGGAAGCGTTCGCCAGAAAGATCCGCGGGTTTGGCGGACAAGTCCTACTCGGTCGCCGCGTCACCAATTGCCGCTTTGACTCCGACCGCGATCTCTGGATCGTCACCACGCGCGATGCCAACGGCCACGTCGAGGAATTCCTCGGCGAGCATATGGTCTCGTCGATGCCGATGCGCGAACTGATTGCGCAGCTGAAGCCTGCTGTTCCGGAGGAGACCATCAGGGCCGCGCAATCTCTGCGCTACCGAGATTTCCTGACCGTCGGCCTCATCGTCCGCGACCAAGGACGGTTCACCGACAACTGGATCTACATTCACGACCCGTCGGTGCAAGTCGGTCGCGTACAGAACTACAAATCGTGGTCGCCAGAGATGGTTCCGGACCCCGCGTATTCTTCGTATGGCCTGGAGTATTTTTGCTTTGAAGGCGACAGCTTATGGACTTCGCCTGACGCCAAGCTGATCGAACTGGCAAAGAAGGAACTGCAGCAGATTCACCTGGCTGACAGCGCCGATGTCGTCGATGGTTGCGTCATTCGCCAGCGTAAGGCCTATCCAGTGTATGACGACAGCTATCAGAAACACGTGGACACGATTCGCGTCACGCTTGAACGAACCTTCCCCACTCTTCATCTGGTCGGCCGCAACGGGATGCACAAGTACAACAATCAGGACCATGCCATGATGACCGCGATCCTGGCCGCGAAGAACATACTGGCCGGTGAACGGCGTTATGATGTGTGGGGCGTAAATCAGGACGCTGAATATCACGAGGCCGGAGCTGCCGGTGAGCAAAACGTGAACACCTCCACTAACGCTCCCGCCGAAACTGCCCTGAGCACCATTTGATCACGCAAGCAAATTTGACTAAGGCTGCCCCATCCTTCGCGGTTTTCGAAGGGTGGGAATTCTTGCTGCGGACGGCATGAATCATCATGAGTACATCTTCCGAGATCCGCGCGCTGCTGCGATTCCGACAACTACAACTCGCGGCCCTCGTGCTGCTGCTCGCAGGGATCGGAACTATCGCCTTTCAGATCAAGCTCTGCGTTCTCGATCCCGATATCTGGTGGCATCTCAAGGTCGGCGACTGGATCATCGATCACGTCGCCGTTCCACACACCGGCATCCTCTCGCGCACAGCGGCGACGCGACCATGGGTTGCGTATAGCTGGGGCTACGAAGTCTTGATGTCGCGCGCGTATGCCTGGTTCGGACTCCCGGGCATCGGACTGTACGGAACGCTGCTCACCATCGCGGTCGCCTACTCCGTCTACTGGATGATGCGCCGTCTTAGCGGACAATTCTGGCTCGCCTGCATCGGAACTGGCGTGGTGTGCTCCGCGTTCCTGTTCAACGGAATGCCGCGGCCCTTCTTTTTCTCCATCGTGCTGTTCGCCGTGACTCTGACTCTTCTGCTCGAAGCGAACCGCCGGGGCTGCATTGAATTGCTCTATCCATTGCCGCTGATCTTTCTTCTCTGGGCCAATCTGCACATTCAATTCATCTATGGCCTTTTTCTTGTTGGGCTGTTCGTCGGTGTCAATCTCACCCAGCGTCTGGCTGCCGCCCTAGGATTTGCACCAGACTTCCTCTCGGTTCCCGCGCTCCCGATTAATAGGCTAGTTACCATCGGACTAGGCAGCGTGCTCGCAACCTTGGCTGGTCCATACTTCTATCACCCCTATCAGGTTGTTCTTGAATATTCCAAAGCGAAATTCACCTATTCGGTCATCATCGAATTACAGCCGCTGAGCTTTCGCGGATATAGCCACTTTGTCGAGCTTCTTCTTACAGCGGGTGGATTCTTCGCCATCGGCTGGCGCCGAAAGCTCGATCTCTTCAAGCTTTCCTTGATGACCGCAGCCAGCGTCATCGCCTACCGCACCATGCGCGATGCCTGGTTCGTGTGTCTGCCGGCCGCCGCTTGCATTGCCGACGCATTCGCTCCACAGGCGGATTTCGGCAAAGAGGAAAACAAAGTTGCTGAGACCTGGCTGGAAAAACTTGGCGTCGCCGCAGCCGTGGCGATACTGCTCGCAGCCGTCGCCAACGGAACGGACTTCAACCAGCGCGGGCTGGACCGCGCGATCAGTTCGCAGTATCCCGTGAACGCCATCAACTTCCTGCGCCGCAATCCCGTGCCGGGACCGCTCTACAACGCCCTTAACTGGGGTGGATTTCTGATGTGGTATATGCCGGAGTATCCCGTCGCGGTTGACGGACGCAACGATCTTTACGGCGATGACCTCGACAGGATTTTCTTCAACTCGCAGAATGCCGAGAAGTCCTACACCACCGATCCTTATCTGAACGAATCAGGGGTGGTGTTGCTCGGCTCGGAAATGCCGCTCGCCAAGATTCTCACCGTCGATCCCCGGTTTCAACTCGTCTTCCACGACGACATCGCGACGGTATTTACCCGGCGGATAGTGGATCCTTCTCTGAGGTAACGACACGCAAACCTCACCACAGAGGCACTGAGACACAGAGGACGTTACCCCTAAGAACGAATCCCCGAGAAGCTTTATAGTTCTCTGTGCCTCTGTGTCTCTGTGGTGAGTAATTCAGAGAAGCAGTTCAGAAGAACGTCCTTGCCGTCGCAACATTGTTTCCTTCATTCGACAAATCGAAATGACACTGACGGCAAAACTGGGCAGACGATGCTGTCGGATAGCCCGCCAACTTGTCGGGCGCCGGATTGTAAGGACCATTCAAGAAGAAATATGTGGTGTAAAACTTGCCGCTTCCATCGCCGGCAATGGGGCTGCCGCCGCCTGATACGTAGACATTTCTCACGTGCTGGTCGTGGCAGGTGGTGCACAGCGTGTACGGCTCGCCCGCGCTACTCACGCCGTACGCACTCGATCGCTTGCCCGGCGCCAGCGACGGCCATCCGTAGTTCGCGACGAACTGCGCATATGGACTATGTGGCAGCACCGTGAATGTCCCATTGGAAAAGACCAGCCCTCCGCCCGGATTGATCGGCGCAATCGCTCCGATCGGATGATCGTAGGCTCCCTCCTCATCACGACCCAACAATGATGGGATCTTTTGGCTGCGGAATGGCGTGAGAGCGAGGAGTCCCACCTGATTCTCGTAAGACCAGCTCTGCAGCATGTTGTGCGGAGTCAGATTTCCGTCGTGGCAGCTGAGACAGAGCAGAACCCCGGTGACCTCCCGACTTTCACCTGCCGCGGGATGAACCTCCGTCCATCGGGTACCGTCCGCCAGCGGAACAGTCGCCCCGTAATCGGGAATGCCGTTCGAGCCCCAGAGAAATGTGACTGGGCTTGCGGTCGCCTCAGCCTGTGCTGAGGCAGTTTGGCCCGACCGAAGAGCGTGACACACGGCGCATCCGCGAGCGCCATCACCATGTGGCCCCAGCAGGTCGACAAGGCCCGCGTCCAGGGGCAACGATTGTGCGGACACGCCCATGGCCAATAGAAGAACGGCCGCCGCAATTGTGACCGCAGCTTTTGATAGATTGCGCGTCCAGGAGAGGACACGAACGAACGCAACAATCGCTGTGCCAGATCGGGTCATCACCATCTCCGATGAGTGCGCCTCGAAGGTCGCTTATCTTAGATTTTCCGGGGATCGCCCCAAAGTGGCTGTGATTAGACCACAATTCGACCGGTAACGGAAGTCCAATGACGTTGGTTCAAGAGGTATGTTACGGACGGCGTGGGAGCAGTTATGGCACGCGGATGACTGCGCCTGGAGGCTCTGAATCTGCACTCAGCGCAAACTCACCTTGTCATTCCGATCGAAGCGGGAATCTCTACTCGAAAGTGTAGTACGGGTAGGGATGCTTCGACTCCGCTCAGCATGACAGGCTGTTAGCAGCATGCATCAATGGAAGCTGAGATCGGTAGTTGTCATGCTGAGCGAAATCGAAGCATCCCTACGTTTCTTTACTGCTGAAGTGTGGGAACAAAGTTCTGCCAATATGACACTCCGCAGGGCCACTTTTTTGCGTCTGCAGAGAGGACTCTACGGGCGCACGCGGCGAAGAATGAAGTAGACGTCTCTCTCAAATACAGCTCGTTTATACAGGTAGTACCCATCCGAGAAATGCACAACCTCATATCCTTCGCGCGTAAGCTGCGGAATACCGAACTGGACCATCAGGTTCGGATCGATGGAATAAGCGACTACATACTCTGGGTTAACCCTGCGCAGGTCGTCGATATTGAGATCGGTGCCGTACAGCGGCAAGCCATGATGGAAGTAGGTGGTCGGCATGTTCGCGAAAAGGTTCTTGTCGAAGTACGCTTGCACACCAACTGTTCCAAATAGGAACCCGAACATCGGACTGCGATCCGCACCAACAGATTTCAGGTACTTTGCAGCGTCCTGCGCGCCACTGTAGGGATAGAGATACTCGCGCTGAAGCACCACCGCCGCATCCCAAATGTTCACTCCACAAAGACAAAGCAATAGAACGGTCATCCCTTGCAATGCACGTCTTTGAACCGTGCCGAAAGCTGCGCGTTCGATGGTTCTCGGCCACGCAATCCACAACGCCGTGAGCGCAGCAACAAATGCTGTTCCGTGATGATGAGCCGCTCCATGGATCTTCGCGTAGAAGGCGATCATTGACCCCACCGGCAGAGCGAAAAGGAAGAAACGACGGCGCATGAAGAACCAACCGGCGGTGAGCACCAGAAAGGCAATGGACGGGATCGTCCAGTCCAGAAAGGCCCCAGAGATCACAGTCGTAAGTTTCCGCAGTGCAGTGGGAATTTGTGCCTGGGTCCGAATATCAGGTGGCAGCTATGCAAACTGTCTCTGAAGTACGAACTCCTCAATATCCGGTGTCGGCTTCAGGATGATAACAATAAACACGAACACCGCCGCCATTGCCCCGATGCAAATCCAATACTTTCGCCGTACTCTCGCATCGAGCGTCGCCCGGGCACGATATGCGTCGAGCGCATACACCAACCCGAGGCATCCGGCGAGAATCGTTCCGTGCAAACTCAGGTTCGCCAGCAGCACCAGGACGATCGTCATCCGCTCCGGATGTTCGAGATCTTTGAATAGCAGCGCCGCTGAGAAGGCGAGCAACGGAAGCAACGTATACGGACGCGCAATCACCGCATACTGGTACACCATGAAATAGGTGAACGCGAGTGGCCAGCGGATATATCGCGGAAAGGGCGCTTTGAAGATCAGCAGCGCCACTCCGGCTGTGGCTCCCGCCATGCCAATGTAGCCGAGTGCATCGTAGCGTGCGTGAAACACGTGCTGCGCTATCCATAGAATGGTGTGCCATAAGCCCGGCGAGCCTTCATAGCGCAATTCGTGGAACCAAATAGTTTTCAGATCGAGATCGCGCGCGATCAGCCACGCCTGCGCCTCATCCGCCCATTTCTCGTGATATGGAAGGATGAAGGCAACAATCGCGATCCAGGCACTGAGCACTCCAAAGTCGGCGATGCGCCACCAGCGCGCCGCCAAGGATGGGACCTCGGACGTATGCACAACGTGAAGTTCTCCCACCGCGTTCGTGACAGCGGGCGTCGTCTCCACCAGATCCGGAATTCTGGCTGTTTCACTCATTCGCGCTTCTCCGGCTCAGCACGATCGCCACATCGTCGCTATATGCCACCTTGAAAAGGGGCACGGAACTAAGCGCCTCTCCCATGATTGCGTTCTTCGGCAGCAGAATCGTCTGCGCCGCGGCCAGCGCCGGATAGTCCGTGTAACGCTCATCGGCGTTCATCACCTTGGAGTATTGCGTGACCACATCATCGCCGTAGAGTTCCGTGCGTCCATCGATCGCTACGGGATATTCGGGCAAATACCACGTCAAAAATCCGCCCCATTCGTATGCATTAAAGAAGGGCTGCGGAAGCCGGTGGCCACGAATGTAATCTGACGCGGCCACGGGATAACTCTGCCCCGCCCTGGCGAGAAGGGCGGTGCGATTACTCGGGATTCGAATCGTCGCCGCAAGAATCACGACGGCGATTGAAGCGGCAGCAGCGATCCGTAGCTCGCGTGTCGGCCTGCTCTTGCCCGTGGACGCCGAAGACTGCTCTGCTAATTGCAACGTTGTGGCTTCACCAATCACCGCGAGCGCAGCCAGCGCTACCAGCCAGATATCCCGCTGGGCATAGAAAGATAGCGCCAGACAGCCTGCAAGAAGCCCGATCTGGAAGAGATCCCGCGACCGGCGCAATCCCAGCGCCAGGAAGGCCGCCATTGCCAGCAGAAGAAGGATGTAATCCTGAGGCTGGCGAAAGCCGAGCGCGTGAAAGTCCGGCAGGTATTGATTCGCAGAACTGACGGTAGTCGCAAAGAAAACTTCGTATGGACGATATAAATATGGAGTCAGGAACGAGGCAGTGATCGATATTCCGGCGATCTGCGTTACCTTCCCGAGAGCCAACAACTTCGCCGATCCCGAACTCACATACCGGTCGCAGGCCGTTGCCGCCACAAACAGCACCAGCACCAGAACGCCATAAACAAACTGCACATGCAGGTTGGCCCACAGCAGAAACAACGGCGGAAGCCACCGAAGAGTCCGCAGATCACTACCTCGTCGCGCTTGCAGCAGAAGTGCAATTTCGATTCCGAAGAAGAGAATGGAGAAATACGCTGGCCCCGGCTGAATCGAGCCGAGCACATATTGCGCAATCGCAGACAGTATCGCTGCTGTCCAGAATCTTCCCCGCAGCCCTCCAGCCAGCAAGAAGGTAACTACGGCGAGAGCGGTCTTAAACAACATCAGGAGAACGGGAATTGCTCGCAGTCCGACCAACTTGTAAGTCACCGCCAGGAGCAGGTCATACGCCCAGCTGGAGGCAATCCAGGGTTGCGCAGCCGATTGCGAGAAGAGGCCGCTATGCGGCAGCGCGTGCTGTTGTAGCGACCAAAGACCACTGCTCAGGTGCCACCAAGTGTCTCCATTGGTCAATGCCGAAAGTGATGAAAGACGAAAAGCCTCCAGCACCGCGGCCGCGGAGAACAAGAACAGCATTGCCGGAATGCGGAGCTTCGCCATCACAATTTTTCCCCACCTGGGTTAAGAATTACGAGTAAGAACTACGAGTAAGAATTGTTCCTATCGGGTTCGGCCCTTCGGCTTGCTGATGCCAGTAACCGTTCCATTCCCGTTGTGCGTCGCGTTGTGACACGTCAGCGCACATGTGTTCATCGCCCGGTTGTATGAGATCGGTTGGGTGCCGTTCGGCGCCACCACATTCGCATCGAAGTTCACCAGCCGCTCCCCAGTGACGTTCGGAGAGGTCGCGCCCATGCCATGCGCCGTGTGGCATGCCGAACAGCTAAATCCATATTGCGAGATGTGTAGGGCATGCTGCGACCAGCTCGTATTGGCCAAAATATTGTTGGGCAGATCGTGACACTTCCCGCACATCGCGTACGGACCGTTCACCGTGAGATCCGGATTCGGGTAAAGATTCGAAATCAACTGACCCGGCGCCGGCGCCTGGCTGAACTCATACCGCCGTTCCAGCAGATGAGTCCACTTCGATCCGTGCGGACCGTTCGCTCCTGTGCCTCCGAACTCGCGGTTGTCATCGCTGTTGTGGCAATCGCTGCAAAACAGCTGCGTCCCCACCAGCCGGCTCGAGGGCAACCCGGTTTCGTTCAGCATATTTACCAGTAAGCTGGGCTGAGGCAGCGGGCTCGATCTCGGATGCGTCACAGGATGGCTCGAAGTCGCGGTCTGCGCAAACTCTGGAATGATATTCAATGGATCGGGCGCCGCAACGACGCGGATCGGAGGATAGCCGAAGATCGCCAGCCGCTGTTTGCCCGTGCTCGTCCCGTGACAGCGGAGGCACGTTTCATATTGATTGACTGCTGGAATAAGCGTCGTAATTCCATCCAGGGCGCTGATGCCCGTGGCACCCTGTTGCGGCGGACGGATTGCCGGCGGCGCCGAAAATACCGTCTCTGGATTGCCGTTGTGCGCGCTGTGGCAGTCCACGCACGTCGCGTGTCGATTGTGCTGCAGCAGCGGCGCTTCCCCCGCATCGTGATAGTTATTTCCCGAAGGCATCGGATGGCTGATCTTCCCCACTTCCACCATGATGTTCGGAACCGTCGCCGGTGACAGATACGTCCCACCCGCGTGACACGTCATGCAACTCTGCGTCACCGGATCGTAGGACGTTGCCGGCGGCGTCGCAGGCCGCAACAATCGCGCCGGCGCCACCGAATCATGCGACATGTGGCAGGAGTTGCACGCATTCGCGCCCACCGTCTGATATGAACCCACATGCGCGTCCGGCGAAACCTGGTTCGTGGCCGTCATATGAATGCTATTGGCAAAGCCAGCCAGCGGATTTACCTGCCCTTGCACTACGCGATTCGGATCATGGCAGGCCAGGCACATCTGCGCCCGCGAACTGTCGCGCACCAGAAAGTCCTGCGCAATCGTGTCGATCGACTGAATATGCGGATCGTGGCAACTGGTGCACTCGATGTTGCCCTTGATCAGCTTCACGGCTCCAGTCGGATCCGCCGTCTTGCCTTGCGACGCCAGTGACGCCACGAGATTGGGCGAATCCTTCAGCGGCAACACCAGGCTGAACGGATGCGAGCCGGTGAGTGTCGTGCCGAACGAATCAATGCCATTCATCGATCCGACCATCGGCAAAGGCCCATAGGCCGCCGATTGTCCGACGGCGACCGTTCCATCATGGCAGCTCAGGCACAAGCTGCTGGTCACGCCCAACGTAGGCTGCTTCCCTTGCTCGTTGTAGGTCGAGCTGTTATATGGCACATACGAACTCTGGGACAGCTTCTGATTCCACAGCGGAGTGATGCCGCCCAGCCCGCTGTGCGGCGCATGACAGAACGTGCAGCCCAGGCTTCCCTGCGAATATACTTTCGCTCCGCTGGCCAGCGTCAGATTGTGCATGCCCAGCACATCTGCTGTCGGCGGAGGCCCCTGCGCAAAACTCTGCGCCGCGATCAGGACGTACACAAACGAAAACAGCGACAGCAGTGCATGCAGCCTTTTCATTGCTGCTTTCCTCCGTCTGCTGTCGCCATTCCGTAATAGTGGAAGACCTGCACGCGCCGATTAAACGAATCCACCACGTAGATGCGATCTTGCTTATCGATCTGCAGCCCGGTCGGCAGTTGAAACTGTCCGGCCCCGGTTCCTTTGCCGCCAAAGTAGTAGAGGAGACGTCCCTGGTCATCGAACACCTGCACTACGCCCCATTCGCCGTCCACAATGTACAAGTGGCCTTCGGAGTCGTAGCCAATGCCCTTCGGACGGAAGATCCATCCCGCGCCGTCTCCGATTTTTCCAATCGCATAGCGGAACGTGCCCGATCGATCAAACACCTGAACCCGGAAATTCATCGCATCGACCACCGCCAGATCAGGTCCGTTCAACCTTAACTCCGTCGGATAGTTGAACTCGCCGTCTCCCGTGCCCGTCTTGCCGATCATCTGCAGCACGCTGCCTTGCATGTTCATCACGAAAATCTTGTTGCGCAGCGTGTCGGTCACATAAATGCGCTGTGCCGCTGAATCGACGGCAATTCCCGTCGGACGCTTGAAATATCCCTCTCCACCCTTCAGGCTTCCAATCACGCGACGGTACTTCCCGCCCGCGTCGAACACAAATATCTTGCCCACTTGCGAGTCGGTCACATAAATATTGTCTTGCGCATCGACGGCCACGCACTGCGGCACCAGCATCGGATCTTTCCCCGCATCGCGCCGTGTCAGGAACTTATATTTCTGCTGCTCAAAATCGAAAATATGCACGCCCTGCGCTGCCACATCCGTCACGATGATGCGCCCGCGAGAATCGGTCACCACACTGTACGGACTCACGAGGTAGTGAAAGTCAGGCAGCCCCGCGATCGTATCTACCACCTTCGTCCAGAAGCTGCGCTTGGGTTTGACCTCGCGCTCCAGGCTGAAGCTGCGCTCAAACGACAGCTTCCGCCCGCCGTCCATCAACAAATCGGGTGTGGACGGTTGCTTCGCCGTCTCCTTCGGACGCTTCGCCCCTCCCGCCTGCGCGACAGGCAGAATCGCCAACGCAAGTGTAATCGCTGCGAAGGTCAGGCCTCTGCGTAACCCAGATCTGCCCCGCGCCCCTAGAAGAAATCGAACCATCTGGTTATTCCCACAAAATATGACGTCGACGTAGCCGGCGTCCCCAAAATGCTGATGCCCTGGCTGAATCGAGTGTACCCGGCCAGCAGCCCAATCCGCCGCAAATGGTACTGCATCTGGGCGTTATAGATTTCCATGGCGTTGTTCGAGTACATCTCCTGGCTCACCGTATCGCTGATCGCGCGGCTAAAGCTCGCCGAGAGAATCAGGCGCTTGACCGGAGTCACCGAAGCACCACCGCCCCAACTGGATCCTGTGAACGTCGTGAAATCGTTGACTCCCGGCGTGGGGACAATCGGCACCAGCCCGCCGGAGCCCAGCAAAGAAATTCCCGACGCATTCGTATAGTTGCCGGTGAGTGTAAATCGCCGGTTGCCGAGTGACGTTGAGTAGCCTTCGCTGTGGCTGGTCGTGCCCTGATAATTCGAGAGCCCGCTATGCGTGCCGTTGAACGCCGCAATCCACTGGAATCCGCCGAGCAGGCGCCGCCGCACATTCGCGCTGTAGTTGTAGTACGACGTTGAGTATGTCACCAGCAGCGTCTGCACGTTCTGCGCATAGCTGAAATTTCCTGACACCTGCCAGCCCTTGATCCGGTGAAACGCATTTACGTTGGCGATGAACCCCAGGGCATTATCGCCTTGCCCGGTGCTGCTATCCACCACCGCCCCGGAGAACGAGAATGTATCCAGCAGCCGCTTGCCGTAAGCGAGATTGCCGCTCACGAATGTGCCTGTATAGTTCTGGCCGAAGTAGAACTGGTCGTAGTGCGTGGCCTGGACGGAACCGGAGAGAGCGTTCGTGATCTGGTACCCGGCGCCGCCCGCGAACGTCATCGAATGCGCGCCCGAGCCGAGGCTGATCCCCGGCGGCGGTGCGCCATTCGTTACCAGACTCTGCGCCAGGTATCCGCTCAGATTGCTGGTGTAGTTCTCGTTGAAATTGAACGATAGTTTCTGCGTGGGATGGAAGCTCGCGCCCGCGTTCTCGATGTCGTCAGTGTAGTTCGAAGCGTTGGTGCTTTGCCCGGCGCCGGAGAAGTAACTGCTGTCCGATGAAGACCGGTTGTAGTTGGCATAAAAATCGCCGTGGAGCGGCAAGCTGTGTTGCGCGCCCGCCCCGACATTATTTCCACTGGATTCCTGTATCGATTCCGACTGTCCTGACAGGAATTCCGGAAACGCGGAATTGATCGTGTTGTGGGTGAAGAACGCGTTCAGCCGGAATCCGGCGATGGCATAATCCGATCGCACATTCAGCAGCTTGGTATTGGAGGTGGTTTGCTGGTCGGTGCCGAAGATCGTGCCGCTGCCGTCGCCCTGCGAATATCCCACTGCCAGCGTGGGCAGGTTCGGCATCAAGGCGCTCCAGTTCACGCTGAACCCTTGGCCCTTGCCAATCGTGGTGAAGTTCGGCTGCCCCGCCACTCCGAACATCCCGCTGCTGTTGCGGTCGTAGTGGTAGGTCACGGCGCCGGGAAAATGGCTGCCGGTAAAGAAATTTGCCGTGCCCGTGACGCCGCTGGCCCCGGTCAGGGATTGGTAGGTTGAGTTATCTCGCGACTGGTTGTAGTAAGGCGTCGCCGAGAACGAAAGAAAATTGGGATTGTAGTAATAGCCAGAGAGCTGGCCGTCGATGCCGCCGTTGAGACCGTGCGAGGACGGAAGATCATCGCCGTAGGCTCCGGCATATCCGAAGCTCAGAAGCCCACCCGCCTTTAAGTGCGTGTTCTCCCCGATCGAAATGCCTTCGTTGTTCTGCGCGAAGGTCAGTTGCGCCATCACCAGCACCGCCAGCCCGATGATGCGTTTCGCAACAGTCATGTCGAAAAGCCTTCCGTTTGAGTCCTACCCTCTTAAGGCACAAACCGTGCCAAACCGGCAACCACCGGTAATCAGCTAAACCATTGAAAATATGAGGGAAATTTTCTTTACAGGCAGGAGATCCAGAGGAAAACCAGGCCCGGTGCGGCATATCACCCGATGGCGGGGGGAAAGGCGCAAAAAGCATTTAGTCATTTAAGCATTTAGTCATTTAGTCAATGAAAAGCCCAACACAGGAAAGGGGTTCATTGACTAAATGCCTAAATGACTAAATGATCAAATGCCTTTCGCGGTCCTGATCGATGCGCCGAAGATAGCTGCCAGTTCGCCTGTTTCCTTGAGTAGTCCCTGCGTTCGGTCCGCGCCAAGCGTCCCTGTCTCCACGATGAGTTCCAACCAAAACGCACTCTCGTCTGCCTCTTCCAGCACGACGCTCATCTTTGAAATGAATTCCGCTTTGGATCGCGACCGGCAAGCGGCCCGGTAGTTCGCTGCTACGGATGTCCCGGAACGCAAGAGCTGCTTGCCGAGAACCTGTGCGTCCGTTGAGTGAGGTAACGACCGATAAAGCCGAACGATGCGAATTGCAAAGGCCTTGGTGCGAGACTTTAACTCAGCGGCCCTGTCCAATGTAGACATCGAAATATTTAGGCATTTAATCATTTAGGCATTTAATCAATAAAAGCCTGCGCATTCGGCACTTGCGGGTGAGTCGCGTCGGTGCTTCGGGCTTGGAGATTTTTATTGATTAAATGCCTAAATGATTAAATGACTAAATTGATTCCCTTGACTAAATGTTTAAATATCTAAATGACTAAATCGCCTCACACGACTTCAATCTTGGCCTTGGCCCTGAGCTGCTTCGCCAGCCCTGAGCGCAGCTTTTCGTACTTCTCTTTCTGCAACTCGTCTTTCAGAGTGCCTTTGACTTCGGCAAACGGCTGCTTGCGCGCCGGTGTGTAGGCGGTCGCGCGCACGATCGTGAATGCGTTTTCGATCTGGATCAGCCCGCTGACCTGTCCTGGCTTCGCGGTCCGCATGAACTTCACGACTTGCGGTGGAAGTTTGTCCGCGGCGGTGATCTTGTGCTCGCCCATGTTCACGCGGAAATCATCTTCGGAAACCTTCTCCGCCAGCAATCCAAAATCTTCATAGTTCTTCGCGGACTTCGCCTGTGCCAGCGCCGCATCGGCGCGCTTCTTGGCATCGGCCTGCTGCTGTGCCGTCGCCTTCAGCGGAGGAATGATCGAAATGCTCTGGAAGCCGAACGACTCCTGCTGCAGGAAGCGCGCGCCATTCTTCACGTAATAAGCCTGCAACTCGGCCGGCGTAACCGCCGCCTTCAACTCCACATCGGTCTTGAGCACCTGCTCGATCAGCAACGAGCGCTTGATCGACTGCCGCACATTCTGCTCAGATCCCTTCATCTCGCTCTGCAGATAGCGGTTGTATTCGTCGGGGCTGGAGAACTGCTTGCGGAAATCATCTTCCGCGCCGTTGAGCTTCGCCGCGGGGACCACCAGCTTGCGCCGCTGCGCTTCCTGGTATACCAGCTCCTCAAAAATGATCATCTCGAGCGCGCCCTGCCGGATGGCCGCCTCCTGCGACTTGGGGAATCCATTGTGCTGCCGCGCATACGGGAAGATCGTGTACATCTCGCGCAGCAAGTCGCGATCGGTCAGCACCGATCCATTCACGCGCGCCACCGGCTTGTCGCTCACCATCAGCGGTGATGTCTGTGCCGACGCCATGGCAGGCACGGAAGCTGCGTTCGCGACAGTGGTGGGCGCATGCGATGCCATCTGCGCCGACGCCATCACAGCACCCAGGAAGATTGAGATGAAGAGTTGGGATTTCATAATTCCTCGTTTACTGTTTCACATTGTTACCATTGCACGTCTCTTACCGTTTGTCGCAGCTTGTCATGTTGACCTCAGAACAAGTTCCGCTCTGTCATGTTGAGCGGAGCCGTGAGGAGAGCGAAAGCGAACCTCACTGCGCAGTCGAAACATCCCTACCCTTACTCCACTGCCGGAGGTAGGGATCCCTCGACTTCGCTCGGGATGACAACCTGCAAGATTGAGAAAGACCCAAAAAAAAGGGGAGAGCTTTTCTCTCCCCTCTGTCGAGCAAATCAACCCAGGTTTACTGGAATACCGTGGGGATGTTGTTGGTGTTGTTGGCTTCGTTCGCTTCGCCGAAGTGGCATTGACGGCAGAATTGCGTCGTCGATGCAGCCTGGCCGGCGCTCAGCTTGCCTTGCAGGTTCGGGTTGTACGGGCCGTTGATGAAGAAGTAGGTGGCGTAGAACTTGCCGCCGCCGTCTCCAACGATCGGGCTCGACGCGGACGAGGTGTAAACCGTCATCACATGCTGGTTGTGGCAGGTGGTGCACAGCACATAAGGCTTGCCTGCGCCGTTGACGCCCCAGGGATTCGACCACTTTCCAGGCGCCAGTGCCGGCCAACCGTAGTTCGCGACAAATTGAGCATAAGGAGTTCCAGGCGTGACGGTCATCGAGCCGTTAGCGAACACCAGGCCGTTGCCGGTGCTGATCGTCGCATTCAGGCCCACCGGGTGATCGTTGCTGTAGTTGCCAGCCGTGGTGCCGTCGTTTCCGAGCAAGGTCGGAATGTGCTGGCTGCCATAGGTGGTGTTGGTAAGCAGGCCGATCTGTTCTTCATAAGACCAGTTCTGCATCATGTTGGACGGAGTCAGGTTGCCATCGTGGCAGCTCAGGCAGAGCAGGATTCCGCCGACTTCTTGCGATCCGCTGGCGATGCCATTGGGCAGAACTTCGACGAACCTGCCGCTGTCGCCGAATGCAATCGTTTTGTTGTACAGTGGGCTGGCGTCCTGGCCCCACAATGCGTAGCTGCCAGCATCGGCAACGCCGCCGTGACCGGAACCGAACGAGCCGCTGTGCGGAGCATGGCAGCCCGCGCACCCACGTCCCTGATTCTGGTGCGCGCCGAGGACGTCAACCGATGACGTCCAGGATTGCGCCAGCGCCAAGCCCGCGACCGCAAAGACGAACATAAGAACTATCATTGCTTTCTTCATAAAATCGTACGACCTCCTGTGTTTTGCGAACGCTCTACAGAACCTCGAAGGCTTAGGCCGAGGGCTGCAGCTTGCGCCTGAGCGCTCCTTGCAACCGCCTCCGACCTGAGTAGTGCAACTAGCCACCCGAAGTCGCCGAATCGCTCGCAAAGGGACGGGCTTCCGGTAAGTGCTTTTTTGTCAATGGATTACAGATCATTCGCAGATTTCGGGCTCTCGGAAGAAAATCACAGGGACTGGGGGAAATCCACCACCTGCCAAGTGGACGTGGTCAAATTCCTCAGTAACAACGAGATACGTCGAGAAGGTGATGAGAAACGCAACAAGAAGGGAGCCGGTAGGGATTCTTTCCTATGGTCGGAATTGGATGGTAGTAGGGATGCTTCGACTCCGCGAGCGAAACGCTCCGCGTTCTGCTCGCTCCTCTCAGCATGACAATTTCTTAGGACACATGCGGAATGATGTTTGGTCTGTCATGTTGAGCGGAGCAGTGAGGAGAGCGAAGCGATCCTCACTGCGCAGTCGAAACATCCCTACCGTCTCCCTGCTCCATCCACGGGTACCACTCGGCCGCCAAGTCCAACCAGTGCGGATTCCTTCGCACGACCAGCGCGATCTTCTTCGCCCGTGACCAGCCCTTGAGCTGCTTCTCCCGCGCGAGCGCCTTGTGCACATCGTCGTACGACTCCCAGTAAAGCAACCGCGTAACGTCGTACTTGTCCGTGAAGCCCTCAAAATGATGAAACTTGTGCTGAAACACGCGGCGGTGCAGGTTCCCGCTGACACCGATGTACAAAGTCCCCGAGAGACTGCCCATGATGTAAACGCAATAATACTTTCGTTCTCGCACAGAACAGATTGTTCTCGGACGCGAGGCAGATTGCCGTGTGGAGGGTCACAACTGCGCAATGTCGTTCCCACAATGGGATTCGGAACGAAGGTAGGGATGCTTCGACTCCGCGAGCGAAACGCTCCGCGTTCCTCTCGCTCCGCTCAGCATGACAATGCTGATATGCGAATGATATTTGCTCTGTTCATGCTGGCGTCCGCCATCTGGTTTGTCATGCTGAGCGGAGCAGTTGCCCAAGCGCAGCGCGGACAACTGCGCAGTCGAAGCATCCCTACCCAAGCCGCACTGCCGGCGGTAGAGATTCCTCGACTTCGCTCGCAATGACAATACGGAAAGGAGGAACCGGCTTACTTCGTCTCCGGCTTCTTGATCTCCACCGGGGCCGATGCGGCGGCCTTCTTCGTACGCTGCGCTTCCTTCTCTTTCCCTAGCGCCTCGGCCTCGGCATCGGTGACGTAGCGGAACTGCTGCACGCGTCCGGGATAAATCTCCGAAGTGAAGATGCGGTTGCTCTTGGTGTCGGAGGCGAGGCTGACCAATCCCTGGAATTGTCCCGGCAGCAGGCCATGTCCGCCGAAGACGATCAGCAGTTGCCACTGCTGATTGAAGACCTGCACGCGGTCCTGCATGCCGTCGGCAACCCATATGTGACCGTCGCTATCGATGGCTACTCCCTTCGGACGCGCAAAGTATCCCGGGCCGTCACCGTTCTTGCCATAAGTCGAAATGAATTTTCCGTCGGCATCGAACACCTCGATGCGATCGTTCAGCGTGTCGCAGACGTAGAGATTGCCGTCCGCATCCACCGCCAGTCCTGATGGCTTGGCAAAGTCTCCGGGTGTGGTCAGTTCGTGATTGTGTCCTGTAGTACCGATCTTGCGCACCAGTTTGAGCGAGTCGGCGTCATAGACCAGCACCTGGTCCAGCTTGATATCGGAGATGTACAGCAGCCGGTTCTCCCGATCGATGGCCATCGAACCCGGTTCGGCCATGCCTTCGGTGATGACGTCGGTTGCCGTGTGATTCGCGTCGAAAACCAGCACATGATTCAGTCCGGGATCGGATACGAAAAGGCGGTCGCCATCGTCCATGGCCAGCCCAATGATGCGGACGAAGTGGGCATGCTGCTTGTTCTTGATCAGGTCTGCCTCGCGCGTTTCTGTATTGAAGATGAAAATCGCACCGACTTTCTGATCGGCCACATACAAGTTGTTTTTCGAATCCACGGCCATGCCGTATGGCTCGCCGAGTTGGAAAAGAACCTTGCCACTTTCACTGGCCGGCTGCGTGCCTGCCAGACGATCCATCCACTTCGCTTTCTTGGTGGACGTGGTCTCGACCTGCGAAAGCTTCTGCGCCGCATAGAATGCCTGATACCGGATGCGCGCCACCGCCGGCGGATTCGGCCACACGATGTTGGAGTAGTCAATGACCGGAACCTTCGCAGGCGCGGCATCTTTCTTCTTCTTGTCGGCAAGCAGCGAAACGGGAAACGCTAGCGTCACGCTGAACAGCACCAGCCAGGCGACCGCATTCTTGCGGCTGCGATTCGGCTTTGCCCCGGCATTCGATCTCATAGACTTTCTCCTCACCGTTCTGCGCCCAAACTTTTACCCCACAGGCGCTATCTTCGCGTCAGATCCTTATGGCAGCCCGAACAAAATGCCATGTTGTTCGACTGATCTTTCACCAGAAGATCGGGTTGCGCTGAAGAATGCGGCTGATGGCACGTCAGGCAATCGATCTTGGAAATCACTTTGGTGATGTCGGTCGGGTCGGTAACGTTGGATACCGGGTGTCCATCCACCGGATGTCCGCGCCCAAAACGCAGCGGCAGCACCACGACTTTGTTCTTCGTGAAGTAGTCCTCGGGAAGCTTCACGCTTCCGTTGAAGATCGTGAGCACGTGATCGGCCTCGATCTTCTTCGGCTGCGACTCCGGCCCATGGCACTCCAGGCACAGCCCATTCGGCGCCTTTGCCCGCAGCAGGTGATCGTTCTCGCCGCCGTGCGGCTCGTGGCACGTCGCGCAACCCTGCTTGAACGCCGGCTGATGCAGCGTGTGCTTCTTGGCTTGCTCCGCCTGATCGCTGTGGCAGGTCAGGCAGATATCGACCGCATTGGTTTTGGGCAAGCCCGGCTGACGGCTGGCGTGCGGATTGTGGCAGTCGGTGCAATCCCCGGCCGCTCCCGGGTGCGGGACTTTCGCCTTGTCAATCTGATCGGCTTTCTCCGAGTGGCAGGTAACGCACAATTCTTTTGCGCTGGCTGCGGTCAGAACGACTTTGCCGTCCTTGGCTGCCGCGTGGCAGGTATCGCACGACTTGTCGGCGAACGGAGGATGCAGGAACTGCCGCATTAATTTCGGAGCCGCCGACTGATGCGGATCGTGACAGCTGGTGCAGTCCGCCTTTTCGAACGGCTGGTTCTTGTGCGTATTCTGCAGGGCAGCGTCTTTCACATCGTGGCAATCGATGCAGAGCGCCGGAGCCGCTTTGGTCAGATGGAAATCAAACTCGGGCTTTCCGACCTCGCCAACCTTGTGCGTAACGTGGCAGGTGTCGCAGCCCATATCGAGAGCGGCGTGGCGGCTGCCTTTCTCCGGAACATTCAATCCTTGCTTATGGCAATCGAGGCAGAGATTCTGTCCTCTATCGCCTGACGTCGCCTTCAGCAACTGATTTTTATTGTCGCTTTGATGTGGATCGTGGCACTTGATGCAATCGCGGACTGCAGGAGGATGCACCGTGCCCTTCAAAGTCGCAGCGTCCTTATCGGAATGGCAACTGATGCATAGCGACTGCGGCGTTGTAGTCGTCAGCTTGATCCGCGTGATGTCTTTATTGACTCGAACTTCGTGGCAGCTTAAACATCCTGTGGCGATCGCGGAATGAACGGCCTTGCCTTTGGTTTTGTCCTCGTGGCATTCAAGACATTTCGCCGCATCAACATTCTTATCGAGCGGCACCGGATGTTCTTTCGCCCACGCCGGTCTCGCCGCCATCAGCAGCACGAGAGCCAGCACTTGCAGCAACCGGGGGAGGATGCGGCCGAAGGCTTTTTTTTCTGCTCGGAACGCGCACTTCATAAATTCTGGGACCATTTCCAACCATTGCATTTGCACGAGCCTCGCCTTATCGATGTGGAAGAAAGACTCCGTCGCTGTTGGATTGTAAGCTATTGCCAAAATGGGACTTCGCGAGAGGCACTTATATCGGGATTAAACCCCCGGCACCCGTAACCCACGGGCAGGAATGGGCTTTCTCCCACACTCAGTCAGTGAAATCACGCACGTTCCGGCGAAGGTCGTGGTTCCTACTTATCCGACTGATTTCGGCCTATTTGTGATTGAAATCACTTGGTTTCTGCTTGGGTGAAAACGCAAGCCAAGCCTCGTGAAATGAGTGTTATGGCCCAAACAAGTAAATGAAGCGAGGAGAGGAGACTCCATTTAAGTCATTTGTTAATAGTAGCTTCCGGCGCATGTTCGACGATGGCGCGGAACGTGCATTCCTCCCTGCGAGGAAGAAGAAAGTTATGGCCCTGTCACTTCGCTCCGCGTTCCGAAAAACCTGGCTGACGCTGAGTTCTATAAAGACCGGCGTAATTCTCATCATATTGGTTGTCATTTTTTCGGCGGCCGGGACGGTCATTCTGCAGCGCCCGATTACCGATCCCGAGGACATTCAACGTGCTTACTCCCCGGCGATGCTTCGCTTCCTCGACGCCACCGGGCTTACCGATGTCTTCCACGCTCGATGGTTCGTCGCGCTAATGATCCTGGTCAGCTTGAGCATCATCGCTGCATCCCTTGAGCGCTTCCCCAACGCCTGGCGCTTCTACTCTCGTCCTTACAAAAGCCCTGACGACAACTTCCGCCGGGTGCTCGCAACGCAGGCTCATCTCCCCGTGCCAAACGACGAAGCAGGCCTGGACGCAGCGGAACGCGCCTTCAAACACTTCGGGTGGAAGTCAGAACACATCGTCCGTACCAACAGTTTCTCTTTGTTCTCCGAGCGGCACCGGATCTCCGAGATGGCTGTTTATATCGTGCATGCCAGTCTGTTGTTGATCTTTTTGGGCGGCATTGTCGACGCGCTTTATGGATGGAAAGGTTTCCTGATGCTCTCTCCCGGTTCTGAGAGCAGCCAGATCGAACTGAAGAGCGGTGCCCTCCGCATCCTACCCTTCTCGATCCGCTGTGACGGAGCGGGAGAAGAGACTTACAAGGACGGCACGCCGAAAAAATATTGGTCGAAGCTGGCGGTCGTCGAGAACGGCAACGAAGTCGATCACAAAGAAATCGTGGTCAACGATCCCCTGGTGTTTCGCGGCGTGCGCTTCTACCAGGCGAACTACGGTCGCACCGGCAGGCTCGACAAGTTGATCGTCAGCGTCACCTCGAAAGATGGCAAGCGCGAGCCGCAGGAAATCTCGTTATCAATGAACCAGATCGTCTCGCTCGATGCCGATACAAAAGTCCAGCTTGCGGAATTCATTCCTGACTACGTTGTGCAAGACGGACACATCTACGCGCGCAGCAATGACGTCGTAAATCCGGCCGCACATTTGATCGTGACCTCCGCAAAGACCAATAAAGTTGTCAACGTATGGTTCCCTGAGATTCCGGACATCGCGGAAAATTCGGCTTCCCCCTACATTCTGGAGCCGAAGGATCTGAAGACCGGCGTCTTCACCGGTCTCGAAGTTTCCCACGAGCCCGGGCAGTGGGCGGTTTGGGGCGGCGTCATTCTCATGGCGATTGGCCTCACCTTCGTCTTCTACGTAATTCATATGCGTATCTGGGTGGTTCCGGTCGTCGATGCCGAAGGCCGAACCATGTTGTGGATCGGAGGCTCCGCCAACCGCAATCGCGATGCCTTCGAGCTGACATTTAAGAGATTTGTGGAGCAGATTCAGAAAGAACTGAAACCGGCATTCGTGCCTGCTGACAAGCGGGCGGAATCGGTTTCCCGATCAACAATCGCCGGAAGATGAGTCCGGCTGCAGAAAGGATAAGAAAACTCATGGCAAGCGCAAAAGTAGAACAGCAGCATCCCGCGACCGGAATGACTCTGGTCGTCATGGTCGGGCTAAGCATCGCCTTCCTGCTGTTCATTGCTTTTCTGAACGTGATCAAGAGCGGAAGCATTCTGAGTGAAGCCAACATGCTCTATGCAGCGTTAGTTTTTTATGCGGGAGCAGGCGCGTTGTACCTCGGCTTCGGCGTCACCGGCACCGACTCTTACATCAAGTTCGCTTCTTTGGCGACTTGGGCCGGCCTCGTCGCGAACACCGGCGCGGTTGCGCATCGCTGGTACGAGGCTGGCCATCCCCCATTCGCCAGCATCTATGAAATGCTGCTGAGTTTCGTGTGGACCCTTGCCGCTCTCACGCTGATCGCCGAAAAACGTTACGGAGTAAAAGTTATCGGCACCGTAACGATGCCGGTCGCAATCGTCGGCGTCGTGCTCATGCAGCTCTTGCGCAGTGAAGTCCGCCCGCTCGTGCCGGCACTGCAATCGACGTGGCTTCATGTCCACGTGACGTTGGCCATGCTCGCTTATGCGGCCTGCGCCTTGAGCTTCGCACTGGCCATGATGTTTCTGATCCAAGACAAGCTGAAGACCGAAGTCTTTCTGGCCGCGACCAGCATTTTTACGGTCGGAATCTATGCCGCGATCCTCTCTCGTTTCGAGCGTTGGGGCGGTTTCAACGTGGTCGCTTGGGACGCCGAAAACAAACAAGAAGTCTTCATCTCGCGCGGAGTGCGCTTATTTGTCACCATCCCGGACCTCGGTTGGCTGATGCTTCTGGTGTTTGCCGCCGTCGCAGCGCCGCTCGTTCTCTACATCCTGTTTGCGGTGAAGAAGAATGAAAGCTTCCTCTCCATCGCCAATCGCGCAGTCTTTATCAGTATTCTGCTGCAATCACTGGCTCTCGTATTCTTCCTGCTGCGCGCCCGCAACGGACACTATCCATCTCTCGACGCCGACGGACTCTACGCCACCACCCTGGCGGCTAGCCCGTTCATCCTGTCAGGATTAGTTGGCGGAATTTTCGCCAACCTGCTCTACCTGCTTCTCCTGTGGCGGCGCGACGATCTCGAGCAGCATCTTCCCGATGCCGATGCGCTCGACCGAATCACCTACAAAACGATTTGTATCGCCTTCCCCCTGCTCACCCTGATGATCGCCGCCGGCGCCTACTGGGCGAACCGCGCCTGGGGTTCCTACTGGAACTGGGACCCCAAAGAGACGTGGGCGGCGATTACCTGGCTGGTTTATGCCGGATATCTCCACATGCGCATCACTCGTGGCTGGCGGGGACGCCGTGCCGCTTACTTCGCAATCCTGGGATTCGGGATCGTGATGTTTACATTCTTTGGTGTCACGTACCTGCTTCCCGGACTGCATGCTTATGCTTGAGACGCTTAACCAAATGACGAAGCCTGTGGCAAGACCGGAATCCACTGAGACTGACGCATCCATTGGCTCGCGCCAGACCGTATTCAGTACGGGATATGCGAAGACAGCAGATCCAACTTCGCGGACCACGGCGCAAGATGGCGCACCGTACAGCGGGGATCCGGAAATACCTTGGTTCCGTATTAACTGGGAAATCAAAGCACTTGTCCCGATTGCATGTGTCCTGCTGGGCGGGATGCTCCTGTTTCTTCTCGCCACGCTCTCCTGGCGCGATCCTGAGCGACACATTGTTTTGCTGGTCGCGGGCGCCGGAGCCGTAGCCATCTGTGGCGCGCTTCTCGTCGTGCTGACCTACACGGTGCAGAGGCCGATGGTCGAACTGCAACAGAAAATCGCCGAACTTGGTGGCGGAGATCTCACCGTCTCGGTCAGTTTCGCCCACCGCAACGACGAAATCGGAGACCTCGGCCGCAACTTTAATCAGATGGTCGCCCAGTTACGCGAGAGTCGCGAAGAAATCGAACGCCTGCATCGCACGCAGATGTCGCGGGCCGAGCACCTCGCAACCTTGGGTGAAATGGCAACTGGACTCGCCCACGAAATTCGCAATCCATTGGCCGGAATCGCCGGCGTGATCGAAATCATCGGACGTGATCTGCCTTCTTCGAGTCCGGCGCGCTCGGTCGTAAAGGATGTTCGCCAGGAAATTGCGCGCATCAATCACATCGTCACCGATCTGCTGCAGACGGCACGGCCGCATCCACCGCAAGTCCGCAAGAGCGATCTCAATGTCACGGTCGAACATGCCGTCATGCTTGGACGCCAGCAGGCCCTTGCCAAAAACGTCGAGATCAACCTCCACAAAGATCCGTCGCTCCCGGAAGTCGAGCACGACAGCGATCAGATCCATCAGGTGTTGCTTAATCTTTTGCTGAACGCTCTGCAGGCCATCGATCAACGCGGAAAAATCGACGTTACCTTGGCCCAGCGAGGCCCCAATGCAGTTGTCGAAGTAACCGATAACGGTCGCGGCATTCCGCCAGATCACCTGCCCAACATCTTCCGCCCGTTCTACACGACCAAAGGGGAAGGCACGGGTCTCGGATTGTCTTTAGCTCGCCGCATCATTGAAGATCACCAGGGCCGCATCAACGTAACCAGCACCGTCGGCAAGGGAACAACCTTCTCGGTCATCCTGCCGGTGCAGCGAACGCCTGTACCGGCGTCTGCACCTTAGCGAGCCATCACCATCCGCCTCTGCAAAATCTCCCTCGTGGGCCGATCGAAACGATTATGTACGGCCATCATCCGTCGCTGCGAGGGCGCTAGCCTTCGCTGTGGCCTGACGGACGACAGATCTTGGGAGAGCATCAACGCTACTCCCACCGCAACGCCACCATGGGATCCACTTTAGCGGCGCGACGGGCCGGGATGTAACAGGCGAAAAGAGCGACCAGGATCAGCGCGGGCAGCACGATCGCAAGAATCAGTCCCTGCGCCGTTTGCACACCTGGCACTAAGCGCTCCAAAACACGCCCCGTGCCGATCGAAGCCAGCAGACCAATTCCGATCCCCGTCAGGATGATTGCCAGGCTTTCGCGAAGAACGAGTCTGACAATGTCTGACGAGTGCGCCCCGAGCGCAACCCGCACTCCGAACTCGGGTACTCGCTGGCTCGTCAGATACGCAATCACACTGTAGATCCCGATACAGGCGAGCAACAGCGCGAGCCCGGCAAAAATCCCAAACAAGAGAAGCAAGAATCGTTGTCTTGCCAGTGAAGCGCTCACCAGTTGCTCCATCGTCCGCACTTCATAGAGTGTCTGGTCGCCAGTGCCGCCACGCGCCTGACGTTGCAGTGCGTCGACCGTGTTCAGAGGAGAAACCTTGGTCCGTACCACGATTGAAAGTACGGACGAGAAGAATCGAACGAGATGATCCGGCACTTGGGCCAGAGGGTAATAGCACTGATCGTGAACCGACGACAGGTCGTCGCCCGCGAGGCCCCAGTGCCGCACGTGCCCCACCACGCCGATCACCTGCACGGGCTTGTTGCCCATTCCCGGAATCCAGAGCAACCTTCCCACCGCGTCTTCTCCCCCAAAGGCGTGACGCGCCATATTTTCGTCGATAACGACAACCTGGCTATTGCCGAGTCGATCGTTCTCGTCAACGAAGCGACCACGCAGCAGCGGAAGCCGCATCACTTGCAAATAGTCTGGAGTCACAGCAGAAGCCAGCGCTTCCGCTTCTTGATCAGGCGGTGAAGGCGTTGCGGTGGCACGGTATCCCAGAACATTCTCCCCTTCCCGCATGGGCACGATATCGGTGAGTGCGACGGACTCAACGCCGGGAGCGTGCTGCATTCTCTCCATTAATTCTTTCCAAGCCGCTCGCGCTTCCGCGGGATTTGAGAGAACTGTCGGGGATAAAGCTACACGCGCCGCAAGTGCGTTATGGATATCAATTCCTGGATTGAGCGAGGCGAAGCGCAACAGCGTGCGTCCCAGCACTCCGGCGGCACTCAGAAGCACAAGCGCCAGCGCGATCTGACATACGACAAAACCGCTCAACGGCCTGCGTGCATTTCCAGCGATACCGCGGGATCGAGAGCGCAGCGTCTCCTCGATTGCGCTTCTGTTCGCTCGCAGTGCGGGTATCAGTCCAAAGATCAATCCCGTCAAGATCGAAATCGTGAGCGCGAAGAGCAAAACCCGCCAATCTACGTGCACTTCGTCGGCGCGGGGCAGCCGGTCAGGCCAGAAGCGGATGAATTGCCGGGTACCAACCATCGCCAGTAAAAGCCCAAGCAAGCCACCGCAAATGCCGAGCACGCTGCTTTCGCTTAGGCATTGAATGAACAGACGCCTGCTCTGCGCGCCCAAGGCCAAACGCAATGCAAATTCGTGCTCACGAGATACGACACGCGTTAACAGCAGACTGGCGACATTGACGCAGGCAATCAGCAGGACAAGGCTCACCGCACTCAGAAGCAGCCACAGAGTGGGCCTCACGTCCTTAACAAGTTCGCTCCGCAGCGTATGTGGTACCCAGCTGATGCCCGCATTTGAGTCCGGATATTGCTTCGCCAGGTGCTGGCTCATCAATGCCAGTTCGGCTTGCGCTTGGGAAAGAGTTACTCCACTGCGAAGACGCGCGGTGACATGAATGAAATGCGCAGTGCGCCAGCTCATCCGCGGCTCCGTGCGCTGCCCGAGCGGAGTAAAGACATCCGCGTCACCGTCCAATTGGAGGCCGGGCGGCGCGACTCCGACCACCGTGTACGCCTTGCCGTCATACGAGAGTGACATCCCAACTGCATTCGGGTTGGCGCCGTAACGACGTTGCCACAGACGCGTGCTGATAATGGCCACGGGCGCCGCGCCCACATGATCCTCGGCAGCCACAAATGATCGGCCCTTCACCAGCGGAACGCCCAATACCGAAAACAGGTCAGAAGAAATCAGGCGTCCGTCGACGTACTCTGCTTCACCGGGTGCACTGACGGTTCCACCGCCGTAGGTCCACGCTGCAACTCCTTCGAACGAGCGGCACTCGCGCCGGCAATCGAGGAAGTCGGGATAAGAAAATCCCCACCTGTCTCCGCGCTTTTCGGCTTGAACGTGCAGCGTGACCAGGTTCTCGGGCTGCATATACGCGAGTGGCTTCAACAAGACACCGCTCACAACTGTGAAGATGACCGTCGTAGCCCCGCTTCCGAGGGCAAGCGTGAGCACCGCGACGGCAGCGAATCCCGGGTTCTTACGCAATTGCCGGATTGTGTAGCGAAGATCTTGAATCAATGCAGCGATCATTTGTCCTCACGCGTTCGCTCTAGACTAGTGCGATCCGTTGACGGAAATGTGGAAACGAGCGAGTCCTCCGCGGCTGGGCCCGGAAGTCATCGGATCAAGAAATAGAGCACCTGCCCTTCCATTGCTGGTTCGGTCAATTCGTACGTTTTGTTGTATTTAACGAGGCCCGCGGATTTTCGAATTGTCCGATATGCGCTGGCGCCGTCCAAAACCGGACAGTAAAACTCGGCTCGCTTCGGTCCATCGGTGCGCAGCCGCGGCCCTTTCGGCCGCCGGCGTGCCCTCCGCTTCCCTTCCGTAGTAAGCTTAGGTACGCATGCCTGCCGAGAAGATCCTGATAGTCGACGACGAGCGACTGGTGCGCTGGTCCCTGCGCCAGAAGTGTGAAGAGTGGGGATATCACGTCGTCGAAGCCCCCTCCGGAGAACCCGGCCTTCGCCTGGCTCAACACGAGTCTCCCGATCTCGTGCTGCTCGACGTCCGCATGCCCGACATCAACGGCATTCAGGTTCTGGAGCAGATCAAGAAGGCTCCCGACGCTCCTCCGGTAATCATGATCACCGCCGATCCTCAGCTCGATGACGTGAAGACGGCTCTTAAACTGGGAGCTTACGATTTCATCGGCAAGCCGCTCGATTTCGAAGAATTACGCGTCACCATACAGAACGCGCTCGAAGCCACTCGCCTCCGGACTGAGGTTCAGTCGCTTCGCGGCGAAGTTCGCCGCCACACCGGGTATCACGACTTCGTTGCCGTCTCTCCCAAGAGCGCCGAACTGATGAGCTTCGTGGAGAAGGTCGCCGCCAGCGAGGCCACCACCATCCTTATTCAAGGCGAGAGCGGGACCGGCAAAGATCTCGTTGCCAAAACCATTCACTACGAGAGCTCCCGCCAGAATAAACCATTCGTCGCGATCAACTGTTCTGCCATCCCTGAAACCTTGATGGAAGCCGAGCTCTTCGGCCACGAAAAAGGCGCGTTCACTGACGCCAAGCAGATGAAGAAGGGTCTCTTCGAAACAGCCGACGGTGGCACCCTGTTCCTCGATGAAATCGGCGAACTGTCACCGTTGCTTCAGGCTAAGCTGCTTCGCGTTCTCGAAGACCAGGTGATCCGGCGCATCGGCGGCGTGCGCGATATGCAGGTCGATGTGCGCGTGATCGCCGCATCCAATCGCGATCTGGAAAAAGCCGTACGCGAAGGCCACTTTCGCCAGGATCTTTATTACCGCCTCGCCATCATCGCCATCTTCATTCCACCGCTTCGTGAGCGCACCGAAGACATCCTTCCGCTCGTGGATTTCTTCATCGACTGGTACAACCGCAAGTTCAAAAAAGCGATTCGCGGCATCACTCCCGAGACGCGACGCCTGCTTCTTGCCCACAACTGGCCCGGCAACGTACGTGAGCTAAAGAACTCCATTGAGCGCGCCATGATCCTCGAGGACGAATCGATCCTGCGTCCTGCCTATATGCCCTTTGCCGTGGGTGAGGCCGCCCGCAGCGGACTCACAGCATTTGAACACAGCAGCGCATCGGGCGACGGCGTCGGCAAACAGCTTCCCAACGGACGCGCCTTGCCTCGTCTCTATATTCCTGAGGAAGGAACTTCTCTGGAAGAGGTCGAGCGCGCGATGGTGGAACTCGCCATGCGCCAAGCGAATGGCAATCAGACGCACGCCGCACGCCTGCTCGACATCAGCCGCGACGCCTTGCGCTACAAATTGAAGAAGTTCGAGCTCGTATCCTCCGGCGAAGACGAGAGTGTCGACCCGGTCGCTTCGGAAAACTCGCCCGCTTAGCCACCGGCCGCCTCGTAGTATCCACTCCCGCAAAAACAAAGGACATCTTTATCGGAAGCCTTCCGGCCAGTGTGAGCTGTTGAGAACGGCTGGTTTCTTGTACGCCTTATCCTCTCGACGAGTGCTCTTTCGCTTTCGCGATGTTCTGCTCCACCTGCTCTCGCTGCGGATAGGTCGGATTATCTTTCAGCAACTCTTCCCAGGCCTGCACTGCTCCTTTTGGATCGGCCTTGCCTTGCCAGCGAATCCAACCCAGATTAAACAGCGTCTGCGGATGCCCCGGCCGATATTTTAGTGAGGTCTGCATTTCCGTGAGCGCCTTGTCCACATTCCCTGCATACCAGTACGCGGTTCCCATATCGGTGCGGACATCGGCATTCTCCGGATGAATCTTCAGTGCCGCCTCGTAGTTCTTAATTGCGCTCGGGTACAGCCGTGCGTCGTAATATAGATTTCCCAGTTGTACCAGGGCGTCGTAATCGTTCGGATTCTTTTTGACTGCGTCCTCAAATGGCGCGACTGCCTGCGCCAGAGCCGCTTCTGTCTGGGCACTCTGCTGGTTCGGCACATTCTGGTTTGCCACATTCTGGTTCTGCGTGCCCATCTCTTGTTGCTGCGTGGTCGGAGCCGCCGCCAGTGCCGCCGGCGACGCCGATCCGTGGAACAGGTATCCCAACGCCACGCCCAGCAACAGGCAAAATGCCGCCAGCAAATAGGCTTGCAGGCTGGTCCAATTTGTGGGGCTGCTGCCCGGTTCAGCTTGCGACTGCGGTCTGTTTCGTTCGCTCATGTTCGTCCTTCTCCAATCTGGTGCCGGCAAGCGCCTGCTTTGGCGATCCGAGGTGGAACAGGCGCGTAACCGCTGCAGTCATACGCTCCTGATCATCCTTCTCTGGAACTTCCTTCAGTTCGCGCGCCAGGGAGCTCGCAATCTTCTGAATAATCTGCTGTGTGATTGCATGAAGCGATTGATCCTGCTCCCGGGTAAACGGCCCGCGTTCCTCTGCAAAGGACTCCAGTTCTTGCCGGCAAATCTCTTCCAGCCGCTGGCGCAACGCCACAATCGTCGGGACTGTGCTCTGCGCCTGTAGCTGAATGCGGAAAGTCTGCACCTCTTCCGCCACAATCTTGTCTGCTTCAATCAATGCTGCGTTTTGCTCTTCGGTCTTGTTCTGCACGGCCCGCTCCAGACCTTCCAGGTCGTAGAGCAGGATCCCATCGACGCGGCGCACATCGGGGTCCACGTCGCGCGGCATGCCAATGTCCAGGACGACCAGCGCCACCCGGTTGCGTTCTTCCGCGATGCGCTCCGCCTCTTCCCGGGTCAGCACGACATGCGGGCACCCTGTCGCCGTGATTACGATGTCGGCGCGTACCAGGCATTTCCATCGCTCGGATAACGGGGCTGCCGTTCCTCCCAGCTTCTCCGCCATTTCCCGCGCACGCGCAGGCGATTGGTCCACAACCACGACCGACCCGGCTCCGTGCCCAATCATGTACCGCACTGACTGTTCGCAGATCTCATCGGTTCCGAGCAGCAATACGCGGCGATCCTCTAAGGTCCCGAAAATCTCTCGTGCCAGCACAAGCGCCGCTGTGGGAATCGATACCGACAGCTTTCCGATCGCGGTCTCGCTTCGCACCTTCTGCGATACTTCAAGCGCTTTGCTCAGCGTCGAGTTCAAGAAAGACCCTGCAGCACCTACCGTTCGCGCCTGCTGCCACGCGCTCTCCACTTGCGGAACAACCTGCGGCTCGCCCAGGAATAGCGAATCTAACCCTGACGTCAGCCGGAAGATATGCGTCAGTGCCGCTTCATCCAGCAGCCTATAGAAATGCTGCCACTCGCTCAGCTTCAACCCACAGTCCGAACTCAAAAACTGCAGCAACGAGTTCGCCGCCAGCGTTGGTTCGCTCGCCCACACTAGAAATTCGGTTCGGCATCGCGTACACAGCACGGCGATTTCTTCAATTCCTTCCGCGCTCTTCAGCTGCCGCAGCACTTCATACCGCCGGTTCTCGCCAATGCAGAATCGTTCTCTCATGGCCAGAGGAGCTGTCCGGTGGTTCAACCCGATCACCATGAGAGTAGGTTCCATGACGAACACCTCGGCGCAAGTTGCAACCTAGGAAGGGCAAGCGCGGTGCCAAATCCTCGTGCCACAGGGCGTCTTTCAGCGTTTTGTTTTCAATCAGTTCCGTCGCCAATAAATACATCCAATGATGTTCATTTTTTCAACAGTGCGGCATATGACCCGGAACGCGAGTGTTTTGACGCGATCTGCCGCAGACTCACAGACTTAGCAGCGCGTCACGATCACCACTCGTAGTGATCCCGATCACTGATGACCCTGTCTACTTTTGTGGAAACTGCCTGATGGTAAGGGAGCTCTTATCGAGTCTTGAGGTTTGAACGCTAATTTCGCTCCTCTCCGCTCGAACTGGCAAGACACTTGCACTCTTAAACGATGTGAAAGGACTCATAATCCATGAAGATGACGAAGCTCGTGATCCTGATCATGATGATCGCTGTGGCATTATTCCTCATCTTGCCTAACCTTTCGTGGGCTGATGATGCTGCAACCCTCTACAAGGCAAAATGCGCGGCCTGCCACGGCGCAGATCTCGCCGGAAAACCTGCTGCGAAAATCCCCAGCCTGGTTTCCGACGATGCTAAGAAAGCCTCCGACGCCGATCTGACCGACATGATCACCAACGGCGGCAAAGACAAGAAGGCGATGCACGCATTCGCGAATAAGGGTGTAACTCCAGATCAGGTCAAGATGGTCGTTTCTTACATTCGCGACGCCCAAAAGTAGTTAGCGAGCGCGATTTGGTCTTGCGGTAGGCAGGATTGTGGTTCCTAGCCAGTGACTTCGGCCGTATGCGATCAACCCATCTAACAAGGATGGGCCTAGCTCGACAATCAGGTTCGTATCAGGGCACGGCTTTAGCCGTGCCGATCGTGGCAAACAAAAACTAAGGGCTTCAGCCCCTGCGGAACAACTGAAGATTGCTGTTGCCGACGCCAAGGCGCTCCGCCAAACCAGGCAGATGTGCCCACGCGAGAGTGAGTGATCCGCTCAGACCGGCATGATCTGGCACATCGCCGGACAAGCCGGATATCCCCTCTCCGTGCCGCGCGGAACAGCCAGCCCGGGTCTCGGTGCTCACCCCCAGACCCGGGTTATTGTTGTCCCAAACACCACTTTAGTCCCCCTGACATCCCCCAAAAGGCCCTCTTGACATCCGGTGCTTATGTAATAAACTTCCCCGCCGCAAGAGCTTGCCGCCACCGCGGCTCTTCAAGATCAACTGCAAGGAGACTCAATGAAGCGGTCACGTCCCAGCAATCTACTGTCCTCCGCCTTACCCTGCATCTTGTTTCTGATCATCGCCGGCGCATTTTCGGCCGCCCATGCCCAGACTCTAACCACGCTTTTTGCCTTCAACGGCACGGACGGCTCCGAACCTTTTCAGTCCAACCTGCTTGATGTTGGAGGCACGCTGTACGGCACCACCGGTGCCGGTGGCACCTACAACGCGGGAACTATCTTCAAGCTCGACAGCAAGGGCAAGGAAACGGTGATCTACAACTTCACAGGCGGAGCCGACGGTAACCAACCCGACTCCGGACTCACACTTGACAGCAAAGGCAACGTCTACGGGACAACCTTCTACGGTGGGGATTCAAGCTGTGTCCTGAGCGCGACCCCCGGCTGTGGCGTCGTGTACAAGCTCACATCGGCCGGAAAATTCTCCGTTGTTTACACTTTCACAGGCTCAACGGATGGAGCATTGCCACAAGGCGTGATCCTCGACTCCGCCGGGAACATTTACGGTCCGGCGTTCAACGGCGGCAATCCAAATTGCACCTTCGGCAGCGTCGGTTGCGGAGTCATTTTTAAAATTGACACAACCGGAAAAGAAACTGCGATCTATAGCTTCCTGGATGGAACCGACGGCGGAGTGCCGAACGGCTTCATCACCATGGACCGCGCCGGTAATATCTACGGTGCCACGATTTACGGTGGCACCCTCGCAGACTGCAGCGGAGCCGGTTGCGGCGTGATCTTCAAGTTAACGCCCGCGGGTAAAGAGACCGTCTTGTACTCCTTTACGGGAGGAACCGACGGCGGAGGTCCCACCGGCAATCTCTTGATGGACCCGCAAGGAAACATCTACGGGACCGCATACTTTGGCGGTGATCTGCAATGCACGAGCATCCCTAACACTTCAGGTTGCGGCGTCGTATTTAAGATCAGTCCTACCGGCCATGAAAGCGTCCTGCACGCATTCATGGGACCTGATGGCGCCGGTCCCAGCTGGGGCTTGTTGGATTACAACGGCAACGGCTACAGCACCACGATCTACGGCGGAGTCAACGGTTTCGGCACCATCTTTGAGTTGACCTCAAAGGGCAAAGAGATAAGGCTCTACAGCTTTACTGGCGGCGCCGACGGAGCCTATCCGCAGTCCGGATTAATCGTGGATAAATCCGGCAATATGTTTAGCAACACCGTGTTTGGGGGCGACCTTTCCTGCAACTCACCGAGCGGGTGCGGAACGGTGTTCAAGTTCGTGCCGTAGTTTTTCTGAGGAGTGGGATACCAATCTCGTGTGGGGCGGACGCCTTCGTCCGCCCCGCCGATTTCTGAGTACGAATACCCGGATGTCAACCACCTCTCGCGTGGCAAAAACCAACCAGTCGGACACTGTTCGTGAGTCCCGTTGTCTATCCGATTGGAACCCGGCAAGATAAGAGGTATGCCGCGTAAACAGATTTGTATCTTGGTGTTCCTGATCACCTCCGCCGCGAGCGTGCTCGCCGCCGATACCGTTCTCACCTGGCCCGCTAACGGCAACGACGCGATACTGCGCTTCACTGTGGGCAAACTCCGGTCAGTCAATTCGGCTTCAGGACAGAGCGATTATTTGGGCGAGGCTCTAGCCGAGAACCTTAGCGCAAAGACCATTCCGTCTGCCTCGTTCTATCTATATCTGCTCGACAAAAGCGGCAAGCGCGTGGGCGAGGGATATCTGGAAGTCACCAATTTGGCGGCCGGGCAACGCGCGAAGATCCCGGTCAGTGTGCATGCGATGGGTTCGTTTGCCAGCATGGAATTGCAGCCGCAGCATCTGCCCTCCGACGAGCCGATGAAGGTCAAAATCCACATCACCAGCATTCCGTCCGGGGCTAGCCTCAAGCTTGATTCGCAAGACTCTGGAGTCACTCCACAGGTGCTGCCGATCGCCCCGGGCAAACATGTTTTGGAGTTCAGCAAAGAGGGCTATGCCACCGGCAGCACGCCGGTCGAGATTACGGAAAACGCCATGCCCGGCAGCGTAGAACTGGAGTTGAACGCGTTGACCCTCGACACGGTGGTTTTGCGCAATGGAACAGTGCTGCTGGGAAACCTCACCTCGGTGACCGACACGGGCGTGAACATCAATGTAAAAGGCAAGCCCACCAAACTGGAGCGCAGCCGCGTGGCGCGGATTGTCCTCGGACAACGCCGATCATCCACCAGCGCTTCCACCGCGGCGGCCAGGAAAAGTCCTGCCAGCAAAAAATAATCCGAGCCTTTGTCCGACCCCGATCAGTTGATCCTTAAACTCATTGCTCCTCAGCCCTAAAAGGAAAGACGGCAATGTGTCCATGAGGAGTATGCACAAAACGGTTTCCGCTCCACAGCTCAGCGCGCCTTTGCATTCTGCAGTGGCCCGCTATAGATTGAATGCCCAACGGTTGAAGATCGACCCAAATCGTAGTCCACAAGCCAACAGGAATTAGGAGATCCATGCCAGAGAGCCAGCGCCCCATCACACGCCGCGACTTGCTTCGCGGGGCCGCTGCCGGGATGGTTGCACTCGCCATGGACTCTGGCGCCAAAACTGCGCAAGCATCTGCAAAACCTCCCAACATTGTCTTCTTTCTCGCCGATGATCTCGGTTATGCCGATATTGCTTGTTACGGCCGTCCCGATCTGCACACGCCGAATATTGACTCCATTGCAGCCCGGGGAATGCGCTTTTCACAGGCTTACGCCAACTCTGCCGTCTGCACAGCAACGCGCACCGCGCTGATCACCGGGCGCTATCAGTACCGCTTGCGAGTTGGGTTGGAAGAGCCATTAGCAGGCAATCCGGAAGTCGGTCTCCCACCGGAGCACCCAACTCTGCCATCGCTCCTGAAGAAGGTCGGCTACAGCTCGACATTGATCGGCAAGTGGCATTTGGGCGTTCTGCCGAAGTTTGGTCCGCTAAAGAGCGGTTATGATCACTTTTACGGCTTCCGCGGTGGTGCCCTCGACTACTTCTCTCACACGTCGGGCCGTCAGGATGATCTCTGGGACGACGACGTTCCCATCCATCAAACCGGTTACTTGACCGAGTTGCTGGGCGAGCGCGCAATAAAAGTCATCAACGCTTATGCGAAATCCCGTCAGCCTTTTTTGGTTAGCCTGCACTTTAACGCCCCGCACTGGCCTTGGGAGTCCCCCGGCGATGAAGCTGAGTCGAAGCGTCTTGCGCAACCCGGAAGCCATGGACTCTTTGACTTTGACGGCGGATCTCAGAAAACTTATCAGGGCATGATCGAGGCCATGGATCGCCAGGTTGGCCGCGTGATCGAAGCGCTCCAGGCGAATGGCCTCACCGACAACACAATCGTGATCTTCACCAGTGACAATGGAGGCGAGCGCTTCGCCGACACCTGGCCGTTCACTGGCAAAAAGACGGAATTGCTGGAAGGTGGGTTGCGCATCCCCGCGGTGATTGCATGGCCAGCTCGCATTCCCGCCGGCGAGAATACGGATCAGGTTTCCATCAGTATGGATTGGGTGCCTACACTTCTCGCGGCCGCGGGCGCTAGCTCCGACCCAGCTTATCCTCTCGATGGAATGAATCTGCTGCCATTTCTCACGCGAAAAACCGCGCCAGTTTCGCGCAAATTATTCTGGCGTTACAAGGCGAACGCACAGCGGGCGGCACGCGACGGTGATTACAAATTCCTCAAGGTTCTCGAGAACACATTCCTCTTCAATGTGGCTGAAGATCCGTTGGAGCGTGCCAACCTCAAGGACCGGCAAGCTGACATCTATCGTCGACTCGTCCGGGAATGGTACGAGTGGAATGCCGGGATGCTGCCGGAAATTAAGGAGAGCTTCACTCACAGCTTCACCGGCCAGGAGCTGGCCGACCACTTCGGCGCAAAGCCGCCCAGCCCCGACCCGGATATTCCAAGCCCACCGGACGACTAGAGGTTCGTGATCCTCGCCGTCCTATTTCTTTGAGGCATCCCCACAATGGCTATGCAGAACTGCTCTTAAGTGGATATTGCATTCGGCCACTTTCGACGTCAGTCTCTAGCTACGATCGCCGACGGCGAAGGATCAGCTATGAAAAATCGAACCAGGTTCGTTGGTATCATCGCCTTGTTATTCTCAGGCCTGTTTATCCAGGCTTCGAACAGCAAGCCGCGGAATCAGTCTCAGAATCCGTCCGCGACAGATAACCGGGACCAGAGCAAGGTCGTCTACGTGTGCGCCTGCCTGAAAACAAAATCCTGTTCCTGCATGACCGAAGCCAAGATGGAAGGACCCTGCGCTTGCGGAACGGCAGGCGGTCCACCTCTTAAGGCCGTGCCATCAGACAGCGACTGGGCGAAACAGAACCGCGAAGAACTCGCGAAGTAAATGTGATTGCGCTCTTTCGACCGATCCCGACAAAGAAAGAAGGTGGAGGCCTTGTTCGCGGAACTGAAAAATCAGATCGGATTGCGGCGCTTGCGTCTGCGGAGACTGGGGTCCGTGCGCGAGCAGTTCTTCCTGGCAGCGGTTGCTCAGAACATCAAGCGACGGGTGCGCTTCCTCAGTCAGCCCAAAACACCGGTTCTTCCGGCCACCACTTAGTCGAACGCAGACAAAACAAACCCACAACCGCACCCTCGCCATGAAACGGCGTTCTCTTGAGGGACTTCTTCAACATCCACGCGATAGATCGACAATCAACCGAATCGAAATCGGAGGAGTTGCTATCGATTTCCTTGTTTTGGGTTGTGCTCAAAATCCACAAGGCCGTCGCGGTAGTCCAGTTTGACCTCAAGCAGCCTGAGAGTTCTATACCCTAGCGCACCAGAAATCTCCGTCCCGACTTGGCGGTTAAGGTTAGCGAAATCGAATGTAATGATGTCGCTATTCTTCTGATCAAAACGTCCGAACCCCAAGTCAACTTTGGCGGAAGTATAGACCTTGTCTACTTTACCGCTCATACCTTGAATCCCCACACGGGCCGCACTAAGCTTACTGGCCTGCCGCCCCGCACGCTCCGAAAGGGTGTTCTCCTCCAACCCAGAATCTATTAAGAACAGCATCGGCTTCGAATCGTTCACCGTAGTTGGTATCAAGAACAAGTGCCCGAAGCGAAAGGCCTGTGTCCAGGTGGACATTTCAGGCGCTATAAAGCGGTCCCTAGGCAGGGGCTGCGAGACTTTTAGGCTGGACTTGGACGGGTTTTCCATCGAAGTTGGTCTCGACGCGCCATTTTCCCCCGCCACATTCGACATCAACTCGGTGTCGGTGTTCAGCGAGGTGGGTGCGACTGAATCCTCGGGACGCAAGGGCAACGGAGACAGCTTCAGCCGCAACTGCGGTAGGTCAATGTCGACAAGATAGCTACCGAAAACATCAGTACCGATTAGTCCACCGTTTTGCGGTGCCAAACGGACACCCGACCCGGGCGTGTCGGCTACCAGGACAACACAGTCCTCAAACTCCAAGTCACCGATCTGAATATGCTCAGCGGCCGCTCTGTATGCGCTCTGTAGTCCCTGATCACCGATGCCGCCAACATAGGCGGCAGAGAGGCGCGTCAAACCTGCCCCTTGCGCATAGTGGCGACTCACTATAATCCCATGTGCACCCGTATCAAGCTGAAGGAGAAGGCTATGGCCATTGATCTTCGTGGATAAGCCAACGCCATGCTCGTATCCCATTCGATCCTGCCTAGCGGCCATCAGCTTCATCTCGGTGTGATCGACCTTGCTGATGAGCCTGCACGGATGAACCGCCTCGTTGGCCCTCGCCTTCAACGCCTCAAGGTACTTGGCCATGGAGCTTATTTCTTCTTCATGACCGGGATGGGGGCTGGCCAGTAAGGACTCCAATGCCGCCAACCTCTCCTTCCCTGGGAGCACCGACTGGTACCACATCTGTATCTCAAGATCATCCGGGGCGGTCCGGTGAGCGATCTGTAGGATGTCATAGGCTGTGCGGTACATCGAGTATGAAAGGTAAAGGCGCGCCAATCCGAGTTGAGCGCGCGCCAATTTCCGCGCGGCGAGGTACGATTTCTCGGCGTCGGGCATCTCACCACGGCGGAATTGAACATCGCCTCTCGCCGCCAGCAGAGCTGCGGAATTGGGCGCTGTAGCCAATGCGTTGTTCACCGTGTTCAGCGCGTCATCGATTTTCTGCTGCGCCAGCATTGCGTGAATGAGCCCAACTTGTGCGGGCTCTGACTTCGGATCGGTCTTGAGCAGCGCGTTATAGGCGCCCTCAGCTTCAGGGAACTTGCCAGCTTGATAAAGCTTGTCGGCGATCGCAAGCTGTGGGTCGACACTCGGAGCCTTGGCGTCGTCTCCTAGGACGATGAGTTGCATGGCGAAGAGCAAAAAAACGGGAATGACGGCTGGGCGCAAACCAGTGAACATGGGCAAGCTATTCAAGTCCCGCAAATTCTAGCAAATCGGCGCTGGACCATTGACGTTATAGTCCATTACATCCAAAGTCAGCGCTCCGACGCATCGTCGTGAACATCGCTCGTGCCGAAGATTGCCCAAAGCGTTGGAATCTTGAGCAACGCCGATCCGGGCTTCCGGGCACATGCGTTTTCCCGGTGATCGGCGTTGCCCAAACCGTGTCACCTCGCCACTGGAACTGATGAGCGGTGATACCTGTCGATGAGGGGCGCAATGTTTTCCACAGCCACTCACAAAAAGAAATCCGATTCTTGTGACGAACAACCTTGACCGAGGTTACGGACAGCGCACAATGACAGCGAGCGCATTGCTCCGCCGACTCTTGAACGGATTAGGTATCGGAAAGAATGCTCTTTGACAATCTGAGTTCAAGAGGAATTTGTTTGCCCGCTGGCTCGCTTTATTGGCGGATATGAATATCGCTCCGAATCGTGGAAGAGCTGCGCTTTAGCGCCGCGGTGACCGCTCTCGAAAAGGGGGCTTTAGCCCTGTGGTGGGCCTTTGCTAAACCGTTTGTTTTGAAGATTTTGCTAGCAAGTCCTTCCCCGTCAAGATTTTACGGACCAGGAACGCAGTAGGGCATGCGACAAACGCTTTTAATTCAACAATTTGGATTGAACACTCGAAAAATTGCAAACTTGCTCGATGGCTTGACTAACTCCCACAGAATCAAGATTATAGATATAAACTCTTATTTTTCAACATTTTAAACGGAACAAGAGAACCGCAAGACCCGTAATCCACATGGATTCAATAATTTACGCTTCTCATGCAAAAAATGACGCAGATGTCCACCATCACAATCCTCATTCCGAATCCTGCCCTTGCACGTCGTTTCCTGCGAAGCACATCACGCCTGCGTGTGATTAAAATCACAGCCTTTTTATAAAGGCAAAACTACCCTAGGACTTGCTTGTGGGTGTTCTTTCATAGCTAGTCGCCGAAGGGGGTTCGTTATGGCAGTCGTTGCTGGCACTACTCCAAAAATGGGCCACATGGCTCAAGATTTTTCCAAAAATCCAATGTTGGTCTACTGGGAGATGACCCAGGCTTGCGGCTTGGCTTGCAAACACTGCCGCGCCGAGGCCATGCCCACCGCGCATCCGCTCGAACTCAGCACCGAAGAGAGCAAGCGCTTTCTCAAAAGTTTGGTTGATTTCGGCGATCCCCTCCCCCATCTCATTCTGACTGGCGGCGACCCGCTCAGCCGCAAAGACATCTATCCGCTGATCGATTTCGCGAACGGCCTGGGCCTGGAAGTCTCGATCACTCCGAGCGCCACGCCCGAACTCACGAACGAAGCGATCACGAAATTGAAAGATCACGGCATTCAAAGCCTCGGCCTCAGCCTTGACGGATCTTGCGCCGAAAAGCACGACAACATTCGCGCCGTCCCAGGAACGTTTGATCGCACGATCGAAGCGGCTCGCCACTGTGGACGCCTCGGCCTTCCTATCCAAGTCAACACGCTCGTTTCTGCTGAAACTGCCGACGATCTTCCGGCCATCTACGATCTGCTCAGCAAAGAGTTCCCGGTCATGCGCTGGAGCTTATTCATGCTGATCTCCGTAGGACGCGGCAAGGCCCTGAACGAAGTCTCGCCCGAAGAAGGCGAACGCATCATGCGCTGGGTCTTCGATCTCTCGCAGCATTCTCCGTTCGCAGTGAAAACCACGGAAGCGCCTTCGTATCGGCGCATTGCCATCGAAACCATGCGCCAGTCGGGAAAGCACGCCCCCGACATGAAGACGAATTCCGTGTATCACGGCTTCCAGATTCGCGACGGACATGGCATCGTCTTCGTCTCCAACCTCGGAGACATCTATCCTTCGGGTTTCCTGCCACTGCGCTGCGGCAACGTGCGCAAAGATCTGTTGGTCGACATCTACCGCAACTCGGCGATCTTTCGCGGACTCCATAATCCGGATCAGTTCCACGGCAAGTGCGGGGCCTGCGAATATAGCCACATCTGTGGGGGATCGCGCGCTCGTGCCTTCGCTTACACCGCCGACGCGCTCGGTACCGATCCGTTCTGCCCGTACGAACCGGCGACTGCAGCCAGCCGAGCCTAACTCTAAGCGGCGTCATCCCGAAGCCTCGTGCGTTCGCCATCGAGGCCAGGGATCTCGCATGGAGCGTGACAAAACCTGAAGCGATGGCCACTCTCTCCCAACTGACCGAATCCGAAGAAGGCGCAGTCGCAGGGCCGCCTTCGGCTGCAAGCATTCGCCCGCGCAAGAAACTGGTTCGCCGCGCGGCGCCTGATCATTCGCAGTCGTGGCGCCGAGGCTTTCAATTCGCCTTCCTTCTGCTCAATACGTGGATTGGAGCGGCATTTTATCTGTGGGTTCGCGGATTCGAAACGGGCTCTCACCTTCGCACGACGACGCGTCCCGCCGGGATCGAGGGCTGGCTTCCCATCGCCGGCTTGATGAATTTCAAATATTGGCTTACCACCGGAAGCCTACCCGGAACTCATCCGGCAGCGCTGTTCCTCTTCATCACCTTCGTCGCGATTGCGTTTCTGCTGCGCAAAGCATTCTGCAGCTGGCTGTGCCCTGTCGGAACTTTGTCGGAATACCTCTGGCGCGCCGGACGCCAGATCTTTCGCCGCAACTTTCAACTGCCGCGCTGGCTCGATATTCCGCTGCGCAGCTTGAAGTACCTGCTGCTTGGATTCTTCGTTTGGGCCGTGGCCAACATGTCCTCGGGTGCGATCGAGGAATTCATGCATAGCCCTTACGGCGCGATTGCCGATGTGCGCATGCTGAATTTCTTTCGCTATCTCGGCGGGACCGCCGCAATTGTGCTCACGATTCTCGTGGTCGCGTCGGTCTTTGTGCAGAACTTCTGGTGCCGCCATCTGTGCCCCTACGGAGCGCTGCTCGGACTGGTTTCCTTGCTCAGCCCGCTCCGCATTCGCCGCTCAGAAAGCGCATGCATCGATTGCGCGAAGTGCGCCAAGGTGTGTCCGTCCGCTCTGCCGGTCGATAAACTGGTCACGATTAAATCCGCAGAATGCACCGGCTGCCTCGAGTGTGTCGCCGTCTGCCCGGCGGAAGGCGCGCTGCAGATGTCACTTCCCAAATGGATGCGCCCGCCCAACGAAGGCCGGCTTCCTGCATGGGCGATGGCTCTCGCAATCGCCGCATTGTTCCTCGGCATCGTTGGCTTCGCCAAAACAGCTGGCAACTGGAATGGTGACGTGCCTGACTATGTCTATCGCCAGCTGGTCCCGCAAGCCAACGATGTAAGCCACCCGGCCGAATAGCCCTTCTGGTTCTGAGTCTCTCAGGATCACTGCACAAACACTTGCGCATCCGGTACTCTCTAAGACCTTCACGATGTGAGCAAGATAGGAGAGTCTTCATGCCGAAGTCAGTCGGAGTCTGTATCGCTTTGGCCCTTGCGCTATCCGCGGGTAATGCGCAGACAACACCAACTTCCATCTCTTTGCCGGCGGCGGTTGCTGGAGCGCCGGCGGTTCGGTCGGCAGAATACGGCGGCGTGCAGGAGCGCTTGCAGCAGGGATGGAATACCTGGAACACGAATACGATCGCGGGCGAGGTTTTGCTGCCGGAAGGACTGGAAATCCGATTGGCACTCAAGCACAACACAACGCTCAATGGCGATGCCTTCCTCTCGACGATGTTGATCGGCAAGCAAGGCGTTGCCGACGAGCAGGTAAGGCCGGGTCCTCATGCTTACGATGGAAGCTACAGCGGCTTCGACGTCACATGGGCGCAGGCAACGCTGAACGTGCAGGCGGCTCATGCCGGAGATGATCTCGTCATGCTTGTCACACCGATAGGCCAGCAGAGCCATCACAGCCTGCCGCACACTGGGTTTTTCTCTGTCGGCATTCTGTGGAATCGACCGGGGCAGGTGGCCAAAGAAGGCGGGCGCATAGTTGCTTCTGTAGCAGGTAAAACCATATCGGTGTATCTGGCGGGAAGAGACTCTGACGATCCTTATACGACGATGCAGTCTCCTTATTTCTCGGCAGAACTGAACCAGCCCGTCGGAATCAGCACGGGGAAGCCGCGAACTCTGGAGGAAATCAAGAGGATCGTGGAAGAGAGGCGTCAGGCATTCATGGAATCGCACGGGAAGGACGCTCGTATCGCTCCCGTAGTTGACGCAATTGAAACGACGCTGGCATGGGACACCATTTATGACCCAGGCGGCAAGCGCGTGATCTCGCCAGTGAGCCGCTCCTGGAGCATCATGTGGGGAGGCTACGTTCTGTTTGATTGGGACACGTTTTTCGCCGCAGATCTCGCCGCGCTCGATTCGCGCGATTTGGCCTACGCCAATGTGCTGGAGACCCTGAACGAGGAGACTCCGGAGGGGTTCGTTCCGAATTACGCCCGCGCCGGCAGGTGGAAGAGTTTTGACCGTTCCGAACCCCCGGTTGGAGCCATTACTGTTCTGGCGCTCTATCAGCGATATCACGATCGCTGGTTTCTGCGAGATACGTATGACCGCCTGCTGCGGTGGAACCGCTGGTGGGTCGCGCACCGCGACATGCAGGGATATCTCACGTGGGGCAGCGATGGCGAAAATCTCCCTGCCAATCCTGATGATCCAAGCCGGGGAACGTTGCAGGGAGCCAAGTTCGAATCCGGCATCGACAACGGCCCGCAGTTCGACACAGCGACCTACGATGAAGCGGCGCACACGATGGCATACGCCGATGTTGGACTGATGAGCCTTTACATCGCGGATTCAAACGCGCTGGCGACGATTGCGGAGATTTTGGGGAAGAACGAAGACATGGAAGGGCTATGTGCGAGCGCTTCGAAATATCAAAAGGCTCTGGCTACGCTATGGGATCCGGCGAGCGGAATTTTCCTCAACAAAGATCTGCGCACGGGAGCATACAATCATCGGCTCAATCCCACTAATTTCTATCCGCTTCTTGCTAAAGCTGCGACACCGCAGCAGGCAGAAGAGATGGTGCAGAAGCACTTGCTGAATCCTGATGAATTGTGGGGAGAGCGAGTATTGCCGGCTATCGCGCGCAATGACCCGGCGTTCCAGGATCAGGATTACTGGCGCGGCAGGATATGGGGCCCGATGAATTATCTCGTGTATGAGGGCCTGCGCAACTACGACACTCCTTCCATCGTCCAGGCGCGGCGGGAACTTGCTGAGAAATCCATAGCCTTGTTCCAACATGAGTGGCAGAACACGGGTCATGTCCACGAAAACTACAGTGCCATCTCGGACAACAGCGACACAGTTGCCAGCAGCGATCGGTTTTATCACTGGGGAGCGCTATTGGGCTTGATCGAGTACGAGGAACTGACTCGATCGAAGTGACGGGAGTTATGCGAAGAAGATCTCCGGATTCCCCGTCGGTCCATCGAGGTGCCCAACCAGGCGCTTCTCTAATCCCTCTCGGGAGTTGTTGAGTTGCTGCCTGAGGCGATCTTTTTCCTGATCATTCAGCGGCGAGAAGCTCCGCGCGATCTCGACATTGTGGGCAAGCATCTCCGGACGCGGCATTCCCACAACCGCCGTCGTGACCGGCAGACTCATCGAGTAACGGAGCAGAGAGTTCATGTCCGCTTTGCCGCTTCCCTCGCCGACGAGGAACTCTTGGCCCGTGATTTTCATGGCAATCACGCCGAGATTCTTGGCGTTGGCCGCCGGCAGAGCAAGGTCTTCGAACCGTCCGTTGCGGGAGGCGTTGAGCGCCATCTGCACGCAATCCAGATCATGACGCTCGATCGCCTTGGCCATCACCTCGCCGTTGGTGTGGCTGGTCATTCCGGCAAAGCGCGCCATCTTCTGTTCACGGGCTTCCATCAATCCTTTCAGGGCGCCGTCTTTGGCCTCAATTTTCGCCAGATCGTCAGCCTGCCCGAGGCTGTGGATGTGTACCAGATCCACGTGGTCGGTCTGCAAACGCTTCAGACTCGCATCAAGTCTCCGCAGAAATTCATCGCGGCTGCGGTCGGGAATTTTTGTAGCCAGCCAGACCTCTTTACGGAGCGTCGCCATCACCTTGCCTACGCGAGTTTCGCTCTCACCATCTCCGTACGAATAAGCCGTGTCGAGATACGTGATCCCGAGATCAATGGCGCGATTAAGGATGGCTGCAGCGCTGTCTTCGTCCTTGTACATCAGGAAACGGCTTCCACAACCAAAGGCGAGAATTGAGACCTTTGCTCCGGTTCTTCCCAGAGTCCTCGAAGGAAGGATACCTTTCTCTTGCTGCGCGCCGGCAATCTCCTTCAAGCTCAACAGCGTCGTTGCTGCCGCGGCTCCCAATCCTACGTTCTCAAGAAATTGCCTGCGAGAGATGTCTTTGGTCATAGCCGGCTCCTGAACGCAGCAAGCATCTTATCGCGGAGCGGCGCGGTTTTGTAGCCACATGGTAGGCCAGTTCGCAGCCTCCTCGATAACACTGCTGCGCTTACGGTGTTACCGTGAAGTTCGTAGTACTGACGGCTACGCCTCCTGGCGTTGTGACGCGAATCTTTCCTGTCTTTGCTCCTGTCGGCACGGTTGCCGTCACCTGCGTGTCCGAGTCCACGGTAAAGGTCGTGGCCGCGACGCCAGCGAACGTCACCTTTGTGGTCTGCGTCAGACTTATTCCCGTGATGGTCACCACTGTACCCACGGGCCCGCTTGGCGGGGTGAAGCTAGTGAGGTGCGGCAGAACCTGGAAATTGCTATTACTGGTCAGAATACCCGAAGGCGTCGCAACCTGCACCGGTGCGGTTGTGGCTCCCGCTGGTACCGTAGCGGTAAGAAAAGTATCCGAGATAATTTTGTAGCTCGCCGATGTTCCACCGAATGTGACCTCGGTTGTCCCTTTGAAACCCTGCCCGAGAATCTCGACCGTACCGCCAACTTTGGCGGCTGCATTCACCAGTTTTGCGAAGGGGGCAGCCCCGATGTTGAGGCTGTAGAACACGCCGCAGTTGCCCGTGGAACAAAGTCCGACGTCGCCAGTACCGCCCGTTTGGGTCATCCCATAGATCAGCCCGTTCGTGTGCTGCACCAATGAGGAATATGGGAATTCCCCTGTTGTCAGATCAAAGTTATAGAGAACGGAAAAAGCTCCGCTTGGCGTAACTTTGAAAAGCGTGCCGCATCCATTCGGACAACCGTTGCTGGATGCGCCCAGGTTGGCGTTTGCGCCGTACAGATTGCCATCGGTCGCCAGCACCAAACCTGCATAAGGTGCACCGCCGTCGGTTGTTCCATTCATATCGTGCAGGACAGTGAACTTTCCGGCTGGCGTGATCCTGAAGACCACTCCATTGCCGAATGCACCACCGTCTAAGGCGGTTCCATAGAAGTTCCCTTCTTTTCCCAAGACAAGGCCGCCGATGGGAAGTTCTCCATGCGTGTTGTCAAAGTTGTGCAGGACAGTCAGCTCGCCCGCCGGCGTAATTTTGAAGATGTTGCCGTCTCCACTCCTGCCGCCATAGGTCGACGTGCCATAGAAGTTACCATCGGTCCCAAGTACCAAAGGATCGTTCATGCCGTCGCAGTGGGTACCGTCGCATGTATACAAAATGGAAAAGGTTCCGGAAGACGTAATTTTGTAGATCGTGCCGTAGCCTGAGGCGATGGGGCCGTTGCAGACGTTGCAGGTTGTTCCATAGAAATTTCCGTCTCTGCCTTCGATCGGCGGTGAGATCGGCAGCGCTCCATCAGCACCATCCGTGAAAGTGTAGAGAACGTTGAAGCTACCGCCCGAAGTCATTTTGAGTACCGTGCCAAAAGGCGGGTCTCCGAAGCCTCCGCTATAACTCGTGCCATAAAAATTACCATCGGTACCAAGGGTGAGACCGCCATACGGGGAGTCTCCGTCTCCGGTATTGGAGAAGCTGTATAACGTGGTTAGAGTTCCGGCAGGACTGATTTTGAAAAGGTCCCCGGCGCCGATTGAACCGCCATTTGCGCCGCTGTACAGGTTGCCGTCTCTTCCTTGGGCAATGACTCCGGCATAGAAGGGTTGGAATGGGTCAACTGGTTGAGACCCAAAGTTGTATAACACCGAAACCGTTTGTCCCGAAACTGACATCAAGGCGAACAAAAAAAACAGAACGAGTCTACATCCCCAGAGCCTACCCATAGATCCCTCCAATTTTTTAGAAATGTACAAGGAACAAGGGCCCACAGAATGGAAACCGAATCTCAAGGCGGTCCGCAACACCCGCAGCTGCGGCCGGGACGGCGAGATTGTCGCGGATAGGCTCCCGCATGTCAATGTGCAGGGGCTTGCATACATTTTTTGCCCTTCGATTGTGTTCCAACAAATAACCGACGCTAGGAATACAGCTTGATGGGTTGCACGACGCGGGTGATGGCGCCGTTGGGGCTGGGCTGATCGGGCTTCAATCCGCAGCGCAAGGATGCAAATAGTCCGAGTAATTGTCCGAGCATTACGTCGAGCACAGGACGATAGTAGTCCTGAAAATCCGCAGCACAGGCGAGGGGCAGTCGGTAGTCGGCAAGCTCTGCGGCATCGCTGCCATCGCCGGTTGTGACCACGATGCGGGCGCGTCCCAGGCGCTTCCGATCGATTTCGCGCAGAAGGTCGAGCTCGTATCCACGACGACGAGACTGGCTCGAGAGAAATGCGACGAACAGGCACTGTCCATCAACACTCGACATGGGACCATGTCGCAGTCCCAGCGGCGTCTCTGCCAGGGTGGTTACTTTTCCGGCGCTGAGCTCGACCACTTTGAGGGCACACTCATCGGCGACACCGCGCAGCACGCTCGATCCCACGAAACAGGCCCGTGTGCATCCGAGCGTGGTGACTTCCGCTGCGGCCTCCGCGGCCTCGGGAAGAAAAAGCTGTCCGCATTCGCAGAGCTTCGCAACAACGTCCCCGAATTCATCGAGACTATCAAGATGCCCTGCGCACTGCCCGGCGAGGAGCATATTGGTAAAGGAGCTTGTCATAGCCAGGCCGCGATCATTCACCGCGTCATCGAGCACCAGGGCGGTGGCGCGATCCGGGTTCTGGGCACAGAGCTGTGCCATTTTCCCCTGCGGATTGCAGGTGATCACCAGGTGCTGAATCTCGCGATAGCGTTCGAGAGCACGCTCCAGCAGCGCCACTCCTTCGGGGCTCTGGCCTGATCGAGAGAACGAGATCCAAAAATACTCGCGCCCCGGCCGATGGAAGTCTTCCATTTCGGTCAGGAGTGTTGTGCTCGGAATGGCCCAGACATCTGTATTCCACTGAGCCCGCAGCAATGGGGCCAGTGCGCGTCCGATGTAGTCCGACGTTCCCGCGCCAATCAGGTAAACGGTCGGCGAAGCCGTACTGCCTCGGCCGATTCCAGCGCGGCGGAGGGCACCATTCAATTCCAACCGCCCCTTGATACAGATTTGGTAGGTAGTCTTCCAGGTATCAGGCTGCTGCCAAATCTCGCGTGGCGTGTGTTCCAATCCACGCTCGATTCTTTCGCGCTCGGTCAGATCCAGCAGCGTACGTAACGGGTTTCCCACCCAACTTCCTCCCGGTGAAGACACAGTAGTGTATTACAAGAGCCGCCAGTTGAAAAGCTTTCGAAACAAAAAGAAATGGGTTTCGCAAGGAAACGTTAGCAAATTAATATTCAGAAAGAATGCACTCTCGTTCGCGAAAAGGGAGCAATTTCTGCAACCACTTCCGCCTTTCGGCAACTAAATAGCTTCAGTGGTGTTTTTGACTCTGAAGGAGAAAAACATGAGCCGTGCTTCCCACTCGCTAAAGTTCCTGCTGCTTGGAGGCGCAATGGCCGCCTCCATCGCGGGATTAGCCTGTGAACATCATTATTACCGCGTTTATGATCCGTATTACACCGACTATCACGTGTGGAACAATGACGAGATCGTTTATTACCATCGATGGGCCAACGAAACGCATCACGACGCGGATCGCGATTTCCGGAAACTGCCCCCCAATGAGCAGAAGGACTACTGGACGTGGCGGCATAATCATGGCGACCACGATCGCGATCACGACGACCGCCATTGAGTGATTTCGAGGGCTCTCAGAAGCCTAGCGCGCTGAGAGCCTCATCGGTTGTGACGAGGCGTGCTCCCAAACGCTGCAATTCGGCGACAGTCGACTCTCCATCCGCATCCTTCAGCGTTTCAATCGCATCTTTCACTACAGCCACACGGCGGCCGCGCTCCAGAAGACCCTTCGCAGCAAAATTCACACAATACTCCGTGACCACTCCGAAGACGACGAATTCAGCTTCATTGCCAAGCCTTTTCACTAACTCGTCGGCATGACGGCTCTCGAAAATATTAAGCGTCTGCTTTTCCAGCAGGATCTGCTGGTACTGCGACAAGTCCCCGGGCAGTTTCGCCTCTTCGGTGTTCTCGACGCGAGCTACTTTGTCCGTAAGCGCTTCGGGGACCAACTCCGATCCTGCAGTGCCCTTCACACAATGCGGGGGAAAAATCTTGAACTCCGGATCGTCTGGAGTGTGGAAGCAACCATGCGAGACGAGGAAGACTTTTCCCTGGCGCGCTGCCTCGGTTAACCGCAGGATATTCGGCAACAACTTCTCCGCTCCCGGCACATAGAGATGTCCTCCCGGCAGCATGAAGTCGGCCTGCACATCCACTTCCCAAAAAATAAACTTGCGTGAAGCCATGTCTCTCCTCGCCTTTAGAAAGCCGAGCCTATCAGCATTCTTTCAAAGCTGACAACTGCCCCGCATGCGCGCTGAGTTATTCTGACGGGAATGGCCAAGTTCCGCGTCACCTACGGCACCGTTCGTCAGTTGGGCATGACGTTGCCCAACGTGGAAGAGAGCACGTCATACGGCACTGCCGCGCTGAAGGTAAAGGGGAGACTCTTTCTGCGACTACACGATGATGGAGACAAGATCGTGTTGAGAATGCCTTTTGACCGGCGGGAAGAGTTGATGTCAGGTGATCCGGACACGTACTTCATTACCGATCACTATCGCGACTATCCTTGGGTCCTCGTTAGCCTGGAGCATGTCCTTCCTGATGCTCTGCCTGACTTGCTGCGCATGGCTCACAACGCTGCTTCACCCGTAAAGAAGCGTCGCGTATGATTTGTTGGCCTGTTCGAAAACTCACCGGAAGGACCTCATGAGCCACCCCGTTCCTGCAGTTTCGTCCGCTTCGAGCAAATTGGTTATACGCAACATCGGTCTGCTTCTCAGCGGAGATCTCGATCACCCTCTCCTGGAGGCGGACACGGTCGTTGCGGTGAACGGAGTGATTCACGGCGTCGGTCGCGAGAAAGACCTTGACATCGCGGGCGCCACGACGACGATCGATGCCAAGGGCACCGCGCTCGCTCCTGGACTGATCGACAGCCACGTGCATCCCGTGTGTGGGGATTGGACGCCACGGCAGAACCAGCTCGGGTGGATCGACAGCTGCTTGCACGGCGGCGTCACCACGATGATTTCCGCCGGGGAAGTGCACACACCCGGACGTCCCAAGGATATTGTCGGTCTGAAGGCTATGGCGATTTTCGCACAGCGGACATTCCACGCATTCCGTCCCGGAGGCGTAAAGGTTTATGCGGGCGCACCCGTGCTGGAGCAAGGCATGGTCGAAGGCGACTTCAAGGAACTGGCTGCAGCGGGGGTGAAATTTCTCGGCGAGGTCGGCTTGGGCAGCGTGAAAGATGGGACCACCGGACATCGCATGGTGGCATGGGCGCGGAAATACGGAATCCAAAGCACGATTCACACGGGCGGTCCATCGATTCCGGGCTCAAGCCTGATCGACAAGGATATGGTTTTGGAAACGGATGCCGACGTAATCGGGCATGTCAATGGCGGCCACACGGCATTGCCGGACGATCAGATCGTCGAATTGTGCGAGCGGTCGCCGCGCGCGCTGGAGATCGTCCACAACGGAAATGAGCGCGCCGGACTGCTTGCGTTGCGAACCGCAAAGGAGCTGAAGCAGTTGCATCGAGTCATTCTGGGTACGGACTCGCCAGCCGGATCCGGTGTACAGCCTCTTGGAGTTCTGAGAATGATTTCCATGTTGTCATCGTTAGGGGAGATTCCAGCCGAGCAAGCGATCTGTCTTGCGACCGGGAATACGGCCAGAATGCGAAGCCTCAATTGCGGTTTGATCGCGACTGGACGCGAAGCAAGCTTCGTCTTCCTCGACACGGCTCAGCAGTCTGCCGGCAAGAACCTGCTCGACAGTATTCAAAAGGGAGACCTGGCGGGCGTCGGCATGGTGGTCACGGATGGAACTGTTAGCATTCAGCGCAGCCGCAACACACCGCCGGCGACGCGCGTTCCGGAGGTTGCGAAGTGAAAACAATTAATGTGCGGATAAAAACTAGGGTGGGAACCGGAACTCTTGCGGAGAAGACAACTCATGTGGACTTAGCCGCCTCGGCTGTCCAAGCGTCGGCGAGGCCGCGCGCCCCGATTCCATTAGTTGGCGCGATACTAATCTTCATCGTCTGTCTCATGACCTCCGTGAACGCACAAATCCCATCAGACTGGTGTCGTGCACTGCCACGACCCGAGTACAAAACTCTGGAACGCGTTCCCGTCACCGATCTCTGGTTCGAAGTTTACAAACCGGCGACGAACGTATTCGCCATCTACGAGCCCCATCAATCCGAAGAAACGATTGGCTATCTGATCGTTGGTGCGAAGCGAGCGTTGCTGTTCGACACGGGCATGGGCATTAGCGATGTCAAGAACGTCACTGCCGAACTGACGACGCTTCCGATTGTCGTCTTGAACTCGCATACGCACGACGACCACGTTGGCGGAAACTGGGAGTTCCCCAGGATTTACGGCATGGATACCCCGTTCACTCGCCAGAACGCCAGAGGCTCGCGCGAAGACGCGCAGGCGGAGATCACCCCTGACCAGATTTGCGGGGCGCTGCCAAAGGGATTCGATCCGGCGACGTACCAGACGCGTCCGTGGAAGATCACGAAATATATACACGACGGCGATCGTGTTGATTTGGGAGGACGAGTCATTGAGGTGATTGCCACGCCCGGCCACACCCCGGACGCGATTTCATTGCTCGACCGGGCCAACGGACTTCTCTTCACGGGCGACACCTATTATCCGGCGCCAATTTGGCTCTATCGTCCTGAGACAGATCTGGACGCCTACAGTCGCTCAATCCGCCGATTGGCCGCTCTGTCGCCGCAAGTGAAAATTGTTTTGGGGGCACACAACGTGCCGGTGGCCAAACCCGAAATTCTTGCGGAACTTGTAACGGCGTTCGACGCCGTGAGGTCGGGCAAAGTAGCGGCGACGCCCGATTCACCGGGCAAAGTTCTGTACAAAGTGGGAAATATTTCGTTTCTGATGCGGGCACCAAACAGCAAATAATTGCTAGCGCAGCCCATCCTCACCCTTGATCTGATCTTTTGTCAGCCCACCGACGCGCGGTAGCGGACGTCCACTATCGGTTACCGCAATCGCCACCATGATTTCATTCGCGCGCGGAGAGTCGTTCAGCCGCACTTCCATCCCATCGAAATGACTGCGAACAAAGGCGGCGTCTTTGTGGCCCAAAGGGATGTCGAGCACCACGCCTAACCCGCCGCGTTTCTTCGAGGAAGGAATCAATGCCGCGCCCTTGCCCAGCACTCGCCGAACCGGCGTACCGAGCTTAGGATGGAGTATCGCAGCCGCGTGTTCCAGTTCGCCGTTCTCGCCGACCGCGGCAGCCTTTCCGTAGCTTTCAGCGGCCGGACCGATGATTCCGAGTGCTGCGACGGCTCGCTGGGTGAGTAACTCTCCCAGTTCTTCGCCGATGGTCATCAACTCTGAAAGGTCCTCCACATACTTTCCCGCGTAAGGATTCTCGATTACCGCGACGGCAGCGGCTTTTCGCACAGGCGGAGTGATTTCTCGATCCATTTCGCGCTGCGTTTCTTCGACAAACGTTGCGATCTTGCGGATTGTTGCTTTCATGATTTTTCTCTCGGCTGGGAGTGCTTCGTCTTAAGTTTTAGCGCAGGCCGTCTTCTCCCTTGATTTCGGATGCTTTCAGTCCACCCACACGAGCATGCACACGGGCTCCGGTGGTCATCACCAGAACAAGCAAAATCTCATCGGCACGGGGAGCGTCGTTCACACCAATTTCCATGGCATCAAAGTGACTGCGGACATAGGAAGCATTGATATGCGTGATGGGAATATCGAGCCTCGTTCCGGGCCCGCCGACTTTTTTCGTCGAGGCAACGATCGCCTTCGCGCCGCCCAGAACTTCGCGCATTCCGTATCCGCCGGGAACGTGCCAGAGTGCTCCGTGCTCAATCTCGCCCGCCGAGCCGACGATTGCACCTTTCCCGTAGCCTTCGACCGCTCTCGGGTCGCCACCGAGCGCTGCAACGAGAGATCTTGCCATTTCGAGGCCCAAAGGCTTGAGGTCGTCCATGAAGCCTTCGATGTTCGCAACATAAGCGCCTGCAAACGGATTGCGGATGACGGCGAGTGCGGCGGCACGGCGCAGCGGCTTCTCGGCAGACGGACCGCCTTCGTGAAAGATTTCTTCCACGCACGTGATTCTCTTTCGTACCACCACTTCAGGCATGCATCAGGCTCCTTTCGGGCACTGCAGCAGAAAGCGACCCTTCCGACACACCGACCAGCCGAGTCTGGCCACAAAGGTTGAGCGCCGCGGCGCGGATCAATCCAAGACTGCGCAAGCGTTCGGCAGCGCGCAGGCCCGATGCGAGTGCCTCATCCACTTCCGGCGCGGCCAGCTTCCCCACAGCCTGCGTGACGAATCGACTGCCCAGGTCGCTATCGGGCGCAAGTTCGCATGCAGGTACACGAACAATTTCGAGATGTCCCGGCAAGTCGACTGCATTGGCGATCATGGTTGCTGCGGCGTCGGCCGCTGCGGCGCGATCGGCCAGCACAGTGACCGCATCGGCGATTCCGAGTGAAAAGCTGCGTCCGCGCCATCCGCTAGTGGCAATTCCGCGCACCGAATTCTCCGATGTGATCGTGAACGTCCCGAACAACGACGGACGATCTGGACGTTCGACCATGCCGACGACAAACTTCTCGACCCCGGTGAGATGCAAAGCGATGTCTCCACCATCGTTGACGTAGGCGCGAGAGAGTTTCGCAGCCCCAAGCATTGCAGTGAGAATGTCTTCTGCCACGGCACCCGCCACAGCAGCCATCGGCGTGATGAAAAACTCGGACGCATACGGCATCACCGCGGCGGTCATCCTGCGAGCTATGGGGCCACGAGGCCACTCTGCATCGGGAGAGCACGGCTGCCGCAAGTAAGACAACTCGCCGCACAACTCGTCGAGCAGACACACGAAACGGGTACAGGCGGCGCGGTAGGCTGCGTCGATTTCACGCGTCGCGCCAAATGCTTCCACGATCAGGTCGATGGGGCCATCTTGCAGATGGAGGCGACGACCATTCGGAAGCATTCGCATTTGCGCGCGGCCTGTCATTTTGACTTCGCTCCCGACTCAAGAGGCCAAGGATTATCACTGTGCGCGGTCACTCTTCTTTTGCCCTCATGCGACGAAGAGATCGAACTCAGCGGACGCACCTGATCCACATATCCGCCCAATGCGGCATAGTCCGCGAGCTTCAGCGTAAATTCGATCGGAGCCACCAATGCAGGCGTGGGCACGTACCCGAATGCATTCTGCGGCATGCGTGAGACGTCCGCCATAAAGGTAATACCGCCTCCCGGCCAGACATATACAGGCGCGCCACCACAAGTCACGCGCGTCAGAGCGTCACGGACCGAATGGGTCAGCTTCACCGGATTTTCCGTCACGCCAGCCCGCAACGAACCACCCGCTCCCCCCATGAACAACACCGTGCATAGCGCGGGCTCGCAGTTTTCTTGAATGCGCGCCACCGATGCCCGCAATGTTACTGGCAGATCTTTTTCCTTGGGACGCAGATGCTCATCCAGTTCGAAATAGGCGGAGTGCTCGCCCGTCGTGCTTACCATGAGCAATCGCAGTCCCGGCCAGGCTCTCTTCGCATTGAATTTTCCAAGGATCGACAGCGGATCTTCAACATCGGTGCCACCCCACGATGTTCCCGGCTCCGCCACCTGAAAGTACCTTCCGGGAGTGGACCGTCGTCCATTCAACTTGATGCCGGTCTCGCGTAACCCCAACAACTTACCAGCCTGGTGTTCGGACAGCACGCCGGTGATGTGATCGTCAACGACCACAACTTCATCGACCTTACCCAACCATTGCTTGGCGAACATTCCGATGGTGGCCGATCCACAACCGACGCGCATGCGTTCTTCCTGCTGCCCGTCGACGATTGGCGGCTTCCCTGCTTCGACAACAACGGTAGCTCCGTCATCAATTGCGAGTTCTACAGCTTTCCCGTTGCATAGATTCAGGAGCGCATCGCACGTTGCCGTCCCTTCCTGACGACTACCGCCCGTAAGATGGCGCACGCCGCCGAGCGAGAGCATTTGCGACCCATATTCGCTGGTGGTGATGTGTCCTACGGCTTCTCCCTGGGAACGCACCGTGCAGCACTCGGTACCCAGATGTCGATCGGTATCGATCTTCACCTTCACGCCGCAGTAGCTGAAAATGCCCTCGGTCACAACTGTGACCATGTCCACGCCTTCCACTTGTGACGAGATGATGAACGGGGCCGGCTTGTAGTCCGGATATGTCGTCCCGGCACCGATTGCGGTGACAAATGTCTCGCCGTGGCTGAGCAGAGTTCCATCCCACTCGCCGTTGCGTTCGAGGAAGGGGACCACCGACTCTCCGCGTTCGACAGCGCGATCGAGCACAACGTGCGGATCGAGGCGGACCAGTTTCCCGTTCTGATTGCCGTAACGGTCACACGAGCCCGTGCGTCCGGGCTTGATGTAGCAGAGCACGGGACACGCGTCGCAGCGGATCGCCTCATCGGCCACGCGCACCTCCGCCGGCCTTGGCGAGAATGGCGGCACGCACGCGGTCCGGAGTCGCAGGAACGCGGTGCATGCGTACGCCGGCTGCGTCGTAAATTGCATTCAGGATCGCGGGCGCGGTGGGGATCACGGCTTGCTCGCCGATCCCCTTCGCGCCGAACGGGCCGATGGATGATGGATCTTCGATCAGTATGGACTCCACATCAGGAACGTCGCCCGCTGAGGGAATCAGATAATCATGCAGGTTCTCGCCCTTGCCGGGAAAGAATTCCTCCATCAACGCCATGCCGAGACCTTGAGCGACGCCGCCTTCGATCTGCCCTTCAATGAGCGTAGGATTAATTGCCTTCCCGACATCATGCGCGGCCGTCACTTTCAGAACGCGCACCGTTCCTAATTCGACGTCGACTTCGATCTCTGCCATATGCGCGCCGAAACCGTAAACTGCATACGGAGTTCCCTGCCCATTTTCATCCAGCGGAGTGACCGGCGGATCAAACGTCTCTTCGCAGGTGATTACGTAGCCGTACTGATCGAGCGGCAACGTCTTCCAGTCCAGCACTCGCTGCTTTCCGTTTTCTACGACGGTCAGGCTGTGTTTGCCAAATTCGATGACTCCGCATTTGCACGCGCCCGCGAGTTTCAGAATCGTCTCGCGCAATTTGATGCCGGCCATTTGAGCGGCTTTGCCAGTGACGAACGTCTGGCGTGACGCGGATGTCTTGCCGCAATCTGGAGTGATGGACGTGTCCCCTGAGACGAGATCAAATTGCGTGATGGGCGCACCCACGGCGTCCGCGCAGATTTGCGTCACGATAGTATTCGATCCCTGACCGATATCCACTGCGCCTTGATGCAGTGCGATCCGGCCATCGGGCTTCAATCCGATCCGAACCGTCGATGGATTGGGCAACGATGTATTGCCACATCCGTACCACATGCCGGCCACTCCAACGCCACGCCTCAGTGGTCCCTTTGACGCCGAGTTAAAATCCGAAACTCTCGCCCTGGCAGCTTGCCAGTTTGGGCGTAGAGCCTCGAAACATGCGCGAATGCCTACGCCTTCGCCGAGGACTTGTCCGGTCACCGTTGGGGTGTCGTTACCAAGCGCATTCAGGATGCGAAACTCAAGACAATCCATCCCAACGCGCTCGGCAAGCTCGTCGTAAATCTGTTCCTGTGCAATGGCCGCCTGCGGCACCCCAAATCCGCGGAATGCGCCTGCCGGTACGATGTTGGTGTGCACTGCGCGGGTCAGCGCCCGGTAATTTGGGACGACGTATGGACCCGACGCGTGCACGGGAACGCGCCCGGCCACGGTCGGTCCCCAGGAAGAATAGGCGCCGGTGTTGAAGTCGGCGCTGAAATCGAGCGCAGTCAATCTTCCGTCTCGGGTCGCACCCGCGCGTAAGCGCATGCGTGCCGGATGCCGTTTGGTGGTCGAGACGATCGACTCGGTCCTCGAATAGACCATGCGCACAGGACGATCGAGTTTCCATGCCGCGAGCGCTATGAAGGGCTGGACAGACAGATCGAGCTTTGAACCGAAGCCGCCACCGACGGCCGTCGGGATAATCCGAACGTTCTCGGCCAAAAGCCCCAGAATCTTCGCGATGTCATGACGATCCATGTACGGGGACTGCGTGCATGCCTGGATCTCGATCGTGTCGCCGACTCGTCGTGCGAAGCCTGCCTCGGGTTCGATGTAAGCGTGCTCCACGAATCCGGTCTCGTACTCGCCTTCGACCACAACGCCGGCTTCCGCCAGCGCACATTCAACATCTCCCCGGACTACGCGGCCACGGACCAGCACATTCCCATCGCGATGTTCGTGAATCAGAGGAGCGCCGTTGGCGAGTGCCTGGTCGATGGTCTTGATTGCCGGCAGTTCCTCCCACTGCACCGGAAACTCCGACAAATCCAGCTGTTCAAGAATTCCCGGCTCGCCCACGATGGCGGCCACTGCTTCGCCGCGATGGCGCGCCTCTTCATGCGCGAACACCGGCTGATCGGCATAACGGGGAATAACTCCGTAACAGTCGATGCCTGGAACGTCTTTCGCGGTAAGAATGAGCGCGATGCCGGGATGCGCCGCGCGGAAGGCCTCCAGATCACAAAGAATAAATCGCGCACGATGATACGGCGAGTGGACCACACGAACACCAAGGGCATTCCTGGGGATCTCATCCGCACCGAAGATGTCGACGCCCTCTACTTTTTTCTTCCCATCCAGCCGGACTAGCCTGGCGCCCACGGCAGCTCCAGCTTCGACGCGCGAGGTCGTACCAGCGGCATCCGCCGCACCCGCCGCCACGATGGCGCTGATGATCTTTCGATAACCCGTACAACGACAGAGCACCCCACCGATGGCGTCCATTACCTCGGTCTCGTTAGGTGTAGGGTTACGTTCCAGCAGGGCCGTCGCCGCAACCAGCATGCCCGGAGTGCAAGCTCCGCACTGGGCGGCTCCGTGGGTCAAAAAGGATTGCTGCACGCGTCCGAGTAACGGTGGGCGCTTTGCCAAGCCCTCAACGGTCGTAATCTCACATCCGGCGATTTGTCCAGCAGGAATCAGGCAGGCGCAGACAGGTTCGCCATCGAGGAGCACAGTGCACGCACCGCAATCGCCCGCATCGCAGCCAACTTTTGTGCCGGTGAGCCCGAGATCTTCGCGGAGCACCCGAGACAGACGACGCACCCCCGGCACCTTCACTTCGCAACTGCGGCCATTGACCAAGAACGTAAGCAAGGATGTGTCGGGAACGCTGCTCGCCACTAGAGCCTCCCCACACAAAGCTCGAGTGCACGGCGCACGAGCGTCAGAGAAGCGTCGCGGCGATACTCTGCCGTAGCGCGAACGTCGTCGATCGGGGACAGGGGTGAAAGATGCCTTGCGCAAATTGTTGACCCCAGCCCACGCTTCGCCGGCAATTCCACCAGAGCTTTCTCCAGCTCAAATAGCCGTCGAGCTGTGGCAGAACACGATCCCACGGCGAGACGTGCCTTAGCCACCCGCCCATTCGGATCCGATTGGATCACCGCCGCAACCATGGAGATCGAGATCACCAAATATTTTCGCGCACCCAGCTTAAGAAAAGTTGAAGCCGCGTTTTCGATATGTCGTGGGATCCACACGGCTGCCAGAACTTCATCGGACCGGCGAGCCGTCTTTCGATTGCCGACCAAAAATTCTTCCAACACTAGTCTTCTCTTACCCGCCACCGACACCAACTCTATCTCTGCATCCAGGGCAAGCAGCGGAGGCACGCCATCGGCGGCCGGAGAAGCATTACAAAGATTACCTGCAACTGTTCCGCGATTCTGGATCTGCACCGATCCCACTTCCCTTGCTGCCTGCTTTAGAGCGTCAAAGCACGGCGGCAGCGGGGTTCGAAGCACCTCCGTCCAGGTCGTGAGGCCACCGATCCGAACGTGATCTTCCTGAATGGAAATGCCGCGAATTTCCTTAAGCGCAGTAATGTCCACGACATCGCCCTGCGGCAAACGTTCTCCTAGCGCTGGATAGTAATCCGTGCCGCCGGCCAGGATTTGTCCGCCTGTAGAAGCCAGCAGCGAAACCGCTTCATTCAGAGTTGTCGGCTTGAGGTACAAGATTTGGTCCGGAGCCCCGCAGCGCTCTTCGCTTTGAGAGTTTTTATACGAACCCGGACCATTTGTACAGCAGCATCAGGCTGGGAACAGGGTGCGCATGGCTTGCGCGCGAAAATCGAAAATCTTCCGCACGTCGCCCTCAACGACTGCCCAATGGGCAAGCTGTCCCCCGGGCCGAAAGGCAGAGCGTAAGTCACCCGGTCATGTATCATCGTGCCACCCCGGTGCTCTGTGAACTCGTGCTCATGATTCCACAGGGCGTAAGGGCCCGACAGTTCACGATCGACAAACCGTTGCGGCGGATTCCAGTCCGAGATTTCAGTCGTCCACCGGATCGGCATCCTGCGCCAGCGCAGGCGATAGTGGATGCGGGATCCCGTGGTCAGCACCTTCGGAGTCTCCACCATGCGAAAGTCGAGCCAGGGCGGAGTGATCGACTGCAGGTTCTCGGCCCGCGAGAAGAAGGCAAACACTTCCTTGACGGGCCGCGGTAGCCACTGTTCACGTTCCAGAAGATAAGTACGCATTGTTACGGGCCCCCGTTTCGAACAAAATGGCACAGTTGAGGCATTGACTTCAGCCGCAAACTCTGGCAAAAGAGAACAATCTTTATGTCACGGTGGAAGATCTCAGCATCGACGCTGTTCATCCTCAGCTGCCTGGTTTTCATCATGCTGCTGATTGTGGTGCTGCCTGATGTCGATCTTCCCGATACAGCTTTTCACCGCGGTACCGCGCCACTTGTCGTCCATGCCCGTGCGACCACCGCTCCACTTGTGGTCGCGGTGGCTGCTCTATTTCAGCTACCCAGTTCGAACCTGATATTGAGTCTCCTGCGCGACTCTGACAGAGGGGACCACCTCTCTCCAAACTTCCGTCCCATCTTGCTTCGGTCTCTTCGGCGCTGACCTCTCGCTCTCCTTGTCGATTTACATGCTGAATTTGCTAAGCATGGACGAGGCACCAGAGCGAAGCGCGGGCTCAAGCATTGAGAAGTTCCCGCCCCAATAGTGACTGGCCTCGTAACTGTAATGTCCGAACCAGACAGATGAGGAACCAGCGATGGACTTTGACCGCACTCAGGTAACAGACTACGGCAACCTTCTGCAAGAAGCCGCTGCCAGAACCGGCTTCAGTGCCTCCGACATGCAAGAACTGCTCGAATGTGAACTGAATATTGATCACTTGCTCGATTACATCACGGCAGTGGTTTCTGATCGCATGAACTAAGAAGCTCGTCCTGCCGGGAGTTGAACCTCATTCAATTTCCGGCGGAGCTTTTTCTCACGCTCTACTCCGGCTCGGAATTTCCCTGTTCCTGTGTTCTAATCTCCGCGTCACATTCATTCGAGAACCGCACCTCAGGAAAAACACGCATGACAGATTCGCACTGCAAAAGGCTATTCCTCGGATTCCTGCTTCTTGTCCTGACGACTTTCACATTCGCTCAGACCCCAGCCGCCCCCACCGCGCCACCTGATCTCGACGCCTACGTCGCCAGTTCCATGAAGACCTTCGACGTCCCGGGCATGGCGGTCGCGATTGTAAAAGACGGCAAGATTCTCGTAGCCAAAGGATATGGCTTGCGCAAACTCGGGGATCCCACGCCGGTGGACGAGTTCACCATGTTCGCCATCGGCTCGAATACCAAGGCATTCACGACAGCTGCGCTCGCCACGCTCGTCGACGAAGGCAAACTCTCATGGGACGATCCGGTCTACCAGCGCCTGCCGGGCTTCGTCATGTATGACCCATACGTGTCGCACGAGATGACGATCCGCGACCTGCTCACGCATCGCAGCGGCATGGGACTAGGCGAGGGCGATCTTCTGTTCTGGCCACACTCGACCTATACGCGAGAGGAAGTCATCCACAAACTGCGTTTCATGAAACCGCAGTCGAGTTTCCGCAGCCATTACGCATACGACAATCTTCTCTATATGACGGCGGGGCAGATCATCCCTGCTGTGACCGGTATCTCATGGGACGATTACATTCCCCGACACATTTTCCAGCCCCTGGGCATGACGCACTCGGTTACCAGCAATAAACTCTTCAAGCCGGGGGACGATTATGCCTGGCCTCATTCGCGCGTGGAAGGCAAGCTGCAGGCGATCCCGCTCGAGGATCTCGATAATGCCGGGCCGGCCGGATCGATAAACTCTTGCGCGGCCGACATGGCGAAGTGGGTCCAACTGCAACTCAACCACGGCAAGTTCGTGGATCGCGACGGGCACTTGTTTACCGAGCAGCGCTCGAAAGAAATGTGGACACCGCAGACGATTCTTCCCACCGGCGAGCCGCCAGCGCCTCTGGCCGCACTCAAGGCGAACTTCGCCGATTATGCGCTTGGCTGGGGACTGCGTGATTATCATGGCCGCAAGCTCGTCGGACACACCGGCGGAGTCGGCGGATTCGTCTCGCGTGTGATGCTCGTACCAGAAGAAAACCTGGGTGTGGTCATTCTCACGAATGCCGGGGAAGGCGGAGCGTTTGATTCGATCCTTTATCACGTGCTCGACTACTACTTCCATCTGCCAGCCGCTGATTGGATTGCGAACTTTAAGAAACTGAAGGACGACGAGGAGAAAGACGCCACCGAGACCATGAAGAAGGCCGAAGGCGCACGCGACGCCAACTCCAAGCCTTCCCTGCCTCTGGAAAAGTATGCCGGCACATATAACGACGCCTGGTACGGGCCAATCACAATCCGCAAGGAAAGCGGCGGTTTGACCATCAGCTTCGATCACACGCCTGGAATGATCGGTGACTTGCAACATTGGCAGTACGACACCTTCAAAGCACACTGGCGCGTACGCACGATCGAAGACGCTTTCATCACTTTTTCTCTGAACCCCGATGGTTCGATCGACAGTGCGAAGATGGCTGCGGTTTCACCGTTGGCAGACTTCAGCTTTGATTATCAAGACCTGTTGTTGAAACCCGCGGTGACGGAAAAGAAGTAACAGAGCAGGGGATGATGGGGTAGTAAAGAAAAGTGGGGGGCCCCACTTCTCGCCGACGTTGCAAGAAGTGGGAATTTCGGGCTTCTGACTCATAAACCGTGTCTACAAGCCAAAACGCGGCGCTCGTCCAGGCCGAATCCGAAGTCCAATCTCACAGCCGTGTTCTGCGGCGCGAGCTCGGGGCCTTCGATCTCGCTCTTGCCCAGATTCTCATCATTATCGTTCCCGAATTTTTCGGAACCGCTGTGAAGGCTGGCCGCTCACACGTCGTTCTGTGGCTGTTCGCGATCGCCCTCTTTTTTATCCCGCACGCTTACGTCGTCGCGCATCTGAATCGCCTCATGCCACTCGAGGGTGGTCTCTACGAATGGGCGCGGCTTGCCTTCAGTGATCGCGTAGGGTTTCTGACCGCCTGGAATATGTGGCTCCTGCAAACGATTCAGGTCTCGCAGATTGCGCTCGTTACCACCACATACATCTCCTACGCCGTGCCGCGCGCCGCATGGATCACCAATAACCAGCCCGCGCTGATCGGCGCGTCCATCGCGCTGATCGCCGGCATGATGATCGTTGCCCGCTATGGCCTGCGCGTCGGCAAGTGGGTCAGCAACACCGGCAGCATCTTTACCGTCGTTATTCTGGCAGGTCTCATCGTCTTGCCATTTGTTCACGTGTGGCGCGGACGTCTGCCCGGTTATCACCCCCTCACCTTGGTCATGCCGGCAGTGTCGGTGTTCAGCCTGAGCGTCTTCAGTAAAATGACCTTTGGCGCTCTCTCCGGCTTCGAGACCATCGCGATTTTTGCGGGAGAATCCCGCAATCCTGCCCGCAGCATTGCCCGCTCCATCCTCATCACGGCGCCTGTCATCGCACTGCTTTATATTCTAGGGACGAGCGCGATTCTTACGTTCGTATCTCCTGATGCGATCGATGTGATTGGAGCCGTGCCTCAGGCACTCACCCGTGGATTTGCCGCGTTCGGCGCAACGGAGTCGTTCACCTCGATCGTTATACTTCTGCTCTTGCTGAACTACCTCTCCAGCTATACGCTCTACTTTTCCGCGAATTCGCGCCTGCCGCTGGTTGCCGGCTGGGACCATTTGCTGCCCCGCTGGTTTACACTCCTTCATCCAAAGTACCGAACTCCCGTCAACTCGATAGTGTTTATGGGTGGCGTAGCGCTGGCAGCCAGCGTCGGTGTACTCGTCGGGGTAAGTAGTCAGGAATCCTTCGCCCTGCTGCAAACATGGGCGTGGACCTTCTACGGTCTCGCCTATCTCACGATGTTCGCGATCCCGCTGATCTCGGCGAAGGGAAAGGGCCTTCGTCCGAAATTTCTTCTCCAAATGGGGTGCGCTACAGGTTTTGCCGTGACGCTCCTGTTTGTAGTCTTGTCGGTCGTGCCTGTGATTCCTGTCGCAAGTCTATGGAAGTACGCGATGAAGATCGTTCTCGTGGTCCTAGCCGCCAACTGCTTCGGTTGGATTCTCTACCAGGTGGGCCAAAGAAAAGAGAAAGCGTAAAGCAAGAGCGAGACAAGAGCGAGAAATGTGCGGACAGCCACCATGCGCAGTCCGCAACGGATTCTAGAGTGGTTTTGGACCTAGAGTGTACCCATCTTCTCTACCACCAGTACTCTGTCATTGCTGAGCAAAACCGGAGTGCAGCCAAGCGGAGCTGCGGCGGAGTCAAAGCATGCCTACCCTGGAGCAATTGTTATCGCAAGAAAACATGCGCGGCATCCTCCACCCGCACATTGGATTTTCTCCGAGCGCCGCTGGCGATGTTGTAAACGATGAGCAGGTGATCTTCCACGATGAGTAATTCTTTGTCGCTGATCCATCCCACAAGCGTCGCATGTGGCACGGAACCAATCGGTTTCGGATCGTCCTCCACGCTCTTCACCAGCACCGCCGGTAATTCAACCAGAGCTTTGCGAATTCGCTGCGACTCTTCTGGATTGGCCTGCCCTTGTTCCGAGAGTTGAATTGGCTCATTCGCTTGCGCGGTGGCGACGATCGTCATCGAAATCTTTGCGGAGTCAGGCGACAGTCTTGCATTCGACGTAAAAAAGCTGACGTCATAGTCCCGATTCTTATACGTACCCTGCTCGTCGAATTCAACGATCTTGTTGCCCTTCGCAAACACCAGAGTTTGATCGTTGCTCTCATTCGACCAGCCGCAACAGCCTGTGTCGGGAATCGCCCCAACAATTACATTCCCGTTGGTATCCGCATCGAGCACACGTTGCAGTGGCTCCGACAGGTCTTTCGAGGTCCACTTGCCGCCTTCTTCATCGTAGCGGGTGCTGGTTTCGTATATAGACGCAGTCTGCTCCGCGACATAGCGTGTCATCAGGAAAAACTTGCCCACACCGTCTTCCGGGACCCACACCACCCCGACCGGGCAACTCTCTTCACACGATCCCGTCGTACAGCGGCAATCGGGAAACTTGATAGAAGTCACTTCTTCTCGTCCGCCACCGGCCAGATCGGTACGCCACGCCTTCCACGTCGTCGTCGTTGACAGGTCGACGTCCTCGCGCTGCAGTCTTCGCGCCTCATTTGCGAACCAGTAAAGGTGCGCGCCGTCCGCAGAAAGATAGGCCGTGGGAGCCGATTCCGTCACGGCCTCATTCGACCCGGCCTTCTCCTCTTTCCGTTCGACGCCCTGATCAATTGTCGACGCCGCATGCCCGTTCCAGATCCACACCTTGTGAGTGGCTACCACATCTTCGTCCGACAAAGGCAAGGAGACGGGAGGCGCGAACAAAATCTGCCCTGCCCGATTTACTTCGACACTCGCCGGATTCTTTAAGGCGTCTTCCGGAAGCTTTACAGTCTGCTTCACGGCGAACGTCGTGAGATCGTACTCGACCATTTCGCCCGACGGGCGCAATATCCACAGCCGCTTCGTCTGCGCAACCAAGGGTAAAGCGATCAGAGCGAGGATAATCAAAGGTGGAAATACTCTTCGCATGATCAAGTTCATTTGAGAAATCGAGCACCTTCGCTGAGCATTCCGATTGTCGCTATTGAAGAAATATTCTCTGTCGCACCCAGAGCAATGTCATGCTGAGCGGAGCCGGGGCGCAGCAAAGCGGAACCCCGGTGGAGTCGAAGCATCCCTACCCTGGAACCAACTGCTGCAGTTCGGGATTTCCCGCTCCGTCTATTTCGCTTCCACCGTCGGCAACTCTATGAAGCTTGCCTGTTCCGCTGAATGAAAGACGCGCTGGACGGCCTTCTTGTAGTCCCCCGGCTTGGCCCAGAAGATATTCGGCACAAATGTCTGTGGATTCCGGTCGTAAAGCGGAAACCAACTCGATTGCACCTGCACCATGATCCGATGCCCCGGAAGAAACACATGGTTGGCTGTCGGCAACGTCCAGCGATAGAGAAGGGGCCTATTCGGCGTAATCGCCTTCGGCGTCTCCAGACTTTCGCGATAGCGGCCACGGAAAATATCCGCCGAAACCATCAGTTGATATCCACCCATCTTCGGCTGTCCTGCAACCTCGTCCGGATAAACATCAATGACTTTTACGACCCAATCCGAATCCGTTCCACTGGTCGAGGCAATCAGATTCACGACTGGCTGCCCGCTGATCTTCACCGGCTCCTGCAACACATCCGATGCGAACGCTAGCACGTCCGGACGTCCAGAGGCCCCGCGCTGATCGTCCACGAGCCACTCGGACCAAGTAAACTCGCCACCATATCCAACCGGCTGAATCGGCCGCGAACGAAACGGAACCGGCTTGGCCGGATCCGAAATGTATTCTTCGAATTCGCTTGCGCCAGCCTTCGGAGCATCGAAGCCGGCCTTGAGTCCAGCTTGCAAATAGAGTGGCCTGGAACGTACCGCGCATCCCGACTCGCAGCCTGCAGGCCACGACGGCAGGCTTCTCCACGCATTCGTTCCCGTCTCAAATGCCGTTACGGTCGCCACATTCGACTTCGGCGCCCCATCCTTCAGATATTGATTCAGGAATGGAAGCAGAATGTTCTTCCTGAAATAGAGTCCGGTGTCGCTCCCAAATTTCAGCGCACCCAGAGAGCTCGCGTCACCGATCTCCTCGCCGTGATACCACGGTCCCATCACCATGAATACTTTGTCGTTGTTCGCATCTTTCGGCTTCAGAGCTTTGTAGACAGCCGTCGCTCCGTAAATGTCTTCCTGGTCCCATAAGCTATCGACCAGAAGCATCGGGACCTTCAACGGTTGTGCCGCAAGAATCTTGTCCATCGCCTGCTGCTGCCACCACGAGTCATAGCTCGGGTGCTCCAGCAACTTCCGCCAAAAGCCGACCTGCTCCAGTCCGTGGCGTCGACCCAATTCGCCCGCCGATCCTGCCGACATGAACGCATCGTAGTCATCAAAGTGATCGGTCCACCACATTTCCGAATTCGAGCGAGTGCCCTCCTGCTCGTAGATGTAGGGCATGTTCTGCTGGCGAAACGCGCCGTTGTGAAACCAGTCATCGCCCATCCAGCCGTCAACCATCGGATTCATCGGCACCGACACCTTCAGCGCGGGATGCGGGTTGACCAGCGCCATCAGCGGCAGAAATCCGTCGTAGGAAATTCCAAGTATTCCGACTTTGCCGTTGCTCTCCGGGATATTCTTCACCAGCCAGTCGATCGTGTCGTACGTATCGGTCGAGTGATCGACCGGCGTCGGGTTCAACGGCCCATGTAGTGGGCGAGTCATCACGTAGTCGCCTTCCGAGCCGTACTTCCCTCTGATGTCCTGCACCACCCGGATGTATCCACCTTCGAGGATCACTTCCAGCGCATTGTCGTATCCATTCAGGATCGGCCCCAGATGCGAGCTGGCGGCGTGGCTCGTCTGTGCCGTCGCGCTATAAGGAGTACGCGTCAGTAAGATGGGTGCGTTCTTCGCGCCTTTCGGGATGAGGATGACGGTATGCAACTTCACGCCATCGCGCATCGGGATCATCACATCGCGCTTGACGTAATCGAAGCTATCCGTCACCGGCACCAACTTTTCCGGCATCTCGCTGGGCAAGGACGTCGCCTGGCTGGAAGACGACTGTCCGGTGGAGGAGGTTGAAATGAACGGCAACGTCAGGAATGTAGCAAGCAGACAGGTCGTACCAATAGCAGAAGCGGTTCTCATGAAGGGCCCTCAGGGAATCGACGATGTTAACTCGCCGTACGAGTCATTGCCAAATCGTCCACACTATGACCGCGACTTCAGAAAAGACAGAAATCTTGGACGACGTCAAAGTAACCTCATCGGCTGGTTACCTCCGGTTGGTTACTTTCTGGCCATACGTCACCTTCCCCTAGGTAACGGGCAATCTCTCACACACTAAAACTAAACTTCACTGCAGGGGTTCACTCTCTCATGAAGAACACAATCAGCAAGTCGCTCGCAGTCCTTGCAGTCGGTGGTCTGATGTTTCTCGGTTCCGCCGCTGCGCAGCAAGACAACACTTCCGGCGCAGGTGCAGGCCAAGTTGATCCTGGACATCCGCGCGTCAACCAGATCAATGGCCGCGAAACCAACCAGCAGAACCGCATCGCCAATGGTGTAAAGAATGGCCAGCTTACCCCTGGACAGACCGCTCGCCTCGAGCGTGGCGAACAGCGCCTGCAGAACAACGAAAAACGAGACATGGCTGCGGATAACGGTCATCTGACGAAGGCAGATCAACGGCAGCTTAACCGCGAATCCAATCGCATGAGCAATCGCATCTACAAAGACAAGCACTCGGCAAAGTAGTTTTCACTTCCAGGTAAGCAGTGGAAGAGAGCCGCTGTTTCTGCGGCTTTTTTCTTTTGCCGACGAAATTCATGTTTACGTTCAGACCGCCGCCAAAAAATGGTAGGCTAACAAATTCGCGCGCGGCAACTGCTGTGGTTCAGGTTGAAATTGGTTCATCCCTTATAATGACCCAGGCCTACACGGGGATTTCAATATTGTTCGCTCGATCGCCTATCCCAGCCCATAGATTGGAGCAGAATCGTTCCATACGTTTTTCTTATGCCGGTTGATGCCACAAATCCGAAACCGGGCCTTGAAGCAGCGAGCCTCACCGATGTCGGCCTGCTGCGAGCCAACAACGAAGACTCCTATTTGTATTGGGAACCGGAGAGCGAAAACGAGTTCCGCCGTAAAGGCCGTCTCGCCATCGTGGCCGACGGCATGGGAGGATACGAGGGAGGACAGGAGGCCAGCCGTCTCGCCGTCGAGACCGTCCGCTACGTCTATGATCACGACTTTACCGGTGACCCACAACTGGCTCTCAGTTCCGGCCTGCAAACCGCGCATGATGCGATCCAGCGCTATGCAATCGCAAACCCGCATTTCACCGGTATGGGTACGACTTGCACCGCTTTGGCCATTGTCGACGGTCACCTTTCCTTTGCTCACGTCGGAGACAGCCGTCTCTATCTAATCCGAGGTGAGAGCACGACCCGCCTGACTCGCGACCATTCCTACGTGGGACGCCTGGTTGAAACCGGAATCGTGCGCTCGGAAGACGCCGAGTCTCACCCGCAACGCCATATCCTGACCGCCGCTCTGGGTTCGGGCCGTGAACTCACCCCTGACGTCCCCGAGCGTCCGATCGCTCTACAGAATGGCGACCTGTTGATCTTATGCACGGACGGACTCTGGAGTGTGGTTGGTGAACAGCAACTTTCGCATATCGCCCACAGCAATGCACCCGCCTTGGCTTGTCAAAAACTGGTCGACGCCGCACTCGATCGCGGTGGGCCCGACAATGTGACTGTAATCATTCTTCGCGTCTCCGCTCGATAGAGCGCGGTGTGCAAGAATCTGCAACCGTTTTTCCACAGAAGACCGATCCAATTCTCCGGAACAAAACTGCAGTCTTGTGCACATTTGCAGCTTTCTGCACACCCTACTTTGCTCCTAAGTAATTGATTTCCCGTGGATCTGCACTCAATCGATTGGCCTTTGAAATGGAAATCTACGTGCTTTGTCGCTTACGTCAATAAAGTCTATAATACACATCGACTTTATGGAATAATGCCACCGCTATGAAGATTTCGCAAAAAGGTCTTTACGCTCTCCAAGCCATGATGATGCTGGCCCGCCACTTCCAGCAAGGGGCCATCAAGATACGAGAAATCGCCTACGAAGAAGGACTGCCGGAGAAGTTTCTGGAACTGATTCTCCTGGAGTTGAAGAACGCGCGCTTGGTGGAAAGTGTCCGCGGAGCAAAAGGCGGCTACTGCTTGCGGCGGGACCCCTCAGAGATTCCTCTCAGTGAAGTCATTCGCCTCATCGACGGTCCGCTCGCTCCCTTCGGCGACGCCGATCAGCTACGCGAACTCATCGAACGCGACCTTCCACAGCGAGCTCTCTACCAGGTATTCCTTGATGTCCGGGATGCCGCGGCCCGCATTCTCGATCACACCACGCTCGCCGAGTTAATCGCCAAAGAGGAGCCATCCCCAAAACTGAACAGGCAGCCGAAACTGCAGAAGAAAGATTCCGCCGGCATTCTCGCCATGGTTGCCGGAGGCCACAAAGGTGAGTAAGAACCTCCTATTCGCGGTTGCGGTGTTGGTCACGTTCGAAGCGGCCGCGCTGTGTCAGACCACTCCCACTGTGATTCGCGTGGGAGCTTTTCCCAACATCACCCATGCACAGGCAATGGTCGGCAAGGCGAATGGCTGGTTCGACAAGGCCATGGGCCCGCAGGTCAAGATCCAATGGACCAGCTTCAACGCGGGACCTTCTGCCATTGAGGCGCTCTTTGCCGGCGCGATCGACATGACCTACGTCGGACCGAATCCGGCGATTAACGGTTACGTTCGCTCCAACGGAGAGGCTCTCCGCGTTGTCGCCGGTGCGGCCAGCGGCGGCGCTTCTTTGGTCGTTCGAAACGATGCCGGCATCAACAAACCGGAAGACTTCCACGGCAAACGCGTCGCTTCCCCGCAATTCGGCAATACGCAAGACGTCGCCCTGCGCAATTGGCTCAGGAAGAACGGACTGAGGACCAACGACAAAGGTGGGGATGTTCAGATCGTTCCCATGGCCAATCCCGACCAGTTAACGCTCTTCCTGAAGAAGGATCTTGATGCCGCCTGGGCCCCGGAACCGTGGGCCACGCGCCTCATCCATGAAGGCAACGGGCGTCTTCTTGTCGACGAGCGCACGCTCTGGCCTAACGGGCAATTCGTCATTGGCCTGCTGGTCGTAAATACGAAGTTCCTCAACGCTCACCGCGATCTCGTGAAGAATTGGATCCGCGCCAACATCGACCTCACCGATTGGATCAATGCGCACCAGACCGACGCGAAAAGACTCCTGAACGAACAGATTCAGCGAGAGACCGGCAAGTCCCTTCCTGCCAACGTTCTTGAGGAAGCCTTTTCGCGTCTGCAGATCACCTACGACCCGCTCCATACCGCACTGATGACGGCCGCGCAGCAGGCTTTCGAAGATGGTTTTCTCGGCCGGCAGATGCCCGATCTCACCAGGCTCTATGATCTGACGCTCTTGAACGAAGTGCTCGCAGAGAAAAAACGAAAGGCTATTCAATGAGCACAAACGCACAAAGTGTGGCGCGCCGATTCCCGCTTCCGGCGGACGCCCGCCTGACGTCTCTGGGGACTAAGCTCGGGCCCGTTTCGGTTGGCCACAAGGAGCGCGGCCCATCGCTCCAGATCCCGAAAGTGGGCCTTAGCGAGATTTGCCTCAGCTATCGCACTCAGAGCGGTGAGCGCCTGCTGGCGCTCGACCACATCAATCTGCAAGTACGTCCCGGAGAGTTCGTCTGCATCGTAGGTCCATCCGGATGCGGCAAATCGACTCTGCTCCATCTCATCGCCGGCTTGCACTCTCAAACTTCTGGGCAGATTCTGATCGATGGCTTGCCCGTCGAAGGACCGGGCACCGACCGCATCATGATCTTTCAGGATCATGCCCTCTTCCCCTGGCTCACCGTCGGACAGAATGTCGAGTTCGGCATGAAGATGAAGGGCATCCCCAAAGCCGAGCGGCAGGAGAAGATCCACTACTACTTGCAACTGGTCCATCTCGCGAAGTTCGAGAAGAGCTACATTCATCAGCTTTCGGGTGGCATGCGGCAGCGGGTGGCGATCGCCCGTGCTCTTGCCAGCGAACCTGACGTCCTCCTGATGGACGAACCGTTCGCGGCGCTCGACGCCCAAACCCGCGACCTGCTTCACGACGAGCTTGAACGCATTTGGAGCGAAACTGGCCGCACCATCATCTTCGTCACGCACAACGTCCGCGAAGCCGTGCGACTCGGCGATCGCGTCGTTCTTCTGACTTTCCGTCCGGGTCGCGTGAAGAGCGAATTCCCGATTGATCTTCCCCGCCCTCGCAGCCTGGAAGATCCTGAGGTCGCTCTCGCTGCGCGCGCCGTACTCGACGAACTTCGCGAAGAGACCAACCGCTCGATCGAGGTGGAATACAGAAACGGCGTCAAGCCGAAGATCGAGCCCGGAGTGAAATCATGAAACGCGCCGCCCGTTACATCGTCTTCTATAGCGCGCTATTCGGGCTGTGGACGCTGCTCGCCGAATTGAAGATTTGGCCACCCTATCTCTTCCCCACCCCGTGGGGCGTCGCCGAAGCTTTGTACGCGGGCTTCGCCGACCACACATACTGGATCGCGATCCGCGTCAGTATGCAACGGGTCCTCATCGGGTACGGCATCTCCGTAATTCTTGGCATGGTGCTCGGTCTCGGCGTGGCCAGCAATAAGTTTCTGGAAGAAACCATGGGCGGTCTGTTGGTCAGCTTGCAGAGCCTGCCCAGCATCTGCTGGTGGCCGCTTGCGTTGCTGTGGTTTGGCTTGAATCAGAATGCAATTCTCTTCGTCGTGATCATGGGGTCGCTGCTCTCCGTCACTCTTGCCATGGAAGACGGACGCAAGCAGATGCCGAAAATCTTTGGTCAGGCCGGACGCAACCTCGGAGCCAAAGGATTCAAGTTGTTCTGGTACGTGCTGCTGCCGGCGAGCTTGCCGTTTATCGTTTCCGGCTTAAAGCAAGGATGGGCATTCGCCTGGCGTTCTCTGATCACCGCGGAAATGCTTTATCTCAGTCTCGGACTCGGACAGATCCTGATGATGGGGCGCGATCTCAACGACATGAGCGCCGTCATCGCCGTTATGATCCTGATCATCGCTATCGGATACCTCGTCGATGGAATTGTGTTCAAAGGAATGGAACGACATCTGCAGAACAAGTGGGGGCTGACGCCCGCCACGTAAAGATTCAGCAACACGGCTCGCTCCCCCGCACCCGGAAAAAATTAACAGACGGTTTTCACGTGCGATCTTCGTTCGAGGTAATCTCAAGTAGGGTAATAAGGATAGGGACTATTAAACAGGGCGTCCGCCCCAGGCGCAGATAAACGAAAAAGGCAAGGAACTCTATGAAAATGACATTCACCTCACTTCTCTCAATCACTGTTCTGTTGGCCTGTGCACCCGGTGTCCAGGCACAGAGTCAAGCGGTATCCTCTCAGCAGATTTCATCCGAGTCCGTATCCAGTGCTCCGCAGGGCGCAGTCGCTGATGCCCCCGATCCTAAGCCCGTACAGCCCGCGATCAACACGAGCAGCCAGTCCCGGCCCCCGGCCTCGTTCCACCACGATGGATTCTGGCTCTCGACGAGCGACGGCAGCACCCACCTGCAGGTCCACGGCTATGCTCAGGCAGACAACCGCATGTTCCTGTCAAACACCCATGGAGAAGACCTGGACGCCTTTCTGTTCCGCCGCATCCGTCCCCTGTTTGAGGGAACACTCTTCAATCAAGTGGACTTCCGTTTTATGCCGGATTTTGGCCAGAACAATCCGCAAATCCAGGAAGCCTACGTGGAACTAAAGACCCTGCCTTTCGCCAAGCTTCGCGTGGGCAAATTTAAAGAGCCGATCGGGTTGGAGGTACTCCGCCAGGATCGTGATCTCACCTTCACCGAGCGGTCGATAGCGTCCGATCTGGTTCCGCTGCGCTACATCGGAGCGCTAGTCTCAGGTTCTTTACTCGGCCAGTCGATCAATTACGAGGGCGGCTACTTCGATGGCTCGAGCGACGGATCGAACGGGGTCTTCACGCAATGGACGCGTGGCAACGAAGGGGTCGGTCGCATTTTCTTCCTACCGTTCGCCACAACCTCAATTAGCGCGCTGAAGGGCTTCGGCTTCGGCACTGCTGGCTCAGCTGGATCACAACACGGCACGATCGCCGGCCTGAAAACCCCGGCCCAGACTTCGTTCTTCAAGTACTCCTCTAGCGCCGTCGCCGATGGCCAGCACAATCGTTTGTCGCCGCAGGCGTACTACTACGCCGGACCGTTTGGAGCAATCGCCGAGTACGCCATCTCCTCCCAGGAAGTTCTCAACAAGGGCAAGTTCGGCCGGATCAGAAATGAAGCGTGGGAGATCCAGGGATCCGTCATGCTGACCGGGGACAAGAACTCCTACCAGGGATTCCACCCGCGTGACTCCTTCGAGCCCAACCGTGGATTCCGGCACATGGGCGCGGTGGAATTGGCACTCCGCTACAGCCGCGTCGGTATCGACCCTGAAGCGTTCCCGACCTTCGCCAGTTCCTCAAGCTCCGCACAGCAGGCAAATGCCACCGGTATTGGACTCAATTGGCACGTGAATCGCTATGTCAAAATCATGACCGATTACGAACACACCACGTTTAGGATGGCTTCGACGAAAGCGACTCCGCTGCACAACGAAGACGTTCTGACCAGCCGCATTCAGCTCGCCTTCTGATCGAAAGCAAAATCGCTGTCGGCCCGGTTTTTGGCTTCTCTCCTTTCCGGGCCGGCGGTGTTAATCTCTAACCGATGTGCCTAAGAATCGTTGACGACCGAATGCGATGAACTCAAGACGCACTTTCCTCCAACAGATGTCCGCAGCGGCGCTGGCCATGGGCGCCAATCCTCTATTTTCTCGAGCCTTCCCCTTTCCACAAACCGGCTCGATCAGTTTGCCTGGCGAAGACGGGATGATCGTTCGCTCGGTCCGATTCTTCGATCTCGAAACGCCAGTCGAATATTTCAATACCTGGCTGACTCCGGTTCCGCACTTCTTCGTCCGCAATCATATGCACGAACCGAGCGAACTCGAGGCGGGAACGTGGAAACTTTCCGTCGGTGGCGAAGTAGAAAAACCGCTTTCGCTCTCGCTGTCAGATTTGGCGAGGATAGAAACTCATTCCGTCGTCAACACCCTCGAGTGCGCGGGCAACGGACGTGGCTTCCAACGCCCTCAAGTCCCCGGCATCCAGTGGGGCAAGGGAGCCGTGAGCACGGCAAGATTCAGCGGACCTCGCCTGCGCGATGTGCTGCAGCGGGCTGGTGTGAAATCTTCCGGAAAGCACATCATGTTCCGTGGGCTCGACGAAGTCCCAGGAAAAGTACCTCCGTTCATTCGCAGCATTCCGATCGAGAAAGCGCTCGACTCCGACACGTTGATCGCCACGCACATGAATGGCGCTCCGCTGACGAAACATCATGGCTTCCCTGCGCGTGCTTTGGTACCAGGCTGGATTGGCGCTGCGTCGTGCAAATGGCTGACGGAGATCAAAGTGCTCGACTCGGAATTTGTCGGCAATTTCATGAGCCCCGGGTATCGCCTTCCCAATCAGCCGATCAAACCCGGAGACTCCCTCAAGCCGGAAGATACACACCCAGTGACATCATTGAACGTGAAGTCCGTGATTTCTGGTCCGCTCGATGGATCAGCGTTGAAGGCCGGTAGAGTCTCAGTTCATGGCACGGCTTGGGCCGGAGAAGCCGATATTGCTAAGGTTGAGATCTCAACCGACGGCGGCTCCAACTGGACTCCCGCAATCCTCGGCCACGAACAAGCACGTTATGCCTGGCGGCTGTGGCGCCATGAGTTCACGGCAAAGAGAGGTGACTATACGATCCTGTCGCGCGCGACCGATACGCAAGGCCGCGTCCAGCCAGAAACTCCTGCCTGGAATCCAAGTGGATATCTGTACAACGCAGTCGACGAGGTGAAGATCCATGTTGCGTAGCGTTACGACAAGGATGTGCGCCATCGGCATCCTGCTGGCGCTGGCTGTCCTCGTTTGGGCGCAGGAAGAAAAGGCTCACGTCATCATGGGACTGCAGAGTCCGCCGCCAATCCGCTTTCAGGATACGTTGCCTCCCGGCGCGCTGCAGGCCAAGGCGACTACGGCGTGCACGGAGTGTCATGAGGCCCGCATCATCCTGCAGCAGCGGCTGAGCAAAGCTGCATGGATCAAGGAAGTCGACAAGATGATCAAGTGGGGAGCAGTCGTTGACGCCGCTGATCACGATGCTCTGGTCGACTACTTGAGCACGAATTTTGCCGTCGACCAACCGCCTTACGAGGCACCACGCACAACGACGATTAAGAAAGTCCTGCCAAAGTAGCTGCGCGGCGAACTCCGGTGCAACTCTGATCAGTTGCTCGTAGCACATGCCGGATCGCTGGCCCGTTCGCTGGAAACGACCCCCAGTTTCAGAGTGCGATGGGTGTCGGGCAAACTGACGTCCAGGAACTCGCCATCGAGCCGCACATTCACGTTGTGGTTCGGCGAAAGAACGGAAGGCAGATAGTGGATCGGCGACTCGTAGCGAGCCACGTAAATGTCGCACCCCAGGCGAACGCTCACATCGTAGCTATATTGCTGGCAGTTGCGGCCCAGCATTGTCGATGACGCCGCCAATCGGGTTGGCGGGCATCATGTGCTGATCGACGTGAACGACAGTCGCGGACTGATAGTCCTTTTTCGCCGCGTCGGTTTGTGCGTTGAGAACCGCGGACGTAACGGCGAAGAGCAGGAATGCCAGGGGCAGAACTTTCTTCATGATCTTCCTCCCTCGGAGGCTCAAGGATCGTCCCTTAAGTAAGGGTGCGGGGAATCGTACACCCGTTGCCCGCGCGGAAATAGAGGCTTTCGGGCCCTGGGAATGGGGACCTTTGGAAGACGGCAAAGCGCTACCGACCCAGTGTCCCGCAAGGGTTTCCAGGACACTACGGTAGCGCTGCCAATGCAGAGCCCAAACTTATGCCCAAAGTATGGGACGGAGGATGCACTAATAACAGTGCATTATTAGGTACCGGGTGGTTAATAGCCTTGAGGTAATCGGCGTTTAGGGCTGAAACCGATCTTCCAAGCCGATCGACACCCCGCAAAGTGTGATCGTGGACCGCCATTCTGCCTGTCTACTTCTGTTCCTCGGCGCCCTCTGAAGCCTCAGCGGTGGTGGCTTTCTCCGGCCTCAACAGCGGAAACAGAATCACATCGCGGATGGTGTGCGAATCTGTCAGCAGCATGCAGACTCGGTCCATGCCGATGCCGACGCCTCCGGCCGGCGGCATGCCGTACGACAGCGCACGTATGTAGTCCTCGTCCATCTGGTGAGCTTCATCATCGCCGCGCTCGCGTTCTTTCAGCTGCCCTTCGAAGCGGCGGCGCTGATCTTCGGGATCGTTGAGCTCGCTGAAACCGTTGGCGATCTCCATCTTGCCCGCGAAAATTTCCCAGCGTTCGGTCCAATCGGGCTCGTCCGGTTTCTGCTTGGAAAGCGGCGAGATAGCTGTAGGGAACTCGTAAATGACAGTCGGCTGCATCAGGTGCTCTTCGGCTGCGGCTTCGAAAAGTGCGGCGATGTTCTTCCCTGCCGGCGCCGCCGGATCGTACGCCGTGTGCGAGTGTCCGGCGTTGAAGCGCTCGATCAGTTTCTTCACGCCTTCGCCGGTCGCGAAGTCGCTCATCTCCGGCTTCGCTCCGGAACGATCAGGCCAGAATTTTATGATTGCTTCGCGCATGGTCATACGCTGCCAGTTCGACCAATCCAGTTCTTCGACGAACTCTTTCCCATCCTCAACGCGGGTCCATTTCGACTTCGGGCTTCCGTTTACGGCGATGGCAGCTTCGGTGATCGACTCCATGGTCAAATTCATGATGCCTTCGTAATTCGTATAGGCTTGATATGCCTCGAGCATGGTGAACTCAGGATTCCATCGCCATCCGAGGCCCTCGTTGCGGAAGTTGCGGTTGATTTCGTAGACGCGGTCGAGTCCTCCGACGACCAGGCGCTTGAGATAGAGCTCGGGCGCGATGCGGAGATAGAGATCCATGTCGAGCGTGTTGTGATGTGTGACAAACGGACGCGCCACCGCTCCTCCGGCGATGGGCTGCATCATCGGCGTCTCGACTTCGACGAATCCGTGCAGGTCGAAGGTTCGCCGGAACGATTGAATCATCTTCGTGCGCTTCAGGAAAACGTTGCGCACCTCGGGATTCATGAAAAGATCGACATAGCGCTGCCGGTAGCGCAGCTCAACATCGGTCAGCCCATGCCACTTTTCGGGCAGCGGTAGCAGATCCTTGCTGAGGAATTCGATCTGTTCGACGTGCACGCTGAGTTCGCCCGTGCGGGTGCGAAAGAGATATCCGCTGACTCCGATGTGGTCGCCGAGGTCGAGCAATTTGTAGAGTTCGAATCCTTTTTCGCCGACAGCGTCTTTCTTGACATAGATCTGCAGCTTCTTGCCATCCTGCTGAATGTGGGCGAATCCGGCCTTGCCCATAAGGCGAATGGCCATGATGCGCCCTGCGATGCGGACGTTGACGCGGGCCTGGTCGAGCTCCTCGGCAGACTTCGGCGAGTAGTCAGCAAGAATCTGCTCGACCGTGTGGGTGAACTCATATTTCGTGCGGTAGACAGGCTGACCGATCGCCTGGATCTGCTTCAACTTCTCCAGCCGCAGTTTGTATATGTTCTCGTCGAGAGCCAATGGAATCCTTTATTCCTGGTGAGGAAGGGAGATTATAAACGCCGAGCTTTCGGCTGCTCGGATCTTGGCGCTTTGGTATGTCGATGATTTCAATTTTGACTCACTTCATGTAAATTCTTCAATTCATTATGGTTAGCGAATGCCGATCTGCATTCCTCCTTGCAAAGTATTGATTCTAAGTATTTTACACGCAAAATCTTCCGGAATAAGGACTTAGCGGCTCGATACGACCCTACGAGAAGTGGGTAGGGATCCTTCGACTCCGTGCGTCATTCGCTTCGCGAATAACGCACTCCGCTCTGGATGACATATCTTCGTTCTGCGTGTGGTCGATCTGCAAAGTTCCATTTTTGCAGGTCTGAATCCGGAGTAAAGGTCATTCATCACATAGAGCGAATTCGACCTGTGGAAAAATCCTGTTTGCGGCGACACCCTTTCTGGGGGCCTAGCTTTACAGGAATTGCTCGTCACGCTTAGATGTGGTCTGCATTCGTTCACCGATCGCGTCTGCACGTTTGAGCGTCCCAAAGGCAGCTGCTGCTTACGATTCGACGAAGGATTTCAGGCGGTTGAGGGCGTCGTCCCATTGCGAGGAGACGAAGTCGAGGTACTGTCTGATTCCGTCAATAGGCTGTGAGCGGAATTCGAAGCGATGCTCGCGTCCGTGACGGACACTGCGCACCATGCCAGCCGTTTCAAGCACGCGAAGGTGTTTGCGGATCGCTTGCCGGGTCAGCTTCGATCCTCGCGTCAACTGAGAGATGGAACAAGGACGGCCGTCGGCCAGACGTGTGACGAGTGCAAGGCGCGTCTCGTCGCCAAGAGCAGCAAAGGCGGAGGCTTGGGCGCGGCGCTGTGCCGCAACGTTAATGCGGGACTTTGGAGACATAGTTCTCTACGTTCTTCATCTGCTCGGTCCATCCACCTTCGTTGCGGCGGAAGGCTTCGAGGCGAAGATCAGCGGGGAGTTGATCGAATCCGGATTCGGTCAAGGTCAGCAGAGTGCCGGTCTTCGTCTTCTCGAGCCGGAATTCGACTAGGGTCATGGGAGCGTTGGAGTAGTCGCCGGTGTAGGTGGCACGATCGAACGATTTGGGGTGAGGCCAGGTAAAAGAGAATAGGCGCTCGGGCTCGATCTTCTGGATGATGGCTTCCCACTTGACGTGCTCGTAGCCGGGATAGGTCATGTGGCCGGTAGAAATCTGTCCGGCGATGAATGGGCCATCGAGTTTCACGCGAAACCACTCGCCGAATTCCCGGTAGTCGGTGAGGGCGCGCCATACGCGGGAGATAGAAGCCTTTAATTCGATGTGCTTTTCGATGCGATCACTCATGATAGGCAACCTCTTAGTTGCATGTTAACTCAATGAGCGATGACATGCAACCTTTCGGTTGCCTGTTCTAGAGGATCTCCTGTCAATTCATCGTCAGGATTCCTTCGGTTTGCGTTAGGTAAGACAGTAGGTATCCTTCGACTGCGGTTGTCCGCTGCGCTTTGCGCAACGGACAATCCTCGCTCAGGGTGACAGAGTATGGTGTATGCCGCCGCTTCGCTTAGGGATTCGCTGATTCGAGTGCGTCGAGTTCGCGCTGGTAGTGTTTTGCTTTGCGAAGATTCAGGGGAATGGCCGCGATCAGAAGCAAAACAAATGTTGCAGCTTCAATCACGATATAGATGGCCAACGAGGGATAAGCCTTGGCGAAACCGACAAGGAAGATAGCCGGACCAGGCGCGATTACGATGAGCCTCGACCAGAACCACAGTCCGCGGTGGAAGTCTCGCTGGCGCACTAGTTCGGAGCGGTAGAAGGTCAGGCCGTCCGATTGCCTGGCAAGCGGCTCGGCACGACGCAGGTATATCTTTCGCCTGATCAGTTGATACATGAGAAACAGGGAGGCAGCCGCGGTGAGCACCGATCCGGTTCGCTCCCAGGGATTGGGGAAGATAACCGCAAACAGAGCGAAGCTCAGCAGCACTACGATGCAGCCCAATCCTCCGATTAGATTTCTTCTGCGAACTTGGGTCGCCAAACGATCAATTCTCATACGCACATCTTCCAGTGACACAGTCGTATCCTCCAGTGGTTGCTCTCGCCAGAACTGCTTAGGGTCGTCATGTGGATGTTCGGTCATGACTTTTCTCCGGCGCGGAATTGGCGAGACAGGATGTTCTTGATGCGGTGAATTCTCGTTGCCACATTGCCGGCTGACAAGCCGGTGATTTCCGCTATGGAAGCGGCATCGAAGTCCTCGAAATAAGCGAGGATCACCTGGCGATCAATTGGCTTGAGTTGACGAATCATGGTGAACAATTGGTCGAGGCGCTGCTGACGACCGCTGTCGGGACGGACAGCAGGCACTGGGTCGATCTCCTCGAGGCTAACCATCACCTTTCCTCGATTTCTTCGCTCACGAATTACATAGGAGACAGCGGTATTGTGCGCCACGCGGTAGACCCAGGTGCGCATGGAGCAGAGTCCATTAAAGTCGGCAAAGCTGCGCCAGAGGGCCACATGAATTTCCTGCAGGAGATCGCGCCGTGCTTCTGCATCCGCTTCATAAGCGCGGGCCAATCGCTTTAGAGCGTCCGCATGATCTCGCGTAGCCTGCTGGTATAGCGCGTCTTGCGCCGAGGTTATGTCGTTCGCCATGCAGCGTGGCTTTCAATCTAGGTAGTCTATTGGCGAAGAGAGTTTCTTACAGCTGTGAGGATTTTTGCAGTGCTCAGGTTGAACTTTTGAGCACATTGCCCTGGAGATGAGAGCCATACCGAACACAGCAGCCGTCTTGCTGGCGAAGCGGGAGGGTCCAGATACACCGAGCTGTTACCAGGGAGATCCCTCGTCCCGCTGGCGAAAGCGCGAGACTTCGGGATGACGCCCTGCGTACTAGTTGGGAGGTCGCCGAAAGTTGTAAAGTTAGTCATTCGCTTTTGTGGGGAGGAAAGATGATCCGCATGAAATGGACTTGCGTATGTGTGGCGGTGTGTCTTGTCGCGGTAGTGATTGCAAAGCCGGCGTGGGCTCTGGACGATGACATGCACGGGCATCATCACGATGCAACGGAAAAACTGGGGAAGGTCTCGTTCCCGATCTCGTGTTCGCCTGGAGTGCAGGCGGATTTCGAACGCGGTGTGGCTCTGTTGCATTCCTTCGGATATGAAGAGGCGCAGGAGCAGTTCGTTGAGATCAACAAGAGGGATGCTGGCTGCGCGATGGCGCATTGGGGTATCGCCATGAGCTTGTTTCACCAGATCTGGGAGCGTCCGGACGATGCGACACTCAAGCAAGGACAGGATCAGATCGAGGCAGCTAAGCAAGTTGAGGCGGGGACGCAGCGCGAGCGCGACTACATATCGGCGTTGGGCGTGTTTTATAGCGATCCGTCGAAGGCGAATTATCTGAAGCAAGCCGCAGCGTATTCAGATGCGATGGAACGGCTATACGAGAAATATCCGGACGACCTAGAGGCGGGGGCGTTTTACGCACTGTCGCTGATGGCGGCGGAGGAACCGGATGACGCGACGCACGAGGCCACGAAGAAGGCGGTAGCGGTGCTGAATCCGCTATTCCAGAAGGAACCAGAGCATCCGGGGCTGGCACACTACATTATTCATGCGTGTGATTCGCCGGACATGGCGCCGATGGGATTGGCAGCCGCGCGGCGGTATGCAGAGATCGCTCCGTCGTCGGCGCATGCGGTGCATATGCCGTCGCACATTTTCGCGCGGCTTGGCTTGTGGCCGGAGGATATCCAGGCGAACTTGAAGTCAGTGGCGCTGACGCAGAAGTCCGGCGCGATGTACATGCGCGGGCATGAGCTGCACGCCATGCACTTCCTGCTTTATGCGTACTTGCAGACCGGGCAGGATGAGGCGGCGAAGCAAATCCTGGACAAGTCGAAAGAGATTCTCGCAGGGGCGCACACAATGGACGATACCGGGATGCTGGAGTACATGGGATTTGCGGCGGCGCACTTCCCTGCTCTTTACGCTCTCGAGATGCATCATTGGGCGGATGCGGTGAAGCTGGAACCGGCGGCGGATGCTCCGGCGTATCTGCAGAAGATCACGTACTGGGCGCGGACGATTGGCGCAGCGCGCATGGGCGATGTCGATGCGACGCGCAAGAACGCGAAACTATTTGATGATGCGGAGGAGACGACGCGGAAGTCGAAATACGCGTACACGCTGGAGGGAACGAAGGCTTCGGCCGCGCGCGGTGAGGTGCACGCGTGGCTGGCGTTCGCGGAGCACAAGAATGACGAAGCAGTGAAGTTGATGCGCGAGGTTGCGGATCATCAGGATCAGGCCGGGAAACAGGAGGTCGACATTCCAGCACGCGAGATGTTGGCCTACATGCTTCTCGAGATGAAACAGCCGGAGAGTGCTTTGGCGGAGTATGAGAAGTCGATGAAGATCGATCCGAACCGGTTCAATGGGTTGGCGGGAGCGGGTCAGGCTGCTGAGTCCGCGCATCAGGCGGCAAAAGCGAATACTTATTACAGTCAGTTGCTGAAGAATTGTGATGGCGGCAGGCACTCGGAGCGTCCGGAGTTGAAGAGTGCGAAGACGGAAGTGGCGCGAGTTGGGGAGTGAGTTTTCAGCCCGCGAATTCGTACGAAAGAGTGGCGTGGGCACCAAGGAGCGGGACAGTTGACAGAAGGTAATAAGGTTCTTACCATCAACAAGAAAGCGGGAGTAGTTCAGCGGTAGAACGCCAGCTTCCCAAGCTGGATGTCGCCGGTTCGATCCCGGTCTCCCGCTCCATTCTCAAAACGAACCGCTCCTTTCGAGTCAGGGCAATACAGTCGCTGATAACACCATCACATTCGCATTGGTCGGTAGGGTAATGCTCTGCACTGTTTTTGCGGAATCCAGTGCGAATAGATAAGCGTACAAACTGAAAGTACGACTATCTTTCGTGCCGTCCTCAAAGTTCCGGTAAGCCATTGCCACAGCCTCATACTCGCGCGGGAATTTCTGCGGCGTGTACCAGTCGCTGAAGCTTTGCGCAAACTTTGAACTGGTTCCGTCGGTATAGGTTACTGTGATGACCTGAGCGAGCTGATTCCCCTCAATTCCGGTTCCCAACAGAACAAGATGCGAAGCCTTCTTCGCAGGAAGCGGGATACTTTGACCATTTGCCGCCACGGCGTCGGGCGAGTTGGACGGTCCGAGATCGAACAATACTGTGTTAAGGACGCGCGACGTCCTGAGCAGATTGGCGGAGTACGAGTAACCAACGCCATCCAGGCCCCCGGTCGTGTAGGTTGATCCGTCCTGATAGATCCCGTAGATATCGAAGTACGGTGAGAGATCAACTGGCGTGCCCACTCCCGTCGCGCCTACGCCCGCGCTGACGGCCAGGGTCATCGGCAAGGTCTGCGTGATCGTACCGGACGTGCCGATGATGCTCACTGAGGCGAAGCCTGTCACAGCGGTGGAAGTGGCTTGGAACACGACTCTTTGTTTGTTGCCTGTACCCTGAACAACCGCCTTCACGCCTTTCGGCAATCCGGAGACGCTTAGGGTTACGGTACCGGTGAAGCCGCCAAAATCAGTAATCGTAATGACCGCGCCGGCAGTGGCACTCTGGTTCACGAATACGTTCGACGGTCCGGAAAGAGTAAACCCGCTGCTGTCCACGGCGGTATTGATGGCATTGGCGTACTGCGCGGCGAGGCCAGTGCCGACGAAGTCATCGTAGAGCCACATGAATCCGCCCAGGATGCCGCACTCTTGATGCCAGCCGCTCATGATCGTATAGACCTGGCTTGGCGTATCGACTTGGTCCCATAATCCGGGAAAGACGGGGACCGTACCGAAATTCCATCCCACGCACGGATTATTGCCGGCGCCTCCGGCATAGGCCTGGAGATGCACGCCGTCCACCGTGCCGGGAAGTTGGCTATTGATCTGCGCCACCAGATTGATCCAATAGCTGTTGTTTGTGTACGGATCAGGCATCACGTGATAGCCCAATTGGCCGAGCATGACGGCGAAGGCGATCGAAGTCGGCGAGTTGTAGCTGTTCTCGTCGTCGAAGTCGATGGCGTCGAGAGCGGGAATCGCAGCCTTGAGCGCCGCAAAATCCTTATACAGAATGCTGCTCGGGCCCGTGCCTTGTGCGTTGACTAGCGCAGTGATGTTTTCCCAGTCGCCGTAGTTGGAGGATCCCACGCTGAAGGTGATTCTCTTCACGGTTCCCTGCTTCAATTGCGCCATGTTCCCGGGGAAATCCGGATGGGTTTGGTTCCCGACATACACGCCGCCCGAGGTCAGCGGAAACTCGCCGTTAAAATTCAGGTCGCCGACGCTGTTAACTTCGACACTCCACACAATCGCCTCGGTGAAGCCGGAGTTTTCAATTTCGGTGATGTGGGGGGCAGCATTCTTATAGAACGGACCTCCTCCGAAGATACCCGTGTAGCCGGTTTGGGCCGGCGCGGCGACCGAGAGCGCCAGGAAACTGAGAAAGAATGTAGTAAAGAGCGCGGCGGAATGGAATTGAGATTCGAAAGGCATTCTGAGATAGGGCTTCACGTCGGCTCCTGGTATGTTCTGGGTCGATCGGGTACGTTTCGTCTTAGCGTCCTTCGATCTAAATCGTGGCGGGGCGAAATTGCCAGAGGATTATACATGCTCATTGACCGAGAGTTCGCGATGGGCGCGGATTTCCAAGATTTGGTGCCGCTGTCGTTTCTGGGTCTTTTCTCTTGTCTGGAGTTACAAAGAGTTCGAAATTCGAAAGTGGTGAGCGTGATAGTTCGACCGAGGCGTGTCGGAAGGAAGCAACGAAGGAAGCAACGATAGTGCTAGTGCATTTGTTGCTCCAAGCCGTTCATTGCTGAAACCCTCAAGCCCATCGTAAAATACCGCATCGCTTTTTCCGTTTCAGGCATCATTTCCGGTATGTCCACCCGATGGCGCGGCTTCACCTGACGGCGTTCCCTCTAAACGCCCGTGCGTCGTTAAACATTACTCAAATCTTGCCGCTGAGCTGTCCGAATTCGAAAGGACTCCGTTTATGTTGCGCCTGCGCTGTCTACTACTCTGTCTCGCCACTCTCACCCTCTTTGCGGCTGCCCAGCAATCCCGGCAATTCACTTTTGACTATGGATTCACAGTAAAGAATCTGCCTGCGGGGAAGACAGTCCGCATCTGGATTCCTGCAGCGCAATCCGATGCTTATCAAGACGTAAAGATCGTCTCCGCGAAAGGCGACCTGCCGCTGAAGCGAACTCGTGAATCGAAATACGGTAACGATATGTATTTTGCAGCGACGAAGACTGAGTCTGCTTCCGAGTTGCATTTTGAGATCGAATATGCGGTCACTCGTCGCGAGCGAATTGCGCTCAATCCGGCCCCTCACCTGACGACTGCGGCGCTTACCAGCAAAGAGCGCGAGGAGGATCTGCAGCCCGACGCGCTGGTACCAGTCACGGGCCTGCCGGCCGAGTTGGCTGCGAAAGTCACCGAGGGTAAGGCCACTCCTCTCGAGAAAGCCCGCGCCATTTACGACTACGTGTTTACAACCATGAAATATGACAAATCCGGAACTGGTTGGGGTCACGGCGATGTGCTCTACGCCTGCGATGCGAAGAGGGGGAACTGCACCGACTTCCATTCTCTGTTCATTGCAATGGCGCGCTCGCAGGGAATTCCGGCTCGATTTGAGATCGGCTTCCCTCTTCCGCCGGACAAGCATTCGGCTGAAATCGCAGGCTATCACTGCTGGTCAGACTTCTACATTGATGGAAAAGGATGGATCCCTGTAGACATCTCTGAGGCGTGGAAGCATCCGGAAAAGCGCGATTACTTTTTTGGATCGCACGATGTGAATCGCGTACAGTTCAGCATGGGACGGGATTTGCGGCTGAATCCTGCGCAGGAAGGTAAGCCGCTGAATTACTTCGTCTATCCGTATGTCGAAGTGGATGGGCAAGAGTATCCGAACGTGTCGATGGCGTTCTCATTTCAAGATGCCGGACCTATGATGTAAAAATCTGGTATTTGACGTGACGAAGCGCCTTGATACACCTGTCTCGCATGTGGAGCTCAGCATGAAACCTGCGGCTCTCGGATTCCGGATGCATTCTGGCTGGGGAGTAGTTGTAGCGGTGTCCAGAGAGGCGGATTCGCTTGCGGTGGTGGATCGCAGACGCATCGTGGTGATGGATCCTGGTGTGCCCGGCGGCAATCAGCCCTATCACCACGCCGCCAATCTCTATTCCGCCAAGCCTTCGGCTGGGAAGGCAGAACAACATATCGCGAAATGTGGTGCTTTGTCGGTGAGTATGGCTCAAGAGGCTATTCAGCAGGTACTGGCGGAACTGAGTGAGAGCGAATATCGCGTCGCGTCGGCTGCGGTATTAACGGCCGCAGGGCGTTCCCTGCCCTCGCTCCCGGAGATTCTCGCCTCCCATCCGCTGATTCACACGGCAGAGGGAGAGTTCTTTCGCAAGGTTGTGATTCAGGCATGCGAGAAGCTCAACATTCCTGTCACTCGGATTCGGGAGCGGGATCTCGAAGAGCGTGCGAAATTGCATTTGGGCAAGAAGGCGCCCGAGGTTTCACGCAAGATCGCAGGCGCGGGAACCGCGATCGGTCCGCCTTGGACGGCCGATCACAAAGCAGCCGCGCTGGCAGCGTTTCTCACCTTGTGATTTATACATGTGTCTAAGCAATTTGGGCGTGGTGTTACCTCCGGCCGACGACAGTCCCCGGTCCTGGATCGTTGGTAGGTTGCGGGATGGTGGGCGGAGCCACGGGAGGTCCAGGCGAGGAACCATCGGCCGGCTTAGGAACATCGTCAGAAGCTTCTCCGGGCCGCCTTAAGCTGGGAGCATTGGCAGGACGGTCCTGCTCTTCTTTCTTGGCCTCTTTCTGCTCGTCGGGATTGGCGAGAATGACTTCCTTTTCGGTGCGCACGATTTTTTCGCCACCGACCTTCATCGTCTCGACACGCACAACTTGATCGCCGACAATGCGCACAAAATCTACGTCTTGCGGCGGCTCACCGTAAATCCATTCTTCGTAATCGGTATCGCCCTCGCGTTCGCGGACTTTTTTGGGGGGCTTGCCTTTGGCGTGCAGCACCATTTCGGTACTCATTCCCACCAGAACGTAGTGCGCTTTGATGGCTGCCTTCACCTTTGGCGGCACTGTATCCAGATAGGCTTCTTCTTTGTTTCTGGCATTGAAGTCAATCACAGGATATAGAAGAGCCCGCAACTGTGCGGCGCTCATTTCCGGAACATACTTATCGAAATAAATATCGAGATAACTTCCGTGAGGGTTATCGGTCGATTGGTCACGGGACAAGGGTACGGATGCGCCGCTGGCGCCTGAGACTTCAATGTGCTGGTACCACTTTTTGCGGTGAATGGGGCCGCCATTCAGATCGAAATGGATGTGGTCGTCATGAATGCGTACGTAAGAGATGTGGGCGGGATCGCCCGGCTTGATCGAAGGTCCCCAGAGAGCAAGGAGCTGCTGCAGGTTCTGGCCGTTGGGTGTGGTGACACCATCTTTGAGAACCAGCCCCTTGCTGCCCATGGGAAATATAGTTCGCGAGTAAACCAGCTGCGCCTCGAAGTCGCGGATGATCTCAAGGCGAGTCTGCTTCGACATGTGCGGAGCATTCGCCGGAATCTGAGGAGCCGGGGGCGCAACATTCGACGGGCCTGCAGCATTCGGGGATTCGGCGGGCACTATCGTCGGCGCAGGGGTTGGAGCTGGTGGGGAAGCGTCTTGGGCCGAACAGAGGATTGCGGTACAGAGACTACCGATGAGCAGGGCCGCCAAATGAAACCGATGCATAACCACCCCAGGCCGACTTGCCCCGATTATAGCGCCAGCAGGCCGGACCGTCCGCCGAATTTGCGGTACTAAGCAAAATCTACGGCACTAAAAAGATGCCCACCCACAGGGGAGTGTTGCCCGATAAACGCCGAGGTTACACCGGTGCGTCAGGAAAGATTCAGAGCTTTGCGGATGGTGCCGCGCTCTTTCTGGATTTTCTTCTGCAGCAGCGTGATCGCGTAGATCAGCTGCTCAGGGCGTGGTGGGCATCCGGGAACATAGACATCGACTGGGATCACCTGATTCACACTTTGCACCAGCGCATAGTTCTGAAACACGCCACCCGAAGTCGCGCACGCGCCCATCGACATAACCCATTTGGGTTCAGGCATCTGCTCCCAGAGCTGGCGAATCACTGGGGCCATCTTGTTGGAAACGCGACCGGCAATGATCATAAGGTCACTCTGGCGGGGCGACGGACGGAACACCTCGGCGCCGAAGCGAGCGATGTCGAAACGCGAGGCTCCCATCGACATCATTTCAATCGCGCAGCAAGCCAGGCCGAAGGTCATGGGCCAAATGGAACTCTTGCGCATCCAGTTGACGGCGGAATCGAGCGTGGTCAGTACCACACCTTCGGGCGTGGGATTGCCGAACGTCAGGTCTCTGACGATCTTTTTGCCGTTTTCGACTTCAACATAAGGACCGAAATTGAGTTCGCGAGACATTATGGTTTTATTTTAAACCACAGAGGCGATGGGAACATCGGCGTGCAGTTCTTTCATGCCTCTGTGGAGTCTCCGCTAGACCTTTTGCAACCCGCAACAGCGGATGACACATCCAACGGTGCCGGGCCCTATTCGAAAGCTGCATAGGAGTCGTCAGATGCGCAACCGTCCTTGCGCTGTTCACTTAGCAAGCATACTTTTCTGCTTAAGCCTGCTCACTCCGCGCTGCGCACACGCCCAGGGTCATGAGCGCACACTGCATGAATTCGGCGGAAACTGCTGGGAGGACGACCAGAACTACAATCTCATCAGCGGGTTGGTGGCTGACTCCAAAGGGGACTTGTACGGAGCAAGAGCATGCGGGGCGGGACTTGCTCAGGGTGACGTGTTTGAAATTTCCTACGTGCCCGGTGGCAGATGGCATTATTCCATTATTTATACCTTCCCGAATGATGGCTTGGGCGGCGTTTCTCCGCAGAGTGGACTAACAATCGACAAATCAGGAGATCTATACGGAACGACCTATTTAGGAGGTGCCAATGACTGCGGTGTTGTCTACGAGTTGACGCCCAATTCTTCTGGTCACTGGACCGAGACTGTTCTGTACAACTTCGGGAGTCTTCCCCAAGCCGCTGACGGGTGCAATCCCTTGGCGAGTGTGGTTTTCGATCATGAAGGGAATCTCTACGGAACCACAAGTGAAGGTGGTACGGTCGGCCCCTACGGTGTTGCGTTTGAGCTGAGTCCAAACTCGAATGGCACGTGGTCCGAGAATGTTCTGCACAACTTCGGAAACCCAGGCCAGTACGGCGTCGGGCCGAATAGCAGTCTGGTTTTCGATAGTTCCGGCAATCTCTATGGCACAACTCCGAATGGCGGCCAATACACCGATGGAACGGTCTTCGAGCTTTCGCCGACCGCTGACGGCACTTGGACACAGACCCTAATTCACCAGTTCTCTGGCGGCTCCGACGGATCATCTCCATACGGCGTGGTCTTCGATTCGTCCGGTAATCTCTACGGTTCCGCCGGGGGTCCTGTCAACACCGGCGGTGAGGTTTACAGGCTATCGCCGGACTCTGACGGCGGGTGGAGCATGACAGTTCTACACACTTTCCCTGTGCCAAGTAACACCGCCATTGGAGTCCCTGGTCGGGTATCGTTCAATCCGAAAGGGATCTTGTATGGGCCGCTTGATGGCGGTGGCGCAAGCCCCTACGAGGGATGCCCCCAAGGCTGCGGCGCGATTTTTCGCTTGATCCCAGGCCTCGGCACGAGGTGGAGTTATCAACGGGTCTACGCCTTTACCGGCTTGCTAGACGGCGGTGTTCCGATGGGCCCATTGATCTTCGACGCCGAAGGAAATGTTTATGGCACGACGCTGTTTGGCGGCGACTCCAACGGCGCGGACGGCGACGGCACGATTTTCCAAATTACTGCTCAATGATTCTCGGCGTCTATGCCTTTATTTGCATTCCTTTGGGCGATCTCGTTGGAGAAACGTCCCGATAAGCGCTCGTCGCTCCCGCTTCGAAGAAATTCGCTCAAGCAACTCCCGACCTTCGTTCCCCAGAAGGCACGGCAGCGAGGTCTGGTCCTATAGGTTCACGATCACTTTGCCGAACATCTGGCTTTTTTCCAGATACTCGTGCGCGGCGCGGATTTCGCTCATCGGGAAGACGCGATCCACCACGGGCTTGAGGCGTCCGGCAAAGACGTGGCCCAGAACCTCGTGAAGTTCGGCCATGGTTCCCATATAGGAGCCGAGCAACCGCAACTGACGCGCGAACAGATGCCGCAGGTCGATGGCAACGTTTGGTCCTGTCGTCGCGCCGCACGTGACGAGGGTGCCCGCTGTCTTCAGGCTGCGGATACTCTCGTCCCAGGTAGCGGCTCCGACGTGCTCGACGACGATGTCGACGCCTTCTTTGTTCGTAATCTTTCGGACTTCCTCTGAAATCTTCTGTTTGTAATGATCGATGCCGTAGTCTGCACCGAGAGCCCGCGCCCTTTCGAGCTTTGCCTCGCTGCCGGCTGTGGTGATCACACGGCAGTGAAACAGCTTTGCGATCTGAATAGCCGCAATGCCCACGCCGGAGCTTGCGCCAAGAACCAGAACCGTCTGCCCCGGACGAACTCCGGCCAATCCGACCAGCATGTGCCACGCTGTGACAAAGACTAACGGAACGCTGGCCGCCTGGTTGAAATCGAGTGAGTCGGGGATCGGGATGACGTTCGCCTCGGGCACGGCGATCAGTTCGCAGTTGCCGCCATCGACGGCATTGCCCAGGACGGTGAATTCGCGGCATTGATTCTGTAGTCCGGCAAGGCATTTTGGGCAGTGTCCGCAGAAGTGCATGGGAGCCACCAGCACACGCTGGCCCGGCCTTAACCCAGTGACATACTCGCCGACTTCAGCGATTTCTCCTGCGGCGTCACTTCCGAGAATATGTGGAAGTTTCACGCCGGGCAGCCCTTTTCGCACCCAGACATCCAGATGATTCAGTGAGCAGGCTTTGACGCGAACGAGCACCTGATCTTTGCGCGGCTGTGGATCGGGAACTTCTTCGTAGGTCAGAACCTCGGGACCACCAAATTGATGAATGCGAACAGCTTTCATGAGGGCGCGCTCCTTCGAGGCGGAATGAGAGAAATTCAACCTAACACAATAAATGGCATTTTCTCATCTCGCGAAAACCGCACGGGATCGAAGATGTAGAATCGGCGCGTACGAGGTAGATACGATGCGCAAAAATCATATTTTTCTTTCCGCAGTCATCGCGTTCGGTGTTCTTGTGATTCCCACAACAATCAGCGCCAGCAAACTGGGAGCCCAAGAGGAAGAGGAGCATCACGGCCCTCCTCCGCTCGCGATTGGTTCCCCGGCGCCGGACTTCTGTCTTAAGGGAGTCGACGGCCAGACTCATTGTCTCAAGGATTATGCAGCCGCGAAGGTTCTGGTCATCGCGTTCATTTGCAATCATTGTCCAACATCTCAACTGTATGAGACCCGCATCAAGCAGATCGCCGAAGACTACAAGGATCGCGGCGTCACTCTGGTCGCGATCGAGCCTAACAATCCGAACGCGGTGCGTCTTGATGAGATGGGATATACCGACGTGGGCGATTCGTTCGAAGAAATGCAGACTCGCGCAGCCTACCGAAAGTTCAACTTCCCTTATCTTTACGACGGCGAAGATCAGAAGATCTCGAATCTTTATGGGCCTAGCGCCACGCCGCACATCTTCATTTTCGACGCAGATCGCAAGCTGCGCTACGAGGGACGCGTGGACAATAACCCGCGTGAAGGATTGGTGACGCGGCGCGATGTTCGTCTGGCACTGGACGCGCTGTTGTCCGGAAAACCGGTTGACACGCCGAAGACTCCAGCGGTCGGCTGCTCGACGAAGTGGATTTATAAAGAAGAGGGGCGCCGGGAGGAACTGGCGGAAATCGAGAAACAACCGGTCAGCGTAAAGCCCGTATCCCTCGATGATCTGAAGGCACTGCGCAAGAATACGACGGGCAAGCTGTTGCTGGTTGATTTCTGGGCCACATGGTGCGGACCGTGCCGCAAAGAACTGCCCGCTTTCGAGGCCATGTATCGGATGTATGGGCATCGCGCATTCGACCTGGTTACCGTAAGCATCAACTATCCGGACGAGAAGCCCGGAGTTGAGAAGGTGTTGCGGGCGGAACACGCGACTAGCACAAACCTGATGCTGGGCTCGACGGATCTGTACGCGCAGCTGGCGGCGTTCGATCCTGAGTGGGATGCAGCCGTGCCCTATACATTGCTGATTCGTCCGGATGGAACAATTGCGTACAAGGTGCAGAGCACCAGCGTGGACCCGCTCGCCTTGAAGCGGATGATCATCGCGAACCTCGTCGACGACGACTACATCGGCCATCAGGCGTACTGGAAGGGCGCGGTGGAAGCGAAGAAGTGAATGACGGCTTTCGTCTCACGGACGTCACCGTAACGTTGCTTGGCAGGTCGTGTTCAGTGTTACTGATTTAACGCGAAACAGCCCCGGAGTGATGATCCGGGGCTTTTGCTTCCTGCTTCGAGTTTGACTCCTCCTGTTAACCGACTGATAATCAACAGAGCGTCCCGCCTGATGGACATTTACGAACAGATCGTTGAGTTGCGCAAGCAAGGTCGGCGTGGAGCGGTGGCCACGATCGTGAACGTGCGGGGATCGATACCTTCGTTTCAGACGGCCAAAATGCTGGTTCGCGATGACGGTTCGATCGTAGGCACGATCGGGGGCGGATGCGTCGAGGCTGACGTGTGGCAGGCGGCCCGAGAAGTCATGGAATCGGAGAAGCCACGAACCTTAAAGTTTGACTTGAACCAGGATCCAAAGTTCGACACGGGTCTAGTATGTGGCGGGACACTTGAGGTTTTTGTCGAGCCGGTGCTTCCTCCAGCGTTACTTTATGTTTTTGGCGCAGGACACGTTTCCCTCAATGTTTGTGGTACGGCTTCAGCAGCTGGATTCGACGTCATTGTGACCGACGACCGGTCCTCCTACGCAACGAAGGAGCGCTTCCCGGGTGCCCACGAGGTCCATGCGCTGGAGTTCGACGAGGCCATGCGGGTGCTCGATCCGAATGAGTCTTCGTTCATCGTGATCGTCACCCGTGGCCATCGCGACGACATGCGGATTTTGCGCTGGGCGGTACAGACTCGGGCACGGTACGTTGGAATGATCGGTTCGAAGCGGAAGGTGATCGAGATTTTCAAAGCCTTGCAGGCGGAAGGCATCCCGGAGCATCTGTTTGACCGGGTGCACGCTCCCATTGGCCTGGATATCGGGGCAGTCACGCCGGAAGAAATCGGAGTTTCCATCACAGCGGAGTTGATCGCGATCCGGCGGCATGCCTCGGGATCTCTGCCGCACTTAAGCTGGTTCAAGGCAAAGCCAGCCACGAAGCCGGAAAGTCTCGCGGAAGACAACAAGCGTTCCTAACGCAATCTTCCCCCGATCACTGACTTTCCCTCTCCTTTCTGCTATCGTCCGCAACATGGCGCGAGCTTCCAGCTTTGGCGGAGTGATTCTAGCGGCGGGCGAATCGTCGCGAATGGGACGGGATAAGGCTCTACTTCCCTGGCCCCCGTCCGCCGAGGGGCAAGTGCCCTCGAAAGATACTTTTCTTTCGGCAACCATCCGATCACTGGAACAAACGGCCGATTTCGTGGTGATCGTCGCGGGCAAGAATGAAACTGCTCTGGCGCCCGTCGTCTATGCCAACGGGGCTGCGGTGGTGACCAATCCCGATCCCAGCCAGGGACAGTTCAGTTCCCTGCAGGTGGGATTACGTGAAGTGCTCAATCGGGGGCGTGATGGAGCGATTGTGACACTGGTCGATCGGCCACCAGCAAGCGCAGCTACTGTGCGGGCTTTGCGTGACGCGTTTGACGTGGCACCGCATACGATTTGGGCAGTCGTGCCGGAATTTTCCGGGAAACACGGGCATCCCTACGTTGTCGGCCGAGAGATGATGGAACGATTTCTGCAGGCATCTGTCACGGACAATGCCCGCGACATCGAACATAGACTTCAGGAACACATTCAGTATCTTGCTGTTGACGATCCTTTCGTCGCGCAGAACATCAACACCCCCGAGGATTACGCGGCGCTGCTCACAAGATCTTCCCGCTAGTCTGTATTCCGCTTGCCAATTCCTCAAAAGTGCGAAGCAGACTCGTGGCGCAAAACGTACGCTTCCGAACGACAACCTCGTGCGCATTCACAGTCACGGCCGGCGATTGGGAATACATTGCACATTTAGCCGTACGCACGTTATCGTCAAAGTACATGAATACGATCGGTGCAGAAACCATTCACCCGGCCGGGGAGGCATTTGTTGAATCCGTGCTCCGCCTCGAGCCGCGAGTCGCGGCGTTCGACTGCGACGGCACTCTATGGTCTGGCGACGCGGGCGAGACTTTCTTTCGATGGGAAATCGAACGAGGTGTCGTGCCTGCAGAAGTCGTACAAGCGATGCGCGCGCGCTATATCGAATACCAGGCTGGAAAAGTCAGCGAAGAGGATATGTGCGGAGAGATGGTGACGATGCACAAGGGCATTCCGGAGGCGGCGATGATGGCGGCGGCAACGGAATTCATGACGTCGTCGTTTCCCGGATACGTTTTTGAAGAAATGCGGCAACTGGTGGACCGCTTGCACGACAACGGTTGCGAAATCTGGGCGGTTTCTTCCTCGAATGAGTGGGTCATCCGTGCCGGGATGATGCAATTTGGAATCGAGGCCGACAGGATCCTTGCGGCCAAAGTTGAATTGGAAAACGGAATCGTTACTGGTCGCCTTGTGCGCGTTCCATCCGGTTCTGGCAAACCCAAAGCGCTGGATGAAGTGGTCCAAAAGGAGATTGATGCAGCCTTCGGTAACTCGAAATGGGACATCGAGATGCTTGCCGGAGCGAAACATGCGTTTGCCGTGAATCCGAATCCAGACCTAGAAGGGCTAGCACGCGAGCGCGGTTGGACTATCTATTTTCCGAACGGAACCACTCGAAAGTAGACCCGCTACAATCGAACCTGATGTACTCCGCGCAACTCCTCGATCACTTTCAGAACCCGCGGCACGTGGGAGACGTCGCCGACGCCGATGCATCTGTAGAACTCGAAAATCCTGCATGCGGCGATGTGATCCGGCTCAGTCTGAAAATTGATATCGATGAGGAGAGAATTGTAGAAATTCGCTTCAAAGCGAAGGGATGCGTTCCCGCCATGGCCTGTGCCTCGGCTTTAACCGAATTGGTTCAAGGGAAGAGGACTTCCGAAGTTCGCAATCTGAAACGCGAAGATCTTATCCAAGCTGTCGGGGGCTTGCCGCACGCATCCTCTCATGCAGCGCAGTTAGCGCTCGATGCGCTCTTTGCTGCGCTCGCAAAACTCCAATCAGACTAACGCAAGCGCGCTAGGGTAGCTTATTCAGATAACACGCACCCGTGGTGGACTGCTGCGGCGGAGTCGGCGGCGTCATCCACGGCGGGTTATTGAAATTGAAGAACTCGGTCATGTCGATCTGGGCCGCGTCGCGCTTGGTGAGCGGGGGCACTCCGAAGCGTGTTTCAATCAGCTTCAAGATTGCGGTGTGATCGGCCGCCTTGTGATCCACATAGTGTTTCTTGGCATAAGGCGAGATCACAGTGATCGGCACGCGATATCCCGTATAGGTGAAGTCGCAGTTCGGCCCTACGACACCTTTCGTGCAGATGTCCCAGGGTTCCAGATCGACAGGCTTGATGCCGTCGGGGCTTACGGTTTTGTGCGCAGCCACGTGATCGTAGAGACCCCCGCCTTCGTCGTACGTAAGGATGAATGCTGTGTCCTTCCAGGAGACGCTGTTCATGAGTGGATTGATGAGCGACTCAACGTACTGCGCTCCCAACTGGATGTTGATGGGATATTGATCGGAGTCAGAGCCATGTTCGTCGAGTCCCGCGGGGGATGCGGGTTCGATGAGCGCGACCTGCGGCAGCGTTCCGTTCTGCACGTCAGTGAAATATTGCGAAATGGGAACGAGATTATTCGGGTAGTCCTGCGGAATCGTGTGTCCCCATTCGAAGTTCTGAATGTAACTGTAGCCCAGCAGGCATTCCGCGGTGGGGTTCGATTCACAGGTAGTATTCTGCGGATTGACGTAAATCTTCCAGCTGATACCGGCGTTCTGTAATTCCTCAAAGATCGGAGTTGCAGTCAAGAGCGCCTGATCGTGTGAGTCGGTGCCGATCGGATAGACGTATCCCTGCGAGGTAGCGGCTAGAAGATAGTCACGGTTTGACGAGGTCCGCGTCATGACGGGGGCAAACCAGCGATCGGAAGTCGCGAAGGCCGTTGCCATGAAGTAGTAGAAATTCAGATCCGTTTCGTCGTAGTAACCCATTACGCGCAAACCGTCGACATCATAGTAGGGCGGCTTGATGTGTCGCGAATCATGACCGCCCGTGTACACATATCCGTTCAGCGTCGGAGTCTTGGATACCGGGTCAGTCAAGTTCCAATCCACGTGACCCTCATCCCAGGAGGGGCTGGGATTCTCGATGCACTGCGTGATCAGGTGATAGGACGCAATGTTTGGACTGTTGTTGTCTTCGGTGCAATCGGCCGGCGGTGGATAGTTAGGATCACAACCCGGGTTCGTCGGCGGTGGCCCGTACAGGGGAGGAGTGCCGGAGGTTGGATTGAATTGCGGGAGTCCGTCGAAAGATATGTCCGGAACCTTATTTTCCCGCCAGTAGGCGCGAAGTTCTCCAAAATAGTGATCGAGGCCGCGATTTTCCTGCGCCATAAAGATGATGTGGTTCAGGACATTGACCGTTTGACTCACGTTGAAAGTTGCGGTCACCTCCGAGTTGGCGGTCAAAGTGAGGGTGCACATGCCTATCCCAGAGCAGGCTCCACTCCAACCCGCGAAGAAAGCGCCGGGGCCAGCCTTGACTGTCAGCTTGACAACCGTCCCTGAGGCGAAAGACGCGGTACAGGTGCTCGGACAACTGATTCCAGCGGGACTAGACGTGACTGTCCCGCTGCTTGTGCCAGCGAGGCTAACGGTCAGTGTGTAGCTTGTGTTCGCAACTTCTGCGCTTTGCGGTACCGGCGCTTGTGCCGAGGAGGTCGCTCCGAAGGTCGCCAGACAAATCCCAACGGCCAGAGAGCACAACTTCAGATTTTTGTGAGCCACGGGTTTCTCTCGAAGTGCTGATCTGAGAGCGCGATTTCGATGCTGAGTAACACGAGGTTGGTTGTCGACAAATTTAATGTGTTCCAAGAATCAGAGCCGGTATTTTTCACATAAGATGACCCTTATGGCTTTGGGTCATACCTGTCGCCGGATTGCGTGTCTGCAGCCAAGTGCGACAGTTATTCTCGATGCCATAGCGGAACTCGACCGCGTTGTAGCCTGTACTCGGTATTGCGCCGAGCTCGTGTCCGGCGTCAAGAGCAGAGCGCGAACAATTCTGGCGGATTCCTGGACTGCCGACACGTCCGAGATCGTGGCAGTCCGGCCGGACCTTGTGATTGCAGCGGTTCCCTATCAAGAAAAGGCTGTTGGGGAAATTCTCAAGGCCGGAGCCCGCTTTCTCGGATTGGCTCCGAAGACTCTTGCGGACATTTACACGGACATTGTCACGATTGCTGGTGCGGTTGGCGCGCCCAGCCGGGGTGAGGAACTCATTCGCAATATGCAACGGAGAATCGATGAAGTGCGGGAACGCGCCCGCGGTACTGCCCGGCTGAAAGTCTTCTCCGAGGAGTGGGGCAAACCGATTATTGCTTCACAACCGTGGGTTGCAGAGCTAGTCGAAGCTGCAGGCGGAGAATCTGTTGGCATCCCGGGAAAACAGATATCCATTGAAGAGATAATGCGCGCCGATCCGCAAGTAATCATCGCCGCGTGGTGTGGAGCGGGCGAGCGCGTTCCGTTGGAAAAGATTATCGCTGATCGTGGTTGGCAGAAAACATCCGCCGCGATCGCGGGTAGGGTCTTCTGCCTTCGGGACGACTTTCTGAATACGCCGGCGCCGACCCTTTTGCACGGCTTGGATGCACTGGCATTCGCGATTCATCCCGAATTGTTCCCACGCACGAAAGGCATCCGGCAGATTACCGCGGTTCCCGCAATAGGTGCAGGAAAAGCGTCCCACTGAGTTAAGATTTGAATCGTTCGAATCTCAATCATCCGTGACCACACGAATTGAAGAAGTCCGCCACGAAATCGCACAACTGGCAGAGTCAACCCCATCCGCGCTGGAACTCATGCAGGCAATGGTGAAAGTGCTGCATGATCGCATGCTGAAGTACAACTGGGTAGGGTTTTACATGCTTGAGCCCGGAGCTCAGCCGCCAATGCTGGTACTAGGCGCGTTCGAAGGCGCCATGACGCCGCATACACGCATCCCGTTGAACCAGGGAATTTGCGGAGCAGCGGCATCGAGCGGCGAAACAGTTATTGTCGACGACGTTAATAAGGACCCACGTTATCTGGCCTGCTCGCTGGAGACAAAATCGGAAATTGTCGTTCCGATATTCGCCCAGGGCAAAATTGTCGGCGAACTCGATATCGACAGCCACTTCCCCGCCGCATTCACCCAAGAACACAAGGAGTTTGTCCAGTACTGCGCCCTGCTTGCAGGGAAAAAGCTGGAAACAGCAGGTCTAGGTCCAGTATGAAACGCGTCGTCGCAGCACTCATCGTGCAGAATGGCAAGCTGCTGATGTGCCAGCGCACCCGCCATCAGACGATGCCGCTGAAGTGGGAATTTCCTGGCGGAAAGATTGAAGAAGGCGAACAGCCGCGCGACGCCCTGCGACGCGAACTCGATGAAGAACTTGGAATCGCGGCGACTATTGGCGATGAACTCGCCCGCATTCAGCACGAATATCCGAATGGCGGAATGGTAGAGTTGCGGTTCTTTGTGGTGCGGGAGTTTCGCGGCGAACTTGAGAATCGAATCTTCAAAGATATGCAATGGGCAGCGCCGCGAGACCTTCCAAAATTCGACTTTCTTGAAGCCGACCTCTCACTCGTGGCGGACTTGGCTGCTGGAAAGTTGCTCTAGCTGCAACAAATTGCACATTGTCATTTGTGTCGCCAAAAGCGGCTTCACCTGCCTGCAATTCGGAGATATAAAAGAAGCGCAGATCCACGGACCTGCTCCTGGAGGAACTTTGCGACATTCTTGCATGTTCGTTGCCGCCCTGATGATCCTCGCGATCTATCCCTTAAACGCATCGACAATTCACGTGCCTGGGGATCAACCGACGATTCAGGCAGCAATTAACGTCGCAAACGCGGGAGACGTAGTGGTGGTCGCAGCGGGCACCTACTCGGAAAATATTAATTTTTCAGGTAAAGCGATCACCGTGAAAAGTGAGAGCGGCGCCAAGCTGACGATCATCGATGGCGGCAAGCTTGGCCCAGTAGCAACGTTCAACGCAGGAGAAGGTTCGAAATCCATTCTGGCTGGATTCACCCTCCAGAATGGCGCGTCGACATCTAATTCTCAATATGATGGTGGGGGAGTTTATGTCAGCGGGGCATCGCCCACGATCGCAAACAACATCATTGAGAATAATACCGCGTGCAACGCCGGGGGCGGAATCGCCTTGGAGTTCAGTTCGGCCCGTGTCCAAAACAACACAATCAAGAACAATTTTCAATCTGGGTGCTCTGGTGGGACGGGTGGCGGTGGAGTGAATATCGGTGGAGCAGGTTCGGTCGTTCTTATTGGTAATCGCATTCAAAACAATAGCTGGGGCGGAAACGGAGGCGGGATCACATTATTTGCGGCAGGTACACCTATTCTTGAAAACAATATCATCACGCAAAACTCTTCGAACGGCGGTCAAGGCGGCGGGATTTGGATAGTGAACGAGTCGAACGCGCTCATTGTCCAGAATCTATTTGCCGGTAATACGGCGTCTCAGGGCGGTGGAATTTATTTTCTAGTCCCGAGTGGGAGCACGGGGCCGGTTCTGGTGAACAACACAATTATCGGTGGCAACGGTGCAACGCAGGGCTCGGCGGTATGGGCCGGAGGCTTCGATAATCAAGTACTGTTCTACAACAATTTGATGATCGGTCTTACTGGCCAGAATGCTGTCGACTGTGATTCGACCTACAGTTCCCAGCCTCCAGTTTTCACGAATAATGATGCTTACAGTCCCGGCGGCTCTGGCCTGCTGGGAACTTGTGCCAGCGAGTCAAGTCAGAATGGCAACATTTCCGCCAGTCCGATGTTCGTAGGCAAGACCAATTTTCAACTCAAATCCGGCTCTCCTGCGATCAACGCCGGCGACAACTCCGCTCCTGATATTCCGGCGAAGGATCTCGCCGGGAAGACCAGAATCGTGGGCGGCACGATTGATATGGGAGCATACGAGTTTCAATGAAGGCGGATGGCGGGGAAATCCCGAAACTGCTATGTCACACTCAACCCGAGCGCAGCGTCCAGAACCAGACTAGCGTAAGAATGATCATCAGCACTGTTGTAGCCCAAGCGACAACATTGAACAGATGACTGTTTACGTATTCGCCCATCAGCTCCTTCTTATTGATGAGCAGCAGCATGAAGATCAGGACGAAGGGGAGAACCACGCCATTGACCACCTGCGACAGGACAGCAATCTTCACAAGCGGTAATCCGGGAATTAACACCACGGCGCCGCCGGCGACAATCAACACGGTATAGAGCCAGTAGAATGCAGGCGCTTCGCCGAATTTCATTCCCACTCCCGACTCGAAACCCAAGCCCTCGCAAACGGTATAAGCCGTCGAAAGCGGTAAGATCGAGGCCGCAAACAGAGAAGCATTGAATAGCCCAACGGCGAACAAAATGTAGGCATACTGTCCGGCCAGTGGTTTCAGTGCAGCGGCAGCATCGGCGGCATATGTGATATTGCGGAAGCCATGGATCCACAACGTGGCGGCGCAGGCGACGATGATGAACCAGGCCACGACGTCTGTGAAGATACAGCCAGTCACGACGTCGAGCATCGAAGCCTTATATTGCCGGCGCGTAACACCTTTTTCCACAATCGATGACTGCAGATAGAACTGCATCCAGGGAGCGATGGTCGTACCCACGACTCCGATGACCATGTACAAATAAGCCTGGTCCTTGAAAGCTCCGAGCTTGGGCGGAACGAAAGTGGCTTTCGTCGCCTCCCCCCAAGCGGGATGGGCCAATATGCCGGCGAAAATGTAGGTGATATAGAAAAATGATGCGGCCAAGAAAACCTTTTCCACGCTCTTGTACTGGCCTTTGACCACAATCAGCCATACGATCACTCCGCACACCGGTACGGTATAAAGCCTGGGGAGGCCGAAAAGTTCGAGACTGGTGGCAATTCCGATGAATTCGGTGACCACGTTCCCAAAATTTGTGATCAGGATGCCCAACATCATGAAAAACGTAATCCGCAGGCCGAATTCTTCGCGAATCAGATCGCTCAAGCCCTTGCCTGTAACCGCACCCATGCGAGCGCACATTTCCTGTACCACGATCAGGGCGAGCGTGATAGGGATCATGGTCCACAGCAGAAGATGTCCGAATTGCGCCCCGGCGGACGAGTAGGTCAGGATGCCGCCGGCATCATTGTCGACGTTCGCGGTAATGAATCCCGGCCCGACTACAGCAAAGAACAGCAGGATCCGGATCTTCCAACGTCTCAGGAACTTCATGCGCACATTTCGAAGACATAAAGATGGAGCAATTTAGCGGCGACGACCGGACAGGATAAATGGACTAATCGAGTCTGGCCAAATGAAAAGTGGGGAAGTCCGAGAATTTCTTGGTTCCCACAGAGGAATTTCTCATAGTTTCGACCGCAGCATGCTGATCACGTCATCCGAGGTGATAACACCGGTCAGTTTGTTGTGTTCGTCTACGACAGGGAGCGTCTGCAGATTGTATTTATCGAAGAGCTCCGCTACTTCATTTTCCGCAACGCCTTCATGCGCCAACACCAGCGGTTCCTGGATGAGCGAGAGCATAACCGTCGAGGCATCGGCCAACACGATTCGCGCCAGAGGAACAGCGCCCACCAGGGTTCCGTGCGAGTCAACGAGGTAGATGGTGCTGACGGCTTCGACGCCACCTTCGAACTCCCGCAGAGAATCGATGGCATTTTGCACGGTAGCGCTGACCGGCAGGGCCAGAAACTCGGTGGTCATTCGGCCGGCGGCCGTCTCTTCCTGATGCTCCAGCAACTCCACGACGTCCTGCTGGGCCTCGGGCTCCATCTGGGTCAGAATCTGCTCGGTACGTTCTTCGGGAAGATCAGCGAGCAGGTCGGCGGCGGCATCCGGATCCATCTCTTCGACGATGTCAGCGGCTCTTCCGGAATCGAGGGACTCTACAATGGATTTCTGAACCCTGGGCTCGACTTCCTCCAGAGCTTCTGCGGCTGTCTCTTCATCGAGCGTCTGGAACACAGCCTGGCGCTCATCCGGGGCAAGGTCTTCGACGATATCGGCGATATCGGCGGGATGCAGCTTGGCCAGACCTTCGTGTGAAATTTTGAGTTTCACCTGGCGCGCCGGATCGGTTTCGATCAGATCGACGAAGTTCCAAGGAATGTTGCGGGGCGGTATTTTGCCCAGCAGCGCATGGATGGCATTCTTTGGGGCGACACCGCGAAGCAAGCGGCGAAGTGCGCCGCGGGCTCCGACGTCAACCGAGTGAACGCGCAACATTGGAAGCGGGCGGTTCGGGTCCTTTTGAGGATCGAATTCAAGGTCGACGTCGTTCACCCGAACGACTTTTCTTCCGTTTACGTCGATCACCTGCTGATCGAGCAGGTCGCGCTCCAACAGAAATAGACCCTCGGTTCCGTTGACCGCCGGCCACTGTCCAGCAGCGCTGCTGGTCCGAATTCCACCATTCATTGCCGATATCGATTCGAAGGTAACGAGCCGATTGCCAGACTTCGTTTTGACAATCAGCGAGGAAATGCGGGAGCGATCCTCTTGCGGAGCGATTGTTACCTCGCGCACGCGTCCGGCCGCGCCAGATGGGTCATAAACCGTGGCGCCCAAGAGTTCGCTGAGAGCGAGAGTCATCATCCTGCTAGAGAATAATCCAACTCCCGGAGAGTCGGAATCAAATTCTGACCTCAGAACTCAGGTTTCGAGGTCGGGTGGCTGCGTACCGCGACGAAGCTCTCGAACGAAAGCTGGTATGAGGGCCAAAGTCCGAGGGTCTAACGGCTGAGGGGATTCCGCATGCTGAAAGTCAGACGCTGGAAGCCCTCTATAATTGAAGCGTGCGCCTCATTTTCGATATCTTCGGCCAGACCCTGCGAACTCTCTGGGCGCACAAGATGCGCTCCTTCCTGACTATGTTTGGCATTGCCTGGGGAGTGGGCTCCCTTTTGCTGTTGGTCGGATTGGGGGAGGGATTTCGCTCTGGGAATCGGAAACAGTTCGACTCCATTGGCGAGAATGTGATGTTTATCTGGTCGGGCCGCGCACCGGTGATGCAGGGTAGTTTCACGGCCCTGCGGCAATACTATCTAAACTACCGCGATTATGAAGACATTTTGCGGGATTGTCCGAGCGTGGGAGCCGCCACCCCTATCATTGGCCGAAGTGATATCCGAGCGGTAAGTGACTTCTTCCAGGCCAGCGGTCAGATAAACGGCGTCCTATCTGATTTCAACCGGATACGTTACGTGCCCATGAATGAAGGGCGCTGGCTGAATCAGATGGACGAGCAACAAAAGCGCCGCGTTATCGTGCTCGGAGACGAAACCAGAAAAACACTGTTTTCGGGGCGCCCATCTATCGGAAGCACAATTCTTTTGAATGGCATCCGGTTCGAGGTGATCGGCACGTTGCAGCGAGTCGGCCATGGAGATAACAACACGCAGAACCTCAAGAACTTCATCCCCTTCAGCAGCATGCACGAATACTTTCCGCCGCTGAATTCGGGCATCGATCTGGACGTGATTTCTCTGATCAATTACCAGCCAAAATCGCGCGCGATGCATGAAGCGGCAAAGCAAGAGGTTCACCAGGTCATCGCGCGGAATCATGGCTTCAATCCGAACAATCCGGACTCGTTTGACGAATGGGACACGGTAAAGACGGTGGATCAGGTGGGCAAGATTTTCGACGCGATGAACATGTTTCTAGGCAGCGTAGGGCTAGTCACCCTTGCCCTGGGCGCGATTGGGATTATCAACATCATGCTGGTCGCCGTTGCTGATCGCACCCGTGAGATCGGGCTGCGCAAAGCAGTCGGGGCCACCAACGGAAGCATTATGTTTCAGTTTTTTGTGGAAGGAGCATTCTTGACTCTGCTGAGCGGGGGAATCGGAATCGCGGGCGCAGCTGGCCTTATGCAGATGCTGTCGCACGTGAGTTTGGGCGAGGGCTTCGATCCTCCAAAGCTGGTCGCTTCAACCGCGGCATTAGCGGTCATCTCATTGGGCGTAGCGGGAGTAGCGGCAGGTCTCTACCCTGCCCGGCGAGCGGCAATGCTGGAGCCGGTGGAGGCGCTCCGCAAGGAATAATTATGCACAACGACCTTTTGAAGCAAGCCTATTCCGCGATGCGCCACGACCTGCGCCGAACGCTGCTCACCATGGCCGGAATGGCTTGGGGCATCGCAACCGTTGTGCTGCTTCTCTCGTACGGTAATGGCTTCGGCAAAGCGATTGAGGTGATTTTTCAGAGCTTCGGTGCGACTGCAGTAGGTGTATTCCCGGGCCGAACTTCACAACAGGCCGGCGGCAACAAGGCAGGCGTGCAGGTCCGCTTTACGAACGACGATATTGAACTGATGCGCAACAATCTGCCGCTATGTCGACACGTGGTGCGCGAGTCGGACAAGCAATCCACGGTGCAGAACAACAATCGCTCGTTTTCATTTCCCGTCATGGGTCTTGATCCGGCGATTCAGGCGATCTGGAACCTCGATCTGTCGGAGGGCCGATTTCTTGACGACGCGGACAACATGCAGCACGCGTTGGTGGCCGTGATTGCGTCGGAGGCGCGCGATCGACTTTTTTCGGGGATGCCCGCTGTAGGCGAATACATCCGCATTGATGGGGTCAGCTTCGAGGTAATCGGGGTGGGAGCACCTCGCATGCAGGAGGGCGATAATGACAACAACCGAGTCGTCTACATCCCTTATAACTCGATGGATGTGCTTAAAGATAATCACTACCTTGACGGAATATGGCTCGATTCGATCGGGCTCGATCACGACAAGATGGAAAAGACCATTCGGGAGACTCTGAGCACAGCTCATAATTTCAAGCCGGACGATCATCGCGCGATCTTTGTGTTCGATGCCCAGAAGCAACTCTCGCAGTTTGGAATCATCACCATGGCCTTGAAGGTTCTGCTGGCTTTCATCGGAACAGTGACGCTCGGAATCGGCGGCGTCGGGCTGATGAACATCATGCTCGTATCGGTCACGCAGCGGACACGCGAGATTGGGGTGGAAAAAGCGCTTGGCGCCCAACGCGGCCACATCCTGTTTCAATTCCTCGCGGAGGCGATGGTGATTACGGCCGTCGGCGGATTCCTGGGAATTGTGCTGTCCTATGCAGTCTCAATCTTCGCTGGAAGGATTACTTTCTATAGCGCCCTTGCGAAGCATGCGGAAGCTGCCGATATACGCCTGATCGTGTCCCCCATGATTCTAGTGGTGGCGACGAGTATCCTCGCGCTGGTGGGCGTAGTGAGCGGGATGGTTCCCGCCATGCGCGCCGCGAATCTTGATCCGATCGAAGCATTACGCTACGAATAACAAACTGGGCAGCAGCCTGAACAAAGAAAAACCGGAACGCGTTGAGCTCCGGCTGAAGCTGCAACGACTCTCTTTAGGCGGCTGTGGTCAGCGCCTCCACAAAATGCTTGCACAGAGTGGTCTCGACCGTATACATCCGGACGTTCACTGGCCCGTCAGGAACGGTCTCAGGATTTGCTCCACTTTCGGGAATGCCTCCACGCCATACCTTTCTGCCTCCCGTTTTTCTGTTCAAAGGGTGATCGCGATCATGTGCTCCTGGGCGACTTCCGGATGAAATGGCAGGAATTCCAGAAATCCTGGCTGCTTTTTCAGAATCGGAAGGATTTCCTGACGAATCGTGTTAATCAGTTCGTCTTTTTTTCCCAGTTTTGGTGTGATTTCGAGAATATGGGCAAACATAAGTAAAACTCCTTCCTCGGGAAGGTCCCCGACCAACGCGTGGATCGAAATGACCTCGGTCGAGCCCGATCCCGAAACACTCGGTCGCATGTTGAAACAATCGGAAGAACCGTAACTCTGGCCAAACCGTGCCGCAGCGACGAGAGGCACAGATAGGCGTGACTCGAGGCACCTCAACCCGAGTAGAATCGACTTCGCATGTCTCAGGACATCCTCACTCGTCAGCCACCGCCGGCCGACTCTCGCCTGAAGTACGGCTCGGATCCGAATCAATTTATCGATCTTCGATTTCCGTCAAAAAGAGACAAGATCCGGTCGCCGTCGCTTGTGATGAATATCCATGGGGGCTTTTGGCGCGCCAAATACGGTCTTGAGCACGCGGGGCATCTGTGTGCGGGACTTACGGCACTTGGGCTAACCACGGCAAATGTTGAATATCGCAGGATTGGAAATGAAGGCGGAGGCTGGCCGGGAACGTTTGAGGATATCCGTTCCGCATACAAGTTTCTTATCCAGAATGCGCAAAAACAAAGCTTCAGCACGGAAAAGACTGTGGTCATGGGACACTCTGCGGGAGGCCAACTCGCGATCTGCCTCGCGGCACACGAACCCGCGGTAACCAGCGTCATTTCTTTAGCTGGAGTAGTGGATTTGCAGCGAGCGTATCAACTTCATCTCAGCAGTGATGCAGTCGCCGAGTTTCTGCGCGGGACACCGAGCGAGGTTCCGGATCATTATCGAGAAGCTGATCCCATGCAGCTTTCTCTGCTGAAAACACGTCAATGGCTGATTCACGGGTCCGCTGATGACGTTATTCCTCCTGCATTCAGTCGCGACTATGTAACCTTTAAACAGAAACGGCACGGTAGCCAAAAAGAAGATGTGCACCTGCTGGAACTCAGCGGCGCCGATCATTACGACCTCATCGATCCGCGAAGCAGGTCTTGGGAACAAGTTCAGAAAACTGTACGCGAACTTACTGCCTAGGCCTGGTACAGCTTCGCCTACAATACGCCCGAATCTTGCTGCTGAGACGGGTTCTTGCATACAATTTATGCGCCATCCGGGCATCTTCCCATTGCCCGGACATTGTGAAGAGCAGTTCAGCCAAAACAAACCCATGCCATCTGAAGATCGTGCGGAGCCGGACGTAGTCCTGCCTACAACGAGTGAAACGTTGTACCGTCTGTTGTTTGAGAACGGCATGGATGGAATTATGCTCACGTCGCCGGATGGCTCCATTCTGGATGCCAATCCGGCCTCTTGCCAGATGTTTGAACGGACGCGCGAAGAGATTATCGCCGCCGGTAGAGACGGACTGATGGACTCATCCGATCGTCGGCTCGCTATTCTGATCGAGCGGCGGCAACGAACTGGCGTCGCCCACGGAGAACTGTCGGGCCGACGCAGAGATGGGACCCTGTTTCCAGTGGAAATGTCATCCGTGGTTTTCAAGAATCCGGACGGCCAACTTAGGACCTGCTTGATCATCCGCGATATCAGCCAGCGCAAAACTGCCGAGACCGAGCGAGAGAAATTGATTCAGGAACTCAAGGAAGCACTGAGACGTGTGAAGAGTCTCAGCGGTTTATTGCCGATCTGCGCATCCTGCAAAAAGATCCGCGACAAAGAAGGCCACTGGCATCATTTGGAAATTTATATCCGCGCCCATACCGAGGCCGACTTCAGCCACGGGATCTGCCCTGAGTGCAGGCGGCGTCTTTATCCAGAAAACTCTTTGCCGTAGCGTGTGTTGACACGTCGATGGCTGCCTCATAGGATTTCGTTCTCCGGAGAAACCCATGCTGAAACGCGTCAAGCTGCACCAACTCTATCTAGTTGCTGCGGCGGTTGTCCTCTTCACAGCAGCGTCAACGACGACGCAGCAGGCGGATCCCGCCCGCTATCTCACCGACGTAAGGACACTGGCCTCTCCGGAAATGGAAGGGCGCGGGGCCGGCAGCAAGGGCCTGACGCGAGCGGAACATCTGATCGAGAAGCGATACAAAGAACTGCATCTCGATCCAGCCGGCAACAACGGGTACTCTCAGCCATTCTCGGTGATTACCGGGGCGCGTTTGAAGAACGACAACAGACTTGCGGTGCTGCTGGGGGACTCCAGGGCTGCATTGAAAATTGAGCAAGACTTCGTGCCGTTCAGTTTTTCATCATCCGGTCCAGTCGAAGCACCTATGGTATTTGCCGGATACGGGGCGACGGCCGATGAGTTTCATTATGACGACTACGCCGGACTTGACGTAAAAGACAAAATTGTCCTCGTCCTGCGCTACGAACCAGCAGGATTCGCCGAGAAGACTGGAAACCACGGACTGACGCAACACTCGCAGCTCATCACCAAGGCCATCAATGCGCGAAACCACGGAGCCAAGGCTCTGATCGTCTTGAACGGGAAGCTGGGTGACGGCGAGGAAGACCTGCTGACTCGCTTTGGCAGCGTGAGTGGACCGGAAAATGTCGGCATCGAGATGATGCAGGTCAAGAACGGTGTTGCCGATGCATGGTTCCAATCAGCGGGAAAATCTCTGAAAGATATGCAGGAGCAGATTAATTCGACGACCAGGCCCGCTTCCTTTTCCTTCCCGGACAGTCTCCGTCTTGCGCTCAATATCGATATCGAAACCACTCGCGCGATGGTGAACAATGTTCTGGCGTGCTTGCCGGGACAAACCGACGAATACGTCATCATCGGAGCACATTACGATCATCTGGGTCGGGGCAACTTCGATTCGCTGGCTCCGTCTCAGATTGGCCAGATTCATCCCGGAGCCGACGATAATGGCAGCGGTACGGCGGGAGTTCTGGAACTCGCGCGCCTGCTCGCGCCAAGACGCGGGCAACTGAAGCGCAGCATCCTCTTCTTGAACTTTGCAGGTGAAGAACTTGGATTGCTTGGCTCTGCAGCTTGGGTGAAAGATCCCACGCGGCCGCTCGGCAAAGCCGTCGCCATGATCAACATGGATATGATCGGCCGCATTCGAGACGACAAGGTTTATATCGGTGGTGTAGGAACCGGATCTAACTTCAAAACAATTTTGGAACAGGCGCAGAAAGATACCTCATTCAAAATTGAATATTCCGCCGGAGGCTATTCGTCGAGCGACCACACTTCGTTTGTAAGCAAAAAGATTCCGGTGCTTTTTTTCTTCTCTGGACTGCACTCTGATTATCACAAGCCGTCCGACACATGGGACAAAATCAACGCGACCTCGGCCACTCGCCTGCTCGACATGGTAGAGAACGTCGCCGTACAACTGGCAGAGGCGCAGGATCCACCCACGTTTCAGGTCGTTGCCGAAGATAAGACTCCGAGCGGGGGAGGGGGAAGCGGTTATGGCCCCTACTTCGGTTCAATCCCTGATTTCGGACAAGTGGAAACCGGCGTGAAATTCTCGGACGTAAGGCCTAATTCCCCAGCCGCAAAAGCCGGGTTGAAGGCGGGCGATATTCTGGTGCAGTTCGGGGACAAGCCGATCAAGAATCTGTACGACTTTACCGATGCGCTCCGCCGTAGCAAAGTGGGGGATGTGGTCGAGGTAAAGGTGCTGCGCGACGGACAACCGGTCATAGCGAGCGTTAAACTGGAACAGCGCAAATAATTCTCTACTTGCACTGCCGTATGAGCGACCGGGCCCATGCACCACACAGCGCCTGCAAAGTGCATAGATTCTGCGCGGCAAAGAACACCATTCAGGACGAGACGGCGGTTTGATTCGCGTCAGTCCGCGCGAATCCGTGGCGTTGAGGTTTTGGTGTCGGCAAATCCCTTATAATCGTCCGTCACAAATAATCTTCAGCCACACCAGAGGAATCCTTTGCCCTTTGACGACCTCCGCCAATGGATTGCTGCGCTCGAGCGCGCCGGCGAATTAAAGCGAATCAAGACCGAAGCTGATCCGATTCTTGAAGTTGCCGAGATTACAGATCGGGTTTCGAAAAGCCGCGATGCGAAGGGAAACGCCGGTGGCCCAGCTCTTCTTTTCCAGAATCTGAAAGGCTATCCCGGCTCGCAGCTCCTGATCAATCAGTTCGGCTCCGATGCACGCATGAAGATGGCGGTTGGCGTCAATTCCTACGACGAAATTGCGACTCGCATTCGCATGTTCATGGATGTGAAGTCTCCGCAAGGATTTCTCGACAAGCTCAAGATGCTGCCGCTGCTGACTGAGGCTGGAAAATTCTTTCCGCGGACTGTAGCGACGGGGCCGTGCAAAGAAGTCATCCAGCGGGATAGCTTCTCTCTCCTCGACTTCCCTATTCTGCAGTGCTGGCCGAAAGATGGAGGCCGATTCATAACGCTTCCCTGCGTCACGACTCGCGATCCAAAATCCGGCAAACGAAATCTGGGCATGTACCGTATGCAGGTCTATGACGAGCGTACGGCCGGAATGCACTGGCAACGCCAGAAGAATGCGGCCGAGCATGCCCGCGAGCGCATGCGCGCTGCCGTCGACGGCAAATCGGCAGCTGTAGACATCATGGCGCGGAGTTCTGGCGGAAGTGTCCTCGCGGAGGGCGATCGTCCTTCGGGAAAGATGGAAGTCGCTGTGGCAATCGGTACCGATCCGGTGGTGACCTTTGCCTCAATCGTTCCCGCGCCTCCGGAAATTGAAGAGTACCTGATCTCTGGATTCCTTCGCGGTGCTCCGGTCGAACTGGTCAAGTGCGAAACGGTCGATCTCGAGGTTCCCGCATCCAGCGAGATTGTGCTTGAGGGATACATCAATCTCGATGAACTGCGCATCGAGGGCCCGTTTGGCGATCACACGGGCTTCTATTCACTGGAAGATCTGTATCCTGTGTTCCACGTCACCTGCATCACGCATCGGAAAGATCCAATTTATGCGGCGACGATTGTCGGCAAGCCCCCACAGGAAGACGCTTACATGGGCAAAGCAGTCGAGCGGATATTCCTCCCCATGATGAAGCTGACGATCCCCGAACTGGTCGACATCAACTTGCCGATTGAGGGCGTCTTCCACAACCTCATGATCGTCTCGATACGGAAGTCGTATCCCGGGCAGGCGCGAAAAGTCATGAACGCGATCTGGTCCCTGGGTCAGGCGATGTTTACGAAATGCATCGTCGTCGTGGACGAAGACGTCGACGTGCAGGATCTCGCCGATGTGACGCTGAAGGTTTTCAATCATATCGACCCCGAGCGGGACATCCAGTTCACGCTTGGACCCGTCGATTCTCTTGATCACGCGAGCCGTCTGCCGAATTACGGATCAAAAATGGGAATCGACGCAACTCGCAAATGGCCCGCCGAAGGTTTTTCCCGGCCGTGGCCGGATGAGATCGTCATGGATGCTAGAACGAAGGCGCTGGTCGATAGTAAGTGGAGAGCATTGGCGAAAGAGTTGGGACTGCAGTAGAGAAACGTTTAGCCGGACGCAGGTAGCCGGGATGAATCAGTTCTCGATTTTGATCTTCGCCAGTGTTTTCACGATAGCTAAATCCTCTGAAGTCGTAACGTCTATCCGGACTGCTGTGCCTTCGGCGTAGCGTTTCGCATCCGAGATGATTTTGAGGACATTGGCAGGCAGATCAGTTTTCCGCGCGGCCGCTACTGCCTTGTCTCCGAGCGCGAAACTGGCCACAAAGCTGCCTTCACGTGGGCCCAGATACACGATATTGCGCTTCTTGAGCTGCAGACGCAGGGACCAGCCATGTTTGACCGCTCCTGTATGCCATTCCGCCAGATCGATCTTCAGATCATGCTTCATTTTCTCAAGCAGGCTCTTCCACAGCGCAAGACTGGGACCCAGCGCCACAGCAAGCGCTTTCTCAGTTGGTTTCTCGTTCCGCCCCGCGAAGGCGTTGCGGCTCAATCCAACACTTTCTTTCTTTGTTCTTGTCGTGGCTGTCAACGATGGATTCCAAAGAGCGATCGCGCGCCCCAAGCGGCGGCGATTCCGAACGGCAGTATGAAAGCAATTCCTAAGAACAATAAGATTGCTCCGACGGCAAGAATCTTCAGCAAGAACGTCCCCTCCTTCAGGGACGAAACGAGTTTGCCCGTTCATCATCCGTCCCTGCAGTGACAGCCATCACTGATATTCGGTCGTTGCGGGACGCACGCTTTACAGCTGCTCGCCCGAACTCGACCTCTCCGCCAAATTCTCATAACCGCGGCACTGGAGGACGGGCAGTCGGGGATACTTGGGAAAGCTCCCATCCGTGGCTGAGCGCTGGCAGAGGTAGAAGACCGACCCACGATCCGATTCCATCCGGCGCACGAAAACACAGTCTGCGCAAAGGCCGATTCCAGGCAGAGACGATTTCTTCTGCTGACCCACGATCAGAGAATAGCGCTCTACGGGACGTGTGGCTAAGGTCCCATTGTCCGGCAGAGGCAGCAAGATTCCTTCTACCAACCTGAAGAAAAATTCATCGAGTTTCACCGTTTTTTGCACGGAACCGTCTTGAATCCCGCCAAGTGGCTCTGCTATAAGGTGTTCCCAATTCCAGGAGGCTCTACCCGTGCGTGCTGCCACAGGTTTATCCGTCTCTGTTTCGAGTTTGTTGCGCGTTCTGTTTATTTTTTTTCTGGCCGCCATTTGCCTGGTTGAACTTTCGCCGGCCCAGCAGACTTTGGGCGCCATCACCGGCACCGTGTCTGATCCGTCGGGAGCAGTTGTGTCCGACGCCAATGTAAAAGCGGTCAATATCGAGACCAACCTCGAAATTTCGGCTCGCACCAAGGCAACCGGCGCCTTCGTGATTCCGGACCTTCCCGCCGGAACCTATCGCGTCACCGTCACCAAGGACGGCTTCAAGACTGAAACCCACACGAAAATCCTGGTGTCCGGCAACCGTACGACAACCGTGGATACCTCTCTGGTGGTGGGCTCGCTCAGCTCCACCGTGGAAGTGACAGCCGTGCCGTTGATGAACCAGGTGGATACGACGATCGGCTATGTCGTCGACACCAATACCATCGAAACGACACCGCTCGGCACCGGCAGTTTCACGCAACTGGCAATTCTCAGCCCTGGCGTTCATGCGGATTTCCTCGGCGGAGGCGGCGCCAACACGGGCCTGGGCAATCAGGCCATCTTCGCCAACGGAAACCGGGACACCAGCAACAGCTTTTCCTTGAACGGCATCAGCACCAACAACATCTTTAACGGCAATTCCACCAGCCAGGTCGGCGAGAACCGCTTCGTGCTCAACACCGGTGAGAACTTCGGTGCGGGCGGTACCATCCAAACCAGTACATCGGTGTATGGGGCGATTGGTCAGGCGCTTCCCACTCCGCCGCCCGATGCGATTCAAGAGATCGCCGTCAACTCGTCACAGTACGACGCCACACAGGGCAACAACAGCGGCGCGCACATCAGCGTCCTGACCAAGTCTGGCACGAACGCACTGCACGGCTCACTATGGGAACAGTGGCAGAACAGCGATATGAATGCCACACCGTATTTCTACAATGCTGCCGGCATCAACCCTGTCACCAATAAGCCTTATCTGCCTCGTCCCTTCCTGAATCGCAACGCTTTTGGCGCGACCATCGGCGGGCCGATAGTCAAGGATAAGTTGTTCTTCTTTGGGTCCTATCAGGGCGTACGTATTGCCGATGCGCAGGCTTCTACCAAAAATACGACCGTGCCTCTGGGTTTGACGGATGACCGTAGTACGCAGGGCATCATTAACATGATTCAGGCGACCTATGGCACTACCATCACCTCGAGCCAGATCAATAGCGCCGCCGCGAAAATACTGAATGCCAAACTTCCCAACGGTCAGTATCTGATACCAAGCGCGCAGTACAATCCGACGCAGGCCGTCACACTAGGCTACGACGCGGTCGTGCAAGGTCCCAACACGCAAGCCACGGTCAACCAGGGGATCGCCAGCATAGATTATGTTGTGAGCTCCAAGGATCGCTTGGCCGCGCGATATTACGTTCAGAGCAATCCCACGAACAATCCTTTTGGAGCGGTCGGTTCGCTGCTCGGATTTGCCCAACAGCTTTCCGCCGGCAGCCAGGTATTTTCCCTTTCGAACTCCGTCGTACTCTCCCCCAACCTCACGTGGGAACAGCATGTGGGTTTTACCCGGCTGCGAGCCTATGCAAATACGACAAACGGATTCACCGCAAGTTCGGTGGGCATTAGCCTCCCCGGCGCGGCGACTTTTCCGGATTTCTCCATTTCCACAGCGGATCCTACGATCAGCGCTGGCGTGGAGTTTGGTCCCAGCACCAGCTTTGGCAATGGTGGCATGATCCAGAATCAATTGGAATATGGGACCTCCGCGAGTTGGGTGAAGGGAAAACACATCCTGAGTGTGGGCACAACGTGGGACCACACCCAACTCAATATTCTCAATAACAACACCAATACCGACACACTTGACTTTCAGACCTTCCAGGACTTTGTAGAAGGCACCCTGCACGGCGGCAATGAATTCGCTGGTTCGGCGCACCGCTACTACCGCTCCAACACCGTCGGCACCTACATTAACGACAACTTTAAGATGACTAAAAACCTCACGATCACGGCCGGGCTGCGTTGGGACATCGACGGGCCACTCTCCGAGAAATACGGCCGGCTCACAGGTTTCGACCCTTCTAAATACAGTTATGTGCAATGCGAGGTCGGTGGAAAGCCGGCGGACCCGGCTTTGAACACCTGCGACCCAGGGACCGACAGAATTACCGGCTCTGGTCTGATCATCGCCGGGAATAACAAGACTGGCGCCACGCCCGGAGCCAACAATTCGCTGATGAAAAATCACCAATGGGGTTTTGCACCTCGCATCGGCATCGCGTGGTCGCCCATGTCGAAGCTCGCCGTGCGCGCTGGGTATGGCATGTACTACGACCGCGGCGAACTATTCAGCTACTTGTCGCCGAGCGCGGGCTCCGGATTTAACGGTCCATTCGGAGTCACACTCGCGCCTCCGTTCGTCCAACCGATCTCGGTCGGACAGGGCGCGACGCTCTCACAGCCGTTCGGCACGACGCTACCGCCACCGCCGCCAGCCACCGCAGCGGCTTTCCGCGACTACTTGCCCAACCTTCAGCAGACGGCTTGCGGCTTTCCGGGATGCTGGCCCTCCGCCAATCTTTATGGTCCTTTCCTCTTTGGCGGTTACGATATCAATAACAAACTGCCTTACACGCAGAACTGGACACTCGACCTTCAATATCAGGCAAACAATGCCTGGATCTTCGAGGTCGGTTATGTCGGCAATCACGGCACCCATTTGGTGCTGCCCGTTCCCTTCAACCAGCCGCTCATCGCCACACCGACGCACGCGGTAAACGGGCAGACAAGTTCCTACGGAGGTACCACTCCGCTGTTCCTGGATAGCGAGCCTGTCTTTACGAACGAGTTCGCGGGCAACGCGCCAATTCGCGTGCCTTACCCCGGGTACGACATGAACTCGGTGTCGTACAAGGCGGAGGGCATCTCGAACTTCAACGCACTGCAACTCCAGGTTCACAAGCGGCTGTCCCACGGCCTGCAATTCACCACGTCTTATACCTGGTCTCATTCGCTTGACGAGCAGAGCGGATTAGGACTCTTTTTCACCGGAAACAATCCGCTCACCCCACGAGCCAACTACGCCAGCTCGGATTTCGATCAGACCCACGTTTTTCTGGTCAACTACAGCTATACGATTCCGACGACCGTGGAGAGCGGGCCATTGAGCTACCTGACCAATGGCTGGACGATTGGCGGCCAGACCGTCGCGCAAAGCGGTCAGCCTTACAGCGTTTATGACTTTTCGGGGTCGGTGGCGAGTCTGTACTACGGCACCAGCAACTATATTGGGAACCCAATTGTGCCGCTGGCACCGGGCGTCACGGCCGCGCAGGCAGCACATCCTGGCGCGAATTGTCAGGGATTTTCGACCAAAATTTGTAAGCTTAATTCCGCTGATTTCTTGCCCCAGTTCGTGGCTCCAGGGACCAACGGGGTGCCGGCCTGCGACGCCAGCGGGTGCGATAACTTTGAATCCTTGTTTGGAACTACAGGCCGGAACAGTTTTCGAGGCCCATTCCAGGTGCGCTTCGACATGAGCCTGGCCAAGACGTTCGTGATCCAAGAGCGCTACCAGCTCCGGTTTGAAGCCGATGCGTTCAATATTTTCAATCATCCGGATTTCGACACTCCAAATAACAACGTGACCTTCTTTCCCAATTTCGCCGGTCCGCCCTCGATTCCCCCGCAAGGTAGCTTGGGCCTCATCCAGCACACAATTGGCAGCCCACGCTTCCTGCAGCTCTCGTTGCATTTGACGTTCTGATGTGGGGCGAGAGGAGCAATCGAGTTCTGCAGAGTGAAATAAAAACTCGGCGCTTTAGACGCGGGCTGATCAGCCTGGCGGTGATCACGCTAGTTCTTTTCCACAACGAAGCGGCATTCGCCTGGGGAAAGGACGGCCACACTTACATCAACCGCGTCGCGGCACAGAAGATTCCAGCAACCATGCCGCGATTTCTTCGGCGTGCCGTCATCGAGATTGCGTATCTCGGTCCTGAACCCGATCGCTGGCGCAATCCCGCCGAGTTCGCCCTCAAGAACGCGCAAGAGCCTGACCATTTCATCGACCTGGAGCGTGTCTCTTGGCTCGATCTGCTGCCCCGTGGACGGTATGAGTTTTATCGCAAGCTCTACGAGAAACGCGCTGCAACCACCGATCATCCGGATGACTATCTTCCTGAGCGAGTCGGCCTGCAGCCTTATATCACGATGGAAGTCTACGGACGCTTGAAGTCAGCCTTCCGTGACTACCGGCAGCAACTGGCCGCCCATCAGTCCACAACGGCCGTGCAACAAGCCATCATCTTTTACGCGGGATGGCTTGGCCACTATGTGGCCGACGGCTCGCAGCCGTTACATACGACCATCCAGTACAACGGTTGGGTCGGACCGAATCCTAACGGATATACGACTCAACACGGCATCCACTCGCTGTTTGAAACCGACTACGTGGGTGCGAATGTCAAAGCCGCTGATTTCGCTGGCTACGTAAAAGCGCCGTCACAGTTGAGCGATCCGTTTGCCGACTATCTTGCGTATTTGAATGAATCGCACGGACTGGTCGAGGACGTCTACTCCCTGGAAAAAGCCGGAGGCTTCACCGGGAGAGGCACACCTGAGGCATTGGATTTCACAACTCACCGCCTCGCGGCCGGGTCGCAGATGCTGCTGAATTTTTGGTACACGGCGTGGATCGAGAGCGCTCAACCTGCGCCCGAGCATCAGGCTCCGGCTCCGACAAAGAAATAATCGGCAGTCGCGGGATAACCTACGCAGACCACCGGATGTCCGCCGGGGCCTGCTCAGCCACTGTTAATCGCCATTTGGCGAGTCCGCGCGACGCATCCGCATCGGTTTCGATATACTGATTGAGACATGGCCGTTCTGAAAAATATCGCCGCCATCGCCAAGGGAATGAGCATCACGTTCATGGAGATGTTCCAGCCCACGACCGTGGAGAACTATCCGGATGGGAAAGGACCCCTGCGCGGAGCCCGAATTGAGGCACGTTTCCGTGGCGCGCACGTGCTGCAGCGCGACGAAAACGGACTGGAGAAGTGCGTGGCTTGCTTTCTGTGCGCAGCTGCGTGCCCGTCCAACTGCATCTACATTGAAGCGGCCGAGAATACGGCGGAGAATCGCGTCAGTGGCGCCGAGCGTTACGCCAAGGTCTATAACATCGACTATAACCGCTGTATTTTCTGCGGATATTGTGTCGAGGCCTGCCCGACCGACGCGATCACCCATGGCCACGGATTTGAGCTGGCAACTTTCAACGCTACCAATCTGGTCTACCGCAAGGAGATGATGCTGGCCCCCCGGCCAGCACACATGGGGGCAAACATCGTTTTCAATCAGGCCGACGTGAATGGTGGGGCGCCGGCAGAAATGGTGCCGGGAAGCTAAGTTCATCGTGACTCCAGACTTCACGCCGGTCCATTCGCGACCGGCGTTCGTGTATGCAGGATTTCCCGGTTACGGATTCACGCGGATGAACACGGATCAGAGCGCCAAAAGCATAGCGCGATTCAGGCTAGAAGCTAGGGGCTAGCAGCAGAAACAAAACATGGCTGACTTCTTACAAGCAGTAAAAGAGCGCGTCGTCATTTACGACGGTGCGATGGGGACAAACATCCAGAAGCGGAATCCCACTCTGGATGACTACTGGGGCAAAGAAAACTGCAGCGAAGTGCTGGTGCTGAGCCGTCCCGATATTATTCGCGACATTCACGCCGACTTTTTTCGCGTCGGGTGCGACATCGTCGAGACGAACACCTTTGGCGGAAGCGGAATTGTACTTGGGGAGTTCGAACTCCGAGATCGCGTTCATGAGATCAACCTGAAAGCCGCTCAACTTGCAAAAGAAGTGGCTCAGCAATTTTCCACGAAAGATAAACCTCGATTCGTGGCCGGATCGATGGGACCAACAACCAAGCTACCGTCGCTGGCGCACATTGGTTTCGATGCGATGGTCGCGTCTTACGAAGAACAGGCCGCAGCCTTAATTGAAGGTGGCGTCGACGTCCTTCTCATCGAGACGGCACAGGATCTTCTCCAGGCCAAGATCGCTACGATCGGCGTAATCGAAGCGATGCGCAAGGCGGGCAGGCGTCTGCCCGTGACCGTGCAGGTCACGCTGCAGGAATCCGGAACTATGTTGCTCGGCACGGAAGTTGGTGCTGCCCTGACTGCTCTCGAGCCGTTCGAAGTAGACGCCATCGGCCTGAATTGCGCGACCGGACCGAAAGAAATGAACGATGCGGTCCGCTACCTTGCGTTGAACTCGACCAAGGAAGTCTCGGTGCTGCCGAATGCCGGCTTACCTCAGAATGAGGGCGGCCATGCGGTTTACAAGCTGACTCCACAAGAACTGGCCGAGTACCACAAACACTTCGTTCAGGATTACGGTGTTCGCATAGTCGGCGGATGCTGTGGCACGACTCCTGAGCACCTGAAAGCCGTGGTGGACGCGGTTTCTGGCGTGGAACCGGCTAAGCGCGACGTAAAGCGCGCCGGAGCGGCTTCGAGCGCGTACACCAGCGTACCTCTTGATCTGGAGCCAAAGCCCCTGATCGTTGCTGAGGAAATGAACACGACCACGCGAGTCGATCATTTCCGCAAACTCGTACAGGGCAAAAAGTACGACGAGATTCTCGGGCTAGCCAAACGACTGGTCAACGACGGCTCGCACATGCTCGACTTGTGCTGCGCGATCGTGGGAGAAGACGAAAAGGGTTACATCACATCGATTCTGGAAAAAATCGCGACCCGCGTGCCCGCGCCGATTCTGGTCGACTCGACCGAGGCTGACGTTGTTGAAGAAGCTCTGAAGCGCATTCCCGGCCGCGCCATCATCAACTCGATCAACCTTGAGGACGGCGAAAAGCGGACGTCTAAGGTTCTGCCAATGGCGAAACGCTACGGCGCAGCAGTTATCGCTTTGACGATTGATGAAGACGGGATGGCGCTAACTGCCGACAAAAAAGTCGCCATCGCGCGTCGGATTCACGATCTGGCGGTAAACAAATACGGTCTCGATCCAACGGACCTGATTTTCGACGCGCTCACCCTTCCGATCTCAACCGGGCAGGAAGAATACCGCACCGCCGGAATCGAGACATTGAACGCGGTCGAGCGCATCAAGAAAGAGTTGCCGCAGGTCAAAACGATCCTGGGCGTGAGCAACATTTCCTTCGGTCTCGACGCCTACCCGCGCCGCGTTCTGAACTCGGTTTTCATGCATGAAGCGGTCAACCGCGGCCTAGATATGGCCATCGTTAACTATACGAAAATCTATCCACTGTACAAGATCCCTCATGAAGAGGTTGAACTCGCGCGGAAGCTGGTTTTCCGGGACAACTCTGCCGGTGATCCGCTCCAAGTCTACATGGGACATTTCGCCGGCATGAAGGGAAAACCGGCCGCTTCAACCACCGCGCACGTCGACACGCTCTCTGTCGAGGACAAGCTGAAGTTCGCGATCATCAATGGCGAGAAATCTGTCGGGGATGGTGCGAGCAAGAAATCACTGGAGGATCTGCTGGAGGATGCGCTCAAAGAATATTCGCCGCTCGAACTCATCAACACCGTCCTGCTCGATGGCATGAAAACGGTTGGTGATCTCTTTGGGGCGCGCAAGATGCAGTTGCCGTCCGTACTCGATTCAGCGGGAGTCATGAAGCAGGCGGTCGCATATCTCGAGCCGAAGATGGAGAAGAAATCTGGATCGCAGAAAGGCACCATCGTGCTCGCGACCGTGAAAGGCGACGTTCACGACATCGGCAAGAATCTGGTCGACATCATTCTGTCGAACAATGGGTTCAAGGTGGTCAATCTGGGAATCAAGCAGCCGGGAGATTCGATCATCCGTGCAGCGCAAGAGCACAGTGCGCATGCCATCGGTCTCAGCGGACTGTTAGTAAAGTCCACGCTGGAGATGAAGTACGTCATTCAGGATCTCGAGAGGCAAAAGCTTGAATTCCCCGTGATTTGCGGTGGCGCAGCCCTCACGCGAAAATATGTGGAAGACGATCTGCGGCGCGAGTACGCCAACGGTGTGTTCTACGCCGACGACGCCTTCGCCGGCCTTCACATCATGGAGGATCTGGCCACCGAAGACGGAGCGCGCGATCAGCGATTGCGCGAGGGTCGCACGGTAAAGGAGTATGCGAAAGCTGCCGCCGTCGACGAAGAGACAGGTCCGGTTTTTGCCGAGCGCAGTGCCGTAGTCACCGATGCGCCGAACATTCCGACACCTCCGTTCTGGGGCGTTCGCGTGAAGAAAGACTATGACCTGCGCGAGCTCTTCCGTTACATCAATGAAACAGCGCTCTTCAAGAACCAATGGCAGCTGAAAACGGCCTCGCAGTCGGATTACGTGCGTCTTGTGGACGAGAAGTTCCGACCGGTCCTGCGTAAGTTGGAAGACGAAGTATTTGAATCGGGCCTGTTCGCACCTGCCGTCGTGTACGGGTACTTCCCTGCTCAGGGCGATGGCAATGATGTCGTCGTATATGAGCCGCCGAAAGGGCAAGCCGCTCACTCGTGCGGCACGCGCTGGGAGGATGGGCTCCCTGAGATTCTGCGCTTCACATTCCCGCGTCAAAGAGAGGGCCGCAGGCTCGCGATTTCAGACTTCTTCGCGCCGAAATCCTCGGTCAAGATGGACGTGATCGGCCTGTCGCTGGTCACGATTGGACCCGCGGCGAGCATCGAGACCCAACGCCTGTTCGAAGGCGGCGAGTACACGAAGTACCTTTACCTCCACGGTCTGAGCGTCGAAACAGCCGAAGCACTGGCCGAATTTCATCACAAGAAGATGCGCGAAGAGTTAGGCATTGGGCAACACGATTCTCCGGAGATACGCGATTTGTTCCACCAGAAATATCGCGGATCGCGGTATTCATTTGGCTATCCGGCATGTCCTAATCTGGAGGATCAGACCAAGCTATTCGCGCTGCTCAAGCCGGAGGAAAATGTGGGCGTGCGCTTGACTTCAGGATTTCTCTTGGAACCGGAACAGAGTACCTCGGCGATCGTGGTACATCATCCGGCAGCGAAGTACTTCGTGGTTTAGAACCGACGTCATCCTGTGAGGCAGCAACGCCGCGTCGGGGGGACCTTACTTCAGTGTGGAGTAGCGATCCATTATTGGGCACTCCACCACTGCGTGCAGCGACTACGATCTCGTTGACTCCCTTTGCGCCGATACCAGTCGTCAGGTTCTTCACCGTGGCTTCGCCACGCTTCAGGATGACGTCACTTAGAAACTACTCTGCAGCCGCATCGAGTAACTGCGCGGGGGCGCGATGGCGTTTCCAGAAAACAATCCACCAAAGTCGATTACGTTCAGCTGGTTGTTCAAGTTTTCTACGTCTGCCTGCAGCCGCACCGAGCTCCGGTCGCTCTTATAGACTTCCGCGCCCATCGACAGATGGATCGCAAATGACGGCCGCACGCGTCCACGCGCGAAGTTAATGCGATCAATCATCGCCGCCCCATATTCGGTGAGTGCCTGCTGGTACGTGCCGGTGAATTCAAATGGCAATCCGCTGCCGTACTCAGCCCCGGCGGCCAGCCAGAGCCGCGACGCGACTTGATATCGCCCACGCACGCGCATGGTGTTCCGTTGATCTTGCGAATCTGGAAAGTGCCCGGCAAGTTGAGTGGTGGCATTTACCGCGTCGTCGCCAAGGAACAATCCTCCGTTCACTGGAAACCAGGCATTCCCTACCATGTAGGAGTAGCTCACAAAGCCTGAGAACCGACCCCACTTCGGTATTTCAATCTTTCCTTCCGCGCCATAGATCACCGCTTTGCGAAAAGCGATCGGAAAGCTGACGGCCGTACTCAGAAGCTGATCGTCGTCGGCATAGTTGTCGGCATAACGACGGTAGTAGTTGGCGTCGACTCGTACCAACCCCAGGAAGCTTTTCGTCGCACCGACCTCGAAGTAGTTCCCAAGCGACGGCTCGACAGGCAAACGCAGCACATTCGGATTGAGCGAGATGACTTGGGGCGAGCTCGATAGCAGAATGTTCGCCACCGACGGCGTTTGAAAAACGCGGTCATAAGAAGCGTGGACGACGATCCCGGCGCGCGAAAAGTAACGAGAGGCGGAGAGCCGTGGACTCACTGCATTCTGGTTGACGAGCAACTGATAGTGATCCCAGCGCAGACCCGCGCTGAGAGTCCAGTTCCCTGCTCGAATCAGATCCTGGATGTAGCCCGATTGCTCAAGATCCGGCCGGCTGCCATCGGATGGCCGGCTACCAGGAAAGCCGAACGTCAGTGGCGTGGCTGGATCAAAGAAAGTCGGATCGGTAATGACGTCACTGAAGCTCTCCTGCAGAAATGTAGTGTCGGACTCCACGCCTGCCTTGAATTCGTTGCGCCCATGGTGAACGGACAACGATCCGTTAAAGTATCCCTCACGGAAGTGGTTATGCAGAAACGCAAGGACCGGAGTGGATTGCGGATTGGACGTCAGATCGTTGGAGTTGTCGCGCACCATGCCGCGCAACGAGCCGAGCATGTTGGCGGACAAGACGTGCTGGTAAGAGAAAATACCTAACGTCTCGAAGTTGTCGGCATCCTGGCGCTGGCCTGCGCTCTGCTGCACTTGCTCATTTGGAATCTGAAAGCGCGACAGTTCATGGCGCACGATCATTCCGAAACGATCATTTGTTGTTATGTCTCGCTCGTAATGAAGAGAGAAATCTCCGGTAGTGCCGCGATTGGTGTAGTTTTCCGGAACCACCGAATTCAGGTAGTGACTGGTCATGTTGCCGGAAGCGCTGGCACCCAGGGTGCTTCTTCTCCATACATATTGAGCCTGCGCGAATGCCCCCACCGTTTCGAAGCTGCCTCCATAGAGATCGACCTCTCCATGAAAACCCGCCTTCATATCTTTCAGGGTGTTTACTTCGACTACCCCACCCAGCTTCCGTCCGAACTCAGCGGGAATACCCGCGGTATAAATCGTCAACGAATCGACATCGTCAGCTTCGATCTCAGGTCCCGCGCCTGGGGAGCGATCATCGGTAAGAGGGACTCCATCGATAACGAATTGCGTCTGGTATTCGGCGCCCCGCGGATGCAAAACCGCGCTGCCTTCAAAGACCCAGCCCGGCTCGGAGCTCACCAGATCCTGCAATGACCGTCCGGGCAGCGACGTCGTTCGCGTCTCAATCGTGTCTGAGCCGATTTCATTCACCGAATTTGTCTGATGCGGATCAACCAGCGTTTCCGAAGCCTGCACTGTGACAGATGCGCTCACCGAAGCGATGGTGAGCTTGATCAGGCAATCGAGCGGGATCGCCGATCTCACCTCAACCGGCATCGATACGGCGGAAAACCCAGCCTGCTGAATCTGGATACGATAAAGACCGAATGGCAAGCGCTTTGCGATCAGGATTCCCGAATCGTCAGTACTGAGCGTTTCGTGCAGTTCGTTGGCTTCGCTGATCAGTTCGACGGGACTTTTCACCCCAAACCCGTGCGGATCCAGGACCGTAATGCGAAGTTCCCCAAAATGGCTTTGCGCCATCATGGGCAGCGCGAGCAACAGGATTCCGAGATGAAGTAGCGCGCGCACCGTGTTTAGGCCGATTTTCCATGATATCAGCGCCGCGTAGCACCGGCGCTAACCGCCGAGATTGAACCGCGGACCTTATTTTTTACAATTTGCAGACAACGGAATGACAAGTTCCGGCGCGGGTTGCTGCACATTGGCACCAGATCCTCAAAATGGCGGTCGCCATGGAGTTTTTCTGGATCGCAGGCTTCACTCCTTCCGTCACCGGGGAGGATGAGGAAAAACTGGCGCTCGTGCCGCAGGGGGTGCGAGCGCCGTTTTCTATGCGTCGCTCACTAAAAAAGCCCTCACCTGAGCACAGCTGGTAAATTAGATAAGCCATCCCGAATCACAGTTACTGTTACAATTTTAGTTACCCGGTCGCAGGGAATTCTCTGTTGTTCGCAGGCGTCTCGCTCTTTAGGCGCCGGTTTATTCGGACACGGCACGAATCTCTCTTGGCCACACCAGCGCCATGAAATGTCCTTTTTGTGGATTTGAAAACGATAAGGTAGTCGACTCGCGCGAGAGCAAGGAAGCCGACTCGATTCGGCGCCGGCGCGAGTGCCTGAAGTGCGAAAAGCGCTTCACCACCTACGAACGCATCGACGAGATTCCTTACATGGTCGTAAAGAAGGACGGCCGGCGAGAGAAATTCGACCGCCAAAAAGTCTTAAACGGCTTGCTACGGGCCTGCGAGAAAAGACCCGTACCGATCAGCAAACTCGAACAGATCGTCAACGAAGCCGAATCATTTGTCATTGAGTCGGCGGAGCGTGAGCGAAAAACCAGCGAATTAGGTGAACTCATCATGAATCGTCTACGAAAGTACGACAAAGTTGCGTACGTACGTTTCGCCTCCGTCTATCTTGATTTCAAGGATGTAAAGGAATTCATGAACGAACTCAAAGACCTGGTGAAAGTTAAGAGTCAATAGCTACCACGCAGTCTTGGCGAGTCCGTCTTTTTCCCAATCAACACCCGACGTTTTTGGAAGGATTTTAAAGTCATGAATCACAAAGTAACCCTCATCCCCGGCGACGGAATCGGACCTGAAGTGACGAATGCAGTAGTGCGCATTCTGGAAGCGACCGGGGTGAAGTTTGAGTGGGAAACATTCGCCGTAGGGGCAGAAGCCTATGAGAAATCTGGGGAATACATTCCTAAGGATCTGACCGCATCGCTCGAGCGCACAAAAGTGGGATTGAAGGGACCGGTCACCACACCGGTGGGCGAAGGCTTTCCAAGCATCAACGTCGCCCTGCGAAAGAAATTTGAGCTGTATGCCAACTTCCGTCCGATTCGTAACTTGCCTCATATCCCCACGCGATACCCCGACGTCGACCTGATCATCATCCGCGAGAACACCGAGGGACTTTATTCGGGATTGGAGCACGAGGTTGTTCCAGGAGTGGTCGAAAGTTTGAAGATCATGACTGAAAAAGCTTCTACGCGGATCGCGAAATTCGCCTTTGAATATGCGCGTAAGAATCAGCGCAAAAAAATACACGCCATTCACAAGGCGAATATCATGAAGTTGTCGGATGGTCTCTTTCTTCGATGTTCGCGCGCAGTGGCAAAAAATTATCCTGAGATTACGTACGCCGAGCACATTGTCGATAACACCTGCATGCAGCTGGTTATGAATCCCTACCAGTACGACATGCTTGTCATGGAAAATCTTTATGGAGATATTCTCTCGGATCTCTGCGCAGCATTTGTTGGCGGCCTGGGATTCGTGCCCAGCGCAAATCTGGGCGACGAATGCGCGATCTTCGAAGCGGTGCACGGCTCCGCCCCAGACATTGCCGGAAAGAACCTGGCCAACCCCACAGCTCTGCTACGTTCCGCCTTGCTGATGGTCCGTCACCTGGAGGAGCATGAGGCTTCCACGCAAATCCGCAACGCGTTGGAGCGAGTGTACCGGCACCCGGAAAAACTCACGCGTGACATCGGTGGAAAGTCCGGTACTTCGCAGTTTGCCGACGCCGTCATCGAGGAAATGGAAAACGCGAAGGCGGGAGTGGCCGAAACGCGCTAGAGCATCAGGCCTGGGATTTCGTCCGTGCAGGAAGCACAAATGAACCGGGATTCGCCATGAACTCCTGGCCTACCTCTTTCAGGAATGTGCGCGCCTTCTCCTTGCCAACATCTCTGGCGCGAACTGCCAATAGAAAACTCAACACGAAAGAGGTCGAGATGTTCAGAACGCCGATTGTCAGAATTCCCAAGAGCGAGTACACGGTTTCCAGCCGGTCCAACCCCCGATAGAACAGTAGCCCATCCAAGGCGTATCCCAAGCTGGCAGCCGACAGGGTTACGTGACGCACCTCCAGCGGAATGCCGAACAAGCTAACCAGAATCGGAACCGTCCCCAGCAGGAAACCCAGCGCGATATATCCGACCGATCCCGGCGCATGATGTTTGACCCACTCCGCCAGGCGCGAGGCACCTTGCAATCCGAAACGATGGCGCAGTCGCAAGCTGTTGGAAATTGCCGTGTCCATCTTTGTGACAGCGATGTAGTTTGCGGTCCAACCCGTGGCCAAAGATGCCATCCACAGCAGAACACCAGTCACAATCGCAAAAGCAATGGTCGGGGATTGATGCGGAATCACCATGTGGATGCCATGCTCCGCTTCGACCTGCGTTAGAAAAGGATGTCCAGTCGCTAATTGCCAGAGGCGGTCGATTGCCATCGACACGGGAATCGCCCCGAGCAGATTGCCGAAGGTAACAATCGCCTGCGTTTGTGAGATCGCCTGCAGACTCGCCATGTGATCTTTCGCTGGATCCTCCATCGCATCAACCAGAGTTGCGGCGGTCGCAGCGGGCATTTTAGAGGCCAGCAGAAATCCTCCCCACTGCATCAGCAGAAAACTGACGGCATAGTTCACAGAGTGCCCGAGCGCCACCAGAAGAGGAGCGTGGACGATTCTGGCCGAGATCGTGTATTTCACCAAAGCTGTAAAGCAAGTGATCACGCCCGCCATAATTGCGCCCGCGCCCATTACCCGCCAACTGCGAGCGTTTTTCGCGATGTAGTGAACACCCACTCGGCCGGTTTTCTCTACCAGACTGCGCGCCATGCGGCGGAATGTCGTGCTTACTACTTTTTGAATCCGTCGTTGCGAGGCGAATCCATGGATCAATGTTGCGGCAAATTTGCGACCGTCTGCCTCAGGACGCCGCAGTTTCAACACCTGGTCGATCCGCCACAGAAACGACCGCAACAGCCGCAATCGAAAGATCAACCCGGCAGAGGTCCCCTCTTTTTCCAGCCGCTCATTGAACTCCCGTAATTGAGCAACGCACGCATCCCGCTGTTGCTCCCATCGGGCAAATTCTTCAGGATGGAGAACGACAGATTCCACGAGCGATGGCAAGTGAAAAAAACTGGATTTTGTAATGTCGTCGTCGCTGCCCAGGATCAACATATCGCGCGACAACGCGACATTCGTGGCGCGAAGCGCGAGAATCTTGCACGAAGCAAGCAACGATGGCACAGATAAACGAAAAATATCCGACCACCAGAGAACCAGGTCATTCGGAAGAGAGTCCAACCAAGCCGCATCCCGTTCTTTGAGCCCCAGCGAGTCCAAAAGAACATAGAGGTCGCCGCGCACTTCGTCTTCCGGCATGAAATGCTTGACCGCCCGCACGTAGAGCTCTCGCAACAGAAAAATTTCGTCAGGCAGGCCTGCCTCGGAAATAACCCGAACGTAGGAATGATGGGACCAAAACTCGCGAAAGGCGTTTCGAATCTGCTCCCGCTGAGGATGCGCATCGACGCTGGCGGTCAGTTTGGCCAGCAACTCGGTTCGCGCGGTAATCGGAACCGAAAGAATGAAACGGAGGAGTCCGTACACCCACGTAGCGCGCTCACGTGCGCTGGCGAACTCATATTTCAGCGAAATTACGGGCAACGACGGACTGTGCGCAACTTCATTCATTTCCCGGCGCTCTCTTCGGAGAATCATAGTTAGAGTACTTATCTCCAGAATAGGTCAACGCTGGAAAGGATCTTTTAGGAGCCGCCGGTTCGAAACCTCGGAAAAAGTTTATCTCCGTTTAGAGCTTCCAGTTCATCCAGAGTACGCGGCCAGTCCGATCCCAACAGGCGGGACAAGCTGCGATCCGCCAGGACTTTGCCTCCGGTCTGGCAACGGGCGCAGTAATTTGTTTCCTTGTCGGCATAACGGATTCTGAGCACCTTTTCTCCGCAACGAGGGCAGGGCAACCCGTAGCGCCCATGCACAGCCATGTCCTTGCGGAACGCCGTAACTTTCTCGGGGAAACTTGATTCCGCCTCCGCTCGTAGACGATCGATCCATAGCTGCAGCGTGCTCCGTGTAGCCGCGAAGAGTCGTTGCCATTCCTCCGGACTCAGTTTGTTTGTGAGCGTGATCGGCGAAAGTTGGGCGGCATGCAGAATTTCATCGGAGTAAGCATTCCCGATGCCGCTCAGCAGCCGCGGATCGGTCAATGCACGCTTCAACGTGTGGTTCTCAGCCGTTAGTACGGCACGGAAAGAATCCAGGTCAGCTTCGAAAACGTCGATTCCCCCGGCATCGAGTGATGACAGGTCTGTCTCTCCCTCAATGACATGCAGCGAAGCCCGCCGCTTGCTCCCGGCCTCCGTCAGAAGAAGAGACCCGTCAGGAAAATCGAAGGCCGCCAGATTCTGCCGGCCTCCCAGCTTCGCGCCAGTTTTTTTCCAGTGCAGGCGTCCGGCGATCATCAGGTGGAGCACAATCCAGAGATCGCCCTCGAGTCCGATCGCGATTCTTTTTCCGATAAGCCGAAAGTTTTCCACGGTGCGGCCGTGTGCGCTCGCTAGCGGAGGTTCCACAGTTCGCAACAGAAATGGGCTTCCCAAACGCACTCGTTCGAGGCGCTTCCCCCGGATACGAGGCTCCAGAGCCGTGATGTAAGCCGCGATGTCGGGCAGTTCCGGCATGGCTAAAGCTTGCACGCAGCTTCGGGGTTTGGCAATTCCAGCTTTCTTTCCGACTGAAACTTTTGCAATTCCGCCATTGACGGATGCGCTCCATTGGGAGTACATTGCCTGCGTTCTGGGGTTTGTGGGGAAAATGACGCTGACAAACCGGCGCGTGGGGATAGTTCTCTTTCAGCTCGGCGGGCCCGACACGCTGGAAGCAATTGAGCCATTCCTTTACAACTTATTCTGCGATCCCGATATCATTGACTTCCCTTTTGCGCGAATCGGCCGCAAGCCTCTCGCGAAGCTGATCTCCACCACGCGTGCCCGTAAAGTTCAACATCATTACTCCACAATCGGAGGAGGCTCGCCGATCCGCCGTCACACGGAGCAGCAGGCCCGGGCACTTGAGGTGGAACTCCAGGGTCAAGGAATTAACGCGCGTTGCTTCGTTGCCATGCGCTACTGGCACCCATTTACGGCGGAAGCCATTCAGCAGGTCCGGCGCGCGGAGTGTGACGAACTCGTGCTGCTGCCGCTTTACCCGCAGTATTCCTCGACGACCACCGGTTCGAGCCTGAATGAATGGCGGCGACTCTTCTGCGACGACACGGCGGCGCATTGCGTAGAAAAGTTTTACGAAAATGAGCTTTACCTCGATTCTGTCATCGAGCGAGTGGACGAGGCTCTGTCTCGCTTTTCTGCGCTGGATCGTCCGGAAATCGTTTTTAGCGCGCATAGCATTCCCCTGTCCGTCGTCGAAAAGGGCGATCCCTATCAGCGGCAAATTGAAGAAACTGTGCGCCTTCTAACGGGTCGTGCGGGATGGGTGAACCATCACCGCCTTTGTTATCAGAGCAAGGTTGGCGCCAGTCGTTGGCTGCAACCTTCCCTGCACCAGACACTGCGCCAGCTTTCCGACGAGCAGGTTCGCCAGATTTGTGTCGTGCCGATCGCATTCGTTTCAGATCACGTGGAGACTCTGGGGGAAATCAATCATGAGGCACGGCACTTGGCGGAGCGCCTCGGGTTCACTCGGTTTGAAATGAGTGCAGGCCTCAACGATTCACCGAAATTCATTCAGGCGCTCGGGCTGATCGTGCAAGACGCCCTGGCGCGCGTTGTACCATCATCGATTTGTACTCGCACGATCGGGAGGAAGTTGGCGGAGCCGCAGTACGCGGCCGCTGCTGGGGACTAGATCAGGGCCAAGCAAGAGATCAGGTAGAGGAGGATTCATGGCGGAGTTGGAGACCGGTACGGTCAATCCGAATCCGGAAGCGGTCAAGACGCCGGCCAAGCCTGCCGATGCCACCAAGTACGTTGGCACACCGGCGGTCGGAACGTCGAAAGCAGCAGCAGCAGCCGGCGTGGCCGGAACTGCACCTTCCACCGAGATTGACCGCCATCGCCGTCGCTTTGTCTGGACCCTGGTCACCGCCTTCCTGACCGCGTGGTTCCTCGCCTTCTTCCGATTCTTCCTTCCTCGCACACTGTTCGAACCCAATAGCGTCTTCAAAATTGGATATCCCTCAGAATTCGCGCTCGGTGTTGATACCAAGTTTCAACAGAAATATCGTATCTGGGTCGACCGCACGCCGGACCGCCTGTTCGTGATCTACGCGCGCTGCACGCACCTGGGCTGCACGCCCGACTGGAAGCCCAGTGAAAACAAATTCAAGTGTCCGTGCCACGGCAGCGGCTACGACAGTGAAGGAATCAACTTCGAAGGACCGGCGCCGCGTCCGATGGATCGGGCTCATATCGAGCTTGCGCCTGACGGCCAGATTCTTGTCGATACCTCAAAGCTCTATTCCTGGCCAAAGGGCCAGCCCAGCAAATTCAACGATCCAGGAGCATTCTTGACGGGAGTGTAAAGAAATTGAGTCATCGGGTGATTGCGTGATTGGGCGATTGAACACATCGTTGAACTTCGTTGAGATCGAAATATAGTGGAGCTTCACAGGATCGCTCAGGGCTCAATCACCAAATGGCTCAATGATCCAAATCCAGGACTAATATGGCTGACGCAAACAACCCGAACGGCGGTAATGGCGGAAGCAGCGCAGGCAGCGGCAATGGATCCAATGGCGCGAAGGTCGGACTCCTCGAAAAAGTCACTACCGGAGTCAAAGATGACATTCACGCCCTCAAAACAGACATCCCTGCCAAGGCGAAGGAACAGATCGAAGGTCTGAAAGATCCGACCAAGACCCAGGTCTACACCTCGATTTTCCGCCACAAGCACGACGATACGCCGCGCAACCGAGCGCTGGGCGTGCTATCGAACGTTTTCCTGCATTTGCACCCGGCCAAGATCAATCGCGACGCCGTCCGTTACAGCTACACGTGGGGGATGGGCGGCATCACGTTCTATCTCTTCATTATCCTGACCTACACCGGCGTGCTGCTCATGTTCTATTACCACCCCAGCAAGGTGCAGGCATTTCGCGACGTGCTGTATCTCGAGCACGATGTCCCGTTTGGAAAGATTCTACGAAACATGCATCGCTGGGCCGCTCACCTGATGGTCATCGGTGTTTGGCTCCACATGTTCCGCGTTTTCCTGACCGGTTCGTATAAGAAGCCGCGCGAATTCAACTGGAACATCGGCGTACTTCTGCTGGTCTTCACGCTGCTGCTTTCCTTCACTGGATATCTGCTGCCCGACGATCAACTGGGATTCTGGGCCGTCACGGTGGGTACGAATATGGCGCGTGCGACTCCGCTGCTGGGTCATGAGGGACCGTTTGGTTCAATGCTGGGTATGACGCCCTATAACGACGTGCGGTTCGGCCTGCTGGGGGGATCGATCGTCGACGCCAATGCGCTGCTGCGTTCATATATCTGGCATTGCATCGGCATTCCGATCGTGGCGTCGGTGTTGATGATCGTCCACTTCTGGCGCGTCAGAAAAGATGGTGGTATCTCTGGGCCAGCCCCAGTGATGCTGACCGAAGAAGCCGACAAGCCGCGTCGGGGACCAAAGGCGGCCGGAGAGTGAAGAAGGCAAATCAGAAGTTAGAAGGCAGAAATCAGAAGTAAAACCAAGACACCTCTGCATTCTGACTTCTCACTTCTGCATTCTGTGGGTTTGCCACGGAATTTGTGGAGAAACTATGGATTGGCGACAACTCTGGGAGATTTGCTCTGCCCCCGACAACGTCCCCATCGTCGGGCTGATTCCGCTGCTCGCCTTTTACATTTACCTTGCGTGGAAGCAGGCGCACGCCAATGACGTGCTTATTGAACAACTTGAAGCTGATCCCGCGATGGCCAAAACGCACCACCGCAAGACTTGGCCCTTCAAGCCGGGCTGGCAAAAAGAGGTCCACGTCTGGCCGTTCCTGCTGCGCATTGAATTTCTCGCCGCGATCATCATCACGATTATCCTGATGGTTTGGTCGATCACGCTCAACGCGCCACTCGAAGAACCCGCGAATCCCAACTTGACCATGAATCCTGCGAAGGCCCCGTGGTACTTCCTCGGACTGCAGGAGATGCTTGTCTACTTTGACCCATGGATCGCTGGCGTCGTCATGCCGACGATGATCATCATCGGCCTGATGGTCATTCCCTATATCGACACCAATCCGCTCGGCAGCGGCTATTACACGTGGAAGCAGCGCAAGTTCTCCATCTCTACATTTCTTTTCGGTTTCATCATTCTCTGGGTTGCGATGATCATTATCGGAACCTTTATCCGCGGTCCCGGCTGGCAGTGGTTCTGGCCGGGGCAGACGTGGGACCACAATCGCCTCATTTACGAGGTTAATCGCGATTTACCCGACATCTTCGGTATCACTTCGAACATGGGCAAAGGAATCTTCGGCGGGATTATTGTGGGTGGATTTTATGTACTGGGTGGCGGGGCTGTGTACTCCCTGTTCCGGCGCAAGATGCCGAAAGATTTCAAGCGGATGAGCCTCCTGCAGTTTTCGCTGATGGCGTTTCTGTGGCTCACCATGATCGCCTTGCCGCTCAAGATGGCTCTGCGCCTGCTGTGGCACATCAAGTACGTGTGGATTACACCTTGGTTCAACATTTGATTTTCTTGAGCTGTCATCCTGAGCGCGGCAATCGATTCGCAAGGGCCAATCGATTGCGAAGTCGAAAGATCCCTACCCGGGACTCAGTGGCATGAAGGTAGAGATTCCTCGCTTTGCTCGGAATGACAACAGGAAGAAGTTAGATCCGGGAGGAAATGGTGCCCGATAAACCGATCCCCGAGCAAGATCCAATCACGAGCAAGTCCTACGCGGCTCACTATGTGATTGCGACGATCATCCTGATGCTTACCCTTTTTTGGGCTTTGTGGGACGAGGCATGGGGGCAACGTCCATGGAAGGCATTCCAGGAAACCTTCAAGACGCGCTACAGCGCCTTCCTGAACGACGCCCGTTCCGCCTCCGCTACTTCGCAAAAGGACGTCGAGCAGAGTCCTGACTATGCTTCTCTGAAACAGGCCTACCAAAAGGCCTACGACGATTCCAAATCCCAGGCCGAGGAGTCCCGAAAGAAACTCGATGACGCAAGCGCGCGCCTGCTCGCCGTACAAAGCGTTTTCACGGACCGCCGCGCCTATGTGAATGCTCTAACCTACGAATTCGAAACCAGCGAAAGCAAATCTGCAAAGGACAGCAAAGCCAGCGAGATCAAAGAGTACAAAGAGAAAAAGGCTACTGTTGAATTTCCAGACGGCACCAGAAAAGAGTTCAATTTCGACGAACTGGAAAAGACCTACAACGGCATCCGTGACGAACGCACGAAGTTAAGCCTTGAACTCGGCGATGTTCTCAAGCCAGTAACCGCGGCCAGGGCCAAGATGGACGAATATGTCACAGATCACATGGTCAATCTCACGCCCCAGCAGATTGACGGCTTGAAAAAGAAAACCGCTGACTGGGATCCGACGATCGTTCAGATCAACGTCGCCGAAGCCAACATTGTCGACCGCTGCGAATCCTGCCACATGGGTGCGCGTGAGCCAGTCAAGATCACGCCTGCGGCGATGACGCCGAAGGGCGAAAAGAAACCGGATGAATACGCGGAGGCCTTCGTCAGTCATACGAAACCTGAGTTGTTGCGCATTCACGATCCTGACAGATTCGGCTGCTCGCCTTGTCATCAGGGCAACGGACGCGCCACCACCAGCGTCGAGAAAGCTCACGGGAACTACGAGCACTGGCTCTGGCCGCTGTTTCCCAAAGAAAACTCCCAGGCCGGATGCCAGTCTTGCCACGCCGCCGACATGGTGCTCGTGAGTGGTGACGTCCAGTTCCAAACCATCAATGCCGGCAAAGATCTTTTTCGTCAGCGCGGATGCAACGGCTGTCATCGCTACGAGGGCTACGACAAGGAACCGGAAGATCTGAACTCGATTAGCCAGCAGATCAAGCAAATCGAAACCGAGAAGAAAGACAACATCAAGCAGACGGCTTATCTGATGAAACAGGCCGACGCCGCCGAATCCAACGAAGAGGCGAATAGGTTGAACCTGCAGGCCGTCGATTTGCGCGTGGCCAACAGCAAGCTGGATGGTCGCCTGCAACAGCTCGATTTTCAGTCCCACAGCCTGATGCAGGATATGAAGAAGATCGGGCCAAACCTGAAAGACGTCCGCCTCAAGCTGAACAAGAACTGGATTCCCGTATGGCTGAAGAAGCCGACTGACTTCCGCCCGACGACGAAGATGCCGAACTTCCGGCTGACCGATCACCAGATTCAGGCGATTTCCGCTTTCATCTGGCAATCGGGATTCACCGATCCGCTTCCGAAGCACAAACCGGGTAATGCCGCCCATGGCCAAGAACTCTTTGAGGCTCGCGGATGCCTCGCGTGCCACTCCATCGGCGAAGGCGATCAGATGCGTGGCGGAACCTTTGCCGCAAACCTGACCCGCGTCGGCGAAAAGGCGAACTACGACTACCTTGTCCGCTGGGTCCATAACGCCCGCGAGCGGACACGTCCCTATTGTCCGTACGAGAAAAAGGATATTGGCCCTGAGGACTACGCGAAGAAGGGTCTTCCCTACCAGTGGGATCTTGCGCACAGTAAATGCCCGAATGACGGCCATGAACTACAGGTGCAGAACATGACGGTGATGCCGAGCCTGCGCCTCAGCCCCGAAGATGCGGAAGACATCGCCACGTTCCTGATCTCGCAAAAGAAGCAGGATCCATCTTCCTATGCCGATGCGGCGTTCATGGAGGATCCCTCGCTGAAAGAAGAAGGCAAGAAATGGGTTCGCCACTTCGGCTGCGCCGGATGCCACGAAATCGCCGGTATGGAAGACGAAGGCCGCATCGGCACCGAACTCACCTTCGAGGGCAGCAAACCGATTGAGCGGCTTGATTTCGCACTCTTCACCGAAGCGGCGCAGCGCGGCGGAAAGGGTTCGGAACCAATCAAGGACAAAGAAGATCTCGCCCGCTTGCCCGACGGTCCCGCAAAGGAATCATGGTACGACCATAAAGGATTCTTCGAGCATAAGCTTGCCGAGCCTAACGTCTACGATGAAGGAAAAGTAAAGGGCGAGACCGAAGCTCTGCGCATGCCGAACGTGCACCTCACGAAAGAACAGGTGCTCGATATCACCACGTTCCTGATGGGCAGTCAGGAAACTTCCCTGCCCGCCAGCTATCAGTACAAGCCCGGCGATGCGCGGCACGATATTCAGGAAGGCTGGTGGGTCGTTAAGAAATACAACTGCATGGGATGTCACCAGTTCATCCCCGGCCAGCAGACCATCCTCATGGGACTCCAGCAGTATCAGGACGCGCAGGAACAACTGCCTCCGAAGCTGCTGACCGAAGGAGCACGAGTTGATCCTGAGTGGCTTCGCAAATTCCTGTCCAATCCCGCATTGAGTACAACGGATACCAACCGCAACGGCGTGAGGCCTTACCTGAAAGTCCGCATGCCCACCTTCTCGTTCTCCGATAACGAACTGCGGAAGCTTGTCCGCTTCTTCCAGGCATTGTCCCAGCAACCATTGCCGTACATTCCGGAACAAGTGCCGGTATTGACGTCCAAGGAAAATGACATGGCCCGCAGCTTGTTCTCTAGCACCGCGGCGCCGTGCCTGAAGTGCCACGCCACGGGTGATCCTGCGCATGACAAGACCGCTACAGCTCCGAATTTCCTGCTGGCGAAAGAACGCTTAAAGCCCGATTGGGTCGAGCGCTGGATCACTGACCCGCAAGCGGTCAGCCCTGGCACATCTATGCCTTCGGGCTTGTTTAAGCAAGTCGACAATCAGTGGGTGTTCGCTGGACCAACTCCGTCCACGTTTAACGGCTATCAAGGAGACCACCGCAAGCTGCTCACGGACTATATATTCCAGCTGACACCCGAGGAGCAGCGCCGAGTTGCTGCATCTATGCCACATGCGAAAACCGCATCCGTACAGCCTGCAAGTAATCGCAACCAGGCCTCAGCGCAAGCCCATCACTCCATCAGCGGAGGTTCGCGGTAGAATCTTTCGGCAGCAAGATTCCTCGAGTCGCCGTATGATCCGCTCCGGCCTCGTTCGAATGAAGACAATTGCAGTGCAAATCACAGAAAGGGCGACATCATGAACCGAAAGTTGGCAACGACCATTCTCAGCATGCTGGCACTGTGCGCACTGCTGGCTCTAGCCGCATGTAGCAAAAAAGAGAATACTGAGCAATCCAGCAACAACGCGGCCGAGCAGCAAGCCCAACCGGCGCCAGCAGCCACTCCCATCGACCCCGCCACAGTCGCAACTATTAACGGCACCGTAAAATTCGATGGCACGGCACCCAAGGCCGCGAAGATCGATATGAGCCAGGATCCCGGCTGCAAGGGCGCAAACGAAGCGGAGAACATTGTTGTCAGTGGCGGAGACCTGGCAAACGTCTTCGTTTACGTAAAGGACGGACTCGGCAACCGCACCTTCGACGTTCCCAAGGACCCCGTGGTGCTTGAGCAGAAGGGTTGCCGGTATCATCCCCACGTGCTTGGCGTCATGACGGGCCAGACGGTCCAAATCAAGAATGACGATCCAACCACGCACAACATCCACCCCACGCCAAAGGACAATCGCGAGTGGAACGAGTCTCAGCCACCATCCTCTCCGGCGCTGGAAAAGACCTTTGCTCGCGAAGAGATCATGTTGCCGGTGAAGTGCAACCAGCACCCGTGGATGAAAATGTACGTCAACGTGGTAAAGAGCCCCTTCTTCGCCGTTACCGACAAAGATGGCAAGTACGAGATTAAGGGTCTTCCCCCAGGTGACTACACCATCGCTTTCGTCCAAGAAAAACTTGGGGAGCAGGATCAGAAGGTGACGGTTGCTCCCAAAGAGACCAAGACTGTCGATCAGTCGTTCAAGGCTTCCAGCGAAATGTAACTCCGCCTCCACCGGGTTGCGGGAGGGCGCCCCGCCCTCCCGCAACTTTGATAGAATACGGCGTTGTTTGGAGAAGGTTGCGGGCATGGCAACTGCTCCACCTTCCGCATCACGGGGAAGGCGCCCGCTCCCCTTCCCGACGCAAGGGGCCCTACTCTGAAATCTCTCGCCACTACTTACAATCGCGGCCTTCATCGCTTTGCTGTCGTGCTCGCCTGCTGGACATTTCTTTTGATTATTGCCGGTGCGCTCGTTACCAGCAACGACGCGGGGCTTTCGGTCCCTGACTGGCCGACATCGTTCGGCTCTTGGTACAAGATCCCCAAACTCGTTGGCGGCGTAAGGTTCGAGCATACGCACCGCATGATCGCCCAAGGCGCGGGTCTGTTGACCATCATCCTGGCGGTCTGGACTTGGCGCGCTGAAAAGCGCCGCTGGATGCGGATTCTGGGCTTTGGAGCCCTCGCAACCGTAATTGCTCAGGGAATCTTAGGCGGCCTTACCGTTCTATTCTTTCTGCCACCGCCCATCTCGTCCGCGCACGCTGCCTTAGCGCAAACATTTTTCTGTATCGCCGTCGCCATGGCCGTCTTCACCGGGCAGAGATGGGTGGAAGAGCAGTCGCGCGTTGAATTTGATCAGCGCCGCCCCAGCCTTTTCACTCTGACACTGCTATCGATCTTCGTCCTCTATGTCCAGCTCATTCTCGGAGCCATGTTCCGGCACCACGGCTTGAGTTGGTGGCCGCACGTCGTCCATGCGGTTGTGGTGTCATTTGTGTTGGCGTGGACTGCGGTTCGCGGGCTAACCGCCTATTCCAAGGTGGAAGCCATCCGCCGGCCTGCCATTCTCATGCTGTCTCTGCTCATCGCGCAGCTTTGCCTCGGCTTCACTGCTTTCTTAACGCGCGTGGCTTGGGGACGCGACGCTGTTCAACCGGAACTACCCATGATCATGTCCACCGTGGCGCACGTCGTCGTTGGAGCCCTGTTGCTCGCAACTACGGTCATCCTTGCGATTCAGACGTGGAGATACGCGCCGGTGGCATTTGAAGAACGGCTACCACAAGCCCAACGCGATCCTTCGGCCGCATAAGAAGTCATCAACAGGTGGGATAGCCAATCCGGCGTCATCCCGACCGCAGCACCATTTCTGCTGAGGGAGATCTTGCGTGCAGCATTCTGAATGTACTCACGGTCAAAACCCACGCAGGCTCCTGATTATTACGCTCCGTTCATCTCCTAACTTCAGTGCGATGTCGTAAACTATTGCGTGGTCTCCTGGGGATCCGCTTTGGTCACGAAAGTAGCTGCTGTATCCGCCAACGGTGTGGATGAAGTACGCGCATCCGCCGCACCGGTTATTTCCGTTCAAAATCTGGTTCATCGCTATGAAAACCGCACCGCGCTCAATGGTGTGTCGTTCGACGTCCGTGCAGCGGAACTCTTTGGACTGTTGGGCCCGAACGGCAGCGGCAAAACTACGCTTTTTCGCATTCTGTCGACCTTGATGATCCCAACTGGCGGGCGCGCCATCGTCATGGGTTGTGATGCTGCGCAGGATCCTGCGAGCCTCCGACGTCAAATCGGTGTCGTTTTCCAGGCGCAAAGCGTCGATCCCAAGCTGACCGCCTACGAGAACCTCTGGCATCAAGGACATCTTTACGGGCTGCGCGGCTCCGCCTTGAAGCGTCGCGTCGGAGAGATTCTCAGCCGCGTCGGTCTTGCCGATCGTGCCAAAGAACGCGTGGAGACTTTCTCGGGAGGCATGCAGCGCCGCATCGAACTCGCCAAGGGCCTGCTACATCACCCCGGAGTCCTGCTCTTGGATGAACCGACAACTGGCCTGGATCCGGGTGCGCGACGCGACCTGTGGCAGTATCTGCAAATCCTGCGCGATGAAGAACAGGTTTCAGTGCTGGTAACCACGCACCTTATGGAAGAAGCCGAGCGTTGTGATCGTCTCGCCATCATGAATGAAGGCAATCTCGTAGCGCTCGGAACTCCTGCGGAATTAAAGAGCGAAATTGGCGGTGACATTATCCTGCTCGATGCCGCCAAGGATGCCAGCGCCCTGGCTCAGCAAATCCGCGCCCGCTTCCAGGTCGAAACTACTGTACTGGGACACCAGGTGCGCATTGAGCGCGAAGGCGGACACCGCTTTGTCCCTGACCTGGTCGAAGCCTTCCCCGGCGAGATTCAGGCGATTTCCGTCAGTAAACCGGCACTCGAAGATGTCTTCATCCATCGCACCGGCCACAAGTTCTGGAGTGAAAACAGCGAGTTTGATTCGGCGTCCGGATCGAAAGAAGATCGATCGAAAAAGGAAAAGAAATCAACGAGGAGGTGAGGCATGCGTCTTATGATCCTGGTGCTTTCTCTGGTGCTCGGTATTGTTCCTCTGGCAGGTGTCGCGTGGATTTTCGCAAGGGGCATGATTACTCTCTCACCGCCATCGGCCACGGTCGACGGGCTCTTCATGACGCTCATCCTTCTCACGCTCGCTGCGTGCTTCCTGATAAATGCGTTCTGGGAAGGCCGCGATTTAGGTTTCATCGGCAAAAAGCAATCTCCGGTAGTCAAGACATCGGCCACCAAAGCGAGCTAGCGAAACGAATCGAGTGAGAGAAACGAGATAACGAATGGCAACCCAGGCAGCAACTCTGTCGCGGCCGGTAGTACCGGAATCCGCGGGAGTCATACTCCCTTCCTTTACGCTGTGGTGGCGCGAAATCGTCCGCTTCTACCGCCAACCCGGACGAGTCGTCGGAGTGCTGGCTTCCCCACTCGTCTTCTGGGCTGTTCTTGGCTCGGGTTTCGGCACGTCTTTCCGCGCGGGCGGAGGGCCTGGCCAGCAGCATTATCTGGACTATTCGTACCCGGGAATCCTGATCCTAATCGTGCTCTTCACTTCCATCTTCACGATGATGTCGGTCATTGAAGACCGCAAAGAAGGATTTCTGCTTTCTGTGCTGGTAGCGCCAGTACCACGCACCGCGATTGTGCTCGGGAAAGTTCTGGGTGGAACCACCCTGGCTGCAGTTCAAGGCTTGATCTTCCTGATCTTCGCTCCCTTTGCGGGAATTCATCTGAACCCGATCCAGATTGTGTTGGTCGCGGTGGTGGTGTTTCTGGTTTCTTTTTCGCTGACCGCGCTTGGCTTCGCGATCGCGTGGCCCATGGATTCCTCACAGGCCTTTCACGGCATCGTCAACCTGTTCCTGATTCCCCTCTGGTTGTTGTCTGGCGCCTTATTTCCGCTGGCCGGAGCCGCTGGCTGGATCCGCGTCATCATGTATCTCAACCCGCTCACCTACGGAGTAGAAGCGCTACGATTCCTTCTCTATCCCGGAGTCGATACGAATTTCCAACTCCCATCGGCTATGGCGACGCTGATGCTATTCTCGCTGGTGATGTTCGGCATCGCCCTGCTGGTGGCGAATCGCCGTACCACAAAGCCCGCTGCCTGAGCGACCAACTATGATCGCCGAACAATACGCCTACTTCCCTGCTCTCAACGCCACGCTGAACGGGACCAGCGCTGCCCTGCTTCTTGCGGGTCGCGTTCTGATTGCCAAGGGCCGCATGGCTGCTCATCGTCTCTGCATGATCGCCGCGGTGGTCGCCTCTGCATTGTTTCTGGCTTGTTACTTATTCTTCCATTACGAGGTGGGAAACATCCTCTTTCTTGGCCAAGGATGGTCTCGTCCGGTCTACTTCACGATCCTGATCTCGCATGTGACGCTCGCGATCGTGATTGTCCCGTTGGCGATTATTACGTTGAATCGTGGCTTGCACGCTCGCTACCCGCAGCACCGGGCGATCGCCCGCTGGACATGGCCGCTTTGGATGTACGTATCGATCACCGGAGTGATCGTCTATTTCATGTTGTATCAGTGGTTCCCGCACAGCTAGAAAATGCCGATTGCTGAATTTTGATTGTTGTTTGAGAATCTCACGGGAACTGGGCGGCAAAGATTTGCTCAGTTTTCTCTTTGCCCTCTGTGGTGAGTCCTGATGACCTTGCTGAAGCTTAAGATCGACGTCTCGGGAACGGTCGGCGACGAAGCCTGGCGTGAGATCAAGCAATTCGATCAGATTCAATCCGCCGACTTCGGACCGCAATTCGGCAGCGGCGGCCGCTGCAATCATGCTCCCGACGCGCCGCATGCGAAAGGCGAATGGATTGGCGCCGAAGTCCGCCTGCAGACGCCGCTTCTGGCCCAGTACGCCATGTCGCACTATCTGGAACAAGAACGCGTCTTGGACGCCGACGTCGAGTGATTCTCTGCTATAGTTCCTCACCGGGTTCTCATGTTTGTTCAATCCGAGATTTCAACCCTTCCGAATGCAGCGCCGCCGGCGCCCAAGCGTTCCATGTCACGCACCCAAAAGCTGCTGTTCTTCGCTACCGGATGGCTGATCGTCCTAATGCCGTTCCTCTTCTGGTGGAACACGTGGTTCGGACGCCATCTTTCCGATCAGCAGCTCACCGAGTATATCCACGACGACAAAAAGCCGCGCCACATGCAGCACGCCCTCGTACAACTCGGCGATCGCATGGGCCACAATGACGCGACAGCGAAACAGTGGTATCCCGATCTGCTACGGCTCGCCACCAATCCGGTAGAAGAGGTCCGCAACACCGATGCATGGGTCATGGGACAGGACACCTCGGCCTCAGGTTTTCACGAAGCTCTTTTGAGAATGCTGCAAGATCCCTCGCCCATGGTGCGAGGCAACGCGGCGCTCTCGCTCGTGCGCTTTGGAGATGCTTCCGGCCACCAGCAAATCGTCTCACTTTTGCAGCCAGCCCAGATCGCTGCACCCACAGCCGGACGCATTATCGATGCCGATCGTCCCGGCACTGCGATCCACCAGGGCGGCCTCATTGCCAAACTCACGCCTGCCGGATCATCTCAGCCTCTCGAAATTCGTTCTCCGATTGCAGGACGCATACGCTCCGTCGCACAGCCCGGCGCAAACCTCACGGCCGGGGCCGAAATCGCGGTCGTCGACCCGGGAACCGAGCAAGTCTGGGAAGCTCTCCGAGCGCTCTACGTCATCGGCCAAGTCGATGATTTACCGGCGATTCGCCCCTACGAACGTGACCTTCCGGACATTTCGAATGACGTCCGCCAGCAGGCCCTGCAAACCGAAAAAGCCATCCAGAGTAGGGCGGTACAGGAACAACCGTAACCACCACATCCCGCCAGCTCGGCATCAAAATGAGAGCGTGCGGAGTTCGGCCAAACTCGGGATATTGCTGCTGACTTGTGGCTTAGCGTGTTTCTCGTGGGCTCAAGACAGCTTCGATGTTTCCGCTGTCACGAATTCTGCCAGCGGCACAGCGCCGGCGACACTCGTCCTGGTTAGTCACTCGCGGAAAGCCTCACTTGACGTCGATGATCGCCTGTCAGTCATCACAGCCGCACTCGATTCGAAGCATCTCCGCTACGCGGAGCACGATTGCTCCCATCTGGTTCATGCTATCTACGAGCGTGCCGGTTTTCCCTATCCGTATGCCAGCTCCGATGACATCTATGACGGAAACACGGGTTTCCAGCGAGTGTCGCGTCCCGAGCCTGGCGACTTAATCGCGTGGCGCGGACATGTGGGCATCGTCATCCGGCCGTCACGGCATGCCTTCTTCAGCTTTCTGAGCGGCGGCCCGGGCGTCGATGACTACAGCAACCGATATTGGAGAAGTCGCGGCAAGCCAAGGTTTTATCGCTACGTAAAGAACGACTCTTGTATCACATGCGCCGCTAGCTTTCGGTAAGTGGGCACGAGGTCTATTTGCCTGGGACCGGAAAAAAGCGAATGGTGAACAGCACGCTCGGACCTCACTTCTATTTCGCCTCTTCGCATCGCCAATAAGTCAAAATTGGGCGTAGAATCCAAAACACCGGTGGAACTTGTTTCCGTTCGAGGATATAGCCGATGACAGACTGGTTCGCGCGCCCCGTCCTGCATGTAACAGACGTTGAGGCCTCGCTTCGCTTTTACGTTGACCGGCTCGGCTTCACGAGCCCTTGGCGCTACGACGAGGACGGCAGAGCGCATGTCGCACAGGTCGACCGGCAGGGCTGCGCGCTTATTCTGGCCGACACTTGGCCGGAAAAGATTGGCAAGGGGCTGACGTTCATTTCCCTGAATGTCACGCCGGAGACGCGCGAGGCTGCGACCGCTGCGTTGGATGCGCTGCGCGCGGAACTCGAGGCTAAGGGCGTTCCGGTCAAGGAGGGTTCGTGGGGCTACCGCCTTCTGATGGTCGATGATCCCGACGGCAATCAGCTGTTTTTCAACTATCCGAACGAGACTGCCGCGGCCGCATGATCACGCCTCAGATCTAGCCAACCTGATGTACAGCTGGGAAGGAAACTGGCTGTATGCAGTGCTCGCCGCCGGTGCTTCACCCTCCGTTAGGCCCGAACTATAATTATCACCCGGAACTTTCTCAGTAGCCTGATGACGCTTTCCAGGAATCTAACCACCATGCGACCTATGAACACAGAGCCTACTCTCAAGTTAGCCGGCGTTCTTTTCGCTGCACTTTGCATCATTTCAAGCCCGTCCCATACGGCTGCACAGTCGAGCGCCGGCAGTGCCAGGTCGCACAAGATCGAGGTTCCGGGAACAAAGGAATGGGTCGACACGAATATCGATCTGCGTGGAGGCGCAAAATTGCGCTTCACCGCAACCGGACAGATTACATATCCAGCGGGCGATCAGTCGTACGAATCGAAGACTCACACTTCAGGAACATTCGGACCAGACGGCCTGTCCCGTGGCTTCGCCGACCTTCTTCATAGTTATGCAGTGGGGAATGCCGGGCACGGCGCCCTGATCGGACGCGTCGGATCGCCAGACTACGCACAGGCTTTTCTGATCGGAGCCAGCAAGGAATATGACGTCCCCGTTTCAGGCCGCCTGTTCCTCGGAATCAATCAAAGCAAACAGGATGCGTCGACCGCCACCGGCAGCTTTGAAGTCACGGTGGAAGTGCTGGCAGAAGGCACTGGCGAGGCTGGCGCACTGGGCGGCCCTGTTGAGACACGCGTTTCAGGAATCACCCCGGATTTGTTGACCAAGATTCCTCGCCGCGTCTCGGATCCGGCAAAGAATCCCGGTGATATGGTCAACGTTCTCATCGTCGGCACGCAGGATCAGGTCGTCAATACATTTACCACCGCCGGATGGGTGCAGGTCGATAAGACTGTCCGCAATACGGCCATGAATGCTGTCATGGAGTCGCTGGAGAAAAAAGATTATCTGACGATGCCAATGAGTATTCTCTATTTGTTCGATCGCCCGCAAGACTACGGATTTGCTCATGCCGAACCAGTCCGTGTCGCCATGTCGCGCAACCATTTACGCGTCTGGAAGTCCCCCTATGAAGTGGATGGCCGCCCGCTCTGGTGCGTCGCGGCGACGCACGACATCGGCTTCGAACGAGATCAGCGCAACAACGGCGTGACGCACAAGATCGATCCGGCAATCGACGGCGAACGGGAATACGTCAACGGCACTCTCTCCGGAACCGGCCTGGTAGTGCAACGGGATCATGTCACGCCGCCCAATCCACTGACGACCGCAAAAACCGCAACGGGGGGCGAGTTTCACTCGGATGGGAGGATTTTGGTCCTGGTTTTGAAAAATGCAGCGACCAAATAGTTTCCGCCGATCCGCAGCTTCGACCTCCGGCTCAAGGTGCAATTAAAACGATTTATTACGAATTGTGACACCCGTCACAGAGAGACTCCGACCCTTCCTCCTAAGATGAATCCGGAGAATGGCTAGGAAGCTCAAGGCGGGGATTCTCGGATACGGGCGCATGGGGCGCGGCTTTGTGGCCGCCATGCAGGAAAGCGACCTATGGGAGGTCGCCGCGGTCTACGACATCTGCCCCCCGACCCAGGAATTAGCCCGAAAACAAATACCGGGCGCCAAAATCTACAATGCTCCCGACGCCATCTTTTCCGATCGATCCATCGACGCGGTAGGACTGTTCACGCTGGCGGATGCACGTCCTCAGCAGATTCGGTTGGCGCTCGCCAATCACAAGCACGTCCTTGCAGAAAAACCGCTGGGCGCCGATGTCGAGACGGAGTGGCAACTAGTGCGCGAGATCGAAGCCAGCGACCGTTTCGTCGCGGTCAATCTCTTCAACCGGAATGCCTGGTATCACAAAGAGATTCAACGCTTTATTGCTGAAGGAGAGATCGGCGATCTGGCCGTGATTCGGATCTGCCACATGACGCCCGGGCACATGCCGCTCGAGGGACACGGTCCCGAGGGACCGCCGTTTCATGACTGCGGCATGCACTATGTCGATGTCGCACGCTGGTACGCTCAAAGCGAATACGAAACCTGGCATGCCCAAGGGCTACGCATGTGGGGATACAAAGATCCCTGGTGGGTCCAGGTGCACGGCACTTTTGCCAATGGGGTCGTATTCGACATTACCCAGGGATTTGTTTACGGCCATCTCGCGAAAGAGCAGCCACACAACTGCTATGTGGATGCAATCGGCACCAAGGGTGTCGCGCGCATGCACCACGATTTCAATACGGCTACGATCGAGTTATATGGCGTGCACGAGACCCTTCACAAGACCGGGGCCTTCAATGACAAAAAACTCGATGTGATGGTCGATGTCTTCGGAAAATCGATTGTCGCTGGAAAAAATCTCGGCTTTCCACGAGCGCGCGATAGCGTCGTTGCCTCGGAGGTAAGCTGGGCCATGCTAAACGACGCCATCGCCAATATCCCACCGGTACGGGGCACACTGGAGGAAATGGCGCAAATCCTTGAGCACCGCCGACGCATGATAAACGGTTTTGGCCTGCCGGTGAGAAGCGGCCAATTCGTCGAGACCGCTTGAACCTCCAGCATCCCAAAGCTTCGATGAACTACCGAACCAAACTCGCGCAAACCTTGATCATCTCCGCTGCTTAACTATTCAAGTTCGAACTCTGCCGTATGGAAATCGGTTGTGTTACCGACCGAGTCCTGTGCGCGCAAATCCACTCGATAACTGCCTGGCGCGAGCGTATCCAGCGGCAACTTTAATCCCACGGGCACCGTCGGATTCCCAGGCTTAATTGAGTCCTTCGTATCGGTGAATCCTATGTCGAGTTTTTGCTGACCAGTCTTCACATCCACAATCCGATATTCCAAACCAATCTGCGGCGGCTTGTCGCCAGTCAGCAGGGGATCGTAAACCTCGATATAGGCGGCAGCAGCATCCGATTTCTTAAAATGGTCGGTCGCGGACGGAAAAATCTGCATCCCGCGGATGACCAGGGGTTTATTGTCGGCCAGCAATTCCGAGTCGTAGGCAGAGTTGAGGTCGGCTACCTTGGCCAGGTTGTTGCTCAGAGCAATCGCGCTGATTGCGATTTTCTTGCCGTCATACGGAAGCACGCTGAGAGGGCTATCAAGTTTTCCAAACGTATCGTTGCCCGAGTTGAAAGCAATCCGAAGGTTGTACGTACCAGGAGCGATGTCGAACTGCTTTTCGTAGCGCAACGGAGTCTTCTGGAATTCTTCCACTTCTTTCTTTCCGTCGAAGTCCAAATTGACGGTGTCGCTAAAGCGGGCCGCTACCCCTCCATCGATCCGGTAGGCGATTCCGAGCACATTCACTTCCCCGTGCTGTTTGCCCTTAACTTTCTCGAAGTGCACCGCATTGGAAGGCACCTCCATCACCAGGTCCACGCGCGCCACGTTGGGAGCGGTGTAAAAATACGGGGCCCGCACCGATGCGGTCACATTGCCCTTCATCTCTCCCGACGCTCGCGTTTCCAGATCTTTTTCAGTCGTGCTTCCGGCGAGCAGATCTTGCGGACGCACCTTGCAGTAGCCGCTCCGGAAGCGTACTTCGGTGTGGCCGCGATCCACCTTCACCTTTAGAGTATGGCAACTTCCCTCGGGAGAATCCGGCGGCCGATAACCCAGCAAATAATATTCGGATTGGTCTCTGGCAATGCGTTCCATTCCGCCAAGCAGGTCATTCGTATTTACAATGACAAACCCGCCAGTGCCTTCTGCCAACTGATACAGAAACTGCTGATTCGTCGACACGCTATCGGGAATCTGCGGAATCAGAGGACGTGGAGGATTGATCGGGGCATAGTTCGTCGGGACAACCGCTCCTCCACTGCCGACACGACCGCCACCCCCGGTCGTCGTACCGCCGCCACCAGTACCGCCCTTGCCGCCCCCACCTCCCGATCCAGATCCTCCGCTGCCACCCTTGCCGCCGCCACCACCTCCACCGCCGGGCATTCCACCGCCGCCTCCCGGATGTCCACCGCCACCCCCGCCGCCGCCTCCACCCCCGGTGTGCTGCGGAGGAAGTGCCGGTTCCGCAGCGAAAGAGGCCAACCGCAAGAGCGAACTCGCGGCAGAGCTATAAGCAATGCTGGCTGGAATCAGCCGCGGTGACGAACTCATCGGCCGCCGGTTCAAGGACGAACCCGGCGTACTTGGCACCGGAGCAACCAGCCCGCGAACGTCGACCGGATACACGGCCACGTTCGCTTTATTGCAGGCATCAATCACCGCATTCAATTCTGATTCAAGCTCCATTGTCATGGGAAAGCCAGCACTCAGCATGACAAGAGTCTTCCGTCCGGGAGCCGAAGCGAGTCCCTTGGCTACGTTTCGCAGAGCGAGAAAAACGCTGCGTGCCCCGAAATCTGCTTCGAGCCCCCCGAACCCGGGAGTGTCCAACATCGATGTTGGGCTTTGCGGCATCGCCGTCGAAGCCAGATCGGGCGATGGACCGTTGGGCGAAACCGTCGAGAACCGGACCCCGGCCACTACTTTTTTCAGGCGTTCAGAATCGGCCGTGAAGTTCTGCGTAATGCGCAGCGTGCCGCCAAACTCGACTATGGCGATGAGATGCTCTGCACCCACATTGGCGTCGATGAATTTGGCCGCGGCCTCGCGAGCCTTGGCCTGATCGCCGAATTCCATCGTGCTGTTGTCGAAGAACAGAACAAGGTAATGCTTGTGCGGATGTGCAGGATCCGCGTTCGAATCCTCACGCGTAAAGCTAGTAACCGCTTGTTCCTTGCCGTCTTCCCAGACCTTAAAATTGTTCGTGGTGAGGTCGCGAATATAGTTCCCTTTTTTGTCGGTGACGACGGCGTCGACAAGAACGACACGACTCTCAACCTTGATGGTCTCGGTGCCATTCTGGCCGGAAGAAGGTTGTTGCGAGTATCCCTTCGTCGGGCAAAAAGCAAGCACACCGGCGATCGCCAGGACGCACTTCGCATTCAATCGGGGCAGGTTTTTCATATGCCACCTCTCACGGAATCTCGACCGCACCGTTTTCTGCGGACATTACCTGTTGCATCGAGTCCCGAGCCACCACGCGAACCATGTATCGGCCGGGCTTCACGTCGAAGCTCGATTTCAACGTGATGCCCGAGCTCAACCTCGCCTGCAGTGTCTCGGTTTTCCAGCGCATTTGTATCAATTTCTGATTCCCTTGCAGGAAGTTTCCATTCCGATCGAATACAGCGGTTACGACCGTAAGGTCATTTTGATTGCGGTCTTGCTCTTGTTTGTAGTGAAGATGCTTGACGTCGATGCGCGCCAGAACTGTCAGCTTTGCGGAGTCATCCGCAGGCTTGAAGAATTCGGTGTGCAGAACCACCGGAATTTCGTGCAACTCTTCGTTCGAAAAGACTTCGTCTTCAATTTCTCGCTTGGCTTCATCCGCGGCGTCGACCGCTTTACGAGGCGCATAGTATCCACGCCGCGCCTGCAAATCGTACTTTTGATGGTTCGCCAGCGCGACCTTAAGCGCATGAAATTTCCCGTCATTCTTCAGGTTCTGAGGAGTGAACCCGAGCACGTACCAATATTCGGGCGCATCCGCCACCCGGCGAAATCCTTCGTTCATGTCGTTATTGTTCTGGAATAGAATACCGCCCGTACTGTTTGCCAGGATCGATAAAATCTCGCTCTCGGCGAGCGCCGATTGGGTGTCGAGAGAAACCCGCATCGTGGCCGTGTTGGCCTGCCCCGGGAGATCAAGGTCTGGTCGTCCGGGCTGACTGGCATCCCCAAAAGGAACCACAACGTAAAGCCCGCGGGCGTCGAGTGAGCTGATCACGACTTGTCCGCGGAGAGCAGTGTCGATTAATCCGTTGTAGTCATATTCGAGCTCGGGCGTCAGAAAACCCGGGGACACCAGAACCAGCGTCCTTTGGCCCGGCATCGAGGTCATTCGGCGAATGACGTCTTTGAGAACGCGCAGGCCCATCCGGCTGTCCTCTTCGCCGATATTCAGAACCTGCGAAGCCCTGGCCTGAACCGTTGGACCTATGGTGGAAATCAACCGCGAAGGCAGGTTGGCGCAAATCATGTAATCGTTGATCGCAGTCTGCAGAGCATTTGGATCGTTCTTGTTCACGATCAGATCGGCCATGTAGACGCTGATATCAGGGCACTGGGTTCCCGATTGCATCTGCGTGGGACGTGGCTGCAGACTATCGAGTGTTTTCTGCAGTTTGGCCCGATCATCGGTGAAGTCGAGGACGGTCTGTCCCGAGGTCGAGAAGACGGCAACCCTGTCGCTAGGGGGCAGTTCGTTGATCCGGCGCTGTGCTGCCTCGCGAACTCTTGCCAGGTCTTCGAACTTCAAGCGGAGATCGTCGAAAACGTAAGCAACATAGCGGGACGGGAACGTGGCCTGGTTCGTAGGCGATTTCGAGGCTTCCGTCGGCGCTGGGTTTGCTGCCACGGACGACCCCGCCGGCAACGGTAAAGCGATGTGCTCGGCGTCAAAATTCGAGATTACCTGCTTCTTGCCGTTGTCGAAGAGTTCGAAATCTTCTTTATGCAGGTTGCCAATCGCATGCCCGGTGGCGTCCCGTACAACGACGCGTGCCAGCACCAGTTTTACGTTCACCCGGAATTTTGCGGCTTCCGCGTCCTGCCGAGTAGTGCCTTCTTCCTTGACTGACATTTCACTGGACTGCCCTTGGCCGGAATTACTGGAGGAAGGACTTTGGGCCGGCTCTTGTGCGGCGCCAAGGGTCAGTACCGCGCAGAGCCCGCCAAGAAGAAACGAGGAACGAGCGCGCCGTTTGGTCTTCCGGAAGTGGCGGGAATCGCGCGGCAAATTCTTCATGCGACACCGGCAAAGATGACTAGACCACGCTAAGCATAGCAGGTATTACAGCCGAGATTGTCTCTAAATTGGCAGTATTGAAAGACATCGGGCCCCGAGCACATATCTCGAGATCGCCGTAAACTTCGATGCGGCCGAGCGATCCCGATCCGCAACCCCTATAATCGAACTTTAAGCCTTTTATGATTCAGACCCTATTTGGCAGCCTCGAAGAAGAGAAGAAAACTGGCTTTCTAGACCGCATGAAGCAGGCGGTCACGCGCACGCGGGAAAACCTCGCGGAGCGCATCGAAGAAGTCGTCTCGTTTGGCAAAGAGATTGACCGGAACACACTCGATGACCTCGAGGCCACGCTCATCGGAGCCGACCTCGGCTCCGTAACAACGCAGGAAGTCCTCGGGAAGCTGCGCGAAAAAGCCGATCGCAAGCAGATCAAGGATGTCGAAGAACTTAAACGCTTGCTGAAGGAAGAGCTACTCGGAATTCTGAATGCAGCCAATTCGACGCCCGTACGCAAGGTCGACGGCACGCCTGAGGTCATTTTGGTCGTCGGAGTAAACGGCACCGGCAAAACCACCACAATAGGCAAGCTCTCCCAGGTGTTCCGTTCCCAGGGCAAGAATGTTCTCCTTTGTGCCGCCGATACCTTCCGTGCTGCAGCCATCGAGCAGTTGGAGATCTGGGGTCAGCGAACTGGGACCGAGGTGATCAAGACAAAGGCCGGAGGCGATCCGGCAGCGGTCTTGTTCGATGCTCTGCAGGCCGCCGCGGCCCGCAAGACGGATTATGTCGTGGTCGACACCGCTGGACGCCTGCACACCAAGACCAGCCTGATGGCCGAACTCGACAAGATGCGGCGGACCGCTCAGCGCATCATCCCTGGTGCTCCCCACGAGACTCTTCTGGTGATGGACGCCACCACCGGGCAGAATGGACTACAGCAGGCCCGTATGTTCACCGAGTCCGCGGGCGTAACCGGAATCGTGTTAACCAAGCTCGATGGAACTGCCAAAGGCGGTGTGGTCGTGGCCATCTGCCGGGAACTCGGCCTGCCAGTGCGATACGTCGGAGTCGGTGAGAAAGCTGGAGATCTGCTGCCGTTCGACCCGAAGGAGTTTGTGGATTCGTTATTTGAATAGGAGTCGTTATGCGCGATGCTGAGGGGAAGAACTCGAAATTCCGGGTGATCATTGATTTCTTGCAGTGGTTGATCGGAAAGCGTCCGGCGCAACCTGGCGACCCCTACGCTTATGTAATGGCTCCCGTCCGGCCCGGCCCCAAGGGACGCAGCGGTGCCGCGGTGACCGAAATTGAAGAAGATTCGTTCCGCATCTTCCCACCGCGAAGATAAGCGCTCGGCGATCCATACGCTTCGCAATCTCAGCACGTGGTAGATTCTCTCTGAATGTCCCCGCACTCGTCTGACGAGAAGCACCTTCATCGCGCGCTTGAATTAGCTGGTCAAGGCATCGGGCTGGCTTCGCCCAACCCTTACGTTGGAGCGGTCATTACTGACGCTCACGGCAACGTTCTCGGTAGCGGCACGCACACCTACGACGGCATAAAACATGCGGAGATTCTTGCCCTTGAACAAGCTGGCGTGAAAGCGCGCGGCGGCACGCTCTACATCAACCTCGAACCGCATTCTCATCAGGGCCGAACTTCTCCCTGCACCGACGCCCTCATCAAGGCTGGGATTCAACGTGTCGTGGCATCCATGCCCGATCCGAATCCGAAAGTGAGTGGGCGCGGCTTCGAACAGATGCGTGCTGCCGGAATTCACGTCGAAATTGGCAGACTCGAAGAGCAGGCGCGACGCCTGAATGAGGCTTTCGCCCGCCACGTTCGGCACGGCACCCCGCTCGTGACCTTGAAAGCAGCGATGACGCTGGACGGCAAGATCGCTCCTCCTCCTGCCGAGGCCCTCGCGGCCCATGCTGGCACTCCTCCCGGAGGTTGGATCACCAGTGATGTTGCCCGGGCTCACGTGCACGAACTGCGTCATCAGAACGACTCGATTTTAGTTGGTGCAGGCACAATCCTTTCCGACGATCCCCTGTTGACCGATCGCAGCGGAAAGCCGCGACGACGAACTCTTTTGCGAGTCGTTCTGGATTCGCGCCTGCGTCTACCCGTTGAGTCACGACTCGTGAAGAGTCTCGCTACCGAGAATAAGCATGATGTGCTCATCTTCTGCGCCTCGGCAAATGATCAGAAACGGGCAGAACTGGAACGCTTGGGAGTGCGAATCGAACAGATTCCGGCCTTCGAATCCGACGGCCGGCCAGATCTGCCGGCGATTCTTCGCCGCCTCGGCCAACTTGAAATCTTGTCAGTCATGATCGAGGGCGGCGCAACAATCAACTGGGCAGCGCTTGCCGCGGGCGCAGTCGACAAGGTTTTTCTCTTTTACGCACCGAGAATTTTGGCCGGCACAGGCTCCGTACCTTTCGCGGCGGGCGCGGGATTTCGTCACATGAGCCAGGCCGCGCAGGTAAAGCGAGTCCACCTGCACCGTTTTGGAGAGGATTTCGCTGTCGAGGGATACTTGCGCGATCCGTATGGAGAATGAGAACAATTCACCACAGAGACACAGAGTCACTGAGAAAAAACAAGATCCAATGCTACTGTCTTTTCCTTTGAACGCCTTCTCTGTGTCTCTGTGCCTCTGTGGTGAATTAAGATGTTGGGTTCATTCCGGAGGTCTTCCATGTTCACCGGCATCGTAGAAGAAGTTGGACGCATCACTAGTATCGAACAACGTGGAGAGAATCGCCGCATCACCATCGCTGCCAATCACGCACCCAAAGAACTCGGCACTGGCCACAGCGTCTCTGTCAGCGGAGTCTGCCTGACTGCGCTCGACATCAAGCCCGGTTCCTTTTGCGCCGATCTTGCGCCGGAAACCTGGGTGCGGACGTCCTTTTCCCGCATTCACGAGGGAGCGTTGGTCAACCTTGAGCTGCCCATGAAGGCTGATGGGCGCTTCGGAGGGCACATCGTCCAAGGCCACGTGGATGGAGTCGGCAAGCTGACTTCGTTCGAGCGCATCGCCGATTCTGAGAACTGGTGGCTGACCATCGAACTGCCGGAAGAGATCGAGAAATACACCGTCTACAAAGGCTCAATCTCGATCGAAGGCATCAGCCTTACGGTCGCAAAGCTGGAGAAGAACCGCTGCATCGTCGCAATCATTCCGCACACGGTCGAGATGACGAACCTGCACTCGCTCAAGCCCGGCGATCCCGTAAATCTGGAAGCCGACCTGATCGCGAAATATGTCGAGAAAATGATGAGGGGCGAGTCGCAGAGTTCATTGACGATCGAGGACTTGGTGGAACAAGGCTTCTAGCTCAATAGAGTCATTGCGCGCTGGTCTGCCTGTCCTTGACCACCGCGCCGCCTTTCATCACCCAGTTCACACGCTGTAACACAGTGATGTCTTTCAGAGGGTCGCCATCAACGGCGATCATGTCCGCAAAGTGATCCGGCTCGAGCACGCCAACCTTATCCTGCCAGCTTAATAACTCTGCCGCGTTGAGAGTGGCTGCTTGAATAACTTCCAGCGGTTTCAGTCCCCGCTTGGTCATCGCCTCCAGTTCGGAGGCATTCTTTCCTTGCAACTCTGGACTGGCTGCATCAAAACCGGCCGCAATCTTTACCCCGAGCTCCCGCGCCATTTGGATCTCCTGCTGTATACCCTTCAACAGGGGCTCGATCCACGTGCGGTTGGCATCACTCGGAGAATTCTTGCTGGCATCCACAGTGGCATCAATGACACCAATGGTCGGCACCAGAAATGTCCCCTGCTTTTTCATCATCTCCAGGTCCTCGCGGTTAATCCCGTGTCCATGCTCGATCGAATCTACACCGGCAGTCAGCGCATTCTTGATTCCCTCCGGAGTAGTCGCGTGAGCAGCTACTTTGCGTTTCTGCTTGTGGGCTTCCTCGACGATGACCCTCATCTCATCGACTGTGAGTGTGGGGTGATTCCAGTCGGCATAAACCTTGATCATGTCGGCACCGTGCCCAAGCTGTTCGCGGACAGCGCGGCGAGCCTCCTCGACACCACTCACCATCTGCGCACCAGTGGGGAAGTCCCGCAGGTCTGGGGAGACACCGAACGGGTTGTACTCACCCACCGCCGCGATGGCTCGTGTCGCCACCTGCATCCGTGGTCTCTGGGCTAGACCTTGCTTGATGGCGTCTCGCAGCGCGACATCGGCGTACTCCGATCCTTCGTTCTCTACGTCCCGAATCGTCGTATAACCGGCATTGAGTGTAATCCGCGCATTGTAGGCGCCCTCCAAGGCACGAAACGCCTGTGATTTCGTGGCTAGATTGAGAATGTATCCGTCATCGCCGTCTGGAATGCGCGCCATGATATGCGTATGACAATCGATCAGTCCCGGCAGAACCGTCGCGCCCCCGAGATCGATCAGCTTGGCATTCTTCGGTGCGTGTGCCTGGATCTCCGAGGCAGTACCGGCCTCCTTGATCCGGTCGCCTTCAATCCAGATAGCTGCATTCTCCACATAGTTGCCCTTCCGGACGTCGAGCAATCTCGCCGCCTTCACGACGACCGAGGCGGGAGAAGCAGGCGTATTTTGTGACTGCGCGAATGCGGCTACAAAGGAGAGGATTGCAAAAGAGACCAGGGCACGCGTTTTCATGGCGAGCAAGAGTAACGCAGCATTCTCAGACAGACAAGGAGGGAAAGTTTCTCGTGGTCAGTGGTCAGTGGTCAGGTCGGATTTTTTCTGGCCACTGGCAACAGGCCACTGACAACTGGCAACTGGCGTTACGCTTCCAGCTTCAGCTCATCCAACTCGAGGAACTCCTGAATGATTGGGTGCTGGTCCTTCTCCATCTCAGCGTATGTGCCAAAGAAGATCGCTCTCCCCTCATGCAGAAAAACCACACGCTCGGCCAGTTTCTTCGCCAGACGCATATCATGCGTCACCACAATACTGGTCAGGTTGAGCTGGATCTTCAGCCGTTTGATCAGGTCGCCCAGTAACTGCGCCATCAACGGATCGACCATGGTGGTCGGTTCGTCATAAAGAATACATTCCGGACGTGCAGCCAGCGCGCGCGCAATGGCCACCGATCGCTTCATCCCTGTCGAAAGATCGGAAGGCAACAAATCGCGAAATTGCTGCACCCCGACCATTTGCAACAAACCGTCTACTATCTGATAAATCTGCTCTTCGCTATGATCCCGCGTCTCACGCAGTGGAAAGGCCACGTTCTCGCCAACCGTCAACGAGTCGAAAAGCGCCCCGTTCTGAAAAACCATGGTGACCTTTTTGCGGACGTGTTCGAGTTGTTCTTCGGTGTAATCCGTGATGTCCTCCCCGGCCACGATAACGCGCCCAGAGTCCGGCTTGAGGAAGCCCATGATGTGATGCAGGGCGACCGACTTTCCCACCCCGCTGCGTCCCAGGATGCAGACTGTCTCGCCAGGCATAACATTAAAGCTGACGTCTTCGAGCACCACATTGTCGCCGAAGGCCTTCGAGACGTCGCGAAATTCGATATAGGGTGCAGGCATGCAGATATCGGCTGTCGGGTCTTAGCGACCAGCAATGGAAACAGCAGCTCCGCGATCCTCTCAACCTTACCAGATTTGTAACACCGCTTTGGCTCGGTCCATGGACCTCGCTCACCCTCGGGCACCCGCCACATCTTGGGGAGTATTCAAATTGCGAAATAATTCCGGTGAGAATCCGGCCACGCGCAACTCTTCTTCCCCGATCACTTGAGTAGTCCCGTCGTCAAAGAGCGCGTCAATCTGGTATCGTCCTTCACGCAGCGCCCTTTCGGCCGAATCGGCAAATATCTTTCGGTACACAGCACAGAGAGGCTGCAAACCTCCGCGTGTGTGAGCAACCGTTACAACCGCGCCCGACTTGCAGCTCCGCGTAATCAGAAATTGCAGGAAAGCGTAAGAGACGAATGGCACATCGACCGCGAGGATCAGGTTGAGATCGGTCTGCGACGAGCGTAGGGCCGCATGAATTCCACCCAGTGGACCGCAGCCCGGGAACGCGTCTTCCACCACCGGTGCGAAGGGCTTAAACTTCGCAAGATTTCCTACAATTCGAACTTTCGGAGTCACCGATCGCGCCAGATCGAGCATCCGCGCCAGCAGCGTTCGCCCTTCGAGCAGAACGAACGCTTTTTCCATCCCCATGCGCGTGCTCTTACCGCCAGCCAGAATGAAAGCCGTGATGTCCCCTGATGCAGACTCCATGCGGCTATCATACATCGGCAGACACAATCGCCGGTTTTAGAGCTGTCAAATCCTAGCCACCTCGGCCTCGCCAACAAATTCTTTCGCCTCTGGAAGTTAGCTCCTGACGGTGTTCGTTTATGCACGAAAGTAACCTTCCCAAAGTCAGTCTGTCGCGCGATGATGAGCCTGCGTCCGGCCTTGCTTCAGTGACCCGGAAGTAACCATCATGCCGCAAAAATTCATGGATGTGCTTATGCTTGGGCGCTGCTCTCACGAGTTCTCTTGGCCCCGCCGTGGTGCGGATGGCAACTACTACCAGGTTTGCCTGCTGTGCGCAGCGGAATACAAGTATGACTGGACGACCATGCGCCGCACCGAGCGCGTGGAGCACAAGCCAGAGACTGGAATTCGCCGCAGCCATGCGCGCGAAAAACGGCCTTCCTGGGTCCCGCGTGCCCGTCGCCTGAAGCTCGACATCCCCCTGCGCTATCGCGTGAACAAAACCAGCACATGGTTTGAGGGAATCATCGAGAACATCAGCCAGAGCGGCGTACTGTTCATTGGTCCTCAACCTCTTCCGGTCAACGCGCTCATCGAGATGGTTTTCGAAATGCCCGAGGAGATTTCCGGCCAGAAGAACAGCAACGTCGTCTGCCAGGGGCGGGTCATGCGCGCCAAAGATGCCCCGGAGCAGGAAGACGGACAGAACGGACTGGCAGCGTCCATCGTCGATTACAAGTTCATCCACTAGCGGCGTTCTGTAGTAAATCCCTGTTGCGGGTGCTGCCGAAAGTGCGAATCCGCTTTTACATCTGCAGGAAACCCTCGAAGCATCTAAACTGTTGTCACAAGGGCCCGCGATCGGGCCAATCATCAGGAGTTACGTATGAACAGAAAATCTCCGCTCTTTGTGTATCTTCTATTTTCAGCCCTTCTGTCCCTGGAGATCGGCTGCGCCAAGAAGCCCGATGACGCCAAGATCTCGAGCGACATTCAAACCAAGTTCACTCAGGATTCGGGACTGTCCGCGAAACAACTCTCTGTGCAGTCGGCGAATGGCGTCGTTACCCTCAGTGGAAACGTAGACAATGACGCGCAGCGCAACGCCGCGAGCCAGCAGGCCGCGTCAGTTCCCGGAGTGAAAACCGTTGTTAATAACCTGCAGGTAGCACCGTCCATGGCTGCCGCCCAGACGTCACCGAGTCCTGCAGAAACGCAAGCGCCACAGCCCACGGAAAATCAACAGCCACCACGGGAGAAGAAGCATTCCAGAAAGGCGTCTTCTTCCAATGCCAACGACATGCAGCAATCGAACGGTGGACAGATGGCTGACGCCACTCCGGCAAGTGCCGCAGCACCACAACCGCAACCCGCTGTGGCGCCCGCGCCTCCGCCGCCTCCACCACCTCCGAAGAAGTACATCATCGATCAGGGAACGCAGTTGACCGTCCGCCTGATCGATCCCATTGATAGCGAGAAGAACCAGACGGGCGATACGTTCCGCGCGACCCTCAACGCTCCGCTGACTTCGGACGGCGAAGAGGCTGTACCCGCTGGAGTCGAATTGACAGGCCATCTCGTCGAAGTGAAAAGCGCAGGCAAGTTCGCCGGCCAATCCGACGTGGTGATGCAGCTCGACAGCCTTACGTCCGGCGGACGAAGCTACAACCTGCAGACGGACCAATATAAAAAACAAGGTAGTTCGCGCGGCAAGAACACTGCTGAAAAAGTGGGCGGTGGAGCCGTGCTCGGCGGCATCATTGGTGCGCTTGCCGGTGGCGGCAAAGGAGCGGCAATCGGGGCGGCGGCGGGCGCTGGCGTCGGTGGAGGGGTTCAAGCTGCAACCAAAAGCCAGCAGATTAAGCTTCCCTCGGAAACCGTCCTGAACTTCACACTGCAGGCTCCGATTACCGTTGTCCAGGCAGCACCCTCAGATGCCAATCGCCAAAAACTAGGCAATTCGCAATAGTGGCAGATCAACAACTCCGAACGCTGCGCCCGCTCCGGCGGTCGCAGCGTTTGATTTTAGGGACGATCTCTCTGTGAGTAGGTTCCGGGCGGGCGGCAATCCGGCTACAAAGCTCCCGCCTCCATGAATTACACTCTCTCTCTCAGGTCCACGAAGGATGCCTTCGCTTACGGCAGTGTTACACACGGAAAACGACGCCTTGCGGTTGGGGCGACTGCTGGAGACGCTCTATCCCTGCGACGAAATCCTGATTGTGGATCACGGCTCGTCCGACGCCACGCTACAGGTCGCTCGGGAATACGGCGCCCGGATCATCGCCGGTAGCAATGGAGCAACGAACGAGTACTACCTTCGCAGCATTCGCTCCAGCTGGGTTTTGTGGCTCGACCCAAGAGAATCCGTGTCCGAGGCTCTTGCCGCCAGCCTCTTCGAATGGAAGTCGGAAGCGGTACCGCAAAGCGGTGTCACCTTTTCGGTATTCTTGCGCGAAGAAACGGCCGGTGGATGGGTGGAGCATCCGTCGGCCCAGACTCGGCTGGTGCCGTCGACCTGGAACCACTGGACCGGGCGCCTTCCGAGCCCAGATTCTTCTGCAGTAGCGCTCGAAGGAGAACTCCTGCGCTTCGCTTTTCCCTGACAAGAACGACAGCATGTGCATGAAAGCGTAATGAAGGTCGCTGGTTGGAATCGGTCCTCATGAGGTGAAATATGGCCGCTTATTTCGTGGTCGACATTCTTGCGATTAAGGATGCTGCCAAAATGGACCAGTACCGTGCGCAGGTTGGCGCTGTCGTCGAGAAATTTGGTGGTCGCTACCTCGTGATCGGCGGCCCATTTCACGTTGTCGAAGGCTCCTATCAGCCAACTTTCCCTGTGATGATCGAATTCGCTTCCATCAACGAGGGACGTCGGTGGTACGACTCCGAGGACTACCGTGAGCTCAAAAACATGCGCCTTGAAGCTACCGTCTCGAACGCTTTCTTTATGGAAGGAGCAGCCCCCAACCCCTAGGCCAAAGAACGTGCCACCATTGTCTTCGGAGTCACGTATCACAGGCGCTTGTGATTTCCATCACATTCCTTCACACATGGCGACGCCTAGACTGCGCTGTTGTGGCAGTTTTGGGCCTCGAAGCCCCGGAGGAACAAGTCATGCGTGTAATGAAATTCATCAGTGTGGCCGCAGTTGTGGCAATTCTTTCGGCCCTCGCCCTGGGGCAAGCTGCCCCTGCTCAAACTCCCGCGGTAAAGCACGTTCCGATCACCAACGCGCCCTCAAATTCGGGCAAAGAGATGTACAAAAGCTATTGTGCGGTTTGCCATGGTCTCGACGGCAAAGGAAGTGGCCCGGCAGCATCGGCCATGAAAACCTCTCCTACTGATCTGACAACTTTGGCTCAAAAAGACGGTGGAAAATACCCGGCCTCTCACGTCGCCGCTGTGATTCGTGGCCAGGCCATAACGCCCTCTCACGGCAGCCAGGACATGCCGGTTTGGGGACCGCTGTTTTCCAGTATCAGTCAAGGTCATGAAGGTCAAGTGCAGCAGAGGATTACGAATCTGGTCTCTTACATCGAGACTCTGCAGGCGAAGTAGCCATGTTGACGGGTTGGACTCGACCGGCCTCCTGCGAGTTCAGCCCGTCAGATTACCTCGGCATTTCTGCCATTCTTGATTCGCTGCCTTGACGGTGGCGTCCCACGCATTCGCGCCATCGTCCAGGCCCAGAAGTGTAAGCGAGCAGCTATTCAATAGCTTACTTCACCTTGGCCGCCTGGCCAGTGACTTCGGTACCTTAGTCCTGACGGAACCATCGACTTATAATCCATCCAAGAACAAGGAATTTCTGCGTTCTGTTGGAGAGAGGTGAGAAGCGCACGAAAGTTCGTCTTTCCCTTTAGAAACGCCTTGTAAAAACTTCGTGGACCCTGTCTTCGCATCGGCGATTTTTGTCTTGGGGCTGGCCTTCGGCAGCTTTCTGAACGTGTGTATCTACCGTCTGCCGCGTGGGCTTTCCACAGTCACCCCTCGCTCCGCGTGCCCGAAATGTCAGAATCCAATCGCTTTTTACGACAACTTGCCTGTCCTCAGCTGGCTGATCTTGCGTGGACGATGTCGCCACTGTAAAACCGGCATCTCGCCTCGCTATCTAATGATCGAGTTGTTCACCGGGCTGCTATTCCTTGCCTGCTACTGGTATTTCGGGCTGACTTTCTCCACCTTGAAGTTCTGCACCTTCGGGTTTCTGGTACTCGGTCTGATCTTCACCGATGCCGAAACCAAGCTCTTGCCCGACAAATTGACGCTGCCGGGGCTCGCACTGGGAATCATTTTCAGCCTGATAGTTCCGGTCCACGATCTGGTCTCGCAGTTCCTGCCCGGTATGATGAATCTCCCGTTCAGTGCTGACATCTCTGCCCGACTCCTCTCACTGATTGATTCAATGCTAGGTGCGGCCGTCGGAGCCTCGTTCATATACGGGGCCGGCGCGGTTTATCTCCGCTGGCGCGGTACCGAAGGCATGGGCTTCGGAGACGTCAAGTTGATGGCTATGGTCGGCGCCTTTCTCGGAGTCAAGCTCACGGTATTTACGATCTTCGCAGCGTCATTAGCCGGCTCCCTATTTGGCCTCACCACTGTGCTGATCGTTTGGCTTAAGCGCACGCATCGATTCGCCAAACGCCTTGCCACCGCACATGCAGCTCGCAAACGCGCCTGGCAATCCGCGCAGGTGGTTTATCGGAATTACCAGATGCCATTCGGCGTCTTCTTAGGCAGTATGGCTCTATTCGCTCTCTTTTTCGGTGACCGGTTCCTTCACTGGTATGGGAGGCTCTGGTGAGACTCTTAGCGAATCCACTACTGCTCCGCGCCGCGCTGGTGTTCTTCTGCGCTGTCTCCGCCTTCCTTCTCGGGTTTTTTTTGATTCGCCGCTTGCGGAAGAACATCACCGACGAATCTGACTTGTCCGAGGGAGCCGCTCCGTCCATCGAGGCTCTGCCCCTTCACCTCTACAACACGGTGATTCAGCAGCTCAAGCAGCAGAAACACGAACTACAGGTGCAATCACAAGCTGAACAAACGCGCGCCCGCACCACCGAAAATTTCAGCCAAACCGTGCTGTCGAATCTTTCTTGCGGCGTGCTGGTTCTTGGCAGCAACGGCCTGGTGAAGACGGCGAATCCGGCAGCAAAATCCATCCTGGGATTTGCCTCAACCACCGGCATGAGTGCCGAAGACATCTTTCGTGGCGCGGCCGTTCATTCGCCCTCTTTGGCATCGGCTCGCGTTTTTCCCGACAACACTCTTGAGACTCCAGTTCGCGTACTCGAAGAAATCCATCTGGTGCTGCGCGAAGGCAGCAAGCGCAGAGAGATCGAAGCCGACTACGAGAGTCCCGCGGGTGAAAAACGTTTCCTGCGCATGACGATTTCCCGTGTTCGCGCCGTCGACGGTGGCCTGCTCGGCGTGGCTTGCGTCATTAACGATCTCAGCGAATTGGAACGCATTCGCCGGCAGCAGGAACTACATGGAGAAATTTCGGCCGAGATGGCGCTGCAACTTCGGACCTCCCTTACCACGATCTCTGGGTTTGCCCAACAGTTGGCCAACAACCGCGATCCGGAACTGGCGAAGGAACTCGCCACTGACATTGCGCAGGAAGCAGCGCAACTGGATCGAACCATTGGTGGCTTTCTCACGACAAAACGTCCGGCGAATGTTGCTGTCGGCCATGCCGTTAAATAATTTTAGTTGGAACACGGGGCGCGATGCCTCAACTTACAGAAATCTAGAAAAAAAGAGTCAATCATGAGGTGGACGCAAATGAAACGAATCGCAAACTACGGAATCGGACTCGCGCTGCTTCTTGGCTTCATCGGGATCCCGGCCAGCGCTCAGAACCAGACTCAGTCAAACTCGGATACCTCCGCCACCCCGTCGCTCGGCGACTACGCGCGGCAGGTACGCAAGGATACGGATGTCAAGAGCAAACCAAAGGTATTCGATAACGACAATCTGCCTCGCGAAGACAAACTCTCGGTCGTCGGCACCCCGTCCCAGCCCACCACCGATAATTCCGCGGAGCAGAAGCAACCCGAATCGGCGAGCGCTCCGGCCGGAAACGAAGCTAAGTCCGCGGCGGGTGAAAAACCTGCTGCCGACACCGCCAAACCCGTTGACGAGGCCACTAAGGATGCCGCCGCGAAGCAATGGGCCGATAGAATCGAGGCCCAACAAAAGCAAATCGATCTGGCGCAGCGCGAGCTTGACGTTACTCAAAAGGAATACCAGCTTCGTGCCGCCGCAATGTATGCGGACGCCGGAAACCGGCTGCGCAACGCTACCGATTGGGACAAGCAAGACGCGCAGTTCAAGCAGCAAATCGCCGACAAGCAGAAAGCTCTGGATGATGCCAAGCAGAAGTTGGACGATTTGCAGGAGGAAGCCCGCAAGGCAGGCGCACCCAGTTCCGTTCGCGAGCCGTAGCGAGCCCCACCGAATGATCGTGAGAGCGCCGGGGCATCTCCGGCGCTTTTTTCTTTAGTTCTGATTCCTACCGCTCCTCAGATCGCCCAGCCAACCGGCGGATCTGTTTCACGTGGTGCAGACCGTGCACCAAATGAAACTTCCGCCACTGCGCCACCGAGAACGGGCCCAGCAAAGGGTGGTCCAGAATCCTTGTCTCTGCTCCGAACCTTGCTTCACACTTGCTCATGAGTTCTTCCATCTCGGCAATCCTCGAGCCTATCTCCGTTAGAGCCTTTCCCGAAACCAACCCTCGTGGCACCGCAACCCGGGGTGATTTCACCCCGCGCGGGAAGTAGCCCAGCTGGACAACCATAAATGCGCCCAGGCGCTGCTCCAATGTGGGCGCGATGCCGGGAACCTTTCCAGAATCGAGAACCCTCGCGAATCCTTTCGATGTTCCGGTGTAGGTCAGAAACAGATGCTCGAGGATTTCCATAATGGACCACTTGCCAGGTGGGTGCCAGCTCAACTGCTCTATCGACAAGCCATGAACCGCCAACTCGATATCTGTTTGCAGCCGTCTTAGGTGAGGGTCCAAGGGTGTTACTAACCTTTTCCAACCTTTCGGTTAGAATGATGCCGCACAATAAACCAACGCCAGTTATATCAGGAAGGATGCCATGCACAGGGCTGCCGGTAGCCATTCACCTTCCGCAGTTTTCTTCGCGGAAAAAAGCAGTGTCTTTTTCTCGTGTGAGAAACGACCTTTATTGACTCGTACGATCGCAAGGATAGTCGCGGCCATCTGCGCGCTGTCCCTGCTATCCCTATTGACGGCCTGCTCGTCAGAGTCCAACAAACCCGCCGAACCAGCCAAGCCTGAGGTCAAAGGGCCGGAACTCCTCACCGCTCGCTCGGCATTTCAGAAGACTTATGTCGCGGCGCGGAGTTGGAATAACGACGCTCGGCCTTATCGGATCGAGTCCATCGCAACCAGCGACGGTAACGGGCACGATGGAAAGTGGGCCGTCTGGCGCGCCAGCTTTGCCTCTCCCTCCCAGCGCTCGGCCAAAAGCTATACCTGGTCCGGCAGTGCCGCCGACGGGGCGCCTTCACGCGGCATCAATCCCGGCACGGAGGACAGCTATAGCGCCTCCAACTCCTCCACCCAGGTTTGGGACATGGCGTTCCTGAAAATTGATTCGGATCAGGCCGAGGAGACGGCCCAGAAGCACGGCGGTGACAAGGTGCTGGAAAAAGCGCCCAATACTCCGGTGACCTACGTTTGCGACTGGAACCACAACACCAATGAGTTGGTCTGGCACGTCATCTACGGAGCGACTCGCGAGGATGCGAAGCTCACCGTCTCGGTGAATGCCTCCACTGGTGAATTTATTCGGGTCGAGAAATAGGCTTGCTTCCGGCTGCTTGGCACGGGGTTGGCGCGCTGCCCGGCAGTTCGTAGTTTTAGTGCTACTCGAGGTGGGCCGCGATCTCTCGAAAATAGCGGTATATCGCTTCCGAGGAACTGATTGCTCGTTGGAGCGCTCTGCGCTCCGCAAACGAAGCTACATCCTGTGGGGAATACTGTAATCGGACACGATCTGCGGCGCAGTGGGCACTCAACAGTTCCACGCTGGCAGCGGCGATATCTGCTTTGAGGCGTACAACATCAACTTGTTTTTTACTTCCGGACTGCATTGATTCAGTTCCTTAATTATTTAGTTTTGAGGAGTAAACGCAGAAGAGGCCCCGTGGAATCGTATTGGGAGGACTGCTACTGTCAGATCCAGCGGGACCTCACTCTGCGAGGTCATTGCTCTTGATTAAGTATACATCGTTACCATTACGCAGTGCAAGGAATTACCGAAACGGTTGAACTCATGGAGGAATGGTGCCAAGGCATCCTGACCCTGAACTGGAACAGCGCATCTTAGCGGCGGCGTCGCGGTTGTGGGCCCGCGGAGGCGAAAAAGCCCTGACTATGCGCGCCGTCGCGAAAGCCGCGGGCACGACTACGCCTACCGTTTACGAGCGTTACCGCGATCGCGAAGATATCCGGCGCGCGCTGCGGCTTGAAATGCGGCGTGCGCTGTTTGCCGCCCTTACCCCCACCCGAAACCTGCGCGATGCGATTCAGAGTTATCTGAAATTCGCCCTCGAAAACACTTACGGTTACCAGGTTTTGTTTGATGGTGTGGGGAAGCCCCCTTCCCTTTACGAGCCGTGGCCGTCCTTCAATCTCATGCGCGAACGCCTGGCCGCGGAGTTAGGCGGGAACCCGAGACTGCATAGCCGCCTGATGCTGGCGATCTGGTCTCTAATGCACGGCACGGCCATGCTCATTATCCGGGGCGGATTCGAGGGGCCCCTTCGTACGCAAGCCGTTCATGCCTGCGTGGACACCGTGGAGAGCATTGTGCGAACTGCCAGGCGCAAAAATGGGCTTGTGCAAACCGGGCCAAAATGGCCCTCAAGTCTGATTCTAGGTGCGGCCGAGCAAAGTCATGTCGGTAATGGGGACGGCGATCACCCGAAATCCAAGCCTCCCCAACGAAAACGCTGAACAATATTCGCCAGCGGTTCGCTGGCTCAACCTTTACAGCGTTACTTTGAGGTTTTGGCGCTTGCCGCGTGAGAGTTCAACCGTTCAAGCGCTTTCTTGGAGTCTGGGGCTTCCGGTCCATACGGAAGGATTTTCAGATAGCTTTCGTATTCAGCAACAGCCTCCGCGTCCCGCTCCAGTTTCTCTAGGCAAACGGCTAAACGATACGTAGCGACAGCGTCGTTATCCTTGTAATAGAGCGCCTCGCGGTAGCGGCTTTCGGCGGCAAGATAGTTCTTCTTCTTGAAATAAAAGTCTCCGACCTCCACGTCCTTCGCTGCTTTGTGCGGATCCCAGGGATGAACATCACCGCTCCCGCTACCTTCATCCGTGAGGATGTCAGAGTCGTGTGGATGCGCCTTTACGTCTTCTGACGGGGGACTTAAATCCACAGGATCGTCTTTGCTGGAACTATGCCCCGCATCATCTCCCAAGTCTGTAGCGTTCACGACGTCGGATCGCGGTGGTGAAAGATCCGGCTTTCGGGTGGCCGCGGGTGTCGAGCTTGAAGGAGAATCCGCTGCCGACGGCGATTTCGGACTCGAACTCTGTCCTTGCGCGACAGTACCTGGGAAAAAACCCAGTAACAAAATCAGAAGCACACTTCGCATAGTTCCATTCTACCGGGCAGCGTACGTGGACCGAAATGCTTCCAGGCATCGCTTTGCCGTTTCCATCTGAGGATACCGGCTGCCCTCCTGTTCAATTAGATAGTATTCCACTCCGCCGCCGTTCTCCGCCGCTTGGAAGATCCCTTTCCAGTCGGCCTTCCCCTCTCCAAATAGAGTCTTGTAGGCGATGTTCGGGTCGGGAGACCAGTCTTTACAATGGATGGAGCGAATGCGTCCCGGGTTGGCTTTGATCCAAGCAATCGGATCAGCGCCGCCTTCCAAGCAGGTTCCAACATCGAGTTGCAGCATGATCGTGGGATGAGTGTTCGCCGCGAGAATGTCCATCGGCCGCTGGCCGTTGATCGGTTTCCATTCGGCGTCGTGGTTGTGATACCCAACTCTGAGCCCTGATGGCGCCAGCTTCTCGCCAGCGGTGTTCAAGTTGTCCGCGAGCGCCTTCCATCCATTCAGGTCGGGTTTCGGATCGCTCCACGCCAGCACCACGTAGTGGCTGCCCAGAATCAGGTTGAGCTCTCGCGCGTGATCAATCTTTTCGGGAAGGAAGAACGCCTGATCATTGTGGGTCGAATAGCACCGGATGCCTAAGTCGTCCATCAGCTTACGCATCTGCTTGGCCTGTTGGGCGTTCCAGTCGTAGTAGGGCGCATAAAACTCGACAGCCTGATAACCCATCTTCGCCACCGCCCGCACTGTGTCTTCGGGATCTTTCTGCAGTTCGTCACGGACGGAGTAGAGTTCAAGTCCAACTGGAATGGATTTTGACGCCGCGAGGCCCGAAGCAACTCCTCGCAATGCCCAAGGCAACATCGCTGATACCGCAAGAAATGACCGCCGGGAAAAGTTTGAGGATGACATGGCGGAATCTTACGCCGAAAGGTTCCTCAACTCCACACCGGGTTCGACGCCGCGAAGACAGGACTGCGGATCGCGTGCAGATTCTCTGGACAAAAAAATCAGGCCGCTCAGGGGGAGGAGCGAGCGGCCTGGTTGGCGAAGTCCTCCAAAAGGAGGGTAAATTCTATGCCGTCATTACATCGATGGATTGTTCTGACCCGTGGTCGTCGGAGCAGTCTGGCCGTTGCTCCCGGTCGTGTTCGTCATCAGGCGCACATCGACGCGACGATTGTCCGCGCGACCAGTGGAGGTCTTGTTGGACTCCACCGGCTTATCCTTGCCAAGACCGATTACATAGATCTTGTGTGCGGGCACGTTGTACTTCGTGGCCAAGTACTGGATCACGGAGTTCGCGCGGCGTTGGCTAAGATCATAGTTATAGTCGGCTGGCCCAACCGAATCCGTTCCGCCCTCGAGCGCGATGATGTAGCCCTTGGTCGAAGCGATGCTGCCAGCAAGCTGATCCAGCGCCTCTTTCGCCTTCGGCGTCAAGTTATCTTTATTGAATCCGAACTTAACGGAAGTCTCCGCGACAGCATGATAATTGTCGAGGTTGGCGACTGTATTGGTCAGCACACTTACACGGCCATTGGCGGCATCCGCCATCTGCTGCGCCTGCGTGGCGTTCTGGCTGGCGGTTTGCGTCTTCTGCTCGACTTCAGTGGTCTTCGCATTGACGGCCTGAATGCCGGCTTGCGCGCGAGCGTCGACGTCCTTGATGTCTCGCGTGTTCTTCGCGGTCAGATCGTCAAGTTCGTTGGTCTTGTTGATCAATGGCGTCGTTTGGTTCTTCACGAAGTTTTTGCTGGCACAGCCAACGGTGGCCACCATGCTGGCTGCCAGACATACGATTAACGAAGTGCGATTCATAGGTAGAGCTCCTTATCCGATCTCTTTGGATGCGTCTTGACTGCGTCCGGGTAAATTCCCGTGCGGATGCAATTTTTTAGGCCCTGGGAACGGCTTACGACAGTACAAGTCCCAATTCCCACTTTTGCACGGCTGATGCCAGTTCTCTGTACTCGATGCGACCTCGTTAAGTATATACATTTTCAAGAGCTTGCGGGAGCAACCTGCATGGTCGAACCACTGTACCCGTTACCCCAGCAACGCAAACCCCACATAATCAATGGAATTTTTATACGGTCGAACAGATCAACTTCGACCGCACTGTGAAACCCTACAATCTCGTTCTAATCCAATAGAATAGAAGCTCCTTCCCATGGATTTGCAGGCCAAAATCCGGACCATTCCCACCGAACCCGGTGTATATCTCTACAAAAACGCCGAAAACGAGGTGATTTACGTAGGAAAAGCTACGAACCTCCGCAGCCGCGTTTCCAGCTACTTTCATGAGGGCCGCTGGGAGGATGCCAAGACCGGAACTCTCGTTCGGGAAGCAGTCGATGTCGACTACATCGTCGTTGCCAACAACAAAGAAGCACTTGCGCTCGAAAACAATCTGATCAAGCAGCGCAAGCCGCGCTTCAACATCCTGCTGCGTGATGACAAGACTTATCCCTACGTCAAGCTCACTCTGGGCGAGCGATGGCCGCGCGTCTATGTAACACGTCGTTTACGCAAGGACGGCAGCGCGTACTACGGCCCGTACTTCCCTGCCAATTTGGCCTACCGCATCACCGATTTGATTCACCGCAATTTTCTGATTCCGTCGTGCAAGGTCGATCTCACCCGCTTTCATCCGCGGCCGTGTCTGCAGTACTACATCAAGCGCTGCCTCGGACCCTGCGTTCAAGACCTGACTACGCCCGAGATGTATCAGGAGGCGGTCCGAGACGTGAAGATGTTCCTGGAAGGACGACCTACGGACCTCGCGCGTTCCCTGCGCACGCGCATGGAGCAGGCTGCAGCCGCCGAGGAATACGAGCGCGCTGCTCGCTATCGCGATCTGATTTCGACCGTGGAACAGTTGCAGGAGCGCCAGCGCATCGCGGCTGCCGAGGGCGACGACGCCGACGTCTTCGGCTATCACTTCGAAAACGGCATGCTCGCCGTGAATCTCTTTCACATGCGCGGCGGCAAGATGCTTGACCGCCGCGAATTCTTCTGGGAAGACCTGCCAGAGTTCGCGCTAAGTGAAGTCACTACAGGCCACGAGGGAAGCACCACCGGTCATGTGGGAAGCACCACGGGTGATGTGGGGACCGCCGCCCACGGCTGTCCGGGCGAGCAAAGCTCGCCAGCGCAGTTGGTGGGTACTCGCACAAATGATGGCGAGGTACTCAGCTCCGCAGTTCGCACTGAACCCGCCTTTCATCCCGGCGAGTTCTTCTCCGCACTTCTCAAGCAGCTCTACATCGGGCAGCCTTACGTTCCCCGCAATCTCTATGTCCCTGTCGACTTTGAAGATCGCGAAGAGCTCGAAGACCTGCTCTCCGAACAAATCTCAGGCGGCAACCCGCGCGCCCCCCGCGTCCACATTTTGATTCCCCAGCGCGGAGACAAGCGTTCTCTCATCGACCTGGCCGGCAACAACGCCAAGCAGTCCTACGATCAGCGCTTCCGGGTGCTGAAGCCGAACGCGCGCAAGATTCAGGAAGAATTGCAGGAAGTCATCGGCTTGCCCGAACTGCCGAAGCGTATCGAGTGTTTCGACATCTCACATATCCAGGGATCGGAAACGGTCGCCTCCATGGTTGTGTGGGAGGACGGCAAGATGAAGAAATCTGATTATCGCAAGTTCATCATTCGCACCGTCGAGGGCGTCGACGATTTCGCTTCCATGCGCGAGGTAGTCACACGCAGATATAAACGTCTGCTGCAGGAAAACGACAACGATCAGAAGGCGATGCCCAGCCTCGTATTGATTGACGGTGGCCTCGGCCAGCTGCATGCAGCCGCCGAAGCGCTCGAAAAGCTAGAAATCATCAATCAGCCGCTAGCCTCGATCGCCAAGCGCGAAGAAATTCTTTACGTCTACGGACAAGAAAAAGAGCCAATCGCGCTCGATCACCACTCCCCAGTATTGCACTTGATCCAGCTCATACGCGACGAGGCCCACCGATTTGCAGTAACCTTCCATCGCAAACGCCGTCAGATCCGCGACCGCTCCACCGAATTGCTGGAGATTCCCGGTGTGGGAGAAAGGACTACGCGCCGCCTGCTCGAACACTTCGGCAGCGTGCGAGCCGTTAAGCAGGCCGACGCTGCAGCGCTCTCCGCCGTTGTAACCCGCGTGCAAGCCGAGGCCATCCGGAATCACTTTCACAAACCTGCTTCCGAAAACCTCTAAGTTGGAAACCAGACTCCAGTGGTCTTAGCAAATCAATAGGTCCGGTTGTAAAGTTATGCGCTCGTCGCTGATGGCCAACAATCTCCTGCCTGCCACCACGTAATCTTCTTGGCCGCAGCCCGGAATATCACTTCCTGTGCTTTCATCGCCCGCGCCGTCTTGGGCTTGGTGTCGAAATCCATCACCTGCATGGTCTCCCATCCTCACCGCCCTCAAAGCGGCACATCTCATGTGCTATCTCGTCCGACATATGGTGCTAACGGCCAGTTAGTGCAAGAAATATTGCGGACCACGAAAGGAGCGTGCTAACATGCACGCTCCAAAAACCGATTGATTCGTCGGAGGTTGTGATGAGATCCGGCCGCTCCGCCTGCATAGCCATTCTGCTGCTCACCACATGTGCAGTCGCACAAGATTCGTTGCCTTCGGCGCACATCTCACGCACGGTTCCCATAAGCAGCGCGTCCCATGTGCTTTCGGCGATGCGTCCGACTGTGCCGCCGGATCTTAACGCCCAGCCGCGCTCGCATTCCACAACTGTCCCCGCTAATAAGTGGCAATTACTAGCCACGCTGCCGGGCACTGTCATTCACGACCTCATTTTCGTCAGCCCCGCTGTCGGATACGCCGCTGCCGAGGTTGGACAGGTCTGGAAGACCACCAACGGCGGCAAGACTTGGACTGAGGTTTTGAATCTCGGATTTCCGTATTACTTCTACGGGGTAGAGGCGTATGGCAATGAAGTCGTCGTATCGGGGTTCATTGACTCTGCGAATCAACAGGAGGGCGTCATTCGCTGGTCGCACGACGGCGGTCAGACCTGGGGTAGCGACATCATCCTATCAACCACAGCTTGCCTACAGCGCGTCCGCTACGCGAACTTCAATGATGGCCTGATCTTCGATCTCACCGGCGGTACCGCCCAGTACACGACCGATGGCGGGGCCACTGCCTCTGACTGGACCACCGTTATTAATAATCCCGACGGAGGGTGGTTCGGATTGCAATTTAGTTTGCTGCCTAACCTTCACGCCCGCGCTTCCGGAATCAATTTCTGCACCAGCCTGAATGGCGGAGCCACCTGGACATGCGGCCCGTCAGTCGATTCAGTCTTTGACGGACCCGTTCTCTTTCAAGGCGATTCCCTGGGCTGGGTGGGAGGCGGCGAAATTGCCCCCAACGTGGAAGGATGGGTACACGTTACCACCGATGGCGGAAAGTCCTGGAGCGCCCGTACACTCGACGGCCCATGGCCGATTCGTGAGTTTGTGTTCCTGAACAGCAAAACCGGCTGGGCTACTGGCGGAAACCTCTACACGGGCGTAGGTGGCATGTACTTCACCACAGACGGTGGCAACACCTGGTCCGTTGACATCAGCACTGGCGCTGAAATGGATGCTTGCTCGGTGCGGCCACTGAAGACCGGCCACGCTGTGTGGTGCGCGGGCTACAATTCTTCTCCCACGGGCGTGATCTATGGGCTAAGGACCGTCAACTGATACGTTGTCACGAGTCACCAGTTGCCCCAAGACAGGCACTCGGTTACAAATAGAACGACCTCGTGGAATCCAAGCCGGTAACTGATCAGGCAAGTCCCGCAGATACACCCGCCGCAGCTGGGACACGACCTCAAATATCGCCGTGGGGGATCGCCGCTGTGGCGTTTGTTTTGCGCGTGGCCTGGATCCTGATCGGCCACACGTACAGGATCAAACCGACGGACGAGAATTTCGGGTTCGGCTGGGAGATGGGCCGAATCGCCGCGTCCCTGGCGTCGGGACACGGCTTCAGCAATCAATTTGGACCGCCAACCGGGCCAACCGCCTGGGAGCCTCCTCTCTACCCTTATCTGACGGCCGGAGTGTTCTTGGTTTTCGGGATTTACTCTAAGGCATCGGCCTTCGTGCTGCTCACGTTGAACAGCGCCTATTCTGCACTCACCTGCGTACCGATATTTAAGATCGCGCGCCGGATTTTTTCGGCGAAGGTTGCTATCGTGTCGGCCTGGGCATGGGCGCTCCTTCCGAATGTCATGTTCTGGTGCACGCGGTGGATTTGGGAAACCACTTTATCCGCATTGCTGTTGGCAACGGTCATCTGGCTGACGCTAAGGCTCGAGGAGGGCGACGGATGGTGGCCGTGGTTTGAATTCGGCCTGCTGTGGGGAATCATCGCGCTGAACAGCACTTCCCTTTTGTCGTTTTTGCCCGCGGCAGGATTGTGGGCGTGGTACCGTCGGGCAAAATCAGGAAATCGGTCGCTGGCCGGAGTCGTCCTCTCGGCTTTCATCTTTTTGGCCTGCATCACGCCGTGGCTTCTTAGGAACTATCACACGTTCGGAAAATTCATCTTCGTGCGGGACAACTTTGGCGCTGAGCTTCGGCTGGGTAATGGCAACGGGGCCGATGGCACGCTGATGGTGTACATGGATCCTCCGCACGATCCGTACGCCATGCGCCAGTTTCAGACGATGGGCGAGTTGCCCTATATCGCGATGCGAAAACAGCAAGCGGTCGCTTACATCAAGGCCGACTATGGAAGGTTCGTGCTGCTCTCGCTGAAACGATTCGTCTATTTCTGGGCTGGAACCCCAAAAGCGACGGAACCGCCATGGATGAGCGAAGTGAAGAACTCGTTTTTTCTGGCGTCTTCGGTATTGATGTTTTGGGGATTGGCGCGGGCCTTACGTCGACGCCGGCCTGGCGCCTGGCTGCTGTTCTGGCTGATTCTGCTCTATCCTGCGATCTACTACTTTGTGTATCCGGGACAGCGTTACCGCGTTCCCATCGAGCCGGAAATGACGATCCTCTGCGTATACTTGCTGACCGAAGCAGGCCGACAGCCTACGGCTTCTCTTCTTCCAAGTCGATCTTGATGACATGAATCTGGTTGAGCTTCGTGTCAAGCACCCCATTGATCACAACGCGACGCCCCTCAAATCCGTGCACCATATCCGCCCGATCGAGACGGTAAACGTTCTTCCCAGAGGACAGTACCAGATAGCCGCCCAGGTGCTCGATGCAATATACAGCGCAGGTGTTCGACGTCCCACCCATCGACTTTGATTTCAGCATCTCTTGATGCGAGCGGGTGAGCGAATGGACGTTAAGCGCGCACTGGCTGTCGGAGACTTCGCCCCTGAAAGTCTTTGCGTTTTGACCAAAAGTAGCACTGGCAAGCGCTAGCAAGACTGCGCACAATAAGATTGATCGATTCATAGTGACTCCGTTTGAATCCCTCACGGCAGCACAGTAAATTTCATGTGCATACCTTCATGCTCTTCACTGCAGATCACGGTACAGACCACCTCGTAGGCGCCTGGCTCGCTGGGTACCGTAAGCAAAAACTCCTGTTTGCCGGGCTTGAACAGCAAATCCCATCCCTCGACGCGCGTCCGATCTTTGGCGCGCAAGAGAGTGAATCCGTGAATCGAACCGTCGCGATTCCACGATTTCGCGCGCTTCGCCGTGACCCGCAAAAGTATCTGCTCGCCGGCCTTCACTGTGATTTCTGGAGTACGCTGACCGGCGATTTTGTAGCGGCTATCGCTGTCGGCCGTCACTTCGATGACTCGCGCCTGTGCCCAAACGCGCGGCAGCGCAACAAAGACTGCGCACATTGCGAATGCACCGACGATACGACGGATTCTCGATGAGTTTGTCATGGGATAGTGTCTGGTACCCGCATGGTTACTGGGTCATGTAAAAAAGGATCAGTCTCTGGTCTTCGGCGGTAATGGTCGCGCGAACCCGCATATGACGCAGTACGGTGGCCATCATGCGGGGAGGAAATTTGTGAGGTACGGCGTGGCAGCGTCCGCAATTCGCGTGAAAGCGATTCTCGCCTTCAATTCGCATGCTGTCGGCGTCCGCAGCCTGAACAACCGGGCCCGGGCTAGCCTCTTTCTTGGCTGAGTTCGATCGCGCGAACAGAAAAGTTCCCAGTGCGAGGGTGCACATCATGAGCATGAAGAAGGCTTTGATTTTCATTGCACCCCCTGCGCTCCGCTCACCCGTCCGAGCGGAACAAGGAACCGGTATGCGAGACCGAAGCTCCATTGGTTGAAATTTCCAGCCGAACTGAACTGCCGGCCGTAGCTCGCGATGCCTTTCAGTCCGTCCTTAAAGAAGTAGTTGACTCCGAAATCTCCTTCCCGTGTATTTGCACCGGGAAGGTTCAGTCCTGCTTCCGCGTCCGCGCCGATCGCGCCGACGAAGAATTGTTGGGCGCGGGCGACTACTTCGGTGCGGCGCGCGGCTTTGTGCCAGAAATGCGCCTGATTGAGCCGATACGCTCCCTCCGCCCAATACCCGCTGCCTTCGAAGGCATGCGCGTACTCGGCGCGCACGCTAAGTGGAAGTCTTGCGGGCTGCCAGCCCATGTGAAATCCGAAGGCATTCTTGCGGACGTCCTGCAGTGTCTTCTGCCAGGAACCGCCGACTTCCAGCCGTGGGCCGGGCAAAAAGAGTCCCATCCGTCCCCCGACGTGACGCTCGGAATCAACACTGCCAATCCCGACACTCGTTGCCGAAAGGTAGAGCGCGTAATTCATATTGGCCTTAGCATTGACCGGGACGCCTCCGCGGAACATCGCTCCGTCACTCGGTTCTGTGCGAATCGGAAGAATCAGCGGATCGGGCTGCAGGAATCGAATCCAAACGGGGTACAGGCGTTCGTTGAAGATGCCGAAGGGAGTAAGAAAACGACCTGCCGTGATTGTGACGTATGGATTGGCAATGTAGTCCACTTGCGCGTAGTCCACATGTTTGGTGACTGGGCCGCCATAAGGTCCGCCATCGGGAGGGCGCTGGAACTGGCCTTCGAACGCGGCACGCGACTCGATTAGCCAGCGATCGCCCAGTGGCACCAGCAAAACTGGATTGATCTGCGTATCGATCAGGTTCCGGCCGCCCGTAACAAAACTAAACGTGCCAATATTTCCTGTGAGGATCGGGACTGGCTTGTCGGTATCTGGGTTCTGAGATGCGGCCCATGCAGAAAGCACCAACAAAAACAACGCGCAAGTCGTACCATATCGAGCAGCCTTCTGCAGGCGCGTGCGCGCGGTTTTCTTCAGTAGATACAACACGATAAACCCCACAAACGGACTCTTATGAAGATTCTCTTTCAGCTTCGTAACCCGCGAAACGTCACCGAGGTAACCCTCAACCCGAACAAAACAACCGAACTCGAATTGTTTCCACAATCGAACTCACATTTCGCGGGGACACACGTCTAACCTGTTGAAACGGAGGGAAAATGAACCGCCAACGACAGTCTGCTACGTGGTTGGGAGCGGCCTCGGGAACCCTGTGTGCCCTTCTGACCTTCGCCATAGCGGCACATGCCTCGGATCACCGCGGCGCCCTTACAGAGGAGTTCCACCAGACATACGCCATTACTGCCGACGGCCGAATCGAGCTCGACAATATCAACGGAGATGTCCACATCTCGAGCTGGGACCGTAACGAGGTGAAAGTCGACGCCGTGAAATATGCCGACACCAAAGAGCGTCTCGATGAAGCAAAGATCGAAATTGATGCTGGTAAAGACTACGTTGCTATCCGCACGAAATATCCCGACCACAACAACACCTGGAACTGGGGCTCGCACAACAATCCGGCGAGTGTGGAATATACGCTGACTGTCCCGCGGAGTGCGCGATTGGATGAGATCAAGCTGATCAACGGCGCCCTGGATGTAAGCGGGGTAAGCGGTGAAGTCCGCGCCTCATGCATTAACGGTCGCCTCGAAGCGCAGGATCTTTCGGGGCGCGCCAAACTGGAAACAATTAACGGCAGGCTGGAAGCAAAATTCAAGGGGCTTACGAGAGAATCTGTTGACTTGAATTCGGTCAACGGATCCGTCGATCTGACGATCCCTTCGGACTCGAATGCGGAAATTGAGGCCAATACCGTCTCTGGGCGCATCAGCAATGACTTCGGTTTGAATGTGAATCGTCACCAGATGGTAGGGCAAAGTCTGCGGGGAGAATTGGGAAACGGTGGGGCGCACATCAAGCTCAATAACGTAAACGGCAGGATCGAAATCCACCACGCGCAGGACGGCCGTGCGTTGAGCCCGGCGAAAGATCGCAACCATCAAGATAAAGACGATGATGACAGCGACATCTAGTCAGGGATGGCGTTTCCTTTAGCGGCGCACCAAGGTTCCGAGATCACCCTAATAGATCGTGTACCCCGGAGCAGGCGTGCGCAAGTCAGGCTTAGAGGCCATCAGCAGCAATGCGCCTTCTCGCTTGAACGCTCGCAGATCATCGAGACTTAGGAACGACTTCGTTTTGTAGTCGTCTGGAGTAGGCGTGTCGTCAGGAATGCGCCGCGCCTCGACATTCTCGAAGGCGTGCTTCTTAAGCAACTCGACATATTCGGCGGCCGACCGTACGTGGACCGGAACCTTCAGCTTGTCCACCCACTGCAGCGAGTACTGATTGTCCTTATACAGGTTGATCAGGATGAACAACCGCCCGCGCGGCGCCATCACGCGAAATAACTCCTTCAGAGCACGGTCCTGATCGGCGTAGTAATAAAACGATTCGACCGACAGCACCTTGTCGAAGAAGTTTTCTTCCCACGGAATCTGCTGCGCCGATCCCCAGACATATAGAATGTTGTCGAAGTCTTTTGAAGACTCTCGCGCCAGCCGCACCATCTCGTCAGACACGTCCAGGCCGACGACCTGCCCGAAACCTTCCGGACCATCCCCGACGAGCCGCGCCAACAGGCGAGTCGCCCATCCCGAACCGCAGCCGAGATCCAGCACGCGCTCGCCCGGGCGTAGATCCATGAGCCGTAGCGTCTTCTCGGTGATGTCGAGATGATGCTGCTGCATCTTGTCTCCTTCGCCGGCGGCAGCCCAGCGATTGAACTCTTCTTGTAGTTTCTCGTCAGGAGTGTGAGGTTTGTCGGTCATTTAGCCCCCAGCAGCAAAACACCAACCTCCGTTTTAACACGAACCACCAACTTTATACGTTGACTCTGGCTTCGGCGGGTCCTACGATTTGGATGTTGGGGTACGGAGGCTGTCTGTATGAACGCAGCAGTCGGCCCCAGTTTGCTGATCGGACGCGAGCTCGGACATTACCGCATTGTCGAGAAGATCGGCGAAGGCGGGATGGGGGAGGTTTTTCTCGCCCATGACCAGCACCTTGGACACGGTGTCGCGCTGAAAGTTCTGCCGTCCGGCACGGATGACCACAGCCGCCGCATTTTTCGCAAGGAAGCGCACGCCCTCTCGAAGCTAAACCATCCGAACATTGTTACTGTGCTGGATTTCGACAGGCAGGGGGATCTTGACTTCCTGGTGATGGAGTATGTTCCCGGTCAGGCACTGGATGAGAGAGTTCGAGAAGGTGTGCTTCCTGAGAAAGAGGTCATCGAGATCGGAATCCAGCTCGCTGATGGGCTGGCCGCAGCCCACGATCGAGGCGTAGTCCATCGCGACCTGAAGCCGGGAAATCTGCGACTCACGAGTGATCATCGCCTCAAGATACTGGACTTTGGCCTCGCACGCTCCACCCTGAACTTCAGTCCCATCGCCACCACTCTCAGCCTTGACGGACCGTCAGATTGTTCGGGAACTCTGCCTTACATGGCGCCGGAGCAGGTGTTGGGTCAAGCCGCCGATGCCCGCACAGACATTTACTCCGCTGGGGCAGTGCTTTATGAACTTTGTACCGGCCGCCGTCCGTTTGAGCAGAGATTGTTGACGGGGATGGTGGAGGAGATTTTGCACTCGCCGCCTATACCTCCGTCGCGTTGCCAACGTGGGATATCGCGGCGGCTGGAAAAGATTATTCTCAAATGTTTGCAAAAAGACCGGGAGCAGCGCTACTTATCTGCGCAAGAGCTCGCCCAAGCGTTGCAGGAGTTAAGAGCGCCGGTCCCAAGGAGCGGCCAATGGTTCGCGAAAGCACGAGAGTCCGTCTGGGGCGGCGTTGTCGTTGCTGTGCTGTTGTGCGTCTTGGGAGTGGGTGTATGGCGTTCTGGCATATTCTCAACCCAGCCCGTACCGCAGATCGAATCGTTGGCCGTACTGCCCTTTGCCAATCTTTCTGGGGATCCTCAACAGGAGTATCTGGCGGACGGCATCACCGATTTCCTCATCACCGATTTGGGACAGATGCACATTCTGCAAAGAATCATTTCCCGCACTTCGGTGGTTCGCTATAAGACAGACCGGCAGCCGCTGCGCGATGTCGGACGGCAGTTGAACGTGAACGCCGTGATCGAGGGATCGGTCGTGCGTATGGACCAGACCGTGCACGTGACGGTGCGGTTAGTGCGGGCAGACGAAGACCGCCAACTGTGGTCCCACAGCTACGATGGCGCTTTCCGCGATCTCCTCGCGTTGCAACACGAGATGGCGCTCGCCGTCGCTCGCGAGATCAGAACCAGCTTGAGTGAGAGATATCCAAACCAAACAGCAGGGGCGCGCCCGGTGGAACCTGCCGTCCAGGAAGCTTACCTGAAGGCCAAATATCTTCAGTCCGGAACCCCAGAACAGCGCACAAAAGCGCGTGAGTACTTCGAGCAGGCCATCCAGATGGATGCCGACCATGCTCCCAGCTATGCGGGACTGGCGGATTCATACTGGAACGACATAAATCTGCCCTCGCAGGAAGCGATGCCGAAGGCACTCGAGTACGCGCAGAAGGCAATTGCGCTGGATGAGAGCCTGGCGAGTGCTCACACAACGCTCGCCAGCCTGCGATTCTATGGCGACTGGGATTGGGCTGCTGCGGACCGCGAGTATCAAAGAGCGTTGCAGCTCAACTCTAACGATGCAGAAGCCCATCGCATGTATTCTGTCTTTCTGACAGCGATGGGTCGAACGGACGAAGCCCTGGCGCAGGTGTCGACGGCCCAAGAGCTCGACCCTCTGCACAATGGCAGCAATACCACTGCCGGTTGGGATCTCTACACTGCCCGCCGCTACGATCAAGCATTGCAGGAGTGCAAGAAAGGTTTGGAACTAACTCCTAACGACGAGAGCGCTCATGGCTGTGCCAGCTACAGCTACCTCGGGCAAGGTCAATACGTCAAAGCCATTGAGGAGGCCAGGAAAGCTTCGGCACTGTCCGGCGGAGCGGCGGTCTGGCGTGTGCTGCTGGGCAGGGCCTATGTGCAGAGCGGGAACAAGAACCAAACGCGCGAGATTGTGTCTGAACTTCTCAATCGCTCGCGCAAAACCTACGTGCCGCCAACGTTTCTGGCAGTTGTGTATGCGAGCCTCGGCGAAAACGAAAAAGCATTCCAGTGGCTTGATAAAGCTTATGCTGAGCGCGATCTCTACATGGCGTGGATCAAGGTGGATCCCGCTTTCGATGCGCTGCGAGCGGATGATCGCTTCAAGAACTTAACGAAGCGAATGAAATTCTCGCCTTGAATTTCAAGGCTCTCTAGCGGGAACGCACGCGGCAACGCACCGGCACGCGGGGTAGTGAACGACGAGCAACATCCACGAGTCGCTTGAGCCAGCGTGCGACGGAGTACAAGTCTGCACATCCCTGACCGTCGAGCGAAAGACGTGGTTGCTATTCACGAAATCTTTGCCGTTCTTGTGAAAGTCTGAATGCTCTTGAGCTGAAATCTTCAGAATTGCTGTTTCCAGTTCGAGTGGGCCCTCCTGAACATGAGCGAGACGGTGCATAGGACCTCCGAGCTAATCTACGAGCGAAGAGGATATTCCTTTAGTTAACGGTTGTCTGTGCGAAGAATCACGTACATTGGATTTCTGCGAAACCTCTCTGGACGCTTCGTTGCTTGTGTATGTTACAGTTCTTCACCTGATGGCGACGCGTCCAAAAGACCAAGATCCACAGCTTGGCCCGAGTCCGCTGTATTGCCCGAACTGTGCGGAAGAAGTCACCGATCCTCTGACATGCGGTGATTGTTCTGCTGTGATTTGCCGTAAGTGCGGCACTCCTCTGGAATCGCCGGATGAACTCGGAATCGGATAATGGAACCTTCCACGGTCTTGCCGGTCGTTAAAGCTCAGTCTGAGATTTCCAAAGAAGAAAAGCCGACGCTGTTGCGGGGATTGGGCCTGCTCGATTCCGTGCTTCTGCTGGTCAGCGGAATCATCGGATCTTCCATCTTTCTGACGGCAAAAGACATTGCGGGACCGCTGCCCCAGCCTGCCCTGTTTTTGTTGGTCTGGGTTCTGGGCGCGCTTATCTCTCTGTGTGCCTGCTTCGCATTCGCAGAACTGGGCTCGATGTTCCCCGATTCCGGCGGCCAATACATCTATCTGCGCGAAGCTTATGGAGATCTGATCGCGTTCCTCTATGGATGGATGCTTTTTAGCGTCGCCAATGGAGGCTCGATCGCCGCGCTCTCGGTCGCAGCAGCGGCTTATGTTGGGCAAGTCTTCCCGGTCGTATCGGAGGCACACGTTGTGCTCGCATCGTCGGGGATCGTACTGACGCGGGCGCACCTCCTCGGCCTGGTGCTGATCGCGGTTCTAACTTACGTGAATGTCGTCGGTCTGCGCTGGGGTGCGCTTTTGCAAAACGTGTCCACCTGGACGAAGTTCACCGCAATGGCAGCGTTCGTTTGCCTGGGATTCGTAGTAGGCAAAGGCAGTTGGTCGAACTTCCATTCGCATGGAGTTCCATTGACCATGGGGCTCAGCCCGACCCAATTGATTTCAGCGCTGGGAGTTGGACTGATCGCTGTTTTCTGGGCATACGATGGATGGGTTTACATCACGTGGGTAGCTGGTGAAGTGAAAGAACCGCGGAAGAATGTTCCCCTAGGTATGGTTCTGGGCGTCTTGGCGGTCGGTGTGATCTACATCGCGATGAACCTGACGTATATGTACGCCCTGCCGTTGAAAGAGATTGCCGCGCACGAGACCATCGCCCATGCCGCTGCAGCAGCACTGTTTTCGCCACGAGCAGCGGTGTGGTTATCGCTGATGATTGCGATTTCCTGTTTCAGCGCGGCTGCAACCTGCACCCTCTCGGGCGCGCGCGTGTATCTTGCCATGGCACAAGACGGAGTCTTCTTCAAGCGCATGGCTGTGATCCATCCCAAATGGCGTACTCCGGCGTTCAGCTTGATCGGGCAAGGAATTTGGGCGGCGGCCCTCACGGTCAGCGGGCGCTACGATCAACTCTATACATATGTGATCTACGGCATGGTGCTCTCGTACACTCTGACTGTGATCGCGCTCTTCTGGCTGCGCTGGAAACGTCCCGACATTCCGCGTCTTTATCGCTGCACGGGATATCCGTGGCTTCCCGCGATTTATGTGCTCATCGGCGGGGCGTGGACCTTGAATACGATCATCACTCGTCCCACCGAAGCGTTCTGGGGAACCGCGATTGTGCTGATCGGCGTCCCGGGATATATGTATTGGAAGTGGAGCAATCGCAAGCCGGCTGCTGTGGAGTAATTCGATGTTCGAGCGGTACACGGAGAAAGCGCGTCGCGTGATCTTCTTCGCGCGTTATGAAGCAAGCCAATACGGCTCCCCCGAAATTGACAGTGAACATCTGCTGCTCGGACTTCTTCGCGAAAGCAAATCGCTGTGGCAGTGGATACCCAAGGCGAGGCCCGACGAACTTCATCAACTAATCGATGCGCGGATCCCGAAACAGCCCCGCATCTCAACCGCCATCGATCTCCCCCTGAGTGACGCCGGCAAGGTTATCTTGAAAGCGGCTGCCGACGAAGCAGATCGACTCAACCATCACAGTATCGGGACAGAGCACATCTTTCTCGGGCTATTTGCAGTCGAAGACTGCCTCGCTAAATTGTTGCGGCAGGCGGGCACTGACC
>Ga0070735_10000014_pt1 | contig 240949 bp, 171 predicted proteins | sample Coa_R1_FD_66443 | JGI IMG/M metagenome (GOLD analysis project Ga0070735, IMG submission 66443) | Surface soil microbial communities from Centralia Pennsylvania, which are recovering from an underground coalmine fire - Coalmine... | ecosystem: Environmental > Terrestrial > Soil > Unclassified ... | reverse complement strand
GGGGAAGCCGGCTTTGACGTCGACAGCATCGGCGGTGTTTTTCATGACGTATTCGACGGTGACCTTGGCGCGGTCGCGATAGAGGACGATGGTCAGATTTTCGGATTGCATTTCGATTTGGCTGGTTCCGTAGGCGCGGAAGCTTCCGCTGGCGACGCTGCCGCCGGCGTCACTACCCCAGTTGGCTAGGAGGGGGTGGCCAGGAGCGTGAGGGACAGGATGGTCAGTTTCATCTGGTTGAGAAGTAATCATACACTTTGGGGCTGGACAGGCTGAAGGCCTTCTCCCACCTTTGGGACCAGCTTCTTGTGGCAAATTCCAGTTTGATTTCAAGAGGCGCCGGGCCCTTGCGTATTGGCGGTTGTAGTGGGCTTCGTAGCGATGGAGGAGGTCGAGGGAGCGGAAGGCCACGGCGCCGCGGGTGGGGGCGTCGGCAGGGTCGTGTTTGGCGATTTCGGTGGTGAGCACGGCCTTTTCGATTGCCCAGATGCGCATCAGGCGCCGGCGCGCGGCGGCTAAGGTTTCGACGAGCGCGGACTGGGATGCGGTGGCGGGGTCGAATTCGGCCTGAAATGCGGCGAGCAGGGATTTGAAAGCTTCGGGATCTTCGCCGTCGAGCACGATGGTTTGGGCCAGGACTCCGTGGCGGATTTTGTTTTGGGCGGCGCGGCGACGACCTTCCGCGGTTATGGGGCCGCGGGACAGGGCCCCATTGGCGCGCGAGGCGCGGATTCTACGTTCAGAACTCATTCGATCCTCCTCGTTTCAAGGATAGGTTCACGGCAAGGAGTTGGGACAACAAAGGCGGACCATGTTCCTTTGTGTTCAGAGATAGGGTTGGGTGCGCGTTGTGAACGGCGCGCGCTTCACGTGGGCGAGTGTTGGATGTGGGTGCGTGAGATGTGCTCACGCTGTCCGAATGGGCGAGGAAGCAGTTGGGATTTGAGGCGGATGCGACGCAGCGGCGGTGTTGGATTCGGGGCTAAGCGCGGGACTTTGAAACTGCACGCGGTAATGGGGAAGTCGACGGTAGCGGCGGTGTGGAGCGAGGCGGGCGGCTGGTCTTGGCGGCGAGTCGTGCCGGGGACGGAGGGGACGGTGAGGGGATTTTCAGTGGCGGAGGTGCTGATGATCGACGACGCGCGCGGGTACCGGACGCGATGTATACAGCGCTGCGGCCGATGCTGGCGGTACGGAACGGGGATTTGTGGATGATGAGGACGCCTTTCGGGCGGCGGGGATTCTTCTATGAGACGTGGAGCCTGTGGTTTGCGCAGGAGTATATGTGCGAGTTTGTGGATAAACGGGTCGGGGTGGTTTGGGCGGGATTTGGTGGAGGGGCTTTGGGGAAGGAGGAGCGTTTGGATTTCGGTTAGTTTGGCGGATTGACAATCCGCCGCAGGCTGAAAGCCTGCATCACATTAGGGTAGGGTGACGTGTCGTCCAGGTATTCGTGGTCACACCTAAAGCCACGGTTGCATATCATCCAGCGAGGAGAGGATCGGTATCGATTTTGAGGAGTGGCCGCAGAAGCAAACCTGGGACGGATCCAGTTGGGGACTCCATACACGCAGATAGTGGACCGGTTGGTGAAGGTAGTGGGGCGGTTGCGGAAGCGGTTATGCCGGCTGGTGGTGGACATGCTGCGCGCGGATGATTACGAGCGGGACCGAGCCGCATTACCGGGACGGGGCGTGGTACGTGCCGAAGGTGATCTGCTGGCGGGATTGCAGGCGGCGTTGGAGACGGGGGACCTGAGGATTGCGCGGCGGAGGGGTCAGACGGCGGCGCTGATTCAGGAACTGTGGATCTACGGGTGCGGGTGCGGGGAAGCGGAAGGATGCGGTTGGGAGCGGACGGGTTTGGGTGCTGGGCGGCGCGGAAGAGGGAGATTGGGGATAGCTGGGATGGGTTCCGGTCGAACTGAGAGGCGCTTAGCGGTTCTCAAAAAGCTAGAAAATCGGATCAGGCCGTCTTGTGTTCGGACTCGAAGTGAGTGGGTGAGAAGACACACGTCATACACAGTTCTATTGCGCTTTGGGGGCCTTTTCGGCCAACAGCGCCATCCGACGAGCCTGATACCACGCGATTGTTCTGCGAAGACCGGCGTCGAATGGAGTAGCAGCCCTGAAGCCGAACTCACGCTCGGCACGAGTCACGTCCAGACAGCGCCGAGGTTGCCCGTTGGGCTTGCTGCGGTCCCACGTGATCCGGCCGTCGAAACCGGTCATTTGGGCGATGAGCGTCGCAAGGTCACGGATCGCGATCTCCATTCCGGTGCCGAGGTTAACCGGGTCACGCTTGTTGTAACGTTCGGTCGCCAGGATAATGCCTTCAGCGGCATCCTCTACGTAAAGAAACTCCCTAGTTGGCGAGCCATCACCCCACAAGACAATCTCATCACGTCCCTGTTCAACCGCCTCAACGCATTTGCGGATCAGTGCCGGGATGACGTGCGATGATTCCGTATCGAAATTGTCGTCGGGCCCGTATAAGTTCACCGGGAGGAGGTAGATTGCGTTCATTCCGTACTGTTCACGGTAGGCTTGGCACTGGACGAGCAACGCTTTCTTTGCAATTCCGTACGGCGCATTGGTCTCTTCAGGAAAGCCGTTCCATAAGTTCTCCTCCTGAAAGGGCACCGGCGTGAGCTTTGGATAAGCGCAGATTGTACCCAAAACCACGGTTTTTTCCACTCCGTGGCGCCGTGCCGCCTCGATGAGCTGAATGCCCATGATTGCGTTGTCATAAAAGAAGCGGCCCGGATTGGCCCGATTGGCTCCGATCCCGCCGACTACGGCAGCCAAGTGAATCAGCACCTCCGGCCGTTGCTCAGCGAACAGGCGTTCTACATCCGCAGGCTGCGTGAGATCCCAGTCGGGATAAAACGGGACGAAAACGGCTTGGCAACCGGTTTGATTGAGCCGTCGAATCAAGTGGGTCCCAAGGAATCCCGCGCCGCCTGTGACGGTAATATGCTTCTCTGAAAGTCGAATCATGAGTACTTTCCGTCAGCGACAACCTGAAGGGCCTGGGATCCACCGTTAAGGCGCGCTTCGACGCTCTTCATGTCGCCATCGACCATGATCCGTACTATTTCCTCGAACCCCACAGTCGGCTCCCACCCCAGAATCCGTCGAGCTTTCGAGGAATCTGCACAGAGGTAGTCGACTTCCGCGGGCCGGAGGTAGCGCGCATCGACCTCCACATAGTCTCTCCAGTCCAACCCAGCATAAGCAAAGGCCAGTTCGACGAACTCACGAACCGTGTGCGCTTCTCCCGTTCCGACCACATAATCGTCGGGCACGTCTTGTTGCAGCATCAGCCACATGGCCCGAACATAATCTGCCGCATAGCCCCAATCCCGTCGCGCCTCCAGGTTGCCTAGGTAGAGTTTCCGCTGGAGCCCATGCCGGATATGGGCCACGGCCCGGGAGATCTTGCGCGTAACGAAGGTTTCTCCGCGCCGGGGCGACTCGTGGTTGAACAAGATGCCGCTGGATGCATGCGTCCGATAGCTTTCGCGGTAATTCACCGTGATGTTATGTGCGAAAAGCTTGGCGCAAGCATAGGGGCTGCGAGGGTGGAAGGGCGTGCCCTCACTCTGGAGAGGAGGCGCGCTGCCGTACATTTCGCTCGACGAAGCCTGGTAAAAGCGACATCGTAAACCGGTTCGCCGAATGTCCTCTAATATGCGCAGTGTTCCGCAAGCTACGACTTCGGTGGTGAACTCTGGGACTTCGAAGCTAACTTTGACATGGCTCTGTGCGCCGAGGTTATAGACCTCGTCAGGTCGCAGGTCATAGAGCAGAGAAGCGAGCGAACCACCGTCGGTCAAGTCAGCGTAATGGAGAAAGAAGTGCGTGCCGATTTCGTGAGAATCCTGATAGATGTGATCAAGACGGTCGGTGTTTAAGCTCGACGCACGGCGCTTGCTGCCGTGGACCTCGTACCCTTTGGCGAGCAGGAACTCGGTAAGATAGGAACCGTCTTGACCGGTGCATCCAATGATTAGGGCTTTGGGCATGACTGGGGTCCGTGCGGTAATCCTAGGTCACCACTTCAACTAGGAGTTCAACACGCTCTTCGGGAACTCGGCACCTCGCCGGCCTGGGAATACTTGCATTGAGGTTAGGCTAAAGGGACCTCGGCCGCGACTTTCTCATGGTTCGACCGATGATTTGAAAAAGCGGCCATCACCAGTGCGTCGACTTCGTCTTTATGACCTGGGCTTCCAACGGCCTTGAGATAGCGTTGATTATGGTAGCGGAGGTCCGTGTAATCCGTGATGATGCCACCATCAAACGCACTCCTGATCTCCTCCACGCCATCGCGCAGGGAGTAACGTGCCCGGAAGCCAGTTCGCTTCAGCAGCTTATCAAAATTGACGCGATAGTTCCGGCGGTCTGAATTGTCAATGCGTTCGACCTGGACGTCTGGAAAGACATGTCGAATGACATCCGCGACTTCACTGAGAGTGTGATTTAGGCGTGTGTCGCCGACATTGAAGACCTCGCCGCTCACCAGCCGGACCGGAGCCTCCAGCACTCGAATCGTTGCTTCCACCAGATCGCGCACATGAATAAACGGTCGCCACTGCTGGCCGTTGTAGATTGTGATTACGCCTTCCTGGCGAGCTTTGGCAGTCAACAGGTTTACAACCAGATCGAAGCGGGGCCTGTACCCCAGACCAAACACAGTGGCATAACGTAGGATCGTCGGATGGAAGGTTTCGCTTTTTGCCTCCAGGAGAGCCCGCTCTGAATCAACCTTTGTCCGACCATAGAGCGAAATGGGCTGGACTGCGGCGGTTTCATCCATTTCAACATCAGTCGCTCCATAAACGCTGCAACTCGATGCGAACAGAACTCGGCTGACACTATACCCTTTGGCGATTTCAATCAGCATCCGCGTAGCGGCGTAGTTGGTTTCGAGCGCCGGTCCGTGGTCCAGCTCGCACGCTGGGTCGCCGACAATGGCCGCCAGATGTATGATCGATTCAACGCCGCGAACTGAGCGAACCACGTCTTGGATGTTCCTACAGTCTCCAACAATAAGCTCAAAATCCGAGTGATTTTTGATCGGCCTCAACGCTTCATCGCCGTATAGTAAGCTGTCTAGAATTCGCACCCGATAGCCCTTTTCGAGGAGACGTTCCGAAAGGAGTGAGCCGATGTACCCGGCGCCACCAACAATCAACACCCGTTCCCTTCCAGTCGACGCTGGAGTGCCATTTTTCGGTTTTACCTCAAAATAGTGCTCTAGAAATGCTTTAAGCAGGCGGGCAAAAACAAGCCCGATGCCAGCTACTACCATGAACGGTAAAACGGCGCTGCGCCCTAGAGCGGTGGCGCCGAAGAGGAGCACATTGGCACCGAGGAAGAGCAAAATTGCCATGGCCACGCCGCGCAGAATCACCAATGTCTTTTGCCGCCCAGCATATCCTCGGGTGCCAGTGTAGAACCCATTTAGAAAGAAGGTCAATGGGAAAATCGGCGAAAGTAGCCAGAAGAATGCAGTGTACTGATGGGCGAAGCTCTCGATGAGAACTCGGGCCTCAGTGCCGTGGCCCAGTTCGGTACGGTAGGTCACGGAGATTAACAGCGCCGCGAGCATGCTAAGCTGCACGATTAGAAAATCGGCGGCCATCCGCGGCAGTGCCTCCTTCCATTTCAAACCCCTCATATCAGTATTCCTTTCAAGAGCCCAACCGTCGAATCGCTAGGGCAATGCGTTCCACAATCTCGTCCGTAAGCGACGAATAGATCGGCAAACTTAAAACCCTCTCTGACACGCTATCTGTATTGCGGAGGTCATGGGCCACACCCCTCGATGCGAACAGTTTCTGCCGATGCAAGGGCGGATAGAAGTATTTCTTGGTGGGAATGCCTTGCGCAAGAAGCGCCTCAGCGACGTCGTCGCGGCTTCTGCCGAATTGGGCGGGTGATATTAGAACCGAAAAGTCTTTGTAAGCCGAACAGTCTGCGATATCGACATTTTGGAATTCGACACCAGGTGTGTCCGCGAGTAGGCTCGTATAAAGTTCGGCGATATGGTTGTGTCGCTTGACCTTATCGTCCAAAAGGTCGAGCCCGGCGAGCGCCAGAGCGGCGTTGAACTCTGGCATGCGAGCGTTCAGCCCGAGCAACTCCGGGTCGTAGCTGCCGGTATCGCCATAATTTCTGGCGGCACGAATCAGGCGCGCGAGGGTCGCATCGTTGGTGCAGACCAAGCCCCCTTCCCCAGCCACCAGAAGTTTGGTTGGCGATAGCGAGAAGACCTCAGCGTCGCCAAAGCCGCCGAGCGGCCTACCTCGGTAGCTACTGCCGAATGCGTGCGCGGCATCGAAGATGAGCTTTAGGCCATGACGGGTGGCAATGTACTGAAGGGCTTCAATGCTAGCCGGATTCCCGTATAGGTGGACGCCCAGAATGGCACCGGTCCTCCGATTGATGCGTGCTTCCACGTCAGTCGGGTCAATAGTCCAAGTATTCCGGTCGCAATCCGCGAAGACAATATTGAGGCCGTTCCAAAGCGCCGCGTGGCCGGTGGCGAAGAACGTGAAACTCGGCAAGATCACGTCACCATGGATACCCAGGGCCCTCAGCACCAGCATCAATCCGGATGTACAACTCGATACCGCCACGCAGTGCGAGACCCCGAGACGTTCAGCAACTGCTGCTTCTAGGCGGCCGACGACATTGCCATTTGTTAACAGCCCATCGGAAAACGAAGATGAGTAATCGTCAAAAACGCGGTCGATTGGTGGGAGGGTCGGCGTGATGAAACGGAGCGCCGCCGCGAGGACGGGTTGTACAGTCATGAGTAGGTGTCCTTCTTGTTGAGGTCGTGTAGGGTCAGTAGTAGCCGTCGGCGGGGTTTCTAGACCGCACGACGCGGCATGGGGTGCCATAGGCGACTACTAAATCCGGGATATCTGACAACACCGTGGACCCGGCTCCAACCACAGCGTTGCAACCGATTGTGACTCCGTGAATAATGTGAGCACCCATCGAAATAGCCGCACAAGAACCGATCTTGACATTCCCGCCAGTTGCGGCGTTGGGTTGCAGACAACTGAAATCTCCCAGGATATTGTCGTGATCCACCGAAGCATTGGTGTTGAGAAAACAAAAATCGCTGATCCGCGTTCCCGGGTTGATGCTGACCCCCGCCATGACAGCGACGCCGTTGCCCAAGGCGACCGTCCGCGCAATTCGCGCCGATGGATGGATAGCGTTTACAAACACGAAGTCCGGAACGATTTCGCGGATCCTTTGGACAAGCGTCTTCCTGAGCCAATTGTGGCCGACTGCAACGATACCACCAGCGACTTTTCCCGTCGCCACCAGCTCTGGAACACAGTCCTCACGGCCGATAATGGAATAATCCATTAGCTGCGTGCCCGGATCTTTAAAGCTATCGATCAGCCCGATGACGTTGTAACAGCCCTGTTGTTCGATAATGTCAAGAATCACTTTGGCGTGCCCCGACGCGCCAAACACCAAGATTCCAGACGTTGAACTCAATCGTTCGTCTCCGACCCGGCATGTGCCGTTGTGCCCTCGAACTCGGGCATGGTTGCATGCGACCGTTGGCTAATCCCGTCCCGACGAAGGACCTTCCATATCGTCATGGCGAGTATTTTCAGATCAAGCCAAAATCCGCAATGATCGACGTACCAGATATCAAACTCAAAGCGCTCTTCCCACCCGAGTTCGTTGCGCCCGTGAATCTGCGCCCAACCGGTCATGCCGGGCTTAACCTCATGCCTGCGGCGCTGGCGCTCTGTATAACGCGGCAAGTATGTGGGCAGGAGCGGCCTGGGGCCCACTAAACTCATTTCGCCTCGGAGAACATTCCATAGCTGAGGCAATTCGTCCAGGCTAGTCCTACGCAACAGCCGTCCAAACCACGTGATCCGTAGGTGGTCCGGCAATAAGCGACCAGACTCGTCGAAGGCTTCATTCATGGTGCGTAATTTATAGAGAGTGAAAATCTTCCCGTGGAATCCGGCACGGGACTGGCGAAATAAGGCCGGTCTCCCAATCGCCAGACTGATGGCAAGGGTGGCAATGACGAGCAGCGGGGCGGCAACCAGCAAGCCGACGACGCCCGCGGTGATATCGAGACACCGCTTCAGCGCGTGGTAGTTCATTCACCGGGCACCCGCGCGTCGCAGTGTTCTTCGGTTACGGCCTGCGCGAAGGCGACAGAGTCGAATTGGGCCGCAACATCGACCCCCTCTAGAATGTGGCGATAAATGCCCAAGATCTCGGCTGCGGTCCGGCGAATATCGAACATCTTCAAGGCCAGGGCGCGTCCGCGCTTCGCCATGGCAAGATGTTCCGCAGGGCGGGCCATGATCTCGCGGATGGTAGCCGTTAACTCGTGCGGCCGACGCGGGCTGACAATGCGTCCTGTCACTCCCTCGATAACGACTTCCGGCAAACCGCCAACCCGGCTTGCGATTGTGGGTACTGCGGCGAGCAGGGGCTCGACCACACCACCGCAGTTTTCCGAGATCGGAACATGGACTGCGCAGTCGAAGTCACCCAGCGCGGCTTGAACCTCCTCACGGTCGAAATAACCGGGCATGAAGATCCGTCCGCGGCCTATACTTCGTGCCATGCGGCGGAGCCTCCGTTCGTATCCGCCGCGCCTGCCCCACGTCGACCCGATCAACACGCCGATCGCGTTTGGGTGGCTTCGAATGATGCCGGCAATTCCTTCAATGAGGTCTTCGTGGGCTTTAAGGCCGACGAATTGCCCGAGATAGTACTTTGGCGGGTAGATGTAGTTGATGTTGCCGATGAGAAAGGCATCGGCGGGTAATTGAAGTCTCCTCCGGAGCATGCGGGTCCGCACTGTATGAAAGGTCTCGACGTCTGTCCCGTGGTAACTCAAAAAGACCCGACGCTCAGAGATTCCGGCAGCCTGATACAACCTCCGTATACACTGGCTGGTGGCAATCCAGGAATCTAAGGCGGTCGCGGTCCCCAGTTCCCATTGGCGAAATAGCGCATGTTCCAGATGGAGCGGGCCGGCCACCTGAAACACTCGCGCCGGGCCGCTGTTGCCCAAGGCCGTGCGGACAAGCAAAGCCGGTCCGATGTGATGAATATGGATGAGATCGGGCTTGACCGCGGCCACGAGGCGTCGTGCATCCTGCATCCTTTGGCGGATGCTCCACGGCGATTTAATGGGCCAGTCCAGATTGACGCTGTGGATGTTCACACCTGCGCGTCTCCACAAGCCCATGGTCCGTCCCTCCAAAGAGGGCAGCGCCACGTGGATGTCCACGCCACCGGCTGCGAGGCACTTCGCCTGCCCTGCGGCCCATGCCGCTCCATCCGACGTCTTGCTTATGTGGAGGACACGCATCGGGATTCAGATTTCAGCCAATTCATGGTGGCGTCGTGAAGATGATGAAGATACCGGTCGCGACGGAGACGAAGTACGGGTTCGGCAAATTCCCGAATTTTAGAGTGTGCCCGCACCGACATAGCGGTAAGGCGGCTGGGATCTCGAATGACCTCCAAAATCTTGCCGGCGAGCGCCTCTGGATTATTGGGAGGCACCGTATCCTCGGCGACCAGCAGTTCCGGGATTCCGCCAACTTGGCTGCCAAGGCACGGAAGTCCCTCAGCCATCGCCTCTAGCATCGCCCGCGGCAGCCCCTCGGTGCGAGACGGCAACACAAAGAGATCGGCCGCGCGGAGATGCTGGCGCACAACGGCTCCGGAGGGCAACTGACCCATGAACCGGACTCGCTCGCGAATACCCTGACGGACAGCGTATGTTTCGAGACGCCGCCGATATTTGCCGTCGCCGATGATCGTAAGGTCAATATTGGCGCCGGAAGCGAGACAGTGCGCCAGGGCGTCGATCAGAGTATCCGTTCCTTTGTATAACTGTTCCAGCGAACCGATCGTTGCGATATGAATCGGCGCATCAGGCGGCCGCGCGATGGGGCAGCGCGCGGAACGAAATGGCTCAAGAGTCTCGACCGAGGGCAGGCTCGTGACCAAGGTTCTGTTACCGTTTTCCGTGTAACTGTGGTCGTCGGTCAGATCGACATCCGAGATGTGGAACGCCGGGCCGCCTGGATGGTACCGCAGTTGGAGCGCCTCCGCGGTTACATACGCGGCCGCGCATGCGCCTGCGCACTGCAGCCGCAGCGCGCGGCAAAACGACCATCGAAAGAACGGACGTAGCGGATGTTCCACCACTCCGGGCGCGAAGACATCGTACGGGTCTCCAACGACTTCAACTCCGTATGGTTGACGCCGGCGCCAGAGGATTCCCGCGAGGTGGTTTGCGATCACTGAAGGTACGCGCAGGATCACTGCAGTCGGATCAGCGAGCGCCCGTGCGGCGGTTCTCCGGATAGTAAGCCAACGAGAGAGATAACGAACAGGTCCGATGTAATGGGGCAGAGCCACGAACGAGACCCCGGGGCCGTCGGCCCGAACGTAACCCGGCGGGGGCTCGTCAACTTCCTGGACGCGCGCGAAGACGGCGACTGAATGGAAGACGGAGCAATACCGCTGCCAGAAGGCATACCGAAAGGCAGTCTGCGTCCAGACCGAACCAGTACGGGCGCTGATGAATCGGTGTTCGGTGGAGATGAGTAATTTCATTCCATGCCAGCCGCGGAAAGGCGCGCGTCAAAGTCAATCCGTTTCATCCGGCCGATCCAGAACGGGACTGCCAATCGGCCCTACTGAGGACTAACCGCCAGTTGGGCGCGAATCGTGACGCATAAAACGCTCTTCTCGTACCACGGGGTAAGGTTCGGCGCTTACCGTAAAGCGCCCGGGCTGCCCATGCCAAGAAAACAATTGGGACAATGGATTGCCAAAACACTCTCATTATTGCGTACAACGGTGAGAGAGCAGTATAGAGTCCGTCGATCATAAAAGCCGTGGCGAAGACCATACCGATCAGTAAGGCCATTTCTAAACACAGTCGTCCGACGAATTTTAAGATCAATCTCCAGATCACTCCCGTGGCTAAACCAGCCAAGGCCACGGCGAACCATCCGCCTTCCCAGTATGCGTGTGCTGACGCCAGCAGCGGCCCCATGACATATGTCGGAGCACCGTGTCCATACGTTTTCACGACATACATCGCTCCGCTATATGGACTTTCGTCAGTCCCACCGGCCGGACGCTTGTTGGGCCAGAGGACGCGCGGCACTATGAAATAGACACTTGCGATCAGCGGCTTGATGCCGGCTCCGTGGCCTTGGTCATACAACGAATATAAAACTGTGGAGTTCCTGGGCCCTTCAGCTCTCAAAGCAAAGGCTTCGAGCGGAGGAGACCCGTCGAGATTTGAAATGCCTTGCTGGAGCGAATCGCGAAAGTAGCCCAACACTCGAAACTGCGAAATCCCGGCGAAGTGATTCACAACATCGAACCGATATTGACCGCCAAAAAAGGCAAATAGAGGCAGTAGAATCGTCACGAGCATCACGCTGGCGAGTTGTTTAATCTTCTCCTTATAGACCCACGAAAAAGCTAGCACTGCGACGCCGATCCACGTGAACCTTGCCCGGTGGCCAACCGCAAAGGCGGGCGTCAGATTGAGCGCCATATTTGCGACCGTCAGCATTCTCGTAATCGTGCTTTCTCCACGTCGGGAAAACAGAATTGCGGCGGCAAGGAGGGTCGGAATTTGGAAGACATAAAACAACCAGGCGGCGAGCATTTCTCCTGTCCCTGGATACGCTTTTACATCGGCGTAGCGGACCGCCTCTTCCACTGATGCAACTGGCGCAGTGATTTCGCGAAGGGCCAAGAAGATTCCAAGAACCGTCAATAGGATTAGAACAGGACGCGTCGTTTTGATGCCGATAAGTGTGTTTTCGGAATGAGTCTGGACGGGCCCGGAATTGATGTTCAGAGCGAGGGTGAATAGACCGACAAAAAAGGTTTCACCGAACATCACGATAAGCAACTCAGCGGGGCCCGGACCGGTAATCATTTCGCGCTCCAATTTGAAGTTGGACAGCACCGCATACCAAACCGGGAATGTTACCAAAGCCGTTTCGTGGAGAAGAGTAAGCCCAAGGATAACCGTCCTAAGAACGTCGTGCCTTCGATAAGACCATCGGAGAGCAATAGTTAAAAAAGACGTGACTGCAATCGTCGCGCCCAGGCAGCCGAGTGATAACAGAGAATTAAGTATGTCGTCCATCTGAAGACGATACTGTCAGGATGTCTGCCAGGCGGTGGTAGCGGCCATGAAAGAAACCAGTTCTTCGCCGGGTCTTTAGCGTAAGACAATCACAGCTATGGCGATCACAGACTTACGTCGTATTCTGCCTGCCATAGTGAGAACATCGCGAGCGCAAAAAGCTGGTGCGCGGTCGATCGTTTGCGATGTTGGCCTGCGATAAGGGAGTCGATTGTTTTGCGACGGAAGATACGATTGTCCGCGCCGCGCAGGATCTCGATCATTGAGGACAGTGTCTTGCTATCACGCCACGTGCACAGGGGAATTGAAAACCCTTGCTTCCGGGCCAAGTCGATGGTACCGGGGAGAAGTCGGTGAGCGAGGAGTTTCGGAAGGATTTTCCGCGCAGTTATTGTCGCGCGAAGCCGGTCGGGGACACGGGTGAAGGCGAATTCAATAATCTTGTGATCCAGCCACGGCGCTCTCACCTCGAGAGACGTTAGCATGCTTGCGCGGTCGACTTTGGTGAGAATGTCGTCCGGTAAGTAAGTCGTGAAATCGATGGCCGTTGCGTTCTGCAAGAGCGTCTGTCGGGCCGCATAGTGACTGGACTTGTAGGTTTCAGCAGCGACGCAGGGCCATGTCGGAGCTGAGTTCAACCCGGGCTGCATCAGCCGCGCCCGCAGGACGGGGTCGAAGTAGCTGTTCATTCGCGCCATGCCCTCGGGACAGTCAGCTCCGAGCTGCAGCAGATAGTTGCGGCCATGAAAGCCGGCCGGGAGCAGATGTCCGGCTGCAGCGGAAAGAGGTGCGCGGAGGCAATTGGGCAGATAGCGGCGCTGGGTGTTTTGCGCCAGCATGACGTTGTAGTGGACGTAGCCGCCGAACAACTCGTCGCCTCCATCGCCTCCCAGCGCCACCGCCGCGTGGCGCCGCACCAGATGCGCGGCTAGATACGTCGGAATCAATGAGGAATCGGCGATGGGCTCGTCGAACTGGCGCGCCAGGGCCGGCAGCAGTTCACAGGGCGTCTCGCATGCGTTCAATTCCGTATGCTCCGTGCCGAAGTGATCAGCTATGGCTCGTGCATAAGGCCCTTCGTCATAATGGGGATGGCCCGGGAAGTGGATGGTGAAGGTCTTCACAGCGCGCGACGAGACCTTAGCCGCGACCGCAGTCACGAGACTGGAATCGATGCCCCCGCTCAGCAGGATTCCCACCGGCACATCCGCCACCAGGCGATCGCGCACGGAATGCTCGAGCAGGAGTTGTAACTCCGCAACGAGATCATGTTCGGACGGGCCGGATGCGGGCGCGGAGGTTTCAGGCAACCGCCAATAGCGCCAGATCTTCACATTCCTTGTCTGGCAATCGTACGTCATGGCCTCGCCGGCCCGCAGCTTGTGGACGCCTTCCAAGATGCACCTGTCGCCCGGAACGTATCCGAACGCTAGATACAGATCGAGCGCTTCCAGATTGAGGCGGCGAGGAAACGATGGGTCAGCCATCATGGCCTTCAGCTCCGACGCGAACACCAAACGACGATCCGACTGGCTGTAGAACAACGGTTTTTCGCCAGCGCGGTCCCGGGCCAGAAACATGCGGCCGGCCCGGGCATCGTACAACGCAAAGGCGAACATCCCATCCAATTTGGGCAGCAGGTCTAGCCCCCAGGCACGATAGGCTTGGAGGATTACCTCGGTGTCGCTGCAAGTGCGGAAGACATGGCCCAGAATCTCTAACTCGCGTCGGAGGGCTAAGAAATTATAAATCTCCCCGTTAAAAGTAAGAATCAGCTCGTTTGCGGTGTCGCGCATCGGCTGCGCCGCGCTTGGAGAGAGATCTATGATGGCCAGTCGTCGATGGGCCAACCCAATGGTCCGGTCCTGTGAGAGCCAGACGCCGGCTCCATCCGGTCCGCGGTGGGTCATGGTGTCCCGCATGCGGATCAGCAACGCCTCATCTAGAGGCGTTTTCGAAACGATGCCTAAAATACCGCACATTCGGTTTTGATCGTTCGGTGACTCGCGATCGTCCGGCTTCAGCTTGACCTGAAGTTGATTGCCGCTCCTGTTCGGATCAAGAACCCGGCGCCGATGGGCCGCAAAGCACACCATCCGCGTTTCAGCAGCAGGCCTTCGCGCCACGCCGAACGGGCCAGAACAAAGGAACTGAACGCGGTGGAAAGGAAAGAAGGCTTCCGGCGCAGGCGATACCGGACTAAGGGAGCCTGCAAATTGTGATACCGGAATCGCCGGTATCCGCGAAGCCAAAGATCGGCGTCTTGGGCGCGCCGCAAGCGTTCGTCGTATCCTCCCATGGTCTCCAGAAATCCGCGCCGCATCATGACGGTGGGATGCGCGAAGGGATTCTCCTTGTACATCGCCGCTTGAAGGTCCCTATGCAGTTCGGGAGGAAGCACGGAGCCCAGCGTCCGGCCCTCGTCGTCCACCATCAACACGCCAGCACCGAGTACTGCCACATCGGGGTTTAACCGCATGAAATCGACCTGCAGCTGCAAGCGCTCTGGCACACTCACGTCATCCGCGTCCATACGGGCGATGAGACTGCTATCTGCGGCCTGCCAGCCCCGATTCAACGAATACGCCAATCCGCGGTTGTTCGGATTTCGAATCGCGTGTATCCGCGGATCGGCAGCCACGTACCGCTCCAAAATCTCCCAAGTGTCATCCGATGAGCCGTCATCGACGATGAGCAGATCCCAGTCGGCGTAACTCTGCGAGCAAATGCTCTCGATGGCGTCTCCGACGGTTCGGGCTCCATTGTATACGGCCATCAAGACTGTGACATGCATGTTGTCTCCACACCTTCTGCCGATCCCTCCCGACCTTCACACGCGCCGTCAAGAATCCCCAAAACTCCGCAAATATACAAATAGCGGTGAAGCCACCGATGATCGGCCAGGCAGCGCACTCGACCCCGACAGGCGATCTCGCGCGCTTCGTCGGGACGACTCGAGTAGTACCGAATGAGCTCCAGCATTTCATCGCGGCTGTTGTAACAGAGGATCTCCCGTCCGATCACAAAATGTTGCGCGAGATCGGAGTTGAACGACGTGAGATAGACGCCGCGTCCGACGGCCGGAATCTCGAAGTCGCGGCCTTTGACGTTTGTGATGCGTTCCGAGAATCCGATTCCGCCGATGCCGAGGTTGATGAGACTGCGTCGCACGACATCCACGGGGTCGTCCACCCAAGCGGCATTCCTCCATCCGGACCCGTAAACCTGGATCGGTACGCCATTACGGCGCAAGTAACGGACAATCCGGGGACGGGAACCATACGCGGCTCCGACGAAGCTGACCGGAATATCCTGTTCGCCGCCTGCCGAGCGCCACTTGCTTGCGTCGAATCCTTCCGGCAGGTAAACGGGACGGCCCTCTACCGAGAGATACCACTCGCAGGCAAGCCGTGATGAAGTCCACGACAGATCTACTTCTGGCGCGATGTCCACCTGTCCACTGCGATGGTTGCCCAACCATCGGCCTTCCCAGCTTTGCTTGTCGTCCAGGCACATGTTGACAATGGGTATGCCAAATTCACCAGCTATTCTGCGAAGGACTTCTGCCGATATTTCGAGGCCGCTCGCGTAGACGAAAATCCAGTCGACTGGTCGGCGGCCGTGGGCTTGGCGCAGCGCAGGTAGAATACGGTCGTTCATCGCTTTGCGCTGCGCGGTTCCGGATTGTCGCCCTTTGTAGATGTCACGAGGAGAAAACCCCAGCGCTGAGTAATCGAAATGCGTCACCGGGCCGAGAACTCGGAGATCCGGCAGGAGATCGCGATGCCATCCGATACTTGGAAAAAATGCGAATGTGTGAATCTGTCCTTGCCGTCGCCGGGATGGTGAGTAGCCGCGGTGTTTCATGCGGAGTCGGATGTTCGCGATCACCTCTTCTTCGCGGTAGCAGACACCTTTGGCCGCGGCGATGGCGGCGTAGAACTCGCGGCGTGCGGTGTATTCGCGATGGAGCTCCCATCGCCGGAACGCTCCCCACGGGCCTCCGACCAGCGGTGTCGCAAGGAGCTTCATCTTCAGAGATTCCGGCAAGATGAGAGGCAATCGTTTGGGCATTTGGTTATGAGAGCGCTGTCCCGCGGAAGACCGGGCGGACGGCCTGGACATAGACGCAGTGATCGTACGGCCGCTTCTGACGGTATGTCTTCCGAATCTCCAGGCCCACGCTCTCAAGAAGCGTCGTCAACTCTCTCAAGGACGGATGCCAGATGTGGTGGTCCCGTTCGCTGCTACCGGTGATGTGGCGGCCAGCGGCGGATAATGCCCCCGCTACTCCGTCGTCTCGTAGTTTCTTTAATGCGCGCGATACCATCATGGGCTTGCCGGCGCCGTTGACCGCTGAAATGCTGACGCCAACCAGCAGGCTGCCCCCCGGTTTTAGCACTCTCCTCGCTTCGCACAGGGCGATGTAGGGATCGTCGAAGTGGTCGATCACCGACCGCATGTGCACCCAGTCGACGGATCTAGTGACAAATGGGAGATACTCGGCCCTTCCGACCAGAAACGTACACGGCAACTGAAGACAGGGGTAGGCCCTCAGCAAGTTCGGTTGGTTTTCCAGGTGCTCGAAGGCCTCAGCCCAAGGGTCCAGCGAGACGTAGGTAGAGTTTGGGGGAAGAAAGTGGCGAAGCCTGCCCTGGCCACCTCCGACGTCCAGAATCGTTCCCAGGAGTGAGAACGCGGATGTGTAGACCTCGCGAACCGAGTCGATCTCGCGGAGATAAGCCTCGTAGTCGTCTGCATAGGCGAGTTTCCGGGCACAGCGCAGGTAGTCGTTCTGACCCGCATTCCAGGTTGAATGGTGTTTGAGGAAGGACGGCCAAGCCGGCGTGAAATCGTAAACTCCGGACGGAAGGCGGGCGTAGCGGCCCCCGCAATCGTCGCAATCGAACCGGACCGGCTCGCCGGTGGCAGTGCCTTCGACGAGGATAAGGGTGCCCTTACATACGGCGCATCGGATCAGCGCCGCAGTCGTGTGATCCATTTTCATAACTACCAATTAAGGGGTCTTACGAGCCACAACGTGGTACCCTACCGTGGCCATCTGTTCCAGGCCCAACCGGTCGAGAAATAAAGCCACCAAAGGAAAGAACAATCGCATTAGAGGTAACGTGAGTAGCCAGAGCGGAAAGCAAACGATCGATCGCCACCCTCGGGGAATCCGGCGTGGATCGAGAAGTGTACTGAACCGTATGGCTTCCTGGGCGAACCAGCTGAAGAACCCCTGATTGCGTTCAATGCTCTCGACTCGCAGACCGACAATAGGAAGGAACTTCTGGTACCAGTAAGGAGTATATCCGCCGTAATAATGATACGGTTCCTGGTGCAGAAAACTCCCCAGGGGCGCCGTTAGCAGCAATTTCCCCCCGGGGCGGAGGATGCGCGCCAATTCCTGAACGGTCTCAATAGGGTACGGAACGTGCTCGAGAACCTCGGTGCACAGAATCACATCGAAGCTTTCGTCCGCCACGGGTATCGATAAGATATCCGACTGGTAATCCAACGCGGTGTACCTTCCGATTGTACTGGGCTCCTGACCGAAATCGTGGGTTCGGTACTCGCAGTGTGAAAAAAGTCGCCGGTATCGTCCGTCGCCCGCCCCCGCGTCCAGCACGCGCTCGCTTGCCAGGACTTGAGCGGACTGCCCGGTTACCCAAATATCGCGCTTATGTTGATTAAACGCGAACACGCCCTTCATTTCGAACAGGACATCGTTACGCGGTTTGCACGGGTCGTTCATGTCCCTGATTGTCTAGACCGAGTACCCACAGGAGATACAAGATGGAGAAGGCCGCATTCCCTGCGACAACCCCGCCGATCCCCCACTCCCACGCACCTATACAGTTCAATAGGGTTCCAAGACATGCCGTCACAGCTTTGGGGGCGATTAAGGCACGGGTCGCACTTCGGGTGAGTTGGTTGAGAGCCGCCACTTGACCGGTCGCGAACACTCCTGAAGCGAACACCATTGCAGGCGCGAGTGAGGATGCGGTTCGGTATTCCGGTGCGACCAACAAGGAAAACATGGGCTGGCGAACAAGAAACATCACAGCGACCCCAAGCAGTGTGATACCGACCGAACCAGCGACCATGATGTTCGTCATACGCCGGGCTTGCTCGATCCGCCCGGAATCCGTGCCGTCGCCGGCCCTGGCGAATAGGATTGGCGTCACGAGTTGCGTAAGTAACACGGACGCCAGAGTCACCGGGTAGTAACTGAGTTGGTAGAGCACCTGGTACAACCCGACATCCGCCGTCGAGCGGAAGTACTGTAGGGCCCAACGGTCCGAAGCCGCTTGCCCCCAGGTGAAAATGCCGTACACGGCGAACGGCCAACCGTAGTTCCACATCCCCCGTGCCGTCTCGCGGATCTGACGCGCGTCTGGAATCGCCTCTAGCCTGGCAAGAGGCCGGATCTTCTGTCGGAAGAAAGTAACCTGCGACCCCAGCACGAGGACGGCACCCAACGTATAGCCGAGGATTGCTGACATACTTGAAGCGCCAATCACGAGGACTGCCGCTGCGGCGAGCAGATAACGCAGCCATTGGCCGGCTCCCTGATGCCATGCGACCACCGGCCGTTGCCGGGCTGCGTTCTGGATTCCATCGAGCATCGAGTTATAGCCCGACAGAACGGATAGGAACCCTACCAACAGGAGTAGCGGTAGCCATCTCGCATTGTTTGACCAGACAAGAACGAGGCCCAGCAACGCGATCATGCCAACGAGGGCTCCGATAGCGCTCTGGAACAGAAGCTTGGTGGCGCCGAAAAAGCGGGTAAGCTCGTTCCTTTCTGCAGCTGGCGCGAAGGAGCGCAGCGTCGCTGAACAGAGTGGGCCGAATACGATCTGTTGAGAAAGTGTCACCAAGGTCAGTCCGAGCCCGATTTCTCCATAAGCGGCTGGTTTCAGGGCCTGCGTCAAAAGGCGCACGCCAACGAGAGCCCCAAGAGTCCCGGCGGCCTGTCCGGCCACTACCCAAGAGAATTCACGGGTCAGTCGCCGAAGCCCTGAGGGTGTCGACATTGGCGCTTTCATGCTGGCTTGCAATCGCAGGGGAAGTTATTCTGATGCTTCTGAAGCCACTTGGCGAACTGGGTGATCCCGGCAGAAAACCGCGTGGATGGCTCGTATCCCAACAGCATGCGCGCTTTTTCAATATTCGCAGCCGTTCGCGGAACGTCGCCCGGTTGTTGTGGCTGGAACTCGAGGCGCGCTTTACGCCCGAGAGCGTTCTCGATAACCCTCACCATCTCCAACAGGCTTATTGTTTGATTGTTCCCCAGGTTTATAACTTCGTAGAGACTGCCTTCGTATTCGAGCGCGGTACAGACTCCTGCGACGATGTCATCGATATACGTGTAATCTCTCGTCGTGCTGCCATCTCCAAAAATGGGAATCGGCTCACCGTTAAGGATCATACGTGACATCTTGTTGATCGCAAGATCCGGCCGCTGCCGCGGACCATACACCGTGAAAAATCGTAGAGCGAGAAACTGAATACCAAACAACTTACTGTAAACATGGCCCATGAGTTCGCCAGCGATCTTCGTAGCGGCATATGGGCTGATGGGCAGTAGTACCGGATCGTCTTCCCGCCAGGGAGTATTTGGGTTGACGCCGTACACGCTTGATGATGACGCAAAAATGATTTTCGGAATACCGCACCGTTTGGCGAACTCAAGAAGGTTCTGGGTCCCCCCCACGTTAACGTCCTGGTAGGCCATGGGATCAAGAATCGAGGGCCGGACGCCGGCGCGAGCTGCAAGATGGATCAGGACATCGAAACTGTCGCCGGCAAGCTCCCTTCGCAGCGCTTCACGGTCCCGTATGTCCGCCTCCACCAACCGGAAGCACGGATGATGACGATGAAGGTGGATGTTCCGCTCTTTCAATCTACGGCAATAAAATGGGTCGAAGTTGTCAATGGTCGTAACTCGCCAGTTGTCCGCAAGCAGCCTATCAACGAGATGACTGCCAATAAAACCTGCACCGCCTGTCAGTAATGAATGTCGCATGAGTAATGCGGGCCCGCAGACGACGTCGCTTGATGAATTGGCGCCCGCCTTAAGGAGGGCCGATTCAATTTCGAGCGTCTCGCAAATGCGAGTCTAATGTAACGGTTCGAATTGTTGGGTATTGCTTTCCTGCGCGGAAGTATTGACGGATCTGCTCCGGTTCGAAGCTGAGGGTCGACAGCGTAACCGTCAGGCCAGAATGCTTCCCGAGAAAAGCCGCGTTTGCCGCCGAGGCTAATAATGGCAATCGCACTTTGACTTTGAGTTATCGACCACCGATGCCGCCTGGTGCTTGGCGAACTTGCTACGATCAAGTACAAATTGGACCGGCATCAGATATCGTCGCTGCAGCTGGTACGCTTTCTGTCCCATTCGGTACAGGAATTTCTGGAGATGACCCGGGTCTGCCCAAAACCGACTTCCATCCGGGGATCCTAGTCGGTCGTACTTGAAGACTGATTGCGATCACCGGTGTAGTAGTTGTGCCGATAGTACCCATAGTAGGAATACCCGTCGGAAGTATCTCGCTTTACCTGGTTTAAAACGACACCAACTACGTTCGCGCGCAACCGATTCAGTGCGGAAAGTACGCTACTCACGGCTTTGCGCTTCGTTTCACCCGCTCGACTTATAACGAGAACACCATCGGCGACTGTGGCCATCTGGAGAGGCTCGGCGAAACCAAGAAGTGGTGGCGCGTCAAGCAGGACAAGGTCATACTCTTTCCCGAATTCATCCAGCAATTCCGCCATCCGAGGGCCAACCAAATCCGATGCACGATGCGACGGCGGACCAGCGGGAATAATGTGGAGATTCGGTCGCCCTTCTGCCGGAATCACGGTCTCACGCCATCCTATCTCGCCCATGAGCACATTGGTCAATCCGTTGACTGGGTTCATCCCGAACTTCCGGTGCACGCTTGGGCGACGTAAGTCGGCGTCGACCAGGAGCGTCTTTTTACCCTGCTCGGCATGAGCAATGGCCAAGTGAGCGCAGGCAGTCGTTTTTCCTTCGCCGGGTCCGGCGCTGGTGACCAGAATGGAGCAGATTCGCGAATCGAAGTCGCCCAAGAGAATGGTGTTACGCAGTGTGCGGATGGCTTCCTCGAAACCCGAAATGGTCCGGTAGTATCCTTTGCGATGATAGCCGTTGCCGTTGGCGTTCACCGTGGGCTCAATCTTCGCCAGCGCCGTTTCGCCGGCTTTCGGCGCCGCCAAGGCGTTTAACTGCGTTGCATTTTTCACGGCCGGCAAGATGCCGATCACATCGGTGCCCAGATAACGGCTGGCCTGCTCGGGATCGCGGACCGTGGTATCGAGCGTGTCGCTCAACACCGCCGCACCTATCGCCAGTATCCCGGAGAACAGGAACGCGAGCAGCAGGTTAAGGCTCAGATTCGGAAATACCGGCTTCAGGGCGGGGCGAGCGGAGTCGGCAATCCTTATGTTGTTGTTCTGGAAACCGGCGTTAATACCCGCTTCCTTGATCTTGGTTACCAACTCGTCGTAGAGCTTTTTGTCTGCCTCCGCCTCACGCTTCAATTGCTGGTACTCAAACGACCGGGAGTTGAGACGGTCGTACTCGGCCTTTGTTTCGCCGACTGCGGAGTGTAGCATCTGTTCCCGGTTCACGGACTGCTTGTAATCCACCTCGATGCGGTCGGCTATGTTTTTGCGCGTGTCCTCGAATTGCTTCAATAACTCAGTGAGCTGCGAGGCGGCTTTGCGAAACTCAGGGTGGTTCGTTCCATAAGTCGTCTTGACTTCCGCGAACCTTTGGCGCGCCTCGTTCAGTTTCTGAGTCAGCAAAATGAGCGCTTCGCCTTGTCCTGACACCTGCGCGGCCTCGAGCGAACCGGTCTTCATGGAGTTATAGGCGGCCTCCTTCTTCACACGGTCGGATTGCGCGGCGGTGTAATCCTGATTGAGCTGGAGGAGCCGGGCGGACAGGATGTTGGTCTTTTCTTCGGGATTGATTAAGTTCAACTCACGCTCGAACTGCGCCAGCGCCTGGCCGGATTTCTCCATCTTGGCCCTGAGCTCTTCGAGCTGCTGCTCCATGAAGTGCGAGAGGTTCACGGAGGAGCGTATGCGTATGTTGTAGGTGTGCTCCAGGTACGACTGGGCCACGGCGTTTGCGACGTCGGCGGCTATCTGGGGATCGGTGGAGCGATAGGCGATGAAGAGCAGGTAGGTGTTCGGCGGCCGCGTTACTTTCAGACGCTTCAGCAGGACGGGGGCGTTGGCGGCGCGCTGCGCCAGTCCCGGGTTCTTTTCCGCGAACTGCTGTTCGGCCTGGAGGAGATTGTATTTCTGGGCTACCGGTCTCAGGACCGCGTCGGATTGAATTAGTTTGACTTGTGTCGCCAGGAACTGGTCGGCGTCATTAGGGGCTCCCACACGGCTGGAATCCTGGCCGACGATGGCGGAGGGCGCCTGGCGGTCGACGTCGATTACCGAGGAAGATTCGTAGACCGGCGTCAGGCGGGAGGAAACAATGAATGTCGCGGCTACGCATGTTACGACGAAGACTACGATTTTCCAGGCGTGGCGGCGGAGGATCCAGAGGTAGTGCGACAGCGGGACCGCGGGCGCTTCCGGCTCGAAGTCCTGGGCGGGCGGGGGCGCCGGGATGTAGTAGGCCGGGGGGCCTTGCTGGAGGGGGATGAGGGCGTTTTTTGAGTCGGGGATCATCTCGTTCGGAATGACTGGTTCGTGTGCGCGGAGGAAAAGTACGGAGGCCGATTGGCAATCGGCGCGCAGGCTGCCAGCCTGCTTTCCATCAGGCGGATTGAAAATCCGCCGCAGGTTGCAAACCTTCCTTACCGGGTGGTGGTGTAGATCAGGGCTCCTCCGATGCCTCCTCCGACTATTTCCATGACTCGGGCCAGGCTGCGGCGGCCGGAACGGTCGGTGACATACAAGATGTCGTTGGCCAGGAGGGGCACGTCGGGGGATTTGCGGTCCATGATTTTTTTCAGATCGATCGGGATTTCGTTTTTGCCGCCAGCTCCGCCTTCCGGGCGATAGATGTAAGCCATTTCGCCGGTGTAGGGGAGCAAGCCTTCGGACAGGGAGAGGGCGCGGAGGACGCTGGTCTCGCCGGCGTCGCGAAGGGGGAAGGCTCCGGGTTTTTTCACGTTGCCTACGACGTAGACCCGGCCTGCTTCGGGGATTCGTACTTGTTCGCCTCCGGTGAGGCGCAGGTTGAGGTCGGGGTCGGCTCCATTGATTAAGGCTTTAACGATGATGCGCTGGGTCAGGCTGATGGGTTTGCCGTCGGGACCGGGTTGGTTTTTGGAGACGAGGATTTCGGGGCCAGCGTCTTCGGCGAGTCCGTTGGCGCGGGCGAGCGCGTCGAGCAGCGTGACCTGGCCGGAGGCCTGGAAGGTGGTCGGGTTCTTGACGGCTCCGGAGACCGTGATGGGACGGCTGCGGGATTCGACAACGGAGACCGTGATGATGGGGTCGACCATGATCTCTTCCTTCACGAGCTCTTCGGCGATGGCGGCTTCCACTTCGGATGGAAAGAGACCGGCGACATGGATGCGCTCCTTCACCATGGGCAGGCGGATGGCGCCGTCGATGCCGACGCGGACGGTGCGCGTGAGCTCGGGCGCGTCGTAGGTGGAGATGCCGATGAGGTCGTCGGGGCCGACTCGCTGAATGGGAAGATTGTCGGATGGCAGCGTGGGCGACTGGAGGACACGCGGCGCGGTCTGGGCGTGGGCCGCGGCCGTCAGGAGGAGGACGAGAAGAGAGGACTTCATGAGTTAGCGTGACTCCTGTTGCCCGGTGGCCATCAGATCGTTGAGGCGTTCGACTTCGCGGGCGAGCTCGGCGACGCGGGAATCGATGGCTTCGACGCGGCCGGCGATGGCGCCGTGGCCGTTGCTTTTTTCATTCAGCATCAGAAGTTTGAGGCCTGCCCGTGCCAATTCCGAGATGCTATCTGCTCCTTTGATTGTGCAGAGGCTCTGGAGCTGGTCGTACTCTTCGGCTGAGAGACGTATGCTGATTACCTTGGTGCGGCGGAACAGACGCGGCATGGGTGGTGCCCTCCTCTCTGGGATGGCGGAGGATGAGTTGATGTTGTTGGGAGGGCGGGTTAGAAAGCCGCCGCAGGTTGAAAACCTGTCTTACGGGTAAGCTTCGCCAAAAGCGTCACATGCGCTCTTTTTTTCGCTTCAGGCGATTGCAGGAAACGGAAACTCAATCTTGCATCAACTCTGCCGGGTTGTCAACGGCTTTTAGACTACAAAATCAGCAATTGGGTATTACAAAAATATGAGAATTAAAGTCAGCGCGATTTCTTGCAGAAGCAGTGAGATCAATTCGCCCTGGCGGGCGGTCTGGGTTTTTTGCAAAGACACGCTTGAGGTGGTTGCGGGTTCAAATCGTAATGTCGAGAATGGCGGAGGCTTCCAAGACAGACTGACCCGTGGCTAACAGGCTGTCGAGTTTCGCTTCGACACGCGTGAAGCCGAACAATCCACGGAGGACGACCTGATCGCGGGTTCTTTTCTGGTTGGAGCGTGTCAAAACAGCGATCACCGGGTTGGCTGATACGATCGAGACGAAAACGCAGGACGGACCATCGCCAGGAATGCCGAGCGCGGTTTGGCTTGAGAGGGTACCCCTGCGCCGCATTCCGGATGACAAAGCGAAGGAGCCGAGCATAGTAGGGCGAAGCGGCCCTGGCTCTTCCTCTACGATTCGCAAACAATCGTTTACCTCGATGATTTTGACGGCGGCAGGGTTCGCGTATAGAATCCGGCCGGCGTTCGTCAGGACGAGAACGTCGGCTCAAGAAACACCACACTTCGGGCAGTAGTTTCAGTTATTCGGATTCCGGATTATCGAGGTTGACGCGATGTCGCGGCTCGCCTAAGGGAGCCCGACCGGAGCGGTCCAGGTTCTCGCGATGACGCCATGGATCTGTTCGCTGGACATTTTTAGGTATGTGTCGCGCGTGCGAGGATAACTACACGGGACTTATTGCTGTGACGCCAAAGTGAGAGTAGCATCCTGGCCCGAGAGAGTCGCGGCGGCCCAGAAGTAAGGATGACGCCAGCGGTTCGAATTTGCCGTGGCATTCGGCTCCTGGATGTCGCCGCGAATGAAGGCGAGCTGTGTGGCGGCGAGCGCTTCCTCCATCGTCGTACCGGAAGGGGGAGCGGTGCGAGCGAGGAATTCCCGGAGGACGCGGGCGGTGCTCAAATCACCTACTTCCCAAAGCGTGAGCAGCGTTGCGCGCGCGCCGGCGACCGATAGGGCGTGGCGGAAGCCCTGGACTCCCTCACCGGCTTCGACGCCGCGTCCGGTATCGCATCCGAAGAGCGCCACTAAGCGGGTGCCTTCGAGGTCTAACAGCATTGCTTCATTGGCCATGAGCAGACCGTCGTGTCCTTTGAGGTCTGTTTCGGAGGCATGGTTGGCGCCGTAAAGAACGATTCCGGAACGAATGCCTTCGTCGTTTTCGGAAGCGCCGAGGCTGAAAAATCCATGGGTGTAAGCAATTAAGGCGGCGGGGCGCTGGAGCGCGACGACTTCGTCCTCGGAGCCGAGTGGGAGTTTTTCGATTCGTCCGATTTTGCCGGCCTGATTCAACTCGCGGATTGCTTCCAGAACTTCGGTGCTCCCCTGCAGGGGCTTCCACTTGCCGGTGGCGCCTCCGGCGGGCATCTCCTCGACAGGGTCGGGGGGCTTCGCGCTTGCGGCAGTGTTCACAGGGACGGCGGGCTTGCCGTCGTAATCCATGCCGGCGAGGACGACGGCGGGAGTCCTGGGTTGGGCTGGAGGCGGGAAGTATGCCAGAGTGCGTGCCGAATCCAGATAAGTGATGCGATAGCCTTGCTCGACCAGGTAATGTTCGGTGCGATCCCGCATTGCTTCCCAGGGAATTTCCGCCAAAGCGGCGTCCGGGGAAATCATGAGGCGCTTTGCGCCGTGGATTGCGGGCTCGAGCTTCAGCATGGTCAGCGCGTAGAGCGAGGCATAGTTCTCTTTGGTTCGCTCGAGGTTTGCCTGAAAATCGGGTCCGGTCTTAAGGGTCTTGTCGACTCCGGCGGGGCAGGGGTTCTCGCGGGTGCAGAGCCGCCAGATATTTTCGAAATTGGAACGTACGAGAGCGATGGCAGAGTCTATCGCATCGGCGGGTCCAAGAGGGACGAGGGCGGGCGGACCTCCGCTCATATAGACCATGGCCGCATAGTGGGGTTCCTGGTTGGTCCAGTTGGTCCAGTCGGTACGCCGATAACGGAGGATGTCGACGAACGCCGCTCCCTGCGGAACGCCGGCGGTCACCCTCGAGGGTTCAAGAGCCATGCGCCAGTTGCGGTAGGCGCCGCTTTTTTCGATGAGGAGCTTCTCTGTTTCGTTCTCCTGCTGACTGAGGGCGGCGAGCTTTTCGGGGGAGCCTTCGGAGCCCTTTTGCCTGAGGCTGCTCTCCTGCTCGAGCAGGACAGAGAGTTTTCGGAGCAAGCCGAGAGCCTCCGGATCGCCGCCAGCGCGGACGCGCGTGAAGATCTCTTTGCTTGCCGAGGATCTCGCACCCTTGCGGGTTGCGATGGCCAAGGCCGCCAGAGAAGCCGCGCCTTGCCGGTCTTCTGCAGCGAGTGCAACGGCCATGGATAAAGACGTGTTCGTCAGATCGTCGAACTCGTGTGTGAACGACCGCCTTCGGGCATCACCGACCGCCGTGAGCGTACGGGACCACAAGACGGACACTTCCCGATTTGCGGTAATCATCTGATCGCGCGCGTCGCGATGCCTGCCCAACAACCAGAGGTCCCGGGCGTAATCGCGGCGGGTTGCGATGGTTTCCGGGTGCCCAGGCAGGAAGGACGTTTCATGGATTTTCAAGGCGCGAAGCAGGTCACGAAGGCCCTTGTCGTAGCGGCCTTCCTTCACGAGTATGTTGCCCAGGTGATGCAGGGATAACGCCAGATCCATTGGACGGCCGGTCTTCTCGCGGATGTGGAGAGCCTGCAAGCACATGGGCTCCGCCTGATCGAGCCGGCCCTCCGCGACGAGATCGACTGCGAGGTTATCGAGGTTGGCGGCGATGTCAAGGTGGTCGGGCCGCTCAATCCTTTGGCGAATCGCCAGCGCCTTGCGATAATTCTCTTCTGCTTTCTTGTACTCGCCCCGCAGATAGTACAGGACTCCCAGGTTGTTGTACTCTCCCGCAGCGTTCAGGCTGTCGGGCTCATTTTGGTGCTCGATATCGAGAGCCTGAAGGCGCAACTCCAAGGCCTTGTCATAGGCGCCTTCCTGCGAATAGAGGCTGGCCAGGTTTCCCAAGGCAATGGCGGTATCGGAGTTCCGCGGCCCGCGCAATCTCTGCATGAGATCGAGTGTTTTGGCGTATTCTCGCTCCGCGGTGGAGAAGTCTCCCAGTGTCTGGGCGGCTTCGCCGAGATTGTTGTGGATCGCCGCGGCGGTGAGTGTTTCGCGGCTGGCCTGGGGGAGGACTTCGAGGGCTTCAGCAAACGTCAACTTCGCTTTGGAATAATCGCCGAGCGGCTCATATAACTCGCCGAGGTTATTCAGGCTCTCGGAGATCGCCTGCGGATCTTTATTGGGGAGAGCACGGCGGATCTTAAGAGATTCCTGCAACGCACGCTCCGCCTTGGTATAGTCGCCGGCTAATTCGTAAAGCTCTCCAAGGTCGTTCAGGACGTCGGACGTTTCGAAGGTGTCGACGCCGGAGATGCGCGACAAGGCGAGGGCCTGGTTTAGAAGGGGCTCCGCCTGTTTGAGGTTGGAATTGCTTACGTAGGCTTCTGCCATGGCGAACAGGGGATAGAAAGTCTTGGGGTGGTTGGGTCCGAGAAGCTTAACGAAGGTTTGAAAGGAAGTTCTAAAAACTACGAGTGCGGCGTTCCTATTTCCAAGTTTGTTCTCGAGTTGTGCAAAGTTGAGATCCAGGGTCGCGGAGTCGACGGTCGCGGGAGTACCGGCGTCGGTTTGTAGCTGCCGAATCGTTCCCAGGATGATGCGCGCAGATATCAGGTGCAGGCTGTCATCGTCGTCGCGGAGTTTCTCGGCAATTCCGAGTGCCCATTGCCGGCATTTGGGGAAGGCGGTGCCTGCTTTACATAGAGCTTTCAGTTTGGCCTCGACTGAGGGTGCGGATCCATCTTTGACCACGCCAGGGTTACTTAACTCTTTTTGTATCGAGGTGAGGCCGGATGCGAGGTCGTTCTTTGATGGCTTACACGAAATCAGCGTGAACAAGCACACGGCGGCATACAGCGCCGGAATGGTTCGCGCCATAACTACTGTCCCGTCCCTTTCCGCTGATCCGTTCGACGGCCGTGTTCCGGGTTGAAACGCAGGTATTCGTCCAGAATTCCTTTCCGGTCCGCATCCTCCGCGGTCTTGAGCCGGTCAAGACACCGTTTCGAACGTCCGGAGGGGAGCGGATTGCAAAGGATGTTATAACCGGCCATCAGTCTTGCCGCCGCCCGCGAGCGCTCTTTACGCTCCTTGGCGGTGTCGCTGCGCGAGGTGTTCTCGATAGTCTGCCAATCGCCCGAGGAGGTGATGGAGAGCCACTCTTTAAACAGTTGATCGATGGCGCCGAAATCGGAGCCGGTGTCTACAAATTGCTGCGCCTCGTCCAGTTGATCGTCCCGTTTCGACGGGCCGGCGCCTCGCTCGCGCCGCGCTTCGTCCTCGAGCTCACGGTGTAGCCACGCGAGACGTTGCTGTTCCGTATTGTTCGAGTAGAGCTTGAATTTATACGGGACGCCGTCGATTTCGCGCTCCTGCAGAACGCCGTTTTCCGGGGGTAGCGGGGTGATCGCGTGGAGCTTCCCGCTGTCCAGCGCAACGGTGATTTCATTCCGTCCCCAGATGGGCCATAAATAACCTATGCTTCTGATCCGCTTCGGTTCGATGGGAGGGAGATACTGGTCGAAAATCTTACGCTGCAAGCAGAACATCGCTACTTGTACGAGGTGCCGTGGGGCGAGACCACTCTTCTCCGGCGGTGCGTATTTGACTTGGTAGATCTTGGCAATCCTGGTGGTTTTGCTGATGATCTCTTCGAGAGCGTCGTCGTAGGACACGTCCAGTTCTGAGTCCTGCTTAATCCAGCTCACAATCGGAAGTAGATTCATTGTCAGGTAATTTGTTGAGTTGCTATGGGTTCAAAGTGTAATGGGCAAGGATCTTCTGACCCGCGCCGACAGGTCCTAGGACAAAGATGTCCCACGGTAAAGCGAGCGCGGAGACGTTCGGGGGTGAATACTCGATGGCGTTATCTTTGGGCGTCAAGGGCTCGCTGACAATTTCCTGACCGCTGGCGGCATCGATCCGAAGGCGGTATTGGCGTTGATAATCCGGCACGATCCAAGCGAGGCTTTGCGGAGCTTTTCCGAGCCGCAAGTTTAGGCCTCCCGAGGCTGCGGGCAGGATCAGTCCTCCTGAGGCCGTTAATCCCGCGGGCTGTTCTAAGTTTGACTTTTGCGGGCCACTGGCGCCCCTGCCTCGAAACATCGCCAGCAAACTGTCGAAACGGTGGGAATCCACCACGTAAAGTGTGGCGAAGATAACAGCGACGATGGATGCCGCTAGGGCAACCGTCCGCCAGCCGAGGATAGGCTGACGTCGAAGTGGACTGGGCCTTATCTTGGCCGGATGGAGCACCTGCTGTACCTGCGGGGAGCGGACAGCCTGGCGCATGCGCAGCTTTGCTCGATTATCGGGGTCCCAGCCGTTGAGGTATTGGGCTTCGAAGGCGGTGTTTTCGTCTGGCGGCAGCCGGTGATCGAGGTATTGCTCAATGAGTTCCTCTTCGGCTGCACCCATGTCAAGTGAAAGGCCCGGGATAAGGGCCGCCGCCACGGCCACGCGCTCGGCCTCGTCGAGATCGAGTTGTCCCAGGAAGAAGCGTCGAAAACGAGCTTCTGCCCAACGACGCTTGTTAAGATCGTCTTCCAAAGGTTGGCTCATTGGGGCATCATCCGAATTCAGTCTCACTTGGCGATCATGGGGCTGCTCTCGATCGCCGGATCCACGCGAAATGAGTAAGTCTCCAGGGTTTGGCCGTCGAGGGTTTCAACGATGCCAATATAGTCTCCTGGTGGAAGCTTCGCCGGTTCAATGTCGATCCGGACATCCTGCCCGTGCCCGGCTGCCAGCGAAAGAGTTGCGCCACTGCTCCACGCGATTTGGCGTTTGCTGTCGGCCCCGACGACGGCAATTACTACGCGGCACTGGACTGGTGTTGTGCGCCCGGGTAGTTCGAGGCGCAGCCTTAGGGTTCCACTTTTGGGGGAAGGGAACTCGACCTGACCGGTATTGTTACCTTTGGTGAGTCCGGGAGCAAGCCGCACTTCGGCAAATTCGGCGATTGCGGGCGCAGGAATGCGGTGTTGTCTCTGGATACCCTCCTCGTGGTTGCCACGCGTCCAAAGCCACAATGGAATTGCAACGGCAAGAAGGACGACCGTAATCACTGCCGGCACACTCCAACGCATCCAGGCGCCCCGTGGACGATGGAGAGTGCTCTCAACCTCTTTCAGACGCTTGTTCAGGGCGGGGATCTCGAGATAACGATTCTCGAAGAGTTTTCGGTCGACCTCGGAGAGATCGCCGTGCAAATAACGTAGGATCAACTCCCGCTCCCTCGTCCACACCCAGTTAAAGAAAGCAGGGTCCATGAAGTAACGCTGCTCTAGCAGAGAGGCGTCCTGATCATCGAGAGTTCCAAGCAAATACCGGTCCACGAATGCCTTCGAGAAGTTGCCGGATTCTGTAAACTTATGTCGCGAGTACATGGAGTATTACGGCTATTCCTTCCACCCGATAAGACGGCTTAACTTTCTTCTCGCCCGGTGTAGTCGCACTCGCGTCCGATTCGCGTCCGCGTGCCCCAGCTCGGTCGCAGCGTTCCCGTCCGGGGATTTGCGGCCCGGAAGCGCTTCCCGAATTAACTTCCACTCCTGTTCTGTGAGATTGCTCTGTCCTGCTGCTAACGCTTCCTTCAAATACACTCTCATTTCCGTTGCGTTCAATCCGGCCTCGGGCTGGGGTGTCAAAAGGTGCTCATCGAATTCGCTGGGGGCATGTTTAGACTCTTCGCGGCGGGCATCCAAAATCACAAACCTGGCGAAGCCGTAGCACAACTTGCGAAAATCCTGCTCGGTCTGAAACACATAATCGTCTCGGCGCAGGATCAGAGCCAAAGTGTCCTGCGCGAGATCTTCCGCATTACGCATGCACCGATGCGCAAAAAAGAAAATGAGATTGCGCCTCACATCCGCCCACAAATGCTCAGGGATGTTACGAGTAGTGAACATGCGCAATGAATCTGATTATAAGGGTTAATGGCTTAGTCTGACGGGCGGCCATAAAGCACGAAGGATGCCCAATAAAAGGGGTCATTCCAACGTTGGGAGCGCGACATTGCCGCCCGGGCCAGAGCCATAGCATGTTCCATGGATACGGCGGGTGTGCCGAACAAATGCTGGTAAACCTTGCTCATGAACTCCGAAGAGGCTTCCGCGTCGATCGCAGCCAGGGTGAGGGCAAGTTGGGCGGCCCCAGCGGAAAAAAGACTTGTGGTGAAGCCGGCTAGTCCTTCACCCAAAACCTGTTTCCCGAGTGCCGTATCGCAAGCCGAGAGGACCACAACTGAGCCGTTCAGGTGCAGTTGGGAAAGCTCGTACGGCCGCAGGTACCCGTCGGCAGGACGCCCCGACCGGTCCACCGTCGACAAAGCGATTCGCGACAACTCGGGAGTCAGGTCATCAATCAGGGCGTGCCCGGAAAAGTGCACCACCGCATATTGTTCGAGCCGGTCGCCTTCAACGACCGGCACGCTGGCCTCAAAACCGGTGAGAATCCTCCGGCGCGAAGAAGGAATGAGTTGCGCTATGGTATCCATTTCGCCAACGAAAGGCAGGCGAGCCATTGTTGAGATGCTTTGCGTCCGCTGTACACCCGCTTTGATGCGGGGGTCCCGGGACGAATAGACAGGGTCTGCGATCCCGAGAAAGGCCTTCGGGAATTCCCGGATATGGCGTGGGCTTTTCGCAAATTGGAGGAATGACGCCGACGGAACCTGCAGAAGGTCGTGTTTCAAGCCGAGATAACCCGAACTATCCCGTTGGAGCGCTGCGAATGGGATGCGCGTCAGGACGCCATCGGGGACGATAATCAGTCGTGCAGGCAATCGAGCCGTCCTGAGCGGCCCCAGCAGGGTTCCGGAAAGCTTGCGGAGGGCCAGTGTGAATTGCAGTTGTTTTTCCGGAGACCGTTTTCGGTCAAGAACCGCGGGAAAGAGCCGCAACACGGGTTCACACTGCGACTCGATCTCGGCCCGGGAAGGCAGGCGAAACAGACGGACATCATCAGCGTCCACCAGCCATAAATAGCTTTGCGTTTCCGTTAAGTGATACTCGACCAAAGCGCTGCGGGCCGGCAACTGCGACTGCAACTCGGCGATCGATCGGGGTGACTTTGCAAGGTCGTGAGCTGTTGCCGCTTGTCGAATGTCGGCCTCGATTTCGTCGTCTTGGGAGAGCAGCGTTTCCACCCGCCGGCGCAAATCCGTAGCTTGCTGCGGGAGCGCCGTGGAGAGGCCGATACTGAGCAGGTCAAGCTTCCTCTGTATGTGGCGTCTTCGATCCAACAAATCCCTGGGCGCCAAGGCAGTCAGATTCCCCTCCGCCAGCAGGTCCAGAAGGGCCCTGGCGCGCCCACGTTCCGCCGCCAGCAGACTATCCGCGGCCGCTCGGGGGTTTTCGGGCGCCGCTTCAATGTCCACCAACAGACCGAAGATCCTTCGCTGACGGGCATAATACGAGGCACGCAAGGAAGGTCCGGGGACTTTAGTTCGGACCGCCTCCGTGAAACGTAACGCTTGCTCCGCAAACTCACGGGCGGCATCCGGATGCCCTGTCGTCCGCTCCAGCATGGCTAAAGCGTACAGTGACTCGGCAGCCGGGTCGCGCAACCCGCAGTCGCGACGCATCGTGAAGGCGCGATTGAGGTAATCCCGGGCGGCTATGGGATCGCGCATCACGGCGGACGCCTGGCCGAGATAATGCAAATCAGCGGCCTGCATTCTTCTGTCGCCGAGTGGCGTGTGTAGATCTAAGCCTCGTTGCAGTGTTTCCCGAGCTTCCGCCGCGAACCCGACCGCAAGATGGGTCTGCCCGAGGTTATTCAGGATGTCCGCTTGAGCGCCGCGGTCTGCGATCGCGACGGCTTCGGAGAGCGCTTGCTTGAGTGTTTCCATCGCCACTCCGTTATGACCCTCCAACATGTGGGTTCGCCCAAGATTCAGGCGTGCGCGAGCGGCGTCCGGCGCGCTCTTGTTACGCTCGAATTCCGCGAGCGCCTGATTGAAGTGATCCATGGCTTTCGTATATTCGCCCAGGTACTGATAGCAAAGGCCCAGGTTATTCAGCGCGCGTGCGTTGGCCAATGGATCGCGTGTTTTGAGAATGGCTTTGGCCTGGTTGTTGTAACTGATCGCCTGTTGATAGTCGCCGACCTGCCAAAACAAAAGGCCGAGGTTCGAGAGCGTTTTTCCTTTCAGGGTAGTTTCGTCCAGACGGTTCCAATCTTGCACCGCAGTCGTAAGAAGATGGAGCGCCTCATTAAAGTCGCCCAGCCGGCGCGCCATGGCTCCTCCGTTGTTGGCAGCCTCGGCGGAGCAACGTAGGTCGGCGGCGGCATCGCAGAGTTGCAAGGCGTTCTCGAAGATGCCCAACGCAAGATCCACATGTCCTTCCGACACGGCCGCGCGTGCGATTTTCAGATTGGAACGGCCCGCCGCGGAGGAATCCCCGAGCCTGTTCCAAAGTTCGACGGATATCTCATAATCGGACACCTTTGTCGAGCCTTTTGCCTGAGTTCCGGCCTTCTGCGCTGCGCGGCGCTCAGTGGCCGTTTGTAATGAAACCGGTTTTCGTGACATGAGTATCTCAACCGGGACCTGAAGCTTGGAGACAGAAGCAATTTCAACGCGATACTTCCCTTCGGAGGCGATTGCGGCGGTTTCTGTTCCGAATTCGAAGGCGTCGATAACCGTCTCGGAGCCTGGCCCAATTAGGTGGAACTCAAGATCGACGGGCTGTTCGATGGAGAGTTCGACCGGTTCGCCGGGCTTTACCTCTAAAGTAAAGCAGGCTCCCGCGACGCTGGAAATAGTTGCTTTCACGGTCTGAGTATCCGGCCAAAGACTGCACACCGGATTGGCGAACGTTTTCGTTACGCCGAAACAGAGGAGTAGTAAGGTGCCATACTGATACTGCATTTAAGAAACCCAAACCGCCGATATTTCGCAGATTGAACCTTGTCATTTTATACGAAGACCAGGAGTGCCGCCTCCTGGTCTTCGTTGGCGATCCGCTCAGGACCCCGTACCAGTGTCCTGAATGACGTCGTCGAGAAGCATCAACAGGACCTGAACTATGACATCCATTGTGTCTTTACCTCCTTTCCTGTTGCGCTAAGCAAAACAGGAAGGAGGTTGTGACAAAGAAAATAAGAGGAATGCTGTCTGTCGGAATCCCTGCATCACTAGAGCCAGGCTGCGCCGGTCTGGGATCTTAAAGGGAAGAACTATTGTTGTGGGTGTGCTGCGGTCTCGGGCACGCCCAACGAGATTGCACCCGCCTGGTCCTTGAACTCGAAAGTAGGTGTCTGGGTGAATGCCGGATTCCACTGCCGCATCAGCTTGCTTACCTGATCGCGGACTGCCGGGAGTACAGCGCTTAGAGGGCGCGAAGCGCCGTCCTGCCGTAGTTCCTGTAACAACGCGCCAGTAAAAAAGCCGTTTTCGAAAGGCTGGTAACCGGTGGCGGTTGGCCGACCTTCGAAGGCTCGCTCATCGGCGCGTGCCGAAGTGATTACCGCCCGGCCGCGGCCACTGGAGAAGCTTTCCAGTGCGGCGCTGAACGACTGTGACGAAGGGGCTTGCACCGGAGGGGGTGCATCGGAAGGCCAGATACGAACCAGGCCGCGCGAAGCGTCGGGGGCGTTCTGAGCGCCGCCGCTGTAACAAGTATCGAGAACGAGTACGACCTGGGCCGCACGAATCTCGCGATTCAACGTCTGGACCAGGTCGATCATGCCCAGTGACGTAGCATATTGTGTCTCTGCGTCGCGCAGGTCCGTATCGAAAGTTACGATAAAGCTCATTCCGTTGGGGTCCATCTTACGAGGCCCGCCGTGGCTGGCAATGTACACCACCACCATGTCCTGTTCCTGAACATGGGCTCGCAGCCAGCCGATACCTTCACGGATGCCCGCATATGTGGCTTGCTCGTTAACGCGTTGCTGTACCCGTTCGCGGTCGAAGCGGCCGCCGTTCGGATCGGTGAGGAATGCCGCGAAATCGGCAGAGTCCTTCACGGCAAATTGCAGTGAGTTGATTTCCTTACGAGCAAACCCGTTAATCCCGATTACCAGGGCCCATTTGTGCATCGGTCGCCCGTTTGGCAGTTTCGAGGTGGGCGGTAGTGGAGCAAACAGATCGAAACGATCTTTGGCATCGGGTGCGCTCACCTTTCCCTGGGGGCGCCGCGCCTCCAGGTCGTCTAACTCGCGGGCTGCACGCGCCGCGGTCCTGGAATCGCCGGTTTTCGCGGCGACCAGCTTCAAATAAAACCAGAGTTCGGCGCTGCTGGGACTATCCGGGCATCGGGTGGTGGCATCGTCGAGGACGGATTGCCAGATGAGGAGACTCTTGCGCACCGCGGGCTCAGTAAAGGAAAGACTGGGTGAAGCCCACTCTTTGAAGCGGCTCAAATCAGTGAGAGCAGCCCGGCAGTCCGCGATTTGCGCTTGGACAACGGGTAATAAGCTGATTGCGCAGGCCGCGCACAGGAAAAAGGGAAGCCTCATTTATTTTTTCGTTGTCGTTACCTTCCGCGAGGGGTCCAGGCGCCCGCGCATCAGGCTTTGGATCGCGGCGGCGCTGGAGCCGCAGTCCTTAGCGAGTGCAATCGCGTCCTGAGGAAACTTAAACATGTAGTCGGTCCCTTTTGCATCGCGCAGGAAGTCATCCGACTCGATGTATTCCTTGATTTGCGGCAACGAGCCTTTCGGTTCTGCCTTGCAGAAGGCCAGAATGTTCTCAAGAGGGTTGCTGGCGGGAGGAGGTGGCGGCGTCGCCCCGATATCGCAATTCGGCTGATTGTGCTCGATGATATCGTAGGTGGTCAGAGCCTGGGAAACACGCATCTGGCCCGCCTGAAAGACCTTGTCCGATGGCTTGACTTGAAGTATGTCCTTGTAGAGCTTGCTGGATTCGTAAAGGTAACCGCGTGAGCGATGTCGCTGGTCGAGTGCCGCCGCGCACGGAATATCATCCATTCTGCCCTTCATGGCATCATCAGCTTCGACCGCCAGTTTATAAGCCAGCACCTCTTTTCCGAGTGCGATCAGGTAGGTGCGATCGGCATCGTCACTCGGTTTGGGAAGTGGCGGGAATTCCTCCGCATCCTTAATAACTTCCTGCCAAAGCCCGTTCATCGCTTTGTTCTTAATGGGGTCCAGACCTTTGCCGCCCGGCAGCGAAGCCTCGAACGTTTCCTGAATCGGAGCCACTCGCTGCCCCATGTCCCTGACCGTTTTGTTTACCAGACGGTCCCAGGCCTCGTTCGCGCTGCGAGGTGGATTTTCGCCGCTTCCTCTCACAAACATGTCTCGCCACGAATTGCTGGTACGTTCGTCGTAACCGATGGTCTCGCTCAGGTTCTCCGAATCGAGTGCGCGCTTCGTAGCCGCGTCGAGGGCCTGGTAGGAAACATCGATCTTTCCCCGGTAACTGGTATAGGACTGTCCATTCGCTGTGCCCTGAAAGGTTTCGATGTACCCGTTTGTGATTGCGAAACTGAGGATGGTCTGCGGTTTGACTTCGTCGATCGTGATCCTGGGGTCGTGCTGGATCTGGGCGACGAGCTTAGTTGTGAGTAGATTAGGCAAGCTATCGCCATCGGCGATGCGGCCCACGACTTTCGATTCAATGCGGATTCGCCGGTGGGCCAAGTTGATCGTGGGAGGCACCAGCCGCGTCACCTTCGCCATTCTGGGGCCGCTGAGCAAACCTCGTAGTTGACCTTGGGCCACCGGACCAGCGAAGACAATGCCTGCCAGGATCACGGTGAGTCTGGTTCGCATTAGCAGTTTCCTTCCGGCGTAATCTCTGTGCAACGTTGACGCAGGTATATGGGATGAATTGGCGGCTCATTACATTCTCTGAACGTTGCTGCTCGAAAAAAAAGTTTCGCGGCAATGTAAGCAATGCCCGTGTGCGCCCATATAGGCTGTGTGCGGCCCGGCAATCTGCTTAACGGGATCCTTTCATGACCACTAGAAAGCCGCGAAGCGGAGTTCATGGAATCCGGCGTTTGTTTGCGATGACGCTAATTGCTGCCGCCACTGCCACGATGGGGTGCGCGGCGCAGTATGCGCTTCTGGTGGGTGTCGGGCGCTACGCCGCTCTCAACGGAAGGCTTGATTTGCAGGGTCCGCGGCACGATGTTGCATCAATGTCAGCGATGCTGGTCCGACAGTATGCAATTACGCCGGAGAACCTCATCACTTTAACCGACGAGAAGGCGACGCGCGCAGCGGTACTTTCCAGCCTCGAAGCGCTTGTGAAGCGGGCAAAACCCGGGGACCAGGTCTTCTTCTATTTCAGTGGCCATGGAACCAGCGCTTTCGATGAAGGCATGCGCATCGTGGCGGCCAATATTGGTCCAAACTCGGGCGCGCTGGCTCCGCACGATGTGGATGTGTCGTCGGCCCGACGGGTGGTGGCCTCCCTGATCGTCGGCGATCGCGACGTCAAGCCGATTCTCTCCCGGTTGAATCCTGAAGCGTCGGCATGGGTCGTTTTGGACGCATGTTATTCGGAAAACAGCGCGCGCGACATTCGCGCCTGGGAAGGCGAGCCTCGCGGATTCAATATTATGAGGCTGCTCCCACCGCAGCGGGCTGACTCGGAGCCTGCACCCAAGGAATCACCGGAATTGAGAGCAAAGGGTGTCGCGGGTGGGGAAGAGTATCCCTACCGCAACGTCATATCATTCAGCGCCGCATCGAGAAACCAAACGGCTGCGGACATCTCTGGCGAGATGCTCCGTAGCGGACGTTTTCAGACCATCGATGGACAGCCACACGGCGCATTTACCGACGCGCTGCTAGCGTCTTTGCAGAGTAGTGCCGCTCAGGGCGGCCTGGGTGTCATCACTTACGAGCAACTCTTTGGTGCTATCCGCGCCCGCATGGAAGCATTCTGGACACAGCGTCCCCAGGCGCTTGCGCCCAGTCCGGCAGCCATGCGGCAGGCCCTCTTCCGAATCGGGAGTGCGCCCGTCGTAGCCCACAAAGAACCGTCAGAGCCTCGTCCCGTCGCGGGAGGAGTCGCCGTTGCTCTCGACAACGTCGATGACCAACTGCGCGCGCGCATCGCCGCGTTCCCGGGCATCATTCTCTCGCATGGACGTTTCGACGTGCTTGTTGTGGCGCGGCAAAACCGGCTGTTTCTCTACCATCGCACGCTGGCACTCATCCGCGAATATGCGCTGAGCGAAGTACCGCAATTATTGAAACGCGTCGCGCGACAGGCCGATGTTGAAAAGCTACTGGCACTCGAGTTTCCAAAGCAAGATTTTCCGCTGAGCCTGGATATTTCGGCGACCGACGCGTCCGGGAAGATCAAACAGGACTACCGGTCGGAATTCTTGCAGGGCGAGACCGTGGCAATTTCGGTTGCAGGAGGGGCCGGTACTCACCTTTTGGTGACGGATATCGACAGTGCCGGGGCTGTCACGGTTCTTTATCCTGGGCCGGGCGATCCGGAGCTATTCCCAGACCCTGCCGCGCGAGATTTGAAGATCGAGAAGATGGCCCGTACATCCATCGAAATCCTGCGCGCACAGGTACGCCGTCCTTTGGGAACTGAGTTCCTCAAGGCTTTCGCTTTTGCCGAGAAACCTGCCGGCTTCGATGATTTCCGGTGTCAGGCCGCTTCAGGCGGTTCGCCGCAGTGTCCGACCTTTGAGGCCGACGATGCTCGATATGGGCGTTTTTTGGATCTGATCGGCCGGGCTTCGGGTTTGCGCGCGAGCGCGGGTCTCAAGATCTTATCGAGGGCAGAGCGGTGACGGCGGCCCTGGTTATTGCAGTGTCAATCAAGAAAAAAGGAGAGGATACGATGAATTTACCTTCTGGAATTTTAAGGCAGATGGTCTTGGTGGCGGTTCTGCCCGTCTTGAGTGTAGTGTCTTTCGCCCAGTCGCCGACGCCCCCGTTCGCACTGTTTGAGCGGTCCGCATTGACGGGCTCCGGAAATACCGTGACCGCGACCCAGGTGCCGGTGGTCATCGCTCCCGGCGTCACGATCTACGTCAACCTCACGATGAAGTTCAATGTGGATTCGAACGGAAATTTGACATTGGCTGCGGGATTCCCGCAGGTTGTTCCGGCTCCGACTCTGATTGCCTCGGGGTTCCGAGCGGGCAACTATGCAGGGCCTAGCAATATCCTGAGCGGGAAAGCATTAGTGACCGTTGCCGGCCCCGGAGTAACTGACGGCGGCGCGACGGTTTGGACCCTGACTTCGGCGGCTGGCGCCGACATCTGCACATTTCCCGGGACCGCGACGTGGTACGTCGGCCCGATGGCCAATAATCCGCTTGCCGCCAGGATCAGTAGGGTTGGCCTCACGTCCACGGCTTATAGCTATGGAACCGCCAGTTCGCGTTGTAACTCCGACAATGGCGCCTGGGTGCAGAACACACTTATTGGTGTGAGCCAGGTTGGAAACACAATTACGTTCGTCAGTTTTACATCGTTTGGGACTGACAGCAGTACACCGCAAGACCAGATCACGTTCACGCTCACGCAGTAGAACGAATCATTTTCAACCCAGGAGAAGACTGATGGGCACGAAGGCAAGGGCGATACTGTTCTGTTCCATTGCGATTACGGTCCCTATGGCAATCTGTTGCCAAGCGCAGACATACACGATTGCGACCGTGGCGGGAGGGGCAAATCCGTTCTTTCTGCCCGGGGCAGGAGATGGTGGTTCGGCCACCAGCGCCGCTCTAGGGGTCCCTTGCTACGACGTCGCCGCGGACGCTGTGGGAAACCTCTATATTGTCTCGGCTGGGCTGATTCGAAAAGTCAATAAGACCGGCCAAATCGCAACCGTCGCTGGTGGCGGAACCGGCCTTGGTGAGGGGATCCCCGCCACGCAGGCAGCGCTATCACCCACTGCAATCGCCTCCGATGCCGCTGGCGATTTGTTCATCGCTGACACTGCCTTCGGTCTCTATCGTATTCGCGAGGTCGACACGACCGGCACCATCACGACCATCGCGGGAGGCGCCGCCTGCTGCAACCTGGGCGATGGTGGGCCAGCTATGAATGCGTACATCGCGGTGCCGTGGGGCCTCGCGCTGGATAGTTCAGGCAATATTTATGTTGCACAAGCCAGCAGCAACTACAACCTAATACGGAAGATTTCCCGTGGAACAATCACCACCGTTGCCGGCGGCGGACTGTGCTGCGCGCTAGGCGACGGGGGGGCGGCGACAAGCGCCAATCTGTCGCGGCCGCTCGGCGTTGCTGTGGACGGCGCAGGAAACATATACATTGCCGATTCCGGCGGCAATCGGATTCGGAGAGTATCGGGCGGCATTATCACGACGATTGCCGGGAATGGCTCGTCAAACGACGTGGGTGATGGAGGTCCGGCAAGCCAGGCCGGTCTAAACAGCCCCTGGCACGTCGCAGTGGACTCCTCAGGCGACGTTTTCGTAACTGAACTGAACAGCGGCCGTGTCCGGCTCATTAACCCGGGCGCCACCATAACAAGCATCTCCATGGGATCTCCGATCGATTCCCCGGCAGGGCTCGCAATCGGCGGCCTCGGCATCGTATATGTTGCGAACGACAATGCGGCGATACCCACGGTCGCTTCGCTCAGCCCGCCCATTCCTCCTCCTTCTGCGGTCACGGTCTTCACGCCATCTCAGGGTGCCTCTGGTGTCGGTTTGAATACTGCACTCACGTGGGGGGCTGCTAGCGGTGCGACCTCTTACGACGTCTACTTCGGCCCCGCGAACCCTCCGCCTTTCGTAATGAACACGACGAGACTTGCCTATTCGCCGGGTCAGCTCAACCCCAACACGACGTATTACTGGCAAATTAACGCGAAGAACACGGCGGGGACGACGGCGTCGATCATCTGGTCGTTCACGACGGGTTCGACGACGACGTCCGGGGCGCAGTTCGTGCCGGTCACGCCCTGCCGCATCATGGACACGCGTGATGCGTTTGGAACCTTCGGCGGACCCTCGATCTCCGGCGGAACTATGCGAACCGTGCCGATTTCCCAAAGCGCCTGTGGTATTCCTGCTGGCGCGCAAGCTTATTCGCTGAACATCACGGTTGTGCCCCACGGCGGACTACAATATTTGACTGTATGGCCGGCGGGACAGACCCAGCCTGTAGTCTCCACATTGAATTCTTTCGATGGCCGGATCGTAGCCAACGCCGCAATTGTTCCAGCGGGCGTGAACAGCGCGATCAACGTGTTCGTGAGCAACACTGCCGACGTAATCATCGACATCAACGGCTACTTTGGGCCGGCGGCAACACTCGGCAGCCTCTCCTTCTATCCGGTGGCGCCCTGCCGCGTCGCCGATACACGCGGGGTGACCGGCCCGTTAAGCGGTCCCCTGGTCAGCGGGGGCACGGTGCGTACCTTCCCGATCGCGTCGAGCCCTTGCGGCCTTCCCAACAACGCACAGGCATACTCGATGAACATCACGGTTGTTCCCAGAAGGCCACTGGGGTATCTCACTGTGTGGCCGGCGGGGCGAACGCAGCCGGTAGTTTCGACACTGAATTCACCCGATGGGAGCGTGGTTGCGAACGCGGCGATCGTGCCCGCCGGCACCAATGGGGACGTAAGCTTCTTCGCGACGGATGACACGGATGTAATCGTCGATGTCAATGGCTACTTTGCGCCTCCAGGAGCAATTGGAGGCCTGGCACTGTATACACTTACGCCTTGCCGTGTAGTGGACACCCGATTTGCGAACGGTCCATTCGGTTCACCGAGCGTGGCGGGAGGAGCGACGCGTACGTTTCCTGTCCAAGCGAGTGTCTGCGGGGTGTCACTGGCAGGCCTGGCCTATTCGCTCAATGTGACGGTAGTTCCGTCGGCAGGTACGCTGGGGTTCCTGACAATCTGGCCCGCAACGCAAGTTCAACCGAACGTTTCAACGCTGAATTCGCCAGCGGGGAAAGTGGTGGCAAACGCTGCGATCGTTCCGGCCGGGAGCAGTGGAGCGGTAAGCGTGTTCGTGACGAACAGTACGGACTTAATCGTCGATATCAACGCGTATTTTGCGCCATAAGTTCAGTTGGGTAGGGATATGGGGACGGGCCGCTCCTACCGCGGGACCAATTTCCTCCGGAGCGGTTTGGATCGGGCGACGAACCGAAGTTCGGCGTTAGCGGCCGTGCTCCAAAAACCGATCGACGGTCGGAGCGGGGCTGGCAGCTGGGGCGCCGATCTGGCGCAGAAAGGCGAGCTGATCCCAGTAATTCCAGCCGTGCACGATGCGGCCGCCAGTAATTTGAAGTATCACAACACCTCGGACCTTAACTCGATGCCCGGTGCCGCGGGTTCCCATGCCGGAGCCGGTGTGCGTTCCTTCGAGCGTCAGGCGTGCTACAACCTTGTCGCCTTCGGCTACTGTGTCTTCTACCTGAATGTGCACTTCCGGAAGCAGGGAACGCATGTTGCGATAGAATTGGCGGAACGCCTCCGGCCCACGGACTTCCTGGTCCGTTTCGCCGATTCCTTCGGCTATGGAGTCAGGAGCGAATAGTTCGTCGATGGTCTGTTCGCGACCTTCGTTCCATACCTCTTTAATCCAGCGATGAACTAAGGCCTTGTTTTCGTCCGACATGGGACCTCCTCGCGACGAGTTTAGTTTGGCGAACGTCCCGGCCGGGAATGAGATCGATCTGAGGCAAAGGATCGGCGGCTGCGACATACGACGCGGGCAAGCCGAACGCACACATCCAATACCCGTTTCAACGCGCGATGTTGGAACTACCATCGCAGCGCACGACGCTGTTTCTCGTGTGGGTATGTCCCACGGCCGGACCGACCACCCCACATCGGGCAGCTTCGTGAAGACCGGTGGCGTTCCCGCCGGATCCACCCTTGTGATGAACTTACATACAAGGTCATGAGCTATGAAGACTCCGGAGACGTGGGTTATTGGGCGCTTCCCAGTTTCAATAAGCAATTGCAAGTCACTTCCCGGGATATAGCACCTTCAATCCGTCCAGTTGGGGTTGGACCGATCACTACAAGAATCAGAGTTGGAACAACTTCTCGTCGGGGACGAGGGGCGATATCGTCCACTAGCGACGCTGCACGAAATTTAAGCGTCTTTCGCCATTGGGGCATGGTTAAACGTACCACGCCCGTATTCCGTTCTTCTGTGATGAGTCGCCGCTTATTGGATAGCCACACCATCGAGGGCTACGGCGCTCGCGTGACGGCACGGGCTGCCAAAAGTCAAGCCGATCATCTTACGGCCTTCATAGCCTTGGCGGAGCCGTCATGGGCTGATGCGGTGTTGGCCTTCCGCGTGATGCAATCGGCATACCCCATATTCGTATCGTTTGCGTCCCTGCCACATAGATTGCTCCAGCGCGAGCGATCCGTCGCGGAGTGGTGAGCAACGCTGGACTCGCATCGCTCTGCGGCATATGACCTCGCAAGGCGTACGGCTAGGTGCGGTCAGTGTCCATCGCGTCCCGGCACCACATCGATCTGGAGCATCGGGTCAGCGGCGGGAACGTAGGAGACCGGCAAGCCGAGTTCGCGCCTGACGATATTGCACCCCTGGGGGATGGCGGTGGCTTTATAGAACGCGATTTCGCGATTACAGCCCTGGCGGCCAAAGCCACAATCGCTCGATATGACCAGGCGCTCGGGTGGAATGTATTTCAGGGCTTTGCGAATTTCGGCGGCTACATCCTCGGGCCGATCCGCTTGCAAGACGCGATGACTGACCGCGCCGATGCAGATCTTCTTTTTGAGATCGTGTTTGAACGGCTCGAAAAGTTCCAGATCGGCCTGATTGCGATCCTTCATTTCGAGGGTCCAGACATCGCCGCGGCACCGTTCCAGGTAGATCTCAATGGAGTTGGCATAGCTGGTGTCCTCCATGACGCGCTGCATGTTGGGATTGCCCCAGCAGGTGTGAATCCAGAGTTCCACGTCGTCCAGTCCCTCGACTTCGCGGTTGAAGGCATCCACCATGAATTTCACCTCGTCATGATCTTTGCCGTAGGTGTTGGCCATGAAGTGGAACGTGGGCTCTTCGATCTGGATGCAACGGCAACCGGCGGCGCGGAGGGCAAGCAGTTCCTTGTTCATGGCCTCCGCCATGTCCCAAATTACCTGTCGTTTGTCCTTGTACTTCGGCGTATGGATATCGAGAAACAAGGCCATCACCTGGGAGCAGCAGGTGCCGAACTTCACGGGTTTGCGGGTCTTGCTTTGCGCGATGCGCCAGATCTTGGGATAGTCGAGCGGGCGGTGTTCAATGCGGTCGACGACGTGCGGCCAGCGCCAGCCGGTGTAGATCTCGTTGAGCAACGTGCCGGGAGGGTAATGCAGCCACGGGGCAGTGGTTTCTTCCGGCTGCAGGTAGTCGCCTTCGAAACCGGCCCAGCGCTGCAGCGGATAGTGATGCCAGGCGCGTCCGGCCATATCCTCGTCGACGTGCAGATCACCGTGGGTAAGAATGTCCAGGCCGGCGCGCTCCTGGTCGGCGATCACGACAGCCATGGCGTCCTGGAATTTCTCGCGAAACCGGACGTCGAGGATGCAGGTGTCGAGCGGCCGGCCCCACATACTGACATCGAACCAGCGTGGCCGGGGAAACGATCCGGTTGTGGTGCTGGGGAGAATCAGGTCCGCAGTTGCTGTAAACATGGGTCACAGCCATTCTACGCCGGGGTGTATTCAACCGCGAGGCAGTTGACTAGTGCGAGGGGTCGCATATAATAGGAATCAACTAATAGGAATCAACTACGAGATCTGACGCCCGCGTCGTTCTGACACCGGCTGTCACAGGGGTCGATGCCTATCTGATTGTCCTCTCGTGTGCCACTCCCTTTGTGAGGAGAAAGAATGCACAGATCCGGCCTAGGATGTGTTCTGGCGGTGCGCAAACCAGAACATCTTTTTTGCGTAATTCTTGTCGTGCTTCTGGCGGCGGTGCTGTCAAGCAATGTCGCCTTCAGCCAACAGTTCAATGGCACTTTAAGCGGCACGGCATATGATCAAGCGGGCGCAGCGGTTCCGAATGCGAAAATCGAGCTCAGGAATGAGGCAACCGGCGAAGCACGCCGGGGGGTCACCAACAGCGAAGGATATTTCGCGTTCACGGCGGTTCCACCAGGATCTTACAGCCTGAGCGTAACCGCGGAAGGCTTCAGCGTCTGGCAAACCAAGGGGATCGCCCTCAACCAGGGCGATGTTCGCACAATCCCCAACATTGCACTGAGGGTCGGCGCCGTAACTGAGAAGATTGAAATCGAAGCGGCGCCGGAATCCGTTGCTCCGGTCGACACCGCCGAGGTCAGCACTACGCTGAACATGCGGTTGGTGACGGACATTGCTCTGACCGGACGCGACGCCGGTGAGTTGCTGAAGATCATGCCGGGCATGGCGATTGCCAACGGCTTGAACAATCAATCCGCGTTCGCGGACCATTCTGTCAGCAGCAACGTAGGCCCTGTCGGAGCTTATTCGGCAAACGGCACGCAACCGAACGGTGCAATGTCGTTCATGCTGGACGGAGCCAATCTTGTGGATCCCGGCAACGTCGGGACGCAGATTGCCAACGTCAATCAGGACATGACCGCCGAGGTCAAGGTGCTGATGTCGAGCTACGGGGCGGAATTTGCTAAGGGCCCGGTTATTTTCCAGGCCTTCGGCAAAAGCGGTGGGAAAGCGTTCCATGGCGAAGGTTATCTATATGCCCGCAATGGAGCGCTCGATTCGTTGACCGCCATCAACAAGCAGCTCGGAATGACGCGCGAGAACAAGCCGGATGAGCACTACTATTATCCGGGCGGCAATATTGGCGGCCCCGTGCTGCTCCCGTTTACTCACTTCAACCGTAACCGGAACAAGCTGTTCTTCTGGTTTGGTTATGAGTACATGAACCAGGCGCCGGTCGGCCAGATCAACAGCTACGTGGTGCCGACGCAAACAATGCTAGGCGGCGATTTCTCACCGTCCTCGCTAGCTCCTTTCTCGGCGCAATCGAGCGCCGCCTATGCCGCCGCGCTCACCTCGCCATGCGCGGATGGCGCGAGCAAATGCTCCGATCTCGGGATTACGAACGGCGTAATTCCAAAGAACAAGATCGACCCCGCAGGCCTGGCGCTTCTGAAGCTCCTGCCGGCGCCCAATGTCGATCCGGCGACGCACAACGGCTACAACTACCAATACGTCAATCCAGGACAAGGCTTCCTGACAGCGACGAATCGGTGGGAGCAGAGCGAAAAAATCGACTATGCTCCGACCGAGAACACGAAGCTGACCGTATCCTACACCTACCAGAAGGAAACCGACCTGCATCCCATCGCGACATGGTGGGCGCCGAACCAGGCCGTTCCGTATCCTTCGGCAATGCCGGCCGGCACGCCGTCCCGAGTGCTGATGGCTAACTTCACGCACGTATTCACCCCGACCCTGGTGAACGAAGTCGTGGTGACGTGGGCGCAATATAAGAACTACACCACGCTTACCAATCCGGATGCGACCGATCCCTCGAAGATCGGGTTCCCATCGAAGGGGCTTTTCGGCGTGACCGAGAAGCAGATTCCGAACACGTTGAGCTGGAGCAACGGGTTGGCGGAGTTCATGCCGCAGGCCGATTTTTACTCGTCAGGCGCAAACATGTTTGGCGCGACGAAATCGGACCCGGCTGTCTACGACAACCTGAGCAAAGTGTGGGGCAACCACACGATGAAGTTCGGATTCTACTGGGACCAGAATCAGAACCTCCAAACCGGGCTCAATGTCGGCACTAACGGCCGATATGAATTTGAGCAATGGGGCGGCAACTCCACCAATAACGTCATCGCCGACGAGTTGACGGGCCGCATTCAGGCCTATAACCAGGACAACACGGATCCCCTCGCTACGATTCAGTACCATCAGGTTTCCGGCTACGCGCAGGATTCCTGGAAGGTATCGAAACGGCTGACCGTCAATTTTGGTTTGCGATTCGACCATGTGGGCCAGTATTACGACCCGAACAGCCCTGGATTCTGGGTCTGGAATCCCGCGGCTTATGTAAACACTCCGAATGGCCCAGCGAACACGGGCATTCAGAACCATTCGACAAACTCTGCGATTCCCGCTTCCGGGAACATTTCGCCTTGGGCATATCCGCTTCCCAGGGTGGGTGCCGCGTTTGACGTCTTCGGCAATGGCAAGACCGTATTGCGCGGAGGGTTCGCGATCTTCAAATACCAGTCGGGCGTTAACGCTCCTGGAAAAGCGGACTCCGGCACGGGGTCGTTCAGTTATGGTTCCGGGTCGTTCCTGAATTACAACCTGAACTCGCTCACCGGCGTTCCAACAGGTGCGGGGTCTATGAACGGCGGACAAATTACGCTTATGCAGATGGGGGACAACAAGGTTCCCACGACCGCCGACTGGAACTTCACCATCTCGCAAGCGGCGCCCTGGCATTCGCTCTTCGAGGCATCGTACGTCGGCAACCACAGCTATGACATGCTGCTGCTGGGAGGCGCCGGCAACGCGTTGCTCAACCAGAATGCGATTGCCCCAGGTTCGTTCTTCAAACCCGATCCGAAGAACGGGCAAGCCTATTGCGTTTTGGGAGTCGGCTGCCAGGGGAGTCTGGCAAACGACTATTTCCCACTCGTCAACTACCAGGACGTTGTTCTCGAAGGACATGGCAGCTATTCCTGGTACAACTCGCTTCAGGCGAATTGGCAGAAGACCTCCGGGCCGGCGTTGCTGTTCATAAACTACACGTTCAGCAAGCTCCTGGGCATCCGCGACGGATACAGCGGCAACGGACCTTCGGCCGGAACGATCGTAGATCAGTTCAATCTCAAGAACAACTACGGTGTTCTCGGCTACGACCATACGCACATCTTCAATGCGACCTACATCGTCAACCTGCCGAAGCCGATCCATCAGAACGCGCTACTCCAGGGCATAGTCAACGGCTGGCAGGTGTCGGGCGTCACGCAGTGGCAAAGCGGCGCGCCGATACAGCCGAGCACGAACGGCAATCTGAACGCTGTCTTCCCCAGCGACATCAGCTCGATCAATGGAGGCAACTCGAACTTTAACGGGATGAGCATGTCGAGCTGGCTGGGAACGAACATGGGAATCCTGGAACCCCGGCTTATCTGCGATCCTCGGAAAGGGCTGTCGTCAGGGCAATACTTCAATACGAGTTGCTTTACGACTCCGGCTCCCGGAACGCAGGGTGACGTGGTCTGGCCTTATATCAAAGGCCCGGGTTATCTCAATAGCGATCTTTCGCTATACAAGAACTTCAAGATTGGGGAGAGCAAGAGCGTGCAGTTCCGCATCAATGCTTTCAACTTCTTGAATCACTCGAATGCGTCTTTTGGCGCCAATGGCCAGACTAACGACCTGCAACTGAACTTCGCCGGTCCAAACGGCACCTACAGTGCAACAAACACGAACGTCTGCAAGAACGGCAGTCCCGTTTGCACGGATGGAAAGCCGCTGTATGTGGTTGGCTTCCGGCAAGTGCAATTCGCTTTAAAGTTCTACTTCTAACGCTCGCGTAGGAAGTGGAATGCTACTGTTGAGGGGTGGCCTAGTCCACCCCTCATTTTTTGCAATGACGCCTTTCATACGGCGTGCAGGGGGGCTCGCAATTGTCTTCTTAGCGGGCGGCGTCATCGTGACGCTTTCCATTGGCGCTGATAGCGCTTCCCCGATACGCTTTGCATACAAGCCCATAGACTTCAAGCTGGACAGCTCGGAGACGCCGGCCCGCAACGCTCCTGAAACGATGGCCGGCGGCGTGGCCGTGTTCGATTACAATCGCGACGGGCGGCCTGACATTTTCTTCGTCAATGGAGCCAATATCGCCACGCTGAAGAAAGATAATCCCAAGTATCGGAACCGGCTGTTCCGCAACGAGGGAAATGGAGTTTTCACCGACGTAACGGACAAGGCGGGCGTGGCGGGCTCCGGTTTCGATATCGGGGTGGCAGTTGGCGATTATGACAACGACGGTTACCCGGATATTTTTGTCGCAGGAGTTTATCGCAATACTCTCTATCACAATAATCGCGACGGAACTTTCACCGACGTCACGGCGAAGGCTGGCTTGAACCGGGGGCCCGATCCCGAATTTGGGCCCATGTGGGCGGTCACGGGTGCGTGGGTCGACGTCAATAACGACGGATTGCTGGACCTGTTCGTTCTGAACTACCTGCAATGGAAGTACAGCAACGAGCCGATGTGTAAACTGCACGATGTCGCCGACTATTGCCATCCGCGCTACTACGAAGGGCAGCCGAACCTGTTGTACCTCAATAATGGCGACGGCACTTTTCGCGAGGCGTCCGCGGAGTGGGGCCTCCGTGCTCACCCGGGGAAAGGCATGGGCGTTGGCGTAGCCGACTACGATCAGGATGGCCGGCCCGATCTGTTTGTTACCAACGACGCCTATTACAATTCGCTGTTTCGAAACGCCGGGACGAAGTTCGAGGAAGTCGCGTTTGGCGCGTCCGTCGCGCTGACGGAAGACGGCAGCTTCATCTCCGGCATGGGCGTGGATTTTCGGGATATCAACAACGATGGATTGCCGGACATCGCGTTCGTCGCCCTCAATAACCAGACCTTTCCACTATTTCTGAATAAAGGCGGCGGCCAGTTTGAGGAGGCGACTTCGAAAACCGGCATGCGCGCATTGAGCGTTCACATGGCGGGCTTCGGCCCTGGAATCGTCGATTTCGACAACGATGGGTGGAAAGACCTTTTTGTGACGAGAGGTCACGTGGGGGCGCTGCCGCAGCCCGGGCAGGGCGTAAACCAGCACAACACGGTCTTTCGAAATCTGGGCCCCAGCGGAAAATTCGCGGCTTACACGGAAGAAGCGGGTTTCGCAGCAACGCCAGAAGCACGGCATCGGGGTTGCGCGTTTGGCGACCTGGACGGGGATGGAAAGATCGACGTCGTGACGACTGCGCTCGCGTCTCCCGCCGAGATCTGGATGAACCAGAGTGCCGGGGCGGGGCACTGGCTCGACATCGCGCTCGAAGGGACTCGCAGCAATCGCGACGGTCTGGGCGCACGGATTAAGGTGGTTTCTAAGACGGTTGGGGCGCAGTACAATCACATGACCTCCAGCGTGTGTTATGCATCGTCCAGCCTGGGGCCGGTCCACTTCGGACTGGGCGGCGACGAGCGAGCCGACACGATTGAGATCGTATGGCCGTCGGGCGCCACTCAAACGCTTCGCGACGTCGAAGCTGATCACATTCTCAAGGTGAAAGAACCGGAAGGGCGGTAGCGGCCTGTGGCGAAAGTCTCTGAACGTGACATGCGCAGGCGAAACGGCCTGCGCCACCTGGCGTTGCTCGCGGGCGTGTTGTTAAGCGCGTCCGGCATGTGGGCTCAGGAGCCGACGACAATTCGTACATCGGTCCGCGAAGTGGTTGTCGATGTTGTAGTACACGATAAACACGGCAAGCTGGCGCGCAAGGTTCAGCCGGGCGAGGTGACTCTGCTCGATGACGGGGTGCGGCAGGAGATCACGTCGATGCGGCTCGTCAGCGGAGGCGAGGAGCCGCGATTGCAAAATGCTTCATCCGTGGCTGCGGTTACGGCTCGGGCATCGGGCGGTTTCAGCCCGTTGCGCACCGTAAACATGGTTTCCATGGTGTTTCAGGATCTTACGCCGGACACCCGGAAACCGGCGCTGGACGCGGCGCTGGAATTCCTCAGAAATGAACAGCGGCCCAACACCTGGATCGGTGTCTTTACGTTGGATGACGCCGGGGTGCACCCCATGGTTGCGTATACGAATAACCAGGCGGCGCTCACCGAAGCGATCCGGCGCGCGGCTTCCGGCCAGCTTCGGACGTTGAGCGCCTCGGCGCAACAGATCTTCACCGCAGTTGGATTAGAGCGGGAACTGAGTTTCAACCCGCCACCGCCTCCGGTGCAAGCGGGATCGGCGCCTCCACCGCCATCCACCGGCGGCCTCGGTTTCGGTCCGAACACCGGCGCGTTTGTTGACGCCTCAACAGCCACGGGCGATGAAGCGTCCGACGCCGTGAACAACCCTTTGGCGAGGCAGGGCATCCATTACCAGCGGGTCGTCGCGGTTCGGGAACTGCACTCTCTCGGATGGCTGATCTCTCAGCTAGCGTTCATGCCGTTTCACAAGACCGTGATTATGTTCAGCCCCGGCATCGACCGGCCGGCGTCGGAGCGAGATTATTGGCAGAAAATGATCACGGAAGCTAACCGGGCGAACATCAGTTTCTATATCGCCGACCTGAGGGCGTCGTCGGGGGGCGCCACCGTAGCCACGGCGTCTCAGAGCCGAGCCTCGGGTCTCAGCCAATCGCAGAACAAGCCCCCGCAGTCGGGCAAAGATCTCATGGACCGCAGCCAGGAATTCGACGTTTCCGAACACGCGACCGCGGAGGCTAACCTTCACCTGGCACAGGTTGACCTGGCGGAAAGCACGGGGGGATTCGTTCTTACCGACTTTGGGCAGCGCATGCTCAAGCGCGTGATGGACGATGTCGAGACTCATTATGAATTGACGTTCCGTCCCACTTCTCCCGGCTACGACGGCCGTTATCACCGGATCAACGTAAAGTTGGATCAAGGCGACCTCAGAGTAGAGGCGCGGCCGGGTTATTTCGCTGTTCCGGCCGAGTCGGACGACGGGCTTGGTGCTCCAGTTCTGGCCGGCCTGCGCGCGCTCAACACAACTCCGTTGCCACGCGCCTTCGACTATCGCACCGAGGCGTTACGTTTCCTGCGAAACGATGGCCGTCTGGAGGCTGCAGTCGTTTTCGATTTGCCGAAGTCCAGCCTTGCCGCGACACCCGTTCCGGATCGGAAACACAGGATCCATCCTTCGTTTCTGGCGCTCATCAAAGACTCGAGCGGCCAGGTGGTGGGCCAGTTCAGTGCCGATGCTCCGGAAATGGTTAGCGACGCCGGGCTGAGCGCGTCAGGGGCGGGCCGATTACAGTTCTCCAGGCACCTGACTCTGGAGCCGGGCCGGTACACGCTGGAGACCGCGATCGTGGACTGGGAAAGCGGAAGGACGAGCGCGGCAGTGTCGCAATACGATTGGTCGAAGCGCGAGGCACCCGGTCTGAGCGCGATTGTTCTGGTGCGCCGGTCGGAGAACGTCACCGGCGTCGCGGATCCCGCCGATCCGCTGGTGCATGAAGGGAAACGTATCCTTCCGTCGCTGTTCGCGCAACTGGAACCCGGCGCACAGAGTTCTATTTTCTTCCGGGTGTACCCCGACGCAGGAAACGCTGTTCGCCCGCGTTTGCGGGCTCAATTCTTTCTGGACGGGCGTCTGCTGGCTGACCAGACCGCCGACCTTCCCGCTCCCGACGCGAGCGGGAGCATCCCTGTCCTGATTCAAGCGCCCGGACGTCCGGGGAGCAACGAGATGAAGCTCACCGTTTTGCAGGGCAGGGCGTCCTCCAGCGGACAGATCCAGTACACGATAGCGAAATAGATCGCAGGAGGTAACTCGATGGTTCGCAAGGATTCGAAAATCCGGGCTGGCGGTGTCATTACGCTTGCCGCGTTTAGCCTGGCGTTGTTCCCGGCTTGCCGCGCGGTGGTGGGCCAGGCGGCCCGGCAAAGCGCGGGCGCCTCCGCGGCGGCGTCGACATCCGCCGGCAGCACGGTATCGGTAGACTTCGTAGCGCGTGATAAAAAAGGCGAGCGCATTACGGACCTGAAAGCCGAGGACATCGAGATCCTCGATGGCGGCGCGCGGGTGCAGGTGAGCGAAATGCGGCGGGTTGCCGGAGCGGCGGCGCCGGGCCATTCCGAGGATGTCGTCCTGCTGTTTGACCAGCTTGAACCCGGGAATGCCAAGAACGCCCACGACGCGGCGTTCGAAATCCTGAAAGCGACCGTCGAGAGCGATATTATCTTCACGGTTCTGAAGGTCGACACGCGGTTGCACCTGTTGCAGGCGCCGGTAGCGGATCGGGAAACCGTCAAGAGGGCGATCATTGCTGCCACTACGGGTAAACCGGAGGAGTACCGCGCGCAAAACGCAGGAGCCGAGGGAGCCTTGACTGACGGAACGAAAGGCGGACCGGGGCAAGAGACGGCGCAGGCGCTATATGCCATGCTGCTGGATTCACAAACAGCGGCGAGCGATCCACATATCACGCCTTCGATAGCCGGGCTGTCCGCGGTGTGCCGGGCGAAGCAGAAGGCGCCGGGGCGGAAAGCGCTGGTGTATTTCTCGCAGGGTCTGGACTGGAACTTAAGCGCGCCGGAGAGCCTTCGCTCGATCGTCGAGCTGGCGAATCGGTCGCGCGTCAGCATTTACTCGTTGGACGCGCACGTGGTCGATACCCAGACCGCCAACGAGCTCCAGGCAACTGCGGCGATTGCCCGGCAGAGCGCCGCCGGCAATACCGGCATTTCCGCCGGGGCTGGACCGCAAGTTCCTGACGCCGGTTCGAGAACCGGAGGCGCTCTCCTGGGGACGATAGTCGGCGAGCAAAGCAGCCGCTTCGAGCAGAATGACCTTGGTCTGCAGAAGGCTCCGCTCGAAGCAATTTGTTTCCGGACAGGCGGCGGACATGAGGTGGCCGGAAATGCGCGCAAGAGCACACGATTGATTGTCGACGACCTCACGTCGTATTACGTTGCTTCCTACATTCCGCCCTCCCAGGCCGAGGAAGGCCGTTTCCGTCCGGCTTCGATTAAGTCACAGCGGCCCGGTATCGCCGTTAGTGTCCGCGCGGGATATTATGTGCCGCTACGCGCAGTTCGACCATTGGAGGCTGCCCTCGAATCGCGCCTGCTCAAGACGTTCGAGGCGCCGAAATTGCCGGAGGACCTCAAATTCCGTTCCGGGTTGCTGCGTTATGGCGATGCCGGGAGCGGCGCGATGAATGCCGTAGTAATGGAAGCGCCGCTGAACGAAGTTGAGTTCCGGACCGACGACGCCACGAAGTCGTATGTAGCCCGGCTCGCTGTTGTCGCCCTGCTGAAGGACAAGACCGGCGCCGTGGTTGAGAAATTTAACGAAGACGTCAGCCGTCAGGGGCCTGCCCAGGATATGGATCAAGCGAAACGTGATGTTGCCGTGGTGAAACGCTACTTCACCGTGGCGCCGGGACAATACGTCCTCGAGACGGTCATGATGGACCAACAGAGCGGCAAAGTTGGTTCCAGACACCAGGACGTTGTCGTCCTTGCACCACCGACCGGCCTGTCGTTGAGCGACATCGTGCTGGTTCGCAAGATGAATCCGTTCTCCGGCGATGAGGATACCGATCGGTCCGACCCGTTGCGCTGCGCCGAAGGCCGCGTCGTGCCGAATCTTTCAGGACGCGTTTCGAAGGCGGCGCAGCCGACGGTAGCGCTATTTCTCCATGTGTATCTGGATCGCTCTTCGTCTGAAAAACCCAGCTTGAAAGCCGAGGTGAGGCGGGCTGGGGGCCTGATCGCGACCGTGCCGATGCCGCTGGGCGAGGGCACAAGCCAGGGATTCATACCCTATATCGCACAGCTCGGCACCACGGCGCTCGATCCGGGCTGGTACACGCTGACGCTGATTCTGGAGCAGGGCACTCGTCACGCGAGCCAGAGCGTGTCGTTCACTTTGGAATAAGGCGAGTAGGCCGGCGATGCTCGCCAAAGGCAACACAGCCTGACACAATTGAAGAATCATGAATCGCCGCAACTTCTTCAACACCGCTGCTGGAGCCGCCCTTGCGGCATCCCGGTTCGGCCGTGCCGCCGAATCGGCCGACCTTAAACCTCTTTTCGTCGAAGCCGATAAGCGCCGCGACGAAGGCGTTCAGCGCTTACAGAACTGGATCCGCCAACCCTCCATCGCCGCCGAAAACCGCGGCATGAACGAAGGCTGCGACCTGATGATGCGAATGCTCCGCGATGCTGGATTCGACCAGGTTACGAAAGTCCCCACCGAAGGACACCCTGGGGTCTTCGCCACGCTTGATGCCGCTGCGCCGCGCACGTTCGGGGTCTACTTCATGTATGACGTCAAGCAGGCCGATCCTTCCGAATGGAGTTCGCCGCCCTTTGAGGCGCGCCTGGTGGATCGAGCAGGTGTCGGCAAGCTTCTCATCGGCCGCGGGGCGGTCAATCAAAAAGGTCCCGAGGCAACCTGGATCGCGGCGCTGCACGCTTTCAAGGACGCCGGCCGCAAGCTTCCTGTGAACCTGGTCTTCGTCGCCGAAGGAGAGGAAGAGATCGGATCCCCCCACTTTCCCCAGATCGTGCAGCGTACCGACATTCTGGCGGCGTTCAAGAAATGCACCGGCGTCTACATGCCGATGCCTATGCAGGCGCTCGATGGAACCGTCACCATCAACCTGGGCGCCAAAGGCGTAGTCGAGATGGAACTCGTCTCGAGCGGCGAGAAGTGGCACCGCGGTCCGAAACAGGATCTGCATTCGAGCAACGAGGCCCGCGTGGACAGCCCCGCGTGGCACCTGGTGCAGGCGCTGAACACGCTGGTGGCCGCCGATGGCCACACTCCGGCCATCGATGGCTACGCTGACAAAGCCCGGCCGCTCAATGCGGAAGAAAAAGCGCTCATCCGTGAAGCCTCGAAACGCATGAGCGAGGATCTCGCCAAAAAGCAGCAGGGGGTGGACCACTGGGTGCACGATGTCGACTGGCTCGAATCGTTAGAATTGCTCGCGGGCCGGCCGACCGTGAACATCGAGGGATTAGTAGGCGGCTATACCGGACCCGGGGGCAAAACGATTCTTCCGCATCGCGCCGTCGCCAAGCTAGATCTGCGCCTCGTCCCGGATATGACCGCGCAAGGCGCGCTGGCGGCCGTTAAAGCGCACCTCGCCAAACGCGGGTTCGGCGACATCGAAGTGAATATGTCGGGAGGCTACGATCCGACCACCACGCCGAAGAACTCGGCGCTCATTCAAGCGCAAGCTGCCGTCTATCGCAGTAACGGAATTGAGCCAGTCTTCTGGCCTCGACTCGCCGGCTCCTGGCCCGGATATGTCTTTACTGGTGAGCCGTTGAAGCTCCCTGCCGGTCACTTTGGACTTGGACACGGTAACGGTGCGCATGCTCCGAACGAGTACCTGGTCATCGAATCGTCCAACCCCAAAGTTCAGGGATTCGACGGCGCCGTGCGTTCTCAGATCGAGTATCTCTTCGAACTCGCGTCTGTCTGATGCCAGGCATGCGCAGGCGAAACCTCCTGCGCCACCTTGGGCAGGCATTCAGCCGGCCCGACTTTAAACACAGTCTGCTGGCCGCGCCGTCCGATTTCCTTGCTCTTTTGTCAGTTGCGATCGTAGTTTTCGAGCATTTTGAGCAGGCTCTGCCGGGCTTGCTCGTTATTTTCCGCGGCGGCGTGGTCCAGAGCCTTTCGAATGGCCTGGAGCGCGTCGGCCTGGCGGCCCGCTTTGTAGTACGCCGTGGCCAGGGCGGCTGCGCAGCGATAGTCTCCGGCACCGCCAAGTTGGGCGGCCTTTTCGAGGGGCGGAATCGCGGCAAGGAAGTCGCCGCGAAGCCCCATCACATAACCCAGGTTGAACTGATACTCGACCGAATCCGGCAGCAGCGCCACAGCGGCTTCGAGCTGCTTCACGGCTTCATCCACCTTTCCCGTTTTCGCCAGCAGAATGCCGTATTTATTCCGTGCGTCGGCGAATTCGGGGGCCATCGTTACGGCCTTTTCGAGATGTGCCGACCCCTCATCGGGCAGCCCCTTCTCGAACAGCGCCACTCCCAGGTCGGCTTCCGCGCCTGGATTGTCCGGGTTGAGTCGGAGAGACTTCCTGTAATTGAGAACGGCATCGTCTAAATTGCCGCTCTCCGCGAGCGCCAGCGCCAGGCGGGCGAACCAGGCTGGTTCATCGGGATTCAGATCGCATGCCTTTCTATACTCGGCTGCAGCCTCAGCCGGGCGGCCTTTGTCCATCAGAGTCCAGGCAAAGTTGTAGCGGGCCTTCGCATCATTCGGGTCGATTTCGATGGCCTTGCGCCACTCCTCGATGGCCTCGTCGTAACGCTTTGACTTCATCAAACCAGTTGCGGCGTCGAAGCGCCGGTAGAACTCGGTCGCGGGCGCGTCGATTCGTTGCATGCCTCCGGGAGGGATGTTCACGAATTCGGGAAGGTTGACCGCGCGATTCGCCGCGGTTGTGTTGTCGACGAAGATGGGCGGCGTATCGTTCCCCTCGGCGTCAATGTGCGTCAGGTACAACTGCGTGTAGGGCGACCGGCCCTTGGAAGAAAACGCCAGCCAGCGGCCGTTTGGCGAAAAGGTGTGCCACGAATTCATCAGGCGCGTGTTGCACTTCATCAGCCGGGCGCGCCCTCCCGCGGCGGGCACGATGTATAGCTGACTATCCGGGCGCATCAGCAGGCCGTTACGGCACTGCACAAAGACAATCCAGCGGCCGTCGGGAGACACTTTCGGGAAGCTGTTGCTCATCCCGTTGGCTGACGCGCCGGCAACGGGCTCCGGGCGTCCACCGCGGCCTTCGTTGAACGGAATCCGGTACAGATCGTACCGGATCTGGGTTTCGTTGGGATCGTTTGCGAACAGGGCGAGCTTGGCTCCCGGAAGATATGGCGAGATAGCGTCCGCCCGGATGAACACAATCCATTTGCCGTCGGGACTCCAGACGCCGTTGGTCTGCACGTAACGGGGATCGTTCGCGCCCGGCAGCGGCTGGAGGCGTTTTGTCTGGCGATCGTACCAGGCGAGGATGCCGCGTGTTGGATAGAACACCTGGAGGAAACGGTAATCGAGAAAGTTGGCGTTGTAGTACTTGTCCTCCAGCGTGCGCCCATCGGTACGCTGACGTGCATCGGGATCGTCGATGGTGGTCAGGACATAGCGCCCGTCCGGGGACACCTGTGACATGAACGAAGCGCGTAAGCGGGGGATGTTGGAGTCTCGGACGGCGGGCCATTTGATGACATCCTCCGTGTGTATAGACATGCGCTTTGCGATGGGAATCAGCGCGTACAGACCGCGGTCGTTCTGCGGTCCGTCGACGTCGAGGCCCATGGTTTTGCCATCGAGCGAAAACGAATGGCAGTTCGCGCAGGTTCCGAGTTTCTCCATCACCACCGTGCTGGCGGGTTCGCCGATGTAGCGCAGCCGCCACTGGATGAGACCGACTGCTTCGGCCGGAAGAGGTTTAATGACGCCCTTGTCGCTTTCGTTGGGCATCAGCGGAACGTCGCGATAGAACACCGGAGCTCCGACCGGGTCTGGCGAGGTTTGAATCGTGACCTGGCCTTTGGAAACGATGCGGCCGCCGTCCAAGCCGGAAATTGTAACCGTGGCGGAAACGCCCAACGAGCGCCGCTTGATCTCTGCCCACGTGCCGGACTCCGGCTTCCAGGTATGCGATTCTGACTGTTCGGGCGTCAGCTTAGGTGGCTCATTGGAGCTGGCCACAGCCTGCGGATCGATGTTGCCGGCTCTCAAGCGCTCCCCCGTCGATTTCACCCGAATGATGCCCGAGCGGTCGGCAAACGAGACCTCAATCAGCCAGACGCTTGCTTGATCGCCGGAATCGCGCCATAGAAACGTGGGAGACGTTATCTCCGGTGGAAAGACCGATCCATTGGCCGGGTAATCTATCGTGACTCCCGCGAGTTGCGGGGCGAATCCGTGGAGAACGAACATTGAGGCGGCGGCTAGTACGCATGCCGCCGCCAATCTGCCGGCGCGTAGGCTCAGAAGCCCTCCTGTCAGGCTCGTTAGCGCTTCTTACCCTTGTCCTGCTTCGGATTCTCGAAGGACGTCGAGATGGAGCTCCCGATTAGCGCGAGGAGACTTCGCGCAGCTTCGACATTTGGGCCGTTGGGAGCCAACGCAAGATACTTTTCCAATGCCTCTTTCATGCCCGGGGGAGCTAAGACTTTCCCGTCAGGTCCGGGCGGTGGCATGCTGGCGCTGAGGAACACCGCATATTGGAACTGTGCCTCCGCGAAGTTGGGGTCCACCTCCAGTGCCTTCTTGAACGCTGCTCCGGCGGCATCGTTTTTCCCGGCGTTCAGGAACATGGTTCCCATGTTGAAGTAATACTTCGCGGCGTTAGGAGGATCGAGTTCGGCCGCCTTACGGAATTCTGCCTCCGCCTCTTCGGTCTTGTTCAACTTGAAGAGGACGAGCGCATGTTTGCCATGCAGCGCGGCGTCGTCTTTCTGAGCAATCGCCTTTTGATACGCATCGCAGGCTTTTTCGTACGACTCCTGGCGCTCGGTTCCGGTCCTGGTATCGCCGAGCCCAATGTAGGATTGGGCCAGCAAACTCCAAACCGCCATCTGGCTCGCGTCCAACTGCGACGCTCGTGTGAATTGCGTAATCGCCTCGTCGAACTGCTTGGCGGCGAACGCCGTTTGGCCGGCGCTGAAGGCTTCGTTGAGGTCCTTGTTCTTGGACGCGAGGCGTTCTTTCTCTTTGCTCGTGGCATCCACGACTGCCCGCTCCTCCGAGCTGAGCTTTCGCGTCTCTTTTGCCGTCAACTTGCCTTCGGCTGCTTTCTGCAACTGGGCGCGCCGCGCGGCGGTGGCACGCAGGTCGAAATCGACGGTAACAACTTTGGGCGGATACTCCGTTCGGATATTGGTTACGGAGTCGGCTTCTTTCTCGTCGACCTCTACGGACACCTTGAATATGCCATGCGCTAATCCGCCATGGTAAAAGTGGCCCTTTTTGTCAGTTTTGACTTTGTATACGCCATCGCCGTCGGTCCTCGTCATTTTGACGACGGCACCTTTCAACGGCGCACCATCTTCTCCCGTGATATTCCCGTCCATGGCGCATAACTGCGCCCACGAGGGGCTTGAGAAACACAATAACAGTGCAAACAGCCCAGACACCCGCAGAGTTCTGCTCATTGCGGAATCCTGATTTGCTATTCGTCTTCAGCATACCGCGCGGCTGGATAAGGGTGTCGGGCGTATGAGCCGCGATATTCTGGACAAGCGGCAAGCGATGGCACGAAAACTGGTCTACTACGTTGCATGCACGGTTGATGGGTTCATCGCCCGCGCGGACGGCTCATTTGACTGGGCGCTCTTTGAGGGGGAGCACTTCACAGATCTGATTGACAGGTTCCCCGAGACGTTTCCCGCTCATCTGCGGCTAGCGATGGGCGTTCCAGAGATCGGTCGCCGGTTTGATACCGTGCTGATGGGGCGCAAGACTTACGAAGTTGGCTTAAACGCGGGAATAACCAGTCCCTACGCACCCTTGCGGCAGTTCGTCGTATCGAGCTCGATGCCGGAGATTCCTGATTCTGGCGTGCACCTGCACCGCGGCGCAGCTCTCGAATTGGTTCGGCAACTCAAGGCCGAAGAGGGCGGCAAGGACATCTGGCTTTGCGGAGGAGCCAAGCTGGCCGGTGGGGTGTTCCCCGAAATCGACGAATTGATCTTGAAGATCAATCCCGTTCTGATCGCGTCTGGAATCCCGCTCTTTGACGGCATTGCCGGCACGCGGGCAACAAGTTTGACCGAGCACAAGGTTTATGCGAACGGATTTGTGTTCGCGCGTTACGAGTTTGCCAACCTTCCAAAGGAATTACGGCACGCGTGATACTATCCGGGTAACGGTGAAGCGCGTCATCTTCCTCGCCGCCGCCGTGTTGGCCGGGTTCGCTGCGAGCAGGGTCCCGCCCATCAGTTTCGAAGAGATTTCGAATCGCGCGGGCATCCAATTCATTACACGCAATTCCGCAACTCCGCAAAAATACCAGCCTGAGCCCATGGTGGCCGGCGTGGCGGTTTTCGATTACGACGGCGATGGCTATCCCGATCTGTATTTCGTTAACGGGGGCGGCATGCCGTCCCTTACTCGGGACGGCCCGGCGTTCAGCAATCGTCTGTATCGCAACAACCACGACCTGACCTTTACGGACGTCACGGATCGAGCCGGGGTCGCGGGCGCCGGCTACGGCATGGGGGTCGCGATTGGCGATTACGACAACGACGGCCGGCCCGACATTTACCTGGCAAGCCTGACCGGCAACCAGTTGTTTCACAACAATGGGGATGGCACGTTCACGGACGTGACGGCGAAGGCGGGTGTCGGCGGCGGCCTGTTCTCAGGTAAGAAAATGTGGTCGGTTGCGGCCGCCTGGCTGGACTACAACAACGACGGCCTGCTCGATCTTTTCGTGTCGAACTACTGCCAGTGGGAGCCGGGGACGGATCCGGAGTGCCGCGTGAATGAGCAGCGGGTCTATTGCAGCCCGCGGTATTACAAACCGCTGCCCTCGACGCTGTACCGCAACAACGGCGATGGAACGTTCACGGATGTTTCAACCGAGACCGGAATCGCACAGCATCCCGGGCGCGGTATGGGGGTCGCAGTGGCCGATTACGACGGCGACGGCTTCCCCGATATCTTTGTCGCCAACGATGCGGCGCCGAACCAGTTGTTTCATAATCTCGGCGGCAAACGATTCGAGGAGGTGGCCGAGGATCAAATGACGGCCTTTGCCGAACACGGGCGCCTCATGTCCGGTATGGGCGCGGATTTCCGCGACGTGATGAACACAGGCCGTCCGGCCATATGGCTGACTGCCCTTGAGCAGCAGACTTTTCCACTGTTCCTGAATAGCGGGAAGGGCTTCTTTGAGGATGAGACTGCTAAGGTTGGACTGTCCGGCACATCCTCCATGGCGGGCTGGTCGAACGCGATCGTGGACCTGGACAATGACGGCTGGAAGGACCTCATTGTCGCGCGATCGAATGTAACCGACAACATCGCGCAGTTTGCGCATCGAACGTATGAAGAGCCGCTGACGGTGTTCCACAACCTCGGGAACGGGCGTTTCGAGGATGTCAGTGCGGCGGCCGGTCCGGCGTTTCAAGTGCCCTCGGTCTATCGAGGGCTGGCGTTCGGCGATTTCGATAACGATGGACGGATCGACGTGGCGGTGACCGTGTTGAACGGGGCGGCGCGGGTGTTTCGGAACAACTCACAAACTGGAAATCATTGGCTGCTCCTGCAACTGGCAGGGACCAGGAGCAACCGCATGGGTATCGGCGCTCGGATCCGGCTTACGGCGAGCGATGGGTCGTTGCAGTATAACCACGCGAGCACCAGCAACGGCTATGCTTCGTCCAGCGATCCACGGGTTCACTTCGGATTGGGCCGTTCGTCCTCGGCGCGCAGCATTGAAATCCAGTGGCCCAGCGGAGCCAGGCAGGTGTTGCACGATGTCCAGGCCGACAAGGTTCTTCAGATTACCGAGCCGGGTAAGTAGCAGGCGCGGTTAAGGAGTCGGGACCACCTCCGGCTCCTGACGCGAGCGAGTGCGCTCCCACTCCGCCTTTTCTTTTTGCGCATCGGCGGGCCGGCCCGCCCGCCGGTAGGCCTGCGCAAGATAGAAGTGAGTGAGCGAGGCGTCGGGAGCCAGCTTTTTCGCTCGTTCCAGGGCTGTTATCGCTTCCTTGATCCTGCCGGCGCTCAGCAAGGCCCGCCCGGCGGTTGCGTGGCATAGAGCATTGGTCGGTTGCAGTTGCGCAGCTTCTCCCGCCATCTTAATAGCCGCTTCGGTTTCGCCGCGCTTGATCAGAAGCAACGCGATTTGAACACGAGCCTGGACATTCGCGGGAGCGATTCGCAGTTCCGTTCGAAACTCTTTTTCCGCGGCATCGGGATCGTGGTCGATCAGGAACACACCGTTCATGTAGTGGACGCCGGGTTCCGAGGGAAACTGCGCCACGAGTGCTTCGAATAGTGGACCGGATTCGTCCGGACGCTCCGCGACGAAGGCCCACGCAGCTTTGCCCGCCGCGTCGATGAACGGGCGCCGAGGCGGCGCCAACTGTTCGGGTGTCGAGCTGATGTTCAGCACGCATAGTCCCAGAGCTTCCACGACGAGGTCGGACCGGTTGCCGGCCTTCACCAGCGGTCGCAGCTGCTCGAGCGCCTGCACAAAATCGGAGAACCGCAAACAGACCAAAGCGGCGCGATAATGCACGGCGGCGACAAATGCGGGGTCATCGGCGAGTCCCGTGGCTTCGGACTTCAGAATATCCGGCAGCGCCTGTTTGTAATTCCCCAATTCGTATTCGGCCATTCCCAAGAAGGCGAGCGGAGTTCCCTTTTTTGGGGCCAGTCCCGAGGCCTTGCGCAGGGCTTCGACCGCTGCACGATAATCGTGCAATTGAAAGAAGCTGGTACCCAGGTAGAACCAGCCTTCGGCCCAATCGGGACGAAGCGAAAGCGCCTCACGGTAGAGCTTTGCGGCTTCCTCTGGCTTGGTATCGAGAGCTTCGGAGGCGCGGCGGGAGAGCTGTTCGAAATCTGCTTGAGCTGGCTGCGAACGGGCGACCAGTGCGAATGCCAGCGGAAGAATAACCAGTCCGCTGACCCGCTGCCTAAGGGCTTTCAAACTCCTATTTTACTCGTACCCGTTGTTTGAGTCGTCCAAATTGGCTACCATCAGGGCAGAAATTACTTCAAGGTTCCAGTGAGGTTCGGCATTCGAGCAGCGCTGCCTGCCGGCGCTCTCCTGTTATGTTTCGGACTCGTTTCGAGCCTGCCCGCTCAACGACCCGCGGCTGTCACCCGCCTGGCCAGAGTAACGGTCGACTACCCTCCCGAAGGGGCCGTGCTCCCTCCCGAGTTTCCGTCCATCGCTTTCCGATGGCGCGACGAGGCGAGTAGCTCCGTCCTGTGGCGTGTCGAGATTTTGTTCTCCGACGGAGCTCCCTCGATTATTGTCAAAGCCAAAGGCGACCGGATGCGCGTCGGCGAAATCGATCCACGCGGAATCGCGCCGTTAAACGAATTGCCGGTGCTGACGAGCGAGGAAGCCGCGGGTCACATTTGGAGACCCGATGATGCCACGTGGGCGGCGATCAAGAAGCACTCGCGCGACAGCGACGCGACCATTTCGATCACCGGCCTCGGCGGCCCAAACGCCGCGCAAGCTACATCCGCGGGGCGGTCGGTTTTTCGAACCTCATCGGATCCCGTGGGCGCCCCGGTTTTCTACCGCGATGTGCCGCTCATTCCGAGCCAATCCAACGGGCAGATCGGGATCATTCCGAAGGACGCCATGCGGCTGATCAACTGGCGCCTGCGCGACCTTGCGTCGAAGCAAAGCAGGATTGTCATGACCGATCTGCCAACCTGCGCGAACTGTCATTCCTTCTCCGGGGACGGCAAGAAAATCGGCATCGACGTGGACGGTCCGATGAACGACAAGTCGCTGTATTCCGTGGTTCCGCTCAAGAAACAGACCATCATTAACGCGCGAGATGTTTTCAAATGGAACACGCCTGCCAGTGCCGCCGAAGGAAGGAAGCTTCGGGCGGGGTTCATGTCGCAGCTCTCACCGGACGGTAGGTACGTCCTGACAACCCTTGACGAACGTGATCCGAGGGCATTGAATCGCGCCTACGGACTTGAGGAGAAGTACTATTTCGCGGTCTACAAAGATTACCGTTTCGGCCAGGTGTTCTTTCCGACCCGTGGAATTCTGGTGTGGCGCGACACCGAGACCGGCCGCACCGAACCTTTGCCCGGGGCCGATGATCCGGAATACGTGCATACGGACGGGGTCTGGTCGAACGACGGGAAGTGGATCGTATTTGCGAGGGGCAAAGCGGTCACCGCGTTTCCTAAGGGCGCCTCGCCGGCGACGTTTGCCAACGACCCGCATGAAACGCAGCTTCAATATAGCCTTTATCGCATTCCCTTCAGTAACGGGAAGGGCGGCCGGCCAGAACCGATCGAAGGAGCCGCCGACAACGGCTTCAGCAATAACTTTCCCAAGATTACGCCGGACGGGCGTTGGATCGTATACGTACGCTGTAAGAATGGGCAGTTGATGCGGCCCGACAGCCGGCTTTACATCGTTCCGTTTGACGGCGGCGAGTCGCGCGCGATGAAGTGCAACACCTCTCTGATGAACTCCTGGCACAGCATCTCGCCCAACGGCCGTTGGATGGTGTTCGCATCCAAGGCGCGATCGCCGTACACCCAGTTGTACCTGACGCACCTCAATCCGGATGGGAGCGATAGCCCGCCGATTCTGATTGAAAACACGCAAGCAGCCAATCGTGCCGCCAACATACCCGAGTTTGTAAATATTCCGGCGGACGGTCTGGCAAAGCTGGAGATTCCGGCTTCCGAGTTTTATCGCGTGTTCGATGTTGCCGCGGATTTGATCTCCAAGGGGCAAATTGAGGAATCCATTCCACAATGGCGCAAAGCTGCCGAACTGGATCCGGAAGATGAAAAAGTCCAGGTTAATCTCGGTTTCGCGCTCGACCACCAGGGTTTGATCGATGAAGCAATTGAACACTACCGGAAAGCCATTGCGCTCGCTCCGGAGCACGCTGCAGCCTATGACAACCTGGCCCAGGATCTCATCCAACGCGGCAGGCTCGACGAGGCGATTGAAGCATGGTCTTCGGGTTTGTCCATCGACCCAATGAATCCGAAAGAGCAGGCTAACCTGGGCACGGCCCTTTATCAGAAGAGCCGGCTGGATGAGGCGATTGTTCATTGCGAGAAAGCTCTGGAACTGGATAGCAGCGTCTCGGACGCTCACAATACTTTAGGCCTTGCCTATGCGAGACAAGGGCGCCTCGATGACGCGGTGGGGCACTTTCAGTCGGCGGTGGCAGCCAACTCGGGGTCGCTCCAATATCAAACCAATCTGGGGCGGGTTCTGGCGCAACAAGGTCGGTTCCAGGAGGCCATTCCGCATATGGAACGCGCGGCAGCGTTGAGTAACCGTTCGGAGGCGGTGGTGTTAAGCCTGCTCGCTGCGATGTATGCGCAGGTGGGGCGATTCCAGGACGCGCTGGAGTCGGCCCGGCAAGCACTTGACCTTGCCAATCGCCGCGGCGACGGTGAATTGGCGGGGACGTTGAACTTGCGGATTGCGCGGTATCAGGCGCAGGCGTCACAACAAAGCCGATGATGACTGTCCGGACAGTTTTTTGTTTTGCGGCCGCGTTGTGCTGCACGTTCGCCCAGACCTCCAGTCCTCAGCGTCTGTTTGAGGATGCCGTCAAGGCGCAACAACACGGCGATTACGGACGCGCTGCGGACTTGTACCGGCAGGTGGTGAAGATTAGTCCGGAGGTGCCTGCGGGATGGATCAATCTCGGCATCGTGCTGGTTCAGCTAGGGAATGTTGAGGAAGGGGTGCAGTGTTATGAGAAGGCATTGGCGCTGGAGCCGAAAAACGCCCCGGTGCAACTCGACCTCGCCTTAGCCTGGTACAAACGCGGCGATTTCGTGCGCGCGTCCAAGCCGCTTCAGGAGCTCGCGAGAGCGCTGCCAAAGGATTTGCGCATCGCGTTGCTTCTTGGGGATTGCTACCTGCATCTTGGCGACACCGGCCCCGTACTGCCGCTGCTCGCGCCGTTCGAGAAGGCGGCGGCGGGAAACACCGATTATGCCTGGGTGTACGGATCGGCGCTGATCGCGAACGGCCGTCTTAAAGAAGGCGCGGAACTGGTGGAAAATGCGGCGAAGGCAACCTCGGCGCCGGACGCCTATTTACTCGCCGGCGACGCGCTCTTGAGGCTGAACCTTTCCGAACGCGCTTTGGATGATTTGAAAAAGGCGGTGGAACTCAACCCGGATCTGCCGGGCTTATACTTTCTCCTCGGGTCCGCTTATGAGAAGAACGCCGACTATAAGAGTGCCGCGGAAGCGTTTCGGAAAGCCATCGAGCGAAACCCGAGCGACTTCAACGCTCGCTTGCGCTTTGCCGGTGTTCTGTATTTCGAGCGCGATATTCCCGCGGCAAAGGCGGCGCTCCAGGAAGCGCTGAAGCTCGATCCTGCCTCGGTGGATGCGCGATACACGATGGCGCTGATTGAGAAGTCGGAAGGGCTTCTCGACGAAGCTGTAGCCGACCTGGAGGCAGTCACCGGCGCGCGGCCGAACTTCATGCCCGCGCATGCGGATCTCGCGGCGCTGTATTTCCGGCTGCATCGATCGAAGGAGGCCGAGCGGGAGCGGCAGATTGTGGACAGGCTGGCCGCGGAGGAGCGGAAGGCGGGTCCGTCGTCGGCGCCACAATAGAAGCTGGGCGCTCGGCTGACATTTTAAGTACACCGAAACGGCTTGACATAAATCAGCAAATCAAATAGTCTACGGCTATTGGCCTATTGTGTCTATACGATAAGAGTTTGTGGCGACAAAACCCGTTGAAATGTCACATCCTGAACCCAGGACGGTTCAGACTTCCTTAAATAAAATCGCGTTCCAGCGGATTAAGCGGGACGTCATTACCTGCGCGCTCGAGCCAGGCCGCGAAGTCACCGAAGCCGAGCTGGCTTCCCGTTACGCTCTTGGAAAGTCTCCCATTCGCGCGGCGCTGCTGGGACTCTCACAGGAGGGATTTCTGCGGGCGATTCCGAGAAGGGGATACCTGATCGCGCCCATCACGGTGCGGGACGGGCAAGATATTATCCAACTACGCTTACTTCTGGAGCCGACCGCGGCAAAACTCGCATCCGGGCGGCTGTCCGACGAACAATTGAAACGTCTGGAAGAACTCTGCCGCGTCCGCTCGAAACCGGGGGAGGGTTCGAACGAAGTGGCGGTGAATGCGCATCGCGAACTACACCTGATCATCGCGAGCGCTTCGGGGAACCGACGGCTGGCGAGTGTACTTTCCAAGCTCTACGACCATGTGGAACGGCTGATCTACGTGGGCGTCTCGCGCGTCAGCCAGGAAGAAATGGCCGGGTATCTGCCGCTGGTCGGCGCGATGGCCGCCGGGGATGGAGAGCTTGCATCGCGGCTCATGGTGGAGCAGATCGAACTTGGCCGCAAGCGTATTCTCGAAGCCCTGGTATCGAAGCCGAGCCACGATGAAGTCGATATCCGGGAAGGTTCGCACAAGAGCGCAACCGGTTTGAGTGAGTTTGCCGATCAGGTTGCGACCATTCTGTCGAGCAGCGCTCCGTCAGACCTGGCTTTCCTGGTCGCCGAGAGGCTTCCTAAACTGCTTCGGAACGCGAAACTGTTGACCCCGGACCAACGCGAGTCCAGCGCCCATTCCTACCGGCGGCATTCGCTATACGTCGATCCTGAGGGGCGCTTCTCGATTCAGGCGCTCGTCTGGGAGGCCGGCCAGTCGACCCCAGCGCATGATCATACCTGTTGGTCGGTGGTCGGCGTCTACGAAGGAGAGCTGCGGGAAACGTCATATCGTCGTCTCGATGACGGCAACGGCTCTCCGCGGCTGCTGCCGATGGGTGTTACACATTATCGACAGGGAGACGTCACATACCTGGATGTTCTTGGATCGGATCTGCACCGGCTGGACAATCCGACCAGCGGCATCACGATTTCGATCCATGTCTACGGATCCGTGGTGAGAGGCAACAGCAATACGATGGGCCAGTGTTATTTGCCCGAAGATATGGCCCCGCCGAAGCGGGAAGGTTAAATGGACCGCGAGCATTTTTACGCCTTGATGGGCGGAACGGGCCAACTCGATTACGAGTTGTACCTCAACACCAAGTCGCTTTTCGCCTGCCAGAAGGATTTCGGTTCGTTTTGTAATCGCGATGAGCTGCAGTTCCAGATTGTCCACCAGATCGAAGAACTGTGGATGAAGCTGATCGCTTTTACGCTTCTGGACATCGACGAATACCTTCAGCAGGAGAACACCAACCGCGTAGTTTCGCTGTTTCGGCGCGTTCATTTGACGGTTCGCCTAATGACGGAGCAGCTTGGACTGCTGGAGACGATGTCGCCGAAGGAGTATCAGGAGATCCGGCTACAGCTCGGGCATGGGAGCGGCCAGGAGTCGCCCGGATTCCGCGTGCTGCTGAAGATGCATGCACCGATCTGGGATTCGTTCAAGAACAACTACCTGGAGAAGCACGGGCTGACAGTCGAGAAGATCTACAATTCCGAGTACACGCATTCGGACGCTTACATGGTGGCGGAAGCTCTCGCCGAGTTCGACGAGCTTTTTCAGAAATTCCGATACCACCATCTGCAGTTGATCCACCGGAGCATCGGCCTGGGCGCCAAGTCGCTCAAAGGACGGTCGGTTCAGCTTCTGGATGACGGGCTTCGGACGCAGTTTTTCCGGGAGTTGTGGGACATTCGAAACCGGATGACGGACGAGTGGGGAGCGCAGTACGGTATAGTCCGGGACGCCATAGGCGACCACTGACATTTCACGACTGTGCTCTCAATGCACTGATAATACGCCGGTTCATCGAGCGGTAATCTGTTCTTGACAAATCCTGCCGGTAGTGACATTCTATCCGAAGTTTCAGACGTGGACTCCAGGCATATGAGGAAAAACATCATGGCCCACTCTCGCTTCGCTTTGCTGTTCCTGCTTCTCGCTACTTTCGCCGTCAACCTGTTTGGACAGGCCGGCACAAGCTTCACTCTTCAGGGGACACTGCTCGATGAATCGGGCGCTGTCATACCTGGTGGAACGGTGACCGTAAAGAATACTTCGCTGGGTTTGACGCGTACGGCCCAGAGCGATTCCCAGGGACACTACCTGGTGGCAGCGCTGCCGCCTGCCGGACAGTATGAGATTTCAGTTCAAGCCAAGGGATTCGCGCCGCAGACATCCAGAGGACTAACGTTCGGTTCGGGCGTAGATTCGGTGGTGGACTTCACGCTGAAGCCGGGCACCGTCACCGAGACCGTTGAAATCTCAGCGGAAGCGCCGCTGGTGGAGGGGAGCAAGTCGGACATCAGCCACGTGGTCGGCACACAACAACTGGTCAATCTGCCGGATAACGGCCGCAACTTCTTCGACTTCGTGACGTTGACGCCGGGAGCGGTGGTGCAGGGCGGTGGCAGTGGAGCGGTGACCATCAACGGCCAGGGCATTCGCGAGTTAACGATATTGGCGGATGGAATCCCGAATCAGTTGCGCGAAATTCGAACGCTGGGCGGCGACCTCGCGGGAGCCAATGGGACGTTTTCCCTCGACGTCGTTCAGGAAGTTCAGGTAGTCACCAACAACTTCTCCGCGGAATATGGCCGCAGCATGTCAGGAGTCGTGAATTCAATCACGCGCACGGGCACTAACGACTGGCATGGCGACGCTTTCATCAACGGACGTCCCGGCGAGATCGACGCAGGCAATCCGCTCACGAAAGCAAATCCCGACCTCGTCCGCGAGCAATGGGGCGGTACAATCGGTGGTCCGATCGTGACCGATCGCATGCACTTCATCGGCAACTACGAGCAGACGCATCAAACGCAGATCGCCAACGGAATCACGTCCATTCTGGAACCGAATCCCGGCACTCCATTGAACGTGCCTTTCTCGGAGTTGAAGGCATTCGGCAAGGTCGATCAACAGATCAATGCCAATAACCGGATCGACTTCCGCTACAGCCTGGTGCGTAGTGAGTCGGACAACGCCGGAGTCGGAGGCCTGAACACCTCACAGCGCGCCGACGACGCCGTGGACCGTACTCAGAATATCGAAAGCTCCGCCATTTCGGTCCTGACTCCGAGGTTGGTCAATGAAGCGCGTTTTGCTTTCACCCGCGACCTGTATTTTGACTTCCAGGCCATCGTGGGCATTGGTCTGCCACCCGATTTTTCCAAGACCGGACCGGCTATTAATCGCTCCGGCATCGGCAACCTCGGTCCCGATCCAAGCCTGCCGCAGGACCTCAACGAGAAGGGCTATACCTGGCAAGACAAGCTGACATACACCCGCGGCAAGCACAATCTGAAGTTCGGCGGGGAAGCGACCTTTTACAACCGCTTCGTGACCTTTTACAACAATTTCACAGGTACGTACACGTTCGCGGCGGGCACTCCGACGACGTTCAATCCGAACGATCCGAAGACTTTCCCGACCTCGTATACGCAGGCCTTTGGCAAATCGGGACTAAATTACGACGAATGGCTTTACGGGATCTACTTCCAGGATGACTACAACGTCACGCGCGGGCTCACGCTCAATTTCGGGCTCCGTTACGATTACGAGACCCTGATGCACGATACGCAGAATTTCGCTCCGCGCTTCGGTTTTGCGTGGGATCCGAAGAAGAACGGGAAGACGGTCATTCGCGGCGGAGCGGGTCTATTCTACGCCACGATCGAATCGTCGCTCGTGAATCGGGAATCCAACAACGGACCGAATGGCATCTTCACGTTGTCGTTAACGCCGGGCGATCCGCTGTTTCCGACGTTCCCGAATCGGCTGACCGCTTTGCCCACCGGCGCGAAACTGATCTTCAGCGACGTGTTCATTCCGATTACGCGCGGCCTCAGCCAGACGGACTTTCCGTTGTCCGTCGGCGACAAATTTGGAGGACTCCGCGTGAACCCGTATTCGGAGCAGGCATCGCTGAACATCCAACGGTCGGTTACACCGAACCTGCTCTTCGAGGTGGATTATGTGGTGGTTAAGGGATTGAAACTCCTCCGTACCGAAGATCTCAACCTGCCGCCGTTCTTCCCGGTCTATCCCGGCCACACTCGCACCCAGGCGCAAGCGGATGCCCAGCGACCCTATGGAGTTCCGTCGCGAATCCCCGGACCGCTCGGGATTCAATTCGGTGGATTCCGTCGGCTGCTCCTGCAGGATTCCGGCGACAACAGCTTCTACAATGGCATGAATCTCAGGCTGACGAAGCGATTCAGCAAGCGGTTCATGGCAGACGGCTTCTACACCTTCTCGAAAGCGACCAGCGATTCCGACAACTTCCGCGAGGGGACGGCACTGCACTTCGATCCGACGAACTACCATCTGGATCACGGGCTCTCCGATCAGGACCGGCGTCACAACTTTTCGATGAATGGAGTGATGCAACTTCCGTTCGGAATCCAATTCAGCGCCATCGCTCATGCAACCTCGGGCATTCACTACAGCCCGAGCGTAGGATCGGATGCCATGGGAATCGCGACGACCCGCGCTGAACGGCCCGGATTTATCGGAAGGAACACCTATACCGGACCGTACGTGTTCAATATCGACTCAAGCCTCTTGAAATCGTTCAAGATTAAAGAACGACAGCGCGTTGATTTCCGGGCCGACATGTTCAATTCTCTGAATCGCTTTAACGTTACGGGAATCAACGCCGTTTCAGGCCTGGACATCAATAACCCGGTGGCGACCTTCGGGCGTCCGACATCGACCGCAGCGGGCCGTCAATTCCAGTTCTCAGGACGGTATAGTTTCTAGGAGTTGTCTGTCATCGTGAAAGCGCTTCCTTACGGTTGTGGTTTGATTTGCGGAGCGTTTTGGGCTGCTGCGGCGTTTGGCGCGCCGCAGTTTGGCCCGAAGGACATGCTCGGCATCGTTGCCTTTTCGGATGAAAGCCAGCCGGTAATCTCTCCGGCGGGCAACTGGATCGCATACGCGACGTCGGATAATTCCGATGAGGCGAATATTCTCGCGCGCCATCCGACCGCGTTTCTTTGGCTGGTTTCCGCGAGCGGGGGCACGCCGAAGAAGGTGATATCGGATCACGCCGACACGCCCGTGTGGTCGCCGGACGGATCGAAGCTCGCATTCCTTCGCTCGCGGAACGGCAAGCGGCAGGCGATGATTCTGGACCCCGCATCGGGAACACCACGCGAAGTTGGGAATTCGTTCGCGGAAGACCGTAGCACCTGGGCGTCCGACGGTATCACCCTTCACTGGACTCCCGACGGCGCCACTCTCGTGGTCGCGGAACTGCAAGATCCCCCAGCGGTGCAGCCAGCTCCGCGTTTCACCGTGATCAAGGGAACCGATGCCGTGGTTCCCGGCGACGTCTTCTTTGTCGATAAGCGCATGTGGAAGCTGGCTGCGGTCGATGTCGCGAACGGCAGGAGCAGGGAACTCAGCTCTTCGACGTTTGCTTTTCGGAACGTCGCTGTCTCTCCCGACGGAAAGACTGTGCTGTGCCGGGCCGTGACCCCGGAGACGCTCGGACACTTTCGGGCGGAGCGGAACGAGATTTGGCTGATTCCGATGGACGGTTCCGGCGCGGCGAGGCAGTCTTTCGGGAACGGGCGGCCGCCATCCTGGGTTATCTACTCTTCAGCCGGCCGCGAATTGCTATATCCGGAAGCTGGCGCTCTCCACGCGCGGTCGGTTGACGGCGGCGCTGACCGCGTCGTCGCCTCGGACTTTACCAAGGGCACGCGACAGCCGCTGCTTTCCATTCAGTCGAATATGCTGGCGACGTTGGCCGCGCGTCCGGGAACCGGGCCTAAAGATCCCAACATGTATTCGATCCTCCGGCCTGACGATGACGTGCTGGTGGTCGATCTCAAGTCTGGCAAGTCGCAAAAGTTAACGCCGGCGAATCGGGCGGATGAGGTTTCGGGGCTGGTGTGGAGCGGCGACGGACGGTCGTTATTCTTCAAAACAACAGACTCCGTTACCTATCGCGAGACGCTCCATCGCTGGATCGCGGGTGAGGACAAAGCCGCGCCGCTGTTCTCAGGCGATGAAACGATGTCTCACTTCACGGTTTCGAAAGACGGACAGCGGGTGAGTTTCATTTCGATGAACGCCACGCACCCCACCGACGGGTTTTTGTACGACGTCGCGGAACGACAGCGGCGGACGATCACGAAGCTGAACCCGCAGCTCAAGGATTTCGAATTTGTCGCGCCATTGACTTTCGATTTCCGGTCGGAAGACGGCGATCCTTTGCAGGCGCTGCTTTACAAGCCGGCGGGAGCCAGCGCCGAACACCCGGTGTCGGTGGTCACGTACACATATGAGAAGCTCTCAAACACGAAGAACCGCTTCAATCCCGAAGCGCAGATGCATGTGACGCACGGCTATGCTTACCTGACGCCGGACGTGTTGGTGAAGGTGGGCTACACAGGCGAATCGTTCGTTAAGTCGGTGGTTCCGGCGGTGAATGCAGTCCGCGCGATGGGCTTCACGACGGGGAAATTCGGCATCACCGGCGGCAGCTTTGGCGGCTACTCCGGACTGTTTTTGATTTCGCATGTCGACACTTTTGCCGCGGCGGTCCTGCGCGCGCCGCCCAGCGATTTCTTCAGCACCTGGGCGGACGGGCGTGACCGCGACATCTGGACCATCGACAACGGGCAGGCGCGGGCGAACGGCGATCCTTGGAAAGCGCGGCAATCATACCTGGACAATTCGCCCTTCTTTCATGCCGATCGCGTTCACACCCCACTGCTGATCATGCACGGGCAAAAGGACTACACGGTCCCGACACAGCAGGGCGAAATGATGTTCTACGCGCTTCGATACCTGAAACGGCCGGTGGAACTTGTGCTTTATCGTGACGGCGACCACAGCATAGTGCGCGGCTCGCACGACGACTATCTGGATTACTATCAGCGGACCCTGGATTGGTGGGAGAAGTACTTGAAATGATCCCTGTTCGACGCCTTTATTTGTCGGCTCTTGTGATCGGTTCCCTGGCCGCTCAGCCGGTGGACTCCGGTCTGTTCAAAACCATGCGCTGGCGATCAATTGGACCGTTCCGCGGTGGACGCGCGACGGCGGTTACGGGCATCGCAAGCCAGCCTCAGGTCTACTATCAGGGGGCGACTGGCGGCGGCGTGTGGAAAACCACGGACGCCGGAATCACTTGGGCGCCGGTTTCCGATCGCTACTTCAAAACTGGTTCGGTGGGGGGGATCGGGGTTGCGGAATCGGACCCGAACGTAGTCTACGTCGGAATGGGCGAGGCCTGTTTGCGTTCGAACATCTCGCAGGGCGACGGAGTTTACAAATCTACGGATGCCGGAAAGACCTGGACGCACGTTGGGCTTGACGACACGCGGACGATCGGTAAGGTTCGCGTCGATCCCAAGGATCCGAATACTGTTTACGTAGCCGCGGTAGGCCATCCGTATGGCCCAAATGAGGAGCGTGGATTATTCCGCTCCAGGGACGGCGGCAAGAGCTGGCAAAAAGTTCTGTACGTCAACGACAAGACCGGCGCCGTGGACATCTCGATGGATCCGCACGACTCCCGCGTGCTCTACGTGGCGATGTGGCAGGTGCTGAGGACACCCTGGGCGGTTTACAGCACGGGTCCCGGAAGTGGTCTTTATAAAACCACCGACGGTGGCGATCATTGGACGCAACTCACGAACGGGCTGCCGAAAGGCGATAAGGGTAAGATCGGCGTGGCGGTTTCGCAAGTCAACTCGAACCGCGTTTACGCCACGGTTGAAGCCGAGGACGGCGGCGTGTTCATGTCCGACGACGCCGGAAAGAACTGGCGCCTGATGAACGACGATTTCAGCGTTCGAGGGCGCCAATACTATTACGGACACATCTTCGCGGACACGCAGGAGCTGGATACCATCTACACGTTCTCGTCGAAGGGCTTCTTCAAATCGACAGACGCCGGAAAGACTTACACGACCCTGCGCGCGCCGCATGGTGACTATCACGACCTCTGGATCGACCCAAAAGATCATCTGCGCATGGCGAATGCGAACGACGGAGGCGCGACCATCACGTTCAACGGTGGCGCGACCTGGAGTTCGCTCGACAATCAGCCCACCGGGCAGTTTTACGAAGCTATCACCGACAATCATTTTCCGTATCGGATTTACGGATCGCAGCAGGACAACACGACCGTTTCAATTGCCAGCCGAACCGATGCGGGCGGGATTGGAATTACGGATTGGTACACGGTTGCCGGCGGCGAGAGCGGATACCTTGCTCCGGATCCGAAGCATCCCGACGTCACGTACGGCGGGAGTTTCTTCGGTATGATGACCCGCTACGACCGTAGCGCTAATTACGCGCGAAATATCACGATCTGGCCGGATTACCCCGGCGGACGCACGGCCGCGGACGTTAAGTATCGCTTCCAGTGGACATACCCCATCGTCATTCCGCCGCTCGATCCGGGTTCGATTCTCGCCGGCGCGAACGTCGTGTTTCGATCGACCGATCAAGGGCAGAGTTGGGAGGTGATTAGTCCGGACCTGACGCGCAACGACAAGACTCGCGAGAACGGGGGACGGCTGGAAGAATACTATTCGACGATTTTTGCGATCTCCCCTTCGCGCGTGGATCAAAACGTGATCTGGACCGGTTCCGACGACGGCTTAATTTACGTGACCCGCGACAATGGCAAGAACTGGGTTAACGTCACGCCGCGCGAGCTTCCCGAGTGGACCCGAATCAACATCATCGAGTCGTCGCCCTACGAGGCGGGGACCGCCTATGTCGCCGCAAATCGATATCAGCTCAATGACGATCGTCCCTTGATCTATAAGACGTCCGATTTCGGTAAGACCTGGAAGCTGATCACGCATGGGCTTCCACCTACCGTTTTCACCCGCACGGTTCGCGAAGACCCGGTTCGTAGGGGACTACTCTATGCGGGGACCGAGCGGGGTGTCTACGTTTCATTCAACGACGGCGCCGACTGGCAGCCCCTACAGCTCAATATGCCAATTGTCCCGGTCACGGATCTGACCATCAAAAACAACGATCTGATCGCAGCCACGCAAGGCCGAGCCTTCTGGGTTCTCGACGACGTTACCGCGCTTCACCAATTGAATGGCGAGCTGGGCGATATGAAGCTCTTCAAGCCGCGCGATGTCTATCGGCCTGCTTCCGGAAGGGGTGGCGGTGGCGGCAGAGGCGGTGCGGTGGGCGTGGGGCAGAATCCTCCGAACGGCGTCACGGTTTCGTACTACTTCAAATCGAGGCCCACGACGGCGGTAAGCATCGAATTTCTTGATAGCGCGGGGGCGGTGATCCGAAGCTTCCCAAAGGTGCCAGAGGCCGGAACAAATCGCTTCGACTGGGATCTTCGATATCCGGAAGCGCATCCGATCGAGGGCGAAACACACCTGGCGGGAGGAAGCTTGCGCGGGCCGATGGCGGTTCCTGGGAACTATCGCGTGCGCATCGGATCGCAAGAGCAGTCTTTTGCCATTCTCAAGGACCCGCGGCTACCCACCACCGACAAGGAGTATAGCGAGCAATTCCAGTTTTTAATATCGGTGCGCGACAAAGAATCGGAGATCAACGATGCCATTAATCGAATCCGCGGTGTGTTGAAGACAACGAGCGGTAACGCAGCAAAGCAACTCGACGCTCTTCTTCACGAGCTGTGGGAGCCCGGCTATACGGGCTACGATGATCAAATGCTCGTTTTCCCGTTGAAATTGAACAATCGCATTGCCGCGCTGCAAGGATATGCCGATGGGGGATTCGCGCCGACCGACCAGGATCGAAAAGTCTTCAACGAACTGTCCGCGGACTTGGAAAGATTGACTTCGCAGTTGAAACATTTGCTGGAGAATAGAGCGTCCAAGTGAGACTCACAATTCTGTGTGCCACCGCTTTACTCGGTGCTGCGGGCGCCTATGCGCAATCGTCAGTTCTGATCGAGCACGTTACGTTAATCGATGGCACGGGCCGGTCGCCTAAGCCCGACATGTGCGTGCTTACCGCCGGCGATAAGATAGACACCGTTGCTCCGTGCCCGGTGAAGGCTCCCGCGGGTGCCCGGCGCGTGGAGGGTCGAGGAAAATTCCTGATTCCCGGAATGATGGATGTTCACGTTCACTTACGGGGCGGGCGTGGTCCGGCGGCACAGCCAGGCGACCCAACATCGGACCAGGCAGGAATCCGCGCGCTGCAAAGCTACCTTTACAGCGGATTCACAACCATTCTCGATGTCGGCAACACCCCCGACTACATTTTCCATATGCGCGACCTCGAGCGATCGGGAAAGATTGTCTCGACCCGGGTGCTTGCAGTCGGCGGAATCGTGACGTATCCCGGCAGCCACGGTGGCGGGCCCGGCGCGACGCTGGTGGATAGCTGGCCGCAGGCGATGAAGGTCATCGATGAAGCGATCGCTCGCAAGCCGGACATGATGAAGCTCACCTACGAGGAACATGGGTGGGGCACGCGTCCCATGATCACGCTGCTGCCGATTGATTTGATGGAGCACGTGATTCAGTACTACAACGACCACGGCATCCGGACGACCGCGCACATTTCGAATGAGATTCGGGCGCGTGAAGCGATCTTTGCGGGAATCGATACGCTGGCGCATCCCGTAATTCAAGCTCCCGCGAGCGATTCATTCATCCTCCTGATGAAGGCGAAGCAGATCCCTGAAGCGACGACGCTGACGATCGGCGAGAACTATAGCCGCGTTGCGGAGCATCCTGAGTTCGTCGACACCGGTCTTTATCGCGACACGATGGAGCCTGAGGAAGCGAACCGCATCAAAACGGTGCAGAGTGCGCAGCAGAAAGAGAATCGCTGGGCGTGGTGGATGAAGATCATGACGCCGGTAGCGCAGGACAATTGCAAACGCATCGATGCCGGGGGCGGAATTCTGGCGCTCGGAACGGATCAATCGAGCGGTCCGGCGGCGCATCGCGAACTCGAACTGCTGGTCTCCGGTGGAATTCCGCCAATCAACGCGATCCGCATCGCAACGTTGAACTGCGCCAGGTTTCTCGGACGCGATCGCGACATGGGTTCGGTCGAAGAGAGTAAAATCGCCGACCTGGTACTGCTGGATGCGGACCCTACTACCGATATCAACAATGCGAAGAAGATCAACATGGTGATCAAGGCCGGACAGATTATCGATCGCAGCAAATTGGACCTGCCGGTCAACCGCAAGGGTGTGTCGGCTTCCGCGAGCTCCAAGTGAGAGCGGCTGGAATTTCGTTAGGAACGATTCATGCTTAATGACCAACAAGTCTCGGAGTTACGGGCACGTTTCCCGATACTCAGCGAGAAGACATACCTCTATAACTGCTCGCAAGGCGCGCTCTCAGACGCTGTCGAAGCGGGAATGAAAGAATACGCGGACAGTTGGCGGAGCTCGTCGGCACCGTGGGACGAGTGGATGGGAACCTATGAGGCTTTGCGATCCGACTTCGCACGCTTCATCAACGCGAGTCCGGATGAGGTCGCGATCGTCACCAGCGCCTCGGCCGGCATCAACCCCATCGCGAACGCGCTGCACTTCGACAAGCGCAACAAAGTTGTAATGAGCGAGTACGAATTCCCGACGATGGGGCACATCTGGCTCGCACAGCAGCCGAGGGGCGCGAAGATTCAGTTTCTGGATGGCGTCAACAACTCGGTCCCCACAAGCTGCTATGAAAACGCGGTTGACGAGACGACCCGCATCGTTCCACTGACTCACGTTTCGTTCGTGAATGGGTTCCGATCCGATGTCGCGGCGATCGCCAGGATCGCGCATGCCAATGGCGCGCTGCTGTTTCTCGATGGTTATCAGGATTGCGGCACTCGCCCGATGGACGTAAAAGCCCTGGATGTCGATTTTTTTGTCACCGGGACGTTGAAGTATTTGCTGGGCCCTCCGGGGCTTGCGTTCCTGTATGTGCGCCGGGAACTGACGGAGTCTCTCAACCCCACGATCACCAGTTGGATGGCGCAACGGGAAGTCTTTGGTTTTCACACGAAGTGCCTCGACCCTTCCTCGGATGCACGACGGTTCGAAGGCGGATCGCCGTCGATCCCTAACATTTATCTGGCCAGGCCGGCGCTGAATCTGCTCATGCAGGTTGGGATGGAGAACGTGGCAAAGCAAATCGAGCGGCTGACCCGGGCGTTTCTCGCAGGAGTTCAGACATTGGGCGTCGAAACCAAAACCCCAACGAATAGCGTCGGACCGTTGGTTGTTTTGCGATCAAAGGATGCTCAGGGCATGCTGGATAATCTGACCGCGCGCAATATTGTGGCTTCGACACGGCGCGATGGAGTCCGCTTCTCGTTCCACGTCTACAATACGATGGACGACGTGAACATGGCTCTGAACGCGATTGAGGACAACCTGGATCTCATGGTGCGTGCGTGAGGCAATGCGCGGGTGGTTGGCCAATGCGCAGGCGAAACCGCCTGCGCCACCCGGTATGAACGTGCCTGAGACGACCTCACTAGTAGTGGAGCGGGACGAACAGCTTTCGCGTCAGCTTACAGCGGGTCAGCTCAGCATGATCGCGATCGGTGGCGCGATTGGTACGGGCCTGTTTCTGGGAAGCTCGCTGGCAATGCACACCGCGGGTCCCGGCGTGATTGTGAGCTACCTGATCGGCGCTGTGATCGCGCTGCTTTTCATGGGCGCTCTCTCCGAGATGGCCGTCGCGCATCCGACCGCCGGGTCGTTCGGCGTCTACGCGGAACTCTACCTGAATCCCTGGGCCGGGTTTACGGTTCGCTACACCTATTGGGCCGCGCAATGCATCGCGATCGGCGGCGAAGCGACGGCCATAGCGATTTATTGTCAGTGGTGGTTCCCGAGCTCACCGCGTTGGCTGTGGGTGCTCGCGTTTTCGATCGCGCTCGTCTACGTGAATGCGCGGAGCGTGGGAAGCTTCGGCAGTTTTGAGTATTGGTTCTCGATGATCAAGGTGGTTGCGATCGTCTTATTCATCGCGCTCGGAGCGGCCCTGTTGTTTGGAATCGGCCCTCTGAAGGCGATTGGCTTTTCGAACGTCACGGCTCATGGAGGATTCCTGCCGACCGGCTGGTCCGGAGTGTGGATGGCGATGGTGTTCGTCATTTTTAGTTACATGGGGACCGAAGTGGTGGCAGTGACAGCCGGCGAAGCTAAGGACCCGCATACGGCTGTGCCTAAGGCCATGCGCAGCATGGTCGGGCGTTTGATTCTTTTCTATCTGGGATCGATTGCCGTTCTTATCGCGATCGTTCCGTGGAATCAGATCCAGCCTGGTTCGGGGGTGGACGCGAGCCCATTCGTGAAAGTCTTCAGCTTGATTGGAGTGCCCGCCGCGGCGCACATTATCAACTTCGTTGTTATCACCGCGGCCGCGTCCAGCATGAACTGCAATCTGTATCTCTGCAGCCGGATGATCTTTTCGCTGGCGCGCGGCGGTTATGCGCCCGCGGCGCTGGGCGGCGTTTCATCGCGAGGCACGCCGCTGCCGGCGCTTCTTGTTTCCGCCGCCGGGTTGGGGATCGCCTTGTTGATCTCGGTACTCTCGCCCGATCGGGCGTACGTCTATTTGTTTGGCGTCTCGCTTTTCGGCGGACTCTACGCGTGGCTCATTATTTTCGTCACGCATTTGTCTTTCCGGCCGAAGTGGGAGCGAATGGGCAAACCCAGGCTCCCGGTGCGGATGATCGGCTTCCCAGTGACCACTATCATTGGGACGGCGGCGATCGTTGCCATCATGGCGACAACCTGGTGGGTGGAAGGCATGCGCATCGCACTAGTCGCAGGGATACCTTGGCTCGGGCTTCTTACGGTGGCGTATTTTCTGGCGTCAAAGCGGCTGGTGGCACAGAATTGAGGAGAGATGGAACAGAACATTTTGTCCGCATTTGTTCAAGCCTTGGCATCGGGCGCGATTCAGGTGATCGATCTGACGCAGCCCCTCGACGCGAGCACCCCGATCATCCAACTTCCTCCTGAGTTCGGAAAGTCGTGGCCATTCGAGCTGGAAGAGATCTCGAAATACGATAGCCGCGGTCCCGCCTGGTATTGGAATAATTTCTCCTGCGGAGAGCATACGGGTACGCATTTCGATGCTCCCGTCCATTGGGTGACGGGCAAGGATTACCCACATAACGCGACGGATACAATTCCGGTCGGGAAGTTCTTTGCGCCGGCGTGTGTGATCGATGTATCGAAAGAAGCCGCAGCCGATAACGATTTTCTTTTGACGCGGCAGCACATTGAGGAGTGGGAGGCGGCGCACGGCCGCATTGAGGCCGGCTCCTGGGTCCTGATGCGGACTGACTGGTCGAAGCGGAAGAGCGCGGAAGAATTTCTCAATTTCAAGGAAGACGGCTCACACGTGCCGGGACCACATCCCGAACTGGTGCCCTTCCTTGCGAAGGAGCGGGACGTGATCGGGTGGGGGGCGGAAGGTGTCGGCACCGATGCAGGCCAGGCGTTTCGATTCGATCCTCCATTTCCTTGTCACAGCCTGATGCACGGCAGCAACAAATTCGGTCTTGCAAGTTTGACGAATCTCGATCAGCTTCCACCGAAAGGGGCAATCCTGATCACGCCTCCTCTCAAGATCGTAAACGGTTCGGGCAGTCCCTGCCGTGTTCTGGCTTTGGTCGCAAAATAGAGTTTATGGCCGAGCGGTCGTTCGCGAAAGAAGTTCAGAAGCTGCGCCTGGGCGAAGGTCAGGAATTCCGCGGGGAAGGCATTCTGGCGGTCACGAAAGCTCTGCTGCAGTCCGGCGTTTCATACGTCGCGGGCTATCAGGGCGCGCCGATCTCGCACCTGATGGACGTCCTGACCGACGCCAACGACATTCTGGAAGAGCTCGGCGTTCATTTCGAGCACAGCGCGTCGGAAGCGACCGCCGCCGCAACGCTCGCGGCATCCGTGAACTATCCGCTGCGCGGAGCGGTGACGTTTAAATCCACCGTCGGCACGAATGTTGCATCGGATCCGCTGGCGAACCTCGCTTCGGGCGGCGTCACGGGCGGGGCGCTGATCATCGTCGGCGAGGATTACGGAGAAGGTTCCAGCATTATGCAGGAGCGATCCCACGCGTTTGCGATGAAGTCGCAGATGTGGCTGATGGATCCTCGTCCGAATCTGCCGTCCATCGTACGTGCCGTTGAGCAGGGCTTTGAGCTATCGGAAGCCAGCAACACTCCGGTGATGCTGGAACTGCGCATCCGTGCATGTCATGTGCACGGGCGGTTTATTGCGAAGAACAATGTGCGTCCGCAGTTCACACTGAAGGACGCGATTGAAAGGCCTTCGCGCGATGTCAGCCGTATCGTGCTGCCGCCTTCGAGCTACTTGCACGAGGAGGAAAAGATCACCAAGCGTTGGCCGGCGGCGGTGCGCTTCATTCAGGAACACCGGCTCAACGAGTTCTTCGCGGCGAATGCCAAGGACGTCGGCATCATTCTGCAGGGCGGCATGTACAATGCGACGATTCGGGCGCTCGAATTGCTTGGCTTGTCGAATGCATTCGGCGATACTGAAATCCCCCTATACGTGCTGAATGTGACGTATCCGCTCGTGGACGAGGAGGTTCTGCGATTCGCCGAAAACAAGCGCGCAGTACTCGTCATTGAGGAAGGCCAGCCCGATTTCATTGAGCAGAATCTGAATTCGATTCTTCGTAAGGCTGGGATGTCGGCGAAGGTCGCGGGCAAGGGCGTCCTCCCGATGGCGGGCGAGTACACGGGCGCGGTGGTAATGCAGGGTATCCGCAAGTTTCTGGAGCAAACCGCGGGGGATGTTATCAACGGTACCGAGAAGGCGAGTTCGCAAGCCCACGCCTCGCGGCCTCCGGTACATCCTCGGCCGCCATCCTTCTGCACCGGGTGCCCAGAGCGCCCCATTTTTACCGCTATGAAGTTGGTGGAGCGCGAACTTGGATCGCACCATGTCAGTTGCGACATTGGTTGCCACCTTTTCTCGATCCTTCCGCCGTTCAATATTGGCGCGACCACAATGGGCTACGGACTCGGCTGGGCCGGCGCTGCGGCGTTCAACACGAAAGAAACTGACAAGCGCACGATCAGCATCATGGGCGACGGCGGATTCTGGCACAACGGACTGACGAGCGGCGTCGGCAACGCCGTCTTTAACCAAACAGACAGTGTCCTTGTCGTCGTTGATAACAGCTACACCGCAGCGACCGGCGGTCAGGATATTCCTTCCTCCCAGGCTTTGAATCCGATTCGCACTACACGGCTGTCGATTGCGGACGCGGTTCGCGGCGTCGGTGTCAAGTGGGTTCGGACGATGACTCGCACCTACGACGTTGCAGGCATGCGCGACGTTCTGCGGGAGGCGTTAACGACGAAAGAGAAAGGTCCGAAGGTCATCGTCGCCCAATCCGAGTGCGCCCTGAACAAGCAGCGTCGCGTGAAGCCGCAGATGGCCAGAATGGCGAAAGAAGGCCGCCGCGTCGTGCGCGAGAAGTTTGGCGTTGACAGCGACACTTGCACTGGCGATCATTCATGCATCCGGCTTTCCGGATGTCCCTCGTTGTCCATCGCCTCAAATCCCGATCCGCTGCGCAAGGACCCTGTCGCGACTGTGCTCGATAGCTGCATCGGCTGCGGTTTGTGCGGTGAGGTGGCGCACGCTGCGGTGCTCTGCCCGTCGTTTTATCGCGCGGAGATCGTGTCGAATCCGGGAACCTGGGAACGATTCATGACGAGGGTGCGGAGTGCCGTCATTGGGCTCCTTCAGCGCCGTGTCGCGAGGCGGCTCGAGGGTATCGCGACCTGAAATGGCGACGCAGCCCAAAGCAATTACCGTGGCAATCCTTGCGATGGGCGGCGAGGGTGGTGGCGTTCTATCGGATTGGATCGTCGACCTTGCCGAGAGCAACGGGTACACGGCGCAGGCGACGTCGGTACCTGGTGTCGCGCAGCGCACCGGCGCAACCATCTATTACATCGAACTGTTTCCCCAGAGCGACCGGCAGTCTGTGCTGTCGTTGATGCCTGTTCCGGGCGAGGTCGACATCGTGATCGCATCGGAATTGATGGAGGCTGCGCGCGCGGTTGATCGCGGCTTGGTGACGCGCGACAGGACAACATTTATTGCGTCGACACATCGCGTCTATTCGATGGCGGAGAAGACCGCGATGGCGGATGGCCGCGTCGATTCATCCGAACTACTGAAGTCTTGCGAATCGGCGGCGAAGAAGTTCGTCCGAGATGATTTTGCGCGCCTGGCGGAAGCTCATCGCAGCGTGATCAGCGCGGTGCTTTTCGGCGCTCTGGCAGGGACTGACGCACTGCCCTTTGAACGTGGGCAATTCGAGGAATCGATCCGGAAGGGCGGAGTTGGGGTTGAATCGAGTCTTAAAGCTTTCGCGGCCGGGTATAAGTCGGAAGGCAACCGGGCTCCCGCCGCACCAAAGCCCGAAGTTCCACAGAAGTTGGACGCGCTCCATTCACGGATCGAAGCCGACTTTCGCCCGGCAGCGCACACCATGCTGAAACTTGGTGTGCAGCGGCTCGCGGATTATCAGGATCCAGCTTACGCCTCGGAATATCTCGATCTTCTTGGGCCCACCAATCAATGCGATCCCAAAGGCGACCTGCTCCGGGAGACGGCACGCTACCTGGCTCTCTGGATGTCTTATGAAGACGCGATCCGGGTCGCCGACCTCAAGATACGCCCACAGCGCTTTGAGCGAATCCGGCTCGAGTCGCGAGTGCAAAGCGGTCAGCTTCTGGAAATCCATGAATTCCTGCATCCGCGGCTTGGCGAGATTGCCGACATACTTCCCGCCGGCCTCGGGCGCTGGCTGCTGAATACACGGTGGGCAGGACGATTGATCGGCCGACTGACGCGCGATGGCAAAAAGCTGCGAACCACGTCGATTACGGGATTCATGCAGCTTTACATCCTTGCGGGCATGCGGCGGTGGCGGCGTGGTTCTTACCGTTTTCGCGAGGAGCATCAGAAGATTCGCGAGTGGCTCGACCGGATTCCGTCTCTGGCGTCCCGAGATTACGCCCTGGCACTCGAGGTCGCCGAGTGCCCGCGACTGATCAAAGGTTACGGCGACACGCACGCGCTCGGAAGCCGGAATTTTGAAACGGTGATGAAAGCACTCTCCACCTTGAATGGCAAGAGCGACTCGGCAGTGGCGATTCGAAGATTGCGTGAGGCGGCGCTCGCGGATGACAGCGGAAAGCGATTGTCCGAGGCGCTGCGTGAGGTGAACGCATGAAGATTCTCGTGATCGGCGGGGGGCCGGCGGGCCTGTACTTCTCGATCCTGGCGAAGAAGGCAAATCCTACCTGGGACATCACCGTCATCGAACGCAATCGCGCCGATGCCACGTTCGGGTGGGGCGTGGTCTTCTCCGACAAGACCATGAAGGGCTTCCTGGATGCCGACGCCCAGACTCACGCCGCCATCACGTTCGCGTTCCGGCATTGGGACGACATCGACGTTTTCTTCAAAGGTACAAAACTGACCTCAGGGGGGCACGGATTCTGCGGGATTTCGCGAATCAAGCTGCTGAAGATTCTCCAGGAGCGCGCGCGTGTGCTGGAGGTAAAGCTTGTCTTCGAGATGGAGATCGGCGATCCCGAGGATTATGTCGAGAATTGCGATCTGCTGGTGGCAGCCGATGGGGTCTTCTCGGCCACCCGCCGCAAGTACGAGGATGTCTTCAAGCCCAACCTCCAGGTTCGGCATAATCGTTTCGTTTGGCTCGGCAGCCAAAGAAAGCTGGACGCCTTCACCTTCGATTTCAGGGAAACCGAATGGGGCTGGTTCAATCTGCACGCCTACCGGTTTGAGAAGGAATGGTCCACCTTCATCATCGAAACGCCCGAAGAGACCTGGCTGAAGGCCGGCATCGACAAGATGGATGCCGAGCAGTCGATCGCGTTGTGTGAGAACTTATTCGCCGAACGCCTCGACGGCATGCCGCTCATTTCCAATGCCCGGCATCTGCGCGGCTCCGCGATGTGGCTCAAGTTTCACCGCATCCTCTGCGAGAAGTGGTTCCACAACAACATTGTGCTGATTGGCGATGCGGCGCATACGGCCCATTTCGGAATTGGTTCCGGGACCAAACTGGCGATGGAAGACGCGATCGCGCTGTCCCGGGTTCTGACCAGGAGCGAAGGCGATATCCAAGGCGCGCTGGCACTGTACCAGGAAGAGCGTGAGGTGGAGGCTCTCAAATTACAAAGTGCGGCGCGCAATCGCATGGAGTGGTTCGAGCAGGTGGAGAGATATGTCCGTCTCGAACCGGTGCAGTTCGCGTACAATCTGCTGACCGGCAGCCAGCGGATCGGTCACGAGAATCTGAAGGTGCGCGACCCGAATTACGTCGAGGGCGTCGAGCGCTGGTTCGCTGAACGCAGCGGTGTTCATCGCGCGGTGCCGCCGATGTTCACGCCGTTCTGTGTCCGCGGTTTGAAGTTGAAGAACCGTGTCATCTGCTCGCCCATGGCCACCTACAAGGCGATCGACGGAGTCCCGAACGATTTCCACCTCGTCCATTTGGGCGCCCGGGCGATGGGTGGTCCGGCGATGGTCGTGACGGAAATGACGTGCGTCTCGCCGTACGGCCGCATCACGCCGGCTTGCCCGGGCATGTGGAACGACGAGCAGCAGCATGCTTGGACGCGCATCGTCGATTACGTTCACTCGGAAACCGATGCACTGATCGCCTTGCAACTTGGCCATTCCGGACGCAAAGGGTCGACCCGCCGCGCCTGGGACGGCATCGACATTCCACTCGACGAAGGCAATTGGCCTCTGGTGTCGGCGTCGCCCATTCCGTACATTGACGGTCTTTCGCAGATTCCACACGAAGCGACCCGGGAAGAAATGGAGGCGATCAAGGACGAGTTCGTGGCGGCTACACGCAGAGGCGCTGAAGCGGGGTTCGACTGGCTGGAATTCCACTGCGCGCACGGCTACCTGATGTCGAGCTTCATATCGCCGCTGACGAATCATCGCTCCGACGAGTACGGCGGCTCACTCGAAAATCGCTGCCGCTATCCGATTGAAGTATTCAAAGCGATGCGGAAAGCGTGGCCGCGCGAAAAGCCAATGAGCGTTCGCATTTCTGCCCATGACTGGACCCCGGGCGGGCTGACACCCGAGGATGCCGCCAAGGTTGCGTGCCTCTTTAAGCTCGCCGGCGCGGACGTTATCGACTGCTCATCGGGTCAAGTCAGCAAACTGGAACGGCCAGTTTACGGGCGCATGTTCCAGGTGCCTTTTTCCGATCGCATTCGGAATGAGGTCGGGGTGCCTACTATTGCCGTCGGGAACATCTTCGAGGGCGACCACATCAATACGATCATCGCCGCCGGCCGTGCGGACTTATGCGCCGTTGCACGTCCGCACCTGGCCGATCCGGCGTGGACGCTGCACGAAGCCGCCAAGCAATGCTACAGCGACGTCTGGTGGCCTACGCCTTATCTCGCGGGTAAGCAACAGCTCGAGCGGAATACGTCTCGAGCGGCATTGTTAAGGATGCAGGCGTGAGTTTGACCGGCCGGCACGCGTTGGTTACTGGGGGATCGCGAGGAATCGGAGCAGCGATTGTGGACCTCCTGCGAAGCCACGGCGCGCGGGTGTCCGTCTTGAGCCGAACGTCAGATATAAAAGCGGATGTTTCCGATCCCGACGCTGTCGCGCGCGCTTTCAAGGACATCGGACCAGTCGACATTCTCGTCAATAACGCCGGTCAGGCTGCATCCGCACCTTTCGGGAGGACTGATGTGACGCTGTGGCGCCATATGCTCGCAGCGAATCTCGACGGCGTTTTTTATTGCACGCAGGCGGCGCTGCCCGGGATGCTGGGCGCGGGATGGGGCCGCATCGTGAACATCGCGAGCACGGCGGGACTTCGCGGATACGGCTATGTGTCGGCCTATTGCGCCGCGAAGCACGGTGTTATTGGACTGACCCGCGCTCTGGCGCTCGAACTGGCCACGAAGAACATTACGGTGAACGCAGTGTGTCCCGGCTTCACGGAAACCGGAATGTTAACGGCGACCATCGACAACATCGTCGCGAAAACCGGGCGCACGCCAGACCAGGCGCGCGCCGAACTTGCATCGTTAAATCCTCAGAAACGGTTGGTCCAACCCTCGGAAGTCGCAAACGCAGTCGCCTGGTTGTGCCTGCCTGGAAGTGAATCCATCACCGGCCAGGCGATCACGGTAGCGGGCGGCGAAGTCATGTAAACGGAGAATGAATGCGCTATTTACCAGGTGAACCTCATCAGTTGCCTTCGAATCGGAATCTGCTCGCGAGCTATCAGGCACGACACTTCAAGTACGACGTCGCAGGCAAGGTTGCGACCATCACGCTGAATCGTCCAGAGCGCAAAAATCCGCTGACATTCGAGTCGTATGCCGAATTGCGCGAGCTGTTCCGAGCCCTGACGCACGCCGAAGACATCAAGGCAATTGTCGTGACGGGCGCGGGTGAGAATTTTTGCTCCGGAGGTGATGTTCACGAGATTATCGGACCGCTCACGAAGCTCGACATGCCGAGTTTAATGGTTTTTACGCGCATGACCGGCGACGTTGTGAAGGCGATGCGGGCGTGTCCCCAACCCATCGTTGCGGCGATCGATGGAGTTTGCGCCGGCGCAGGCGCCTTGCTGGCGCTGGCCTCAGACATGCGGTTCGGCACGGCTCGCAGCAAGACGGCGTTCCTGTTCACCAAGGTCGGGCTGGCGGGTTGCGACATGGGAGCCTGCGCGATGCTGCCGAGGCTGATTGGTCAAGGCCGTGCCTCGGAACTGCTCTATACCGGACGAAGGATGAGCGGTGAAGAAGGCGAGCGGTGGGGATTCTTCAACCGCTTGTGTGCACCCGAGACCTTGCTATCCGAAGCGCAGGCGCTCGCCGCGGAGTTGGCGGCTGGGCCAACTTTCGCGCACGCCATGACCAAAAAGATGCTGCACCAGGAATGGAATATGGGAGTCGACGAAGCGATCGAAGCCGAAGCGCAGTCGCAGGCCATTTGCATGGCGACCAACGATTTTCATCGCGCCTATCATGCGTTCGTGGCGAAGCAGACGCCGGTGTTTGAGGGCGATTGAGAATGACGATCCTTCAGCCGGAAGGTTGGGCGCGTCCCAAAGGATATTCGAACGGGATCGCGGCACAAGGCCGCATGGTCTTCGTCAGCGGCATGGTGGGATGGGATGCCGACTGCGCCTTCAGCGCCCTGACACTAGCGGATCAGGTGCGCCGCGCCTTGTCCAACGTTGTCGCTGTGCTCGCGGAAGCCGACGCCAAGCCCGAACACATCGTCCGGATGACCTGGTACATCCTCGACAAGAAGGAGTACCTGGCGAACGCCAAGGAGATCGGTGCGGCCTATCGCGAGATCATCGGCCGCCACTATCCCGCGATGACAGTTGTGCAAGTGGTCGCATTGCTTGAAGACCAGGCTCGGGTCGAGATCGAGGCGACGGCGGTTGTCCCGGAGTAAGTGACGAAGCGACTCCGTGGCTCCCTGGACGGCGGGGATGGTCTTCAGGGCGGTCGTAATACGCGATCCAGCGGCCCATCGACATGATCCCGAGCCAGATCACCAGGGAAAAGCAGGCGGCGGTTTTCGCGACGGCGGGCATCTTTGGGAGACCGTCGAACTTGGTGGGGTTGTCGTACACCCTCGGCTTGAAGATAATCGCATGCAGTGGCAACAGCAACAGGAGTAGCGTCATCTTGATCTGAAAATAGGGGTTGTCGTAGTATGTCGCGATTTTCGCGCCGCCCAGGAGCACGCCCCATGTCACCATCAGCACGAAGCCAAGGCGTTTCCATGGACGCGTTCGCGAAATTATTTCCGAGACCGGAATGTTCTTGAAGGCGACGCCCAGCAGCCGCAGATCGCTCACCAGGATCAGGCCGCCGAAGATCGCGAGCGTAGTGAGGTGAAGCGAAAGCACGATAGGGTAGGGCAGTCCCGATTCGCGCAAAGCGGTGAAGAGAGAAAGGTCCTGGATGGATTCGAAGAATTGGTGGGCGGTCATGTGGTTTACCAGAAGGCGTAGAAGATGCCAGCAAAGATGATCGTGATCCAAATCAGAAGCGAAACGCCTGCTGCGAGCGGACCCCACGGCGCGCGGGCATCGGACGCCGCGGCTTTACGGTGAAGGGTGTAGTTATACACGATGGCGATCAGCAGCGTGATGATCTTGAAGCGAAATGGCGGGCTGTAGTAATAGCGCAGCGGGTCACTGGACCAGATCACCATGCCCGAAGTGATGACGACGATGAGGCCGATGAGGGTCCAGAGGGAGGTTGCTTTGAGGAGCTCGGAGGGCGTTTGGCGGCGCAAACCGAGACCGAGCATGCGGAAATCCACAACCGCGATGGTGCCGATAGACATGGCGAACATAGCGATGTGAATGCACTCGAAGAGGGGGAACGACCACTCATTGTTGTTGAGCGGGTTTGAGTAAATGTCGTAGTTGATCTGGAGCAATCGGAATTCCTCAGAATGAGATTTTAACGGCAGCCTGCACCAGGCGCGGCGGAGCGGCGCTTACCACCTGGCCGAAAAGACTGGTATCCACGCCGCCGTCCACCGCCGCGGGTCCGAAGAACTGGGCGTGATTGAATGTGTTGAAGGTCTCCAGCCGGAATTGCAGGACTTTCGCCTCACCCAGCCTTATGTCTTTGAGCAGGGCGAGGTCGAAGTTTAAAGTGCCGGGGCCGAAAAAGGACCGCCGTCCCGCGTTGCCTGGCGTACCGAGTGCGTTGTCGCTGAATGCGGAAGTATTGAAATAGGGAAGTCCGTTGCGAGGGTTGCCGTTCAGGTTCAGAGGCGCTCCATTGTAATCCGGCAAGTCAGTACTATGATTATTCACGCCGTTCGGGATGCTGCCGGTCAGGGAATTGTCGCCATCGGCGTGCATCGTCACAGGGAACCCTGTGCTGGCGCGGGTAATGCCTGAAATCACCCATCCTTCCGACCAGCGCTTGTGCCCCTTAAACAAACGGTCAAACGGCAGCTCGTAGCGGTAGGTTGCTACGAGGTTGTGCGTTAAATCCCACGCCGAAACGGCACGCGTGAGGCGGAAATCGAAGGCATAAAGCGGTTCGGCGAGACTCGAAGACTGGTCGATCGACCGGCTGTACGTGTAGGCGAGCATTGCATCTGTGCGATGGCTGGTGTGCCGCAGGCTTACCTCCAAAGCATTGTAGTTGGAGTTTCCGATGCTGGCGATATACTCGTCGTTACTGAAATTCGATCCCAGGGGAGCGCGCGTTCCCTTGATTACTTGTCCTGCGGCGGTGGTGTAAGTTGAGTTCTCACCGAAGGGGCCGCAGGTCGACGATCCAGGGGCAACCGCGGCCGGATTACTCAGCGCCAGGCACAACGCGGGATTTCCGGGATTTGCCGAGTAGGTGACTAAGAGCCGATGCGCCTGCGATCCGACGTAGCTCACATTGAGCACGGTATTCGCGGCCAACTCCCTCCCGATCGAGAAAAAGTAATTTTCGTTGTAGGCATAGGTGTTCGAGGGCGGCGGCGCGGTCATTCCGGCCTGTGGCAGGAAGGGCGAGAAATCGATGTTCGGGTTTGGATTTTTCGCCGTTGCGTTCAGCGGCGGGAAGATCAGGGGAAATGGGTTGACGTGTGTCGCGCCGTCGGAGGTGGTGTAAGGCGTGGCAAATAACGGGGTGCCCGGACTGGTGTAACTCAAACCATAGGGCGGCTGCGGTTCGTCTACGCCGATGGTGAGTCCCTGGATCACGGAATAAAACATTCCGTACCCGGCGCGAATACTAGTCTTCCCGGGACCGCCGAGGATCTTACCCAGAAGCCCGTGTGCTGCCGGCGAGTACGCGAGGCCCACGCGCGGTGAGAAGCGGTTACGCTCGGGTACCAGCGTCGTAGGTACGCCCGGATCGGTCGGGTACACAAGGTTGGTTGGGGCCGTGGGATAGACTTTGGACTGTTCACCGAGAATGAATGTTGGAATCTGATTATATTTCTCCGACCAATACTGCATCAACTCCCAGCGGATCCCGTAGTTCAGCGTTAGGTTGGATCTGGCTCGCCAACTGTCCTGTACGAAGCCGGCAGCGTACTTGTGGCGCCCATAATAGGATTGCGAATCGGCCTGATTGAAGTTGCTGCCAACCCCGATCAGAAAATCCGCGAAATCGGAGCCGGTTTCGCTTCCCGTAAACAGGAAGGACCCATTGAGCGTAGCGTCGGGGTTCACGTTGACCTGTTCATGGCTGAAATTCGCCCCAGCCTTGATCGTGTGCGAGCGCCATACCTTCGAGAAGTTATCCATCACCGTCAGGGTGTTGTTGGCTTGCGTCAGGTTGGTGATCGGGGTTCCGATCGTAAAGGCGTTGAACACAACGTTCTCGACGCCTTCAATCGATGGAGCCAGGGGAACGATGCCCGCCGTTCCCGCGCCCGTCACGAAGCCTTGCGACGCCAGGCTGGGGCCAACACCGCCTGCCGGCTGGCCAACGTTATTGGCGCTGCGCATGAAACTAAAACGGAGTTCGTTCACCATGGTCGGCCCAAATGTCTTGGTGTCGGACAAGTTGAGGAGCTGGGATCGGCCCAGATTCAGCGCGGCGAAGCCGGGAACGCTCGCGCCGCCCTGTTGCCTCGGGTAAGGATTATCCAGGTTATAGTCGTCGACAAAGTAGTAGCTCGACAGGAGTCCCCATCGGTCGCTGTTGCCATCAACGCGCAGGCCTCCCTTGTCGTCTCGGAGCGTCTGTCCTTCGGACGAGGTCGAAAACGTGGTGGGGCCAAGATTCGCGAGCGGAATATATTGAAGCAGGTGTTGCGCGGGAGCCGACCATGCGCGCTGGGGAACGACCGCGTTGGGAAAGACGCAATTCGTGCTGACAGCGCAACCCGGCATATAGTATGGTTCTCCGGCGGAAATGCCATATCCAAGCTTCTGGGAAAGTAGATTCGCAAGGTACGAGCTACTCACTGAGCCGGTTAGCGAGGACGCAATATCCGAGAGGTTCCCCGTACGGTCAGAATTTGTAGGAACCGCGATTAATCCCGTGTCGATGCCTTGGCTCTGCCGAGTTTCCTGATAGTCGGCAAAGTAGAAAACCTTGTTCTTTTTGATCGGCCCGCCGACGGTACCGCCGAATTGGTTTTGGCGGTAGAAGCTCCGTTCGGGAGAGAAGAAATTGCGCGCGTCCAGGTCGGTGTTCCGTAGAAACTCAAACGCGCTACCGTGGAGTTCGTTGCTTCCGGACTTCGTCACGACGTTCACGATTCCGCCACTGTAGTTGCCGTACTCCGCATCGAAGTTGTCGGTGAGGATGCGGAACTCGGCAATGGAATCGAGATTGGGCACGATGGAAGTACCGCCATTCATCAGCTCCTTGACGTCGCCGCCGTTCACCATGAACCCGTTGGCATCCTCGCGTTGCCCGCTGATCGACTGGTTACCCGCATTCAATACTCCCGACGGCGCAATTGCAACAGTGACACCCGCCATAACGATGGAATCGGGTAACTGCGTGGTAGTCGGCACGATTCCAGGTTGGAGAGCAAGCAGGTCCGTGAAACTCCGCCCATTGAGCGCGACGGAGGTCATCTGCATACCGTTCACGACATCGCCAACCTGAGTGCCGGTGGTCTCCACGGTAACTGAGTTTTCGGCGACCGTGACCTCCTCCGCTCGTTGGGCCAGTTCCAACGTGGCATCCTCGGTCAGGGCGCTGTCGATGTCGATCGTTATGCCCGGCTTGACCTTGGGTTTGAATCCTGATGCTTCGAAATGGAGGTCATAACGGCCCACGGTCAGGCTCGGGAAAGTGTAGACGCCGTTGTCGTTTGTTTTGGTTTTCAGTTGAATGCCCTGAGCCTGGTTGTTGACTGTCACGGTGGCTCCGGCGATGACCCCACCGGACTGGTCTTGCAAGGTTCCCTTGATGGTTCCCGTAACCGCGCCTTGCGACACCGAATGGATAAGGAGCGCTACTCCGAAGATTAAGTAGGTGCGTGCGAAGCTCATTAGCGCGCGGGTACCTTCCCACGCTACAGGCTGTGGCGTCCCCGGGCCAGTTATCTTTTGGCCATTTTGTCGGGAGTTCCAGTCTTACTTACAGCCGCTATCGTTCGACGCCTCCGTGAACCGAATTCGGATGCCCCTTAAGACGTCATTGACGCGGCCTGTATCGTCCTGTTGTGCAGACTGTTAGCCTGCGGCGGGTTGTTAACCCGCTGCACCCTGCCAGTACCGCCGGCTTCGGCCGGCATATGGGCAGCCTGAAGGCTGCGTTACCCACTTTCGTGGACTGGCCGTCCATGGCGACAGGTTCAAACCTGCCCTACACGTCAGCGGCATTGGGCTGGGGCCATGCGGGCGGTAGAATGGGAGCAACGGCCAAGTCGATGATTCGCAGGGTCTTGCATTGGAGTCCCCGGGCGGCGCTTCTCTACGCAGGGGCTTTGATCGCCATCATAGCGGTGACCGATTGGCGTGTTGAACTCAACGCCACCCTCGGATTTTTGTACATGTTCCCGATGCTTCTGTTGGGAACAGTCCTGGGCTGGTGGCAACTGATTTTAGCTGCCCTGTTCTGCACTTTTCTATCGGACCGGCTTGACCCCTTCCCGATAGACATGGCGCCCGCCCGTGACGTTTTAATATTCCTCACCCTGGCCGTTACCGGACTCCTTTCCTACAGCCTGACGAAGAGCTACCGCCGGGAAAAGGAGAGCGTCGCGGCGCAGCGAGCGGCCGAAGAGCAACTTCAATTTCTCGTTGAGAGTAGCCCGGCGGCCGTGCTTACGATGACGACGGAAGGAGAGATTCTCCTCGGGAATCCAGCCGCTCACCGGCTGTTAGGGGTTTCGGAAGGCGCGTTGCGAGGCAAGAAAATAACCCGCTACGTTCCGGCGCTCGGATCAATACGTTCGCCTGATGAAACGGCGAAGATTTTTCGCACGGAGATGCAAACTCGCGGCCAAAGGGAGAGCGGCGAGGTGTTTCTCGCGGACATCTTCTTTTCCACGTACAACACGCCGGCGGGCCCGCGGCTGTCAGCGCTGCTGGTGGACTCCTCCGAACACCTGCGGGAGCGTGAAGAGACGAGCCTGCAACAGCTTCTTGCCGGCTCGCGCATCATGGTCGCTGCGGTCTCGCATGAGGTCAGGAACGTTTGTGGTGCGATTGGACTGATGCATGAGAACCTCGCGCGCAAAGGTTCGCTTAAAGGCGACCAGGATTTCGAGGCGCTGGGGTCGCTGGTTGAAACCCTGAGTAAGATCGCCTCGCTCGAACTCAAGCAAAGTGTAGGTGCTTTCGAGCCGGGGACGGCCGATCTGAACGAAATTCTCACCGATCTTCGAATCGTCCTGGAGCCGATTTGCGAAGAGTCGGAAATCCAACTGCGTTGGGATGTTCCCGCGAATCTCCCCGTGGTCCAGGCAGACCGGCACAGTCTCATGCAGGTTCTCTTGAACCTGACGAAGAATAGTCAACGAGCGCTCGATTCCGCCGATCCAAAGAAAATCGAAGTTGCGGTGGCGGCGGGGCGCGACCGAGTCTCGATTCGTTTTACGGATAGCGGCCCTGGCATTCCGCCCGGCCAGAAAATCTTTCAACCTTTACAGAAGGGAGCGGATGCTACCGGGCTCGGCCTCTATTTGTCGCGCGCGTTCATGCGGTCGTTCCGAGGCGATCTCCGTCACGATTCGCAGCACGCAGGTTGTTCCTTTGTACTCGACCTGGCGGTCCCGGAAACAGAGGAGGAAAGAGTCGTCGAAGATGGGGCGCATTCGTCTGTTACTGGTTGACGACCACATTCTGTTTCGAGAAGGCTTGCGGCGTTTGCTTGCATCCGAGCCTGATTTCGAAACCATTGCTGAATGTGGCACGCCGGCCGAAGCTCTCGAAGCTCTCTCTCGTTCCGCCGTCGACGTTGTACTGCTCGATTTCGATCTCGAAGACGATACCGGAACCCGTTTCCTCTCATCCGCCGCACGGATTGGCTATAAGGGCAAGACGCTGATGGTGACTGCAGGAATGGGCCCGGTGGACCTTGCGGTTGCGCGGAAACTGGGCATATCCGGCATATTTCTCAAGCACAGCCCGCCGGCATCGCTCATCGAAGCGATTCGCACAGTCGCAAACGGTGGTTTCTGGATGGACCCGAAGGTTGCGAATCAAGGAACGGTTAATACCGGCACTGAGAAACGTAGTCCGCCGCGGCTATCCCCGCGCGAGCAGAATGTCCTGCGGTGCGTTTGCGAAGGCCTTACCAACAAGGAGATGGCGTATCGTCTCGGCGTGTCGCAAAGTTCCGTAAAGGCCACGCTGCAGAACTTGTTTGACAAGATGGGGGTGCGAACGCGAGGTCAACTGGTTCGGATCGCGATTGAAAGGTCGCTGGAATCGGCACGTCAGTAAGTCTTGCACCATCGATCTGGTTTCGTCGAACTCTGTAAGGCAGGTCTTCAACCTGCGGCGGATTTTCAATCCGCCACACAGCACGGTCCAAACCCCGGAAACACGCAGGCGAAACCGACTGCGCCACCTTGGGGGGAAGGTCTTTCAACGAGCTCAAGAATCCGCAGCCGTGCAAGAGCTAATCGGATAAACCAATCAGCCGGTTCGCGGAGGAGAAACCGTGCCCCTTCTGAAGAAGATAGATCCGCCTCTGTCCGATGGCGATCGCTCCTTCGGGCGCTTCAGGCAGGTCGACGGTCCACAGCAGTTTTCCTTGCACGTCGATCGCGCGGAGGTGCCCCCCTTTAGCGTTCTTCTGCCCTTCGCCAAAGTAAATCGTTCCGTCGGTGACGGTCGTTGCGTAAGCGATAGCGCCATCCCCGGGATGACTCCACAGCTCCGCTGCCCCTTTGATCTGATGCAAGCTCCCATCCGGGCATGTAAACGCGATCTGATTAGCGACGGTGGGTAATAAGGCAGACGGCTCGCACGGCGGTTTATACTTCGTTTCGATCTTCCCCAGCCGCCGGTTCACCCCAAGAATCTCCGGCGCGTCCGTCGCCACCCAGATGCGGCCCTCGCGTCCTAACGCAACTTTTTTGCACCCGTCCTCCAAGTCCATATCGCCTTCAGGACCGGACAAGGTGTGCTTGTTTTTCCAGCAACTGTAGGGCGCCTTATCGACATACTTCGGTCCCCGGTTCTCGAAAGAGCGCGGGAGCCGGCCCCCTTGCCCGTCGCGGTTGAGGCAGTAAAATTCGTACTCGCCCATCACGAACATCTTGAACCAAACGCGCCCATCGCTGTCCGTATTCAAGTCCTCGATATCAGCGCCGAATTCGGTGTTCTGGTAGGCCCACAGAAGCTTGCCATTACGAGCTGCGCCGATTTGGCCCTGATTTGTGAGGTAAACGGTGCCGTCGGTCCCAATCGCTGCAATGTTCGGCCTGAAATCGGGAAGCACGATTTCCCATTCCACCTTTGGATGGTCCGGACCGACCGGATCGGACAGCTTCCCGCGGGCCTCTTCCACCACTGGAGGCGGCTCCGAGACTTTTGGGAAGGAGTGCCATTCGATAGGAGGAAGGGGTTTCGGTATAGGCGAGGGTGTGGGCGCCGGCAGGCTGGTGTAACGCGCCGTGGTTTCGGGACGCCGGCTGAGACTCATAACCAATGCAATTGCGGAGACCAGACCGATGAAAACTGCGAGCGCGAGTACCGAAACTTGCGTGCCTGACAGCGCCCGCCGCGCGGGAACCGGAGCAGGCGGAACCGGGGACCGTCCCTCGATGGCGTGATAGAGAGCTTCGTAAAAAGCCGCCGCGGAGGCGAAGCGATTCTGACGCAATGCAGAAAGCGCCATCCGAATCACCTGCGTCACCGCCGGATGCACGGTTGGGACATCCGCGATGGGATGTTGCGGCAGGGTGCCGGTCAGCAACTCGTAGGTGACGACACCGAGGGCATAAACGTCCGTTTGCGGCGACGGAGTCTCCCCGCGAAACTGTTCCGGGGCCATGTAACCCGGCGTGCCGCTAAAGGCGTTGGTTACCGTGAGACGTGAGTCGGCGATCGCTTTCGCGATGCCGAAGTCGGTGATCTTCACCTTTGCGTTCGCCAGACTTGCCGGGAGTTGGTGGTTCTCGATGTATGCTTGCTTTTCGGCGCCGCTCAGCGCGAGCAGCATGTTGCTGGGCTTCAGATCGCGATGAACAACACCCGCGTTGTGCGCTACGGTCAATCCCTGGCAGATCTCCCCGACGACCTTCGCCAGCTCCTGCGGTGAAGGCCGGTACCCGGAACGGATCATATCGCGAAGTGTCGGGCCGGGAACGTATTCGAGTATCAGGTAGAAGTCGCCGTAGAACTCGGCGAGATCGAAGAGGCGAACGATGCCGGCGTCTGAAAGCCGCGCCATGATCTGTGCTTCCCGCTGGAGCGAAGTGCGTAGCTCCGAGCTCGACGCGAGCTGCGGTGTCAGGCGCTTGATGGCCACATCGTTGTCGAGCCGGCGGTCATGCGCGAGGAAGACCTCGCCCATACCTCCTCGTCCGATGGTGGCATTGATCTCGTAGCGATCGCCTAAGACCGGCTGCGATGCGCAGAAAGGGCATCGGACCGGTAATGATTCTAGCGTTGCACCACAGAATTGGCAGCGCATGCGCTAACTCCGGTGCTGCAGGCATGGCGCTAAGCCCTTAGCGCAGCTAGTAGACCGTGGTGGAAGTCTTTGCGAGCGGCATGCGCAGGCGAAACCGCCTGCGTCACCTTTACGGGTCAACAGTTTGGGAGCCAAGGTAGGGCAGGCATTCAGCCTGTTCAACTTCTGCCACGGGCTGTAAGCCGCCGCCGTGGGCTTTAGAGGATGTGACATCGGCGACCAAGCGTTGCACGGGCGGTAAAAAGCATCCCGGTAAGCCTCTCATTATAGTCGTTGGCTAACATTCACTGAAACGGGGCCGTCGGCCTCTTGGGGGGGCAGCTTTCCGGACGCCCTTTGGGTTCCCATGCGCTAGCATCGAATGCTGAGGTGGATTCATGATCCGACAGTTTGCATGTGTTCTCCTGGCCGCGGCCACCTTCGCTAGTGCGACTGAGCCTTCGCCGGAGACGCGGAGGTGGTGGTCCCACGTCCAGGCGCTCGCCAATGACAACATGGAGGGCCGGGATACGGGCAGCCCGGGTTATCTCCGGGCAGAGCATTACGTGATCCGGCAATTCGAGCGCCTGGGACTTCAGCCCGCCGGCGAAAAGGGCTTCGTGCAAACCGTATCTCTCCGGAAGCTTCGGTTTCGTGAGGACCAATCCACGGCTGTTTTGACAGGCAAATCGGGAACCAGGGAATTGCACTGGCTGGAGAATATCGCTGGACCGGCAAACGCGGCAATGCCCACCTCTCTCGACGCGCCCCTGGTGTTTGTTGGCTCCGCGGACTATGCAAAGAACGTCGATGTGACCGGCAAGATCATTGTTCAGTTGAATCCGAAGCGGCTCGTAAAGGACGCGCCAAAGCCGGTATTGAGCAAGGTTCCCGCGGGAGCGGTCGGAATTCTCGGCATCGACCGGCTCGATAGTCTGGAACCGCCTCGTTGGCCACAGCAATATACCGTTTCCGTGGCTTTACGAGAAGATCCGCCGCGGGCTTCAACCGCTTCGGAAGCCACCATTTTGCGCTTCAATCCAGCTCAAGCCGAGTGGTTATTCAAGGGATCGGGACATTCCTACGAAGAACTGCGCCAGATGGAAGCTCAGGGGCAAAAATTGCCGAGTTTTGATTTGCCTCTGCGCCTCAAGGCGGCGCTCAAGTTTGAGACTTATGAGCTGGAGTCGGACAACGTGCTTGGCATGCTGCCGGGCAGCGACGCGTCTTTGCGCGACCAGGTCATCGTGATATCCGCCCACCTGGATGGCTATGGCTTTGGTTCTCCGTGGAAAGGCGACCGGATTTACAATGGCACTTTCGACGATGCCGCCTACGTCGCGACGCTCATTGAGACCGTGGAACGCTGGAAGGAAGCAGAGACGAGGCTCCGGCGTTCCGTACTGCTGGCTGTCTTCACGGGCGAGGAGAAGGGGCTTCTCGGTTCGCGCTATTTCACGAGACATCTGACGGTGCCGCGCGATAGGATCGTCGCAAACATTAACCTCGATCAGTTGCGGCCGCTATTTCCATTAAAGGAACTCGCGATGGTCGGTCTGAACGACTCAACCCTGGGTGACGTTGCGCGCAAGGTCGCGGAACCCATGGGCTTACGCATTGAGCCGGACCGCGAGCCATGGCGCAATCTGATCCGCCGCGCGGATAATTGGAGCTTTATGCAAATCGGTGTTCCCGCCGCGGGATTCGTTCTTGCCCCGGAGCAGGGCACCCAGGATTCGGAGATTTATGCAGAGTGGTACCGCCTTCGGTACCACACGCCGCTCGACGATCTCAAGCAGCCCTGGGACCCCGGCGCGGCGGCGAAATTTAACGAGTACTTCTCGCGTCTCATCGAAAATTTGGCGAATTCCGAAGAGACGCCACGGTGGAACCCGCAAAGCCCATATGCGCCGCAGTCGGACAAACATTAGGGTTCAACTGGCTGTCTGAGTCCAGGAAAGCGCCGGGGCGGGGAAGTGCGGCGAGTGGATTCAGGCCCGCGTGGGACGACTCGGGCTGAACCTCAGACGTTGAAACAGGCCGCGAATCGCGCGAGCGAGCTTACGGATGATCAGGATCCCCACTACGCCCAGCGCCCCTACGATGAAAAGCATCACCACCGGATGAAAGACAGTAAGCAGCGATAGCCCCACGCCGCCGGCATCTTCGAGAGTGCTGACGGCAATGTTGCTGAACGGCTCAGGAGACGTGTTCACAGCCAACCGCGTTGTCGCTTTCGTTCCGTGTGCGGTTAGCGCAATTCCTCCGCCCAACAGGAACGCGAGCACGCGGACTCGGCTGTCAAACTGCCCGAACGCGGCGGCGGCAAGCACCGCGCCGGCGGGTACCCGGATAAACGTGTGGACGGCGTCCCAGCCGGAATCGATCGCGGGAATCTTGTCGGCGATAAACTCTGTGAGACACAGAAGACCAGCTACGGCGATGATCCACCATTCTCCAAAAAAGTGCAGCTCACCCGGCAGGTTCGCGAAATGGTAGTGCTGGAGAAGACCTAGCGTCAGCACGGCGGCATAAAGCCTGAAGCCCGACAGCCATGCGGTTCCCATTGCAACGCCCCAGGTGCCTAACCAGTCCATGCCGTCCTTTCATAATAAGTGAGCTTCATCATTGGAGTACGCTCAGCGTATCAGATCGGACCAGCCGCGGCCTCTTGCCGTGCCGGCCCTCCAAGGGAATAGAATGCCTCTAGAAAACAGCATGAAGAACATCGGACTGATCGGCGGGATGAGCTGGGAGTCGTCGGCGGAATACTATCGGCTGATCAACCAGGAAACGAAGCTCCGGCTTGGGGGCCAACACAACGCACCGAGCGTTCTGGTGACGGTGGATTTCGCCGCTGTGGAACAGTTGCAACACGCCGGCCAATGGGACGAACTCGGAGCGATGTTGACCCATCGGGCGCTGCAGCTCGAACGGGCCGGCGCCGACTTCGTCGTTTTGTGCACCAACACCATGCACAAGCTGGCCGATTGTATTATTGGGTCCGTGCAAATACCGCTTCTACACATCGCCGATGCTGTAGGGCAGGCGGTGCAACTTTCGGGGCAGCGCCGCGTCGGCCTGCTAGGAACCAGGTTCACGATGGAACAGACGTTCTACTCGGATCGACTACGGCAGAATTTTGGGATCGAAACCGTCGTGCCGCCCTCGGAGGATCGAAAGGTGGTCCACGATGTGATCTACAACGAGCTCTGTCATGGCTTAATTCGCGACGAGTCGCGAATTAAGTTCCAGGACATCATCGCTCGTCTGGCCGAACGAGGCGCTGAGTGTGTGATTCTGGGCTGCACCGAGATCGGGCTGCTGATCTCGCAGAAGGACTCGATCCTGCCAGCGCATGACTCGACGAGGATTCACGCTATTGCAGCGGTCGAGTTCGCTTTAGCGTAGATATGGGGACACGCTAAAGGCCAATGCTACTCAGTTTGGCGGGTTAACAAACCCGCCGCAGGCTGCCAGCTGCATCACAGGCTCAATCAGACTCTCCGGCCCCGAAAACTATGTTGAATTGTGTCCCACCTGGCGCGCAATCCTCTCGGGGCAGCGTCCCTGGACTGTGAACCCCCGGTCGTTCATGAGAGCTTATGGAGACTTACGGCCTGTCCGACCGCCAGTCGTCCGATGCGAGTAACGGCGCCATAGATGCCCGCGTTGTTCTGGTTTGCTCGAACGACTGCCTTCAGCATTTCCGGAGCGGGAGCTGCCGAGTCGGGATCAAGGTTCACCATGGAGCAGCGAAGGTCGCGCATTGTGACCGTGATGGCAGGGCCCTTGTCCCCCTCGCCGATTGACAGCACACGGCCCACCCAGTCGTCCTCCTGGAAAGGAGCCGGTCGCAGTAGACGGACCACGATGTTTGGACGAAATCGTCGCACGTCGGGCCGCACGCCCGCGAGTCGTGAGACTTCGTTCACCGTGTCGTGGGCGATCACGGAGATGTTCGCTTCATCGAAGATGCCATGCTTCAACTGCATCATCTGCACGGGAGCCTCATAGCGGCGTTCCACTTCCCTGGCCAGGTCCTCTCCGAAGACGGGCAGCTCCTGACCATCCGGCGTGCGGACGTGGGTGGGAATATCTTCTTGGGCACCGTCTTCATGACGGCAGGGAGCAAACAGCACCAGCGCCGGAAGCTTACTTGCAGTTAGCCACGGGAACCCGCCGCGGTCGTTTAACCGCCGGAATGCCAGGCGCCTGTCACCGTCGAGGCCGTGCCAGCCCAGGTTGGCGACCTCGAGTCGTTCGCCGGCCATGGACTTCACGGGATACCGGAAGATTGCGTCCACGTGTCCGATTTCTACAGCCATTTCAATAACTCCGTAGCGACCGGATGTGGTGCTATTCGTTTCGCAACGCCGCCGACAAATTGACTCGCGTGGCGCGCTGCGCGGGCCCCAGCGTCGCCGCAAGCGCGACGAGCAGCATCGTTACCACAACGATTGCATAAACCTCCGGCGCGCCAAAGAGCAAGCCGCTAAAAATCGAATCGAAAAGCTTCGGAAGAGGAATCGCCATCACAAAGCCGACCGCGGAGCCGATCCCTGCTACTTTCAAGCCTTCGCGCAAAATCATCCGGGAGACGTCGGAAGACTTGGCCCCGAGCGCCATGCGGATTCCTATTTCTTGCGATCGCTGGCCCACCGAGTATGCAATCAACCCATAGATCCCGATGGTTGCAAGAATCAGGGCAAGCATGGCGAACGTCGCGAGGAGACGCTCGAACAGTGGGTTTCCATTTCGTTGGGCCTCGAGGACGCCCTCCATGCTCATCACCCGCAGCAGGGGTAGATCCGCGTCGAGCCGGGCAACACTGGATCGCAGCGCAGACGACAGGCTAGTCGGTTCCACCTTTGATCGCAGCATCACGGAGAAGGAATCTACAGGCCGTTGTTCGAAATCCTCGTAGATTTCCGGATCGACGCGTTGGTCCTCCGAAAAGCTCTTCACATCGGCAGTAATGCCGATGATTTGACACCATTCCGCAGGGCCCCCCTGGGTTTCAAGTAGCACCTGTTTACCAAGCGCATCTTCTCCGGCAAGATGCTTGCGCGCGAATTCCTGGCTGACGACGACAACCCGGGGTGTCCCGGCCTGATCGGAAGCTGTGAACCCGCGGCCGCGTAGAATCGGCAACGCGATGATATTGAAGTACTCGGGCGTCACCACCACATCGTCCGCACTGCGATGCTCGCCGGTGCGCTCTTCAGGTTTTCCCTTGATCTGGATGGGAACGCTCCCCGGTCCAGCAGCAGGAAGAACGGATGTCACGGCGGCATCTTCGACTCCAGGTGTCTCCTTCAGATGGCTCAGCAGGCTGCGAACGAACTGGTTCCTTTGGGTCGAGTCGGAGTAGTGCGCCTTATCGAGCCTGAGACCCGCGGTCAAAAGGTGATCGCGATTGAACCCCAGCTTCTGGTGATCGAGCAGATATACTCCACGAATGAGTAATGCGCTGCCGATTAGCAGGAACAAGGCCAATGCAATTTCTCCACCCACAAGTACTGTGCGCATCCTGCTGTGAGACCGGCCTGCCGAGGAGCCGCGGGACTCGCTCTTCAAGTCCGCATGGACCCCTGAGCGCGAGGCTTTCAATGCCGGCGCCAGGCTCGAGAGCACAGCAGAAGCAATCGAAATAATCGCGGCGTAGAGCAGGACATTCCTGTCGAGGCTGACGGGCACTGCGCTGATGACCTCGTTGAAGCCCAGGGCAGCACGAACCACACGAATTCCAAAAGACGCGAGGATCAGGCCGACAGCTCCGCCCATAAGCGCGATGACGAGTCCTTCGGTCAGAAGCTGCCGTACGATGCGCACGCGGCCGGCTCCCAGGCTTAGGCGGATCGCCAGTTCCTTTTGGCGGCCCACGGAGCGCGTGAACAATAGTCCGGCAACGTTCACGCATGCGATGAGCAATACAAAGCCTACGACGGTCATAATCACTGCGAGTGCCGGTCTAATTCCGAAGTTCGCGATCAAAAAGTCGTCGAGCACCCGCACCGAAGCGCCCCAACGTTTTTCATTGAGGGGAAAGTCCTGCTGCGCCCGTTTCGCTGCAACTTGAATCCGGGCGCGAGCGTCGCTGAGAGTCACGTTGGGGGCAAGTCGCGCAAAGAGGTACAGGTATCGTCTGTTGCGCGCGTCCGGCGCGCCATCAGCGGCCGTCAGAGCCAGCGGAGTCCAAAGTTGCGGCGTGAATCCCAGAAGGCGGAAATCCGCCGGCATCACGCCAATCACGACGTAGTCTTCCCGGTTGATCCCTACTGTCCGGCCAATCACCGATGCATCGGCACCGAACCTCCGCTCCCAGAGGCTATGACTAAGGATGACCACATGATCGTGCCCGGGTTCATCTTCGCCGGGAGCGAAAGCGCGGCCGAGTTGCGGCGCAACTCCAAAGACCGAGAAGTAGTTTGCGGAGATAGCGGAAACCGTGATCGCCTCCGGCTGTTCGCCCGCTCCTGACAGGCTGCCGGTGCGATATTCGTCCGCGGCCGCCATTTCCGAGAAGGTCTGGGTATCCGCCTTCCAGTCCCTGTAGTTGGCCGCAGATGCGGGATTCAGATCCGCCTGGAAGCCGGCGTCTGGATTGACGGACGAAACCACCACGATTCTCTGTGGATCACGGCCCGGAAGGCGCGGCATGAGGAATGCGCTCACCATGCTGAACATCGTCGCGTTGACGGCAATTCCCAAAGCCAGTGTCGTGGCCGCCGTCGCGGTGAACCCAGGCGACTTAGCCAACTGCCGAAGAGCGAACCTCACATCGGCGAGCATGCTTTCCAGGGTTGGCCACTGCCAGGCCTCCCGGCTGCGCTCTTCGATCAGGCCTACGTTGCCGAACTCGCGCCGCGCGGTTTGTTCAGCCTCCGCCCTCGACATGCCGTCGGCCATCAGTTCGTCGGCACGCTCCGCCAGGTGCTCGCGAATCGAGACCGCAAGATCGTCGTAGCGCCTGCGGCGTGAGAACAGCCGTGAGAAAAAGGCCATTTTAGCCCTCCTGCGGCCTGGCAGCCGCGAGCACGCGTGTGATGCCGGTGAACATTGTCTCAAAACTGCTCACCTCGCGTTCCAAATGCCGAAGCCCTGAATCGGTCAGCCTATAAATCCGTGTGGGGCGTCCCTTTGCCGAGATTCCGGGCTCCGAGTCTAGCAAGCCCTCTCGAAGAAGCCGCTGCAGGGCGGGATAAAGGGAACCCTCCTCCACCTGGAGCAGGTCGTCAGAAGCATGCTTGATGTGCTTTGCGAGCCCATAGCCGTGCATTGGCTTCAGGCGCAGCGTGTGCAGAATCATGAGTTCGAGAGCCCCGGAAAAGAGATCCCGCCTGTTCGGGTCTTTGGCCATGGCAATAGCTTATCATTGAATACCTATTTTGCAAATAGTATAGTTCGGAAAATGTGCGGCCTAGTGATCTGGCAGCGGGGCATGAGCATCGCTACAATGGGCGGGTTGATTGTTCCGGTATTGCGGATCGGTGCCTGATCAGGCAGTGGGTGCGAAGTAGGCCGCTGCCAGGTCCGGCTTGGCCTTAACGGCATCGCACCAGCACTCGCGGGCTTCTAATTCTTTTCCCAGGGCCTTGAGCGAGTGTCCCATGTTCACCAGGGCTTCCGCAAAATTCTTCTTCTGGCTTACGGCGCGACGGAATGCCTCCACGGCATCTTCGTGCAGGTCAACATTCTGCAACAGGATGCCGATATTGTAGGCCAGGTCGGGGACGGGGTCGCCGAGTTGCTGAAGCTTGGATTCGAGCTCCAGAGCGGTGAGATACTCGCCTTGTTCGGTCTCGAGGGCCGCAAAGGCGCGAACGACGTCGGCCGAATTGGGTTGTTCTTTCAGCAGTTTGGCGAAAGCGTTGCGGGCATCGTCCGGTTTGCCCGAGCGCCATAAGGCCAAAGCCAGGTTCAGTTGGGTTTCGACCGGGGCATTGGCCTGGGTCGCAGTTTTTTCCAGAGCCTCGATTGCACCAGGGTAATCGCCTTTTTCCAGCCGGAGACAGCCCAGCCGCGACCAGGCGTCATTCGAATCGGGTTTCTGGGTTACCAGGTACGTGTAGTAACGTTCGGCTTCGTCCCTATGGCCTTCACGCTCGTTCAGAACCGCGAGATTCCAGAGTGTTCCGGTATGTGCGGGATTCAGATCGAGGACGCGTTCGTGGAGAATGCGCGCGCGTTCGAGGTCGCCGGTCTCCTGCAGGATGACGGCGAGGTTCTCATACGCCTCCAGCCCGTCGGAGCGCAGTTTGATGGCCTGTTGGTAGGCTTGGGCGGCTTCCTGCACGCGGCCGGTTTTGTGCAGCGCCAGGGCGAGATTGAAGTGCGCCTCGTAGGAATCGGAAGCGACTTTGACGCACTGTTGGCCACATTCGGCGGCGACCTCAAAGTCGTCGCGCCAAAGGGCGGCGGTCATCAGCGCTTCGAGTGCGACCCGGGAATCCGGCTTCACTTTGAGGAGCGCCTCGGCATGTTCCAGGAGAGCGTCTTCATCGTGCCGGGCGATGGCAATGGCGATGATATTCGTCAGCAGGTCCACGTCGCCGGGCATGCGGCGAACGAGAACGCGGTAGATGGCCCAGGCGTCGTCGAGTTGCGAGAGCAATTGTAAAGCCGTGGCTTTGCCGAGCAGCGCACGGTCGTGATCCGGATTTGTGTGCAGGAACGTGTCGTATTCTTCGATTGCATCAGCGGGCCGGCCCAGGTTCAGGAGGCTCACGGCGAGGCCCAAATGAGCGGGTGCGAAGGCGGCGTCGACCTTTATGACGCGCCGGAACCTGTCCGCTGCGTCCTCATAGCGCGCAAGGCGCTCCAGGCAGACAGCCTGATTGAAGACCACGGCCTTATCGCCGGGACGCAGGTCAAGGAGTTCCTCGTAGCTTTTGAGCGCGTTGTCGTAGCGCGCCAGCTCGAATTCCAATTGACCTTTGGCCCATTGCAGTTCCGGTGACTTCGGGTCGGCTTCGACGGCTGCCTCGACTTCTTCGAGGGCTTTTACCGTCTTGCCTTCGGTGTTCAGGGCGAGGGCTCTGGCCAGCGCCGGCATTTCGACGACGCGTTTTTCATCGTTCAGGTTCAGCGCGTCCGCGCTGATGGGCCCGTGCACCAGTTGGTCGTCGACGATCCACAACCAACGGTCGCTCAACTCTAAGGTTACAGTTCGATCTAAATCAGCCACACTTAGCTCCGCTCTGTTGAAGGTCTACCGCTTTCGCAACAGACCTCCTAATTTGCGTAATAACCCACCCGTCTCGACGGCCGTGAATTCCGGTGTCCACACGCCGACAGCTCCCTCTGCCGCCTCTGCTTTCGTTTGGCGGCGGTCGTGACGTGCAATCGGCACCGTTCCCATAGCCATTTTGGGGCGTAAAGGCAAAATGCTCTGTTTCGGCAGCCGTGCATTTGCGACCATCAGCAGGTTGGTTGTGCCTGTCGCGATGGCCGGCAAATCGAGACGCTTGGGCGAAATTCGAATCAGTTTCAGCGCCGCATGAACGGGCGCTGAGTCATATGGTTCCTCAATCTCGGCTTGAATTTTCGGGGCGTGAGTTTCCTCAACGTGATATGAACCCGCACCGTTGCGGCCGGCGCCGTTCACGCCTGTTCCGTTCGTGTGGAGCACCGGGATTATTTCGATGACAGCCTCTGGCGACGCGGCGTCGATTTGCGGTTCAGCGAACGGAACCAGGTCGCTCGTCATGGCGCGAGGTTCGGAGGGCAACGGCTCGAACGACACGGGAGGATGTATTTCGAGCCGCTCGACGTTCTTGGAATGCCAGGGCTGAACAGGAATAACGAAAGCGGGCTGTGCCTCGAGGGGCGCGACCGTGGGACGTCCCTGCGCGGCGGCGATTTCAACCTGCGGAGGCTCAAATTCTTTTGCCTGCGGTTCGCAGCCCTTTGGGCGGACCTGGAAGGAGCGGGGTTCCGGCGGCGGCCCGAGTCGTGCCGGATTGCCGGTGGCCAGTGCTCCGGCGGCAATGCTGTAGTCCGGCGGAGTGGGCAGGCAAGGTAGCGTATCGCTTCCCGGTGGAATGAATTCAGATTCCAGTTCTCGTCCTGACGAATGCGATTCGACGGGAAGGAGGTTATTTCCTTCGGGGAGGAATCCAGCGGCATGGACCGGAGCGACGGCTTCTTCGGCTTGCACCCTTGTGGAGCGAGTAGCGGTGGGGCGCGCGGCAGGCTCGCGGACCTCCTTAGGCTTCGCTGGCTCAGGCTCCGCATGAGCGACAACAACGGGTGCGGGCTCGGTTGTGCGTTCGACTGTTGATTTTGCGACCGGCGCCGGCGCTGGTTCCTGTTCTTCAAGACCCGCACGACCATGCCGTTTGGGATCGATTTTGATGTCTTCCGGACGCGATTGCGCCTGTAATAACCGTGTCAAGGCGAGACGGTTATATTCTTCGTGATACTTCTCTTTATGCGCGTCCGAGCAGAACTCTCCCCCGCCGGTGAGCTTCTTGAGCAAGGGGAGGTGCTTGCCACAGTACAGACACTGCATACTCAGTAATCGGATCTTTAGTACGAGTTGTGGAGGGTTCTAGCTCTATTTATTTTGATTTCCCGAAGGCAGTACTTTTTCAGTGCTAGCCCGTAGGCGGAATCCACTAGGCCCGTGATCGTGCGGGGAGTGGGTAAGGCGGCCTAAGTCTCTTAATTCTTGATTCTTGCGAGCGTCGGGTAAACTTTGTGAGAGTGGCTGCTAAAGTTGCCGCGTTCTCAGACGATCATACTAGCGACAGGAAACCGACTCGGGGTGCAGGGAATGCTCCCGGAGTTGTCGCCGGTCAGGAGAAATATGGCAAAACATGAAGCACTGAAAGCGCAAATTGAAGGCCTCCGCAATGCTATTCCCGAATTGCGGGGCGTCCTGCTGGCATCAAACGAAGGTCTTCCGGTGGCGCACTCGTTGTCGAACGGCACCGACCCCAACCGCATCGCAGCCATGGCAGCCGCCGCGTCAAGTCTGGGCCGACGGATCAGCGACAGCCTGGCAACAGGCTCGCTGTCGGAAGTCAGTATCCGGGGAGATGACGGAGTTCTGTTTATCTACTCCGCCGGTCAGAAGGCCGTTCTGGCCGTCATGGGTCCGATGGGATCGAACGCCGGTTTGATTCACCTGGAAGCGCGCAACACGGCGAAGGAGATTGGCGACCTGGTTTAGTGGATGCAGTTACACACAGATACTGTGTAAGTGAAGAATACGCTTAGCGTAGACCAAGGTGTGCTCGCCGCAGTTCGCCGTTACGCTGCCGAAGGAATCTCCACGGTTAAGCTCTCGTTCGCAACTATCTGACTTAAACGGTCGGCGAGCTGTAAGATCATGTACTCGGATTTGGCCGTAGCCGTGATCACCGCTGAGCCTGACCTCTGGATTGGTCTTCGCTTCCCAAGGCAGGCGAAATCCCTGCTCCACTCCTCCACAGAGGTCACCGGCCAGGTTTGATCCCTACTCTTCTTTTTGCAGGGCCTTGCGGGCGGCGTCGATCTTGGCTTGCGCATGCCGCATCGCGATTAGCGCCGAGGCGATATCCAGCCCCACATTCGGATTGATTATTGCATCCTGCGCGTGCTTCAGGTCTTTTTCGGCCTTAGTCACGTCAATTTCGTTGCCTCGCTCCGCATCGTCAGCGAGCACTCTCACATGATTATCCAGAATTTCGACGAAACCATGCTTTATAGCCAAGCTAAAGCGGTGGTCGCCTGGCGTGGTGTAGGTGAGCGCTCCAATCCCCAACTCCGACAGCAGCGGCGCGTGGTCCGGTAGCACGCCGAGATAGCCGGCCCGGCCGGGGATTTGCGCCCGAATCGCCTTGTCTCTTACGAGCAGGCGATCCGGAGTCGCGATTTCGATCTCAAAAGAGTCGGCCATCGATTACTTTGCCTGTTTGAGCTGCTCTGCTCGCGCGAGCACATCCTCGATCGCGCCCTGCATATAGAATGCCTGCTCCGGAATATCGTCGTGCTTGCCCTCCACGACCTCTTTGAAGCTGCGGATCGTGTCGGCCAGCTTGACATATTTAGGCTTGTAGCCCGTGAACTGCTCGGCGACGTGAAACGGTTGCGAGAGAAAACGCTGGATCTTGCGGGCCCGCGCTACGGTCAACTTGTCCTCGTCCGATAGTTCGTCGATACCGAGAATCGCAATGATGTCCTGGAGGTCCTTGTAGCGCTGCAGGATCTGTTTCACTGACTGCGCGACGTTGTAATGGTCATTGCCAATGATGCGCGGATCGAGAATGCGGGAGGTCGAAGCCAGCGGATCGACGGCCGGGTAGATGCCCATGGCGGAGATTTCGCGGGACAGGTTGGTGGTGGCGTCGAGGTGCGCGAAGGTGGTCGCCGGGGCCGGATCGGTGTAGTCGTCGGCGGGCACGTAAATCGCCTGGACCGACGTAATTGATCCCTTCTTGGTAGACGTGATGCGCTCCTGGAGTTCGCCCATTTCGGTCGCCAGGTTGGGTTGGTATCCGACGGCGGAAGGCATGCGGCCGAGCAGCGCCGAAACCTCGGAACCCGCTTGTGTAAAGCGGAAGATGTTATCGATAAACAGCAGCACGTCCTGGCCTTCCTGATCGCGGAAGAACTCAGCGACTGTCAGGCCGCTCAGGCCCACGCGGAGACGCGCCCCCGGCGGCTCGGTCATCTGGCCGTACACCAGCGCGACCTTTGACTTGGTGTAGTCGTGCGGGTCGAGCACGCCGGATTCCTGCATTTCCAGCCACAGATCGTTGCCTTCACGGGTACGCTCACCGACGCCGGCGAACACCGACACACCGCCGTGCTTCAAGGCGATGTTGTTGATGAGCTCCATGATGATGACGGTCTTGCCGACACCGGCGCCGCCAAACAATCCGATCTTTCCGCCGCGAAGATAAGGCTCGAGGAGGTCGATCACCTTGATACCGGTCTCGAACATCTGCAGCTCGGTGGCCTGGTCTTCAAAATCGGGCGCGGGGCGATGAATGGGCCAGCGTTGCGCCGCGTTTACCGGACCCATGTTGTCCACGGGCTCGCCAATCACGTTGAGAACGCGGCCGAGCGTTTCCTTGCCGACCGGTACGGACACCGGCCCGCCCAAGCTGGTGGCTTTCATGCCGCGGACCATTCCCTCGGTGGGCTGCAGCGCGATGGTGCGGACGCGGCCTTCGCCGATGTGCTGGGCGACTTCAGCAATCACGTCGATGGGCGACGGAACCGTGAAGCCCTCGCTGGTGATTCGAATGGCGGTGTTGATGACCGGAATCTGGTGCTCGGGAAACTGAATGTCGACGGCGGGACCGGCGATCTGGATCACTTTCCCTTCAGAAATGGCTGCTGTTGTCATGTTTTACTCCAGAGCGGCCGCGCCGCTCACAATCTCGATGATTTCCTTGGTAATGGAAGCCTGCCGCACGCGGTTCATGTTGAGGGTCAGGCGCTCGATCACGTCGGCCGCGTTGGAGCTGGCGGCGTCCATGGCGGTCATGCGGGCCGCCTGTTCCGCCGCGCCCGATTCCAGCATGGCGCGGTAGATCTGCACCTCGATGTAACGTGGCAGCAGGGCGCTCAACAACTCGGCCGGCGACTGCTCGTAGATGTAATCGATCCGCTCGGTAGCCTTGGGCAGGTCGATGGGCAGCAGCTTCGTCAACTTCAGGTCGGCCGACATTACGGTTTTGAATTGATTCAAAACCATATAAACCGCGTCAACTTCCGCGTCGCGGTAGCGCTTGGTGACTTTCTGCGCAACGCCTAAAGCGTCTTCATACCGGACGGCTTTCTGAAAAAAGGTCGCATATTCTCCGGAAATATGGCCGTGGCGTTTCCGGAAAAAGTCGCGGCCCTTACGGCCGATTAACTCCAGGTCGACCTGGGCGCCGGCATGCTCCTGGATGAACTTCTGCGCGATCTTGATGACGTTGGTGTTAAAGGCCCCGGCAAGGCCGCGGTCGCCCGTGATCACCAGCAGTTGAATGCGCTTTTCCTCTCGCCGGATGAGAAGTGGATTGTCGGCGATGTCCGGGTCCTCGGACGCAGCGAGCGCAACATTTTCCAGCATGCGCTGCATGATCTGCGAATAGGGCCGCGCCGCCAGCACGCGATCCTGCGCGCGGCGGAGCTTCGCGGCGGAGACCATCTTCATGGCCTTCGTGATCTGCTGCGTGTTCTTGACCGACCGGATGCGCCGGCGTATGTCAATTAAGCTCGGCATTCCTGGTTGTCCGTTATGCTACGGCTGAGGCTTCGCGCTTATGTTTGGCGGCGAAGCGTTCTTTAAGTTCCTTGATGGCCTTGGTCATCTCGGATTTCACGGCGTCGTCGAGTTCCTTCTTATCGCGAATCTTCTGCAGGATCGCGGGATGTGAGTTCTCGACGAATTTGTAAAGCTCCGCCTCGAATTCGCGGCAATGTTCCACCGCCAGGTCGTCCAACTCGCCGCTCGTGCCGGCATAGATGATGAGGACCTGTTTTTCGACCGGCAGCGGCTGGTATTGGCCCTGTTTCAGGATTTCCACGAGACGCTGGCCGCGGCTGAGCTGCGCCTGTGAAGCGCGATCCAGTTCGGATCCGAACTGGGCAAAAGCCGCGAGCGCCCGATATTGGGCAAGATCGAGGCGCAGGGAGCCGGCGATCTGGCGCATGGCTTTCACCTGGGCATTGCCACCGACACGGCTCACGGAAATACCGACGTTGATGGCGGGGCGGATGTCGGAATTGAACAGGTCGGCTTCGAGGTAGATCTGGCCGTCGGTGATCGAAATCACGTTGGTCGGAATGTAAGCCGAAACGTCGCCGGCCTGAGTTTCGATCATGGGAAGCGCGGTGAGCGATCCGCCGCCTTTCGCATCGCTGAGTTTCGAGGCGCGCTCTAACAGACGGCTGTGCAGATAGAAAACGTCGCCGGGGAAGGCCTCGCGACCCGGGGGGCGGCGGAGCAGCAGGGAAATTTCGCGATATGCAGCGGCGTGTTTCGACAGATCGTCGTAAATGCAAAGCGCATGGCCGCCGTTGTCGCGGAAATACTCGCCCATTGCGCAACCGGCGTAGGGGGCGATGTATTGCATGGGCGCCGGGTCGGATGCGGTAGCGGCCACCACGATGGTATAGGCCATGGCGCCATAGTCTTCGAGCGTCTTAACTACCTGGGCAACAGTGGAGCGCTTCTGGCCGATGGCGACATAGATACAGATGACGTCGCCGCCCTTCTGATTGATGATGGTGTCGAGCGCGACAGCGGTTTTGCCCGTCTGTCGGTCGCCAATGATCAACTCGCGCTGGCCGCGGCCGATCGGGATCATGGCGTCCACCGCCTTGAGGCCTGTTTGCAGCGGCTGCTTCACCGGCTGCCGATCGACAACACCGGGCGCGATGCGCTCGATGGGCGACATATTGCTGGTGTCGATGGGCCCCTTGCCGTCGATCGGCTGGCCGAGGGCATTCAGCACTCGTCCGACCAGCGAGGGTCCCACTGGCACGGACATGATCTGGCCGGTGCGGCGGACTTCGTCGCCCTCTTTGATCTCCTGATATTCGCCGAGGAGCACGGCGCCCACCTGGTCTTCTTCGAGGTTCAGCGCGATTCCGGCAACATTATGCGGGAACTCGATCAACTCACCTGCCATCACCTTTTCAAGTCCGTAAATGCGAGCGATTCCGTCACCCACGGAAATCACCGAGCCCGTTTCCGATACGTTAACCGCTTGCTCGTAGTTCTCAATCTCGCTGCGCAGTACGCGAGCGATTTCATCCGCTCTGATTTGAGCCATAGTTAGTCCCTAAGATGCCGAGGCCGCCTGGTAAGATAACCGGCGGCGCATATTGTCCAGTTGGCCCCGTATGGAGCCGTCGTAAACCGTGGAGCCGATACGAGCCACTACGCCGCCAATCAGATTCGGGTCCACGTGAAAGCGGGCGCGAATCTGTTTCCCCGTGAGGCGTGAAAGCTCGTTTTCGATTGCGGCACTCTCTTTGTCGTCGAGAGGCTGTGCCGATGCCACTTCGGCACGCAGGAATCCGAGGCGCTCGTCCACTTCGGCTTCGAAGGCCTCGCGGATCTCGGTCAGAAGCGCCATGCGGCGATGGTCGATGATGACAAACAGGAAATTGCGAATGATCCTCGAAATGCCCAGATCGGCGATGAGGCGATCTGCGACCGCGCGTTTGTGAGCCGGCCGTACCGCGGGAGTGCTGAGCGCGTGGCGCAAATCAGACGACGAGGCCACAAGCGCCTCGATGGTTTTTAACTGCTCGATCGCGTCGGGCGGTTGAATGGAAGAACCCGGTTCCATCACGATATCGGCGAGCGGACGGGCGTAACGGGAAGCGATGGCGGAGGCCATTAGTTACTCGCGCTCCAATGCGACTTGCCGTCCTGCAGGTCGGCGACGAACGCTCTCGTAAGACCGTGCTGGGTCTCCGGCGTCATGCGGCCGGCGACCTGCTGCTCGGCCATTCGAAGAGCCAGGTCGGCGGAGTACAACTTGAGTTCTTTGCGGGCTGCCTTGGTCATGCTTTCGATTTCCTGCTCGGCCTGGCGCTGAAGGCTCTGCAGATGGCGATCGGTCTCTTCGCGGATGCGCTCGCCCTCGGCGGCCATTTCTGTGCGGGCGCGGGCGCGCATGCTGTCGAGCTCGGCACCCAATCCGGCGAGACGGCGTTCCATTTCGGCGACACGCTCTTCAGCGGCAAGCTTGGCTTTGCCGGCCTCGACGATGGCGGATTGAATCTGTTCGGTGCGGGATTGAAAAAATGCCGGCGCCGATTTCTTGATCATGTAGCCGAGCAGGCCCACCAGAATGGCGAAGTTCGCGATTTTCCAGAGCAGCCACGGGTCGCTGTTGCCCTCGGTTTTCTCGGCCTCGGCGGTGCGGCTCTCCTGGGCACGCAGCGAGGGCGTGTAGGACAAAGCCAGCGCCAGCGCAGCGGTTGCGAGGAGCCGCCGGATCATTTCGCCCTCCGCGCGACGAGCGCTTCAGTGATCTGTAGGGCGAGCATGTGGCTGCTGGAATCCAGCTCGCGTTTTGCTTCTTCGGTTTCCTGGGCGATCTTTTCGCTCGCTTGTTGAATGAGTTCGTGAGTACGGTGGCGGGCTTCTTCGACTCGTGATCCCTGGTGATCGAGCCAGCGTCGGCGCGTTTCTTCCTGTTCGCGGTACATTTCCGCGCGCGCTTCTTTCAACGCCAATTCGTACACGGCGGCTTTTTCTTCAGCACGCGAGAGGCTGTCGCGTGCGTCTTCCTGCGCGCCTTCGGTTTGTTCACGACGTTTAGCCAGCGTCTGCTCGAGCGGACGAAAGAGCATCCGCTTGAGGTAAAAGTGGACCAAAATGAGAAGAATTACGGTGGGGATGGCTCGTAGCAGTATCCCACCTAGTGCTTGGAGAATCGATTCCATTAATATTTAACGGGAACGACGAAAACGTCCTGACCCAGACGAGGGGGTTGGCCGCGGTTGCCAAAAGAGATGCCGCGCTTGCTGCCCCAAAAGCAACACCGTAGCACAGTCCGGAAGCCGGATTCAACAGGTGTTGTAACGGTGAGCGCGGCGTCTCGTCGTCCCGACTTAGGCGTGGAACACGCTACGCAGCGCCCAGAACAGAAATCCCGCCAGAATGATGGAAGCTGGGAGCGTCAAAACCCAGGCCAGCGCCAGGTTACGAATCGTGCCCCACTGCAGGCCCGATCCGTTCGCCGCCATCGTTCCCCCGACTCCGGAGGAAAGTACGTGCGTAGTACTGACCGGCAGTCCCAGGTAGTCCGCGGCGCCTATGGTCGCCATGGCGGTAATCTCGGCTGCCGCGCCTTGTCCGTATGTGAGGTGCTCTTTCCCGATCTTCTCTCCGACCGTGACGACGATGCGCTTCCAGCCAATCATCGTTCCAAGACCGAGAGCCAGCGCCACTGCTACTTTGACCCATGGTGGAATGAACTTGGTGGCGAGATCGACGTGTCTCTTGTAATTGCCGAGGAGTTGCATCTCGGCCGGCGTGAACGCCGCTTTGCCCGACTTCTGGATCAGCTTCAGCGATTCGCTTACGACGTACATGTCATTCCTGAAATTGCGCATGCGGTCCGCGGGGACCTTGGCGAGCGCTTTGTACATGCCGGCTTCATTACTGAGGTCGTTCACGATCGAACGCAGGGCGAGCACCGTGTTCTCGGAGAACTGCTTGGTGCGGATGTAGTCTGTCAGCGTATCGCGCGGGTCGCCAATCATTGCGGCGGGGGTGACGTAACGATTGAGCACTTGAACGGTTTGCTGTGAAACCGCCATGAAATCGGCGGTTTGGGCCTCGGTGACGGCATGATTGAGTGCGTAGGCCGTCGGGACGGTTCCAATCAGGATCAGCATGATCAATCCCATCCCTTTCTGCCCGTCGTTGGAGCCGTGGAAGAAACTGACGCCGGTGCAGGTCAACATGAGAAGCCCGCGAATCCAGAACGGCGGTGGTTCTTCTCCCTTGGGCGCTTCGTACAACCGGCGGTCCTTGATCACGGCTTTAGCGACGAGCAGCAGAAGACCGGCGACGACAAAGCCGAACACGGGTGAGACCAGCAACGTCCGTCCTACTCCCATGGCTTGCGACCAATCTACTCCGCTGGTTCCGGTCTTGGGAGACATTAGCTGGTTGGCAACGCCGACACCGATGATGGAACCGATTAAGGTGTGGGAACTCGAAGCCGGGAGTCCCAAGTACCACGTACCGAGGTTCCAGATAATGGCCGCGAGCAGAAGGGCGAATACCATTGCGAATCCTGCGCCGCTGCCGACCTGCAGAATCAACTCGACGGGCAGCAGCGAGATGATGGTGAAAGCAACGGCGCCGGTGGAATACATCACTCCGATGAAGTTCCACATTCCGGACCAGGCGACCGCCATGTGAGGCTCCATAGAGTGTGTGTAGATCACCGTAGCGACGGCGTTGGCCGTGTCGTGAAACCCATTGACAAACTCGAAGCCCAGGGCGACCAGCAGAGCTACACCGAGCAGGATGAACGGAAGAGCCGAAGAGGTGCGCACCCCGGAAAGATCGGAGGCCAGGCTCATCGCGGTATAGATGACGCCGACAAGTAAGAATAAGCCGAAGATCAAGATCCCGAGTTTGCTCGGGCGTTTCGAAAGTTTCTCTTGTACCAACGCGGGTGCAGCGGCTGCAGACATGAGTTCTCCTTGGAGTTCTCAAACTATATATTCCAGGCGTTTCGAGGGGTTGAACAAATGATTGCAGTTCGATTACATCCACGAACAGTTGAACAGCAATGCAATTTACACTAAAGAGTCAGGTCCCGGCGACCGCTTTCTATTGGAGACCGCGTTTTGGCAGAGTCGGACGATGAACGCACACCCGCTACCCCATGCTACATTGGTGCTTAAGGTGATGGAGTCTCACCATTAACCGTCCCGAAACACTTCGGGAACGATAGCTCCTACTTCTTGTGGAGCTATGATTTCAAGCCCGCCAAATCGATCCTGCCCCGCGAAGCCCACGCAAGACACGATTGCTCTGGCCGCCGACATCATTGACCGATATGCCATCGCCTCGCTACGCCCGGTCCTGAGAACCTGCCGCGCCTTGCAAGCCGAGCCTTTCGTTCGCATAGCGATTCTGGGGCGCTTCAAAGCCGGAAAGAGCACGTTTCTGAATGACCTGTTGGGTCGCGATCTCCTCCCGGTTGGAGTTGTCCCGGTTACGGCGGTCGTAACGGAAATAGCTTATGCACCGCAGGAGATCATGACGGTCAAGTTCCTCGACGGAACGCATGAGACCATTCCCGCGACGGCGATTTCTTGGTATATCACCGAGTCCGAGAACCCCGAGAACCGAAAGCAGGTCGCCCTGGTCACGATCCATCTTCCATCGCTGGAGCGCTTTCGAAATATACGATTCATCGACACACCGGGGCTGGATAGCGTATTCGCGCATAATACCGAAACGTCGCTTTCCTGGCTCCCGCACGTTGGCCTGGCGCTTGTGGCCATTGGCGTGGACCCGCCTCTCTCAGAAAAAGACGTCGCGCTCATACGCAGTCTTTACGAATACACACCTCACGTTGCAGTGCTATTGACCAAGACGGATACGCTCACGAGCGGCGAATGCTGCCAGGTGGAGGAATTTGTTAACGAGCAACTGCAGCGGCAGTTCGTTCCTGCCCCTTCCGTATTTCCGTATTCCGCACGACCCGGGAACGAGGAATTGAAACGGAACGTGCAGTCGAACCTGATCTTACCCGCGCAGGCCAGGTTCAGGGATATGCAATGCTCCATTCGCGACCGTAAATTACGGACCCTTCTTCAGCAGTGCGACGACTATCTGACTCTCGCGCTGAAGTCGGCGGCGGCGCTCGACGACGAACGCCACGCGTTGAATCAAGTCGTCCTTGGGGAGCGCAGTTTCATTGAAGAAACGAAGTTGCAGTTACGATTAATCGCGAAGCATGCGATGGGCGCCGCGCGCCGTACCATCGAGAAAGAGTTGGACGTAGAGGACAAATCCATACTGCATCGCCTCTCGCCGGAACTCGAACGCGGCTATACAGCGTGGACCAGGAATCTCTCGTCCGTGATTTCTGCGTTCCAGACCTGGCTTGACGATTCGCTCGGACGGGAACTCCGGCACATTTCCAGTAAGAAACGAAAGGCGTTGCTGGGTCCGATGGAGTCGGTTCAAGGTCAGCTCACACGCTCACTTCAGGATTTCCAGCGCCGGCTCTCGGAACGGACTATGCGCGCTTTTGGCGTTCCGCTGCGAATCACTGAGATGAGCATCGACGTGGAAGAGCCGTGCTCCCCGGATGTGCACATTGGACGGGTCTTCGACCACAACTGGGAGCTGCTTGGCGTCTTGGTTCCGATGTGGCTCGTAGGCGGGTGGGTCCGGCGGCATCTGATCAACCGCAGGCTGCCCTATGAGGTATTCAAGAACCTGTCACGCTTTACCTCGCAGTGGGAAGAGAATGTAAACGGCTCAATCATCGCGCTCCAACAGCAAGCGGACGCGCAGCTGGAGGAGCTGATGACAACCGTCGAAAACCTGCTGTCTCATAACCGGCTGGAAGCGCCGCTGATACAGCAGGATCTTGAGAGCATCCGGGCAGCGGAAGTCGCGTTGCGTGAATGCGCGTGCCATGAGGAATAATACGTTTTCAAGAAACGTCGCGGTCTTGAGGAGTACAACCTGTCCTTAGCATAGCGGCGAGATCCTGACGGACCTGGTTGCTTAGCGGCAAAGATCGTAGCTTTTCGATGGTTATGTTCACTGGATACTCAAAACTTTGCACTTGCACGATCCCGTCCTCCCAAACGGCATAACACGCGCGAGGCGAGCCGTTCTTTGGCTGCCCGACACTTCCGGGGTTAACGACCTGGCATCTTCCGACGCTCTGGATGAAAGGCAAATGAGTATGTCCCACCAAGAGCACGTCGGCTCCAAGGCGCTCCACCTCGGAAACCCATTCTGGCGAATCAGGACCACGGTAGGAAAAGAGTGGGTTCGAAGGCGCCGCATGGCACAAGAAAAACTGGCAGCCGACTACCTCTCGTTCGACACAAGTCGGCAGACGGCGCAAGTACGCTTTCTGACCCTCGGACAACGCCGCAGCGGTAAATAGTCCTGTTTCGCGCGCCATGTCCCGATAACGCGGCGAGCATTGCGGTTCAACGCCGAAGCCGACGGAATGATCATGATTGCCCTGAACGACCACGGCCGCGTTGGCCCGAATGAATTCGACCACTTCGACCGGATTTGGACCGTAGTTGACAAGATCGCCGAGCACCCACAACTCGTCATAGCCGCCGGGCAATGACGAAAGAGCTTCCCAATTCGCGTGAATGTCCGAAACTACGGCGAGTCGCATAGGCTTAGGTTTGACCGCGCTTCTGTGATCGCAGGATAATCGAATCGGGTGTTGGAGTTCACCCATTGAACCGCCCGCTCGGGCAGATGACTCCTGCTTTTACGGAAGTCGCGCAAAACGGATCGCGACTTCGCTGCGCCCGATCGCGAGATGCTTGCCTGTAAGGCTCCGCGGGCTCGCGGCCTTTGCGCTTACTACGAGGTCTGTCATGAGCGATAGCCAGAGCGGTCTCAATGAATCGCACCAACGTCGGCTGCTGTCCGCGTTGCAGTACGTGGACAAGCTTCTTTCCGAGATGGAAGCCGTCTTAGCGGCCTCATTCTCCAAGTCGCCATTTCCAAAGTACGTCGTGAACTTTACACCGGCGCAGGAACGCGTCGTCCGCGATTATATTGCGCGGGCGCGCTCTCAAATGCTTCGCGCTGTCGCGGGTCTAGGTCTCTATGTCCCCGGTCCACAATTCGAAGCCATTCACGCCCTGCGCGTGCACCTTTCGTTCATTCGCGTGGCGCTCCAAGAAGCAAGTCCGAAGGATCTTGCGGGATACGGCCCCGTGCCTCCGGAGCTGATCCCGGAACTAAATGGCTTTTCCACCGAGTTGCAAAATCTCATGGAGAGCCTGAATGTGTTCCTTGCGCAATCTCCCGGACGCGACCTGGCAGACCGATTGGACCGGCTAGCCGTAACCGGCGATCACGTCGTGCTTTTGAAGAAACTGGAGCGCATCGTCTCCGAGTACGGATTTGTTGAGTTCCGCTCCGCATTGGCACACATCGTGGACCGGCTCTCTGCGCCGCGATTTGAGATTGCTGTGTTCGGTCAGGTCAGTTCCGGCAAGTCATCACTGTTGAACGCCATCACCGGCCTGGATGTTCTTCCGGTAGGCGTGAATCCCGTTACATCGGTTCCAACGCGCCTCACATATGGTCCGCCCAGCGCTATCGTTTCCTTCGCCAGTGGACAGGAGAAGATCTACGATCTCGCCGAGATCGGCGAGTTCGTCACGGAGGACTGCAATTCCGGGAACACGAAGGGGGTCGCGCGCATCGTCGTATCCATGCTATCGGACCGGCTGAGTGAGGGCATCGTTTTCGTCGATACGCCTGGCTTGGGTTCTCTCGCCACAGCAGGCGCGGCCGAGACCAAGGCATATCTCCCGGAATGCGACCTCGGTCTCGTGCTGATCAATGCCAGCGCAACGCTCAGCCCTGAAGACGTCCAGTTGATCCACACGCTGTACTTGGACGGGATTCCGGCTTTGATACTCCTCAGCAAATCCGACCTGATTGGGCCCGCAGACCGCGACCGCGCCGTTCAGTACATCCGCGGTCATGTGAGAACGCAGCTCGGCATTGACGTGCCGGTCTATCCCGTGAGCGTGCTCCCTTCCTGCCGCGAAATCATGGAGGCATGGTTCGATGCGGAAATCGAACCGCTCTATTCCAGGTATCGGGAACTGGGAACGACAGCAGTCAAACGCAAGATCGGGGTCTTGAGAGATAGCGTGGAAGCGGCTCTGTCCGCGAAGCTGGATGGCTCGACGGCAACAAACGTTTCCCAAGCGGATCTCGAGGCGGCCGAGAAAGCCCTGCGATCCGTGGCCGGGCAGATTTCTGAAACCGAGAAGAAGTGTTACGAACTCACGGATGATTTGCGCAATATCGGTCCCGAGGTGGCCATCGAGCAAGCCGAACTGGAGTTGGCTCGAATTTCTGCTCAGATCGCGAGTTCCCGGATCGCCGAGACCGTCCGGGAAGCCCTCAAAGCACTTGCGGCGGAGCAGGCCGCTGCTGTGCACCAATGCCTCGTGGGCCTCGCGCAAGACCTGTCCGAGGCCATGCGGAAGGCCGGGCAAGTCCTTCATGAAACGAACGGTTTGGAGCCGGATAAGTTCGCCGCGACTTTTCGTGAACTGCCGCAAATCGATCTGAGTCGAGTTGACGTGAAGGTCGAGCGTCCCGGCATTGTCCTTTTTGCGCGTCGGATCTTCCTGTACCGTGCCAAGCGTCAATTGAAGACGCAGGCAACCGAGATTGAGGCTGCTTTCACGTCGTATGCACGTTTACTGCAGGCGTGGGCTCGCTCAAGCCTGAAGAAAATCACCGAGATCTTCGAATCGCACGCTGGGCCCGAAAGGGCGCAGTTAGAGCGCCTGATGGCGCGTACGACGGTTTCGCCGGAGATGCGGCTGCGGATCGCCGCTGATCTGGCAGGCATCCACACGCCAGACGCAACCGACGGCGACGCTCATTCAACCTGCGAAACGTCCGCTCGGATGATGTGAAGCCATGATCGCGACGCCGGTTGATTCACGGCATTATCGTTTTCCCTATGAAATCAACGCGCTGTCCGATGCTCCGGATGATTTCGGCTTGACCGGCGCGGATGAGGACATTGTTGGCGGTCTGTTTCTCCCGCTGGACGAGCCGGCTTGGTTTGGCCGAGCTACTCCTCCGCGCGTCCTCCTTCTGGGTGCATTGCGTCTGACGATGTTTTCTCATCCTCAAACCACGGCTCCGCCCGTTGTGGCCCCAGTGGCGAGCATTAGCACAATCGAATCGGGCCACGCATTGCTGATCGGCTGGATTCACATTCATCATGGTGATGCGACCCTGACCCTGCCCTACAACACGCGTTCCTCGCGTCCTGTTGACCGGTTCTTGCAGAGGCTACGCTCGTCGGTGTTTCCGCCGGGTGGCGCTGGCAGCGGCGTTGAGCAAAAGTTCGGGCCGGAACTGGACATCAAATTCCGCAATGCTCGACACAGCCAGATCGATGAAGGCGAATTCATTCGGGCGAGCTTCTTTCAGCCCCCGGCTGAGCTTCCAAGGCGGTTTGGCTGGCTTTCGTTTCGGCGGTGGGCTTGCGGTGATTTCGTTGCGTTGACGGATCGGCGCATCCTCTGGATTTCGGATCGCATCAGGGGTGGATACGACCGGTATGGCCTTATCGCCCGCTATGGCCGGCCGGCAGCGCTATCAGCGCTCGCATTCGACGCGGAAGCGCGCGCAATCGTGTTCTCATTCCGGTCAGGCCAGACCTGGCATATATCGATTCGCGCCGAATGGTCGGATGCGGCATGGTTCTTCGCCGAACTGTGTCGCGCAAAATTAGTCGCGACCGGGCACATGTAACGCGCCCAACTTGACGATGGCATCGATCCTTAATGGCGCGAACTTCACGTGCGCCCCGTGTTGATACTGCGGATCGGCCGCGAGCTTGCACATCTCGATGATCTCGCCCGGATTCCCGTGGGCTGAATCGAGCACCTGTTTGCGGAACTCGGCAATATTCAAGTGGCCGAGCCGGAGTCGGACCACCAGGCGGTTGAACAACGTGCTGGCATCCGCCTGGGTTAGCGGGGGAACACTGACAACCATCCGCGGGTCCCAGAACAAGCGAGAAAGAGCACCGAGGCATGGATAGTCGCGTGTGGCAGCAATTACGCCCGCACCCTTCGTATGGTAAATGCGCTGAAGAAAGCGGTAATTGCGCACGTGCGCACCCTGGATATCATCGAGCACCAACACGATAGGTTGTTCCTCGATTGCAGCCCAAAGAATGCCCCGGAGGTGAACGCTGGTCTGGGCGCAGAGCCAATGATCGAGGTCGCGACCTCGGCTCGTTCTGTCAATCAGCGGACGGTGTCCCGCCGCTGCCAGCTCACGTGCCAGACGAATCAGTAGATCGTGCAGAACGCTCGTATAACGGACGTAAATCGCATCCTGAAGGACCGCCCGGAGAAGTGCAGTCTTGCCGCTCCCGCGCACGCCCATGACGAGCAGGGATTGCCGCTGCTGAATGGCTCTCCGCAATCGCGATAATTCGGGTTGAAACCCAATCAGCGGATCGGCGCTCACTTCACAACCAGCACGCTGCAAGGTGAAAGCCGCGTCAGGTTTTGGGATGTGCCGCCCCATAGGTGGTCGTAGAGCTTTGAGTGACCCACATAGCCAACGACGAGCAGGTCAAAGCGGCCGGAACGCGCAAATTCCACGACCGACTTTACCTCGTGTCCACTCACGATCGTGTGCTCCAGCGTCACGCCCTTCAGCGCGGCGCGTTGGATTGCATGCTGTCCCAGCTTCCCGAAGTATGTGTCCTCGCGGTTCTTCTCCTCCCGAATCTCGTCCAGACTTTCTGCTTCCGCGTGTTTCGGGAGGTCTTCCTCAACGCTGATCATGTGGACGGCACAACCCACAGCCGTAGCCAGATCCAGCGCGGCATCGAGAGCCCTCAGCGCTCCATCAGAGCCATCATTGGCGATCAGAATGCGATGGAACATTGCGTTGTACCCGAACCACTTCGACGTCCGATACGGCAATCAGGCCGGTGTCCATCATGCTTTCGAGAACCGGTATCAGTTCTGCAATATGCTCTTCGTTGTCAACGACGATCACGATGACCGGCTGATCCTTTGAGCCTATATGTCGGCGGTGAATTTCGGCGGTCTCGCCATATCCTTCCAGTCCCCGGAATACGGTCGCGCCGGCAATATTCATGTCGAAGCACTTGCGCACAATGGCGTCGTACAACGGCTTGCCATTGTATTTGTCGGCCTCGCAGAAATGCAGACGGAGGATCTTAGCCTTCTGCATTCGCCGCTCCAGCGTTATTGTGGATGAGCCGGATCATTTCAACGTCGGAGATCACGATCAGTCCATCGGTAAGCATGGCTTCCAACGCAGTGCGAATTTCATCCACTTTCTCCGCGCGCTCCACAATTGAGATCATCACCGGGAGATCGTGTGAGAAGTGCAGCATGCGCTCTTTATGTGTGTGCCCTTTCGCTCCGTATCCGAGAATGCCGCGATAGACCGTTGCGCCGCACACGTCCATCATGCGTAGCCGATTGACGATGGCATTGTATAGCGGTTCGCCGTTCCAACGATCCGCCTCGCCCAGGAACACGCGAATCAGCTTCGCAGGCCCGCGCTGTTCCCCGTGCGGCAGCTTTGGCTCGCTCTTCTTCTCCTTCCTGGCGACCTTAATTACGCTTGTGTCCTGGACCTCGATCAGGCCGTCCGAAATCATGTCGTAGAGGGTCGGCAGCAACTCCTCCACCTTTTGCGCGCTTTCGACAAACTCGATGCGGATCGGCAGGTGGTACGCCATCACCTCGATTTTGGGAGTGTGCAACTCGCGATGACTCCCAAATCCCGCCAAGGCCCGGGTCGCGGTCGCCCCCGCCACGCCTTTGTGCATCAGATACGTCAGGATGGCCTCGTACAGCGTACCGAGATGATGCTGCGTGTCTTCGTTGACATAGATGGTCACCTTCTTGGCTGGACCCTTCGACAACATACCTTGCCTCCCTTCATCTGCGACCGGCTGCGGCAACGCCGAGCCAGACGGCCACGTAACCTGCTACCACGCTTCCAATGGCGTTTAGGAGTGCGATCCACTTCGAGTCTTGCCGCGCGGCCCGGAGCGTTACGTACTCGAAACTGGAAAAAGTGGTGTATCCGCCCAGGAAACCGACCACCAGCAGCAAACGCCAATGGGGATGCGGTTGGAAACGCTCGGTCAACGAGGACAAAGCTCCCAAGCCGCCCCCAATCAAAACCATGACGTAACTGTCCAAGTCTTAGACTCCGTCCTGCCGCAACGCGCCGGCGGCATCGACAACTGACAGGGGCCGAGGCGCCGGCATCGGAGCAACCGCCGCGTCCAACAGGTGTCTCGGCATGAAAAACGCGTTGGCGATCGCGGTAGGAATAACGGCGCTCCCAATGACTGTTGCGACCAACAGTGAATACTGGCCCTGCGTAATGATGCCATGGTTGAGACCGAACAACGAGGAGATGGTGCCGAACGTCAAGCCGGTGGACATCATCAGCGAATAATAAAGCCCCTCGTGGCCCACATAGTTGAAGGCGCGAATCGTAGGCACCAGTCCAACGAGCTTAGTGGTCATTTTCGCGAAGAATAGCACCAGGAGGGAAACCGGTGCTGCGACGAGGGCCGGAATCGAGACAAACGACCCCGCCCGGATGAAATAGAAAGGCGTCAGGAGGCCAAAAGTTACGGTGCGCAAACGCCGGATCAGCTCGTGATCCTTACCGACGGTCCCGGCAAGCACCATCCCGATGATGTACGCCGGAAGCACGGGTTCGCTGCCGGACCAGGCGGCGAGCCCACCCATTCCGAAGAGCAGGAACAGAAGATATTTCGCCTCCAGTTCCGAGACGCGCCCGCCATACTTGCGAAAAAAGCGGGACGTCACAAATGGAAGTACAGCGAAAACGGCGATGCTCACAGTGACGAAAATCAGTGTTCTTGTCGTGAATGGCGAGAAGATCAAACCGAGAGCGATAACGGTTCCGAGGTCATTCACAAAGCACGACGCGAGAATCGCCTTGCCGAAGTTGGTCCGGTTGAAGCCTAGTTCGAGCATGACCGCGTAGACCACGGCCACCGAGGTCGTCGAGAGCGCTACGCCGGCAAGCCAGCTAGGACGCCACGCCCAGCCGAGCATGTAGTGCGCGATCAGGGACGCGCCGAGAAAGGGTCCAAAGAACCCGACAAGACCGACGACTAACGATTCCTGCCATTTGGTTCGAAAGATCTCCGGATCAAGTTCCGCTCCCGCTAGGAAAGTCAGGACGATTGCGCCCGTACCTGCCAGGAACCCGATCCAGGGAGCTTTGCCGCCAAGTGCCTCCGCACCGAACGCGGCCCCTATAATGAGCTGGGCGACCGTGCCCACAACGATTTCCGACAGCGCTGTTGAAATGCGCAGCCAGTTTGCAATCAGTACCGCCACCAGAGCAAGCAGCAACCAGGTCGCTGCGAGAATCCAAACCTGATCCATCCCGTCGGGTTCTCCTTACATTCAGTTTTCCTGGGGAGCGCTGCTTGCGGGCTTGAAATCCGTGGCCTCACCTACAGCGTTTCCGCCATAGGAATCATTGGCCACGAGCTATTGCTGTGGCGTTAAGCGAATTCCACCGCTATCCTCAATTCTAACCGCAGCCGGCGCGCGTTTCAAAGACTTTTTGTGTTTCCGAGGGTAGTAAAATGGAATTGAACTCAAGGCCCGGCTGGTGATGGAGCCTCACCAATAACCATCCTCCACTGAGGAATGATAGCTCCTACGTCTTGTGGGAGCTTTTGCTTTCTATGATGTCCGTCACAGCCGGATGGGCTCGACTGCCCATCGTGGCGTCTTTTCATAGGAGCTATCATGCCTGAGATTACAAAGATTATCGGAATGGAGATCCTCGATTCGCGAGGCAATCCAACCGTGGAAGCGGAAGTCACATTGACGGATGGAACAACGGCCCGCGCGGCTGTTCCGTCTGGGGCCTCGACCGGCGAAAAAGAAGCTGTCGAGCTGCGCGACGGCGATCGCGGCCGGTTTTCCGGCAAGGGCGTTCAGAAGGCCGTCAGTCACGTCAACAACGAAATTGCCAAAGGTTTGACGGGAATGGATGCCTCCGATCAGAGAAGCATCGATGAGGCAATGATTCAATTGGACGGCACGCCCAACAAGGCGCGCTTCGGGGCTAATGCCATTCTTTCGGTTTCAATGGCGGCTGCGCGTGCGTCCGCGATAGCACATCGGCTTCCCCTGTTCCGGTATCTCGGCGGAGTCAATGCGTCCCTGCTGCCTGTGCCCTGCCTGAACGTGATCAATGGCGGCCGGCACGCCGACAATACTGTCGATTTTCAGGAGTTCATGATCGCGCCGCACCATGCCGAGACCTTCGCGGAGTCCATTCGCATGGCGGTGGAGACGTTCCACGCGCTGAAGTCGGTTCTTTCGAAGAAGGGCTACAGCACCGCCGTTGGAGACGAGGGCGGGTTTGCGCCGAATCTCAAGTCGAACGATGAGGCCGTCGAGGTGATCCTGGAAGGAATTCTCAAGGCAGGCTACAAACCGGGGGAAGATATCTCCATTTGCCTCGATCCTGCGGCGAGCGAACTCTGGGATAACGGCAAATACGTCTTCTTTAAATCGACCAAGAAGGCGATCTCGTCCGAGGAACTCATCGGTATCTGGGATTCGTGGGTGCGGCAGTATCCCATCATCCTGCTCGAAGACGGAATGGGCGAGAACGACTGGGCCGGGTGGAAGCAATTGACGCAGCAACTCGGATCAAAGATCGAGCTTGTGGGGGATGACATTTTCTGCACCAACCCGGCAATCCTGAAGGAAGGTATCGACCGCGGAGTCGCAAACTCGATTCTCATCAAGCTCAACCAGATCGGGACGGTTACCGAGACGTTGAACACGATCGAGCTGGCACGCGCCAATGGGTACCGATGCTTTGTTTCGCACCGTTCGGGCGAGACGGAAGATACCTTCATTGCCGACCTCACGGTCGCAACGGGCGCGGGCCATATTAAGACGGGCTCGGCGTGCCGCAGCGAACGGGTGGCGAAGTTTAACCAGTTCCTCCGCATCGAGCGGCAACTTGGCAAGCAGTCCCGCTTTGCAGGTTTCCGCACGTTCCGCAGGGCCACGCTGGCAGCGGCGTAGAGAGCGCACGATTAGTCCGCCGGCGGGAGCGCGCAGGGCCGTCACATTGCGCATCATGGTTGCTTGTTATGGGAAAGCCCAAGTGAGCCAGGTCCTTACGCAAACGCATCAAGACCTAATCTCGGATTGATAAATCTCAACATGCCCAGAGTCACTCGGTTCGACGTGCCTCAAGGGATTAGAGAAGATCCAAAAATCGCGGACGGTTACCTCTCAAAAGACATCGTCGCGGTTAACGTCACGACAGCATCGAGCGCATGAATCGGAATCTCGGGATAACGGACTGTGATCAGCGAATACATCGCGTTGACCGGCGCTCGCGTGGAACTGGTATACTGCACCGAAAATGCACAGATACCTTATCGCGACATCGCTGCTCTTGTCGTATTGCGGTCTTGCGCAGACCGTGGAAAGAGAACCTGTCGCAATTATCGAGTTGGGCGGAGCAAGTAGTCGGAACATTCGAGGGGGTTCGAGTGTCGGCGGTGATGTAGCCGTTGAATTCACGCCAATTGAAAACTGGCTCGAAATTGAGGTTGGTACGTCGTCGCTCTTTGCTCGCCACTCGGCCGAATGGGACACCGATTTGCTCTTCAAGAAACCCTGGACGCTCTCCAGGAAGGTCGAATTCATGGTTGGCATCGGACCCGAGTGGGTTCATGCAAGGCAATTCGGCATAAAGAAGAACAGCCTCGCGGGGGAGTTTGCGCTCGACTTGATGTACTGGCCGGGAGCGAAACACAAACTGGGCTGCTTCGTTGAGCCTGCCTATGAATACACATTCGGCCACGGGCATGAGCGAGCGATCGGCTTGAGTTGGGGACTGCTTATCGCGATTCCGTGAGCACGTCTTAATTGACCCTTGCTGTATAAACCACCCTTGCCGACAGCGTCATTCGAAAGACTTCGAAGTAACGCCGACTGTCATACTCCCCTCGCGATCAACCTGGAGTCGGCGTGATCGACCGGCTTCATCCCACCGTGATTGCATCTCTTGCTGAATCCCTAGGGTGACCTCCAGCGCAAGAGGAATCACCGTTTCCACCAACATCGCACCCGGCACAAATCACCCGAACTCCCGTCACGACCCCGACGCCAATAACTGCGACCTCATAGCCTACTAAGCGCCGTGATTGCAATGGCTTAGATTCACATTCAAGCATCAAGAGAATCGGTAAACAGTAACGGTGAGTAACAGCTTTTTTTACGAGGGCAGCTCGACCGGGCCGCCGGATGCGCGTTTCCCGGCAAACTTGCCTACACACGAACCGAGGACTTTTTCTTTGCGCAAGGTATTTCCTGTCGATTTCGGTGCTCCACGTTCGACTCAGCTATGAAGGGAATCGAAGGAGAACTCTGATGGCTACACAGAATACAACGCGCGACACATCACGGAGAATCAACAAGGGATTCACGGCGAAATTGGAGAAGGGGGGCGAAAAGGGCAGTTGGACATACGTGATCTGGCCCGAGTCTGCGGCCTTCTTTGGTACTCGCGGTCTGGTCAAGGTTCAAGGCAAGATCGAGGGTCATCCATTCCGAAGCGCCTTTATGGCTCTCGGCGACGGCAGGCACAAGTTGCCCGTGAAAACCGAGGTTCGCCTGGCAATCGTGAAGCATGCAGGCGACACCGTGACGATAGTATTAGACGAGCGCTTGTAGGATGCGTCCCGGGGATTGGCTTGGGTGACGGCCCGACCGCAAACCCCGCGGCTAGCCACGAATAACAGCCTGCGGTTAATACCGGGCAGGCTGACCTTGGCTCGCAAACTGTTGAGGCATAAAGGCGGCGCAGGCGGTTTCGACTGCGCATGCCGCTCTGAAAGACTTCTGCCACGGGCGGCCTAGGCAACAGGCGCGTTCGTTCCAGGTTCTCGGCCAAAAATTCCATGAGGCATTTCGCAGCCAGTCTCCGCGATGTAGGCAGGAGGCAATATGGCCACAGAGAAAATGAGCAAAGGGCTTCGTTTGGCCCGGATTTTGGCGAGACGTCTTGAAATTTACTGGGCCAATGATTCCGTCGCCTACTTTAACGGGTATGTAAAACCTGTTTTGATTGCGATGGCCAGGGAAGGATACACGGCCGAGGAGGCCATCGCGACCTTTAGCAAATACAGACTATTCCAAGGAACGCTGATGTTGGCCGAAGATGCCGCGAGCGAAGCGCTCCTGAAAACGTCAACCAGGTCCGCCGCAAAGGCGTTTTCGATGATGGGGGAAACTCTGAACGTAGTCGGGTGGGTATTCCTGATGGCTGCTCCCGCTGGCGCCGAAGGATTGAACGATCCAGATAATCAGTTGGCGTATCAGAATTACGTAAAGAAACGCATCGGGCTACTGATGAAGACGGCGGCGTTCAGCGACAGTCCTCATTTCATCGAACCCCCGCTGAGTCCGCAAAGGTGGTGTGAATCCATTGGCCTTTGACCGGCAATCGGGGCGAGGGACATCGACTTCACAACTGAGATCCCCGGCGGAGGAGAGCTTCAGGGGATATACAATTCCGCTTCCGCCATCTTCAAATTGTGGAAGCCGCGGGGACTGCGGCTCAAGTGCATTGGGCGTCGTGGGAACGTGGAAGGTCTCGGATATCCCCACCACTCGCACCGGGTCCAATGCATCGACGGGGACGCCGAGCGCCGCAGGCGAGCAAACTTAGCTTTCGGATAAGCTCCATGGTGTTGGCGAAAGATCGTGGTGTTAGAATGCTACCCATGCCTTCAAAAACAGCAGCGACTTCGTCATTGATTGTCGCTGCGCTTTGCATCTTAGCTGTGCCGTCCGCGAATGCTCAACAACTTCAGAGCTTCAAAGACTGTGTGGTTGGGAAACGCGTCTCGACCAACGATGGGCGCAAAGGCACTATTACCCGCCTCGATCGGGCCTGGAGCTATTGCTACGTCCGATTCGACGACGATAGTAAGGAAGCGAGTTTCCTGTACTCTCTACTGAATGCGGAAGACGGCTCCGCAAAGAGGGATGACTTGCAGGTAAGGCAGGGCGTTTACGAGTGCGTCACAGGCACGCATTACACAACCATGGAGATGCGTGTTACCGGCACGAACACCTACTCCGCACCGGGCGGAAGCGGCAAATTCCACATAGAACCGAGCGGCAAGATAGTCTTCGAAACGGGCCCACTGACCAAGTTTTCATCGAAGCTCCTATCGGGCGGCAGAATCGGCCTCAACACTGACGGCGGCAACTTCTACGGCACAAGCTGTGAGTTTAACGGCACCAAACATTAAGATTTTGGTCAGGCCTAACTCAACGTTGCCGCGTGTCGATTGTCCGGCAACTAGTGCAATGACTCGAATCAATAACTCAGCTCGTGTCAGTTAGCGTGAGCCACAAACTACGACACTGCGGCGACGGGCCGGTTCCATCCGATCCGTGTTCCTCAGTCCTGTGCGATGTGGGGACGCCCGTCCGCTCACGCTGCGGGCTTCGCCAACAATTGCTGATCAGGCCCTCCGTCTCATCCTGGGCTGGCCTGTCATTTCGCGCCAACTCCTTCACGCATTCATGCCGCTCGCCTGGTCCGACTCCTTGGATTGCAGCCGCTTCACGAGCAAGACGGTGATATCGTCCTCATTTAATCCAGGGTCAACCAATCGCTTGAGGTTAGCCAGTGAGGTCTCCAAATCGCCATTCACAGCATCCCGCAATCTAACTTCGGACGTGTCTCCGGAAATGGAATCCGGCAACCCATCGGTGAACGCCAGCAAAACATCGCCTTCATTTAAGTTGGCGGTACGCGATTCGAACTTTACGGTAGAAAACAGGCCCAGCGGCAAGCCGGTTGATTCGAGGAGTCGTGTCGGCCCGGATCCGCAGACCATCGCCGGGTTGTGACCGGCATTAACGTATGTCAGTTCGCCGGACTCCCAACTGAGGACTATAAAGATGGCCGTCGCAAAACGGTCGCCCGGGGTATAACGACTTAGATGGAGGTTGATTCTGCTGGCAAGCTTAGTAACATCCGGTTCCGTGTCAGCGGTGCTGCGAACGAGGGCCTGAATATTTGACGCCAGCAAGGCGGCTGGCATCCCCTTCCCCGAGACGTCGGCGAGTGCCAATAGCGTGCGGTTGCTTCCCAAGTCGAGTACATCGAAGTAATCGCCACCCACACCCCGAAACGGTTTGTAATAGGATTCGAACTGATAGCCAGCCACAGGCTCAATTCCATCAGGATGGAGAGTGCGCTGTATCTGCTGTGCAGCGACTAAGTCCGATTCCAACTGAGTCTTACGCACAAATTCCGACGTCAGCATTACATTGATTACGACATAACCGGCCATGTACAGCAGCCAGATAATCGCGTACAGAAGCGGTCCTCTGGGCCATATCATCGGCCACACAAGGGAGCGCGTCCAGAGAGCGTAGAACGCATATCCCTGCAGCAGGAGTCCCAGCATGGTGGTGAAGCGCCGGACGGGGCTCATTTCGCGCGTCCAATCATGGACGGCATACCGGAGAACGCCCCCAACGGAACTGACACTCCTGCGGAGAGCGGGCGTCGCCGCTTGAAGACCCATGGGTGAAGTTTATATCAACCAGACTAACGGGCCGGATCGCATCACTACAGCCTTCGATCAGGCGGAGGATGTGCATCCTGGGGCGCACAAAGCGGTGCTTCAGTTAGTACGCCTCGCTGGCCGGCCCTCTTACACTCCGACACCATGCGGTGAAGCCAAGCGTAGCCATACTGGAAATGGCTACTGTACATGCAAACTTGATGTTAGGCAACGATCCGAAACGCCATTCGTGCCATCCCGGGACATGCGATCACACCGTTTCATTAACGCGCCAGCCTTTGTTTTAAAAGCGCCAAACAGTTTGACTGGCTCAACTGCGTTTGCTGGTATTCGACGGTCCACGTGGACGATAGCTACCTCGCCGGCGAGCCGATCAGTGGCTGAATAATCGCGTTCATTAACGCACCGCCGAACTCTGTCATCTCCCCGACCTTCTTGCCCGGTGCAGGTAATAATCGTGCCGCCAAGGGCTTGTTCCACTTAAACGCGAGCGTCGCGACGTCACCGATGATTCGCGCGATGGTTTCCTCGGTAGTGTCGCCCCCGAGGGGCACGGTATCCACACCGCCGGCGCAAACAGCTGAGTACGCCAGAATTGAGTCGAGTGAGTAAGTGCCTTCCGTCCATCGCCGCGCCAGCACGGAGTCTTCGAGGACCGGAATCATGAGGCCTGAGTAGCCGGTCTGCTTCACCGGAACATCCTTGACGGCGCGGGTGATAATGCCCGCTGTGGTCTCGGTCCCGGGCGATCCGAAGGGCGTGCCAGTGAAGGATTCGATGGCTGTGCCGATGGAGACAGCACCTCCCGGTGCGGGTGTCGGGTCGATGCCGGCGTAAGTCCAGCCACTGCCCGCGGCCGCTTTCATGGCTGCAGCTTCTACAACGCGCATGTGAATCGAGAACGCATCCGTGAGCGCTTTTCCCGCAGTCCGTGGATCGTGTTCCCGCGAGAATACATCCATCACTACATTAGCGGCCTCGAATCCTATGGCAAAGCTGCGCGATCCGCCTCCAGGATGCCAGGCACCAGGGTAAAACGGCCCGTAAGGTTTCAGCATCGCGATGGCGGCAAAGTTGAAATTACCTTGTCCGTGTGGAGTGCGGGCACCTACGGCTTTGATGATGTGGGAGGCCTGGCGTACAGCGTTCCAGTGAATGCCATCGGTGCTCGCCGTTATGATGTTCGCATTGAGGCGGTTGCCAGGCGTGGCGAGTACATCGATAATCAGCCCTACTGGCGCGGTATCGTCCGTATCGTTCACCATTGCGGGACCGACGTTGGGAGCAAAATGCAGCTTGCCCGCTAGATCGTTGATCCCACCCAACAGTTTCAGCGCCTCGTCGTGGCTGAGCCGACGGGTGTATTCAGGGAACGGCTGCGTAGAGATGCGGATTCCAGCCACGTCATAGCCAGATGCTTTCACGGCGTCGCGAACCTGACTGAGGAACTTCACGGTCGTTTCGATCTGCTCCGGATACGACTTCGCATCTATGCTAATGAAGGCTGTAATCGCGCGGACTCTCGGTTTTGGTGCGTCAGCCGCAGGCAGCAGCAGTGCTGTGAGAAGACCGAGTGGGAGTGCATGTTTGAGTTGCGCCATTGTTTCTAGAGTACGTCCGCGGTTGATAAGAACGCTCCTGCCGCAAACATGTTGGTAAGTGATGAGGAGCCAAAGTCGATCACCGTTCGAAACCGCGATTGCGCACTTTCGTTAACGCACGAGGGCCCAAATGTTAAACTTCTTCCCATGGGCGAGAATCACCCAACCCGCCGAGACGCCCTGGCTGTGATGGGAGCCGCGCGGGCCCCTCTTCGGAACTTATCAAACCCGTCCGTTCTCCCAAGTTGAGTTCTACTAAATCTCGCTGATTGGCGAGCACGAGCCATCGTTTCGGCGCAACCCCGGTTTGATTGGCGGCGCGGCGGTCCATGCTGGTGCGTACAGCCAAACCGACTCAGTTCCGGTTACAGCCTTCTGGTGCCTCGCTTCGGGAAGCACCCAGTTGCGCTTTCTTTCGACTGGATATGTGGGAAGGTGTGTAGGCCCGACGCTGTCCCGATTCCGCAGCACGCTCCGTTTGACGGGCGCGCCGGCGCACCATGAGGCTAATCCGTGAACCATAGCTCGGATGTGGTTCGGGGAGCCACCCCTTGTTTCTCACAGCGCTCTTGGTTTTGCACCGTCAATCGGCAGCTTGATCATCATTGCTTTCAGCCGGTTGCCGAAACGGATAGCCGTGGATATCGGGGGCCAAAAGCGGGACGGATGCGAAGGCAGGCATTTTCAGCACTTAAAGGCGTCAGACTTAGATCAGGCTGAATGTCTTCCAGGCTGAACTGGCCACCGCCACTCCGCGTTTTACGAGAGGGTATGCATTCATACTTGCCACCCATGGATGCCAGCAATATCGGATTTCATAGAGATTTCTTCGATGAAACGTTCTACCAGGCAGCTAGGGCTTTCATCTCATAATCCAGATCCGAGAATGCCGATGAGCAGAGGTTCACTTTATCCTGGCTTTGCAAAACCGATATGCCTGATTCTCAATCCACGCCAACTAGACCAGTGATGTGTAAGCACTTCTCGCAACCGTTATCGAGCATTATCGATAGTTATCCGGGGATAGCCGCTGGACAATCCGTGAGCAAGCCATAGGTTTCTTTTATCGGAGCCCTGCTACGGCTTGAACCTGGAACGACGCTATGATCTACATCGAGTTCAGGCGGGTTGGAGTCCAAGACCACTCGCACCCGCGCTGGCGACAATGCCTTCCAGCAGTGCCTACACGATTTGCTCGCCGTAAGGGACGGCACTTGTTCCAAAAACATGGTTCGCGAAGTTTACGGAGTACCGAATTCGCCAGAGGATTAGATTCACCGAATGCCCTGGGACGTTATAATGAGTCTTCCGAATATTACGCTAGAAATTCGGCACTTCAATGACCATACTCCGGCCATACGCTGTTGTTGCTACGACTTTAATTTTCATCCTCACAGCGGCGCTGCCCGCTACCGCGGGGACGATTTACCATCATGCGATTGCGGTTAACATCGCCACGAACAAGGTATACAGCCTGAATTCCGACGGTACGATAGCGGTGACGGATGGAGCGACGGGTTCGTCCACCACAATCCTAGTGGGAGGACAGCCCTCCGCAATCGTAGTGAATCCTGTAACCAATAAGATCTATGTTGCCGTTCCGGGCAGTGCCAGCGTTGTCATAGTCGACGGCGCGACGAATGCCACTTCCTCGGTTAGCGTCGGTCCCGCTCCGTTTTCGCTTGCTTTGAATCCGATAACGAACAAGATCTATGTCGGAGTGAGCGGCGCCGTCACCGCAATCGATGGCGCGACGAACTCGACCTCGGCCATCGCGCTCGGGGCATCCACGAGTGGCATTGCCGTGAATCCGTTAACGAACATGATCTACGCCACGAGCGACGGTGCAAGTACAGACTCTCTGTTTATCGTCGATGGCACTACGCAGAACGTATCCACGATAGCCGTAGGACAGAACCCTGTTTCAGTAGCCGTGAATCCGGCCACCAACAAGATTTATGTTGCCAGTTTCAATAGCAGCACGATCTCCGTTGTCGATGGCGTAAGTGGCCGCGTTAGTAATGTGACCACTTCAGGGCCACCAACCTCGATCGTAGTCAACCCCGTGACAAATAAAATCTACGCTCTCGCCCAATCGAGTCTCGCCGTGCTGGATAGCAACACCAATTCCACGACGACCATCGCAGGAGCAGGCGGGCTTGACGTGGTACTGAATGCGCTCACCAACAAGGTTTACGTCGCGGCTGTCTCGTCTATCCTCGTGATCGATGGTGCGACGAATTCCACGTCCACGCTTACGGGAGGTGTTCATAATGACAATCTGGGCGTCAATCCCATCACTAACAAGATTTATAGTGCCGACGGAGCAACGGACGGCTTGACCATCGTTGACGGCGCCGCTTATTCGTTTGTTACCACGCCCCTGCCAGCGCCGACCGACCCCAACTTTCCTTTCGGTACGGAAATAGGCATCAATCCGGCTACCAAGAAAATCTACATTGGCAGTTGGTTCGGCACGGTAAGCATCGTCGATGGAACGACCTCCTCTATCGAGACTGTCGATGCCGGCAACACCCCCGATCTGCTGGCGATCAATCCAAGCTTAAACAAGGTTTACGCGGCCGATCCCGGGGGATTTTCCATCACCGTCATCGACGGCTCAGGGAACACGAGCTTTCTCGATGCCGACGGCATCAATGCGCTCGCGAGTAACCCTGTAACAAACAGACTCTATGTGGCAAATCGAGCGACAGTCTCCACGCGTTCTGGCGGGTTGACCTTTTTCAATGCCGACGATTCCGTAACGGTCGTTGATGAAACGACCGGCACTGCTACAATCGTTGCACTCAATGAGGGCGCCTCGGCCATGGCGGTAAATCCGGCAACCAACAAGGTCTACATTGCAACGCTCTATAACAGCTTCAGTAACATCCCGGGTGACGTAGCGGTGCTCGACGGCCCCACCAATCGAGTGACAACGATCCATGCCGGCATCCTGGACCAGCCTTTTATGGCGGTGAATCCGGCTACGAATAAGATCTACATTCTCAGCGGCAATCCTGGCGTACCAGGGCAGTTGACTGAGATTGATGGCGCGACAAACACTTTTTCTCAGATAACGGTTGGTAAAAACCCCTCTGCAGTTGCGGTGAATCCCGCAGTTAACAGGATCTATGTTGCGAACACCCTGGACAATACAGTTACGGTAGTTGATGGCGCCAGCCACGCGACGTCGACGGTGGCGGTGGGATCGACGCCATTGTTTTTGGCCGTCAATCCCCTTACAAACAAGATTTACGTCGGCAACAGCGGCGGAAATACGATCACCGTGATCGATGGCTCTACGAATGCTACTTCGACCGTCGATTTGGGCTTCAATCCGTCGGGTATGGCTGTCGACATGGCTTCGAACCGCGTGTACGTGGTTACTTCGTTTCCGGATGCGCTCGCAACAATAACGGAGCAGCCGTTCCAATCTGTTCCGCTCAGCCTAAACATCTCACCGCTTCCCGCGAATCGGACACTCAGCGTATCGCCCTCTTTCACGTTCAACGCTTCTCCGGCGGCGAAAGGGGTCTACTATCAGGTCGATACATGGCAAAAAACATGGATTCGAGCCTCTGGCGCAAACGGCACCTTCACTGGCGCCGTCACGATCTTGCAGCCTGGCCCGCATTTCCTGTACGCCTTTGCAGACGACGGTCAATCCGCGACCCAAACTGGATCGCCGCTCGTCAGTAACATTACGGCGTACTGGTTTATTGTGTCCGCCCCAAACGTTACGGGAATCGCGGGGAGCCGCCAATCCGTGTCGATCAATTCTACATTCCCGACTCTCTTTCAGGTCCTGGTGACCGATGGCGGCGAGCCTCTGGCGAATGTGCCGGTCACGTTTTCCGCCCCACAATCCGGTCCGAGTGGAGTCTTTTCCGGTACATCGCAAAGTCCAATCGTCACAACGAATGCAGCTGGCATTGCCACGGCGCCTACGTTTTCAGCAAACGGAACCACTGGAGGGCCATATCTGGTTTCAGCGATCACGCCGGGGGCGGTCTCTCCGGCGGTATTCTCTTTAACGAACGGCGCCGCCACCGTGAATGTGACTTTGCAGACTTCTCCGCCAAATCTACTCGTAAGCCTTGACGATGGTCCCCTGGTACCGGCGCCACTTACCGCGCAACTCGCCGTGGGCTCAAGCCATACTTGGACTACGCAGCCGTTTCAAGCAGGCGCTTCGGGTATCGGGTATGCGTTCGGCTCCTGGTCGGACGGTTCTTTTGATGCCACCGGACCCTTTTCAGTACCGAATACCAGTGCGAGTTTCACAGCGCAGTTCAAGATTCAGTATTTACTGATGGCCACCTCCAATAACGTGAATGCCTTTGTCTACGTCCCGGGCGCGAGTACCGGCATCCTTGCTCCTGGGGCATTTGTGAGCCAATATTACGATCCCGGAAGCACAGTTTCATTGCAGGCTGAATCAGTGTTCAATACCAGTTTCTTAGGCTGGAACGGCCCCGTCGCGGACCCCACCGCGCCACTCACTTCTGTTCTGCTCGATGCCCCCAAGTCTGTCACGGCTGTTTTCACGACCCCGCTTCTATTTGTGCCGCGCACGCCTTGTCGAATCGCCGATACACGGGGATTCGGTTTTACGGGCGTTTACGGCTCGCCCACACTCGCAGCGGGCACGATGCGCGAGATTCCAATTCTCGCGAGTCCCTGCGGAATCCCCGTCGGCCCGGCATTTTCGCTCAACGTAACTGCGGTTCCTTCGGCGTCTCTCAACTACCTGACCCTTTGGCAGAGCGGTCAGCCTCAACCCCTGGTTTCGACACTGAATTCGCCAAATGGACAGGTCGTTGCGAACGCCGCGATTGTACCGAGCGAGGATAAGATCAGTTTGTACGTGAGCGACGCCTCCGACGTCATAGTCGATATCAACGGCTATTTCACCAATATTCGCAATGGAGGATTGGCGTTTTACCCCGTGACGCCATGCCGCGTCGCGGACACCCGCGGCAGCGCTGGTGCGCTGGGTGGTCCGAGTTTGACAGCCAACTCCACTCGTGGATTCCCGATTTCTTCCAGCACATGCGGCATCCCCGCGACCGCACAGGCGTATTCGCTGAACATGACTGCCGTGCCGCAGGGGCGCCTTGGCTATCTCACTGTGTGGCCGTCGGGGCAGCCGCAACCGTTCGTTTCCACGCTGAACGCGACAGACGGCCGCATCGTGGCAAACGCGGCAATCGTTGCGGCGGGAACCAATGGCGCAGTCAATCTGTTCGCAAGCGATCCAACTGACGTAGTGATCGACATCAATGGGTACTTTGCGGCTCCGGGAGCCCCCGGAGCGATGTCCTTCAACCCGATTCCGCCATGCCGTGTGGCCGATACGCGAAACGCCAACGGTCCCCTTGGAGCGCCCGCCATCGGGCCGAATGGGGTGCGTAGCTTTCCAGTTCAAAGCAGTTCTTGCGTTGTTCCCGCCAACACCGCGGCCTATTCGCTCAACATGACGGCCGTACCTGCTGGTCCGCTCACCTACCTTTCCGTATGGCCCGCAGGTCAACCGCAGCCCTTCGTTTCGACGCTCAATTCCTTGAACGGCGGAGTGGTTGCCAACGCCGCCATCGTGCCAGCGGGAACAAACGGCGCCATAAGCGTTTTCAGCACCGGCGCCACGAACTTAGTGATCGACATCAACGGTTTCTTCACACCGATTCCTTAAGAAAGCGCAGTGGGGATTACGGTGAAGCCAGAAATTGAATCCCCATAATCAATACGCAGCCCTGCTCCGCATGTGCTCGTCGTAAGGTGTGTGGCCGGGCGTGCTTGTGCACGGGCAGGAGAAGCGGTCTGCTGAACCAAATCAAAATACGATTCACGGATCCCGCTCGGTAAGAGGCCGTCCGATCGAATCCGGGCGCACCTTTTGCTGAACCGGCGAAGAGCAAACCTTGCATCGAGACGAAGAACATTTCCGTTCGGTCGCCGGAACCTGCCATTTTCAATGTGTTGCGACAACGCTGGGGCGCAGTTAAGGTGTGCCCCTGAAAGTCTCTCGGGCAGGGGTTGAGACTCACGGGGATTGGAGTCCTGTTGGGTCTCGCGGGAAGCCCTGGGCGTAACCCGCCAGATTGAATCGCTGCTGTTCGAGGTCAGACCCACTGACGGGATGACGTTCAATACTGTTTTCATCGGGCGAGCCGCCGTAGCGCTGATCGCCTGTCACCTACCAGCCCTGAGGGCCGCGCGCGTTGACCCGATGACCGCATTAAAAAGCGATTAGTGTTGATTTTCAAATGTCAGACGAATCAACCATGGCGCTCAGCAACCGTAGGACCACGCCGTCTTTGTGTGGTCGAACATTTTCGCGGTTGAGACGCGATGCGCTCATTAGCAACCGGAATCATCGGACAGCTTGGTGCGGGTGTTGGAGCCGCAGCACCAGCAAAGGGGGTGAGGTGTTCCCCCTCGACGCGGCAGACAAACTCCCCGTCAGGAATTTCAACCTCAGCGCGGCCGGGTACGAACTCTCCGCTGCGGGAAAGCCGGGACCAGCTGCCAAAGGAAGAGCATTTTTCTTGCTGGCAGCTTTCGTCGACGGTGCCTTTTTCGGCGAGTCGATCGTGAACAAAAGTGCGAAAGCGTGGAGGGCGCTTTCGATAGGGTCCTGCCGTTTATTACCAATTCCGACCGTTAGGTCGTACCTCGCTGCCGCGAAGAATTAGGTGGTTTCGTTGAAGTTGTCGCCCTTCATCTTGCACTCCAGGTCCTCACATTAAGCGTCCTCGCGTCACTCGCCTGTGACTGCATACCGCATTTGCTGCAGAAATTGCGAACAACTCAAATGGCATTGCTCACTTCTCCCGCGGATGCTCGCCGGTGGTACTTGTTATTTCTCCAGACGTAAGAACGTGACTGGGTCTCCCGAAGGCCACTGCCAGATGGCGCCCGTAACCGTCCCGGCCGCATTCCGTTGAAAGCGGCCGTTTGCATAGTCCTGGTGCATGTAGAATTCGTTCTTCCCGGTGGGCGTCAGAAAGCGCGAAAACCAACGCCCCATCGCATCACGAGTTTCCCATCAACAATGTCGAGAGTCTGTTCTATGGGAATCGTTTTTGACGTGAATTGGCCGGTGTATGCCGTCAGACTGCTGGCATCTATTTTTATTGCGTCGATTGTTGGGGGCTTGGATGTCTGACCACCAAAGAGAACTGACTTCATATCCTTCGGGATGCGGAGCAGTCCTGCGGATTCGACACGGCTCAGCAGCACTGTGTAAATACGTTCGTTTGGGTAGATCGACATGTAAGTTGTAAAGCACGCGATCATCCCCGACTGCTCGATCAACGGCTTTCCCGAGTAATTCCTTATCCCCCACCCGTACGGATACCTGAGTTTCGCAACTTCGAAAGAAGGATTCAAATTGATAGTCCGCAGCCACGCTAATAAGTCTCGATCTGTGGAGTAGATGTTGCCAGGCCCCGGCGGAATTGCCTGATTGAACGGCAGCGGCTGCAATTCTTGCCCGACCGCTCCGGGCACGCTGCCTTTAGCACTGCCGAGGCGGATCCTGGCACGCGCTGCCTGTGTTCTCTAGATGAAGAGGCCCCGAGACGATATGGTGAAACAGATCGGCGCATGATTCCCTGGACAGTCTCTCCGCGATCATCGACAGGAGAAAGTATCCTTCGTTGCTGTACGCTGAGCCTTTACCGGGATCGAACTCGGATGCTTGCAGCAACTTAATGACTTGCGCCGTCGGCCAGCACTCCCGGACTGTACGCGGATCGCGGAGCGGAGCGACGCCGGATTGGTGGAGGAAAGTGTTCCACCGTAATGCGATCTCCATAGGAATGCCGGGAACATACTCCTCCAAAGGGGTCGCTCAGCTTCAGCTTCCCTGGCTGACGAGGTTCTCGACGATTGCTGCCGTGAAAGTCTTACAGGCGGAACTTACTGCTGGTGCGGACTCCGCTACCGTATGCCTTCTCCATGACGATTTGATAACCATCCCCAATCAGCAGAACGCCTGCAAAGTCGCTGGCCTTCGCATATGCCTCGAGCCAGACATTTGCACGTTTAGCGATGGCCGGTTTATGCGACCCCGCGCACAGGCTGTTGATTGTGATCAGGATGACGCCTAGGGAGCCATAGAAATATCTCCTCGTCGAATCGCCGATGCTCCTTGGTTTAAATATGAAGTTCCCACGCTCGCTTTAGACGCGCACCCTGCGATTCGGCATTTCCGGCAAGTTCACACTAACGACTCGTCGAGATGCAATTGGGCATCATTGCTTCATTCTCCACGAGTACTTCTGTGGGGTAGTGACCAATGACTTCGTGATGCACATTGCGTGACTCCAATCTGAACCGAAGGCTGGGATGTCTGCGTACTGCCGTTGGACGAGGACCTTGCATTTCCGGCCGAGAAATCCTCCACATTACGAAGCGGACAATTGCCTTCGATTGTTCCGGCGAGTGATGGTGTAAAGGCCGAGAACGCAGAGAGAAACACAAAACTCGTTGCTGACTAATGCGGTTGGGCGGTGCGTCGAATCCAAAGGCAGGCGAAGCCGGCTGCTTCACCCTTCCACAGTCAGGGATGTCGAATTTAACACGGACTCAGTTGATAGGTCTTTCCGTGTGGAAATACTTCTTGTACGCCGAAATCCAATCCGCGGCAATCTCCTGTTGCGCCGTCACCAGTTCGACATCTCCGCGACAGACCAAATCGTGAAGGCGATCCTCCAGCGCATCCTTGACCCGCGCATTCCACATCGTCGCTGAATACGACTGCGGCCAGAGGTTTGCAATATCGTCCGCACCGCCAAGCGCCGGCGTGATGAGGTAGTCCACCTCGTATGCCTTCGGATCGGCTCCGGGCATTCCATACAACTCGAAAACCCTGCGCTTGAGTGCCGCGGGCACCTCGCGGTTCTTCTCTTCGTTCACTCCGCACACCTGGCTTCTCGTCTTCGCCCGCGCCACTCCGGGCGTTAACTCGGTCGCTGGAAAAGATATCGGTACAAAACTGGCATACAGCGTCGCTTGCCGGCGCGGCGCCGAGCGATGCGGCACCAGCACTCCGGCAAGCACCAGAATGAATGCGCTCACCGCTGCGCCTGCCAACCAAAGCTGCCAGACGTGCGGCGGCCTCCACGCAGGCGACTGTGAAGAAGCGAGCTGGTCCAGTTCGGCTTTGAGCAGAGCACGGCTCGCCCCAGCCGGCGGCAAGTGCGGGTCGAGCGTTCGCCGGTGCAGGTGAACGAATTCGCTCACCGCTCCCTCGAGCTCCTGCGCCCGCACCCGGCACCCCCAGCAACCTGTCAGGTGCTTCCTGAGCCGTTCTACACGTCGCGCCGGCAACTCTCCGTCCGCCGCGAGAATCAGCTCCCGATCACTCGGATGAGTATCCTGAAACCACATAGCTCACCTTTCAGCCGCTCGTGCCAAGCGCGTTAAAGACCTCTCCAGGGAAAGAGAAACGGCCCCCAAGGAAATGTCCAGGACCTCCGCGATTTCCCGGTAGCGCAGACCTTCCGCCCTCAAAATGAGGCAGCGCCGGTCTTGTTCCGGCAAGGCGGTCACCGCTGCCAGAACACGCTGACGTCTTTGGCTGCCGGCCGCCTGATCCTCCGGGTTGGGACTGGTATCCGGCACCAGGTCCGCCAAAGTCACTCCATCGTCCTCTGTCAATTGCTCCCGAACGCGCCCCTGACTCCGTCGCTTCAGTGCCTGGTTGTGCGCCACGCGGAAGGCCCACGCCCGGAGATTCTTGCGCGATCGCCCGAGTTGCAGGTGACGAAACAGCGCCAGGAAGACTTCCTGCACAATGTCCTCTCCATCGTGCACCCTCAGGCCGAAGCTGGTCACATAGCGCAGTAGCCGGTCCCGCAACTGATCGAACAGGCTCACCACCTCTTCCACGAGGGGTGCCGCCGGCGGCTCGCTCCGCGTTTCGATCGCTCCGGGAACCGGCAGCCTCAACGCTGTTTCCGGCGGCTGATCGGACATGGATATTATTATCGGCCATACGTTTAAAAACTCAACCGGATGCCGCCCCACACACCGAACGGCGCCCCCGGCGCATAGAACGTGGCATGCACGATAGGATAATTTCCGTCCACGGGCGGTAAAGGCCGTGCGATAAAGGTGCCTTGATTCGTGAAACCCGTCGGCGCGAGTTGCGCCGCCGTATAGTAATGGTGGTCCAGAAGATTGTTAATTTGCGCGAAAAGCTGTACTCGTTTCTGGATCTGGTAGCGCGCGCCCAGGTTGATCACGCCATAACCGGGAGATGTCCCCGGCCCGAGATAATAAACCCCGTCGGACCGGCTCTGATTGTTCTCGTCTCCCCGCGCATAGGAGCTGGATACCGCGATGAAATCAATATCCGCCGAGATTTTCCGGGTGATCTGCGCATCCCCAAAGGCTTTGAACATGTGCTGGGGGATCAGCGGTATCCGGTCGCCTGCCTGAATTTGGATGACGCCGGCCGTGCCGGGCAATCCTCCCGCTGCCGAATCGTTGGTGCTGTTGCTGGAACCGTCCACGGTCTCAGGGCTCTCATAAGTTGCCCTCAAAAATGTATAGTTTCCACCCAGCATAAAACGTTTAATCCTTCCGTTTAGGTGAAGTTCCGCTCCCTGGCGCAAAGTCCGTCCAAAATTCTTGAAATATCCATTGCCGGTCACGTCGGATGTGACAAAAAGGAGATCGTTATAATTGGTCGCCCGGAACCATCCGGCGCTCCAGTTCAGCGGGCTTTCTCCCGCGCCGTTCCTTACTCCGGCCTCGAAGGTTCGCGTAACAACTTGTTTAAGCGGAGGATCTCCCGCCAGCGCGTTCGGCAGATTGCAGGGATTGTCGGGATCGGCGCATCCCAGCTCAATCGACGTCGGCGCCCGGCTGCTCTCTGCATAGCTGGCATACAGATTGATGAACCGCGAGGGACTGAACGTGACGCCGGCCGCCGGATTGAAACGATCGAAGGCATACTGCCCGTTGAGCGACCCTGGCCCGCCCCCAGGATCGATGTGGTCCTGGTTGTCGATGGTGGTCCGGTTAAAGCGGCCCGACACCGTGAAACTCCAGGTTTCGCCAATCGACAGGTTATCCGTGGCGAAGATGCTCGAGGTCTGCGGGAGCCCATGGAGGAAGACGCGTGTATCGAGAGGCGTTCCGTCCTGGTTCGTCGAACCATCCTCGAACGCGTTCACCGGAGTGATGGTGAGGTCGGGAGTAAGATAGCCGAACTGCGTACTCTGCTGAAAAGCAAGACTGCTCCGGTCCCAGCCTGCCCCCGCGGTGAACTGATTGCGATGCACGCCATGCGAAGCAGACCATGTGAGTTGCCCCGAAAGGCCGTAATTATTCTGTTTCGTGAACGACCGGATGATCAGGCCGTTGCATTGCTCTACCGGATCGGTCCGCAGAAGGGCTTGAGCGATACACCGCCAGTACGGGAACGGAGTGTTGGCGGCCGTCGCGCCGCTGGTCGGATAACCTGTATACCCCGCGGCTTGCAAGGCGGTCTGCTCCGCCGGCGTAGGCTGGTAAACCGATTCGTCCAGTGAGTCGGTGTTGAGATTTGGGTTTACCGTGTCGGCCCGAATGTAGCGGAAGTAAGCATTGCCCGAAAAGATCAGAGCCGCGCCGCCCGCGTGCCGAACGCTGAGATTCACGAGAGGCGAGCGATTCGTGGTCGTGTCGCCATACGTGTATCCGCTGGCATAATTGTTTGCCAGAAGGCGCTGCTCCTGGAGGCCATTTCCTCGAAGGAAATTGTCGGCGTACACGAAGCCGAGGCTGATCGCCGTCTTCGCTCCCTGCCACCCCAGTTTGCTGAACATCTGCCGCACATCCGAACCCGATTTGAGACGCCATCCGTCATCGCGGAATAAATTACCGGCAACATACCAGTTCAAGCCCTTGGAATTGCTTCCGCCGTGCTCAAATTCCACCGCCCGGCGCCCAAAGCTGCCGCCGTAGACGGCAATCGACGTTCCCGGCGAGCTTCTGCCGTCCTTGGTCTCGATTGACACCGCTCCGCCGAGAGCATTGAGCCCAAAAAGCGGATTTGACCCCGGCACCAGGACCACATCGTTGATCGCGATTCGTGGAATCAGGTCCCAGCTCACCACGTCGCCAAAGGGCTGATTCTGGCGTACGCCATCGACGTAGACGGAGATGCCTTCCGGCGTCCCCAGTAGCGGTGACGCCGTGTATCCCCGGTAATTCAAATCCGGTTGCAGCGGGTTCTCCTGATTCTCATTGACGTTGACTCCGTTCAGCCGCCGGTTCAGGAAATCCGAAAGATCCAGGGCGCCGCTGTTGTCAAGATCTTTTCCACTTGCGGTTTGTACCGGAGCGGGTATTTGCTGAAGGGAAAGGTCACTGCCGGGAAGAGGCGTGGAAGCAACCACGTCGACTTTGGACGATTCGACCCCCAACGCCAGCGTGATGCTACGCAGGACAGGACGGGTCGACTGCACATCAATCGTCGACGTCTGCGTGGCAAAACCAGGGCTGGAGATCACCAGCCGGTAGCGGCCATAGCTCACGTCCCCCAGCGTGACAGTCCCATTCACGGCGGTCTGGAACGTACGAGCGACGCCGCTCTGCAGATTATCGAGCCTTCCCGAAGCCTGCATCGGCGCCCCCGAAGGGTCCTTCACTTCGAGCCGGATCTCACCCCTGGAGCCTTGCGCGCGCAAACCGATCGACAGGAACAACGCGGCGAGCAAGGAACAGCGGAACGCGGCAGCGCGCCGCATTGAGTCCATGTCTGAATATTCCCCGCGCCGGCAGGTTGTTCAATGTTTTTGTCAAACCGGGCAAGACTGCGAACCAATGGAGAGGGCTACTACGGCCTTACGATGAGCTTTCCCGACCGGCGCGCAGCCTTGCAGGGGTCGAGTGGAGCCTCCAGATTCGAAGGATTCGGATACTTCCATTCGGAAGGATCTGGAGGAGGCCTGAAATCGTCAGTGTTAAAGACTCGCCAATCCCCGTCCGGGGGCTTGACGTGCAGCACTAGCGCAACACTCAAACGCGGTCCCTGAAAGTAGCCGACGCGCAAATCGTGAATCCCTCCCGCCAGTCGCACACTTTTCGTCGCGCTTAAAGGAGGGTGCATGCAATCGTTGTCGATAATGCGGCGTTCGTCAATGTACAATGCCGAACCATCATCTGACAGCAGCTTGAAGGTATACTTGCCTGGTGTCTTGACCCAGAACCGAGTCGTATACTCGATGGCGAACCATTCAAAGCGGTCGGTAACGCCGGGAAACCCCTCGCGAAAATCGCGTGGCGGAACATTTAAGTCCCTAGTGTAGATCTTGCCGATCGGCTGCAGTTCCTGAAATCTGGGTAATCTGACGCTGCAACCGTTACCGTAACCAATTGTCGCAGGGCCGGCAGACGCCCCTCCGCCTGGTCCATTTCCAGGCCTTGTTTGTTCCGGCCTCGGTAAAGGCAGTGGTGCGGACTGCCGGTTTTCTGGTATCTCGAAAATCCGTCCGCAGAAACCAAAGGGCGCCACCACCGTCACGCCGAATGATGGCAAAGGCTCCTGACCTTCGTTGGTTTGGGCCTGACAAGCCGGCAAAGCCCACGCGCTCGCGCCGATGTACGAAAGCACAAAGGCCAGGAACCAACAGCGGCGACCCTCGAACCGCGTTGTCCGTGGTTCCATATTCGAAGCTAGCGGTCCTTCGCGATCGATGGTAAGAAGCTAACACGGAGCGCGGCCAATTGGAGAACTGCGAAGAGCAGAGTCGTGGATATCGCTTTGGTCCAGCTAAGGTTCGTTCGCCAACGAAAACCGGCCACCAAGCCGGCTATGCCGGCGGCACCGATCACCAGGGTCAAGATAACTTCGATCGGTGTGAAGTGCCCTGATATGATCCGTGCCCAACCGAGCAGGAACAGCCAGATGAAGATCATCAACACCAGCCAGATGATGAAGCATGGGATGGCGGCATACTTCGCAGTCTCGCGATGACGCAGTCCCAGCACAATGGGGAACCACAACGGCAGAGTTTGCACGATATGACGCAGGACTCCGTTGCTCACGGCGCCGACAAGATACAGGGCGACCAGAGTGATGAGGGCGCAGTAGCCGATTGCCTTCGGTGCGTTCATTGTCGGAATATACGAGACGCCGTCCGCTGCAGTTCACAATAGAGGGGACCTGTGGAGCTCAAAAAACAAGGGGTTCTTCAAGTTGAAGTCGGGCAGGCATGCCCCCCTTGGCTTGCAACCTATTGAGCCACGGGCTATTAATTTAGGGGCGAAAGGGAGCGTCTCGTTCTACGATGAGTAGGTGCATCGCTCACTCAACCCGGCGCGTATGAGCAATCGGCGTATCACTTCGCGGTCGGTTTCCCAGGTGTCCGATCCGCGTCACGAGGCTTGATAACGCGATGGTCGGTATCCTTGTGCACGGAAACAATCACTTCATCGTGCGCGGCCTGTTGCCGGATCGAGAGGTTGCACTTGCCCTCGTTCGACACTGGTCCCTCATTCAAATCGGAGCGACCACACCGCCCCTTCTTGAGGGATGGCACATCGTCTCACGAGAGTTTCGAGAGAACTTAGAGTGGGCCGTGGTGGTCCCGGGCGACGGCCCGATGTCTTCGGCAGTAACCACGTTGCTGGACGAGCTATTGACGCGCGGAATCACCCTGTACGACTTTAGGTCGGGACCGTAGAAGAGAGGAACAGCCTCCGCGTTAGCAACGTCAGGCTGGCACAACCGCTAAACAGAAGAGGAGGCGACGACATCCGTGGTTAGCGGCACATCCCCTGTCCCGACAACCTCCTGCGGGAATCGGAGCACTTCCCAGCTCTTCCATAGAGCCACTGGCCAACTGTACGAGCGATAGGACAACCCCTGCTTAGCGCAGAAGGCCTTCACCGCCACGCTGACCTGCGGATAGTAAACGTGGCTGATATTCGGAAATAAGTGATGCTCGATTTGGTACTCGAGGCCTGAGCACAAAAATCTGCCGAGCCAGCCCGTCCGGAAACTCACCGTTCCGGCAGTTTGGACGGTATAGAAATCCGTATCGTGCCGCACTTCCGCTGTAGTCCGCTGTGCCTCGGCGGGGAAGTGTCCAGGAGCTAGGATGGCGTACATTGCATAACCAAGCAGAATGCTTCGCAGGACATAGAATCCGGCAACCGCCTGTGGCGGCCAGAATAACAGCGGCAAACCGATCCAGAACACGTAATGCATGATCATCGCGCAGAGGTCGGTCCAGTGGACAGACTTTCGCCCTTTGGAATGGGAGAGCATGCGTATGAGGTGCGTCCAACCGGCTATTTGTATACCGACGCCGTTCAGCGCGAGCGCCAACGGAAAAAGCCAGAATTGCAGGCGTTCGTAATAGAAACGACGCAAGCCGGAACTGGCTTGGATCTCGGCTGCCGTGATCGCGAACCACGGCAACAGGTCGGCGTCAGTGTCCACTCCGACAACGTTTGGTGAAGGATGATGCAGCACCACGTGCTTGTGCCACCAATAGGTAGCCGATAGACCCAGGAACATTGGGTAGCCAAAGAAGCTCAGAGCCTCATTTACCCAACGCTTGTCGCTGGTCGCATAGTGCGTGGAGGTGTGCGTATTGGTTCCCACTCCCATGCACCCAAAAGTTGAGATCAGGAGTCCCAGAACCTTCAGGGCCGGAGAGTGGCATGTCAGAAAGATGGCGATGCCTAGTATCGCGATTGCCACGTGGATCGATAGTTCGAACACGATCCGGCCGGTGGCTTTCTTGTCCCAGCCGCGCCGGGCGAATTCCCTGCGCAATTCAGATACTGCTTCTATGGTTGTCACTATTTATAGCTGCAATTCCAGGCTAGCGGGAAGCGAGGCACAGCTTTGTAAGACTTGTGTAATTTCACGTTCTGCTTTCTGTAAACGCGCGAATCTGTTGGACAAAGTCGGCCAGCAGGGAACACCGAAACAGTGAACTGACTGGCCGAACGTTCGCGGTTATAGGCCCCCGCTAGCACCCATTGGGGCGATGCGATCGACGCTCGCAACACCCAAAGGGGGCGCAGGCGGGTTTCGCCTGCGCATGCCGCTCTCAAAGACTTCTGCCACGGGCGCTAAGCTCGACTCAAATGCGGCGGCCACCTGAATCACACATGCAGCGGCGTTCTCGTCTTTGAGCCAGATGCGCTGCGTAAGCCTGGTTCGGCCAGCGATCTCGTCAAATCGCCACTCGAACTCCACGACCGCCTCATCCAGCTCTGTTTCAAGTACGTACGATTCGAGCTGATTTTGTTTCTGCCAACTGCCAGCGCCATGGTTCTTGCCCCGGCGTCCGGGTTGCCCTCGAGTCCCCCGCTACGAAGGGCCCCTCTAACTCGACCGCGTCAACTCGGGCACCACGACGGGGGCAAGCGTCATTGCCATGTGCCTCCGCCCGCGCTTACTTCAACACCACGCTTTTATGAACCGGAGCATTCGCCGCGCTGTCCACCGTCTCGTACTGCACAGCCTTATCCGATTCCTTTTTCACCTTTGCAACGCGCCCTGAGTCGTCCTTCGAAACCGCGCTCGCGCCATCCGCGGCCACTAATGCGCTCCGAACCGTGGCAGGCTCCACCACCGGCGGCTTCGCCGGCGCGGCGTTCTTCTCCGCCAGGGCCTCCACCGCGCTTGCCTTCAGCAGCTTCGGCCACATCCGCCGGAACAAATCGCTTGACCCATAAACATCCGCGCTGTTCAGCTTCCCGTTGACGGCATAAGCGTACCCGACGACATCGGATTTGCCATCGACAATCTTCGCCAGGTCCTTCACATACGCCTCGCTCGCCTCGCTCACGGGCTTGCTCTCCAATGTCAATTGCATGCTCGTAGGCGATGGCGATGCCAACACTGCGCCAGAAGCCAGATTCGATGACAGCCGCTGCTGCGCCTTCTGAACCTCATCCCACACCTTCGATTGCGCCCCCGGCTCCCGCGCGGCCATCTTCAAACCCTTGCCCGCCAGCGCCTGGTTCGACGAACCGAAATGATCCGACGCTTCACCTCCGCGCCCCGTCCAACGCCCGTGCTCCACGCAAAACGCCGAAATCGGAAGCTTGCCCGAATGCGGCATCAGCAGCGTATCCTCGGGCAGCACGCGGTCCTGACGTCCGCCCTTCACGATATCGCCTGATTGTATGTACACTTCCTCCGACGACACATTTTGAATCGCCAGTTCATTAACGCTGCCGGTCTCATAAACCACCACTTTCTTCTGATCGAGCGCCTCCTGCAGCGTCAGATACTTCTGATTGGTCGCCAGCTTCCTGGCATGCACCAGAAAGACGGAGAGATTGTCGTGCGTGTACGGGCCGGAAATCCGGTAGTCACTCGACGGTTGTGCCGCGGCAGTAACAGCAATACCAAGCAGCGGAAGACAGCGGGAAAAAAATCGGTTCGACATTCAGCACCTCTGCCAGGAGAATGCCGCGTCGCCCCCGTTCCTTTCAGACGTTGAAAATGTCGTACGCTTGCGCCAGAGACTGCATCGGATCGCGCGTCGGCACGAATTCGTGCGCGACGAATCCCTGAAAATTCAGGTCCGCGATCGCCGTGGCGACGGCCCGCCAGTTCAGCTCCTGTGTGCCATCGAGCTCATGACGCCCCGGCACGCCGCCGGTGTGGAAATGAGCGATGTGCTGAATATTACTCCGGATTGTCCGGATAATATCGCCCTCCATGATCTGCATGTGATAGATGTCGTACAGCAGTTTTACACGCGGCGAATCCACGCGAGTGATCACCTCCGCGCCCCACACAGTGTGATCGCACTGGTAATCCTTGTGATCCACTTTGCTGTTCAACAGCTCCAGGCAGATGGTGACGTTGTTGTCTTCGGCGATCTTCTTCACACGGTTCAGACCCGCGACGCAATTGTCCTTTGCTTCCGGGTCGCCCATGCCCTTGCGATTGCCCGAAAACGTGATGACATTCGGAACCTTCGCCGCGGCGGCCAGCGCAATGTTCTCCTTCATCTCTTTTTCGAGCGCCGCATGATTCTCCGCCCGATTCCACCCATTGGGAATCGTGCCCGCTCCCGGCGTCATCGCGGGCGTCAGCCCATACTTCTGAAGTGTCGGCCAGTCTTCGTGATTGACCAGGTCGATGCCTTTCAGTCCGATTTGCGCCGCGCTGCGGCACAAATCATCGAGGCCCATTTTCCCGTAGCACCAGCGCGCCGCGCTTTGTTTGATTCGTCCACCGGCAGGGGCGGGGAATGCCAACGGGCTCGCGGCCGCAGCCATTCCCGCGGCCTGTATCAGAGTTCGACGGGTCATACCCCGTATGCTATCGCACGTCGGAATCGTGCTTTTCCTGGTCGGCGAGGCAATACGGCGTCCACGGCACGGCTTCCAGTCGCGCGGGCTCGATACGCCGCCCACAATCGATGCAGGTTCCAAACGTGCCTTCCTCGATTCGACGCAGCGCCCCGCGCACTTCGTTCAAAGTCCGCCATTCGAGGCTCGACTCCTCAAAAGCCGTCGCCTTCCCCTCCGACGACGTAGCCTCGTCGATCACGTCTTCTACGCCGTCGGCGCTTGCTTGCCGCGCTTCCGATTCCAGGCGCGCAATCGAAGCTTGGAGTTCTTCCTCCTTTGCGAGGAGGCGCTTCCTGAAGTGTTCCAGGTTCATATGGGTCTGCTCATCTCACGGGAGGCTATGATTGAAAAACATAGCACATGGCGACTCACGTGGAAGTGATGGCGCAAGCGCTGGCCGAGCGCGGCGTGGAGTATGTTTTCGGGCTTCCGGGCGGGGAGATTCTGGCGTTTGTGGACGCCTGCCGCCGTGCCGGGATGCGGTTTTTGCTGACGGGGCATGAGGCGAGCGCGGCCTGGATGGCGCAGGTGGTTGGGCAGATCACGGGTGTGCCCGGGGTTTGCTGCTCGACGCTAGGCCCTGGGGCGACCAATCTCGTGACGGCGGTTGCGAATGCATACCTTGATCGTGCTCCCCTCCTCGCGGTGACGGCTCAGACGGCTTCGCGGGCAGTGGCGACCATGACGCACCAGCGGCTCCCGCTGCGGGAGATGTTCTCGCCGCTTGTTAAAGCTTCGGTTGAAATTGGGGAGTGGAACACGTGGGAGATTATGCAAGATGCTTTGGAGTTGGCGGAAGTTCCACGACCGGGCCCGGTGCATATCGGGATTCCGAGTGATCGCGCCCGCGAAATGGCCAGCGCCACCTCCACGGCCAGGTCTGTGAGTGGCCGAGGTGGGACAGGCCTTCAGCCTGTCCTGATTGATCGGATCTTAGCTGCGGAGCGTCCGCTCGTCATCGTCGGTCTTGGCGCTATACCATCAGCGGCGCCCGCCGTTCGCGGCCTGATCGACAAGCTTCAGGCGCCGTTTCTCGTGACCCCGAAGGTGAAAGGCATTGTGCCGGAGGACCATCCGTTGTTCCTCGGTGTGGCGTCGGGCATGTGTATAGACGGCGATATCCTCGAGACCATTCGGACGGCTGACCTCCTCGTCGGCATTGGTTTTGATCCGGTGGAGTGCGATAAAACCTGGTTCGCGGACGTGGACGTGGTGGCGATTGATGCGGTGTCGATGGCGGAAGGGGATTACCAGCCGCGGGAGGCGATTGGAAACGTGCCGTCGCTTGTGGATCGGCTGGCCGCGTCGCTACCTGGGCCGAAATCCTGGCCCCCCGAGCTACTCGCGAGCCGGCGTGCGGCGATACGGCGCGAACCGGCGGAAGGTCTATCTCCGTTGCGGTTGATCGAAGAATTGCGCGCTGTCTTTCCCCGCGACGGCATTGCCACCTGTGACGTCGGATCGCACAAGCTCGCGATCGGCCAGTTCTGGCGGTCGTACGAACCGGGGACGTTCTTCATGTCCAACGGGCTATCAGGGATGGGCTTCGGGATTCCGGCCGCAATCGGGGCGCAGCTTGTACTTCGCGACAAGCCCGTGATTGCAATGGTCGGCGACGGCGGCATGCTCATGATGCTGCACGATTTAGTTCTGATCCGCGAACTAGGGCTGCCGATCTTGATCGTGGTGTTTTCGGATCGAAGCCTGAGCCTCATCCGGGTCAGCTCCGAACGGAAGGGTTTTCCGCCTTACGGTGTGGATTTCTGTCCTCCTGATTTTGCCGCTGTCGCCGCGGCGTTTGGAATCGCGGGACGGCGCGTCGCGAGCATCGAAGAAGTAAGGGCGTGCGCCGAGCAGGCGTTGAGCAGCAAGATGCCGTTTGTGATGGATGTTCCCTTGGATTATCGGGAGTACTATGATCTGGTCTAGCCCGTGGGGGCAGGCCTGAATGCCATCTTGGCCATGGGGTGCTAGGACAACCTGAAGCAAGTCTTACACTTTACCGTAGTGGCCCTCCCGAAAACCGGATATGGGCGATTGTTTTCGTTAGCTAAACCATGTATTCTCAAGGATAAGAGACTGTCCTCGGGTTGGCATCTGAAGTGCTTAAAACACCTCGGGGAAAGGTACATGCTCAGGGTGTCTCTCGCGGCACTCGGGGTTCGGCGGAGCAGACTTTGAAGGACCTAAAGGCCCAGTTGATCAGCGCGCTGCTGTTCGTCCTGACAGTAGCGGCCGTCAGTTGTGCCGTAATCAATTTTCGCCAGCAGAAGTTGTTTCATCTGCCGGACGACGGCGTCACGTGGGTGGACCGTACTACTTCGTCCGGAAACAAAGTCGTTGCTCTTCATATAGTTGCGGATAGCTCCGGCGACAATGCCGGCGTCCGCACCGGAGACTCGCTGCTTTCTGTCGGGAACTACGAAATCAAGAAGGCCACGGATGTTCCGCAGGCGCTTGCACGAGTAGGGATTTATCAAAAGGCGCCCTACAAAGTCCTACGCGATGGGGTTGAAGTAACCATCACCGATGTCGTGGTCGACGAGGTTGTGCCCGACTCGGCCATTTATTACCAATACTCGGTCGGGGCGTTCTACCTGATGATTGGGCTGTTCGTTTACTACCGGCGTGTCAATGCGCCACGAGCGGTCCATTTCTACATTCTGTGCTTCACGTCATTCATTTTCTCGGCCTTCCACTTCACCGGCAAACTAAACCCGTTCGACCAGGTAGTGTACTGGGGCAACGTCGTGGCCGGAATCCTCGTGCCGATCGTTTTCCTGCATTTCTGCCTGGTATTTCCTGAAAAACGGAAATGGTTGAGTTCGGGAATTCGGGTTGCGATGGTATACGCTCCCGCCGTGGCCCTGCTGGCGATCTACGTTCTGGTCGCGAAGGGAATGCTCCGGGTGGCGGCGCCCCTGATCGAGGTGCGCTGGTTTCTCGACCGCATCTGGCTGCTTTACCTTGTAGTCTGTTACCTGACCGGAACCATCGTTCTGAGCCTGCAATTCCGCGAAGTGGACGACCCCATCGTCCTGCGGCAGCTCAAATACCTGCGGAACGGCGCCCTGGCGGGGATTCTTCCCTTCGCCTGCATCTACGTCCTGCCGTATATTTTCGGCGCGATTCCCAACCACTACCAGAAGCTGGCTGTGGTTTCGTTAGCGCTGATACCGATCTCGTGGGCTTATGCCATCCTGCGCTACCGGTTGATGGACGTCGATATTATCTTCCAGCAAGGGTATGTTTACACCATCGCAACGCTGGCCGTGCTGGGCGTGTGCTATGGCCTGTTTGTCTCGTTCATCCACGTCGAAGATCTCACGCCGCCGGTGGTCGTCGGGCTGATTCTTTTCGCGACGTTTATTTTTCAGCCTATCCGTGCCTGGCTCCAGGAACAGCTTGACCGCTATTTCTTTTACAAAGACCGCTACGATTACCGCCGCACACTCATCGAATTCGGACGGGAGCTCAGCTCCGAGATGAACCTGGACGCGATGCTGCATTCCGTCGCAGACCGTTTGGTTCACACGCTCTCCATCCAGCACGTGGCGTTTTTCCTTTCCAGGGACAACGAGGACGGCTTCGAACTCCACACGACGCTCGGGCATCACAAGCATGGCGCTCCGCCGCGCTACCCCGACCTTTCCTTCCTGAGCGCCAACCCCGACAAGCCGTACCTGTTCTTCGAAAGCACCCGCCACATCCTGGACGTGGTTTCGCACAAGTGGCCGCAATCGGTTCGTTCTACCGTTTCCGACCTTGACCTGACCTATTACTTCGCCTGCGGGGTCCGCGGGCGCACGATCGCGTACCTTGGATTGAGCCGCACCGATAAGGGTGATTTCCTCTCATCAGACGACGTCGAGTTGCTGATCACGCTTTCGGGCTACGTGGCGATCGCGGTGGAGAATGCGAGGCTCTACCGCTCGCTGCAGCGCAAGGTGGACGAGTACGAGCGGTTGAAGGATTTCAGCGAGAACATCGTGGAATCCATCAACGTGGGTATTCTAGCCGCCGACCTGGAAGACCGCGTCGAAAGCTGGAACTCGCAGATCGAACGCCTCACCGGCATCAGTCGCGATGCCGCCGTGGGCCGTCGCCTCTCAGAGCTTTTCCCTGTGGAACTGTGCGAGAAATTCGACCAGGTTCGGCACGAGACCGGCGTTCACAATATCTACAAGTTTGTTCTGGAGGCGCCGGCGGCGTTCGTAACCGCCGCGGGAGCAAACGGAAACGGCAAATCCCAGGGCCAACTGCCCTCCGCATCGATTCTCAACATTGCCATTGCCCCGCTGGTTTCGAAGGATTACGAGCAGATCGGGCGGCTGGTGATTTTCGATGATGTGACCGATCGCGACGAGCTGGAGCGGCGGCTGGTGCAGGCCGACAAACTCAGCTCTATCGGCCTGCTGGCAGCGGGCGTCGCGCACGAGGTGAATACGCCGCTGGCGGTGATTTCCACATACGCGCAGATGCTGGCGAAACAGATTTCCGGAGACGACCAGAAATCGAAGCTGCTGGAGAAGATCGCGAAGTCTACCTTCCGGGCCAGTGAGATTGTCAATTCGCTGCTGAATTTTTCACGCACGTCGTCGACGGATTTCGTCGAAGTCGACATCAACCGCATCATTCGCGAAACGGTGACCTTGATCGAGCACCAGCTCGAAAAGGCGCGCGTAGAAGTGAGGATGACCCTGGATTCGTCGCTGCCGTCCATCAAGGGAAACGCCGGAAAGTTGCAACAGGTGTTCCTGAATCTGTTTTTGAACGCGCGCGACGCCATGGACGCGGGTGGAGTTCTTGCCGTTCGCACCTCCAATTCCGGCGATCTGGCGCGCGTGGAAGTGGCGGATACGGGGCAGGGAATTGCGCCGGAGAACCTGGCTCGCATTTACGACCCGTTCTTCACCACGAAGGCGGCTCGCAAGGGCACCGGGCTGGGTCTTTCGGTGACGTATGGTATTGTGCGGGAGCACGGCGGTACCATTGAGGTGGAGAGCCAGCCTGGAGCCGGCACTCGCTTCCACGTTGAACTTCCCCTGACCAGAAAACTGGCGCATGCCTGAGACATTACCTCCCGAAAAACTGCCTCCCGATACAGAGAGCACCCAGACGAGTAAGGGCCGCATCCTTGTCGTGGATGACGAAGCCGATATCCGCGAAAGCCTGGAGACGCTGCTCCAGATGGAAGGGTATTCGGTGGAACTGGCGCAGAACGCCACCGAAGGCTTGAAGCGCATGGAGTCGGGGACGTACGACATCGTCCTGCTCGATCTGATGATGCCGGACCGCTCCGGCATGGAAGTGCTGCGGGACGTGAGGGAGCGCGACACGGAAACGCCGATCTTCATGATCACGGCGTACGGGTCGGTGGAAGTCGCGGTGAACGCGTTAAAGGCGGGCGCGGACGACTACTTCTCGAAGCCGTGGGACAACGAAAAGCTGATCATCGAAATCGAGCGGATGATCGCGCGCTCGCGGTTGGAGCGGGAGAACCTGCAACTCAAGCGCGCGCTGCGCCAGCGCTATAGCTTTCCCAGCATCGTGGGGAAGAGCGACCGCATGCTGCGGGTGCTCGATCTGATTTCGCAGGTGGCACGGAGCCGGGCGACGATCCTGATCACGGGCGAAACGGGCACGGGAAAAGAACTGGTGGCGAAAGCCATCCATGCGAACTCGTCGCGTGCGGAGCAGATGTTCGTGCCGGTGAACACCGGTTCAGTGCCGACAGATCTGATGGAGTCGACGCTGTTCGGACACGTCAAGGGCGCCTTCACCAGCGCGGTGGCATCGCGCAAGGGGTATTTCGAAATTGCCAATAAGGGCACGATCTTCTTTGACGAGATCGGCACCATCAGCCAGGAGACCCAGGCCAAGCTGCTCCGCGTAATTCAGGAGCGCGAGTTCATGCCGGTGGGGTCGACCGAGACCATCAAGGTGGACGTCCGGATTCTCGCGGCTACCAATGCCGATTTGAAACGGCTGGTCGAGGAAGGCAAGTTTCGCGAGGACCTGTACTATCGGCTCAACGTCATCAACATCTCGCTGCCTCCATTGCGGGAACGTAAGGAAGACATCCCGCGGCTGGTGGAGCACTTCTTCACGAAGTATTGCCGGGAGAACGAGAAATTCCTGGACGCCGAAGCCAAGAGCATCCTGCGCTTCGAGTCGGATGCGATCCAGTTCCTGATGGATCACAACTGGCCCGGGAACGTGCGGGAGCTGGAGAATGCCATCGAGCGCGCCGTGGTGCTGGCGTCGGAGCCTGTTGTGCCGGCTTCCGTGCTGCCCGATTCAATCCTGCAGGCGGGCGGCATGCGGGTGCGCCGCGATGAGAGCGGGTTCCTGCCCCAGGATGCATCCCTATTCGAGATTGTTGCCGATTTCGAGCGGCGGAAGATTATCGAGATGCTCGAGGTCGTGAACTGGAGCCAGACCGAGGCGGCGGAGCTTTTGCGAATTCCGCTGTCGACTTTGAACCAGAAGATCAAACGGCACAATATCGACGTGAAGCGGAAGGGGAGCGGGGCGTCTTAGCAGCCCGTGGCCTAAGTCGTTGAGAGCGGCATGCGCGCTCAACAGGTTGCGAGCTAAGGTGGGGCACGCATTCAGCCTGCCCGATTTCCGCCACGGGTCGTTAGTTTAGGCATCCGCCTATTTGATCTCCCCTATATAAACGCCAAACGCGGGGAGCTCTAACTTCTTCAAGTCGACCTTCGCCCCTGCCGAAGCGAAAGTGCTGAGTAGCGTTGTCGAGTCTTTGCCCACCTTATAGCTTTCTGTCCGCGGGCTCGCCGTAAAGTTCAGCGCGACCAGCACCATCTGCCCTTGCGGCGACTTACGGACATAAGTGAGAACATTGGAATCGTTCTCGTTCACCAACTCAAACGAACCATCCCGCAAGGCCGCATTGTCTTTTCGGAGCCGTATGAGCGTCGTGTAGAAGTGGAAAAGGGACTTCGGGTCGCGCTCTTCTACTTGCACGTTGTGCGCCTGGTAGCTTGGGGGAATCGGAAGCCAGGTGGTTTTGCCCGTTGTGAAGCCTGCTTCCGGACCCGAGGTCCATTGCATCGGCGTGCGCTCTCCATCGCGCCCAATTTCTTTGGGCCAGCCAATTCGGCCGATGGGGTCCTGCACGTCTTCAATGCGCTTCGGGTCGTTGTTCTCCATCCCGATCTCCTGGCCGTAATACATCAGTGAGACTGCTCGGGGCGTCAGCAGCAATGCCGCAAGCAGTTTCGCGATTTCCATGTTGTGCGCGCCGTCACCATAACGGTTCCAGCTTCGTGGATTATCGTGATTGTCGAACACCAGGAGCGGGACGTTGCCGTGCAGCCCGGCCTCGGCGTCCCGCAACTTGGCGCGGAATGCATCTGCCGAGAGTCGATTCAGAAAACCGAATTGCGTGTCCATGGGAAGCTGTAGCTCGTCGTTCTTCGGGCCGTACATCTTAGCCAGTTCGCCGACATTGGGCACATACGTTTCACCAATGAGCACACGTCCGGGGTATTCGTTTGTGACCTGGCGCATCTCCCGAAGCACATCGTGCAACTCCTGCAAATTGTCGGTGTATTCGCGCGAGACGATGGGCTCGCCATATGCGTTGCGTCCCGGACGAGTCGACTCGTCGCGCAGCTTGAGATCCTCGAACAGGCTGGTTACCGCGTCCAAACGGAAGCCTGCCACGCCTTTATTCATCCAGAAGCGCATGACGTCGTACATTGCTTTCCGCACTTCCGGATTGCGCCAGTTCAGATCGGGCTGCTCCTTATAGAACGCGTGATAGTAAAACTGTTTGCGCGCCGGCTCCCATTGCCAGGCCGAGTGCCCGAAGATGGATTGCCAGTTGTTTGGCGGCTTGCCGTCCGGCTTAGCGTCACGCCAGACGAACCAGTCGGCCTTGGGATTCGTGCGCGACGATCTCGATTCGACAAACCACGGATGTTTGTCCGAAGTGTGATTCACCACGAAATCAAGGATCAAGCGGATGTGTCGCTTGTTGGCTTCCTCCTGCAGGCGGTCGAAGTCGGCCATGGTGCCGTATCGCGGGTCGATCGCGCGATAGTCCGAGATGTCGTATCCGAAGTCGACTTGCGGCGATGGGAAAAACGGCGAAATCCAAATGGCGTCGACCCCCAGCGTGGTGAGGTAATCCAGGTGTTTGGTGATGCCATTCAGGTCGCCGACGCCGTCGCCGTTTGTGTCGGCAAAGCTGCGAGGGTAGATCTCATAGATGACGGCATGCCGCCACCAGTCGGTGTCGGGTTGCGCCCACACCAGGCGTATGACGGCCAGCGAAAGGAGTATGAGCCGGTGCGAGAGTCGCATGACTACACTCTACTCCTCCGCTAGCTCGGCTGATAGTCAGCAGCCTTTTAAGCGAACAGCATTACTGGACGGGCAGCGTGCCGGAAACTACGAAGCTGTTCCACACCCGCGCGCGGCCTTGCACGTCGGGCGAGCGCATGATGCGTATGGCGACCGCATCACCCGGCTTCAGTGTCGATTGAATGCGTTGAATGTCTTCGACCGAAGTAACCGCCTGGCGGTTGATCGAAACGATTACATCGCGCTCCAGGATTCCGATGTCCTCGGCAAAAGATCCCTCGAGGACGGCCGAAACCTGTACGCCGCGCTTGTCGTGCAGGCCCATGTTGTCGCGTTCGGGGTCGGACAAGGTCTTGATCTTGATACCGAATTTCGCGGTGCTCGGCGCGATGTCCGGCCGGGTAGGCTCCTCTTCCTGCGGTTGCGGCTCGGCCGCGCTAAAAGTCGGGTCGTCTTTGAAGACTTCGGCGCGATCCTCAATCGTGACCTTGAAGTCCATCTTCTTGCCGTTGCGATCGACACCGAGGTGAACCGGGGTATTGATCGGTGTGTCCGCGACACGCGCCACGAGTTCGTCGCCATCTTTCACCGGCTTGCCGTCAATCGAGACGATGACGTCATCCTGCTTCAGCCCCGCTTTATCGGCGGGACCGCCCTTGTGGACTTCTTCAACAAGAACACCGGCGTTCGTTCCCAGCGCCTTCATCAAATCGGGTTTGGCGCCCTTGGTCCACTTGATGCCAATTGAACCACGTGTGACTTTACCGGCGCGAATGAGGTCGTTATAAACCCGCGCCACCATGTTGATGGGCAGCGCGAAGCCGATTCCCTGGTATCCGCCGTTCTGCGTGGCAATCATTGTGTTGACGCCGATCACCTCGCCGCGGATGTTGAGCAGCGGACCACCGCTGTTGCCGGGATTGATGGCGGCATCGGTCTGTATGAAGCGCTGCAGTTGTGTCGTGGGCCCCGCAATATCTCGGCCCAGAGCGCTGACGATGCCCGCCGTGACGGAGGCTTCCAGTCCGAATGGCGAACCGATCGCCACGCTCCAATCGCCCACCTGAATGGCGTCGGAGTTGCCAACAGTGACCGGCACCAGAGACTCCTTGGGATCGATCTTGATTACAGCAAGGTCGGTTTCGGGATCGGTACCGATGATGCGGGCGCGATACTCGTGGTCGGATCCATGCAACTTCACCTTGATGTGGTCCACTTTGCTGACCACGTGGTTATTGGTGATGATATAACCGTTCTTATCGACGATGAAGCCTGTGCCGGACTGCTCCTGTTTAAAAGCGTGGGGGGGCAGATTAGGGCTGTTCTTGAAGAACCGCCGGAAGAATGGATCGAGACCATTACTGCCGGAATCATCGGATTCATCGTCTTGCGACTTGCCGCGGCCATGCGGATTCTCGGCGATCTTGGGGGTGTAGTCGGCAGTGATGTAAACAACCGACGGCTCGAGCTTTTTGGCCAGTTTAGTGAACTCGTTCCCGAGTACGACAGGGTTGGGAATTGAGAGCGGGGAGGCGTCGGGTGCTACGTTTTGGCCCCGTGCCGCTTTGACCCCCGTGTTGACCAAAGTCCCGATGACGATCCCGATCGCCAGCGTGAACATCAGCAGACTCAATGACAGCAGTTTTTGCTGTCGCATTTTATCAAAGAAACGCATGAGCTCCTCTGGCATCCCCCTGTGTGAGGCACAAGACGACGTACCTACATTATATGAGTATCGACTAGTTGCCACGCATCCATCAGGGTAGATTTCCGCTAAGTGGTTGATGTTCCGTCCTTCGGAAGGGTTTCAACTCTACTGCGAGGATGCCACTTAGGACCAGTGCTGCCCCGGCCAGAGCGCGTGCGGTAAGTAGCTCCCCGGCAAAGACATACGACGTAAGCCAGGCGAACACCGGCTCGAGGGAATAAATCAGGGCCGCCCGGGTGGCGGAGGTCTGGCTCTGCGCCCAGGTCTGCGCCAGAAACCCCAGGGCGGTAGCGAATACGCTGGTGATTGCCAGGGCGATCCAAACCGTGGATGTCCAACGAACGTGGAGTGGTTCGGCCCACCAGAAAGTCGCGCCGCCGAGCACTGCCGCAAAAGCGATCTGGATGGTGGCAAGCCAGCCGACGTCCGTTTCCTGCGCGTAGCGTCCCAACAGGATGATGTGCAGCGCAAACGCGACCGCGCAGCACGCGATGAGCAGGTCGCCGGAGGAAATGCGAGACACCTCGCTCGGAACGGTAAGCAGTGCGAGGCCGGCGATCGCCAGCGTCACGCCGACAATTTCAGAAACACGCGGGATCTTCCGGTAAATGATGGCGCTCAAACCGGGAACGAGCGGAACATAGAGGCTCGTGATGAAGGCAGACTTAGCGGCGGAGGTGTAGCGGAGTCCAAACGTCTGCAATACGTAGCCGAGGAACAGGAGAGTACCGACCGTGATCCCTCCGCGAAGGCTTGCCCTCCAGGAGGGTCGGTTGCGGCGCGTGGCCATAACGGCGCCTAGAAGAATGGCCGCCATGGTGAAACGCAGCGCGAGGAACATGAGAATCGGGATATCGGCGACCGCATCCTTGACGAGGATGAACGTCGCCCCCCAGACGAAACAGACCAGGACGAGGAGGAGCTCGGCGCGCCACCTCATCCCATCGCGAATTCGCGGTACAACAGCACGTAAGCAGTGAGCAGGATGCGCCGCAGCCCCAGTTCGCGGCCTTCGGGGTGAAACCACTCCTGGGCAGTATGGGCGCCGCCGCCCTGTCCGCCGGCGCCGATCGAAATCGCCGGGAGGTTCATCGAGAGCGGCACATTGGCGTCGGTGGAGGCGCAGTCTAATCGCGAGCGAATGCCGAGCTGCGCGTCAACGGCGCGAATGACCTGTAGAATGGACGCGTCATCGGCGAGGCGTCCCGCGGGCCGCGAGCCGATTTCACGAATCTTTGCCGTGACTTTGCGGCCCGACGATCCGTCGTTTTCGACCTCGATCGCGCGCTCGACACAACTGGTCAGCAGCCCGGACATTTCCTCCAGTTTCGAGCTGCTTTCGGAGCGCATGTCGACCTTTGCTCGTGCGTGGGAAGGAATGGAGTTGATGCTGCATCCGCCTTCGAGAATTCCAAAGTTGTATGAAGAACGCGGTGAGGGCTTGAGCCGGGTTTCGGTGAACAGGGCAATGGCGCGGCTAAGGGCGTGCACCGGGTTTGCAACACCATAGTCGCTCCAGCTATGCCCGCCGGGGCCGGTAATGGTGACATCGAAACGCCGGCTGGCCAGCGCCTGCGAGGTGATGTGGTCGGTATTGGGGCCGTCGAGAACAATGAATGCGTTGATTCTTCCGCCGAGTGGCGACTGGCGGCAAAGATAGCGCATACCGCTGAGATTGCCTTCGCCTTCCTCTCCCACATTGGCGATCAGGAGCAACGGCAGTCCGCGGTCGGCAATCGGACAGGAGCGAATCGCGCGTGCGATGGCGAGCAGGGCAGCGAGGCCGGCGCCGTTGTCGGATGAGCCGGGCCCGAGCATGCGGCCATCGGGCCCGACCGATACTTCTTCGTTGCTGCGGGGCGCGAGAACGGTATCAAGGTGAGCGGTGATCGCGATGTAAGGGCCGTCAGTGTCAGCCTCGGTGGCAACCACGTTACCGGCGCGATCGATGCGAGCATCCCACCCGAGATCGCGGAATTGCGCGCACATCCATTCCGCGCGGCGCTGTTCGAAGAAGGTGGGGGCCGGGATGCGGCAGAGCAGGAGATGCTGCTCGTTGATCCACTGCCTCTCGCGCACAAACCATTGCAGGCACTCGCGGACGACGGGCGTTGACGCCGCTTGGGCGACTATGCGCGCGACGGCGGCGGGGTCGGCTTCGACCGGCAAAGGCTTGCTGTGGGTCGCCAAATGCCAGTGTATCAATCGCGGCGCGGACGACGGTTAACACTCTTGTAATGGAACGGTGCGAACATCAGAGAAATGGGCCAGTGGAGCATCGCGCGACTGGTGCGCGTGTGCTGTTGGATCAGTTTCGGTATCGCCACGATTGTGCGTGCTCAGGACGTGCCGGCGCAGAGCCCTCCGGCGGATGATGAGCGCTGGAATCTCTATTTCCAGGCCACGTCAATCGGCCAATATCATCCGTCTTTCGATGCGCCCTACACCGGCCGGTTCAGCCTGATCAACCATCCCGAAGCGGAGGTTTCGATCACCTCGACTCTGTTCTTCGGTTGGCGTATTGCCCACAATACGCAGTTCTACTTCGATCCCGAGATGGCGGGCGGACGCGGCTTCAGCGCCACGAACGGTATCGCGAATTTTCCTAATGGCGAGATGCCGCGGGTGGCCACCGCCGCGCCAAAACCTTACGTCGCGCGCCTGTACGTGACTCAGGATTTCGGATTCGGCGACGGGCAGGAACAGGTGGAGAGCGATGAAAATCAACTGGCGGGCAGCCGGCCGATGACACGCTACTCGATCACGCTCGGGCGGTTTACGGTAACGGACTTCTTCGACAACAACCGCTATACGCACGACCCGCGAACTCAGTTCATGGGCTGGGCCGTGATGTACAACGGCGCCTGGGACTATCCGGCGGATACGCGCGGGTATACGTGGGGCTGGGTGCACGAGTTCCACACTCGGCGCTGGTCGCTACGATACGGAAGCTCGGCCATGCCGAAAGTGGCCAATGGGCTGCGGTTCGATCGCCGGCTGTTCCGCGATCGCGCCGATATGTTCGAGGGTGAATTGCACTTTCATCCTGGCGGGCACGATGGCGCAATCCGGTTGTTGAGCTATCAGAACCATGCCGATGCCGGAACGTATGGGGATGCCATCCGCTTAGCGCGGCAGAGTGGGACGACGCCCGATATTACGGCAACGCGCCGGATCGGGACTTTGAAGTATGGTTTCGGGATCAGCGCCGAGCAGGAGATTGTGAAGGATGTCGGCGTGTTCGGACGGCTCGGATGGAACGATGGCAAGACCGAGAGCTTCGCGTTTACGGCGATCGACCGGCTCGCGACGGCGGGGGTTTCGGTCGGCGGCGGCCGCTGGCGCCGTCCTCACGATACGGCTGCGACGGAAGTAACGGTCAACGGACTCTCGGCCGTTCATGCACAATACCTGGCTCTAGGCGGCTATGATTTTCTGATCGGCGACGGGAAGCTGCGCTATGGCCCCGAGGTGATTTCAGAGAGCTATTATTCGGCGCAGTTGTGGCCCTGGCTGGCGGCTACGATCGACCTGCAGCATGTGAATAACCCGGCGTACAACCGGGATCGCGGTCCGGTTTGGGTGGGAACTTTCCGGCTGCACTTAGAGATGGGTAAAAAATGATGAGGGTTCCTGTCATAGCTGCAATCAAGGGATACTCCGATGCTGGAAGCCTCGCCGCAACCCAAGGGTGGCGCAGGCGGTTTCGCCTGCGCGTTCCCGCCGTAGTCCAAAGGCCCCCGGAACCGCCTGTTTCACGCTTCCACAGCCTGGTGGATGTGGAGTTTTTTTGACCGTACCTCGAGTTAAGCCGGAGCGTCCGCGAGCGGCGTGCCCAGCAATGAGGTCCCTGACGGCGCACCAGATTGGTCGATGAGCATTTCGACGCGGTTGCGGCCGAGTCTCTTCGCGCGATACAGGGCTTCGTCAGCTCGACGAATGAGCACCTCCGACGAGTTGTCATAGCCGGGGAGAGCCGCGGTGGCGCCAAAACTTGCAGTGAGCGTGATCGCGGTCTCGGTAAGGAGCATTGGCTCCGAGCACAAATCGACCCGCAGGCGCTCCGCCTGGGCGACGGCTGTATTCTCATCGCATCCGGGAAAGACAATGAGGAATTCCTCGCCGCCATATCTCCCGAGGGAATCGTAGGGCCGAATCGACATGCTCAAGCGGCGGGCTGCTTCGCGCAGTACCGCGTCGCCGGCAAAGTGACCGTAGGTATCGTTAATCAGCTTAAAGTGATCCAGGTCGAGCAGGATGACGCCGATTGGGGTTCGTTCCCGCTGGCCGCGTGAGAGTTCGCGTTGCAGAGCATCTAGAATGGACGAGCGATTCCACAGCCGGGTGAGTGAATCCTTGGTAGCCTGCTCCCGTAGCGCCTCCCGGGCGGACAGCAACTCGGCCTGGAGATCCACCAGGCGGGTGCCGGCGCGCAACCGGACCTTCAGTTCATGCTGATCGAAAGGCTTGATGATATAGTCGTCCGCGCCCGATTCCATGCCCTCGATCAGGTCTTCTTTGAGGCTTTTGGAGGTTAGAAGAAGGATATAGGTGTACGGTTCCCGAGCCTGCTGCCGTACCAGCCGGCAGACCTCGGGGCCGGTCATGCCTGGCATCATCCAATCCAGAATGGCTACCGGCGGTGCGTCGTCCCGTTGCAGAATGTCCCAGGCTTCGGAGCCGTCGCGTGCGACCGCGACGTCGTAGCCCCATTTGCGAAGCGTTGCGTCGAGCAAATGGCGCGAGACCAGACTGTCATCTGCAATAAGAATCTTCAAGCTCTTACGCTTACCTCTCCATTGGTGCGGAGTTACACATCTCTCCCCGACCACTCTATCGGCAGGAGGTTCCTTTTTCCTTACCCTCCGACCCCACAAGTGTTCTAGCCTCAACCATATAAGACCTTCACTGAAATGTAATAGTACCCGAAGACGGACGCGTGATGAGACTACATTACCGGCGGGCTCTTTCTCAATGCCAGGATACAATACTATCTAGCAAAGAAATGAAGACTTTCTATATTGAAACCTTCGGGTGTCAGATGAATGTGCACGATTCCGAAAAAGTGATCGGAACGTTGCTGACGCAAGGGTATAGCCAGGTCGAGACGCCCGAAGAAGCCGAGTTGATTCTGTACAACACCTGCAGTATCCGGGACAAAGCCGAACAGAAGGTCTTCAACCGATTGCAGCAGTTTAAAAAGGATAAGAACAAGGTCTTCGGAGTTCTGGGGTGCGTCGCGCAGCAGGAAGGCGAGAAGATTTTCGAACGGGCGCCGCACGTCAGCCTGGTGGCTGGATCAGCGAGCTATACGAAGCTTCCACAGATGCTGGTTCAACTGGAGGCAGGGAACCACCGCGTGACCGGCTTAAACCTGGACACCGAGGAGACCTTCGAAACTCCGTTTGCGCGCCGCGATAATCCCCATCGCGCCTATATCACCATCATCGAAGGGTGCGACAAGAGTTGTGCCTATTGCGTGGTTCCGTTCACGCGAGGTCCCGAGCGCAGCCGTACCAGCGACAGCGTCATGCGTGAGGCCCGCGAGTTGGCGCAGATGGGATACAGCGAGATTCAATTACTTGGGCAAAACGTGAACAGCTACCGCGATCCTTCACCGGCGGGTTGGGATTTCGCGCGGCTGCTGCGAGCGATGGGGGAGATCGATGGCATCCGGCGGGTGCGCTTCACCACATCGCATCCTCGCGATTTCGTCAAAGACATCATCGACGCGATCGATGAGAATCCAGTGCTGTGCAATCATGTCCATTTGCCCGTGCAATCAGGGTCGAGCGCGGTGCTGTCGCGCATGCAGCGGCTCTATACGCGCGACGAGTACATGCGCCGCATCGACTGGATGAAGAAGGCGCGGCGGAATATTTCCATCACGAGCGATATCATCGTCGGCTTCCCCGGTGAGACCGAGGCGGAGTTCAACGAAACGCTCGCCCTTCTCGATGAAGTGGAATACGACTCGCTCTTCAGCTTCAAATATTCGAGACGGCCCAACACGCCCGCTCTCGCTTTGGAAGACCAGATTCCGGAAGACGAGAAGGGTCGGCGTCTGACCATTCTCCAGGAGAAGCAGCGCGCGATTCAGGTTCGGCGTAACGGGGATCTGGTTGGCGTAGTCGAAGAGACGATGGTGGAAGGATTTAATAAGGCGACGGGTCAGTGGATCGGGCGTACGTCTCAAAATCGCACGTTGAACTTCGTACATGCGGCGCATCCGAGCCCCATTGGTGATGAGAGTCTCGTCGGCAAATACATGCCCGTGCGGGTGACGCGCGCAGGGCCCAACTCTCTCGCGGGGGAAGCGCTACAGTAGAAGTGCAAGGAGGGGTAAATGGAAGTTGAAATGAAAATCCGGGGACTGATGATGGACCCGGTCTCCAACATGCCGATCGTCGTCCTGAAGGACGTGAATGGCGCTTCCATCTTGCCTATCTGGGTGGGAATCTACGAGGCGAATGCGATCGCCCTGGAGATTGAGAAGGTCTCTACACCACGCCCGATGACGCACGACCTGATTAAGACATTGCTGCTGGGTCTTGGAACAGGGATGCGCAAAGTTGTTGTGAGCGAATTGAAGGATGACACTTTCTATGCGGTCATCTGGCTGGAACGGGATGGAGAGCTGATCAGCGTCGACTCTCGTCCAAGCGATGCCCTGGCGTTGGCGCTGCGTCTCGATTGTCCGATTTTCGTGGACGACACAGTGCTGAAGAGTTCCAAGGCGTCGAGCGCGGTGACTGAGAAGATGAACAGCAACGAGGAACTGCGGCGCTGGCTCGAAGGTCTCGGCGACGAAGACCTCGGGCGCTACAAGATGTAGGTTACTAGTACCAAACTAGCCGCCCGCCTACAAACGTGATGAAAACGAGGTGGCGGCTTCACCCTTCCACAGCCGCCCAATAAGAAGTTTTTTGATCGTGCCCTTGGATGTCATTCCGAATGCACAGGAGTAACCGCCTGCGCCGCCACGGCTTCATCAATACTCGCACTCGTTAATCAATTGTGCGACCAACTCCGCCGCCGGCAACTCGCGGCTGCGGGATACGCCTTGACCCGCCCATAGCGATAAGAAACCAGCCTCGCCCAATTTCGCAGCGGCGGTCCGCATTTGCCTCGTCAGCGTGTTCTGAACAGGGTAGGGAAGTATGGCGCCCTCCCGGCCCTCCAACTTCTCGATGAAGGTGTTGCGAATGCCGCGTGCTGGGCGGCCGGAAAATGCTCGCGTCACGACGGTTGTGTCGCGTGCAGCGCCGGCAATCGCTTGCTTGTAAGCCACCGCGGCCCCGCACTCCGGCGATCGCAGGAATGCTGTGCCCAGTTGCACCGCCGATGCCCCATGAGAGAGCATCGAGGCGATGTCACGACCATCCATGATTCCACCCGAAGCGATCACGGCAGCGAATTGAGCAATTCCGCGCACGAGCTCCAACGTGGGAACCATGGCTTGCTCGAAGTGGACGGTGAATGTTCCGCGATGCGCACCCGCCTCCGCGCCCTGCGCGATCACCGCGTCGACCCCGGTGTCCGCCAGAATCCGGCCCTCTTCGATTGTTGTTGCGGTTCCGAGAACGGTCATGCCCCGTGCGTGAAGCTTTGAGATGGCATCCGGCTCGAGTGCGCCAAAGGTGAAGCTGAACACCTCGGGCCGTGCTTCCAGAACCGCTTCGAACTGCTTCGGGAAAGGATCGCGCGTCAGCGAGGGCAACACCGGCGGCGGCAACCCCAATGCACTGTGAACCTCGCCGAGGATCGCGAGCATCGGCGCGGCATCGACATCGGCGGGCCGGTCGAATCCACCGGCAAACAGGTTGACGCAGATAGGGCGCTCCGTCAGCCTGCGTGTTTCGCCAACCTTATTCAGGATTTCTTCCGGAGTCCAGTAGCTGCCGGCGAGCGATCCAAGACCGCCGGCATTCGAAACCGCCGCGGCTAATTCGGGAGTGCCTGGTCCGCCGCCCATCGGCGCGAGAATGATCGGAAAATCGATTCCCAGCCGCCGCAGCAACTCCTTTTGTGCAATCAAACCATGTCCGACCGAATGCGGTCCGCAATGCGCTGAACGTATTCGTCAACCATTGCCGCGTCGGAACCTTCCACCATCACGCGGACCAGCGGCTCGGTGCCTGAGAACCGCACCAGCACACGCCCCGAATTGCCGAAGGCCGCTTCCGCCTGACGAATCTCACGTTGCACTTCAGGAAGCTGATCGAGCGGCTTCTTTTCCTTTACGCGGACATTCACAAGCACCTGCGGAAATGTTTTCATCTCCGCCACAAGATCATCGAGCGAGGCAGCGCGCGCGGTCATGACGTCGAAGATACGGAGTGCCGTCAACATGCCGTCGCCTGTGGTGGCAAACTCACGAAAGATGACGTGCCCCGACTGCTCGCCGCCCAGGGCTGCACCCATGCGCAGCATTTCCTCGAGCACATACTTGTCGCCGACAGGAGTCCGCACCAGCTTGATGCCATGCGATGCCAACGCGAGCTCGAGCCCGAGATTCGACATGACGGTGGCTACCACAATCGGACCATCGCCGTTCCCCGGCAACCGGCCCTGATCCTTTAAGAATCGCGAGGCGATCAACAACACCGCATCGCCATCGATGAGCCTTCCGGACGCGGAAATGAACAGGGCACGGTCGGCATCGCCATCGAAAGCGACGCCTACCTGAGCGCCTTTTTGCAGCACTGCTTCCCGCAGTGTTTCGACGTGCAACGAGCCGCAATTCAGATTGATGTTTCGCCCGTCCGGAGCCGCGGCGATGGTATGGACTGTGGCTCCGAGTCTTCCCAACAGCTTGGGCGCCAGTTCGCAGGCGGATCCATTGGCGCAATCGATGACGATATTCAGGCCTTCGAGGCTGCGGGACAGCGTCGACGCCAGGTGGTCGATGTAGGTGCGGTCGAGCGTCTTGTCGACGTTCAGTTCTACCGGCCGCGGCGCGATGCCGTCGCGAACCGAAGCCAGGATCTCCTGCTCCAGTGCTTCCTCGAGTTCGTCGGCGAGTTTATATCCGTTATGCCCCAGCACTTTGATGCCATTGTCCTGGTATGGGTTGTGCGAGGCCGAGATCATGACGCCGGCGGCAAACGGGCCGTTCTTCGCCAGGTATGCGACGCCGGGTGTCGTCGTGACTCCCGCGAAATCGACGCCTACGCCGTGCAATGCGAGGCCGCCGGCGATTAGCGACGCTAGTTCCGGACCTGACTCCCGGGTGTCCATGCCGATGACAACCTGCTGCTCGTGCCCGCTTCGAACGATCCAGGCGCCCAGCGCCGAGCCTACGGCTGTTACCGTGCGCGGATCGAGCGGATACTCCCCCGCAACACCGCGAATCCCATCCGTACCAAAGAGCGTTCGCGCCATCAGTTCATGTCTCTCTTTTCCAGGGTCACGTTGAAATGCACTTGCGCGTCGCTGCGCAGCCGGATTTGAGGATCGCCGACCGACAGGTGGACTCGTATTTCGGTCTTTCCCACTACGTTGCTGAGATCGATCGGATCGGTGCTCACCGCTTCGATGGACCGAATGCGGCTCTCCGGGCCACTGATGCGAACGGTCGGTGGATTGAACGAGCTGGCCACGATCGCATATCCCTGCGTCGGACCGGTAGAGAACTTGGGACGTATCGGCACCGTTTTAGACACCAACCGCTCGAATCGCAGGGTGATCTGCGAAGGCACCGCCTTATAGAAGCTCACACCGCTGGGAAGTTTCAGGTTTTGTTCACGGACCGTAAAGGTGCGTTCCCCGGCTTTAGCCACCGTAGAGAGGTCGAGTACGATCGCGGCGTCCTGTAAGTTGTCGCGGGTCAAACGCAGCGGGGAGCCCCGCACTTCCAGATAGACGCGGTCCGGAATTCCGGAGCTGATATCCAGGTCGTCGGGGATGTTCTTGTACTCCACTGGTACGTTGATCGAAGTGGCGAGTTCCGGCTCGCGCGCCACGACGAGCCACAGTACCGTGGCGATGGCGAGCGACAGCAACTTCCATCCCAAATTACCGAACAGCCATTTTCTCATCGCGGTTGTTGGACTGTGGATTCAGTTGGCGCCGGGACGGGTTCGGCCGTGGGGCGGGCTTCCTGACGTATTGGAAGTCCGGTCAGCGCCTGCTCGACGCGCGCCAATGGGACATTCAGATCGATATCGCCGGCATGCGCCATCGAGATGCGGCCGGTTTCCTCGGACACCACCAGGGCGATGCAGTCGGCCTCTTCAGTCACACCAATCGCGGCCCGATGACGGGTTCCGAGGTTCGTAGCGAGGAGTGGATTTGTGGTCAGGGGCAGGAAGCAGGCCGCAGCGGCTATCCGATCGCCCTGTACGATGACCGCGCCATCATGTAGCGCGCCGAGGGGTTGGAACAGCGAACAAAGGAGGTCTCGAGAGATGACCGCATCCAGGCGCACACCGCTCTCCACAAACGTCCGCAAGCCGATGTTGCGCTCTACAATAATGAGCGCGCCGACCTTCTGCAGTGTCAGTTGTCCCAGGGCGAGCAGGATTTCGTCCGCTACCTCACGTTTCTCCAGTTGACTGAAGCCGGCGAACGGCCTGCGGCCGATGCGCGCCAGCATGCGCCGCAGTTCGGATTGGAACATCACGATCAACGCGAATCCCGTGTATGGGACGAGGGTTGCGAGAACGCTGCGCAGCAGCTCGAGACGCGCCCAGACTGCAACATAATAGACCAGTGAAAGGACGGCGATGCCGATCAGAATGTGGGCAGCACGGCGGCCCCGGATGATCAGAATGAACTGATAAATCAGGAAGGCAACAAGAACTATGTCGACGAACGCCGTTATACTAAACGACGAAAACGCGTTGACGGGGAATGCGGGCAACCACGCCATGCATGTGTACTTCATTGTAGCAGCGGGGGCTGCTGGAACGCTGGGAGACGTATGTTTGGCGATTCGGTCTTAAGAAATCTTGTAAGAATATGTAACGAGGCCTACTTGACAGACGTCGTTGAGGCGAGGAACATACAAGGAGAGGTGAACCATGCGCAGGGTACTCTCGAGTCTGGCAGTCGGCATACTCGTTGCCGCCTCAGCATTCGGGCAGTCGGTGATTTCCGCCCATTCCGGAGTTATTCACTGGATTGAAGGGCGGGTCCTGGTAGGGGACCAGCCGATTGTCGTAAAGCCGGGGGAATTCAAAGAGCTCAAGCAGAACGAAGTTCTCAATACCGAGGAAGGCAAGGCGGAAGTTTTACTCACGCCAGGCGCTTTCCTGAGAGTCGGCGAGAACAGCTCGGTGCGGATGGTCTCCAACCATCTTTCCGACACGAGGTTCGAGCTTGTAAAGGGCGAAGCAATTGTAGAATGCGACGAGCTTCTTAAGGACAACGCCATAACAGTCCTTTATAAGGAGACGGCGGTCGCGCTCGAGAAGAAAGGCCTCTATCGTTTCGACCTGCCGCCGGCACGGGCGCGGGTCTATGAGGGCGAAGCGATTGTCACCGGTCCGTCGGGCCACCTGACGTTGACGAAGGGTCACGAAACGACGCTCGATGGCGCCTTGATGGCAGTGAAGTTCGACACCAAGACGGGTGACGAGTTAATGCGCTGGGCTGCGCGCCGGTCCGAGGCTTTGGCGATGGCCAATGTCTCCGCGGCACGGTCGATGAACAGCAGCGGCGGGTCCTACATTCCGACTAATGGAATGTGGGGGTTCAATCCCTATTTCGGAATGTTCACCTACATTCCGGCCAGTGGGATTGCATACAGCCCTTGGGGTTTCCCCTTCTGGAGCCCTTACGCTTCTTACTACTACATGCCTTACTATGACTACGGCTTCTATCCGGGCTACGGCAGCTACGGTGGGTACGGCGGTGGCGGCGCGAGCAAAACCGGAAGCGCTTCGACTTTCGCCGGTGCTCCGCGCTGGTCGGCAGTGGGCCGTTCGGGTTCGGGTGGAGCGTTTAATCCTGGGCATGCCGTTGGGACTCCGGGCGCAGTCGGACGCAGCGGGGGATTTGGCGGTGGAACGTCAGGGTTTAGCTCCGGCCGCAGCGTGGGCGGTTACTCGGGTGGCAGCAGCGGTGGAGGCGGCGGGTTCTCCGGCGGCGGAAGCAGCAGCGGCGGAGGTGGGTTCTCCGGAGGCGGCGGTCATGGCGGCGGCGGTGGTGGCGGCGCAGTCGGTGGTGGTGGCGGACACCGCTAAATCACCTCTTAGCAGGACCAAATAGGATTCTTCCAGAACGCTCGTTCGTAAGCTCGCCTTGCGCAACGAGCGTTTTGCCATTTACGAGTACATAACGGAAACCAACCGCGTACTGGTGAGGCTTCTCGAATGTCGCGGTGTCGGCTACGGTAGCCGGGTCGAAGATCGCCAGGTCGGCTTTCATACCGGGCCGGATCAAACCGCGGTCATATAACTTCGTTCTCTGGGCCGGCAATCCCGACATCCTGTGCACGGCATCCTCGAGCGTGATGGTGTGACGCTCGCGGACGTAGCGCGCCAAAACCCGGGCAAACGTACCGTAGCTGCGCGGATGCGGCGCCGCGATGCCGAACTGGGGAACTTCGCCGTCGCTCGCGATCATCGTAAAGGGGTACTTCATAATCCGCTCGACATCCTCTTCGCTGATCGCATGATAGACCGCCTGGCACCCTCCGGAATGCTGGATTTCGAGTAGCGTTTCCGCTGCGTTTTCGATGGTGATCTCGCGTCCACGGGCTTTGGTGATTTCGGCGAGGTTTTTCCCCGCGAGCGATTTGTCCCACGAACAGTTGGCCATGACCACATTGGCAGGATCGCCGCCGCCGCGATCGATCTTGATGCTCTCGATGACCGCCGCTTTGATTTTGGCGCGCTGCTCCGGGGCGTCCAGGCGTTCATTCAGAGCCTTATGTCCGCCCTCCTGTGCCCACTGAGGAATGAGCGCCGCGGTGCCTGTGCTGGACGCCGTATACGGGTATTGGTCGATCGTCACGTCGACGCCGCGGGCGCGGGCTTCCTCCACCAGTCGCAGGGTGTCGACACTCCTGCCCCAATTGTCCTTGCCAATGATCTTGTGGTGCGTCAGTTGCGTCGGAAGCCCGCCCTCTTCGCCAATGCGGATCGTCTCGCGTACGCTGTCGAGAATCTGGGCCGCTTCATTGCGCATGTGCGAGTGGTGCATTCCACCCATCGCGCCGACGACTTTCTCGATCTCGATGACTTCTTCGGTGGGCGTAAAGTTTCCTGGGACGTAGAACAGGCCGGTGGTCACTCCAAACGCGCCGTCGAGCATCGCCTGCCGGGTGAGCTGCCGCATCTTCTCGATCTCCTCGGCCGTCGCCGGGCGATTCACGAGTCCCATCACCTGTTCGCGAATGCTGCCCTGGCCCGCGAAGGTGCCGAAGTTGGGACCGAGGTGCAACGCGCCAACCTGGCTCAGGAACTTTCCGATGGGCAAAGGCGAACTGCCGTCGGGACCTTCGAAGATTGTGGTCACGCCCTGGCGAGTGTAATTCTGGGCCGCGGGATCCTGGAAAATGCCGCGTCGCGCGTGGGTGTGGATGTCGATGAAGCCCGGGGCCACCACCAGCCCCGCCGCGTCCAGGCGGCGCGCAGCCGATGCGGACTTGAGATTTCCGATAGCGGCGATCGAATCGCCCTTGATGCCGACGTCACCGTAAAACCAGGGGTCGCCCGATCCATCGACGATCTTTCCGCCAGTGATCACTACATCGTAAGACTGAGGCTGCGCAAAGAGCGCCGTGAACGAACCGATCGCGAGGGCTAAGACGGCAAGTCGCATCTCGTCATTTTGACACGCGCCGGCTCGGAGCTATGCTGGTGGCTGGTATGGAGGAGTCGGAACCCAAGCGCACCGATGAAGATGAGCCCATGCTGTACTGCCCGGTCTGCGACTGCCGTTTGACACAGCACAAGTGCAAGCTCGTTTGCGAGCGGTGTGGGTACTACATGAGCTGCGCCGATTATTACTGAACTGTGTGCTCCGAGGTGGCGCAGGAGGTTTCGCCTGCGCGTTCCCGGTGAGGTCCAAAGGCCGGCGTTTCCGACCCTTTACCACTTGAAACGCCTCGACAGGCACCTCTAACAAACCGGGATGCAATCCTGCCTCACCTTCTATACAACTATGGGGCGAAGTAGCCGTTGATATCGATGATCACGTCGGTTTTATCCGTGACGTAAACGCTGATCGAGCCGTTATTGCCGGCGGGAACAATGGCAGCATTTGCCACCACCAGGCCGCGAGCCGAATTCAGCGTGGATACCCCCGGCTGAGATTTTCCGGTTGGCCAGGTGGTCAGGAATCCGAGGCCTGCGGCCGGTACAACCGTGATATTGAGCGAATAGGCTTGGGCAGACGCAGGAATTGCACAGGAGCTGTTCGGAATGGGAAAATCGCGCGTCGCGCCGCCTGTCGGGGTTGGCGCTCCGAACGGTGCGGGCCCGTTGCGCGTGTCCGCAACGCGGCAGGGAGTGACGGGGTAGAAATAGAGCGCTCCTGTACCCCCGGAACTGCCGAAGTAGCCGTTGGCGTCGACAATCAGGTTCGTGGCATCGCTCGCGAAAGCGCTGATGGCTCCGGCATCGCCCGCTGGGACGATAGCAGCGTTAGCGACAACCGAGCCGCTCGGCGAATTCAGAGTCGAGACAGTCGGAAGCGAAAGTCCCGAGGGCCATACCGTCAGATAAGTCAGGGGGCCCGCCGGAACCACCGTGGCGTTGACGGAATACGCCTGCGCGGTCGAAGCCAGGCCGCATGTACTGCTTTCCAGCGGAAAACTGCGGCTTGCCCGGGCCAGCATACTCGGAGTGCCAAGGCCGTTGGGCATCGAGCTGTTTCGCGTATCGACGGCGCGGCACGGCGTTATTGGATAAAACGCCAGTCCTTGCGCGGTTGCTCCCGCAAAGTATCCGTTGATGTCGATTACGAGGTCTGTCGCATTGCTGGCATACACGCTGATCGCGCCGTTGGTCCCTGCCGGCACAATAGCGGCATTCGCCACCACGCTGCCGTCGTTGGCGTTTAGCGTCGACACGACCGGCTGGGACTGGCCTGCGGGCCAAATGCTGATGTAAGCAAGCGGGCCTCGCGGAACCGCGGTTACGTTGAGGGAATAAGCCTGGGCCACGGGCGGCACACCGCAGAGGCTATAGAGGAGCGGAAAGTCGCGAGTGGCAGCGGCGGCCAGGTTTGGGGGACCGAATCCGCCGGTTTGCCCGTTCCCCCGCGTGTCCACCAGCCGGCAGGGCGCCAGCGGATAAAACGCGAGACCCTGTGTTGATGTGGTTGTCCCGGCCTGTGAAATTGTGAACGTCTGTCCGGCGATGGTGATGTTGCCGGACCGGCTGGCGCCTGAGTTGGCAGCTATTGAATACGAAACCGTACCGCTCCCCTGGCCCGTTGCCATGGACGTGATGGTGACCCAGGGGGCATTGCTGGATGCGGTCCAGGCAGCATCCGACGCGGAGCAGGTGACGGCCACAGAACCGGTGCTGCCGCCGGCAGCCACATTGGCGCTGGTCGGGTTCAACGAGAAAGTCGGGGTGCTACCCGCTTGAGTAACGGTGTAAGCCTGGCCCGAGATGGTCAAAACGCCTGAACGTCCGCTCGTGAGTGTGTTCACGGCGACCGAATAGTTCACGGCGGAGTTGCCGGTGCCGGAAAGGGCCGATGTGATGGCGAGCCACGACGCATTGCTCGAGGCCGTCCAGGATGCATCGGGGGGCGTTATCGTGATCGCCGTCGAACCCGTTCCCCCGTTCGGATTGAAATTCGCGGAGGTCGGGTTCAGGGACACGCTGGTGCCTGTACCAGCTTGCGAAACGGTAAACGTCCGGCCACCGATGGTCAGCGAACCTGAGCGTTGGCTCGAGGAGTTGTTTGGCGTGCCGGCGTAACCGACAGTTCCGTTGCCCACTCCGGAGGCTCCGGAAGTGATGGAGAGCCAGGAGGTATTGTTGCTCGTGGCGGTCCATGTTGCGTCGGCGGGTGTTGCGGTGACTGAAACCGTGCCCGTGGCTGCCGAACTGCCCACTGTCGTGGAGGTTGGGTTCAACGAAATCGACGGGGTAGCGCCCGCTTCGGTGATCGAGAATACCTGGCCCCCAATCGTAAGGGTTCCCAGACGTGCATTTACCGAGTTGGTGGCGGCGACGGAGTAGCCCACGCTTCCATTCCCGGTTCCGGACGAGCCGGACGTAATCGTGATCCACGCGGTGTTGCTGGTCGCTGTCCAGGAAGCGTCGGAGGGCGTCGCGGTGACGGATACGGTTCCGGTTCCCCCGGTGCTCACGATGTTTGTTGAGGTCGGGTTCAACGTGACCGACGGATTCAACCCCGACTGAGTGACGTTGAAGGCGATGCCGGCGATGCTCAGGCTGCCCGAGCGCGAGTTCGTCGAGGCGTTGGAGGCGACCGTATAACCAACGGTACCGTTCCCGGTACCGGAGGCGCCGGACAGGATGGTGATCCATGCTGAATTGCTGGCCGCAGTCCAGGTGGCGTCGGAAGGTGTGGCGGTGACGGAGACAGTCGCATTGCCGCCACTGCTGCCGGCGGTGGCGGACGGCGGATTCAGCGTGAAGGAGGCTGCGGCCCCCGATTGCGTGACGCTGAATGTCTGACCGGCGATCGTGAGGGTGCCGGAGCGCGGGTTCGATGAGGAGTTGGAGGCGATCGAGTATCCGGCGTTTCCGTTGCCCGTGCCCGAGGCTCCGGATGTAATCGTGATCCAGGCGTTGTTGCTTGCGGCGGTCCAGGTGGCATCCTGCGGGTTTGCCGTTACCGCCACAGTCCCCGTACTGCCGGCGCTAGTCGCATTCGTGAAAGTGGGGTTTAGCGAAAACGTGGGCGTCACGCCGGCCTGGGTGACATTGAACGTTGCTCCGCCGACCGTCAGGAAACTCGCTCGCTGGTTGGCGGAGTTGTTGGCTGCGACCGAATAAGCGATGGTGGCGTTTCCCGTGCCGGACGCGGCGGATGTAATGGCCAGCCAGGAAACGCCACTCGTTGCGGTCCAGGCGGCAGTGGCCGGCGATACGGTAAGCGACGTAGTGCCGGTACCTGCGGATGCGCTGACATTCACTGAGGCCGGTAACAGCGAATAGGTGGGGCCGCCCGCCGAACTCGTTGCGATCTTCGCCAGAAACGCGCTGTATCCATCGGCATCGGAGGATTGCATGGGGTTTTGGAGCGGGAAGTTGGACGACATCGTGTTGCCGGCGAGGACAATGTTGCCGGACACATCGGCGGCAATCGCATTTGCGGAATCGGTTCCGCCGCCACCCAGATAGGTGCTGAATACCAGGCTCCCGTTGGCATCGAAACCGGCGGCAAACGCGTCGTACATTCCGGCATTGCTTTGTTGGATGGCATTCTGCAGGGGAAAGTCTGTTGAGGACGTGTACCCGCCTACGAACACGCCGCTGGAGTTGACGGCGATCCCCATAGGCCAATCCCGACCGCTTCCTCCCAGGTAAGTGCTGAACACCAGGCCATTTCCCGCGGCGTTGAATTTCGTCACGAAGCCGTGCGTTCCCCACACGGCGGAACCCTGGTATGCCCGAAGCACGGGAAAGTCGGACGAACTGGTTACCCCTGTGACGCAGGCTTCGCCCGCAGAGTCGACAGCGACGCCGGTCGCTGTTTCCGGCGTCATCATTCCGCCGGCGGTACCGCCAAGGAACGTGCTGTAGGCCAGTGTTCTGCCGTCGGTATTGAGCTTAGTGAGAAATGCCGCTTGCTGGCCCGGAAGCGGAAACGTGGATCGAAAGGCGGAGGCGACGGGGAAATTTCCGGACTGTGTCCCGCCGGCCACGTATGCGTTTCCTCCGCTGTCCACGGCAATGGCTGCGGCCGTGTCGGTATTCAAGCCTCCCAGATAGGTGCTGTAGAACAGCGTGCTGCCGGTTGCGTCGAGCTTGAATACGAATGCGTCCTGCTGGCCCGGCCGGTTGGGTTGGTATGCGTACAGCGTAGGGAAATCGGAGGACGCGGTGTTGCCCGCGACATAGATATTCCCGGCTGGATCGAGGCTGACACCCACGGCGCTGTCTGTGCCTGATCCGCCAAAGTAGGTGGCGAAGATCAAGGCGTTTCCGGCGGCGTTGAGTTTTGCAACGAATGCATCCTGAGAGCCATGAAGTGTGGTCTGGATCGCCCTTGAGACGGGCAGGTCGGAGGAGGACGTATCGCCAACCACGATGACGTTTCCCGATGAATCGACTGTGATTCCGTTGGCGCGATCGGCGCCCTGCCCGCCGAAATAGGTGCACCAGGCCAAACTATTGGATGAGGTGAATTTTGCAACAAAGGCGTCGATCCCATTGCCGCGGTGGAGGCCGCCCGTGGCTGGGAAGTCGGGTGACTCGGTCCATCCGGCGACGTAGCTGTTTCCATAAGAATCGATGGCGACGCTGTTTGCCGTGTCGTGCGCACCTCCTCCCAGCAGCGTGCTGTAGGAGAGCGTCGGGTCGATTACCAGGGTAGTGGCGTTGTCATAGGCTGCGGCCTCGAATGTCACGTCGCCATCGGACCGCACGTGGTACCTGATGTCAACGGATTTGCGGGTGGCGCCTAAGACCGAGTATGCCGTAGGGGCATGATCGCGTATTTTGCCCTCGGCGGTGGTGATTTCCAACGCGCCAGTTTCGTCGATGCGAATGGCGTTCATGCCGCTGTAGTGAAGGTGGATCAAGGCGGGGTCGGCGCCGGCGGATACCACAAATTCGGACTTGATGATGTTGTCCTGAATGCGCCAGCGCATGTCGATGCCGTGATAGAGATTGCGGTATACGACGCCGGAGTAGAGAGGCAGGTCCTGAGCCCAATGCGACGGGTCCGAGCCAACCAGATAATTCAAATGGCCGGACTTCTCGGGCAGGCCCACAGGCTCGACCGATGCGTTGGCGCCGGGAAAAGTAATGTTGAGGTCCGATCCGCCTGAACGAAGAGTGATTTTATTGTTGATGAAATAAGCTTGAAGTCTATGACTGTCAAGGATATATCTGACGTCAGACTTGGCCTGTCCACGATTTTCGAATATCATTGCGCGCAACGCCGGCGTTTCCCCTGCCGATGTCCACTCGCAGAACGTGAGTGCGGCAACCGCGAGCCAACGGCCCATAGGTATGTAGTGCTTGCGCGCGCGACGTTCTCTCGCTTTACAAAATTGCTATTTTGGAACGCATATGACCAGACGCACCCTTGTCGGTGGTGTCCTCGTGGCGGCGGCGCAGGCACAACAACGTCCGCGGCAGGTGGAATGGAAGCCGCGCCTCGGCATTTTGGGCCCGTTCACCGAATCGAACGTCCGCTTCGCTCGTGAAGAGGGGTTCACGAACATGATTCTGGGCGCCGGCCGACGGTCATCGCTCGATCCGACCACGCTGACCGATTCCCAGATCGACGGGATCAAGCAGACGCTGGCGCGCGAGCAGATGCACGTCTCGGCGTTTCAGGCTTCGCAGAATCACATCAATCCCGACCTGGCGAAGCGCCAGGACGAGAACGACTATTTCGTGAAGTTGATTGAGCTGGCGGGCAGGCTCGGTGTTCCATACATTGGGACTTCCTCGGGTAAGGATGCGGACAAGCCGTTTGAGAAGCAGGTGGACGATATCGTTCGGGTCTATAACGAGCGGTACTTCAAGGCCTGCGAGGCGAATCATGTTCGTATCCTCTGGGAGCCGTATCCCGGCGGCGCGAACATCGCCATTAGTCCCGCGGGTTTCGAGGCATTATTTAAAGGTTTTGGTGACTCGCCGTACGTGGGGTTGCAGTATGATCCGTCGCACCTCGTGTGGCAGATGATGGACCCGATCCAGACCGCGCGCGATTTTGTGGATAAGATCTTCGACGTGCATCTCAAAGACACGGAGGTCCGGTGGGATGTTCTACGGCGTGTCGGGATTAATCCGGTGAACCGGGCGCAGTGGTGGGTGTACCGGCTGCCGGGTTTAGGATCGATCGATTGGGCAGCGTTCTTTACCGTGCTGCAGCGTGCGGGATACCAGGGGGCCATGAGCCTCGAGCATGAGGACCCGCTTTACGGTTCGCCCAACCGTCCCGGGCCGGATTTTTCGCCGGAGTATGCTTTGGGGTTCAAGATGGGGCATAGATATTTGAGGCAGTACGTCCCGGACTGATGAACTCCAAAGGCCGGCTGAAAGTCCAATGCCACTTAGTTTCAACTAAACTTAGTGGTCCGAATGTCTGTGATGCGGGATGGCGTCCTTGTTGCTTGTTCACAGTTACGGGCGAGCGGGTTAACAACCCGCCGCAGGCTAACAGCCTGCATCACAGGCTCAATCAAACTCGCCGTTCCCGCTACCCTTCCACCGGAATCCAAAACACGGGCTGTCACCTTAGCTCTAACGGCTTAAGACCTTACCGCCGATAGGTAAAGTGGTACGAACGTAATGAGAAATCAGTTATTGGACTGGCCGGTGTTGCCAGTCATGACGTCGACAAGGACGCTAACCACGCATCCGATCATGATTCCCGCTATAGCAGTTCCGATCAGCGCAACCGGAAGGGCGATCCCTAAAGCATTGCCGACCGTTGGCCCTCCAAGAAGACCGGCCGCAGCAAATACCACTGAGAAGAGTAGTCGCTTTCGCATGAATTTGGCTCTGGCTCGATAAATCGACCCTTCGCACTTCCTTCGGATTGGGACCTTCCCCTGCCTGCGGCTCCAACGCACCTTACTCACCTGCGATATACTCCCGAGAAATGAGGCTCTTATCGCTGTTACTGTGTATCCCTCTCGCTGTCATGGCACAGCAGGATGAGCAAGAGAACCGGCGGTCGGACGATCCGATGAGTTCCGCCGCGTTTAATGGCTTGCGGTTCCGGAGTATTGGCCCGGCGTTTACGTCTGGCCGTGTGGTGGGTTTTGCATTCGACCCGCAGGATTCAAATCGCTACTTTGTTGCCGCTGCTTCCGGTGGTCTTTGGAAAACAGTCAATGACGGGACATCCTGGACACCGGTATTCGACACCCAGGGTTCATACTCCATCGGAACCGTGTTGATCGATCCGAAGAATCCCGAAATCGTGTGGGTCGGCACGGGCGAGAACAACAACCAGCGGAGCGTCTCGTACGGTGACGGCGTTTACAAGAGCGAAGACGGCGGTAAGACCTGGCACAACGTAGGATTGCGCAAATCCGAGCACATCGCGCGGATTGTGATTGACCCGCGCGATTCCAACGTCGTTTACGTAGCTGCGCCGGGCCCGCTTTGGAAGGGCGGCGGCGATCGCGGTTTGTACAAAACAACTGATGGCGGCAAGACCTGGACGAGCCTGATCAAGGTCGGCGAGTACACCGGCGTTACGGAAGTTATGCTCGACCAGCGCAATCCAGACGTCCTTCTGGCCGCGACGCATCAGCGCCAGCGCAGGTACTACACGTTGATCCACGGTGGTCCCGAAAGCGCCCTGTGGCGGTCGGCGGATGCCGGCAAGACCTGGACGAAGGTCGCCGGCGGGTTGCCTACAGGCGAGCTCGGTCGCATCGGCCTGGCGTATGCGCCGTCGAACCCGAGCATCATTTACGCACAGGTAGAGGCCGGCGAAGGCCGGGGCGGCTTGTATCGCTCGGACGACGGCGGCATCACATGGGAGAAGCGCAACAGCTCCGACACGCAGGGGCAGTATTACGCGCACGTGGTGGTCGATCCCGTGGACCCGAACCGGGTCTACATCATGAACGTCAACATCAGCGTTTCGAACGATGGCGGACGAACGCTGGGACAGCTTCCGACCCGCAACAAGCACGTCGACAATCACGAGATCTGGGTTGATCCCAAGAACAACAGCCGCTATCTCGTCGGCTGTGATGGCGGTGTGTACGAAACTTTCGACAAAGGCGAGAACTGGATTTTCAAGGCCAACCTCCCGATTCCGCAGTTTTATGACATAGACGTCGACGAGTCGGGACCGTTTTACAACGTGTACGGCGGCACCCAGGACAACTTCAGTTTCGGCTGTCCGACGCGTACGAAAAATGCCGCGGGTATCATGAACACGGATTGTTTCGTGACGCACGGCGGAGACGGATTCTATTCGCGGGTGGATCCCAAAGACCCGAACACGATCTACGCCAACATGCAAAACGGCGGCATGGTTCGTTTCGACCGCAGGACTGGGGAAAGCGTCGGAATTCAGCCGCAGCCGGCGAAGGACGATCCGCCGATGCGCTGGAACTGGGATACGCCCGTCATCATCAGCCCGCACTCTAACACGCGGCTTTACTTCGGGGCGCAGCGGCTTTATCGCAGCGATGACCGCGGCGATAGCTGGCGCGCGGTGAGTCCCGATCTGACCCGGCAACTCGATCGCAACAAGCTTCCCGTGATGGGCAAGGTTTGGGGCGCCGACGCGATTCAGAAGAACGTATCCACGGCTTTTTACGGCAACATCTCGGCCATCGCCGAATCTCCGAAGCAGGAAGGCCTGATTTACACCGGTACCGATGACGGCCTGGTGCAGGTGACCGAGGACGGCGGTAAGACCTGGCGCAAGATCGACAAGATCGACGGCGTGCCATCCGATGCCTACGTGCAGCGCATCGTCGCGTCGCAGAGCGATCCCGGGACGGTGTATGTAGCGTTTGAGAATCACCAGAACGGCGACTTTAAGCCGTACATCATGAAGAGCACCGACCGGGGCAAGGCGTGGGTCAATATCGCGGGGAACCTGCCCGAGACGGGCGGCGTTTACGCGCTGGCCGAAGATCCGGTGAATCCCAAGCTGCTCTTCGCCGGGACAGAGTTTGGCCTTTACTTCACGACGATCGGCGGAGAGAAGTGGATCAAGCTCGGCGGTGGTCTCCCGACCATCCAGGTGCGCGACCTGGTGATTCAGAAGCAGCAAAACGACCTCGTTGTCGGAACGTTCGGTCGAGGCATTTATATTCTGGACGACTATACGCCCCTGCGCAGCATCACGGCGGAGAAGCTGAAGGAAGATAGCGCGCTGTTTCCGGTGAGAAATGCTCTGTCGTATCTGCCCGCGAATCCACTGGGATCGCAGGGCAAGGGCTTCCAGGGCGAGGCATTCTTCACGGCTCCGAATCCACCGTTTGGCGCGGAGATTACCTATTATCTGAAGGATGCGTTGCGGACGAAACGCCAGCTCAGGCAACAGCGCGAGCGTGAGGCGTCGCGAAAGGGCGAGACGGCGCCATATCCGACTCCCGAAGAACTCCGCGCCGAGGCGGAGGAAGAAGCTCCCGCGATTGTCGTGTCGGTTGCCGACGCATCCGGCAAGGTGGTCCGCCGGTTTGACGGCACAACCGCTCGCGGATTCAATCGCGTGGCTTGGGATTTACGGGGCCCGGCCCCCGTGGTTCCGGCTGCTGCTCCGGCCGGCGGTCGAGGCGGAGCCGGCCGAGGCGCGGGCGGCGGAGGCGGTGAGGGAGGCGGTGACGAAGGTGAGGGCTTCTTCCGCCGGCCTACCGGCCCGCTGGTAGTACCCGGCAAATACACCGTGACATTTGCGAAGCGGGTCGACGGCGTGCTGACGCCGCTGCCTGGCTCACAAACCTTTGAAGTCGTCGCGGAAGGTGTCTCCAGCCGCGAGGACCGGGTTGCACTCGCCGAATTTCAGGAGAAAGTCGCTCGTCTTCAAAAGGCCGTGAACGGCGCCGATGAAAATGCGACCGAAGCACATACGCGGTTGGACGCCATTGTACGCGCGATTGACGCCACGCCGAGTCTGTCGCCGAAACTGCGCGAAGACGCGCGCGGGGTCGAGAAGCGGCTTGGTGAAATCACCCGCGCTTTACGTGGAGATGCTGCATTGCGCGCACGCCAGGAAGCGACCCCTGAGTCGATTTCGGAGCGTGTGCAATGGATGGCGAGTTCGCTGCGCCAGACCACTGGACGCCCGACGAAGGTTGCAATGGAGGATTATCAAATCGCGTCCGAGGAGTTGGGCGTCGAGCTTCCGAAGCTTCGCAAACTGATCGACACCGATATTCGGGCACTGGAGAAGCAGTTGGATGCGGCCGGCGCTCCGGCGACTCCGGGTCGGCTTCCGACTTGGAAGTAGGACTACGGTGGCAGACGCTTCCGCGCTTCTTAGAGTGGGGTGGAAGGCAGAAGCGACTGCCACAAGCGCTCCGGATACGCACGGCGGTGAGAAACGGGGGGACTCCCGCCGTGAGTTAGTCCGTGCACCGTTACGACAATGAAGATTAACAATTCCACGGACGGAGTCATATACTCTACCGACGGTATATCCAGGCCTTTTTGGCAGTAGGCTGGCGCGCTGTAACATGTCGCGCAGGTTATCAAAGGTCCAACGGCAGGCTGAACGCCTTCACCACCCTTCCACATCCTCCGCACCGAAAACCGAGTGATATTCAGGCGAACGTTTAAGCGGCGTATGTGCGGAGGACGAGGCAGGTGATGTCGTCGTGCTGCCGGGTCGGGCCAACGAAACCGTCGACGGCGGTCATGATGCGCTTCAGAGCATCGGATGCCGTTCCACCGAGGGCGGTGTTAAAGCTGTTGAGCAGGCGAGGTTCGCCGTATTCGTCCTGTTTCTCGTTTTCCGCTTCCACCAGTCCGTCGGTAAAGATGAGTAACAGGTCGCCCGCGCCGAGCTGAGTCGTTCCACTGTCGTACTTGGCGTCGGGCTTGATGCCGAACGGCAGCCCTCCGGCTTCGAGGCGCTCCAGGACCCCGGTGCCGTGTCGCAGCAGCGGCCAGTTGTGACCCGCGTTGACGTAGATCATCTGACCGGTAGCGGTCTCCAACTCGGCCAGAAAAGCGGTTGTGAAACGCTGCCCGGCCATACTCTGCGCGCAGGCGTATTGATTCAGGCGGGTGGCCAGTTCTGGCAGTGTTGAGGGTATCGCCGCTAGCGTCCGGAGGCTCGCCTGCAAGGTCGCCATCAGCAATGCGGCGGGCATGCTCTTGCCGGCGACGTCGGCCACCACCAACAGGAGGCGTTCTCCTTCCGCTCCAGGGCGGAAAAAGGCGTCATAGTAATCGCCAGCCACGGTATTGGCGGGACGCGTAGCGAAGGCGATATCCACTCCTGGGATCTGCGGCGCCGAAGACGGCATCAGCCAACCTTGGATTTCGCGGGCGATTTCCAGGTCGCGCTTCATCGCCACACGATCGGCAAGTTCGAGGGCCAGCAGGATCAGCATCACGATGCCCCCGAAGAACGAAAGGTTGTCCATCTCGAAATAGAAATCGCCGCGCTGGATGCGAAAACCGGGAAGCACCAGAAGCACCAGCGCCACCATGAAGAGCACCCGCCGGCCGGGCGAAAGCTTCATCATCAGCGCCCAGAAGAGGGCTTGCGCGATGCGCCAAAACCGTTTGCCTCCGGACTCGCCCTCCGCGCGCGCAAAGTCGACTTCCTTGGAGTAGAAGGTGTAGCTTTCACGGGCTTCAGCGCGGAACTGTGCCCATAACTGGTTCACCGCGATCCCGTCGCTGACCCGTCGCCAGAATGTTTGTATGGAGCCAGGCATCTTTCAGCGGCTCAAGTATAGCGAAACGGAATGCATGCTATCGTGTTCTCAACTCGAACCTCACTGTGGCCAGAAGCCGATTGATTTATTGCGCCGCGCTGCTGATCGAAGCCGCGGCGTTCCACCGGCAGGTGCTGTTCTATCCGGGGCACATGTTTCCGTGGGATTTCCGCACGGTTCACTTGCCGCTGGCCACCTTTGCGTCTGACTCGTTCCGGCGCGGCGAATTTCCTCTGTGGGATCCGTATACGTATTGCGGCTATCCGATCTATGCGAATATCCAGGCCGCATTCTTCTATCCTCCGGTTTTGGCAGCGACGCTGGCGGGAGCGTGGCTCGGAACCGTTCTGCTGCCGCGATTGCTCGCCATCGCAGTGGTGTTGCAAGTGGTTTTCGCCGGAATCTGTACATACGCACTCCTGCGACGGCTGGGCGCCCGGCCCGCGGCGGCATGGATCGCCGGAACGATGTACGAGCTGGGCTGTTTCTTCGCGTCGCAGGGTGAGCATATGGGCGCGATGCACGGAGCGTCGTGGCTGCCCCTGATATGGCTATGCGTGGTGGAGTTGCGTTCGAACGTGCGATGGGGGTGGGTGGGCGCGTTAGCGGGCGCGCTCGCGATGAGTGTGCTGGCGGGCTTGCCGCAGGTCGCGGTGGCGGCGTTTGCTTCGGCTTTTGCCCTGGCGGTGGTCCTTTGCGTGTTCCGTGCCGGCCGTTGGCCAAGCATTGGCGCGGTGGCGATCGGCGGTGCGTGGGCGTTGCTGCTTTCGGCAATTCAGTTTATCCCGAGCGCGGAACTGGTCCAGCATAGCGTGGCGAAATACCGCTCGGAGTGGCTGCAGAGCGGTGGAGGTATCCATCCGGGCGCGCTGCTGTCGTTGATCATGCCGAATTACTGGTCTGTTTTCGACGTCTTGAAATTTCACGGGCCGGGAGATCTGACATTTCTGTACCTCTATTCCAGTCTGTTGGGGCTGGTGCTTGCGGTCGCGACCGTAGCCTGGAAGGCTGATTTGTGGTCGCGCGTGTTCGGCGTTTTGACGGGGCTCGCGACCATCGCCATGCTGGGCGACACGACACTTGCCGGGCGCGTTTTTCTGGCGACGCTACCGGTGAGTGTGCGGATCGGAATCCATCCGGAGTTTTTCTTCTGCGCGTTTTCGTTGGGGCTTGCGGTACTAGCTGGGTTAGGAGCGGAACGGCTGGTGCGAAGGACGCGATGGCAGGTCGTGATTGGACTCGTGATCGCCTGCGACCTGTTGGTGGTGAGCTCGGGTCATCCGATGAACTCGGTTTCTACCGCCGACGAGCCAGGCTTTACTCAGGATTCGGCGGATGGGAGCAGGGAACTGATTGGCACGTTGCGCGAGCTGACCGGGTCGACGGTGCCGCCGTCGCGATTCGACACCTTGCCAGGTGTGCCGTTCGCATGGGTGAACAGCGCTCCGATGATCCGCATTCCGACCGCGGGAGGTTGCGATCCGTTGGCCTTGGAACGGGTGATTCAGGTGCGGCTGGCGTTCTCGCCGGGCGAGCGGTGGGGCACTTGTTATTCCGTCGTTAATCCTTCGTCGCCGATGGTTGGACTGATGAACGATCGCGTTCTGATTTCGGTTGCCGGGAAGCAGGTGCAGGGAATGAAGCAGGTCGCCTCGATTGCGGGCTATGACCTCTACGAGAATCCGGCTGTACAGCCGCGCTTTTCCCTCCCGAACGGCCGGGTGGACGTCGTGACGTATTCTCCCCGGTACGTGCGCGTTTTGTCCCACGGGGCGGCCGCATCCGAACTTCTGGTGACCGATTCCTACTATCCGGGTTGGGAGGCTCGAATTGACGGACGGGCGACGTCGATCACAGTCAGAGACACGGCGTTTCGGGGGATACCGGTTCCTGCCGGCGATCATACCGTGGAGCTGCGGTTTGTGCCGTCGATTCTCTACCGTTCGGCCGCACTTACCGCGTTGGGCGTTGGGTTGGAGCTTTGGGTTTTATGGGGAGTAATGCGAAAGCGAAAAGCGTGAGGGACAGGCAGGGCCAGTCTGCCTGCCCCATACGTCTCGGAGGGGACGTATTCGCTTTTGCTTATTTAGTGCATCACAGAGTGGATTTCTCTCAAGAATTTGGAGATGGCGCAGGCGTGTATCCGTTGCATTGGAGCACCGGGAGCCGGGGGTACTTCGGGTACTGCTTGTCCGTCTCGGACAGGCGGCAACGATAAAAGATTGAACCGCGATCGGATCGTATGACGTGGACGTGCTGGCAAGTGATGCAGAGCCCGACGCGCTGGTCCATGATCAGTGATGGCCGTAGTTCAACTCGCCTGCCTCGATCTTCGCGGCCAGCCGATTCTGCTTCGGCGGAAGGGGACAGGTGGCGTAGGGAGTGAACGCGCACGGTGGATTCTGCGCCTTGTTGAAATCGAGGAGAACGGCGCCATTGCGGGGCATGTCCGCGTATAGAAACCGGCCCGCTCCGTACGTTTCTTTGCCGCTCGTCAGGTCGCGGAATATGAAAAAGAGCTCGTCGCCCTCGGTGACGGGGTCCAGCCGGTATTCGGCGCCGTTCAGGGTGAAACTGGCATAACCGGGACTGTCTTCCTGATCGGTTTGGCCCAGGATGTTGGGCACGCTGATTTTATGGGGCGAGTTGTACGCGGTCCAGTGGGCGGTGATGCGGTATTGTTCGCGGACGGGGAACCAGTGCAGGCCGGTGAACTCGCGGCGGTACTCGCTCTGCTTGTCCTTGAGCCGGATGCCGAACCGGTCGTCGCGGCGGATGACGTAGAGGGTCATGTCATCGTTCTTGATCATATCCGGGCCGCCGGTGTCGGCATCGGAACGCAGGCCGCTGGATGCTCCCGGGCGTTCCGCCGGGTGAAATGCGACCTTTCCCTGGTGGAGTTCGAAATCGCCGAAGTAGGCGGGTCCGCGGGGTAAGCGAATGGCGCGGCCGGGCGCCGAGCCGGCGGAATTGATGCCCTCTTTGAGCCAGAACAGTCCCGCGACGGTGAGCCATCCGTCGTCGGCCTTGAGGCGTTGCTCGCGCTTCACACGCCAGTCTTCGATGGATTTTTGATATTCGCTTCCGCTGCCAAGACATAGGGCGGCAGCGGCGATGAAGGTGGCTAGTCGGGTTGTGGGGCGCATCCGTAACCAGTGTATTGCTAAGCATCGCGTCAGAAAAGCGGACGGGATCGGTTAAGATAGTGAGCGGAGGAATGGGTGAGTGGTTGAAACCGGCGGTCTTGAAAACCGTTTGCGGGGTGACTCGCACGGGGGTTCGAATCCCTCTTCCTCCGCCACTTTTCTATAACTTGCAAGGCATGAGCCGGACCTGAAATTTGGCCGCGTGCAAACATATGCAACCCTCGATCCCGGTCACGAAATTCTCGCCTTTTTCGTTGTCCTCAGCTTTTGAAACTTTCGTGTAGTTTACGTCCCCAGGCCTTGGCGGCTGTGATGTTGTCTTTCGAAAGCGAGTGGCGGTAGGCGACGAACTGCTTATGATCCGGTTACCCAAACGGGGTATTCCTGCGCAACCCTTCGTGGTGGCAAATGAACACTCCATCTGGTGACGTATTCCTTTCCGCGATGCCGCACACTCCTAATCAGACATCTACGTTCGGTTAATCACCCGAAAGAAGGACGCAACTGAAAAAACCATGCCCACTATCACGACCAAAGACGGTATAGAGATTTACTACAAGGACTGGGGTAAGGGACAACCCATAGTTTTCAGCCATGGTTGGCCGCTCAGCGCGGACGACTGGGACAATCAGATGTTGTTTTTCCTGCATCACGGTTATCGCGTTATCGCCCATGATCGCCGCGGGCACGGCCGCTCGACCCAAACCGCCGACGGTCACGACATGGACCACTATGCCGATGACCTCGCGGCTCTTACCGCACATCTCGATCTGAAGAATGCCATTCATGTTGGACATTCCACGGGAGGCGGCGAGGTGACGCACTATTTGGCACGACACGGCGAAAGCCGGGTAAGCAAGGCAGCGCTGATCAGCGCGGTGCCCCCTCTCATGATGAAGACGGCGGCCAATCCGCACGGCCTTCCCAAGGAAGTCTTCGACGATTTGCAGGCGCAGCTTGCCGCGAATCGTTCTGAATTCTATCGCAATCTTGCGTCGGGGCCTTTCTACGGCTACGACCGGCCGGGCGCGAAAACTTCAGAAGCCGTGATTCAAAACTGGTGGCGCCAGGGGATGATGGGCGGCGCGAAAGCGCATTACGACGGTATTGTGGCCTTTTCCCAAACCGATTTTACAGACGATCTCAAGAAGATCAATGTTCCGGTTTTGGTTATGCATAGCGAGGACGATCAGATCGTGCCTTATATCGCCGCCGGTCCTCAGTCCGCCAAGTTGCTGAAGAACGGAACCCTCGTAAGCTACAAGAACTTCCCGCACGGTATGCCCACCACGGAAGCGGACACGATTAACGCCGATCTTCTGGCGTTCTTCACATCCGCTGCGACCGTCGCGACTAAAGATTCGCGGGCTGAGTTAGCGAGCCACCATCTGTAACTTCTCGAACCACACGCAGTACTAAAAGGTAGGCCATGGCCTTCCTACAAGATCTTCGTCACTCGTTCCGGAGCCTTTCAAGGAGCCGGGGTTTCACTCTCATCGCGGTAATGATGCTCACTGCTGGCATCGGCGCGAACAGTGCCATGTTCAGCGTCGTTCGCGGCGTTCTGCTCGACCCGCTGCCATACACGAGCGCCGACCGGCTGTATCGCATCTTTTACACCAACCACGAGTATCCGAAATTTCCCTTCAATCCAGCGGATTTTCTGGACTATCGCGCCCGGAACCGCGCATTCGAGAGCATGGCGGTGTTCACCCAGGATGATCTGGAGCTTTCTGATTCCGATCAGCCCGAGCGGCTGACCAGCCTCAGCGTATCGAAAGACTATTTTCACGTTCTGGGTGTCGCGCCCTTCATTGGGCGGGATTTTCAGGCATCGGATGAGATTCCAGGCAACGAACGCGTCCTGATCGTGAGTTACGCCCTCTGGCAGCGGTGCTTTGCTGCGGACCGCACGGTCATCGGCCGGAAGGCACTCATCAACGGCGAACCGTACATGATCGTTGGGGTCGCACCGGCCGGCTTTGAACACTGCGGCGGAGACTACCGCTCGCCCGGATTTGGCGCAACCGTAGATGCGTGGAGTCCGTTCCCATTTCGCGCCCAAGGCCGCGGGTCCCATTTTTTGAACGGAATCGGACGGTTGAAACCTGGTGTCACGCCAGCCGAAGCTGCGAAGGACATGAATCGGATCGCGGCCGACCTGGGCCGTGAGCATCATTACGACTGGCAAATATTCGTGGTTTCGCTGCGAGACGAGATCGTCGGAAAGAGCGAGCGAATGCTTGTGGTTCTACTGGGAGCGGTCGCCCTGGTGCTGCTCATTGCCTGTGTGAATGTTGCGTGCTTGCTGCTGATTCGCGGTCTCGCGCGCGGCCGCGATCTTGCCATTCGCGCGGCGTTGGGGGCGAGTCGCATGCAATTGCTGGCAACCAACATCGCGGATGTGACCATCCTCTCACTCCTGGGGGCAGCCGGTGGATCACTGGTCGCCTGGTGGGGAGTTAAGCTGCTCAAACATGAAGTGGCATCCATGCTTCCGCGGGCCGAATCCATTCGCGTCGATCCCGTGCTGCTCGCTTTCACCCTGGGACTCTCGCTGCTGACAGGTCTGATTTTCGGACTGGCTCCGGCGATCGCGATGGCTCGCACGGACTTGAGACAAACCTTACACGAAGGCGGCCGGGCCTCAACGTCGAGCGCCAGGCAAGCGAGCCTGCGCAGTCTGCTGGTCGTGGGCGAAATAGGCCTGGCACTGACGTTGCTCATCGGAGCGGGACTGTTTTTGCGCAGTTTCGCTAACCTCCTCCGTCTCGATCCTGGATTCCAGCCGCAAAACGTCATCACCGCGACCGTGGTCCTTCCCCAATCGCGGTACAAAAGCGGCGACGCACGCGCGCGGTTCTTCCACGATTATCTCGCCAGGATTTCGACGCTCCCCGGCGTGCTTTCCACGGGTGCTTCATCCGATGTTCCCTGGACCGGATATGACGAGAACGCAGGCCTAAACGTTGAAGGGCGCCCGTCCTCGCCCAATGACGAGGCACACGCGCGATATCATTCCGCCACGCCCGGCTACTTCAAGGCCATGGGAGTCCCATTATTGGCGGGCCGTGACATTAGCGACACGGATGACCGCAATGCGCCCAATGTTGTCGTAATTAACCAAAGCATGGCACGTCGCTACTGGCCCGGAGACAATGCCGTCGGAAAACGCATCTCTTTTGGGGATCATCCTCAGGAAAAGGATTGGTTCCGTGTGGTTGGAATTGTGGGTGATGTCAAGGACAGCCCCTCCGCCAAGACGGCCGAACCCGCGTTCTGGTGGCCGGAGTCGCAGCAGGCATTCAACACTCTGCTCGTTGCCGTCCGTAGCGCCGGCAATCCGGAGCAGGCGGTGTCCGGAATGAGGAGGGAGCTGTCGAACCTGGATCGCCAGTTACCGCTTTCGGATATTCGAACGATGGAACAGATCACCCAAGCCTCGCGGAGCGCGCCGCGGTTCGTCCTGTCCCTGATCGCCATCTTCGCAGTTCTTGCGTTAGGGCTGGCCGCGATCGGAACGTACGGTGTGGTTGCGGAGTCGGTCGCGCAACGGAGCCACGAATTCGGTCTGCGAATCGCACTCGGCGCCGGGAGCCTGGACCTGCTCGGACTGGTATTCGTTCAAGGCGTGCGATTGGCCGCGATTGGCGTGGTTGGGGGTCTGACGCTCGCCTGGGTGCTAGGCCGATTCCTCCGCACGATGCTCTTTGGTGTCCAGGCGAACGATCCGGTGACTTTTTTGCTAGCGGCATTCGTCGCGATGCTGGTGGCTGTGATCGCGTGCATCGTTCCGGCGAAACGCGCTTCGGGCGCAGATCCCATGACTTCCCTTCGCGCGGAGTGAAACAGTATCGATCCGAAAGATCATCACAGGAAGCTCGCGTGGATGTATCCGCTGAGTGGAAGAGGAAACTGGGGGAGTGGCTCGACGCCATCCTTCAACGTCCGGTGCGGGACGATGACGAGCACACCGCTGCATACGCTCGAGCGCTAGTATCAAAACATGACGCGCTCCTTGGTTATGTGCGCGGCTGGAGCTCTGCTGGTAGCGTCTTTTGCATGCGCCGAGTTGCGGGCCGCTCAGAAGACCGTTGGTCGTATCGAGATCTCTTTGCGATTACAGCAAGACGACTCCTGCCGATCGAGTGGCGTTTTCCTGGATGTCGTCCTCGTCAATGATTCGGCTTCGATGCTCTTCTTTACTGAACAGAGTCCTGACTGGGATTATCAGCTCGACATCACGGGACCGGATGGCTCGCCGCTACGCCTGACGGATTATGGCTGCCATGTTCTCCCCCACCCGTTAAACATCTACCGGAATATCGCACGTCACTTGGAGCCAGGCGCTAAGGATCATGTCGAGGCCATTGAGCTGAACCTGTTGTACAGGCTCGATCGCATTGGCCGCTACCGCGTTGTGGTCCGGCGGCAAGTCTGGCAAGTCAAATCAGCCTATTCTTCACAACCGTACGAGTTTTTGACCAAGTGTCGAACTTTCGAAGGCTGCTACGACCTGGGAGAGACCACATCCGCTCCGTTCTCGTTCGATCTGAGGACAGTGTATCCGGACATGTCGCCGCCAGCTCATCGAGAGGATTGCCGAACAACGGGTGGCACCCACAGTTCTCCTGACATAGCGGAATAGTAGTTGTGAAGTTCTTCTGGCCGGTCCAGGTTGCCCCGAAAGACAGCAAAATAGCGTGCCAAGTCTTACGCAATTTTGGCATTCCACACAGAGGGTAGTCCCACAGCCTTCCCGAATCGAAAAGCACTCTTCAACCAGCCGCCGCCGTCGGCTTGCCCACCTCTTCTTCCACGGCAGGCAACGCAACGAAGAACGTCGATCCCGCTCCCGGCACCGACTCCGCCCAGATCCGCCCGCCGTAACCCTTTACGATTTTCTGGCAGGTGGAAAGCCCGATGCCGGATCCTGGATGACTGTCGCCGTGGAGCCGCTTAAACGGTTTAAAAATCTCCTCGATGTACGCGTGTGCGATGCCGATGCCATTGTCCGCAAAGCTGAGCAGCCACTCGGCGTTGTCCTTTCGTACTGCGACGTGAATACGCGGAGGCGTGTCCCCATGATATTTCAGAGCGTTTCCCAACAGGTTTTGAAATAGCTGCAGCGCGTGTGCCCGATCCATTGTCACCGTGGGAAGGAGCTCGCAGGTGACGATGGCCCCGCTCGCTTCGATCTCGGTCTTCAGGTTTTCCACGGCGGACTGGAACGCGGCATCCAAAGAGGTAGGCTTGGCCGCAGATTCGTCGAAATGGGTAGCCCGCGCAAATGCCAGAAGATCCTCGAGCAGGTTGAGACTGCGTTCCAGCCCCCTGTTAATGTGTCCGGTGAGTTCCAGCCCACTCGGGCCGAGATCCTGCGCAAACTGTTTGGCGAGAAGTTGCGCCATAACCTTTACCGTGCCCAGAGGCGCTCGGAGGTCGTGAGCAGCGGCATCCACGAACTGCTGCAGCTCCTGGTTCGAGATGCGCAACGCGTCTTCGGCATTCCGCCGGGCAGAGATGTCTCGAAAGACGATGACTGCGCCGATCAAATTGTCTTGTGCATCCCACAGCGGCGCCGCGCTGTCGTCAATCGGCACTTCGCCGCCGGTCTTGGAGATCAGGTTGGTATGGTTTGCCAGCCCGACAACCACACCCTGGGCAAGCGCCTTATCGATCGGGTTATCCACTTTCAGCCGGGTCGTCTCATTCACGATCTGGAAGACCCGATTGATGGGCGAGCCGTTTGCCTCGGCTTCCCCCCAGCCGGTCAGCTTCTGGGCGACGGGATTGATAAACGTGATCCGTCCGTCCGCATCCGTCGCAATTACGCCGTCGGCAATGCCGGCCAGAGTGGTGGCGAGGAGCGTTTCGCCTGCAAAAGCCCGGCGGAAGAGTTCATCACGCCGCGCAATGCCGCGGAATATGGCGATGGTGGACAGCACCAGAAATACCGCCAGAATAAGACTTCCGCCTACACTCACGCGCCGGAGGTTTGCCGCGGAGGCAGCCGCGGCAGCGTCGAAATCGTCGCGGCGTTTCACTTCCACGCGTTCGATTTCAGCGCAGATGGCGCGCACTTCGTCCATATACTGCTTGCCACGATCGGTTTCCACTATGGCCATTGCATCCGGCAGGCGCTTCGCCCGGCGAAAATCGATCGTGCTCTTTAATTCGGAGAGCTTTTGGGTCAACAGCGGCTCGATTGAGGTAAATCGGGCGGCTTGGTCCGGCCGCAGGGCCGACGTCGCGCGCATGCGGTCCAGCAGCGCCGGCATCGCGGCGATAGCGGCATTGTACGGGTCGAGATAGCGTTCCTCCCCGGTCAGGAGGAAGCCGCGTTGTCCCGTTTCCGCGTCCTTGAGGGTGGAGAGGAGCGCCGCATCCAGGGTCAGGATGTCTTCCGTGATTCTGCCCTCCTGGCGCGCCGTGTGCGCCGCCTCGCCGCTGCGATAAGAAAGAAAAGCTATAAGGCCGATGATGAGCAACGATATGCCCAGCATCAGCGCTTCGGGGGTTCGCGTGACACGGCCGCGCGACCGATCCGAGGTCATGGTGCGGGCGGGGGAACTTCAGACTGGCCTAGCAATCGCTTCACGACTTCGCCGAGCTTCATAAATTCGCGGAATTCCGACGACTTGCGAAAGTACTCGTTGGCCCCGAGTTGCGCCATCTGTTGCCGGTCCTGGTCCGAATCCGAAGACGTAACCACGATCACCAGGGCATCGGCGCATTTCCGCGTCTGACGCATCTGCCGAAGCACTTCTCCTCCGTGCTTCCGCGGCAAATTGATATCGAGAATCACGAGAATCGGACAGGGCGCATTGTCGTCGGCGTCAGCCATATTAAAAAAACGAATGGCTTTTTCTCCATCCGGAACAACATACAGCTCAGCGTTAACGCCGGCTTCGTTGAGCGCCTCGCGGATCAGGAAGACGTCGGCTCGATTGTCCTCCACCACGAGGATCTGATACGGGCGCGGCGCCGGAACCTCAGAGGGGGAAGGTGAAGAAGAAGGTTGATCCTCTTCCCAGTTCGGATTCGACCCAGATGTGGCCATGATATCGCTCCACAATTCGTTGGCAAATGGCCAGGCCAATCCCTGTTCCGGAGTACTCATCCCCATTGTGCAATCGCTTGAATAGCCCAAAGATGCGCTCCTTATATTGAGGTTCGATGCCAATTCCGTTATCGCTGACTGAAAACACCCAGTACCTGCCGCGCTCTTCCGCAGTGACCCGGATTTCCGGCGGCCGGTCGGGGGACCGGTACTTGATGGCATTGCTGATCAGATTCTGAAAAAGCTGTTTCAGATGCGTGCTGTGCATCCGGATAGACGGCAGGTGCGTGAAGGTAATTTGTGCCTCGCTCTTATCAATGGCGTGCTTGAGATTCGCGAGTGCTTCTGCGATGGCGATATTGGCGTCCGTGCCTTCCACAGGCTCGTCCAGCCGGGTAACCTGCGTATAGGCGAGCAGATCGCGAATCAGCATTTCCATGCGGCTCGCGCCGCCCCGCAGGAACTCCAGAAATTCGAACGCCTGTCCATCGAGCCGGCTGCCGTACCGGTCTGCCAGAAGCTGGCTATAAATCTTAACGCTGCGTAGAGGCTCCTGCAGGTCATGACTCGCCGTGTAGGCGAACTGTTCGAGATCCTTGTTGACGCGCCGGAGCTCCCTTTCCACCTGCTTCTGTTGGTCGATATCGGTGGACGAACCGAACCATCTCAAAATCTGTCCATCCTGGCTTTTGATCGCGATGCTGCGAATCACAAACCAGCGATACACGCCATCGTGCCGCCGCAGGCGCGCTTCCATCTCGAACGGCTCGGCGGTCGCCAGGCTGTGCTGCCAACGCTTCATCAGTTCGTCACGCTCTTCAGGATGGATCGCCATGGAGGCCCATCCAGCGTCTTCCATCACGTCGAGATTCAATCCGGAATAGTCAACCCAGCGCTGATTGACATATTTCAGCGAACCACCGGGATCGGAGACCCAAATGAACTGCGGGCCGACTTCGGCCAGTTCGCGAAAGCGGGCCTCGCTTTGGCGCAGCGCTTTTTCGGCCCGAAACCGTTCGATCAAGTCGGCAGCCTGTCGCGCCAGAACGTCCAACATGCGAAGTTCCCGCTCGTTGGGGCGGTGCACATGTTGATAGTGGGTGGAGAATACGCCCAGCACTTGGCCTGTGCGGCTGATCAGCGGCGTTGATTGCACTGCCCTCGCACCGGCTTCGAGCATCGCGTCGAGTGTCTGTGAGCCCCTAAACATCGGATCGACCGTGATGTCCTCCACAATCACGCGCTCCCCTCTCTGGAAAGCGGCGTCACAGGCAGACATGCCCTCATGTGAGCTATTGAGGAAGCCCAGAAAGGCCGCCTCGAACCCGCGCTGTGCCACCACCCGGAAGCGGTCCGATTCCGCGAGCTGAATGTTGCCCATATCGGCGTCCGTGGTTTCGATGGCCGCCTCGACGATCTCTCCCAGCAACCCTTCGAAATTCCCGGACTGCACCAGCCTGGTACTGAGTTGCTGCATGCGAGCCATAGCCGACAGGTCGGCGGTCAGTTGCGCATTGAGCTCCTGAATGGCTCGTTCGCTGCGTTTTCGCTCCGTGATGTCGCGCGCAATCTTGGAAGCGCCGACGACCTTACCTTGAGAATCCCGGATTGGCGAGATCGTCAGCGATATATCGAGAAGCGAACCATCTTTCCGTTTTCGAATCGTCTCGAAGTGATCGACGCGCTCGCCCTTTCGCAGACGGCTAAGAATGGCGGACTCCTCACTCAGGCGTTCGTCGGGGATGAGAATAGTGATTGACTTCCCAATCGTCTCGTCCGCGGTGTGGCCGAACAGCCGTTCCGCGCCCTTGTTCCAGCTCGTTATGATTCCCTGGAGGTCCTTGCTGATGATGGCATCGTCGGAAGAATCCACAATCGCCCCGAGCAGGCGCATCGCGGTTTCACCCTCTTTGCCGGCAATGATGCTCTCTTCGAGACGCCGCCGCGCCATCACCTGCTCGCTGATGTCGACGGCGTGAACGAAAACGCCCTTGGTGCGTCCGTCGGTGTCTTTCCAAGGTTGATAAACCAGATTGAAGTAGCGGTCCTCCAGAATGCCCTGGCCGCCACGATCCAGCTTCGCGAGCACTTCCGAAGCCACGTATGGCTCTCCCGTTTTGTACACGCCGGTGAGGAGTTCAATAAAACCCTGATCCGAGATTTCCGGCAGCGCCTCGCGGATCGGTTTGCCGACGAGAGCCTCTTCGGAGCGGCCCGTCACACGCAAATATCCCTCATTCGCGAATTCGAATACGTGCTCAGGACCCTTCAGTAGCGCGACAGCAGCAGGCGCATGCTCAATGAGATATCGAAGATTCTTAAACTCGGCTTCAGTGGCGTCTTTTCGGAGCTTGGCCACTTCCAGGCGCGAAGAAACGCGAACCAGGAGCTCTCGCGCGCTGAAGGGCTTCACCATGTAGTCGTCGGCGCCTGCTTGCATGCCTTCAAGGCGCGACTCCTCGCCGGCTCGCGCCGAGAGAAGAATCACGGGCAGCGTGCTTAATGCAGGATCGTTGCGAATCGCCTGCAGCAGGCCAAACCCGTCCATGCGCGGCATCATGACGTCGGCGAGCACCAGGTCGGGAGGATCCCGCCTTATGGCGTCCAATGCCGCCGCGCCGTCGGCGACAATCGAGACTTCGTAGTGATCGCTAAGCAACCGGCGCAGGTAGTCGCGCATATCCGAGTTGTCGTCGGCCAGCAGTATTCGTGCGCGTTGCTCAGCTTGGGAGTGCGTCGGAATGTTCGCGCCGCCCAGTTGCTGATAACGTGCGAACTGCTCGGCCCGCGAGTCGGGAGCAGGCCGGTCTGGCAGCCAACGCAGCGTTTCCTCCACGAAAGGCTGCGCTCCCAATGCGGTTGAACGTTGCATGGATGCGGCGGCGCCGCGATCCGCCGGTAGATGCCGGGTTCCACTCGGAATGGAAACCGTGAAAGTGCTGCCTTCTCCGTATATGCTTTCCACCCGCGCCGACCCGCCGTGCAGTCTTGCCAATTCCAGAACCAGGGCCAAACCGATGCCGGACCCCTCCTGTGAGCGCCCCCGGGTGCCTTCGATCTGGTGAAAACGATCGAATACCCTACCGATCTCCGACTCCGGAATTCCAACCCCGGTATCGCGCACCGTGAGTTCCACGTTGTGCCCGGCCGGCATGAGCGACACTTGAATCTCACCTTCCAGCGTAAACTTGAACGCGTTCGAGAGAAGATTCAAAACGATCTTCTCCCACATTTCGCGATCTACGAAGACCGGCTCGGCGAGCGGCGGGCAATTGACGGTCAACCGCAGGTTCGCCCGTTGGGCAGCCGACTGGAACATGCTGGCGAGGTCGCATGTCAACGCCGCCAGATCAACTGCTTCATACCGTGCCTGGACGCGTCCCGCCTCGATACGCGAGAAATCGAGCAGGGTATTCACCAGTTTGAGTAGCCGCAAGCAGTTGCGATGCGCGACGGCCAGCTCGCTCCGGCACGCTTCCATCGAAATATCAGGATTGGTCAGAATATCGGTGAGCGGCGCGAGCATCAAGGTCAGCGGCGTGCGAAACTCATGGCTCACATTGCTGAAGAACGCCGTTTTCACGCGATCGAGCTCCGCCAACGCTTCAGCGCGCTTGCGCTCTTCCTCATAGGCACGCGCTTCCGCTATGGCGACAGCGATCTGGCTCGCGAGCAATTCGAAAAACGTTCGATAGCTCGAATCCAGCCGTTTTCGTGGATTGATTCCAGCCAGTACGAATCCCGCGGGTAGCGTTTGGCCAGGAATGATGAGAGGCAGGATAATCCCCGATTCGGCGCCGACCGGCCACGGACCTCCCGGAAGCGGGCCGATGCGCCGCGCAAGATCGGGAATCTCAAGAACCCGCGCCTGGTTCGCCGCTTCCGCAATTACGGAGGGAGCCGGCGCGTCGAACGAAATCTGCGCCGGCGCCACCGATGATCCCGGCTCGGTTCCGGTGACGCCCGCTAACCGCGCTGCCGCACGATCCTCATCGTAAAGATACAGCGCGGCAAAAGGAACGTCATGCGGGTTCTCGGAAAGCGTTGCAACCGCCGCGTGGCAAGCCGTCTCGGTGTCTTTCGCCACGGTGCGGCTGGCGAGATCCCTAAGCGTGCGCAGGCGCCGCTCGCCGATGACTCGGGCCGTGGTATCGAACACGATGCAGATAACGCCGCCAACTGTGCCCGATTCCTCGGCAATGGGGCTGTAGGTGTACGTGTAATAGCCCTCTTCCAGGTAACCGTCGCGGTCGATGACCAGCAAACCGTCCTCGACGGCTGTTGACTCTCCGCGATGGACCGTTTCCAGCAGGGGCCGGATAATGTCCCAAATCTCGGGCCAGCATTCGGCGCCGCGTTGGCCCATGGCCGCCGGATGCTTCTTGGTCCCAAGGATCGGGCGGTAGGCATCGTTGTAGAACTGCACGTGCTCCGGGCCCCAGAAAATGAATACGGCGGTCCGCTGCCTCAACAGGACACTCAGCGCGGTCTTTAGACTCTGCGGCCAGTACTCGACCGGGCCGACCGGAGTTTTCGACCAGTCGATCGTCCGCATCAACTCGCCCATCTCACCGCCCCCGTCGAAGAGACGAGCCGCGTTTTGGGTCGCGTTAATGACTTGAGACGACATCACTATCTCCGGCCGAAGTCGAAACACCGGGCTTTTGGTCGAGAAGAATTTTGCGGACGATTTGGCCGAGCTGCATGAATTCCGTTAAATCAGATGGTTTTCGAAAATAATACAGAGCGGCATGCTTTTGCGCTCGCTCGTGGTCCAGGGGCGAATCCGACGCGGTCATCACCACGACGGGCGTCTGCGCGTAACGCTCCGTTGAGCGAAGCCGCTTGAGAATGTCCTCCCCGTCATGTTTAGGGAGGTGCATATCGAGAAGGACCAAGTCGAGGGGAGGCTCACGCCGGTCGTCGTCGAGATTTTCAAGATACGCGATCGCCTTAGCCCCATCCCTGACAACGTGCAACGCATATTCGAAGTGCTGTTCTTCTAAAGCGGAGCGGACCAGTTCAACGTCCGGAGCGTAGTCTTCCGCTAAAAGGATTTCAAAGGCACGGGTCTGAGTCACGAGCCTCGCTCCCGGGAGTGTGTCATGAAGAAATGCCCCCACTCTACTCTACAGACTACAGATTAGCGGTTTTCGTGACCTGATTCACAAGGGACGAACCGGGAAGGTGCAAATAGGGCTTTCGCGAGCGCCCTGATGTTGCTAACCTACCAATAACAAAGGACAACATGGCGGAACGCCGGATCGAGCGCAGGACCAGTGTAGTCATCAAGGCGGAATTGCGTATGCCCGGCGCCGACGGCCAAATCCAGTCGACCCCCGTCCTCATCGAAGACCGATCCGTTTCCGGAGTTGGAGTGCGCATGCAGGACCCGCTTCCGCTGGGGACGAAAGCAAAAGTGATCAGCTCCAACGCGGAGTTTTCGGGCATAGTCATGCGCTGCGTGCCGGTAGAGAGCGGCTACCTCATAGGTATGAGAGGCGAGTGGCGTTTGCCTGCCGCCCCCAAGGATTCGGGGGTTCGACCCATTTGGGACCTTTCCGGGCGTCGGCGGCTTCCCGCCGCGCAACGGCCCGCCGAAAAAGTGCGTGCCGCCCGCCTGAAGAATCAGCATAAACGCTTCTCCGATCCCACGGTCCGCATGCAGTTCATGCTCGAGACTGCGGCACACATCTCCGAAGGCCAAATTGAGCTCGAAGGTTGGCGAACCGCGGAACAGTTTCAGGACTGCAAGGTTCGGGTTCCCGAAATGAAGCCTCATCGAGAGAAAGGCGATAAGGATTATATATGGCGCGAGCTGGAAAAAACGAACCCCTTTTCGCTCGCTCCCAACGCAGTTTTCACGCTGCGGTTCCCACATCGGCCCGAGGGTCGCCAGGTTTTTCATTTCTGCTATGAAGCGGACCCTGGGTTGCGGCCCCTATCGGAAGTGCTGCAAAGGTTGCGCGCCTATTACCACCTCATCGAGCGGCAGCGCGCACACGCCGAGATGTTCGGTGTCGACCCGATCGACGCAGTATTAGTCGAAACCAATGGGGAACAGCGCGCCCGCCGGCTGATGGAGATGGTGGAGAGCACAGCTCTGTCGGGTTCCGGCGAAAAGGCGACTATTTTCCAGTTCACAATTTCCCCGCTTTTCACCGTTGTAGTCGACGCCGGCTCGGACCAGAAGCTTTCGGCATGCCTGGTCCGGCCGGAGATGATCCTTGAACCCCTATGGGCGGCCCCCGATTTCACGATGCACGCTTTGGGCGGGTACTGGCAGGAGGATGTCTCTACTTCCGAGGCAACAGCATCATCCGGTCCTGAGTAGCGGCTTCCACTGCCTTCCGCGAGTAGGGAAGGGCATGATATTGGCCGTACAGCCAATCCTGAATCAAATCGTCATAATGTTTGCTGGCGGGGTCGCCTGACTCTCCAGGCACATTGGTCATCACGGATGCATCCCAGTTGCTGACGTCGATGATTTCGCGATATGAAGCACCGGCAGTCTGCCGGAAATTGGGTCCGCTGGTGGCGTTCACCGTAAACGCATCGCCGGGGCGGGCAAAAGGACCACGATTGAGTTCCTTGCGGTTCAAGGGGTGATGAAAGAACACCTTGTGAAGGTCGCCCCAGGTCTGGAGCGGAGGCTGATTCGCAATCGGGGCCGCAATTTCGGCTTTCGCCGCAGCGAGCGCGTCCTCGATAGCCTTGGGATTGGGATGCTCCTCGAGCTCGCTGAGCGTGCGCTGCAGGCTGACTCGAGCGCCCAATTCGGCGCCGAAAACGGCACGGGGCAGCTTGGATGTCCAAACCTCGTAAAGCAGGGCTTTGTCCGAATCGACGCGCAATTCGCCGTTCCAACCCGCGAGAGGAGACTCCGGGCCCAGCAACTGCATGAAGCGCCGCGCATTGAGCGACATCACGTCCTGTTGCATCTTCTCAAACGCTTCAATGTTGAATTTGCGGCCCTCTCCCAGCATCTCCTCAATGCGGTGGTAGCGATCGGGAGTTGCCCACTCGTAAGAGAGCTGCTTGTCGTAACCTTTGGGCAAAATGTTGTGATTCGCCGTCGCGACGTGATGGTTCGCGGGATTGTAGGCCTGCGGCAGATCATTTGAAGACAGGAATCCGCTCCATTCGTACTCGCCGGTGTCGCCGGGAACCGGGAACATGCCGGACCAGTTCTTGCGGATCGGCGCGAGACCCCCTGCAATCCAACCGATGTTGCCGGCGCGGTCGGCATAGACGATGTTCTCGGTGGGCACTTTGTAATTCGCCATCGCGTTCTTGAACTCGTTCCAGTTGTGCGCCCGGATCAGCGACAGCGCCGAGAGATAGCCTGCCGTACCAGGCTCGGAGGATACCGACTTCAGCGCATAGGCGCGGTGCTGCGGCCGGTCTTCATAGAGCACCGGTCCGTGAATCGTATAGTGCAATTCCACGTGCTGCGGGTCGGCGCCCTTGACGGGAATCTCCTGCTGTTCGATCTCCATCTTCTTCCACTCGCCGCGATAGAAATACTGTGTCGGATCGTCGGGATTAAGCTTCTCGACATACAGATCCTGCTGGTCTGTGCCGACGATGGTAAATCCGAACGCGATCTCTTCGTTGTGGCCAAGCGCGACGCCCGGAAGGGCCGGTTCGCCGGCTCCGATGACATCCCACCCGGGTGCAACCAGGTGCACCGTCTTACGGAGTGAAGGAAGTTGAACAGGACGGTGCGGATCGTTGGCGAGCAGAGGCTTTCCGGTCGCCGACATGGTGCCATCCACGACCCAGTCGTTGCTGCCTTGTTCGGGAAATTGCACAGTGCCGAGCGCGGCGGTGTAGTCGTGAAGTATGGCCGGCTTAATCGCCGCGAGGTCCAGGTCCTTCGCCGGATCCAACTGCCGGAACGGATCGGGCGGCATGTATTTTTGCACCGTATCGAGCCCGAACTTCACGACATCCTGGGCGCGCTGCACCTCGCTCGTCACGTTTCGCATCATCGAAATTCCGGCGATCCGCGCCGTGACATCTTCGGGTACCCAGAAGCCGGGATCGTAACCGGCGGCGGCGAATTCCGGATTGCGCTTGCCGCCCAGCGTACGAATGTAGGCGTTGATGCCGTTGGTAAACGCCGTCGCAATCTGCTTGGTGTCCGGCGAATAGCTGCTCCACTCCTTATTCCAATCGCCGCGATATCGCAATAACCGGGCAATACGATCGCGGGGGATCGCCGATGGGCCGAGCACTTCGGCAAGTTTTCCGGTTCCCGTGCGCCGCCAGAGGTCCAGTTGAAAAAGGCGGTCGCGCGCGGTGATCCAGCCTTGCGCGAAGAACAGATCCTCGGTGTTCTTCGCATAAATGTGCGGCACGCCCCAACGGTCGGTGAGAATCTCAACGGGCTGATGCAGTGTGGGGTATTCTGGGGCGCTGGCTCCAGAGGTGAGAAGAACGATACCGGCCACGCCAAGCGAAAGACCGGTCAGAGCACGTAAAAAGTTAGCCATTGTACGCCTCGAATCCAGACAATCCTATCCCATTTTCGGACACATGTAGTCCAGGCTGTCCGCAAGCTGAATAGGATACTATGGCAATGCGCGTGCCAACGATAGTTATTAAATGCCGTGCACTATGGAACAACCTTCCACAGCCACAAAACAAGAGGTGCGCGGCTTGCGCATACTGGTCGGTGATGACCAACTCGATGTTCTGGAAGCGATGCGTTTGCTCCTGAAAGGGGCGGGTCATCGCGCGGTCACAGTCGATTCTCCTAATGCGCTGCTAGCCGCGGCGCGCGCCGAAAACTTCGATCTGATCCTCATGGATCTCAACTACGCACGCGATACCACGTCGGGTCAGGAAGGCCTCGATCTGCTGGCCAACCTGCAGGCGCAGCACAATGCTGCTCCCATTGTCGTGATGACGGCGTGGGGCAGTATCGACCTGGCTGTCGAGGCCATGCGGCGTGGCGCTGTCGATTTTGTGCAGAAGCCCTGGGACAACGCGCGGCTGCTGGCGACTATCGACAAGCAGGTCGGGAATGTTCGCCAGGCCCGGACGGAGTTGGAGATTGCGCGGAATGTGCAGCAGAAGCTGTTTCCGCGTTCGTCCCCGTCGCTTCACGGTATCTTTTATGCCGGCCGCTGTGCTCCCGCGCGAGACATCAGTGGCGATTACTACGACTTTATCGACCTGGGCGGTTCCGGGCTTGGTTTTGTGGTCGCCGATGTCTCCGGTAAGGGTATTCCCGCTGCTCTTCTGATGGCGAATCTTCAGGGTTGCCTGCGCAGCCAGTTGGAGCGCGAGCACAGCGATCCCGCCGACATGCTTCGCTCGGTGAACCGACTGCTGCACGACTCAACGGCGCCAGAACACTTCGCGACACTTTTCTTCGGCGAATACAACAACGATACGCATCGCGTACGATACGTCAACTGCGGACATCTGCCTCCGATGCTGCTGCGCGCTGGTGGTGATGTGGAACTGCTGGAGCCGACCGCGACCGTCCTGGGCGCATTTGCGGTGTGGAGGTGCGAGGTAGGCGAAGTGACCTTCGCGCCCGGCGACTTGCTGGTGCTCTATTCGGATGGAATCACGGAGGCCGGCATCGAGAGCGGGCAGGAATTTGGCGAAGCCCGTCTCATGTCCATCCTGAAACAGGCCCGCTCCGACGAACCGGAAAGAATCATCGACAAGGTGATGTCGGCAGTACGTGAGTATGGCCCAGGCGTGCAGGGCGACGATATGACTGTGGTGGTAGTGGTGCGCCAGCCTGTCGCCGCTTCCTAACGTCCGGATTGAGGGACTTCACCGAGAAAGGACAGGCGAAACCGCCTCTCCCACCAAGCTGCCTCGCCGTAACCCAACGGGTGGCGCAGGCGGTTTCGCCTGTGCATCCTTCCGCAATGTCGAATACTCGCAAGCGCGAAGGATCTGAAGCGGTGTAATACCGCTATGTTGCTTCACCCTTCCCCAACTCATGCTATTGAACATAAGAGACAATGTTGAGTCGATCTTCTGGATGTACCCGGCGGTCCTTTCTCGCCGGCACGGTGGCGGCGTCTGGTTTGCTCGCCGACAACGGTACAGCGGTCGCCAAAACGAACTGCGGGCAGGTCCGTGGAGTCAAAAACGACGCGGTCTACCTGTTTAAGGGCATACCGTACGCCGGTTCACCCGAAGGATCGGGCCGTTTCAAGCCTGCGCCGAAACTGAAGCCCTGGACGGGCGTCCGCGACGCGCTCGTTTACGGGCCGCAATCGATCCAGGCGGCCGATCCCATGTGGCCTAAGGACTGGAAGCCGGCTGTCTCGGCTGAGGACTGCTTGTACCTGAATATCTGGACTCAGGGAATCGCCGACGGCAAGAAGCGCCCAGTGATGTTCTATTCGCACGGAGGCGGTTTTGCCACCGGGAACGGCGGCGCCGAGGTTGTGCCGCAGAATCAGTTTCACGACGGCGGCGCGCTCGCGCGGGACTACGACGTCGTGGTGGTCACACATAATCATCGGCTCAATATCATGGGCTACCTATATCTCGGAGATCTGCTCGGCGAAGAGTATGCCGATTCCGGGATGGCCGGCATGCTGGATATTGCGGCCGCACTTCGATGGGTCCATGACAACATCGCGAGCTTCGGCGGCGATCCCGGCAAGGTCATGATATGGGGCGAGTCGGGAGGCGGCTACAAGACGTCGGTCCTGACCGCGATGCCGGCCGCCAAGGGCACGTTCCAGCGCGCCAGCGTCGAAAGCGGATCGGGACTGCGCATGCGGACGCGCGAGTCCGCTGCAGAAACCGCGCGGGCTGTGCTCGACGCCTTGGGGCTGACCGAAAAACAGGCCCGGCAACTGCTTACCATTCCATCGAAGAAGTTGATCGACGCCATGCAGGCTTTGCCGTCCAACCGCGGCCTGGGGTTCAGCCCCATGGTCGATGGTCACAATCTGCCAGCGCATCCTTACGACCCGGTTGCGCCGGCGGTCTCGGCGGATGTTCCCTTGATCACCGGCATCAACAAAGATGAGACGCTGTTCTTCTACCGCTCCACGGACGCCATGTCGATGGATGAGGATGGCCTCAAGAAACGGCTCGGCGAAATGCTGAAAGACAACGCCGGTCGTGTGCTGGAGGTCTATCGGCGCAGCCGCCCCGATGCGACGCCGGCCGAGTTGTTCATCGCCATCACGACTGCACAATGGATGGGAAATAACGCCATCCGGATGGCCGAACGTAAAGCGGCGCTCCATGCCGCGCCCGTATACATGTACATCTTCGCCTACGATTCGCCGTCGCCCGGTCCGACACCCTATCATTCCGGTTCCGGGCATGCGGCCGAGATGCCGTTCAAGTTCAACCATGTTCCCGGCGATCCGGCAACAGACAAGAAAGCTCGCGCGGCGCGGAACATGAGCAAAGCTTGGGCGACCTTTGCGCGAACCGGCAACCCGAGCTGGGACGGAATTCCAAACTGGCCGGCTTACACGCTCGACCGGCGGTCGACCATGATCCTCGACGCGGAGTGCAAAGTGATCGGCGATCCGTATCGGGAAGAGCGGATATTATGGGAGAATCTTTGAACGTCACTCCTAAAGCCTTGTTTCGGCCACTTGCGGACGCCATCGCTGACCTGGTTCACGACGGAGATACGGTTGCGCTCGAGGGTTTCACGCACCTGATTCCTTTTGCGGCCGGGCATGAACTGATTCGCCAGGGCCGCCGCGATCTGACGTTAATCCGGATGACCCCGGACCTCCTGTACGACCAGATGATCGGCCATGGATGCGCCCGCAAGCTGGTGTTCTCCTGGGGCGGGAATCCCGGCGTTGGATCGTTGCATCGCTTGCGTGACGCGATCGAGAACGGCTGGCCGCACTCGCTCGAGATCGAAGAGCATAGCCATGCCGCCATGGCCAACGCTTATGCCGCCGGCGCCGCGGGCATGCCCAGTGCGTTTTTCCGCGGATATCTGGGCACAGACTTACCATCGGTCAACCCGTCGATCCGCTTTGTCACGTGTCCTTTTACGCAGGAGCAACTGGCGTGCGTTCCGGCGCATCGGCCGGATGTCGCTATCGTTCACGCGCAGAAAGCCGACCGTAACGGAAATGTCTTGCTGGAGGGAATTGTCGGCGTCCAGAAGGAGGCGGTGCTGGCGGCGAAACGCTCGCTGGTGACCGTAGAGGAGATCGTTGACGATTTCAGCAGCAGCGGACCGAACGCGGTCGTGCTGCCTTCCTGGACCATCACCGCAATAGCAGTTGTACCGGGCGGCGCGCATCCGTCGTACGCCAGCGGCTACTATTCTCGCGACAATTCGTTTTATATTGCCTGGGATGCTATTGCCCGCGACCGCGCGATTTTCGCGGAATGGATGAAAGAGAACGTGTTGGCGGAGAATCCGGAAGTATTCCGATGGAGGGCGGGGCTGTGCTGACGCCATACACCCGAGAAGAGATGATGACCGTTGCCGCCGCCCGGGCGCTGCACAGCAGCGACGTGTGTTTCGTCGGGATCGGATTGCCGTCGGCGGCCTGCAACCTGGCTCTGCGGACCCACGCGCCGGGCATCAGCTTGATCTATGAATCGGGCACGATCGAAACCAAACCCTCGGTGCTGCCGCTTTCAATCGGTGACGGCGAACTCTGCGAGACCGCACTAACCACCGTGCCCGTTCCGGAGATGTTCCGTTACTGGCTGCAGGGCGGCCGCATTACCGTAGGATTCCTGGGCGGTGCGCAGGTGGACCGCTACGGCAACCTGAACAGCACGGTGATCGGAGATTATCGGCGGCCGAAAGTGCGGCTTCCAGGGGCTGGTGGCGCGAGTGAGATCGCGACCTCGTGCGGGCGAATCTTCATCGTGATGCGGCATCATCCGCGCGCGATGGTGGAGCAGATCGATTTTCTGACGTCGCTCGGGCATGGTCGGACTGGCCGCGAACGCCGCCAACTTGGGTTAACAACTGCCGGTCCCACGCTGCTGGTGACGGATCTGTGCGTCATGGAACCGAATGCCGAAACGAAGGAGTTTACGGTAGCCAGTCTGCACCGCGGAGTGACGTACGACGACGTTCGCAGTCACACGGGTTGGCGCGTTTGTTTTGGGGATCAAGTCGGAGAGACGGAACCTCCGACTCCCGAGGAGTTGGAGACGTTGCGCGAACTCCACGCCCGCACGGCTCGCGCGCATGGAGCCGCCTCGGCGGGCTGACCGCGCGAAAGGAGCAGGATTGAAGATCTATCCACGTCCCAAACCGAGCGAGCAGCCGGCGCTGCTGCATCCGGCCTACGTCTCGACCGTCCGGCGGGCTCCCGAGATATCGCCGATCCTGCTGCCGCACACGATGTCCGAACTGACCGGGCCGCTTTATGGTCACAATCCGATTGGCGAAACGGATAACGACCTGACGCGCCAGCACGCCGGCGAACCGATCGGCGAACGCATCGTCGTGGCGGGACGCGTCCTCGACGAAGATGGCCGTCCGGTTCCGCGGACACTCCTCGAAATCTGGCAGGCGAATGCATCGGGCCGTTATTTTCACGACCGCGATAATCATCCCGCACCGCTCGATCCGAACTTCACGGGCGCGGGGCGGGTGATTACGGAAGATGACGGCAGTTACCGATTCGTCACGATCAAACCCGGCGCGTATCCGTGGCGCAATCACGCCAACGCCTGGCGTCCCGCGCATATTCATTTTTCCGTTTTCGGACCGTGCTTCATTACGCGGCTCGTGACCCAGATGTATTTTCCGAACGATCCGCTGATGCCGTTCGATCCGATCTCGCAGTCGGTGCCGGATGAACGGGCGCGCGAGCGCATGGTGTCGCGATTCGATCCCGACCTGACGGAACCGGAGTGGGCGCTGGGCTACCGGTTCGACATCGTGCTTCGCGGGCGCGAAGCCACACCGTTCGAGGAGCAGGGATGACGCCTTCGCAGACCGTCGGGCCGTTTTACCATTTCGGTCTGACAAAGAACCTGGCGCTCGGCTGCCTGACAACGCCGGACCTTCAGGGCGAGCGGATTCGGGTGCGGTTTCGGCTGCTGGATGGCGACGGCAAGCCGGTGCCGGACGGGATGATCGAACTGTGGCAGGCGGACGCCGCGGGGGACTATCACCATGAAACGTTTTGCGGGTTCGGGCGGCTAGCGACAGACGGGCAGGGAAGCTGCACGTTCGAAACGATTCGTCCAGGTCGGACTGCGGACGGACGCGGAGGGCGCCAGGCCGCGCATATTAATGTCTCGGTGTTCGCGCGAGGACTGCTGAACCGGCTCTGCACGCGGGTGTACTTCGAAGGCGATCCGGCACTGGCCGAGGACCCGGTGCTGGCGCTGGTCCCGCAAGACCGGCGTCACACGCTGCTAGCAAACAACACGGAGGACTGCTGGAAATTCGATATTCGTCTGCAAGGTGAAGGCGAAACGGTGTTTTTCGACATATAGAATGCAACGCGATTTACCCCCATTCCGCGCCGATCATGTCGGGAGCCTGCTGCGTGCCCGGGAACTGAAGGAAGCGCGCGCCCGGCGCGACCGCGGCGAGATTACCGCGGAAGAGCTGAAACAGGTGGAGGATCGTGCCATTGAAGCGTTGATCGCGAGACAGGCCGAGATCGGTTTGCGGAGCGCGACGGATGGCGAGTTTCGCCGTTCGATGTGGCATTTCGATTTCCTCGAACGCCTGGACGGTTGCGAGCCGTACACGCCGGAGGGCGGCATTGCCTTTAAAGGGACCGCCACCAAGGCGAAGGGCGTCCGCGTGGTTGGGAAGGTCGGGTTCAGCGGCCATCCGATGATTGAGCACTTCGGTTTCTTGCGCGAACACACGAAGGGGGCGACGCCCAAAATGACCATCCCGTCGCCGAGTGTGCTGCATTTTCGCGGCGGGCGCAACGCGATCAGCGATACGGTGTATCCGGATCTGGAGCAGTTCTATTCGGATCTTGGAAAGGCGTACAACCGCGCTGTACATGCCTTTGCGGATGCCGGATGCCGCTATCTGCAACTGGACGAGACGAACCTGGCTTACCTCTGCGACCCTGAGCAGCGTCAGATCGTTCGAGACCGCGGTGAGGATCCCGGGAAGCTTCCGGCAACCTATGCGGGAATGATAAACGCGGCTATCCAGGACCGGCCGGAGGATCTGCGGATCACCATGCACCTGTGTCGCGGAAACTTCCGGTCGAGCTGGATTTCACAAGGCGGCTACGAGCCCGTTGCCGAGATACTGTTCAACGTGATCGGTGTGGATGGTTACTTTATGGAGTACGACTCGGATCGGGCGGGAGGGTTCGAACCGCTGCGGTTTGTGCCGAAGGGGAAAACGGTGGTGCTGGGGCTCGTGACCTCGAAGACCGGCGAGTTGGAGTCGAAGGACGAGATCAAGCGGCGAATCGACCAGGCTTCGCGGTATCTCGACCTCGACCAGCTTTGCCTCAGCCCCCAGTGCGGGTTTGCCAGCACGGAAGAGGGCAATCTGCTGACACACGAGCAGCAGTGGGCGAAGCTGGCGCGGATTGTCGAGATCGCGGACGAGGTTTGGGGGAACTAGATTCTATGGGGGCGCAGGCGGTTTCGCCTGTGCGTTCCCGGTGAGCCTCCAAAGGCAGGCGGAACCGCCTGCTTCACCCTTCCACAGCCTCCAAATCCTTCAGGCGTCACCGGGAAATGGAAATTGCATGCAATCCGTCCCATAGTTCGCGGCACCCTAAGACCGGTCCAGGCGCCGGGCGGCTGGGGCGGACGCCAGCGACGGTGCCTTTACCGTTCGGGAGCTTCTCGATTGGTAAGCACCATTTGCATGCAGAATCGGACAGAAATACAGCGGAAGGTTGCTATAATAAGGAATTAACCCCCTTCATGCATGCTCAAGCCTGCCGAGAGCGAGTCTCAGACGCTGCGCGCCCTGCTGCGAATGCGCGAGATGATCGTGCGAGGCGAGTTTAGTCCGGGCGAGCGCATACGCGAGATCCCGTTATCCGAGCGGTTGGGCGTGTCGCGAACACCACTTCGCCTGGTGCTCGAACGGTTGGAGCATGAGGGTCTGCTCGAAGCACGGCCGACGGTTGGATTTGTTGTCCGCGAATTCACGATTCAGGACATTCTCGATACGATCGAGCTTCGCGGTGTTCTGGAGGGAACGGCGGCACGCCTCGCGGCCGAACGGCTGGTTTCCAACAATGAACTCGTGGCCATGCGCGCCTCAATCGAGGAAACGGCTCTACTCCTGCGCCAACGGCTGGATGTCGTGGAGACGCTGGGCCGCTACGCCGAACTGAATACCAGATTTCATTCCGAAATGATCGGTCTGGCGCGGAGTCCTATGCTCAAGCGTTCGTTGGAACGGGTATTGGCGCTGCCCTTCGCATCGCCGAACGCATTTGTGGCCTCGGAGCTGGAGTCGGAGGATTGGTACGAAACGCTGTCGATCTCGCTATGGCAGCACCGGGTCATCACGGAAGCGATTGCGAACCATGAGGGTGCCCGCGCGGAAGCGATAGCGCGGGAGCACTCGCGGGTCGCCCGGCGTATAGTGACATTGGCGCTCAAGTCCAAGCGGTATGAAGAGATTCCGGGGGGAACTCTGATTCGGGCGTAGGCGGTAAGACTACTTCTCGATTACAAACCTTTACAGGAAGGGGGGCAAAATCCTTCAAAATGAAGGCACATGTTACCTTGAGACGTTTCCCCCCGTCTTTTCAGTTAAGCTCCGAGAAAAAGACCTTTTGAATGACCAACCTGACGACCACAGGCCCTGAGCCAACCACTGAACGGCATGGCCCCCATGCGCCATCGCCTCAACCTCCCGTTAAGCCGTCCGGCAAGCCGAAGAAACGCGGAATTATCTGGTTCTTCTTCCTCCTCATCGTGGCAGGCGTTACGGGCTACGCGGTGTGGAGAGCCTCCAAGCCCGGCCTGATCCCCGCCAATCCGAACCAGTTCAAAGGCGGCGGTCCAGGCGGCGGTCGCGGCCGAGGCGCCGCTGCCGGTGTTCTCCCTGTCGTGGTGGCTCAGGCCCATGCCGGTCCGGTTCCCCTCAATTTGACCGGGCTCGGCAGCGTTACGGCGTTCTATACCGTGACTGTGAAGTCGCGCGTCGACGGCCAGTTGATGAAGATCAATTTCCAGGAAGGCGACTTTGTAAAGGAAGGTCAAATTCTTGCCGAGATCGATCCGCGCCCGTTCCAGGTCCAACTCGCTCAGGCCGAGGGTACGCTGGCGCATGACCAGGCCCTGCTCGAAAACGCCAAGCTCGATCAGAGCCGTTATGACACGCTGCTCGCTCAGGACGCCATTCCGAAACAGCAGTTGGATACGCAAAAGGCCTTAGTGCTGCAGTATGAGGGAAGCATTAAGCAGGACCAGGCGAATATCGACAATGCGAAGCTGCAGTTGACTTACGCCAAGGTGACGGCGCCTATTACGGGGCGGGTCGGTCTGCGCCTGGTCGATCCCGGCAACATTGTGCATGCGTCCGACGCCAATGGAATGATCGTGATTACGCAGCTCCAGCCGATCTCGGTGCTGTTCACCATTCCGGAAAAGAATCTTCCGCAGGTGATGCAGAAGCTGCGTGCCGGCGTGAAGCTGCCGGTGGATGCCTACAACAGCGACAACACGAAGAAGCTCGCTTCGGGCACCTTGCTCACGGTTGACAACCAAATCGACAGTACTACCGGTACTGCCAAGTTGAAGGCCGTTTTTGACAACAAGAATTTCGAGTTATACCCGCAACAGTTCGTCAACATCAGCCTGTTGGTGGACACGCTGCAGAACCAGACTTTAATACCCACGGTTGCCGTTCAGAATGGACAGCAGGGGACGTTCGTCTATACGATCGACGACAATCAGACGGCTCATCTCCGCCCGGTCCAGGTGTTGCAGTCGGATCAGACGGGGGCCGATATCAAGAGCGGTTTGCAGGTTGGCGAGATGGTGGCGGTGGACGGCGCTGACCGGCTCCAGGACGGGTCTAAGGTTCGCATCCGGCAACCCGGCGAAGTTGAGCGTGAAGCGGCGGCGGATGCAGCGGCGGCAAAGAGCCGTCATGGACGCCCCGGTGGGCAGGGAAAAGGTGGTCCGGGCGGCCAAGGCGCTTCGGGGGGCCAAGGTGGTCCCGGTGGCCCAGGCGCGCAAGGCGCTCCAGGAGCCGGACCGGGTGGAGCGGCAGGTCAGGGCCAGCCGCAAGGCGGCGGGATGCATCAGCCAGGCGGTAAGAGTCAGTTCCCGGGTGAGGGTAAAGGGCAATGGCAGGGACGTCCCCATAGTGGTAAAGGGGCCGGCAGTCAGTGAGTCCATCGAAAATTTTCATTCTGCGGCCTGTAGCGACGTCGCTGATGATGGCTGGGGTTGTGCTCGTAGGCGTGGTTGCGTACACACAACTGCCCGTCTCGGCACTGCCGCAGGTCGATTATCCGACGATCCAGATTCAGACGTTCTATCCGGGCGCCAGTCCGGAGGTGATGACATCGTCTGTCACGGCGCCGCTCGAAAAGCAGTTCGGGCAAGTGCCCGGGCTGACGCAGATGACGTCGGTCAGCTCCTACGGCAGTTCGCTCGTCACGCTGCAATTCTCGCTTGACCTCCCGATTGACGTTGCGGAGCAGGAGGTGCAGGCGGCTATCAATGGCGCCGGCACGTTCCTTCCAAATCTGTTGCCCAATCCCCCGATTTACAGCAAGACTAATCCCGCCGACGCGCCGGTGCTGACGCTGGCGATCACTTCGAAAACCGTACCGTTGATCGACGTTGAAGATTACGCCGAGACACGCATGGCGCAGCGCATTTCGCAGCTCAAAGGCGTTGGTCTGGTGAGCATCAGCGGCGGACAGCGGCGCGCAGTGCGAGTTCAAGCAAACCCTACGGCGCTGGCATCTTACGGGCTGAGTCTCGATACATTGCGTACCGCTCTGGCCAGCGCGAATGTCAACCAGGCGAAAGGCAACTTCGACGGCATCGACCAGGCCTGGACCATTAACGACAACGACCAGCTTCAATCTGGGGACCAGTACAAACCCATCATTATTGCCTATCGCAACGGCGCGCCGGTGCGGTTGTCCGATGTCGCGACCATCATCGACGGACCGGAGAACACGAAACAGGCCGCCTGGGTGGGCACCGATCCGGCGATTATTTTGAACATCCAACGCCAGCCGGGCACGAATATCATCGGTGTAGTCGACACGATTCAGGCATTGTTGCCGCAAATCCGGGCGTCGTTGCCGGCGGGCGTCGACGTGAATGTGATCACCGACCGCACCATCACGATCCGTGCGTCGGTGAAAGACGTTGAATTCGAACTGATGCTGACCATCGCCCTGGTTGTGATGGTGATCTTCCTGTTCCTTCGCAGCCTTTCGGCGACCATCATTCCGGGCATCGCGGTGCCTCTTTCGCTGGTCGGCACATTTGGTGTTATGTACCTGCTTGGGTACAGCCTCGACAATCTCTCGCTGATGGCGCTCACGATTTCCACGGGATTCGTGGTGGATGACGCCATCGTCATGATTGAAAACATCTCGCGCTATATCGAGATGGGCGACTCGGCGATGCAGGCTGCGCTCAAGGGGTCGGCCGAAATCGGGTTCACCATCGTGTCGCTGACGGTTTCGCTGATTGCGGTGTTGATACCGCTGCTGTTTATGGCGGATATCGTGGGCCGCTTGTTCCGTGAGTTCGCGGTGACCCTGGCGGTGACCATCGTGTTTTCAGCGTTTGTGTCGCTGACACTGACACCGATGATGGCGGCTCGAATCCTGAAGCATAAGCCGGAGCACGAGCAGGGACGGTTGTACCGCTGGTCGGAGTGGTGTTTCGTCAAGACCATCGAGGGGTACGGAAAGATGGTTCGGGTGGTTCTGCGGAACCAGGCGATCACGCTGCTGGTGGCGGTGGGAACTCTCGTTCTGACCATTTATCTCTACAAAGTGGTGCCCAAAGGATTTTTCCCGGTCCAGGACACGGGCGTGATTCTGGGCATTTCCGAGGCGCCACAGGCCATTTCGTTCCCGTCGATGGGCCGCCGCCAGCAGGACCTGGCGAGAGTGATCTTGAAGGACCCGGCAGTTGAGAACCTGACGTCGTTTATCGGGATCGACGGCCAGAACTCGACGCTCAACAACGGCCGCATTCAGATTACGTTGAAGCCGCTCGAGGAGCGCAACGGCGTGTCCGCGATGGATGTCATCCGGCGCCTGCAACCGGAATTGACTGCCGAAGTTCCAGGGATTGCGTTATACATGCAGCCGGTTCAGGACCTCACGGTTGAGGATCGCATCAGCCGGACACAGTATCAATACTCTCTCGACGCTCCAGACAAAACGCTTCTTGACCAGTGGGTGCCGAAGCTGCAAGCGCGGCTGCAACAGATTCCCGAAGTGCGCGACGTCGCGAGCGACCTGATGAACAGCGGCGTGGGTTTGCAGGTGGTGATCGACCGCGACACCGCGGGACGTCTTGGGATTACGCCACAAAACATCGATGATGCGCTCTACGATGCATTCGGCCAGCGCCAGGTGTCGACCATCTTTACGCAGTCGAACCAGTATCACGTGGTTCTGGAAGCAGGGAAGCAGTGGCAGCAGAACGCCGATGCCTTGAAAGACATCTATGTTCAGATCGGCGCTGCGTCGGCGAACCTGGCTTCGACCATTGCGTTGGCCGGAACCAATACGGCGTTGACCGGCGCGGCCGTAGTCCAGCAGGCGCCGTTGGCATCCTTTGCCCGCTTTGTGCCGGTTACCGCGCCGATCACCATCAATCACCAGGCACAGTTTCCGGTTGTGACGCTGTCGTTCAACCTGGCGCCGGGCGCGTCTCTCGGCACCGCGGTGGATCACATCCGGGAGGCGACGAAGGAGATCGGGCTGCCGGCGAGTGTGGAAGCGACGTTCCAGGGAACAGCGCACGCGTTCGAGTCGTCGCTGGCGAATGAGTCACTGCTGATTCTGGCGGCCATCGTGACGGTCTACATTGTGCTCGGCGTTTTGTACGAAAGCTACATTCACCCGATCACGATTCTTTCCACGCTGCCCTCCGCTGGTGTAGGCGCGATTCTGGCCCTAATGCTGTACCACAAGGATCTCGACGTCATCGCGCTTATAGGCATCATTCTTCTGATCGGCATTGTGAAGAAGAACGCCATCATGATGATCGACTTCGCGCTGGAGGCGGAGCGCAACGAAGGCAAGACGCCGGAAGAGGCGATTTACCAGGCGTGCCTGCTGCGGTTCCGGCCCATCATGATGACCACCATGGCGGCGCTTCTCGGCGCGGTTCCGCTGGCGTTCGGCAGCGGCGTCGGTTCCGAGCTGCGGCAGCCTCTCGGAATCAGCATCATCGGTGGATTGCTGATCAGCCAGGTTCTGACACTGTTTACGACGCCAGTGGTTTACCTGGCGTTTGATCGCATCGCGAACTGGGTGGCCCGTGTCCGTGGGAAGAGTGTAGTGGACGACTACACGCTTCCGGAGTCCATATGAGCATTTCGGCTCCGTTCATCCACCGGCCGGTTGCGACAACGCTGTTGACAATCGGGGTGGTGCTGGCGGGCGGCGTGGCTTATACGCTACTGCCTGTAGCGCCGCTGCCGCAGGTCGATTATCCGACCATCTTCGTCAGCGCTGGACTTCCCGGAGGCAGCCCGGAAGTGATGGCGGCTTCCGTGGCGACGCCTCTCGAGAAGACGTTCACACGAATTGCGGGCGTCACCGAGATGACGTCTTACAGTTCGGTTGGGTCGGCGGTCGTCATTCTGCAGTTCGACCTGAATCGCGATATTAATGCCGCTGCGCGAGACGTGCAGGCGGCCATTAACGCATCGTTGGGAAATTTGCCCGCGAATTTGCCGGTGCGTCCGCGCTATCGCAAGGTGAATCCCTCCGACGCCCCGATTCTGATCCTGTCGATGACCTCGGACGTGGTGCCGAAGCCCAAACTGTACGACCTGGCGTCGTCCGTTTTTGCCCAGAAGCTGTCGCAGTTGCCCGGCGTCGGATCCGTGAACGTGGGAGGCAGCGCGCTGCCCGCGGTTCGTGTTGAAGTGAATCCGCAGCCGGTATCCAAATACAACGTCGGACTCGACCAGATCGGCTCTTTTCTCCAGGGAGCCAACGCCAACAAGCCGCAAGGCGAGATTTCAGACGACCAGATTGCCACCCGTTTGTCCGCCACCGATCAACTGCTCGAGGCCAAGGACTATCAAAACCTGATTGTCGTGTACCGCAATGGAGCGCCGGTCCGCTTGTCCGACCTGGGGCGCGTGGTCGACGGAACCGAAGACATCCGGAACATGGGGTTGTCTAACGGAAAGCCCGCCGTGCTCATCCAGATCAGCCGCCAGCCGAACGCGAATATCATCGACACAGTGGATCGCATCAAGGCGCTGCTTCCCGAATTTCGCGCCTCATTACCCCCGAACGTGCAACTGAACGTCGACACGGACCGCACCCTGACCATTCGCTCGTCGGTTGAGGATGCCCAGCGCAACATGATCATATCCGTTTCCCTGGTGATCCTGGTCGTGTTCTTTTTCTTGCGCAACATTTGGGCGACCATCATTCCGAGCGTTTCGGTTCCAGTCTCGCTGATCGGGGCTTTCGGCATCATGTACCTGGCCGGGTACACGCTCGACAATCTCTCGCTGATGGGACTTGCCATTGCGACCGGATTCGTTGTGGACGACGCCATCGTCGTGATCGAAAACATCACGCGGCATATCGAGGATGGTATGGAGCCGATGAAGGCGGCATTGCGCGGCGCCGAAGAGATCGGATTCACGGTCCTGTCGATGAGCATTTCGCTCATCGCGGTGTTCATTCCGATCTTAATGATGGGCGGCATCGTGGGACGGCTCTTCCGCGAATTCGCCGTGGTTCTGTCGGTATCGATCTTCATGTCGTTGTTGGTATCCCTGACGACAACGCCCATGATGTGCGCGCGCCTGCTGAAGGTGAAGCATGAGCACGGCCGGTTTTATAACACGACCGAGAAGTTTTTCCAGTGGATCATTTCGACCTATGCGTCGGCTTTGCAGGTGGTGCTGAACCGCACAGTCCCGGTGATGATTGTAATGGCGATAACGATGGGCGTGAGTGTCTATCTGTACGTCAAGATTCCCAAAGGCTTCTTCCCGCAGCAGGATACCGGCCGTTTACAGGGAAACATCCAGGGTCAGCAGCACATCTCATATCAGTCGCTGGTGGAAAAGGTCAAATGGTTTGAGGAACAGGTCAGAAAAGATCCGGCGGTGGAAACGGTCAACGTGACGGCCGGCTCGAATGCGGGCGGCCGCGGCGGCGGCAACAATGCCAACATGAACGTGCAGCTCAAGCCTGCTAATGAGCGCGGTGGGCTCACTTCGGACCAGGTGATTGGCCGTATACGTCAGAAAACTCAGGGAATGCCGGGCGCAATCCTGTTCCTGCAGAACTCCCAGGACATCCGCGTCGGCGGGCGGCAGGCCAATGCGCAGTATCAGTACACGCTCCAGACTCCGGACCTGCAACTTCTTGCGCAGTGGGGTCCGCGCGTGTTGGCCCGGCTGCAGCGGCTACCGGAACTGGTGGATGTCAGCTCCGATCAGCAGAATTCGGGACTCTCGTCGAACGTTGTGATCGACCGCGATACGGCTTCGCGGCTGGGCCTTACGGCGCAGGCTGTGGACAGCGCGCTTTACGACGCGTTCGGGCAGCGGCAGGTATCCACCATATACAAGTCGATCAATCAGTATCACGTAGTGCTGGCGCTGGAGCAGCAATGGTGGGAAAGCCCCGCGTTTCTCGATCAAATTTACGTACAGACGCCTCGCGGCGTTTCGATTCCGTTGTCGACGTTCGCGCATTTCACAGAGGGAATTACGCCGTTATCGCTGCCGCACCAGGGCCAATTCCCATCCACGACGATTTCGTTCAATCTGCCGGATGGCGTGTCGTTGAGCGACGCTACGAACGCAATCGCCAAGGCAGAGCTCGATATCGGCATGCCCGCAAGCATCACCGGAAAATTCGCGGGGACGGCCCAGGCATTCCAGGCGTCGCTGAACAATCAGCCGATCCTGATCGGCACAGCGCTGCTGGCTGTCTACATCATTTTGGGCATGCTGTACGAAAGCCTGATTCATCCATTGACCATCATTTCGACGTTGCCCTCCGCCGGCGTCGGCGCGCTCATCGCACTCGTGCTGTTCCGGACGGAACTGACCATTGTGGCGCTGATCGGAATCATTCTTTTGATCGGCATTGTGAAGAAGAATGCGATTATGATGATCGATTTTGCCCTGGCCGCCGAGCGGAATGAAGGGCTGAATCCGCGCGACGCTATCTTCCAGGCTTGCCTGCTTCGATTCCGGCCGATCATGATGACCACCGCCTGTGCGTTGTTGGGCGGCGTTCCGCTGGCTCTCGGTTTGGGTTCCGGATCGGAGTTGCGGCGTCCACTTGGTATCACCATCGTCGGCGGCCTGCTGGTCAGCCAGATGCTGACTTTGTTTACTACGCCCGTGATCTATTTATCGCTCGATCGTTTGCGTTTGCGTTTCAGCCGGCCGCAGCCAGGGTTTAAGAACCGGCCAGGATTGCTCATTCCCGGTGGGGCAGTGGAGAGTGGCGACTGATGAGATTGGTTAAACGCGTTTGGGAAGATGACCGGTTGGCAACGCGCCGCAGGCTGGCAGCCTGCATCACGATGTGCATCGTCGCCTCCGGTTGTGCTGTGGGACCGAAGTATCAGCGCCCGCTACCGGCCACGCCTCCAACACCGACCTTCAAGGAGATGACGGGCAACGATCAGTGGAAGATGGCGACTCCCAGCGACGAACTGATGAAGGGCAAGTGGTGGGAGATCTTCGGCGAGCCCGAACTGAACCGGCTCGAGGAGATGATCAGCATCAACAATCAGAACGTGAAGCAGGCGGAAGCGCAGTTTCGCCAGGCTCGCGCCCTGGTATCGCTCAATCACGCCAATTACTATCCGATCATCGGCGTGAATCCTTCCATTACACAAAGCGATAGTGGAAAGAACAGCGGACGCGGCACGGGAGGCACCTCGCAATCCTTCTCGATACCGGGAACCGTAAGCTGGGAACCGGACCTATGGGGACGCGTGCGGCTCGCAGTGGAAAACGCGTCCGATAATGCGCAGGTCAGCGCTGCGGATCTCGAAAACGTACGGCTCAGCGCGCAGGCTTTGCTGGCCCAGGATTTCTTTGCGCTCTCGGCGAACGATATGCAGCAGGCGATTCTCAAAGACGAGATCGATGCGTATCAGAAAAATCTGCAGTTGACCATTAACCGCTATAACGGCGGCGTGGCTTCGAAGAGCGACGTCACGCTGGCGCAGACCTCGCTCGCGAACGCCCAAGCGCAGAGCACCGACCTGCGAATCGCGCGCGCGCAAGATGAGCATGCCATTGCGGTCTTGACGGGCCAGGCGCCCGCGACGTTCGAGGTTGCGGCCAGCTCGATCAAGGGTCCTCCGCCGCCGATTCCGATGTCGCTGCCGTCGGCGCTGCTGGAGCGGCGTCCTGATATCGCGGCGAACGAACGGCTGGTAGCCGCGGCCAATGCGAACATCGGCATTGCGCAAACGGCGTACTATCCGACCTTGACTCTGTCGGCAGCGCCGGGTTTGGTTAGCACAAGCCTGGCAAGCTTGTTCACCTGGGGTAGCCGGGTTTGGTCTGCCGGTCCGAGTCTTTCGCAGACCTTGTTCGACTTCGGGCGCCGCAATGCACAAGTGCAGGGCGCGCAGGCGTCGTACGATGCGACCGTGGCCGCATACCGGCAGTCCGTACTGGCCGCTTTTCAGGAAGTCGAGGACGACCTCGCGTCGCTGCGTTACCTGTCCGAGGAAGCTGTCCAGCAGCACGACGCCGTGGTTGCGGCGCAGCAGTCCCTTGTGCTGGAGCTGGCGCGCTACCGGGCGGGAACGGACTCATATCTGAACGTAATCACGACACAAACGATCGAACTGGGTGATCGCATCCAGGCGGTCACCATCCTGGAGCGACGCATGCTGGCCGCGGTCGACCTTGTGAAAGCTTTGGGTGGCGGATGGGATGCTTCCGCGCTTCCCTCGCATGAACAATTGCGTTCGGCGGAATTGGCGGATCCGGCCAATACGCAGAAGGTTGCGCAGCCGGTCATCAAGTAGCTGCAAGCCGGTGTGGCTGACAAGTCCGACATAACGGGGCTGCTTTCGGCGGCGAAACGCGGCGAATCCGAGGCCGAGGCGAAGCTTTTCGCGCTTCTGTATCCCGATCTGCGACAGATTGCGCACGCACGTCTGCGCCAGTCCAAACCTTACACACTTCTGGATACTACGGCCCTGGTGCACGAGGCCTATCTGCGGCTTCATCGCGCCGGGTACGTTCAGGTGGCGGATCGGTCGCATTTCCTTGCTTATGCGGCTCGCACGATGCGGTCCATTGTCGTTGACCTGGTGCGTAAGCGGGGCATGGCAAGACAGGAAATCAGAGACGCGAATGATCTGCCGGATCGTGGGGCGCTGCCTGAGGGCGAGAAGGAGATCCTGCGAGTGGATCACGCGCTGCAGGAACTGGCATTGGTAAGTGAGCGCCTCGTGAAGGTGGTCGAAATGCGGTATTTCGCCGGTATGAACGAGGCGGAGATCGCGGAAGCACTCTCTCTGACGGAGCGGACGGTCCGGCGCGACTGGCAAAAGGCTCGTATCCTTCTGGCGGCGGCGCTAAAATAGTCCAACGCCAAAATGCAGGTTGACCCGAAAGCCTGGCCCATACTGAATCAATTATTGGACGAATGGCTCGATCTCGTGCCGGAGCAGCGCGCGGCTTGGCTGGTTGGGGTCGAACGTGAACATCCGGAGATTCTGCCGGCTCTTCGCGAAATGCTCGCGCAACCGAAGCCGGATTTTTTGGAGACGCTGCCGAAGATAGAATCCGGTGCCGGCGAAGGGCCCGCCGCGCCCGGTGCTCTTGCGGGGCCGTATCGACTGGTGCGGGAGATCGGGCGCGGGGGTATGGGCGTGGTGTGGCTCGCCGAGCGGGCGGATGGCAACTTCAAGCGTGACGTTGCGCTGAAGTTTCCGCTGGTCTACTTCCACAATCAGACTCTGACAGATCGTTTTGCCCGCGAACGCGACATCCTGGCACGGCTCGCAGACGCCCGCATCGCACGGCTTTATGATGCCGGCGTTACCGCGCAGGGGCAGCCGTATCTGGCGCTGGAGTACGTCGAGGGCGAACCGATCACGACCTATTGCGAACGCCTTGGACTTGATGCGCGGGCGCGACTGCGGCTGTTCCTGGACGTTCTGCGTGCCGTTCAGTACGCGCATGCGAACCTCGTCGTGCACCGCGACCTGAAGCCGTCGAACATCCTGGTTACGAATGCAGGTCAGGTCCGGTTGCTGGATTTCGGCATCGCCAAACTGCTGGCGGAGGGTGAGGCCGAGGAAACCGAGATTACGCGCGCCGGCGGACGTGCTTTGACGCCGGATTACGCGAGTCCCGAACAGACTGCAGGCGGGACGATTACTACGGCGACCGATGTGTATTCGCTTGGCGTACTCCTCTATGAGCTGCTCAGCGGCGCGCGTCCGTCGCGATCGAAGTCGACTGAGCCGGTCCGGCCGAGCCAGACCGTAGCCGTAAAAAAACTGCGGGCGGCATTGCGTGGTGATCTCGACACCATCGTCTTGAAGGCGATGCAGCCGGAGCCACAAGCGCGCTATTCGAGCGTCGATGCGTTTGCCCAGGATATCGAAAGGCACCTCGCAGGGCAGCCCGTGCTGGCACGGCCGGAGAGCGCCTGGTATCGCACGAAGAAGTTTGTGCTGCGGAACAAGCTGGTTGTTTCATCAGCGGCCGCGGTCGCGTTGGCATTAGCCGTTGGCGCCGGAGTCGCGATATGGCAAGCCGAGCGTGCGATGGAAGAGAAGCGCCGCGCCGACATTCAGGCAGCCACGGCGCGAGCGGTGCGCGACTTCCTGCAAAACGATCTCCTGGCGCAGGCGGGATCGGAAGCGCAAGCCGGAACGGGGAAGAAGTCGGATCCCGATCTGAAGGTGCGCACGGCGCTCGATCGTGCCGCCGCGCATATATCGGGAAAATTCGCCGCGCAGCCCGCGGTGGAGGCCGCGATCCGGCAGACCATGGGCGTCACGTACGCGGATTTGGGGCTGTACCCGCAGGCGCAGCAGCAGGAGGAGCGCGCGTTCGAGCTGCGGCGTCGCGTTCTCGGGCCCGACGATCCGGACACGCTGGACTCGATGCAGGGCTTGGCCGAGATCTGCCGTCGCGAGGGCCAGTACGATCGCGCCGAGGCCCTGTTGACGGCCATGATGGACATCGAACACCGTTTGAAGCGCGACGGTTCACCGCAGGCGCTCATTGCGATGCACACGCTGGCCAGCATCGCCGTGAATGGACGCGCGGACTACAAGCGCGGGGAAGCGCTATATTCAGCACTGCTCGAAACCGAGCGCCGCGTCCAGGGTGAGGCGGACCCGGGCACGTTGGCGACGATGAACAATTTCGCGGCGATGCTGGTAAGGGAAGGGAAGTACGGGCAGGCCGAGGAGCTTTATAAGAAGGTGGTGGCTCTCAAGCAGCGAGTCATGGGGACGGATCATCCTAGTACGCTCACTACCATGAATGGGCTGGGGGTGTTGTATCTGAACGAAGGCAAGTACCCCGAGGCCGAGACCTTGTTACAAGCCGTTTTCGAAGCGCGGCGGCGCGCTATGGGGCCGGAGCATCGCGACACGTTGTCCACGATGAATATTCTGGGCCGGCTGTATATGGATGAAGGAAAGACCTCCGAGGCGGAGCGATTAGTGACCGAGGTTGTGGAGACAAATCGGCGAGTGCTGGGGCAGGACAACCCGGATACTTTGGCCAGCATAAGCAACCTGGCAGAGTTGTATCGGCGGGAAAATAATCTCAAGCAGGCGGAGGCACTGCTTCAAGAGCTTCTGGAGACGCGTCGCCGGGTTTCGGGACCAGACAGTCTACCCACTGCCGGTGTCGTGCTGGCACTAGGCGAAGTGAAACTTCAGGAGCGCGCTTATGTGCAGGCCGAACCGTTGCTGAGGCAGGCGATTGCGGATTACCGCAAGGGCAACTCCGATACCTGGCCGTTGTATTACGCCGAGTGCCTGCTGGGGGTCAGCCTGAAGAGCCTGGGTAGAGGCGACGAGGCCGGTCCGATGATGAGCGCCGGTTATCAGGGATTGCTTGCGCGACGGGATTCGATTCCCTTCGATCGGCGGTCGATCCTCGAGCAGGTCAGTTCACACTAGATTTCTTCTCCGCTGTTCGGTTTTAACGGCGTTACAACAGCGCACGTAACCAAGCCGGAACTCTGATTACCACCGCCAGGGAGCCGCGGATTGCACGCTCTGCGCCTGCAACTTGAGTACTTCTAAAGGGTTGCGCCATAGCACCCACCAAAATACTGCGAAAATGAAGTATTGAGAACCCCATCCGGAGAACTCATGTCTGCTGCCGCACCGGCAATAGTAAAGCAGAAGCTCGACAAAGGTCCCAGCAAGATGGGCACGGTCGTTTTCGCCGCAGTCTTGCTTGTCGGCTTCATTTACACTGTCTTTCACCTGGCGTCCGATCTTGCCAGCGTTCGGACGTCGTCTGTGTTTCCGTTTATTTTACTCGGCGCCGCCCTCCTCGTCGCACTTGGATTCGAGTTCGTCAATGGCTTCCACGATACTGCTAACGCAGTAGCGACGGTTATCTATACGCACACGATGGATCCTCACCTGGCCGTAGCCTGGTCCGGAATTTGGAACTTCATCGGCGTGATGTTCTCGACCGGCGCCGTGGCCTTTGGCATCGTGGCGTTGCTACCCGTGGAATTGATCCTGCAAGTCGGGACCAGTGCCGGGTTTGCGATGGTTTTTGCGCTCCTGCTCGCGGCGATGGTATGGAACATCGGCACGTGGTACTTCGGCTTGCCCGCATCGAGTTCGCATACTCTCGTCGGCTCCATCGTCGGCGTTGGTATTGCGAACCAATTGATGTCTCACAAAACCGGCATGAGCGGAGTCGACTGGACGCAGGCCATGAACGTTGGCCGTTCACTCCTGATTTCGCCGGTGATTGGCTTTTTACTCGCCGGCCTGTTGTTGCTCATCAGCAAGGCTGTTATTAAAGATCGCCGGCTTTACGAAGCGCCCGCCACCGACGACCCGCCGCCATTCTGGATTCGCGGGCTGCTGATGGTGACGTGCACGGGCGTCAGCTTCTTCCACGGCTCGAACGACGGACAGAAGGGCATGGGGCTCATCATGCTGATCCTCATCGGGACCGTGCCGACGGCGTACGCGCTCAATCACGCCGTCACCGAAAGCCAGACCGCGCAGTTCATGGCCGTGTCGCAGCAAACCGTGCAGGTACTCAATCGCTACGTGACGCCGTCAGCCTTTGGTGGCGATCCGCGAGAGGCGCTGACGAATTACATTCGTACGAAACAGTATTCGGGAAACACCGTTTCGGCACTGCGAGCCGTTGTCAACGATCTCAGCAATGAAGCGAACATGTACAAGACCCTTGCCAAGATCCCGACAGACCGCATGCGGAATTTCCGGAACGACATGTACATCACGAGCGAAGTGCTCAGGTTGATGGGACAATCCGGAAGGACTGATTTCACGCCCGCCGAACTCCAACTTCTCGCGACTTACAAAAAGCAACTGGACCTGGCGACCAAGTTCATTCCTTTGTGGGTGAAGGTTGCGGTGGCGCTGGCGCTCGGCCTGGGAACGATGATCGGCTGGAAACGCATCGTTGTAACAGTAGGTGAAAAGATCGGCAAAGGACGGCTCACCTATGGCCAGGGTGCTGCCGCCGAGCTGACCGCGATGGTTACGATCGGCGCTGCCGATCATTTTGGATTGCCGGTCAGCACTACCCACGTGCTTTCATCGGGCGTAGGTGGGACGATGGTCGCCAATAGGTCCGGTCTGCAGCGGATCACGATTCGAAACATTCTGTTGGCTTGGGCGCTCACGCTACCAGCTTCGATCATTCTGGCAGGCTCGTTGTTCTGGCTGCTGCGAAACATTTTCTAGTTTCCGGCAGCGGCGACAAGCTAAGGGCACGTTTTATCCACCGGCCCGGTAATCTCATGCACTCGTAGCGTATGCTTGGCTTACGTTCGGCTTCAACTCGAAACACATTCCGCTCCTCGGTGTCCTATAGACAGGAGTTCTAACATGGCCGAAACGCTCCACGATTTTTCCGCTGCCGTCGAGAACCTGATTGCGATCAACCGTGACGCCGAGCAGGGTTTCCGGGCGGCTGCCGATTCTGTCGGCGACACTGTACTCAAACGAATGTTCGTCGAACTTTCCGGTCAACGCGCCGGATTTGCCTCCGAAATTCAGGATGCCGTCCGCAAGATCGGATTCGAGCCGACGAATCCACTCGGCGCGTCGGGCACACTTCATGGCGTATGGATCGCTTTCAAAGGGAAAATGCTGGCGAACAAGGAACACGCCGCACTGGAAGAAGCCGAACGTGGTGAAGACCAGTCGCTACGGACCTATCGAGAGGCAATGGCGCTGATTCTGCAGCCTGAGCTTCTGACCCTGCTGGAGCGGCAGTTGGCGGCGATTCAGGAATCTCACGCGCGTATTCGGGCGTTCCGCAATCAGACGGCGCCGGTCCCCGCTAACAAATCCTGACCATCACCGTCAGCTGGAAGTGGTTCGCCAGTTCCAGAAGCGCAGCTCCCCTTCGACACCTCCGGCGATGAGTGTTCCGTTCGCAAAGGCCATGGCGGTGGGCGTCACACGATGCAAGCCCGATGTGAGAAGTTCTCCGCTGCTTCCGTCGTAAAGTTCCACGCCGGTGTTCTCGTAAGGGCCGTGATTGTCCACGCGCTCGCCGACGCCGCGTGCAACCACGCTGCCGTCGGCTGACGCAGCCGCCCCGTCTGCATAGTAGTTCGCCTTGTCCCACAGCATCGATCCGTTCGTGAGATTCCATACTCCGAAGCGGCGGCCAGAGGTCAACAGGCGAGTTCCATCCTGCGATATGGAAACCTCGCGAACCGGTGCGCCCGGACGGACGAGATCCAACTCCTGTCCATCCGCAAGACGCCAGATTCGCACCCCTCGGCTCCACCACCAAGGGAGTTCGCGCTGATCCTTAGCCTGATCGCTGGGTGACATAGCGATGACGTAGATGTCGCACGCCGCAATCGCGAGCGCGCCATCGGGGCTGAAAGCGACGGAAGTGAAGAACGGCATGGTGCCGCGAATCGGTCCGTCGACACATGCGAGGCGCGTGAGTAGCCGGCCCGTCGCCGAGTCCCACAAGTCCAAAGTGGAACCCCTGTCGGTGGTCTCGCCTAACATGCCCGATGCGAGAATAAGGAGGCCATTGCCGGAGAGCGCCACGCCGCGAACGCCAAACACCTCCCAACCAAAGTTGCGTATTTGTGTTCCGTTTGCGGTGTCCCAGACGAACAGAGAGGGGCCGGCGCTGCTGGGACCTTGTGTCCACAGGACACCGCGGGCCGTTACCAGCGTTCGTTCGTCATTGCTCCAGGCCATATTGCGAATAACACCATGCGCTGCCATCGATCGCACCGGTTTGTGCTTCGCGACATCCCATATCGCTAGCTCCTGGGCCGTGTTGTGGATTCCCGCGGCGATAGCGGCGAAGCGGCCGGTAGGTGATGGGGCGATCGACGTAATGTCGCTGCGTGAGGCAAACGGCTTTTCTGCAAGCAGCACCATCGGCGCCGGCGCCTCCGGAAACCAGCGAGTCTTCAGATTGCATTCCGCGGGATGAAGCACCTCGATCCGGCAGGAACACTGGCGGCATTCGAGTGCCGCCACCGGAATATCTTCGGGGGAGCGCTCCGCGATGAAATACTCAAGATATGTTACCGGCTCGAGCGGAGCGAACTGGCGTACGAAGCTGCGGCGATGGATGCGGCACTGGGCCTTTGGTGCTGCCGTGCCGCTTGCCGTGAATTCAATACCGGCGGCGCGGATCGCCTGTTCGATTGACTGCAGGTGTTGACACGTGGGCGTGAGTGGGGGAATTCGAACGTGGGCTCCAGCGCTTCTCAATATCGGCTTCGGTGAACCGGCTTTGAGAATCGCGTAGAACCCGTACACACCCAGCACGGTGCCGACTGGAAAAGCAAAAAGAAACTCGAAAGACACCAGAAGAACCACGACTCGCGCCCAGCCCTTGCCCATCAGAAGGGCAACGCCACCGACGAGGGCGGGAAGCACGAAGCCGATCCACAGGCAGGCGAAGAGCCCGATCAGGAACGGCACAGTGTCGGGTCTCTCAGGTTTGGAGAGTTGAACGCCAATTACTATTGCCACTCCGGCTACCGTCAAGCCCGCGCCTAAAACGGTGTGAATCCACGCCAGGATTTTGGTATGCGTGTTCATGGGGGCGGGGTGCGGGAACAATCGCAGCATAACAGGATCACCAACTCGGGTAAAATCGATTCCAGTATCAACGCATGAATCGCGCCGGCTTAGTTCTGCTTCAGGTCGTGGGGGGGCTCACTCTACTGCCCTATCCGTTCGTCCTCTTGGCCAATATCATGTCGATCGCCGCTGTCAAGCAGACGGGGATCGGCGCACTGCCGTTCATACTGCTTTCGTTTTATCCCGTGGTTTGGATCGTGCTTTACGTCATCGCCTGGCGTGCCATGTCGCGCGGAGCCACGGCGGTGGCGTACGGCCTCTCCAGCGTTCCGTTACTGGCCTTGCTGGCGTTTATAGGCATCTGGGCTAATGGCTGGGTTTCTTATGAACGGTTCCGAAATACGGAGAACACCGCAGCCCGGAAAAAGATGGAGCCTGTCAATCCATTGGTGTGGACGATCTGGTCGACCGCGGGCGATCGCCACTTCCCAGCCAGCACTCCTATACCGGTCGCAAAGGCGCTGGAAGCGATCGATGCAAATCCGTCACGCGTGAATGTGGAGGTTCCGCAGTATGGCACGCCGCTGAAAGTGGCGGTCGACAATCTTTTGATGGATCTCGACGGGTCGCCATACGGGGACCCGCACCGTGCGGCCGAATTCAACAAGGTGGTCCGCTCGCTGGTGGCGCATGGTGCGCATCTGGCTCCCGATGAACAGAACATTTTGCGGGTCCAATGGCGGTTGCGTTGTGCGTTGCACGACGGCCCCATCGCAACCTCGAGCGAAAATCCCCTGGTCTGGAGAATCATCACTCGGAAACGCGACGGGACGAATCTGTTCCTGCTGCGGAAAGAAGAAATCCCGCTGCTGAACACGCCCACGGAATTGCACGGAACGCCGCTGTATGCTGCATTGTTGGAAGATGCTCCCGATGCTTACCGGGAACTCATCAAAGCCGGAGGCCGTTTATCGGCTTCGGAAGAGCAGGATCCTGCCGCACAGGCGTCACTGCAGCGGGTGTTGCAGAGTGATTTCGAGCTGAAAACACAGTATGGTCGGGCAAAAAAGACTCCGGCACCCTAATAGGTCTTAATCTGCTGAAGCGTGTGCTTCCGTAAATACCAGCACGGCGCATAGCCGAAGTGCGGCATGAGCGCGTCGATGCAGGTTTGGGTGACCGGTGTGCCGAGTGAGTACTCGACCTCGTTCCAGCGGTTCATAGCAAGGTAAACGCGATCCACTTTCATCTGCTCCACCGGACGCCCGCGATAACGGGCCCAGGCGTCGTCAGCCGCATACGCGAACGCCGCTACGCCCGTTAATACCAGAAGCACCCGCAGCAGGGCTCTCCGAAAGGTTCGCATGTGAGAAGTTTCTCACTCCACTTTACGCGACCTGAAGCCGGAGATTGTGATTTTCTGGGAGGCAGCAGGTATTACACAGCTTAATCGCGCTTCGCGAATATTCTGACAACGGCGCCCGAACTATCCGGTCTTCCAAGAACTGAGCGACCCTGTGTCGACGCTGCCAACCAGCTTGTCGGGCGTGATCGGGACATCGCGAACGCGTTTTCCCGTGGCATGATAGACGGCATTGGCGATCGCCGCCGACGTACCGGTAATTCCAATCTCGCCGACACCACGCGCGCCGATGGAGTCCAGCTTGTAATCCGGAATGTCAATGGCTGAAACATCGATCTCGCCGATGTCAGCATTCACCGGCACGTGATAATCGGCGAGGTTCGCATTCACAGCGCGCCCGTAGCGCCAGTCGAAATGCGTGACTTCCTCGAGCGCTAATCCTACGCCCCACACGATACCGCCGATGAACTGGCTCTGCGCGGTCTTTCGGTTGACGATTCGGCCAACGTCGTAGACTGCCACGATTCGGCGGACACGCGTAGTTCCAAAGTCCGGGTCGACGGCCACCTCGGCGAAAATCGCACCGAACGAATGGCACGGGCCATCTTGAGGATTGAGTTGCGGCGTAGTATGGGCAATCGCCTCGATAGGATGATTGCCGTTGCGTCGCAGTATGGCAACAAAGTCCTCGGCTTTCCCCGATGACGATTTCGCAGACAGGCGGCCCGCTTTGAATTCGACATCCTCTGGCGGGAGGCCATGCAGCGGTGAGCGGCTGTCCGAAACAGCCTGCGCAATCAGCTTATCGCGAGCTTGTTCGGCAGCCGCCTTCACCGCCGGCATGACGCTGGCGGTCGACATCGAACCCGCTGAAATCGGCGCTTCGGGCAGACTGGTTTCGCCCAGCTTCGCATCAACGATGGATGGGGAGACACCGAGTACAGCGGCGGCCACTTCGGTCATCAGCGTGTAGTTGCCGGTGCCGATCTCCTGCGTGCCCGATGCCACCAGAATGCGTCCGTTAGGCAACAACCGAACCAGTGCCGAAGCAGGGAGATTCTTGCCCGGATAGGTCTCCGTGGCCATGCCCCAGCCAATGAGCTGATTGCCGTCGCGCATCGAACGCGGCTCGTGACTGCGCTTTGACCATCCAAAGCGATCGGATGCTCTCCGATAGCACTCACGCAGGCTTTTCTCGGTGAACGGCTTGCCGCTATGGGGATCGACCTCGGCATAATTCGCGAGCCGCAAGGCCAGCGGATCCATCTTAAGCGCGTAGGCCAGCTCGTCCATGGCTACTTCGATCGCAAAGGTTCCCGTTGCCACGCCGGGTGCACGGGTGTAGGTTGGCGTTCCCAGGTTGAGCTGCACTAGGCGCGAGATGGTAGAAATGTTCGGGCACGCATACATCACACGTGTCGGATAGGCTGCCGATTCGAGGTAATCCTCAATCAACGACGTATTGCTATGCACCTCGTGGCGAATTGCTGTCAGCTTGCCTTGCCGTGTTGCACCGAGCGTGACGTGCTGATGGGTCTGCGGCCGGGCACCCACAGGCCCGAACATCTCCGGCCTTTCCAGCACCAGCTTCACCGGCCGGTTGACCTGCTTAGCAGCCAGCGCCGCGAGGACAAGGTGCGACCACACCTGTCCTTTGCACCCGAACCCGCCACCCGTGAATAGACAGGTTACGTCCACGTTCTCCTTGGGAATGCCAAAGAGCTTCGAGAGCTTCTCCCTGACGCCGCTGATGTGTTGTGTCGCGTCATGCAGCGTGAGCCGGTCGCCGTTCCATTGCGCGATAGTGGCGTGCGGCTCCATCGGGTTGTGGTGATGGATGGGCGTGGTGTAGATCTGGTCGATTTTGACTTCAGCCTGGGCCAAACCACCGTCGACATCGCCCCAACTCTGGTCGCCGGGTTCGCCATTGTGCGTGCTTGGATAGGAGCTCGGAAATCCGGCACGGAAATCGAGCTTCGCCGGTGTTGCCTGGTATCGCTGTTTCACCAGTTGAGCGGCGTAGTGCGCCTGCTCCAGTGTTTGCGCCACCACCAGCGCGACCGGCTGGTTGTTATAGAACACGGAGTCGTCCTGCAAAACCGTAAGCCGCCTTTCGGGCTGCGGGACCTTGAACGCATTCGCAGGCGTGATCACCGCAATCACTCCGGGTGCGCGCTCCGCTTCCGTCGCGTCGATGCGGACACGGCCGCTAGGACTCGTGCTCATGACCAGCTTCGCGTATGCCAAGCCTGGTATAGGGAATTCAGCGCTGTACTTCGCGGCGCCGGTCACCTTCGGCTTTCCGTCGACGCGGCTGAGAGGATCGCCGATCGAGATCGGCATGGAGTCGCTCATGCGACACCTCCAGCGGCGCTCAATGCACGCACTACGGCGCGCTGCGCCAAGTGCACCTTAAAGGCATTTCCAGGATAGGGGCGTGCTCCCTCCACCGCTGCGCGACCCGCGGTCTCGAACAATTCGACCGCCGGACGTTTTCCCAACACCGCTTGCTCCGCCCTTTCCGCCCGCCAGGGTCTATGCGCCACGCCTCCGAGAGAGATCCGGGCGCCGCGAATCGTTCCGCCCTCTACATCCAGCCCCACGGCGGCCGAGACGAGCGCGAATTCATAGCTGGCGCGATCCCGAACCTTGATGTAATCACAATGGGCAGCGTAGGGCGATGGCGGCAGATCGATGGCCGTAATCAACTCGTCGGGCTTGAGATTCGTATCGAGTTGCGGTGTCTCACCCGGCAGGCGATGGAAATCCGCCATCGCGATGGTTCGTTCGCCGCGTGGCGACTGAACGCGAATCACGGCGTCGAGCGCTGCCAGCGCCACGCACATGTCCGACGGATGCACTGCGATACACTGCTCGCTTGCCCCAAAAATCGCGTGCATGCGCTGGAATCCGTGCAAAGCATCGCAGCCCGAGCCCGGAATCCGCTTATTGCAGTGTGCGAACTCAATGTTCATGAAGTACGGACACCGCGTGCGCTGCATCAGATTGCCGCCATTGGTCGCCAGGTTGCGTAGTTGCGGCGATGCACCCGCGAGGATCGCCTTGGACAGAAGCGGATACTTCTGCCGGACCAGCGGATGATTTGCCGTGTCGCTATTGCGCGCCAGCGCTCCGATCCGAAGCCCACCGCCTGGCAATGGCTCAATTGCTGCCAAGGCAACACGGTTAATGTCGATCAGTTTTCTTGGGCGCTCAACGCCGTTCTTCATGAGATCGATCAGGTTCGTGCCGCCGGCGAGAAATTTGGCATCACCCGAGATCGCGTGCACAGCGCCGAGCGCATCGCCCGCGCGTTGAAAATCGAAGGGATTCATCCGGCGCTTCCCTGACCCAAGCGGCTTGCCATGCGGACCGCTTGCACGATTCCCGGATACGCCCCGCAGCGGCAGATGTTGCCGCTCATGCGTTCGCGAATCTCTTCGTCGCTGAGTTCAACGGGCTCTGTGCGTCGTACGTCCGCCGTAACCCAACTCGCATCGCCTTTGCGCGCCTCGCTGAGTAATGCAACAGCCGAACAGAGCTGGCCGGGCGTACAATAACCACACTGAAAGCCGTCATGCTCGATGAATGCCGCTTGCACCGGATGGAGCTGACCGCCTCGTGCGAGACCTTCAACGGTGGTGATTTCGTCACCGTCATGGGAAGCCGCCAACGACAGACAGCTATTGATGCGGCGTCCGTTCACAAGCACCGTACAGGCGCCGCACTGGCCGTGATCGCAGCCCTTCTTGGTTCCGGTCAGGTCGAGTTTTTCGCGCAGCAGATCGAGCAACGTGACACGCGCATCCAACTCGAAACGATGCGCTTGTCCGTTGATGCGGAGATTAGTTGTAACGCTACTCGAAGCGCCGTCGCTGGTTGCCGAAATCGCTGGTAAGCCAGCGACCAGACCGCCCGCGACCGAGCCTACGATCGTGAGACATTCGCGGCGGCTGATGTCGCCCTTCTCCCCTCCGCTCTCGTGAGACAACCGAGGTTCCACACTAGATAGACTCCAGCACGGAGTTTCGGTTGCCTGTCACGAGGAGAGCGAAGCGGGAGCTCAGGCCTTGGTCTTGAGCTTTCCAATCTTGACGTACATCTTCTTGGCCGACGATCCACCGCGCCATACCAGGAACACCGTACCGGTGCGCGTTGCCTTGTTGCCCTCTTTTTGAACACTCTTGATGATGTACTCCGAAGTCACTGGTCCGCCGCCTGATCCCCCGATATCAGCCGCGGTAGACTCCGATACCGTCAGATGCACGCCATCCGGTCCTTTGGATAAGATGCCCGGATCGGTAATCATGATGTGCCCCGCGCCGCCTGGTCCATGGCCGTGATCGTAGATGTCGCCTGTTTCCGAACAGAAAACAAACAGGCAAATGGATTGGTTGCCGTTTCCGAACTCGGCCATGCTGTAGACAGGATCGGTGGTGTCTATAAACAGGTCCTTAATCAATGAGTCCGGTCCGGGATGCCGCTCGTTGTTCTGGTTCCACCAGTCGTACATCTTGAAAGCAACTCGTTGCAGGTAGTTGCCGACGAAGCCATTACAATCGAGACCGATGAAGTTATACTCGTTCTGCGTTCCGACACCTCCGGCGAACTGTTGCACCGTCGATTTGTTCTGGCGATACCTGTACAGGAGCTGAATGGTAGCTTGAACCTGTTCCGGCGACCCTTTGCCCGCGAATGGCCAGCGGAACAGGTTTGAAAGCTGCGTGTGGTTCAGGACATCACTGGTGGAATCTTTGCCTTCGATGGTCTTGACCCTGACCTTACTGCCTTTCGATACCTTGGGGCTCACGTCAGCCCATAAAGGTGCTTTAAACGGACTTGTCCCCAGATGATATTTCTTCACATGGACGGGTGTCCAGGCGCCTTGATCGACGTCGCTTTGCGGCGGCACGACGAAGACGTTCAGATCTGTGTAAAGCTTGAGGAACTCGCTAGGTTTCATTTTTTGGTTACCTCCTCCCGGGGCTCTGAGGCCCCCATTTGGTTTAGCGAGATTTCCGGGGATATTTCTCAAGACTGCGCAACTTTTTTTTGCGTCAGTGAGCGGGCGTTGCGCTGAAGACGACTTCTCCATCCACGAGCGTCATCGAGCACTTGAGATCTTTGACATGATCCGTTGGAATTGAATAGAGATCGCCGTCCCAGACCGCTATGTCTGCACGCTTCCCAACCTCCAGCGTGCCGATCTTGCGTTCCAGGAACATCTGGCGCGCACCCCAAGCGGTGTAACTCCGCAGCGCTGTGTGGACATCCACGGCTTCAGCCATTCCGAATGGACGCAGACCGTGAATGCCCTTGGCCGTCTCCCGCGCCATGGATGCCCAGAGACCATAACGCGCCGCAATGGGGGTCACGTTGTAGTCCGAACCGCCCGACCAGAGAACGCCGCGCGACTGTAGTGTCTTCAGTGGCTCCAGTCTCGCGCCGCGTACCGGTCCATAACTTGCGGCGTAGATGTCGCCAATCCACCAGAGAAACCCAGGCTGCATCTCGGGGTAGCCGGCATCGTATTTCCGCTGCAGGTTGGCCATCACGTCTATCGCGTGGTCGGTCGGAAGATTCGCGTGAATGATGCTGTGGCGCAGCCCGGGATGTGGCTGCTCCTGCTCGACCAGCGCGTAAGTGTCGACCACCCAGTCCATGGCGCGATCCCCGACGGCATGCGTCCCCACCGGAACGCCGCTTTGATGAAAGAGGCGGACCATATCGCGGTACACAGCCGGGTCTGTTAGTGGATACCCGCGATTGCCCTTATCCGGATTCTTCGCGTCACGCAGCCAGTCGTCGTAAACCCATCCTGTGCGGGCCCCGCCGGACCCATCCATGTAGATCTTCGCGCCGCACGACAGCAGCCGGTCATTGCCCAGGCTTTGCGGCAGCCGTGGAACCGCATTGATCTCGGCGAGTGCCTGGCGAGCGGAATCCACGGTGGACCCGGCGTGCCACAGGACGCAGATGCGCTCCTTGAGCCGCCCTTCGTCGAATAACGACTTGTACGACTTCCAATGGATTTGATAAATGTCCGGGTCCTTCACGGCCGTCATGCCTTCGCTGAGCAGCACACCCTGGATGTGAAGGATGCCTTGC